>Ga0314772_1000004_pt1 | contig 405144 bp, 336 predicted proteins | sample MetaGCBIW2018_FD_204520 | JGI IMG/M metagenome (GOLD analysis project Ga0314772, IMG submission 204520) | Cryopeg brine microbial communities from Beaufort Sea near Barrow, Alaska, United States - CBIW 2018 | ecosystem: Environmental > Aquatic > Marine > Coastal | place: USA: Alaska... | reverse complement strand
CGGGTCAGCTGCCGGTAATACGTAGTCATCTGCGCTTGAATCCTTTGGTGTGAGAGCCTGGATTCTACCGGTGGCTGGCTCTCTGCCTATCGTTTCAAGCGTTGCACTTATTCTATGAATTCAGGTGCTTTAAGAGATTTGGAAAAGGAAAAAACCGCAACTGAAAAGAAGAAGAACGTTCTTAAAGGTGCTTTTAATGAGGGTTATATAAAATCGCTCACTACAAAACAGAAAGAAAAAAGTGAAGCGCGGCTAAAAGAACTTGAATCGGAAATTACAAAAATCAAGCTGAGCCTAGAGAATTATTCTATAAACGCAAATCAAATCTTCAACGAAGAAAATCTGAAGATCAAGTCAGAGAAAGATGAACTCGTAAAAAATCTTGTTCACTTAAAAAATAGGCTTAAAAGAACAGACGTCAATCTGACTTATGGCAACACTATTAACAAAAAGAATTTTGAGAAACTTAAAGAATACTTCCCTGAAGTTGATTCCGAGAAGCTAGCTAAAGTTGATCAGTTTCATTCTGGAATTACCAAAATTCTAAAATCTGAATTAAGGGAAGAGAAAGCGTTATTGGAAGAGCAGATTGAATCGTTAGAACTTGAAATTAGATCGGTTGAGTTGAAATTGCTTGAGTCTGCTAGAGCCGTCGGAAAACCTTCTGGCCTGGTAGATAAAATATTGGAACTGTCTTCCGAAGAAAAGGATGTACGTGATCAAATTAGGTTTTGTGAAATAAAATCAACAATTGACGATAACGTTGATAAAATCTCAGATCAAATTTTAGAAATCTCAACCAAGTCACTTTCTACTATTGAAAGCAAGTTGAACTCCGCAATGTCAAAGTACACCAATAAGTTTTATAAGGGAAACCCAGTATCACCTAAGATAAAATTATCTGAAACCAGGTATGAATTTAACCACAACGAAGACTCAGGAACAGGTAAAGCATATGCAAATATGATCGCCCTAGATATGGGTTTTCTTGAGGAAACCTATCTTCCAGTTTTGATCCATGACTTGATTGTATTCTCAAATATCGAAGATCATGCAATTGAAGATATTTTTGAGGAATACTCATCAACTAACAAACAAGTATTTATTGCAATAGATAAGGTCAACAGATTTAAAGAAGCAACCCAAAAGTTGGTGAAAAGTAACGAATTCTTAGCTCTTGGCTCAGAGAGATTAGCATTTGGTAAGTCGTGGAAAAATAGAACATAACAACTAAAATCACTCGGACGCCGTAAACGGACTTGGCCAAATCAACCGCTATGCGCTTAATCATCGTTGCTACCCTCCGAACGCCACTGACCACGCCGTTACTGCAGATGAGTGTGGTGCAAGGAGAATCCATTACAGCATTCAAGGTCGTTCGCTCCGCTCCCTGGGACCGGCTAAAGCCCGCCCCTTAACCAAACGTTAGGTCTCTGCATGACACATATTCGCGATATGGTTGAATCCGACTTTGAAAGCATCATTAGACTCAATGACGCTGAGGTTCAACAAACCAGCCAGATGGATCTGGATCGGCTTGGCCTGCTCGTCCAAATGTCCAGTTATTGCAAGGTCGCAACGGTCGAGGACCAGATAGCGGCGTTTCTAATTGCACTCCGCGAGGGTGCGCCTTACGAAAACGACAACTACAAATGGTTCGCCTCTCGCTTTCCTAGCTTTCTGTACGTAGACCGTATTGTTGTGGGCGCACATTTCTCAGGCCACAAGATCGGTAGCAAGCTGTATGGCGAGTTGTTTGAGTTCGCACGGTCGCATCGCGTAGAAGCAATCACCTGCGAGTACAACATCGAGCCGCCAAATCCGGCTTCTCGTGCGTTTCACGACAAGTTTGGCTTTAAACAGGTTGGTACGCAGTGGGTTGCAGGTGGCACCAAGCAGGTTTCACTTCAAGCAGCAGAGATCTAAAAATTCGTATATGGACTCTCCCCACAAGCAGTGAGCAAGGCAAACCTCAGTTGACACAACGCCAACCATGGTTTACTTTTTCACTATGTACGAGATCCTAAAAAGCAGCACATTTGACGCATGGCTGCGAAGGCTTCGTGATCGTGACGCAAAGGCCAGAGTCGAGGTGCGCATCCGCCGCCTTTCGCTTGGCAATCCCGGCCAGTTCCGCTCACTCAAGAACGGGATCTACGAGCTCAAGATCGACTACGGTCCTGGTTACCGCGTCTATTACACCTTCAAGGGCAAGACATTGATTCTTTTGCTATGCGGCGGCGACAAGTCCACACAGAGCAAAGACATAGATCTCGCCACTGAGATCGCTGCTTGCTGGGAGACATGAACATGGCCAAGAAAATCGAAACCTTCACTCGCTACGACACTGCAGACTACCTTGAATCCGAAGAGGACGTTGCGGCTTACCTGTCTGCCTGCGCCGACGAAGATGACCCTGCTCTCTTCCTTGCTGCGTTGGGTGACGTTGCGCGCGCAAGAAGCATCACTCAACTGGCGGCCAAAACGGGCTTGACCCGCATGGGCCTATACAAGGCGCTCTCCGGTTCTGGCAACCCAAGTTTTGCCACCGTAAGTAAGGTCGCCCACGCCCTTGGGCTCAAGATAACCGTATCTGCCGTCTAACAATTTTGCTCTCACCACAACCACGTGAAATTGTTGCTTGCGTCTCCTGCCGTCTAAGCCGGCAGACTGTTTTGCCAGTCACCACTGAAGCGCCGCTCATGGCACCACACGGCCCAGCAATTCCTCACCATATTGTTCGCCAGCGCCACCGTCGCTTTGTTTTGCCCTATGCGCGCTGCCGTTTGTGTAGCCCAGCGCTGTAATGCGGTTAACCGTTCAGGTGTCTTGGCGTGGCAGCGTTGGGCTGCCAATAAGGCGGCGCGAGCACCATGGACACGCAGTTACTGCGGTTTAGTGTGGCGCTCCATTACAGCATTCAAGTCGCTCGTCGCGCTCACTGGGACTGGCTAAGGCCAGCCCCTAAATCTAAGCGTTAGATTTGGGTTATCTGGCTTTTATGGCCTCCAATATTAATCCTCATCAACTGCAGCAGCAGCCCCCATGAGGCGACCATAGAACTCCACCCAATCAACGTCGCCGAACTCCTTCTGCAGGAGTCCGCGTAGAAAAGTGTGCAACTCCGACAAGGCAACCGCTTTCTCATCGAAGTAGGCGTAACGGTCATAGATCGCGTCCACGGACAGATCCTTGTGGCTCAGAAGACGGCTACGCACGTCCTTGCCCAAGCCGCGACTGGACATATGGGTCGTTGCCGAACGACGCAGGTCATGCACGGTCGGACGCGGGTAACCATCAGCCACGCGCAGCAGCCCCTCCTCGTCCATGCGCTCCTGATCCTTGACGTAAGTATCGTAGAAGCGGCGCATAGCGCGGTTGAGTGACGGTTGCGTCTGCGCAGTTCCTGGCCTGCGCCCCGGGAAGACATACTGCCCCGGACTAGGACGGGGTCGGCTGTTTTCCCAGCGCTGCGGGTCACGCGCAATGGCTTTCTGAATTTGCTGCTCACGCAGGTAATTCAGAATGCTCAGCACATCGTTTGACAGCGGAATGGCGATTGGATTGTTGTTCTTCTCGAACTTGCCACTGCGATCCCAAATGGCGTCCTCGAGATCGAGGTCGACCCAGCGCATCCCAATGATGCGACCCGAGCGCTGCGCCAGCATCAGGCTCAGCAGCAGAGCAAAGCGTGTGCCCTGAGTGACAGTCATTTCGGTCAGGCGGTGCAGGAACCACACCAGTTCATGGCGATTCAGGCTGCGCTCGCGCGGCGTTTCCTTAGCCACCTTCTTCATCTGCACCAGCGGTGTTGCATCGATAATTTCGCGCTCGACACAAAAGTTGAACATGGCGCGAACGACCGCCTGAAGGCGATTGGCTTGCACGGGGGCCGTCTTAGCCTTCTCGTCGAGAAGCGCCATGACTTGCTTGCGCTTCACGTCGGCGACTTTCATCCGCCCCAAGGCCGGCACGAATTCCTTGCGCAAGATGCGCTCGTACTCCAGCAACGTCCTCGCTTTGTTATTGACCTTGACGTATTCCAGATAGGTCTCGATAGCCTGCTCAAAGGTCGGACTCGCGCGGTACTCGAACAGCGCCGCGATTTTCTTCTGCCCCGGATCGACTCCCTGCTTGAGCAGCTCGACGGCTTGCGCAGCCTTTGCACGGGCTTCGGCAAGTGAGAGATCGGGGTATTTTCCGAGTGTGAGACGGCGCGGATGGTTATGGAAGCTGTAAAGGAAGATGAAACTTTTGCATGTTCGGTTGATTCGCACGCCGAAGGTGCCATGACCGGGCATGGACGGATCGAGGTGGTCGACGCGCCCCTCACTTGGGTTGTACTTGAGCCGCTTGAGGATGTGCTCTTTCATCGCGGTGCGAGTGTTCATCGGCAAGTCCTGACCTGTTTTGGGGTAGGTATGGGGTAGGGACTATAGCCTCTGGGGTAGGGTTGGGGTAGGGTTTTGACTACTTATTAAACAATGGTTATATTCTGCTCTACAGCCCAGCAAAACCGTTAAAAATTAATTAAATCATGAATTTACAAATCGTCAATTCTTCAAATTTCGTAAATTTTCGCCATATACCCTGTGGATAACCTGCCTTTGACACAAACTTTTAATCAGTAGGTCCCGAGTTCGACTCTTGGTGCCGGCACCATATAAAACAACGACTTAGGCTCACCGCAAGGTGGGCCTTTTTTGTTTCTGGGGTCAGACAAGGCCATTTGGTCACAGCTTTGGTCACAGCTTCTCGATTGGTTGAAATAAGCACTCCCCTCGCAAGCGCGGCCAGGTCAGCCAAAAAAACTACGAGTTACGACACCAAAAGGTATGCCGGCGACTGATCCAGGTCGCGAGCTGATTCCTAACGGCGCCCCATTCAGCCCAGGCAACGGATCGACTCCCAGTCGGGGAACACCTCACGTTCATCCGCGACGTGAGGGCAGCACTGCGAACCAGAAGCGCGAACCATGGTGCGAACTTGTGGCAGGTAAGCATTGCCGATGCGCACCCATGGCGCGGCTCATTCATGGGCCGGCTTTCGCGGCATACCAACAATGGTGATTGATCCAGCGGTAAATGACAGGCTGGCCGACAATGCGCGCAATTAAGGTGTGAAGCCTTACCGGGGTGGGTAATGACCGACAGGAACGCAGAGCCGGGAAGTAAGAACAGCATGACAAGCGCAGCACCAAGCAAAGCGGATCAGCACGACCAAGCCGCACCACAGACCGCCGATGACGACTATCTGCCACTGCCTCCCATCATTTGCAGATGTATCGGTATGTGGCGCGAGGAGGAGGAACAAGCGAGACGCGAGCGCAAGCTCTGGTATCGCCTGTCTCAATGGCTCAAGCGGACCTTATAACCCTGGTCATTAGCATTGGTCGCGCAGCTCTCGGTGCGAATCTGTACCTGGGCGCGTGATCGGCGCATGGTTTTGTCTGTTGTGATCTTGTGCGGTCACTCATGGGGTTGTTGCGCAAATACGGCGGGCGGGTGGTGACCGTGATCTTCCTGCGCCGCAAGCGCGTACGGGTCTCTAAACTCTGGCCGCTAACTGCCAAGAAACTTTGCGGCGGCAATCCGAATGACAGTTTTCGGCTCTTGGTTTGCGCGCTAACCGACCCATTGCGTTCGGCAGAAACCTACCTACAGCGGCCAGACGCGACAGGTAGGCCCTGGCCGATACTTGCCGGTTTTCAACGGCAGCTTTGGGGTTTTGTGAAGCTACTCCTCAACGCGACCCGTGGCGTCACGATCGCGCTCGTATCGTCTTGTGAGCGGAAAGGGCGGCAACCAGGACTCGCGACGGACGGTCCAGAGTTCATAGGATGGCATCAGTTGGTCAGGGGCATCCAGGGCTCCCAGGTTCACTTCGATTTCGTCTGCGCTGCGTGCGAAAACGGACGAGCCGCAGCGGGGACAGAAAAACCGCCCGGCGTAGTCGCGTGTTTCCCCATCAATCGTCACCGCATCCTGGGGGAGCACCGCCGAGGCGTGAAAAAGAGCCCCATGATGCTTGCGGCAGTCGAGACAGTGACAAAGGCCGACCCGGAATGGGCGCCCCGACGCCACAATTCGGACATTGCCGCAAAGGCAACCGCCCGTGAATCGATCCATTCTGCGTCTCCTCTAAAATCAAGCGGTCGGAATGTTCACAACGAACCCCGCCCTCCACGAGGCTCTACCCAATGGGTCACGACGGAGCCATTGCACGACGCTTGAGCATTTCGTTGATGGCTAGCGCAAGGCCGGCCTTCCCGGCTGACGCGCCGGCGTGATCTCGTAAACGGTCAGCCAACTCCTTCGGAAACAATCCGCTGGCTATCCCAGACACTCATGATCTGAGTCACCGCCGCATCCAGCTTGGCATGTGGTAAACCATCGCGCGCCAATGTCGACAAGCCCAGAAGAAAACTGTCGAACACGGTGGCGACGGCCTCGGGTATTGCCGTCTCGGATAAATCCCCAGCAGCAATGGCGCGTTCGATACAGGCCAGCATAGCCGCGCGGTTCAAGCTCCTTGCCCGTGCGAGAGGTGCGGAGATTGCCCTGCTCTCTTCTGAACAGGCGCTCATGAGGCCTAGCGACACGAGACAGCCTTTGGGGTGACCGGCCTCGCACTGCATTTTTGCTGACCGGCGAAGCGTGAGCTCAATCGCCTCTCTGGGCGGCAGGGTGGTATCAAACAGGCTTTCAGTGACCCGCCCGTGGGTAGCGAGATAGCGCTCCATGACCTCAGTGAACAACGCCTGCTTCGAGCTAAAAGCGGCGTAAAAACTAGGCGCCGTGATGCCTCCACCGATGTTGGCCTTGAGCTGGCTGAGCGACGTCGCGTCGTAACCGTGCAGCCAAAATAAATGCATTGCCTGAGTGATTGCTACGTCACGGTCAAACGTGCGCGGGCGTCCCATCTGGGCCATGTCGGATCTCCTTCAGAATTACTTAAATACTATTCGATACATAAGTCGTTGACTACCCGTCGCCTCATCTCTATATTTATACCGATCGGTATATTAGTTGAGAGAGTTACATGATTACAGATGAGCGACAGGGCGAAAAACTTCCGCTAGGGGCATTACTGGCACTTGCTATGACGGGTTTCATTTGCATAGTGACTGAGACGTTACCGGCCGGTTTGCTGCCCGAGATCGGCAGTGGCTTAGGGATATCACCATCGTTAGCTGGGCAGATGGTCACCGTTTATGCGCTGGGCTCATTGCTGGCAGCCATTCCGCTGACCATTGCCACGCAAAGCTGGCGCCGCAGAACAGTTTTGCTGCTAACGATTGTCGGCTTTTTGCTTTTCAATTCCGTAACGGCGCTGTCCACTGATTACGGGCTAACCCTAGTGGCGAGGTTTTTTGCTGGCGTCTCAGCGGGGCTGGCATGGAGCCTTATCGGCGGTTATGCGCGCCGCATGGTTGTGCCTCAATTGCAGGGCCGCGCAATGGCAGTAGCGATGGTGGGAACGCCCATCGCATTGTCGCTCGGGGTGCCTCTGGGAACCTGGGCGGGTGGTTTCATTGGCTGGCGCATGGCGTTCGGGTTGATGTCCGGGCTGACCCTGCTGCTGATCGCCTTTGTGCTGATCAAAGTGCCGGACTATCCTGGCCAGTCCTCCTCACAGCGCATGGCGTTGCGTCAGGTCTTCTTCACGCCTGGCGTACGCTCAGTGCTAGCAGTCGTCTTCACCTGGATGCTGGCTCACAACATTCTTTATACCTACGTCGCGCCCTTTGTCTCCAAGGCCGGATTGGCGAGAGATGTGGACTTGGTATTGCTGGCGTTCGGTATCGCCGCGTTAGTGGGCATCTGGCTAGCGGGACGACTGGTTGACAGAAATCTGCGAAACACCGTGCTGGCAAGCCTCGCAACCTTCGCAGCAGTTTCAGCTTTTTTCGGCTTGTTTTCAGGCTTTGCCTTAGCTATTTACGTCGGGGTGGTTATCTGGGGGCTGACCTTTGGTGGTGCCGCCACGCTTTTGCAAACTGCGCTCGCCGACTCAGCAGGTGACGGCGCTGACGTTGCGCTTTCGATGAACGTCGTTGTCTGGAACGGCGCTATCGCGGGTGGAGGGCTACTGGGTGGCGTTTTGCTCGGTCAATCGGGGGTGAGTTCTTTTCCCTGGGTCTTATTGATGTTGTTACTGCTCAGTCTGGTCATTGCATCGCGAGCGCGAGTCCATGGCTTTGCAAAAGGTGGGAGGCAGTCGAGTCAAGTAGTCGCCGGTCATTGATATACAGGCAGCAAAACTGCGCTGCCTGGCAGCGCTTTCGGCGCCAATGCGCAGGGATATGCCAAGGCCGAAGGAGGACGAACACGACAGGCAGCTATTGGCCGATTCTGTTGAGAAAGTAGACCTCTTGCTTGGCCTGCGGCAAAATTGGGTCATCGGCCAGCGGGAGAAATCGCAGCATGATGGGACAATTGTCGAGCGGACAAGAGAGACTTTTTTACTAGTTCAACATTGAAGATCACATCCCAGCCAATCACCTCCTGCGCAACATTGATCGATGCCTCGGTCTGAGCGATTTGCGCCATTACCTCGCCGATTTCTACAGCCCGATTGGGCGTCCTTCGATTGATCCTGAACTGATGATTCGCCTGCTGATCGTGGGTTACTGCTACGGTATTCGCTGCGAACGCAGATTATGCGAAGAGGCTCATTTGAATCTGGCATATCGCTGGTTTTGCCGCTTGAGCCTCGAAGACGAAGTCCCCAATCACTCTACCTTTTCCAAGAATCGGCACGGTCGTTTCCGCGATAGCTCGCTGTTTCGCTGGCTGTTCAACGAGGTGCTTCGGCGCTGCATGGACGCAGGTCTGGTCAAGGGAGAAGGGTTTGCCGTGGACGCCAGCGTTATCAAGGCGGATGCCAGTCGCCAGCGTGGGGTGCCTGGTGATGAAGAGGTTAACTGGAGAGATCTGTCGCTCAGTACTCGCGCCGTGCGTGAGTACCTTGAAGCGCTGGATGAAGAGGCCTTGGCTGAAACATTACCGAAGCGCCTGTCGCTGACCGATCCGCTTGCGCGCTGGACGGCAGCGCCAGGCGGCCCAGCGTTCTTCGCTTATTCGACGAATTACCTGATTGATGTCGAGCATGGTGTGATCATGGACGTGGAGCCAACGCCAGCTCATCGGACAGCCGAGGTCGAGAGCACCAAGACCATGATTGAGCGGGTCGAAAAACACTTCGATATCAAGGCGGATCGACTCATCGGCGATACCGCTTACGGAACCGCACCGATGTTGGCCTGGATGGTGGACGAAAAAAATATTGAGCCGCATGTGCCGGTTTGGGACAAAACCGAACGCAAGAACGACAGCCTCTCTATCAGCAACTTTCAATGGAATGAAGAGGCGCGTGAGTATCGCTGCCCCACCGGACACGCCTTGCGTAGCGAGTGGCGGGCCTTCAAGAACCAGCGCTCACATGTCACGAAAGCCGACACCATCATCTTTCGATCCCGGCAAACCGACTGCGCTACATGCTCGATGAAAGAGCGCTGCTGCCCAAACACCTCGTTCCGAAAAATCGCACGCAGTGTCCATGAAGCGGCGCGCGATGTGGCCCGGCGAATCGCCGCGACACCTCAATATGTTTGCTCTCGCCATGAGCGCAAAAAAGTCGAAATGTTATTCGCTCACCTCAAGCGAATCCTGAGACTGGATCGATTGCGGCTACGAGGTATGAGCGGTGCGAATGATGAGTTCACCTTGGCGGCTGCGGTACAGAATCTAAGGAGACTGGCGAAACTGACCTCACAAGGGTCACCGACAACGGGATAGGTACGCCCGGAATCAGCAAAAAACCTCAAATCAACCCATTGACCAGGCTGCAATGATAAGCGCGGAACCGAAAAGCCACTCAACGTGGTGGATAGGTTCTGAAGTGACGATCAACCTCGAAGTCTTCGCGTCTGAGATTCGGACTTTTTCAACAGAATCGGCCAAAAGCAGCCATTGAATATCTACACGTTTGGGGGCGACTCAAAGCAACTGGCTGATCAAGTCAGGATGTGTGGGCGATGTCTTCTTCCAGCTCCCGAACGGCCTTGCTTACTTTGATTGCAAAGCGTCGTTCGACCTCGGCGTCAGTCAGTATCATTGCTTCGGCACCAAGCCATATGGCTTGGACTTCACGCTTTTGCCCGATATCGAGCTCATCAAAATTTGGAGTGTAGCGGTGGCTGCCTTTGGTTCCGCGTTGTGGCTCGTAGAAGGTTTTGATCAGAGATTTCGGACGAACTTCGCCTCTCGGGCAGAACCGATCTTTCAGCTTCATGATGGTGTGGTTGACTGCGCGCAACTGCGCAGTTGTGGTTATCTGAGAGAAGTAGGCGGCCCAGCCAAGTCGTTTGCCCTCGAAAATGCACCCGGTAATTCGGAGGTTTAGTTTCCACTGACAGTACGCCTCAGCACGTTCCATGTCAGCGCGACTTCGCGCGTCTGCCTGCTTGTGCTTGTAGGCTGTGAAGATCTTGGCAATGGAAGACTCGAACTTCAGAATACTCTCGTGGCGAATGAGGATGCTGCCACCATTGATCTGATAGCCCAAAAAGCTGAAAGGCTCTGTCAGGCTCGCTACTTTGGATTTTGAATCCAGCCCAAAGTCGTGAGGGTTGAGCTCCAGCTTCTTCAGTTCAGTGATCAACTCCATCGCTGCGCACATGGCTTGTCCCGCTGGTGCAAGTATCAGGATGTCGTCGACAACCGACAGATCCTTGTGACTCAAAACGCACCTTGCGATGATTGAAGCGCACTTTGATCACGTGGAACGGACGCTCTACCTTGGCGCGCAGTTGCGCCTTGACGTATTCGATCTTGCGCTTGCTCCGGCATTGCACGCGGTCTTTGCCGTGATGCTGGTAGCTGCTTGGCCGTGCTGCAATCAACCAGATAAGTCCCGCATCCCGAGGGATTGCTCCCAGCCCAGGTGAACCCTTGGCGGTCGCTAAAAAAAGAATTTTTCCTTTACTGCATCCAATCTAGTGCCCGCCACGTATATCAAGCACGGACAGACACTCCTGGCCGATTCCCCACAAGGATCACCCCCATGAAACGCACTTCGATCAAAACCCCGTTGATTACAAGCCTGCTGGCCCTGGCCCTTAGCGGCGGATTTGCCCTGAACACCGTGCAAGCCGCGAGCATGAGCCACGACAGCGTCATGGTCGGCGGTCAGAGCATGCTGCCGAGTAAAGATATCATCGACAACGCTGTGAACTCTGCCGACCACACCACGCTTGTCGCGGCGGTGAAAGCGGCAGGCTTGGTCGACACCCTCAAAGGTAAAGGCCCGTTCACTGTGTTCGCTCCCGTCAACTCGGCGTTCACTGCCCTGCCTGCTGGCACGGTCGACACCCTGTTGAAACCTGAAAACAAGGCCACCCTGACCAATATCCTCACTTACCACGTGGTCTCCGGAAAACTCGACATGATGGCTCTGGCCGCGAAGATCAAAGCCGGCGGCGGCAAAGCCGAACTCACCACCGTCGCGGGCGGCAAGCTGTGGGCGATGATGAACGGCCCACACAACATCACCATCACGGATGAAAAAGGTGGCGTTGCCGACATCACCACCTACGACGTGTACCAGTCCAACGGCGTGATTCAGGTCATCGACAAAGTGCTAATGCCGAAAAGCTGATCAATATCGTCGCCCTCGCACATCGGGGGCGACAGTTCTCCGAGGTATCACTCGTGAATGGACCAACGGCGCGCCGTATACTAACCTCTGCCTGAAATTGGCAACGCCTGCCGCCCACCGTCACGCCCTCGACTGCTTGGAGAACCGCTATTTCCATCGCCGACGCCGATCAGCTCAGGCATCTTCTGGCCCAGTGTTCACTGGGTGACCGCCGCGCATTCGAGACGCTTTACCGCAGTGTTGGCCCACGTTTACATGGTGTGGCTTTGCGTTTTATGGGGCGCTCGGATCTGGCGGAAGAAGTGCTGCAGGAAAGCTTTGTGCGCATTTGGAATAACGCCTCGCGCTACGAGTCGCATCAGTCGGCGCCGCTGACCTGGATGATCAACATCACCCGCAACCAAGCCATCGACCAGTTGCGCAAACACCGCGACCGGCCGCTGACCGATCTTGAAGAACAGGCGCTGGTGGATGAAAGTCCCTCGGCCCACGAACAATTAAGCAGTGCCCGCGAGGCCAGTGCTTTGAACCTCTGCCTGGAAAGCCTCGAAGGCATGCAGCGTCAATCGATCACCGTCGCCTACTTTCAGGGGTTATCGTGCTCTGAACTGGCCGAACACCTGGCCGCGCCGCTGGGCTCGGTGAAGTCCTGGCTCCGTCGCGGAATGGAGCGCCTGCGCAGGTGCCTTGAATCATGAACTATCAAACTGCGACCCTGCGCCGCGCCCTCGCCGCCGATTACGCAATTGGCTTGATGCCCTCTGCCGCGCGTCGACGTTTTGAACAGTTGTTACTGGAAGACGCGGCGCTTCGTGTCGAGCTTGCGCAGTGGCAGGAAAGCCTCGCCAGTCTGACCGACGCCCTGCCCGAGCAACGGGTGCCGGATCGCGTGTGGCAAGAAATCAAGGCGCGCATAGAACCGCAAGTGTTGCACGTACCGGAGAAACGTCCGTTATGGAATTGGTTGCGAGGGACGGCGGCGGTGTGTTCGCTGGTGATCGCGGTGACCTTGGGCGTGATCTACAACCAAGACAACAGCCGTTACAGCGCCACGCTGCTCAGCGCTGACGCACAGCCTGCGCTGAAGGTCGAAGCGCACGAGAATTATTTGAAAGTCGAAGCGCTGGCGCTGGCGGCGGTTGATCAGGGCCGCAGTCTGGAATTGTGGGCCATTCCGGCGGATGGTAATCCCGTTTCGCTCGGGGTGATTCCGGCGGGCGGCAGCGGCAAGGTTGAGCTGAGCGGTGCGCAGAAAGTGCTGATCGGCAAGCCGATTGCGTTGGCGGTCAGTCTTGAACCGAAGGGGGGTTCGCCAACCGGGCAACCGACGGGGCCGGTGTTGTATCAAGGGGCCCTGGCGGCCTTGTAACCCACTGAATAGGCGGGTCGATTGCACGCTATCAAAACAAGCGAGCACCCGGCGCTTCTATCTCAAAGATCGCCTGACTACCGACGCTCAGGGCACGAAGCAATGCTCGATAGTCCACCAAGAGGAACAACTGCTGGCGCAACAAACACACTAGAACGGCATTCTCAAAACCAACTTGCTCGCCACCGACCATCAACGCTTGGTGCTGATCGTACTCGCGGCAGCACGCCCTAATTTTCTTGCCTAAACGCCTTTGGACACCGCCATCCGGACAGCGGCTTGCTCAGCCTGCACGGCTTTAACGGCGAACAGTTAGCTTCGATCACCGGGCATTATTTGTTGGGCAATCGCTATCAATCGCGGTAAATCGTTTTATCGGACGCCCCACCCTCTGGACCTCAGTCACTGGAGATAGAACGCCAAGTTCAGCGGTTCAAGTTGGAGGTCATTGACCCGAACCGGCCAATTGCGGTCATTCGCGACCTACTGCTTATGATCCAACGTGGGCGTATAGCGAAGTTTTCAACTTAAGCGGCACCAGCAGCATTCGACTTTCTCGTTTCATCATCCTTACGCTGACCAACAGTTGCTGCAACGAGGCCTGGCTGAGACTGACCTTGATCAGTCAAATAGCGCATCAACTTGTGCTTGCGCGCTCGTACATGAATCACACCGCTGCTCTTCGCTCATGGCCGTGTGATTCATTTTGACTGTTGTCACATCGGTCACACCGAGCATTTGTAGGATCGCTTTTAAATAAGGTTCCTGAAAATCCATATGCTCATAAATTTCTCCCTTGCCGAAGCCATAGCCACCTTGTACCAAAAACAGATAGGCTTTTTTGTTTTCCAGCAGCCCGACGTACGGGCTGCCAGGTGCGCCGGGAGCTAACGAGGTGGTTACACCCATGCGGATAACCTGGTCGATATAGGCTTTAAGCGTGCTCGGCACCGACAAATTATGCATCGGACTACCGAGCACAATCACATCAGCATCTTGCAACTCATTGACCAGAACATCGCTGAAAGTAATGGCGAGCTTATCCTCAGTACTTCTCGCGTCCTCGGGGGTAAATGCCGCCTTGACCCAGTGCTGGTTTACGTGAGGAATATTTGTATTGCCCAACTCACGAAAGATAAACGTGTCATTTGGGTTGTGCCGCTTCCATAACTCGACAAAACGCTCAGTCAACAGCCGGCTATAGGAGTCACTTTGGTTGGGGCTAGTATTTATGACCAGAATATTTTTCATCGAAGTTCCTTGCCTTGGCAAACCCGCATTGGCAAACCAGTACTAGCGATACAGACCCATTGTTAGCCAACGACAAACTGCTTAATTGGCTAATTGCTCAATCAATACCGTTGGCGTAATCACCTGCGGCAATATCCTTGGCTCACTCTCTCCTGGCTGGTACCAGAGATAAAGCGGTACACCCGAACGACCATACTGCTCAAGAAACGCCGTAATTTTCGCGTCGCCATTAGTCCAGTCGCCGCGCATCACCTGCACGCCGGCTTCTGCAAAGGCCTGATGGGTTGCATCGCGGTCAATTGCCACCTGCTCATTCACCTTGCAGGTCACACACCAGTCAGCGGTGAAGTACAGGAAAATCGGTTTTCCTTCCTCACGTAAATGCTCTAGCTGAGCCTCATCAAAGGCTATTGCATCAGTTTTTTGCGCAGCAAGTACTGGCTTTTGTCCTAGCTGGGTGAGCCCAAGCATAAGTGCTAGCAGAGCGGCGAGAACTGCTGGCAACCACGCTGCTTTCTTGAATACACGCTGGCGCAAGCCGGTAGCCCACAAACCAAAAGCCAAAAGCATGGTGCAACCGGTAACAGCAACCAACGCGCCGGCGGTTACTTGCTGGCTGAGTACCCAGAGCAACGCCAAAGCGGTCAAAAACATGGGCACGGCCAGCACGTTGCGCAGCGTTTGCATCCACGGCCCTGGCTTAGGCAGGCAGCGCTGCAACGCGGGAACAAACCCCAGCAACAGAAAGGGTAATGCGATGCCCAAACCCAGCCCTGCAAACACCAGCAACGCTGCTGCTGGCGGCAGAATCAGCGCCGCACCTAGTGCTGCTGCCATAAATGGGCCGGTGCACGGCGTTGCGACAAACGCAGCCAATGCACCTGTCCAAAACGCACCCGCAGTGCCCTCACGCGCAGCCAACTCCGAACCTGCATTTAAAGAGGACAACTCAAATAGGCCAGAGAGATTGAAGGCTATCGCGCTGGCGAGCAGTAGCAATAACAGGATCACCCGCGGGTCTTGCAACTGAAACGCCCAGCCAACCTGGATGCCGCCCGCACGCAATGCCAGAAGCAGGCCTCCCAGCATCAGGCATACCATAATGACGCCCAGCGAGTAGGCAATCGCCTCGCTACGCGCAGTCCTCGCATTACTGCTGGAGCGCGCAATACTCAACGCTTTCAGACTGAGGATTGGGAATACGCAGGGCATCAAGTTGAGCAGCAAGCCGCCTAATATTGAGCCGGCCAGTGCGATCAAAGTCACAGTCAGAGTATTTCCGCTGTTGCTGTGCGCTACGGCGACAGCGGCCTCAACATCAAGACCCAAATCATTACCAAGCGACAATGTGCCGGCAAAAGACTTGGTTTGCTGCTTACCCGCTTCTGTCTCGACAACCAATACATCACCGTCACGTTCGAAGTGCTGCTTAGCCGCATTTTCAAGTGCACCTTTAGTTGCTGAATACAGGTGAGGCTGGTCGATCTGCATTGCTGCCGGAAACGGCACCCTTAAACGAAAAATACCGTTATCGACCGTAAAACTGGCTTTCGATCCAAGTGGCCGAGGCAATGCTTGGCGCCACTGGGCAAACTGCTTTTGCAGGGCCTCATCAGGTGCACCATCGCCAACGGTCAGCGTGATATTCAATGAGGCGCGCTCTGGCACACAGGCATCGTGACGACAAGCCAGATACTGCATATCCAGACGAATAGGCAAGGCAGTGCCCATAGCCAAATCGGCGGGAATTTTGAGTGGCACCAACAACGCATATGGCTGCGCGTAAACATGGTTCATCAAACCATCGATTAGCAAGCTTTGCGGTACTGGATAGGACGCCTCGCCAACACTCAACTCGTCTGGCAAGTGCCACGTTAGTTTGGGTGCCAGTCCGGCATCGCCGGGCTCTTTCCAGTAGCCATGCCATTCACCCTGAGGCTGCATAAAAATGGCTAACATGGTGCTGCTGTCAGCGGCAGGCGTTTGGCTTTCGGCAACCAGCGACGAGGCGATCAACACCTCATCATTGCCAGGCATCTTGAGTTCTGCTGAGGCAACAGCTGAGCAACACAGGCACAGCACTAGCAACAGAGGCTTGATCGAAAATATAGACAAGGTGAACTCGGGCTTAGTCAGATAACAGGAAACGGGCTGACGCTCTCACGTCAGCCTAAGCTCTCGATTACGCTTAGCGCAGAGCTTGCACTGCGTCTCGCAACTGCGTGTCCTGCGGGCCTACGACTTTACTCACACGTCCTTTAGCATCGATCAGCACGACGCTTGGGATCTCGCGGATGGCAAATGCGCGGAACAGTGCATCGTTGGCGTCAAGGACAAGTGGCAGCTTGGTTTGGGTGGTTTTCTGATAGTCCAGCACATCGGCTTTGGTTGCCCACAAACCTGAAGATATACCGAGCCATTCGATATCGCGTTGGCCCAGCATTGTTTCAACGCTTTCACGTACCCGCAGGCAGGCTTTCGAGGTTTGTGGACGGCTCTCTTCCAGATAGGACTCGCACCAAGGCGCAAAGAAAACCAACGCCTTAGCTTTACCCGATGTTGTTTCGCCAAGATCAATGTTTGCACCATCAATGGTCGTCACTTGTAGACCAGTAACGTGATCACCAAGAGCAAATACTGGTGCAGCATCTGTTTGCTCAGTGCTTATTTGAACGGTTTTTTGCGCCTCAGGCGCTAGTGCTTTCTGTAACGCCGCATGCAGTGCCTGATCATCCAGATGGCCGACATAGCTGATGCGCCCGCTACGGTCGATCAACACATGTTGTGGCGTAACGCGCAGATTGAGCTCAGCCGCCAAACTACCGTCATCAATCACGATGGGCATAGTCAGACCGAGCTCCTTGCGATAGGCAAGCACAGCATCAAGGTCATCACTAAAGCCGGTATTTACTGCGATCACCTCAATCTGGTCACCCAGCGTTTTCTGGATTTTCTCAAAACCAGGCATCTGCTGACGACAAGGCACGCACCAGGTCGCCCAGAACTTCAAATACACCGGCTTTTTACCGTACAGTTTGGACAGATCGATTTCTTCACCATCGATAGTTTTGAGCACCGCAACAGGCCCAGGCTTGCCGATCAGCAAAGCGCCTGCATCTTGAGCACGGCGCGCGCCTTCAGCGTCGTAGCTACTATCAGCCAGGGAAAGCTGGCAAACACTGACGAGCAAAAGCAGTGCTGCCAAATGCTTATAGCCTGTTGAAAAAGTTGATAGCCGCACGCTTAAACTCCCGTAGACGTAGTTGAAAAGGTACACCCGCGATTGATAGTCACAGATCAACTGTGGCTATCCTCCTGCACCGAACGATGATGTTTACGGAGTGGATAATTCCCATCATCCACACATAAAGGTGCAGCATAAAGACCCAAGAATTATCAATTTAGCTGTACCATTAGCCATGCATGATTTACACATCGACCTTAACCGTAACGCCGGTGTACCCGTTGCTGAGCAAATAAGCACAGCGATAGGCGCATCGATTCGTAGCGGTCGTCTTTATTCAGGAGCGCGCTTACCCTCTTGGCGTGATCTTAGCGCTCAACTTGGCGTGGCACGCAGCACTGTGCGCGTAGCCTACGAACGCTTGATTGATGAACAACTTATCGTCTCGCAAGGCGCCGCCGGTACTTTTGTGGCGCACCAACTCCCTGCGGGTAGTCATCCCGACACCAGCGACCTGCGCAGCCCGCTGCCAGACTTCTTTGCCCATTCGTTTAGCCAGCCGCCATTGATGTTTCAAATGGGTGTACCGGCTCAAGATGTGTTCCCCGCCAAACTCTGGTGTCGATTAACGTCCGCAGCAGCACGTCAGGCGGCAATAAGCGGCTCAGTCAGTTATCCAGACCCACGAGGCGAGCTGGTACTGCGCACCGAGATTGCGGCCTATTTATCCGTAGCGCGCGGCTTGAGTTGCTCGCCTGCACAAGTGCTCATCACTAACGGCTATACGGGGGCTTTAGGCTTGATCATTCATGCCCTTGGTTTAAAAAATCACACCGCATGGGTTGAGGAGCCTGGCTATCCACTTACCCGCATAGCGCTGGGCCTGGCGGGCCTCAATCCCATAGCCATTAATGTCGATGAACAAGGGCTTTGCGTCAGCGACGGTATCGCCCAAGCACCTGATGCCTCGCTAGCAGTCGTTACCGCAGGCCAGCAAGCACCTCTGGGCATGACGTTATCGCTCTTACGTCGCCACCAACTACTCGATTGGGCGGCGCAAAGTAAAAGCTGGATCGTTGAAGATGACTATTTAAGCGAGCTGCAATTGTCAGGACGTGCGGCGCCAGCGCTTGCCTCACTTGATCGCTGTGGGCGGGTGATTCATATCGGCACGTTCAGCAAAACGGTGAGTCCTGCTCTGCGCATGGGCTTCGTAGTCGTGCCCGCAGAACACACCAATCACTTTGCAGACGTAGCCGCCGCGCTTGCACCGGCATCGTCCATCGTGACCCAATTGGCGCTGGCCGAATTCATGCGTAAGGGTCATTACCTGCGGCACTTACGCCGCATGAAGCGCACTTATCGAAGCCGTCTTGATGAGCTACGTCAAGCACTGCAACTATCCAGCGCCACCGATGCAATGGCCGGGCTTGCACTGCTATTGCGACTGCCAAAAAACGTCGACGATACCGCAATTGTTCGTCAAGCCGCCGCGTTCAACCTGGCTCCAACGCCTCTCTCAACTTGGTATGCCAAGCCGCGCACGAGTCAATCAGGACTATTACTCGGCGTAACAAACCTGCCAGAGAGGGGGCTGGATATCTGCTGCGAGCAGCTAAGGCAGCTCATCGACGGTGCGTCCTTCACGTGCTGATTTGCTTCGTGCAATAGGCATCTCTCGTGATTTATCCGCTGAGTGAGGTTAACTCGACCTTGTCCCAGGCTTTTAAGACGCTTATTCGCCGGCAGTTGCTCGCCAAACCAAATGACCATACTGATCTCACGCCCCACTGTAGTGGTCTCATGAAACCGAACACCCATTGAAGACACTATCCTTCTATCCGGCGACCATAAACTGCCAACCAATCCATATCTCGGCATCTGCATCGTCCTAGCGCAGATCATGTGCAGTGGCTCTTGTTTGCGAAATAACCAAGGCCTCTCGATCACTGCCTCTCGATTAGTGAAATGGTTTTCCCCGTCGACACGTCCAAGTCAGCCAGAACACTACGAATTAATTGTCATTAACAACCTCATGACCAACTCCCACCTCTCTCACTAATCAAGCACGCGATCGAAAACGCACTGGCCGGCTACGCGTGAAAGACCGACCGATCAATCATGTATAGACTGCTGCGCGTTACGCTCTTGTGTCTCCCGCTTGCCCACCGCAGGCGGGCGGACCATCGCTGAACCATCGTCCTCGATGCCAGTCTAAAAAGACCTTAGAATGAACGGCCTTACCCCTTTTTTCATATGGATCGTGATATTGCGCATGCCTGTTGCACCTTTATTTCGTGTGGATTTACGTCGCTTGATTCTGCTGTTGGCCATCATCAGTGTGCTGATCACTCTGGCCGGCAGCTTCTATGCAAGCTATCGCGTGCAGCGGCAATTGCTGATCGACAATACGCTGGAAAGCAATCGCGCCTATGCCGCTAAGCTGGCCAACAGCACCGAAGCATTCCTCCAGTCAGCCCAACAGCAGCTGGCTTACAGTGCCGGTCTGCTGGCCGAGCGGTTTGAAAATCAAGCGATGTTGACGGCGGAAGTCGAGCGCCTGCGCCTGCAGACCCATAGTTTTAATTCGGTATTGATCACCGACGCCCTCGGCTGGGTGCGAGCTGTCTCGCCAGATACCTTGCCAGTCATGGACCGTCCACTGGATTCTTTTGGTGCGCGGCAAGCCTTGCGCGAGCAGCGTCCGCTGATCAGCCAGCCCTATCTCTCGGCGGCCGGCAATTTGCTAATCTTCATTTCCCATCCGATCACCAACAACTCCGGACACTACCTGGGCTATATCGGTGGCAGCATCTATCTCAAGCAAGAGAGCATTCTGCACAACCTGCTCGACCAGCAATATTACCAAGACGGCTCCTATCTCTATGTCGTCGACCAGCAGCGCCGCTTGCTCTATCACCCAGACGTGGCGCGGCTAGGCCAACAGGTGAATGGCAATCCGGTGATAACGGCCGTGGTTCGTGGCGAGAGTGGCAGCCAGCGCCTGCACAACAGCCTGGGCATCGACATGCTGGCCGGCTATGCCAGCGTACCCTCGGCAGGCTGGGGCTTGGTGGCGCAACGACCGACACATGCCACGCTGGCCGCACTCGACGGGCTGATGCTGCGGGTGCTGGGCAATACTTTGCCGCTGACGTTGCTGACCCTGCTATTTATTTGGTGGTGCGCGCGGATGATTGCTCGACCACTGCGCAAGTTGGCCGATGGCGCCCGGGAGATGGACACGCCGGCTATTTCCGCACGCATCAACGCCGTTCGCGCCTGGTATTTCGAGTCGTCCGAACTCAAGCGAGCGATGCTGGTAGGCATCGATTTATTGCATCAAAAAATTGGCAAGCTCAATCAGGATGTGCAAACCGATCCCATGACCGGCCTGCACAATCGGCGCGGCCTCAGACATGCTCTGGACCTGTGGCAAACCGAACAGCGGCCCTTTGCGGTGGTATCGCTGGATATCGATCATTTCAAAAAGGTTAATGACACCTATGGCCATGATGTCGGCGATGTGGTCATCCAGCGCTTGGCCGAGCTAATGCGCAACGGCTCACGCGCCCATGATGTGCTGTGTCGGGTAGGCGGCGAGGAGTTTTTGATGCTGCTGCCGGACGCCACGCCCGAGGCCGCCGAGCGGGTTGCCGAGCGTCTGCGCCAACAGGTCGAGCACATCTTGATCGAGCCTGCCGGGCCGATCACCATCTCCTTGGGTGTTGCCCATTGGCCCGAGCACGCCGCCACAATCAGCGAGGTGCTCAAAACCGCCGACCAGATGCTCTATCAAGCCAAGCGTAGCGGCCGCAACCGCGTTGTTAGCCCTTCGACTAAGAACCCGCACACCACCCCCGCGTCTTAACCCCTGGGGCTTATTTGAAGTTGCGGCGCACCAGTTTATTCAGCCAGCCGACAATCCCGGCGCGGAACACAAGCACGCAGAGCACGAAAATCACCCCAAGAATCACATGCACCCATTCACCCAGTGGCCCGCTGGAAAGCGAACTCTGCAGGGTCACCACAACGGTGGCACCGAGCAGCGGACCGAGCGCCGTGCCGACACCGCCCAGCAGCGTCATCAAGATCACTTCGCCCGACATATGCCAATGCGCGTCGGTCAAGGAGGCCAGCTGGAACACCACGGTTTTGGTCGAACCGGCCAGGCCGGTCAGCGCGGCGGAGATGACGAAAGCCAGCAGCTTGTGCGCATTGACGTTGTAACCGAGGGAAATCGCCCGCGGTTCATTCTCGCGGATCGCCTTGAGCACTTGGCCGAAGGGTGAATGGATGGTGCGCTGGATGACCGCGAATCCGAAGATGAACACCGCCAGCACAAAATAGTACATCGCCATGTTGTCTTGCAGATCGATAAAGCCGAACAGATGACCGCGCGGAACGCCCTGCAAGCCATTTTCGCCACCGGTAAACGGCGCCTGGACGAAGATAAAGAACATCAACTGCGCCAGCGCCAGGGTAATCATGGCGAAATACAAACCCTGCCGGCGAATCGCCAACAGGCCGAACAGCAGGCCCAGCACGGTCGCGGCCAGGGTTCCGGCCAAAATCCCCAGTTCGGTACTCAGCCCACTGTAGGTACTGAGCATATAGCCGGTCACGTAGCCACCGGTCGCCAGAAACGCCGCATGGCCGAAGGACAACAGCCCCGCATAGCCGAGCAGCAGATTGAAGGCACAGGCAAACAGCGCGAAGCACAAGAGCTTCATCAGCAATACCGGATACACCATCAGCGGCGCGACCAGCGCCAGGCCCAGCAACACCAAATAGAACACCCGCTTGCGGCGCACGGCTGCGCGCCGACGCTCGCCCTCAACACTCGACGCACGACCTGAAACTTCTCTGAGCGCTTCCTGATTCGACATGCTCATGCCTCCTTCCCGAACAGTCCCGCAGGACGAATCAGCAACACCACCACCATGATCAGGAACACCATGGTATTGGCCGCTTCTGGATAAAACACCTTGGTCAGGCCTTCGATCAAGCCAATGGCCAGGCCGGTGACAATGGCGCCCATGATTGAGCCCATGCCGCCGATAACCACCACCGCAAACACCACAATCAGCAGGTTCGCGCCCATTCCCGGCGTGACCGCATAAATCGGCGCGGCCAGCACGCCGGCGAAAGCGGCGAGTGCCACGCCGTAGCCGTACGTCAGGGTGACCAACAGCGGCACGTTAATACCGAACGCCTGCATCAGTTTGGGATTCTCGGTGCCTGCGCGCAGATAGGAGCCCAGTCGAGTGCGTTCGATCATGTACCAGGTGGCAAAGCACACCACCAACGCCGCCACCACCAGCCAGGCTCGATACGTCGGCAAGAACATGAAGCCGAGGTTATAGCCACCTTTAAGCAGATCGGGAATCGGGTATGAGAAACCGGACATCCCGAACAGCTTGACGAAGCTGCCTTCGATGATCAGCGCCAAACCAAACGTCAGCAGCAAGCCATACAAATGATCTTCGCCAGCGATGCGGCGCAAGAGATACCGCTCGATGAGAATGCCAAAGCCGCCGATCAGCAGCGGCGAGAGGATCAGCGCGGCCCAATAACTGACGCCCAGGTAGTTGAGCCCGAGGAACGCGGCGAAAGCACCCAGCATGTATTGCGCGCCGTGGGCAAAGTTGATGATGCGCAGCAGCCCGAAAATAATCGCCAGCCCCAGGCTCAACAATGCATAGAAGGACCCATTGATCAGCCCGAGCAGCAGTTGCCCAAACAGGACACTCAGGGGAACGCCGAGAATGAGAGTCATGATTCATCACCCGTTGAAAGTAGCCGGCACCCCAGCCAGAAGCGACTGGGGATGGATAACTCGGATCGCAATCCGCTCATGGGTTCTAGCGCGCAGACCAGCCGGACGGCTCGCCTCAGCAGGCCCGCCTGACCACGCAGGCGCAGGTCCCGCATGCCGGTGGGCGGCAACCGCTGCCGCTTTGTCTGGCGCTAGAGCATGGGCGGAATCACCGGCCGCTTAGTTTTTCGACACCAATGAGCATTGGCTTTCGGACAATGGACGGAAGGCGGTGTCTCCATCAATGGTGCTGATGATCTTGTACAGATCCCATTCACCCTTGGACTCGGCCGGCGTCTTCACTTTCACCAGATACATGTCATGCACCATGCGGCCGTCCTCACGGATCCGGCCGTTTTTGGCGAACATGTCATTGATCGGCGTGGCCGCCATTTGCTTACGTACCGCGACGGTCTCATCGCTGCCGGTCGCCTTGATGGCATTCAGGTAATGCGTGGTTGCGGAATAAACCCCGGCCTGAACCATGGTCGGCATGCTCCCGACGCGATCTTGATAACGCTTGGCCCAGGCCCGCGACTCATCGTTCATGTCCCAGTACCAGCCGGTGGTCAGCATCAGACCCTGGGTCACTTCCAGGCCCATGGCATGGACGTCGTTGAGAAACACCACCATGCCTGCCAGCCTTTGGCCGGACTGGGTGACCCCGAATTCGCTGGCTGTCTTCAGCGCATTGACCGTATCCGAACCGGCGTTAGCCAGGGCGATCACGTCAGCACCGGAACCCTGCGCCTGCAGAATGTACGAAGAGAAATCGCTGCTCGGGAACGGATGGCGTACCGAGCCGACGATGCTGCCGCCTTCTGCCTCGACCACGCGGGTGATATCGGCTTCCATCGCGTGACCGAACGCATAGTCGGCGGTGAGCATGAACCAACTCTTGCCCCCGTCCTTGAGTACCGCATTCGCGGTGCCGTTGGCCAACGCGTAGGTGTCGTACGTCCAGTGCACATGGTTGGGCGAGCAATATTCGTTGGTCAGGCTGGAAGCCGCGGCGCCGGAGATCAACGCCAGCTTACCGCCCTGCTCCACGACCTTGCTGGCCGCCATAACCACCGACGAGGCGACGAGGCCAGTGACCATGTCGACGTTCTGCTCGTCGATCCAGCGGCGCACGGTGTTGGCGCCCACATCCGGCTTATTCAGGTCATCGGCGTTGAACAGGACGATTTTCTTGCCATCGACAGCACCGCCGAAATCTTCGACGGCCATCTTCAGCGCTTCGAGACCGCCGGGACCGGCCAGGTCGCGATAGGTGCCAGACATGTCAGCCAGATAGCCGATGCGAATTTCGTTGTCGCTGATCTGCGCTTGAGCGCCGCTCGCGAGAATGCTGGAAGCCAGGATGGCGCTTGCTGCTTTTTGGAAAATTTTCATACTCACCCACTCTGATTGTTTTTGTTGTTTTACCGACCCGCCGTTGCGTGAAACCGACGGATTTTGCTACTGGGAAACCGGCGCCTCAAACACCGAGGCGGGTATTCAGAAACTCCCGCTTTGAATCAAGCTCGGCTGCACTGATTTCATCAATGATCAGGCCATGCTCCATCACGTAGTGACGATCGGCTAAGGGCGCGGCAAACCGGAAATTCTGCTCAACCAGCACGATGGTCAGCCCGCGGTTTTTCAGCTTGACCAGCACCTCGCCAATCTTCTGCACAATTACCGGCGCCAGACCTTCAGTGATTTCGTCTAGCAACAGAAGGTTGGCGCCGGTACGCAGGATGCGCGCGATGGCCAGCATCTGCTGCTCGCCGCCAGACAGGCGCGTGCCTTGGCTGAAACGTCGTTCGTAGAGGTTGGGAAACATCTCGTATATTTCGTCTAGACCCATGCCACCACTGCGCACGGTGGGTGGCAGCAGCAGGTTTTCCTCGACGTTGAGACTGGCGAAAATACCGCGCTCTTCAGGGCAATAGCCCACTCCCAGACGGGAAATCTGATGGGCCGCGATGCCCAGCGTCTCGTTGCCGTTGATGACAATCGAACCGGTACGCCGGCCGACCAGATTCATGATCGCGCGCAGGGTGGTACTACGTCCCGAGCCATTGCGGCCCAACAGGGTGATCAGCTCACCGCGACTGACCAGCAGGTCAATGCCGTGAAGAATGTGCGATTCACCATAGAAGGCATGTAAATCGGTGATGCGCAGCTGTTCGAGTTCGCAGCTATGTGAGGCGCTCATGGCTGAGCCTGCGTGGCAGCTTCGCTGCCCATATAGGCCTCACGTACCAAGGGATTGCTCGACACTTGTGCGTAGTCGCCTTCGGCAAGCACGGCGCCGCGTGCCAGTACGGTTATTCGATCGCACAACGTGCTGACCACACTCAGGTTGTGCTCAACCATCAAGACCGTGCGCTTGACTGCGGCGCGCCGCACCAACTCGACCACCATCGAGACATCTTCGCTGCCCATGCCCTGAGTGGGTTCATCCAGCAGCAACACGGTGGGGTCCAGCGCTAAAGTGGTAGCCAGCTCCAGCGCGCGCTTGCGCCCGTAAGGCAACTCAACGGCCAGGGTCTGGGCAAAGCTGAGCAGGTCCACGTCAGCCAAGAGCTGCAGGGCACGCTCGTCGAGTTCGTCGAGGCTGCGCTCGGATTTCCAGAAATGGTAAGAGTTGCCCAGCTTCTGCTGCAGAGCCACCCGAACGTTTTCCAGTACGCTCATATGGCCAAAGACCGCAGACACCTGAAATGAGCGCACCAAACCGAGTCGCGCAATTTCATTGGCTTTCTTGCCGGTGATGGATTTGCCGCGATACAAAATATCGCCACGGGTGGGCTTGAGAAATTGGGTAAGCAGATTGAACACTGTGGTTTTGCCAGCCCCATTCGGACCGATCAGCGCATGGATGTGACCGGTGCGCACACGCAGATCAACTGAGTCTACTGCGGTAAAACCGCGAAATTCTTTGCTCAGCCCGCGTGTTTCCAGTACGAACTCTGGTTCCATGGGTTGCCCTCTAACCTTAGTTATTTTTATTGGTTATGGTGCAAACCGCCACCCTTACCTTTACGTCAAAGGTACCAGCGCTAATCACCCCCGACAAGCGCTGATTATTGCAGCGTTACCCGCAAAAAATAGCTAATGGCTATTACGTCTTTTCAGCGAAAATATTGCTGCCGAACAGCGCCCAAATACAGTTTTTTGAAGTATCTGGAACGTCCAGCGTTAATGGCCAGCAGCCCGCTTTTTCAACGTTGCCGGGAGCCGATACCGACTCTATGGGAAGGCGCTCCAGCAGATGAAATGCTGCATAGGAAAGCGTGCAGGCGAAAGACACGCGTCCGATCAATATCCTGAAAAAAGTCGCCATGGTGTCGGCCAGAACGCCGTCTGGCCGAGCGGCGCGCGCTGCGGTTAGCTCCGTTTCAGATCGGCAACGCTGATCTCACGCATCCGAAACTTCTGCACTTTACCGCTGATGGTCATCGGAAACTCGTCGACGAATTTGATATGCCGCGGCGTTTTAAAGTGCGCAATGCGCCCCTTGCAATACTCGCGCAGCATCTGCTCATCGGCCTGATGCCCTGGATGCAACTTGACCCAGGCCACGATCTCTTCGCCGTAAGTCGGGTCCGGGATGCCGATCACCTGCACATCGGCCACGCTGGAATGAGTAAAGAGAAACTCTTCGACTTCGCGTGGATACACATTCTCGCCACCGCGGATAATCATGTCCTTGTTGCGTCCGACGATCTTGATATAACCCTCGTCATCCATCACCGCCAGGTCGCCGGTGTGCATCCAGCGTGCGCCGTCGATCGCTTCGCGAGTTGCCTCGGGGTTGCCCCAGTAGCCCAGCATGACGCTATAGCCGCGGGTACAGAGTTCGCCGATCTGTCCGCGCGGCTGGACACGGCCGTGCTCGTCGACAATCTTGCTTTCCAGGTGCGGTTGAGTGCGACCAACACTGGTCACCCGGCGTTCCAGATCGTCCGCGGCATCGGTCTGGGTCGACACTGGGCTGGTTTCGGTCATGCCATAGGCGATCTGCACTTCACTCATGTGCATCTCGCTAATCACGCGCTTCATGACCTCAATTGGACAGGTCGCGCCGGCCATAATCCCGGTGCGCAGCGATGAGACATCAAAGCGGTCGCGCTCAGGATGATCGAGCATGGCGATAAACATGGTCGGCACGCCATACAAACCCGTGGCCTGCTCCTCGGCGACTGCCTGCAGCGTCGCCAGCGGCTCGAAGGCGGCGCTCGGATAGATCATGGTGCTGCCATGGGTCAGGCAGCCGAGGTTACCCATGACCATGCCGAAACAGTGATACAGCGGCACCGGAATCACCAGACGGTCGTGCTCGGTCAACTGCATGCTTTCGCCGACCATATAGCCATTGTTGAGGATGTTGTAATGGCTGAGGGTGGCGCCTTTGGGGAAGCCGGTGGTGCCGGAGGTATATTGGATATTGATCGGTTCGTCGAACTGCAACAGCTCGCCACATTGGCGCAACTGCTCCGGGCCAACCGCCTGCGCCATGTCCAGCAGGCCTTCCCAACGGAGCATGCCTTCACCGCACGCCGCGCCGACACTGATCACGCCTTTTAGCTCCGGCAGCATATGGCTGCGCAAATCCCCTACCGCCGAGCGGTGCAGCTCGGGTAACAGCTCGTTGAGCATTGCATGGTAATCCGAGCTCTTGAAGGCATCGGCACAGATCAGCCAGCGGCAGCCGGACTGTTTGAGCGCGTATTCAAGTTCGTTAAGACGGTAGGCCGGATTGACGTTGACCAGCACCACGCCGATCTTGGCGCTGGCGAATTGCGCAATGCACCACTCGGCGCTGTTCGGCGACCAGATTCCGAGCCGCTCGCCGGACTGCATGCCGAGCGCCAGCAGGCCGCGCGCGCAACGATCGACTACCTCGCCCAGCTGCGCCCAGGTGTAACGCAGATCCTGATGACGCACGACCAGCGCTTCGCGCTCGGCATAGCGGGCCACGGTCCGATCGAAGACCGCACCAATAGTCATCGCCAGCAAGGATTTTTCCTGCGGCCCGCAGGTATAGCTCGGAAGATTCATATTGAAATTCTCGGTTTTATATTTGTTATGAGACTGACGTCCACAATGACTTTTAGGCGGGCAGACAGTCATTTCAGTGACTGCTTACGTTAACGTAAAGGAAATACCGTGACAACCTACAGCTTAGCCCTCAAAACAGGGTTGAGTTCAGCAGGCAGAAAGCCGCATTTCGTGCGTATTTTGCGAGGATTAATCGCCCTGGCCATTTACGTTCACTGACTCCAGACCGATACAAAATAGCGTGTCAGGAACAGCACCTGGATTGCCGATCAGGCAACCCAATAAAAAACCAACGCCTGCTCCGTTGCGACGACGCAAGAGTTGGTGCCTGCTAGCGAATGAATACCTGTGTGGTCGTGATGGCCATATCGCCTCCTGGCAGTTTGATCTTGCCGATTTTTTCCAGCGAGTCCGGGTTGAATATCGCGATTTCGTTGAAGGTACCGGCCAGGTAGAGTTTGCTGCCGTCAGTATTGAAGGCCACACAGTAATAACTGTGTTCAAGCTCGGCCGTTTGCAGCAGCTTCTGCTCGCGAATGTCGTATTTGGCTAGGCGATTGAGTACGCCGAACATCAGGTTTGGGTCTTTGGGTGAGCGCATCCCCGTGAAGTACACTTCGGTCAGCGAAGCGAAGTCCCTCTGTTCAATTTTGTTGGTCTTCAGATTGATATTGAAATAGCCGTATTTGTACTCGGCAGTGGCCATGTCCTGCTTTTCATCCTGAAACTTGGCCGCGGTGTAGAGAATGCTGAAGTCACGGTTCTTGGTCTGGTGCGGCCAGAAATACAAGACGTCCGGGGCACTGTAGTTCGGCCGCTTCCAGTTGCGCACCGGCAACGCCACGTCGTATTTGCCAGTATTCACATCGAACGTGTAAATATCCGCACCAACTACAAACAACGTACCGTCATCGGCCATCTGCATAAGGTAGGTCTGCCGTGGCGCTGGGTAGCTACGCAGCGGTTTGGCATCCAGCCCTGCAGCAGTGGAGTACACCTGCAAGCGCGGTGTGCCGACGACATAGTGATCCTGATTTTTCTCGGTTGGATTCACCACGCTGTATAGCTCTTTGCCGTCGGGGCTGACGGCCATCGAGAACATCGACCGGGCACTTTCAGTGCTACGTTGCGCCAGCTTGGCATGGAACACGACTTTGCAGCTGTCCAGCTCGATACCATAGATATCCGCGTAGTGATTGTTCAGCACATAAGCACGGCTCTTGTCCGGACTGATTTGCAGCATGCCTGGACCAAAGTCATCTGGCATGGCGCAAGTCTTGAACAGCGTATCGGTGTGGGTATCAATGATGTGCAAGTTGTTTGGGTAATTGGTGACCGCCATGTACTCATGGTCTTTGTCCAACACCTTGTCGCTGGCCGCCAAGACGGCCATTGAGCAGGTGCTTGCAAGCACGGCCAGCAGCGCAACGGAACGCTTAAATGACATGCTGATTTCCTCTTTTTATTGTTGGCCGACTACTTGTCTTTCGGGAATACGGTATTGAGGTTGCGCCAGCTCTCATTTGAGCTGGTCGCATCCTTGTTCCAGTCTGGATAGGTGCTCATCATGTCCGGCACCTGGGCAGGCCACCAGCAAGGGTCGGAGCAGCCATACAGATCCGACTCCATCGGCTGGCACAGAGAACTCACCCCACCGAAGGCATCGACTTCCCAGCCTGGATCGGTGGTCGAGGTACACCCGACCACCGAACTCATCGCCAGCACTTCTTCGATACGATCTTCCTGGGCGGCCTGTAGCAGTATTTGCGCTTTGTTATTGATCGGCTTCAGGTGCTTCATCTCATTTCGCCTTCCGCGGAGTGATATAGCTGCTGATAAAGGCCGGGTTGCCGGCCATGATGCGGCTGTAAACGTCGATACCGAAGTCCACCCAGTCGCGCAACAGATCGCAGTAGTGATAGGTCGGATGCGTAGGGTCGCCGTAGCGCGCGTAACTCTCGTGGTAGCAACCACCGGAACACAGATTACGGATGCGGCAGCTTTCGCAAGCCGTCTCGGTACGGTCGAGGCGCTTCGAAAGGAAGTCGCCCAGCTCCACCTGCTTTACCCCTTCATTCACGTTGCCAAAGGTCGGCAAATCCGAGCCGGTAAAGCGGTGGCAGAGGTTCAGCTCGCCTTTATGGTCTACGGCCAGCATCTTCAACCCAGCACCACACGGCAGCGCCTTCTTGTGGCCTTCGTGGATGTCGGTAATCAGTTGGTGCAGATTGGAGAAACCGATATTGCGGTGTTCCAGCGCTGCTTCCAGATAGCGCCGCCCGAGCGCTTTCATGTTGGCGAAAACTTCGACCAGCTCTTCGGAGCTGAGGTTGAAGTCGCTCATGTCCCCAGACGTCACGGGGGCGAAGCCAACTTCGGCAAAACCCAATTCATTGAACAGGTGATCCCAGATGTGCTCAACGTCGGTGACGCCCCGCGTCAGGGTCACCCGCGCACCGACCGGACGACTGTTGTAGCGCGACAGGAGCATCTCGGCTTTTCTCCTGACCACGTCATAGGTGCCCTGCCCGCCTACGGTGATGCGGTTGCGGTCATGCACGGTCTTCGGCCCATCGATGCTGATGGACAGACCAAACCGGTGACGGTTCAGGTAGTCAGCGATCTCTTCGGTGAGCAGGGTGGCGTTGGTGGTCATGACGAACTCGACAAACTTGCCCAGTTCGGCAAAGCGCTTCTCGCAGTAATCGACCATGCTTTCGATCAGCTTTCGATTGCTCAGCGGTTCGCCACCGAAGAACACCACGGTATAGCGTTCTTCGTCTGGCGATTCCTTGAGGAGCATCTCCACTGATGCGATGGCGGTGTCCAGCTCCATTTTCTTGCCTTCAGAAGGCTTATCCAAGTCTTCCTTGTAGCAGTAGCTGCAGCTCAGGTTGCAGCCGGTGTTGACGTTCAGCACCACGGTATTCAAGGCAATTCGTTCGACACGTTTGGCGGTGATATCCGGCGTCAACGGCGAGCCGTCGCTGACCACCTCGAGTGCCATCAGATCACGCAGCGTTTCGTTTACCTCGCTATCGGCGAAACGCCCGGCCAGCCGTTCGATCAGCTCAACCGAAGAACACCCGTGCTCACGTAAAGCATCGATGATGCCGGCTGTTAGCTCATCTGTCTGAAACAATGAGCTGCTGGGGATATGGAACAACATACGCTCAGCATCGACGTGCACTTCGTGCAAGTTGCGTTCAACCAAATTCAAAACTGCGCCCATTACAACCTCCGAAAATTTTCTCAATCCAGTCGTTCAAACCTGGGTAAGCGGCGCTCACCCAGGGCCTGCGAAATCAAGGAATTGGTGGGTTATTCCAGCGTTGAATGGTTACGATCATCTGGCCTTCACCCTTGAGAGACTGCCCGTCCTGCTGCACGGCGGCGATGACCTTGAGATTGCCAGCGTTGTTGGTGGACATTTTCCGTTCCGGGTTCGGCCCGGCTGCCCCCGGTGTGAAGACGCCATCCTCGGCGCTCATTACGCCGGCGAACTTCACGTCCTGATCTTCTGCAGCGCGCTCATCGAATGGCTCGACTGACCAGGTCGCCGGCACAAAACCGATCCGGTAAGCCTTACCATCGAGATCCTCGCCCCACGCTTCGGCCTCAAACAGCCCCTGCACCTTGGACGTCGAACCGCCGTTACCACCGACCCGCGCCACCGAATAATCCGGTACGACCTTGACCTCGTTGATCTGCTCATAGACCGCCAGGCTCGGGCCCTTAAGCGCGCCCAGATTGATCATCCGAATACCGACCGGCGCGTCGCTGGCCGCTTTGACCTTGACGCGAATACGCTCGGGGGTCTGCTCCAGAACCGCAAGTACCTCGATCCCCTCACCGAACGATGGCTTACCGCTCAGGCCACTGCCGACCAGCGTCAACTCGGTTTCGCTACCGGCCTTGAGGTACTCCGGCTGGACTGAAAGCAAGCGCACCGTGCCTTGTTGGGCAGCGACGAAGTCCAGGCCGCGTTCATCGTGCTCGGTTTCAAACATCCGCCCGCGGATGTCTCCGTCAATAGCGGCGAGCACTTGGCGCATGGCAACGCCATCAATCTCAAGATTGCCGCGCCATTCGTAGCCATTGAACAGGATCGCCGAACCGCTGCCGTTGAAGGGACTGCCGTCGGCGTACTCGCCTTTAAGGCTAACGTCGAACGTATCTTTACCGCTGACCGTAGCGCTCATTACGCCGCGAACATCGCCCTTGCTCGGTACATGGCCACTGAAGCTCCAGTCGCCGGCCAACTTCGCCGCCGCTGGGCGCTGCTGCTGCCAGTCGGTCCAGGCCTGGCTATCCAGCGGGTATCTTGTGGCCAGCTCAGGCACCATCTCTTTCAGCGCGATATTCAGCCAGTCACGGTCTCGCGACTGCGCTTGGTATTCCAGCGATGGCCACTGCCCCAGGTGGAAATTGACCAGGTATTCCCACTCTTTGGCAGGCCGGCGCTGCAAGGCCACTCGCGCACCGGAGTGGCAGCGCGCGCACATCTGAGTGAATTTCTCGTCGAAATCCTCAATGTTATTCAGCCGACGCTCCAACGCGTAACGCCCACCATCTGCTTCGCTTGGTGCCAGGCCTTGCTTGTCGGCGAGGTATTTGACCAGGACGCGGCGATCATCGTCGGAGATCTGCAGACCATGCATGGTTTGCATCCGCGCGATGCTCATCAGCCACCCCTCGGGTGTTTTACGCTGATGACTGATGCGGCTCAGCTCCTTATCCCCTTCTGGGGTGTGACATCGCTGGCAGGTCTCTTTGAGGATGGTTACGCCATCCCTAGCAGCCATCGCCTGGGTCGAGTGCAACGCACCGGCAACAGCCAGCGCTAGCGTTCCGACGCTCAGGTAATGCCGAAGTAATGTCATCTTCAAAATCAGACCTCCACGGTTATTCTTATGATTGGCGTCACTGTCCAGTTACCTAGGAGTGCGACTGTCATGGGAATTACACATTGCGTGCCAACCTTTATTAATTCCTTATAAATCATATAGATAATGATTTTTTATGCGGCTACGCAGGCTCATAATTCAAGCCTGCGGCGTTTAATTTCGAGACAGCTGTATAACTCTGCGACAGATTGCCACACAGCCCCATTTAATGGCTGCCCGGCCTGCTCCAATGCAGTCTCACGCCGTCTCAAACTGTTACAGCAATGGTTGTCATTTAAGCGCCAATATAAAAAAATAATCCTTTATTTTCAGTAAGTTAAATAAACTCAAGCAGCTTGGCATGACGGTTGCGAAGGAGGTGTTACCCAAGCACAACAATAAAGGCTGATGCCATGAGTTCTTCCCTGCCCCTCAATCCGAAAACACTTGAGTTCATTCAGCGCAGACAACAGATGCTGATCGGCGAGCAATGGCTCGATGCAGCCAATGGCGCGACCATGAACGTACGCAACCCGGCCACTGCGGAAATACTCAGCGAGGTCCCCCGCGCGTCCAAGGCCGACGTCGACAAAGCCGTGCAAGCCGCTCGCCAGGCATTCGATGACTCCCCCTGGAGCCGTATGCGCCCTCGTGAACGGCAAAACCTGCTGTGGCGTCTGGCCGACCTAATGGAGCGCGACGCCGAGGTGTTGGCCGAAATCGAATGCCTGAACAACGGCAAAAGCGCCCAAGTGGCACGGGTGATGGACGTACAGCTGGCCATCGACTTCCTGCGCTATATGGCCGGCTGGGCAACCAAGATCGAAGGTTCCTGCGTAGACGTGTCGCTGCCGCTAATGCCGGATGACCAGTTCCATGGCTTTATTCGCCGCGAAGCAATCGGTGTAGTCGGCGCCATCGTGGCCTGGAACTTCCCGCTGCTGCTGGCCTGCTGGAAGCTGGGTCCGGCACTGGCGACCGGTTGCACGGTCGTGCTCAAGCCCGCCGACGAAACCCCGCTATCGGCCTTGAAGCTAGCCGAATTGGTACTCGAAGCCGGCTACCCGGCGGGCGTGTTCAACGTCGTCACAGGCACCGGCATCGAAGCCGGCGCCGCGCTTACCCACAACCCGGATGTCGACAAACTGACCTTTACCGGCTCCACCGAAGTCGGCAAGCAGATTGGCAAGGCGGCCATGGATTCCATGACCCGCGTTACGCTCGAACTGGGCGGCAAGTCGCCGACTCTGGTGCTGGAGGATGCCGACCTGCAACAAGCAGCGGCTGGTGCAGCCAGCGCCATTTTCTTCAACCAAGGTCAGGTGTGCTGCGCCGGCTCGCGCCTATATGTACAGCGCAAGCACTTCGACAATGTGATCGCCGACATCGTCGACATCGCCAATGGCATGAAACTGGGCAACGGTCTGGACCCAAGCGTGGCCATGGGCCCGCTGGTTTCGGCGCGCCAACAGGAGCGCGTGTTTGGCTATATCGAACGCGGCCGTGAACTGGGCGCCACCATCGCCTGCGGCGGCGAGCAATTCGGCCCCGGCTATTTCGTCAAACCGACGGTGCTGGTCGATGTCGATCAACGTGGCCCACTGGTCCAAGAAGAAATCTTCGGTCCAGTGCTGGTGGCGATGCCCTTTGACGACATCGAAGACGCAATACGCCTGGCCAACGACAACCGCTATGGCCTTGGCGCCAGCATCTGGTCAAACAACCTGTCGGCGGTGCACCGGATGATCCCGCGAATCAAGTCCGGCTCGATCTGGGTCAACTGTCACAGCGCCCTCGATCCGGCTCTGCCATTCGGCGGCTACAAGATGTCCGGTATTGGGCGGGAAATGGGCGCCGCCGCCATCGAGCACTACACGGAGTTGAAGTCCGTACTGATCAAGCTCTGACCCCTCGAGCGACGGCAACCGCCGTCGCCCTTGCACAACAAAAATAATAAGGAATCAGCATGACCCCCATCACCCGCGATCAACTGCGCCTGCCCTTCATCTTTGCCCTGATCATCGGCGGCGCTCTGGAGGGCAGCCCGGTCTCGGCCCATGAGCTGTACAACCAAGGCGACAGCGTCATCAATGCCGACCTCGAAGCCGTCTTCGCGGCGCTGCGCAGCAGCGAGAACTATGACCTTGTCGGCAACCGCCGCGAGGGTAGCTCCAACTGGCGCGAAGGCTATGTCAAATACGGCCTGAGCGGCAGCCAGGGCCTGGCCGGTAGCGGCAGACTGTACGGTGCTCTCAATCTGGTCAGCTCCGGCACTTGGGGCGACGGCGACGCCGCGGGCCTGACCCAAGGCAGCGAGCGACGCACCGCCGTAGAGGACGCCTACCTTGGTTGGCGTTCGGCGGATCTATTCCCCTCGCTGGGCAAGGACGGCGTGGACATTTCTGGCGGCCGCCAGGTAATCAGCCTCGGCGATGGCTTCCTCATCCAGGGCGACCCGGTGAGTTTCGGCGATGTCGATCTGGGCGCCGATTTCGACCGGGGTGGCGCCTATTACCTGGCCGGCCGCAAGGCCTTTGACCAGACCGCGGCGCTGCGCCTGGGCGGCGACCAGGGCTGGCGCGGCGACCTGATCTGGCTGAAGTCCGACAACCCCGCCCAGGCGGAAACCGAGCTGGCCATCGGCAACCTCGAACACGTGGACGAGTTCGGCACTCTAGGCCTGAGCTGGATCCACGGCCTGGACGTCAACCAGCGCTTCGCCCAGATTCTGGGCCTGGAGCAACGCGACGGCATGGACACCGTCAGCCTGCGCGGCCGCGGTAGCTTGGGCGTGGAGAACCTCGAACTGGCGGGCGAATACGTCACCCAGGACAAACACAGTGGCCGCGAAAGCGCCTGGTACCTGGAAGGTTCCTGGGCCTTCGCTGACACGGCCTGGGCGCCCACCGTCAGCTATCGCTACAGCCGCTTCTCGGAAGCCTTCGACCCGCTGTTCTACGGGCTTAGCCGTGGCTTCGGCACCTGGTACCAGGGCGAAGTGGCAGGCAACTATGCCGGCCCCTTCAATACCAACACCCGGGTTCACCACGTCGGCCTCAAGGCCACGCCACAGGAAAACCTGACACTGGGTGCGCTGTACTTCGATTTCGACCCACTGGACCCGACGCAGAGCAACCTCGGCGGCCGCGAGTTGGACCTCTACCTGGAGTGGATGGTCAACGACCACCTGCTGATCAGCCCGTTGCTCGGCTTCTACCAGCCTGATCGCGGCAGCGAGCAGGGCGGCCTGCAACTGGGCGGTGACAGCACCAACACCTATCTGCAACTGGTGGTTGGCACCTTCTTCTAGGTCAGCAACCGTGCGGCCCGCCAGCCGGCGCGCGCCGCGACTCCCCTGCCCTTCTGGGGCAGGATAGAGTCTTTTCGATAGCTCCTCTGCACACGGAACCCTCGCAATGATCCTCGATCGCCTTTCGATACAGTGGCGGATTACCTGGCTGGTCGGCTTCTGTCTACTGACCATCGTCGGCGGGCTGGTTGGCCTGTCCCTCCAGCGCATGAACGACAACAGTGCCCAGATCAGCGAAAGTAACGCGCGCATGCTCGAAGCCGAGGCGCACCAGCGCCTTCTCGCCGAGGGCCGAATACAAGGCCTAGCCTTCCAGCACTACCTGCTGGCCGCCTACCAGGAGGGTCTGGGTTTTACCCGCCACGCCCTGCAGCTGCGCGAGCTGGCGCACCAGCAGCAGTGGCAACCGCAGCAGCTTCGAAACACCCTCAATGAGCAGGTCAAGGAAGGTCTCCAGGCCAATTCGCAACTGCTCAGCCTCTACCTGGTCTTCGAGCCCGACGCGCTGGATGGCGTCGATGCCGATTTCGCCGGGCAGAGTATCCTGGGCAGCAACGAGAACGGCCGTTTCGCCGCCTACTGGGCGCAGCGGGACGGGCAATCGAGCACGATGGCCGTCAGCGAGGCATTGCTCAACGACCACACCCCGGGGCTCGATGGCAGCCCCTTCAGCACGTGGTTCGACTGCCCGAAGAGCACAGCCAAGCCCTGCCTGTTGTCGCCCTACTTCGACGATGCATCGGGCCAACGCAGCCTGATCACCACCCTGTCCTTCCCCCTGATCGAAGACGGCAAGGTCATCGGCGTCGCGGGTATGGACATCAGCCTGAAAAACCTGCAGAACCTGGTGCAGGACGGCAACCGGAACCTCTACGATGGCGCCGGCGACATCAGCATCCTCAGCCCTTCGGGCCTGCTCGCCGGCCACAGCGCCGACTCAGGCATGCTCGGCCAGCGGCTGGATGACGGCGGCGAATCGCAGCAATGGCTGCGTCAGGGCAAGGCGCAAGTCGAGGCAAGTGACGGCCACCTGCGCGTGCTCAGCCCGCTGCGACCGATACCCGACGCCGAACCCTGGGCAGTGCTGCTCAGCATTCCCATGGCCACGGTGCTGCAGCCTGTTCTGGCACTGCAGCGGGATCTCGATGCGCGCAACACCCATGACACCCGGCTGGAACTGCTGTTCGGCCTGCTGGCAGCGCTGGCCGGCCTGCTGCTGGTCTGGCTGACAGCCCGCGGCGTGACCCAACCGATACTCGGCGTGGCGGCCAAACTCAAGGACATCGCCAGCGGTGGTGGCGACCTGACCGGACGCCTGACCTATGCGCGCCAGGACGAACTGGGCGAGCTGAGCGGCTGGTTCAATCGCTTCCTCGACCGCCTGCAACCCCTGATCGCGGATCTCCAGCGTCTGGTTCGGGACGCCCATGGCAGTGCCGACCACTCGGCGGTTATCGCCGAGCGAATCAGCACGTCCATGCAGCAGCAGTACCGGGAGATCGATCAGGTCGCGACCGCTTCGCACGAGATGAGCGCGACCGCTCATGACGTCGCCCGCAGTGCCGCCCAGGCCGCCGAAGCCACCCAGGGCGCCGATCAGGCCGTCCGCGAAGGGCTTGCCGTGATCGACCACACCACGCGCACCATCGATGGCCTGGCGTGCTCGATCACGGGCGCCATGACGCAGGTCGAGGGCCTCGCCGCCAGCAGCGGAAAGATCGGTTCGGTGCTGGAGGTGATCCGCTCGATCTCCGAACAGACCAACTTGTTGGCCTTGAACGCGGCAATCGAGGCCGCTCGGGCCGGGGATGCTGGGCGCGGTTTCGCGGTGGTCGCCGACGAGGTGCGCAACCTGGCCCGCAGCACCGGCAACTCGATCGAGGAGATCCGCAAGGTCATTGAGCAGCTACAGGACAGCACCCGCGAGGTGGTGGACGCCATGCAGAGCGGCACCGCCCAGGCCAAAGAAGGCGTACAGCAAGTTGGCCAGGCGGCCGTCAGCCTGGCCCGGATCGGCGCTGCGGTCACCGTGATCGGCGACATGAACCTGCAGATCGCCAGCGCCGCCGAACAGCAAAGCACGGTGGCTGCGGAGATCAGCCACAACGTCATGGTTATCCGCGACGTCACCGAATCGCTTTCGGAGCAGGCAAGGGAGGCCCAGCAGGTCAGCCAGAGCCTGAATCAGCAGGCGAGTCAGCAGCAACAACTGGCCGAGCAGTTCCGCGCCTAACCCGCCACGGCGGTACAGCAACGAGACAAGGGAAGGCGGCGGTGACTAGCCATCGCCGCCGGTCTGCTGGCCGGCGCTGGCGCTGCGTCCCGGCTTAGCCTCGACAACGAGGTGCGGCCAACGTCTCTACTGCTGGATTCGCTCAATTAAAGGCCGCGCCAGACCCTGCAGGTCACCTGGCCGCCGCTCTCGCGAAAGCCTCCCAGCGCGCGAGGCTAGAGGGCACAGCCTTGGGCGCCCAGCCAGGCGCGGAGCATGGCTCGGCGCTCCGGCGCCACCCGGTCCAGCACCTCTTCCACTCCCGCGCCGGCCCGCAGGGCGCGCAGCAGCGGCGCTAACTCGATCCCCTGCAGATGCCAGATGCCCAGCGGCTGATCAGGGGTGATCACCACCTCGACTTCCTCGATCAAGTCGTCACGTATCACCGGAGCACGTTGAACCCGCATTTGGCTGAAATCGGCCGCTGCGTGCATCGGCTCGGCATCCGGCCAGCGGCACCGGGACTGCCAGAAGGCCTGCTCCGGCCAGCTCTGTTCCATGGCATAGAAATCTCGCCCGGTGCGGGCAAAGCGCAGAAACAGCTGTTCCACCCGCTGTTGGTGGAAGCGCCGAGCTAATTCGCCGCGCTCGGGTCGCTGCAGGAGAGTGTTGATCACCGCTGGGGCCTGCAGGGCCGAGGATAAAGACTGGAAGATGCCGTTGCCGGAAAGCGGGTCCACGGCCATGGCGGCGTCGCCCACGCGCAACCAATTAATACCGGCGACTTCATGGAACAGAGTGGCGGTGCTGCTGCGCGCATGCACAGTGGCCGGGTGTAGCGCACGCTCGTCAAACAGCTCACGCACCAGGGCTGACTGGCCACGGCGCACCGCGCACCAGTCGGCAAGCTGCTCCTTGCTCGGCAAGTCGTTGGCGCCGGCATCCAGGGTGATCTGCCAATAACAACGGCCATCGACCAGGCGCGCCATCCAGGCCCAGCCGTCGCTCAAGCTTTCCACTGCCGAGGCCGGGCGGCCCTCTTCGGCCTGCCACTGATTGAGCAGGCTGAGGGTTTCCGGTCCGCGCCGGCGCTTACCGCCCAGCGGAGCCTGGCGGCCGCGGGCTTCAACTAGAAAATCGGCGTGCAGCGCCCTACCCGGCTCAATCTGCAGCTGATGCCCGCCGGCACTGGACTCGGTTGAACGTACCCGTGCCTCGATCAGCTCGATACCCGCAGCATACAGATCCTCACGGATCGCCGCATCGAAGGTGGGCCGATCGACGAGAAACTCCTGATTGAATCCCTGTGTGATGCCATTCCAGTTCACCCGGCGTGCTGAAGCGGCATTGACGCAAGCCATAGCCTTTATCAAGCCAGCCTGCCGCAGGCCATCGAGCACCCGCTGCGAGACGCCCTCCACCGCAGCGAAACGCCGCCATTCACTGACCACCCGCACCCCATAACCGAGACGGTTGAGGCCCAGCGCCACGGCGGCACCGGCCGGTCCCGCCCCCAATACGACGATGCCAGGCGCGCTCATGGCTGCGCCCCGCGACGTTCCGGGCCGATAAAAGCAGCCCCCTGGCGTAGATGTTCGAGCACCGCCTGGCGATCTGCTGCAGGCTCGCCCCGCAAGAATGCGGCAAGCTGCCCGCTTAGCGCGGCGCAGGCAACGCTGGCACCGGCCAAGCCGCTCGCGCCGCGCACTGGCGCGCCAAAATCGGCTTGGGCGCTGTCGAGCCAGGACCATTGCCCGGTGGCGCAGCGCGCATCGCCAGTGATGCGCAGCACGCCGGGATAGCCGGCGGGAAATACCGGTGCGCCCTGAGCCGGGCTGGAAGCGCAAAGCAGGATGCCGGCCTCGTGTGCGGCGGCGCAGGCTTCGCGCAGCAGCGGGCGATCCTGGCGTAGGCCGAGGCTGAGATTGATCAGGACCACCCGCTGCTCGATCAGCCAATGGATGGCAGCGGCGATCTGCAGCGCACTGGTGGACCCGCGTCCGGCAAATACCTGGGCCACGCACAGCTCCAGCGGGCCCGCCTGCTCCGTCAGGGTGGCGATAATCGCCGTGCCGTGGCCGAGCAGGTCCGGCTCAACGCTACCCTGGCGCAGTTGCTCGGCATCCAGCCAGAAGCGCTGCGCGACGCGAACCAGCGGTGCCTGCTGCGGACCATGGCCACTGTCGATCACCCCGACGCGTGGCTCAGTTGGCATGGCTCACCGGCGCACTGTCCAGCGGCGCCAACTGCCCGGCCGCCATATGCAGGTGCAAATCGGCATGAGCCACAGTGGACGCACGATGGCTGATCACGATGCGCGTACGTGTGGCGAAGAGCTGATCGATGGCAGCAATCACTTCACGTTCGGTGCTCTCATCGACTGCCGAAGTGGCTTCGTCAAGCACCAGAATCAGCGGGTCCTGCAGCAGCGCTCGGGCAATCGCGATGCGCTGTTTCTGGCCGCCGGAGAGCTGCTGGCCGCGCTCGCCGATTGGGCTGTCGAGCCCCAGCGGTAGCCCCTCGATCAAACTGTCGAGGCGGGCCTGGCTGGCCACTGCGGCGATAGCCGCTCGGCTGGCCCCTGGGGTGCTGTAGGCAATATTTTCGGCCAGGGTGCCGCGAAAGAGCACGATGTCCTGGCTGACCACGACGATGCGCTTACGCAACTCGAACAGGTCCAGCTCGCGCAGGTCGCAGCCGTGCAGACGGATACAGCCTCGATCGGGATCGTAGAAGCGCTGCAACAGGTCGATCAGCGTGGATTTACCCACACCGGAGGCGCCGCTGATGGCGACCTTGAGCCCACCCGGAATCAGCGTATCGACCCCCCGCAGCACGGCATTGCTGCCTTGCTCATGGGCGAACCAGACGCCTTCAAAACGCAACTCACCACTGCCGGCAGGAAGCTCAACCGGCTGTTCGGGCTGGCTCACCAGGGCTGGCTCGCGCTGCAGCTCCATGACCCGGCCGAGGCTGACGGTCATCCGCTGCAGCGCCACATACAGGCCCAACAAGCTCTGCACCGGCCCCACGGCCATGCCCAGATAGGTGGAAAAGGCAATCAACGAGCCCAGCTGCCAGCTGCCCTGAACCACCCAATAGCCGCCAATGATGAAGGCACAGGCGCGTGACAGCGAGGTCAAGGTGCCGGGTACGGCATGGGTGAAAAATTCGGTAATTTGCAGTTTCAGCAGCTGGCTCATGTAGCCCTGCCCGAGCTGTTCCAGGCGCTGCGACTCGCGCCGCTGCTGACCCGCAGCCTGGATAAACTTCATCGCCGGCAGGGTTTCCACCAGAAAAGAAGACACGTCTGCCGAGCGCTCGCGCAGGCCGCGGACATCGCGCTCGACCTTTCGGCGCATCCAGCGCAACCAGACCACCTCCAGCGGAATCAGCAGCGCGATAAGCAGCGACAGCTTCCAGGACAGCACCAGCATCAGGGCAATGGCGCCAATCAGACCGATCACACTGGAAACCGCCGAGAACAAGGCATCGACGGCAAATCGCTGGATCTCGGCGACATCGCCATCCAGCCGGGATAACAGGTCGCCGATCCGCCGCCGGCCGAAGAAGGCCGGCGACAGGCCTTGCAGATGGCGGTATAGCGCGTCACGCAGGGCAAACAGGATGCGCCCGGAGAGACGCGTATGCAGATAGCGGTTCAGTCCACCGAGCAGGGTACTGAAGATACCGACCACGATCATGGTCACCGCCACCTGCACAAGCGTGTCGAAATCCTTGGCCAGCAGGCCGTCATCAATGAGCGTCTTGGTCAGCCAGGGCTGCGCCAGCACCAGCATGGAGGCGCAGAACGACAACCCAAGCAGTGCCAGGATGGCATGCAGATGGGGCCGCACGAAGCCGTACAGCCAGGTCATGGCCTGGCGAAATAATAGCGGATCACTGGTTTCAATCAGGCGGCACAGTAAGGCAATCAAAGAAACTCCAAAGCCCACACGGGCTGGCTCGATACCTGGCATTGAAGGGCACAGCGCATTGGCTCAGCCTCGCGACTGTTTAAGCTTGCGGTACAGGGTGGCTCGGCTGATACCCAGCGAGTCGGCGGCGGCTGATACGTTGCCCTGATGGCGCTCCAATGAACTGCGGATCAACTCCAGCTCCGACTCACGAATGCTGCCGGGTTGCCGGCAACTGGCGGTCAATTCTTCCTGCAGGCTGTCGGTGAGATGGTCGAGTCCTAGCACGCTCTCCCCCGGCTCGCGCATGGCCAGGGCTGAGCGCAGCACCATATCCAGCTGGCGGATATTACCCGGCCAGTCGTAGCGGCCAAGCAGGTCGGTCAACTCTTGAGTCAGACTAACCTGACCGGCGCCCAGCTTGCCCAGCATCGCGGCGATCATGCCCGCCAGGTCATCGCGCTCGCGCAACGACGGCAGACGAAGACTGACACCGTTGACGCGGTAGTAGAGGTCTTCGCGAAAGGCCGATTCCTGGACCAGACGCTTGAGATCACGGTGGGTAGCGCAAATTACCGCGATGTCGATGCTCTGCTCCTCGCCAGCGCCCAAGGGAGCCACCTTACGCTCCTGCAACACGCGCAGCAGACGCGCTTGCAGGCTCAGCGGCATATCGCCGATCTCGTCGAGGAACAAGGTGCCGCCATGCGCCTGCATCAACCGGCCAATCATCCCGCCCTTACGCGAGCCCGTGAAGGCGCCCTCACGGTAGCCGAACAACTCGGACTCGATCAGGCCTTCAGGAATGGCCGCACAGTTGACCGCGACAAAGGGTTTGTCGGCCCGCGCGCTGGCTTGGTGCAGCGCCCGGGCGACCACTTCCTTGCCTGTACCGGTCTCACCCAACAGCAATACCGGAAGGTCTCCCGCCAACCCCTGGCGGGCCATCCGCAATGCCCGGGCAAAACGACTGTCACCGGCGGCCAAGTCGTCCAGATCAATGGCCTTGGCTCGGCCAGGGCGCGCGCGTTGCAACGGGAGTGCGGCCAGGCTTGCATGCCGAGGCAGCTGCAAGGCCCTGAAATAAAACATTCCTTTAGCCGTCTGCACGCTGCTGACGCTGCCCCGCAGTAGCTGCCCAAGAACCTGCGGCGAGTCGCTGCTGAGCAAGTCACTGCTACGCCGGCCAACCAGGGCCACGCGGCTCGATTGCAACAGCGCACAGGCCCGGTCATTGGCCGCCAGCACTTCGCCTTCGAGGCTTAGCGCCAGCAACCCGTGCCACGCGGAGTTTAAAAATTGCGGGCGCGAGTGGAAAGCCAACACCAGGTGCTCGGGGTAACAGCTAGCAAAGAGTCGATTTTCGATATTGCTGGCGACCAACATCAAGGTGGATAAGTTGTCTTGAAGATCGCTTATATGACCATCGCGCGTCAGGTCGAGCACGCCGATCACCGCTCCTTGAGCGTCCTTGATCGGCACCGACGTGCAGGAGAACCGGCTGAGCCGGTCTAGGTAGTGCTCGCCACAGTTAATAAGGGTTGGACGGCCTTCTGCGACGGCGGTGCCTAGCCCATTGGTACCGCGCAACGATTCGCTCCAGCAACTACCGGGTTTGAGGTCAGGTAGTCCTAATTCCCTCAGGTAGCGAGTCTGTCCGTCGAGGGTGAGAATGTTGGCCTGGGCATCGCCAAGGATCACCAGACCCGCCTTGCCCTGATGGTTGACCAGGTATTCCAGCTCAGGCGTGACGGCATCGATCAACAAGCGATTGCTCTCCAGCAACACACGCAAATCGCTATCCTGCTGCAGACCCGACTCTTCGTTCTCCAAGCAGTTCAGGCCATAGCCGAGGCTGCGCCGCCAGGAGGCGTCGATCTCTTCACGCAGCACGCCGTGGGGCAAATCGCCCTCGTTGATCAGCTTCAAGCGCGCGAGCCGCGACTCCTGCAAAGGGTCGGTGGCTAGTGTTGTTCGAGTGTCTTGTGCCATCTCTCGCTCCAGCGACTTAGTCCGCCAGGCCACCTTATATGATTCCAGGCTGACCGCCCGGTAGTGGAGTTACCTGCTTGAATGTCTACACCCGCAGTCCAAGCGGGTAAAGCGATCCTCTACGGCTCTGACCTTGCATGTTGCGGCCAGCCGTCACACCCGTCCGTTACGCAGTTGACAGTAAGGCTGACACGGGCTTACCTTAACGTAAAGGTAAATCATAGAGACCCTATTCATGCCTGCTCCGTATAGCATCTCTGACTTAGCCCGCGAGCTGGACATCACCACCCGCGCCATCCGTTTCTACGAAGAGCAAGGCATGCTCAGCCCCGAGCGGCGCGGCCAGGAGCGCATCTACAACGGCAAGAACAAGGTCACCCTGAAGCTGATTCTGCGCGGTAAGCGCATCGGTTTTTCTCTGGCCGAGTGCAAGGAGCTGATTGAACTGTATGACCCGGTGGATGGCAATCACAAGCAGATGGAAACCTTTCTGCAGAAGATCGCCGAGCGCCGCACCCAGCTTCAGCAGCTGCTGCTGGACATTCAACAGATGCAGCTGGAATTGGATACCACCGAAGAACGCTGCCGCAATGCATTAGATAAAACAGATAAAAAACAAAGTATTACAGCCTAAACCTCAAAACAATTAAGACAGGTGAAACCATGAGCTATCCGTCCCTCAACTTCGCCCACGGTGAAACCATCGACATGCTCCGCGACCAGGTCCAGGCCTTCGCCGCCGCCGAGCTGGCACCGCGGGCTGCCGCCATCGACAGCGATAACCTGTTTCCCGCCGACATGTGGAAAAAGTTCGGCGACATGGGTTTGCTCGGCATCACCGTCAGCGAGGAATACGGCGGCGCCGGCATGGGTTACCTGGCGCATGTCATCGCCATCGAGGAAATAAGCCGCGCCTCGGCCTCGGTCGGTCTGTCCTACGGCGCCCACTCCAATCTTTGCGTCAACCAGATCAACCGCAACGGCACGCCCGCACAGAAAGCCCAGTACCTGCCCAAGCTGGTCTCTGGCGAACATGTCGGCGCCCTGGCGATGAGCGAGCCGAATGCCGGCTCCGATGTGGTCTCGATGAAGCTGCGCGCCGATAAAAAAGGCGACTGCTATGTACTCAACGGCAGCAAAACCTGGATCACCAACGGCCCGGATGCCAACACCTACGTGATCTACGCCAAGACCGAACCAGAAAAAGGCGCGCATGGCATCACCGCCTTTATCGTCGAGCGCGACTGGAAGGGCTTTAGCCGGGGTAGCAAATTCGACAAGCTCGGTATGCGCGGCTCCAATACCTGCGAGCTGTTTTTCGATGACGTTGAAGTGCCGGCGGAAAACATTCTGGGCACCCTCAACGGCGGCGTAAAAGTGCTGATGAGCGGCCTGGATTACGAGCGCGTGGTGTTGTCCGGTGGTCCGGTCGGCATCATGCAGGCCTGCATGGACGTGATCGTGCCTTATATCCACGATCGCAAGCAGTTCGGCCAGAGCATCGGCGAATTCCAGCTGATCCAGGGCAAAGTCGCCGACATGTACACCCAGCTGAATGCCAGCCGCGCCTATCTGTATGCCGTGGCCCAGGCCTGCGACCGTGGCGAAACCACTCGCAAGGACTCCGCCGGGGTGATTTTGTACAGCGCCGAACGCGCCACGCAGATGGCCCTGGATGCCATCCAGATTCTCGGCGGCAATGGTTATGTCAACGAGTACCCCACCGGCCGCCTGCTGCGCGACGCCAAGCTTTACGAGATTGGTGCCGGCACCAGCGAAATCCGCCGCATGTTGATCGGCCGCGAGCTGTTCAAAGAAACCAAGTAGCACTTACTCGTAGGGTGGATGGCCACCCCGTGGAAAACCGCGCAGCGTTTTCCACCAGAGCCTTACTCGTAGTGGAAAACCGTGCAGCGGTTTCCACCGACCGGCCGACCATAAGAGCCGGTGGATGCATAAAGCGTCATCCACCCTACGGATTGCGGTATCGGAGTTCACTCGATGGCAACTTTTAAATCCCAAATCAACACCCGTTCAACGGAGTTCGTCGCCAACAGTGCGGCGATGCTCATCCAGGTGAACGACCTGCGCGACCTGCTCGCCCGCGTCCATGAAGGCGGCGGCGAGAAGGCCCAGCATCGGCATACCTCGCGGGGCAAGCTGCTGCCGCGCGAACGGATCAACCGCCTGCTCGACCTCGGCTCGCCGTTTCTCGAGATCGGCCAACTCGCGGCCCACGGCGTGTACGGCGAAGAAGTCCCCGCCGCCGGGGTGATCGCCGGGATCGGCCGGGTCGAAGGCGTCGAGTGCGTGATCGTGGCCAATGACGCCACGGTGAAAGGCGGCAGCTACTACCCGCTGACCGTGAAAAAGCACCTGCGCGCCCAGACCATCGCCCAGCAAAACCGCCTGCCGTGCATCTACCTGGTGGATTCCGGCGGCGCCAACCTGCCGCGTCAGGACGAGGTGTTCCCGGACCGCGAGCACTTCGGCCGAATCTTCTTCAACCAGGCCAACATGAGCGCCATGGGCATCCCGCAAATTGCCGTGGTGATGGGTTCCTGCACCGCCGGCGGCGCCTATGTGCCGGCCATGGCCGACGAAGCGATCATGGTGCGCAACCAGGCGACCATTTTTCTGGCCGGCCCGCCGCTGGTCAAAGCCGCCACCGGCGAAGTGGTCAGCGCCGAGGACCTGGGCGGCGCCGATGTGCACTGCAAGACCTCGGGCGTTGCCGACCACTACGCCGAGAACGACGAACACGCGCTGGCGCTGGCCCGCCGTTCAATTGCCAACCTCAACTGGCGCAAACTCGGCGTACTGAACAGCCGCACACCGATCGCCCCGCTGTACGCCAGCGATGAGCTGTACGGGGTGATCCCGGCCGACGCCAAGCAGCCCTTCGATGTGCGCGAAGTGATCGCCCGTCTGGTCGACGGCTCGGTCTTCGACGAGTTCAAGGCCTTGTTTGGCTCCTCGCTGGTTTGCGGCTTTGCTCATCTGCACGGCTACCCGGTAGCGATCCTCGCCAATAACGGGATTCTGTTCGCCGAATCGGCGCAGAAAGGCGCGCACTTTATCGAGCTGGCCTGCCAGCGCGGCATTCCCCTGCTGTTTTTGCAGAACATCACCGGCTTTATGGTCGGGCAGAAATACGAGGCCGGCGGCATCGCCAAGCACGGCGCCAAGCTGGTCAACGCCGTGGCCTGCGCCAAGGTGCCGAAGTTCACTGTGATCATCGGCGGCAGCTTCGGTGCCGGTAACTACGGCATGTGCGGCCGCGCCTACGACCCACGCTTCTTGTGGATGTGGCCCAATGCGCGGATTGGCGTGATGGGCGCCGAACAGGCCGCCGGCGTCTTGGTGCAGGTCAAGCACGAGCAGGCCGAACGGGCCGGTAAGACCTTCTCCGCCGAGGACGAAGCCAAACTCAAGCAGCCGATCCTCGAGCAGTACGAGCGCCAGGGCCATCCCTACTATTCCAGCGCGCGGCTGTGGGACGACGGCGTCATTGATCCTGCGCAAACCCGCGAGGTTCTTGGCCTGGCGCTGTCCGCCAGCCTCAATGCGCCGATCGAGCCGACCACCTTTGGTGTGTTCCGGATGTAACCGTAGGGTGGATGACGCTTCACCCATCCACCCGATGGATGGCCCAAGGTGGAAGAAAAAAACGTCTTCCACCCTACCAAAGGACAGATTGATGACCGATTTCAGCACCGTACAACTGGACAAAGATCCGCGCGGCTTCGCCACTCTCTGGCTGAATCGCGCCGACAAGAACAACGCCTTCAACGCCGAGATGATCCGCGAGCTGATCCTCGCGCTGGACGCCGTGCAAGCCGACACGTCGCTGCGCTTTTTGCTACTGCGCGGGCGCGGCAAGCACTTTTCGGCGGGCGCCGACCTGGCCTGGATGCAGCATGCGGCGACCCTCAATTACACCGCCAACCTGGCGGATTCGCGCGAGCTGGCCGAGCTGATGTACCGCCTGCATCACCTGAAAATCCCCAGCCTGGCGGTGGTGCAAGGCGCGGCCTTCGGCGGTGCGCTGGGCTTGATCAGCTGCTGCGACATGGCCATCGGCGCCGACGACGCTCAGCTCTGTCTGTCGGAAGTGCGCATCGGCCTGGCCCCGGCGGTCATCAGCCCCTTCGTCGTGCAAGCCATCGGCGAGCGTGCCGCGCGCCGCTATGGGTTAACCGCCGAACGCTTCAGCGGCGTACGGGCCCGCGAGCTGGGGCTGTTCGCCGAGAGTTACCCGGCCGCCGCGCTGGACGGCGCCGTCAATGACTGGATCGCCACCTTGCTGCTCAACAGCCCGCACGCCATGCAAGCCAGCAAAGCCCTGTTCAAGGAGGCCGCCAGCGGCGTACTGACTCCGGCGCTACGCCGTTACACCGAAAACGCCATCGCCCGCCTGCGCGTTAGCCCCGAGGGCCAGGAAGGTCTACGGGCTTTTCTCGATAAGCGCACCCCCAGCTGGCAGGAGCAACAAGCATGAGCCATACGCACATCGACACCCTGCTGATCGCCAACCGCGGCGAAATCGCCTGCCGGATCATGCGCACGGCCAAGGCCATGGGCATCACGACCGTGGCAGTACACAGCGCCGTCGACCATAACGCCCGCCACGTACGCGAGGCGGACATTGCCATCGACCTGGGCGGCGCCAAGCCGGCCGACAGCTACCTGCGCATCGACGCGCTGATCAAAGCGGCCAAGGCCAGTGGCGCCCAGGCCATCCATCCCGGCTACGGTTTTCTCTCGGAAAACGCCGGCTTCGCCCGCGCCATCGAAGCCGCCGGGCTGCTGTTTCTCGGCCCGCCGGCTAGCGCCATCGACGCCATGGGCAGCAAATCCGCAGCCAAGACGCTGATGGAGCAGGCCAGCGTGCCCTTGGTACCGGGCTACCATGGCGAAGCCCAGGATATTCAAACCTTCCGCGCGGCCGCCGAAGTGATCGGCTATCCGGTCTTGCTCAAGGCCACGGCGGGTGGCGGCGGCAAGGGCATGAAGGTGGTCGAGCAGGAAAGCGAGCTGGCCGAGGCTCTGGCCAGCGCCCAGCGCGAGGCGCAATCCTCGTTTGGCGATTCGCGCATGCTGGTCGAGAAATACGTGCTCAAGCCGCGCCATGTCGAGATCCAGGTATTCGCCGACCAGCAGGGTCACTGCCTGTACCTCAATGAGCGCGACTGCTCGATCCAGCGCCGCCATCAGAAAGTCATCGAGGAAGCGCCGGCGCCGGGTCTGTCGCCCGCGCTACGCCAAGCCATGGGCGAGGCGGCGGTGCAAGCGGCGCAGGCGATCGGCTATGTCGGTGCCGGCACCGTGGAATTTTTGCTGGATGCACGGGGCGACTTCTTCTTTATGGAGATGAACACCCGCCTGCAGGTTGAACACCCGGTCACCGAAGCCATCACCGGCCTCGACCTAGTCGCCTGGCAGATTCGCGTGGCCTGCGGCGAGCCGCTGCCGATCACCCAGGAGCAGGTGCCATTGATCGGCCACGCCATCGAAGTGCGCCTGTACGCCGAAGACCCGGATCACGACTTTTTGCCCTCCACCGGCACCCTCGCCGTCTATCGCGAAGCCAGTGCCGGGCCAGGCCGGCGGGTCGACAGTGGGATCAGTGAGGGCGATGAGGTGTCGCCCTTCTACGACCCCATGCTCGGCAAACTGATCGCCTGGGGCGAGAATCGCGAACAAGCGCGCCTGCGCCTGCTGAGCATGCTCGATGAAACGCTGATCGCCGGGGTGAAAACCAACTTGGCCTTTCTGCGCCGGGTACTCGCCCATCCGGCCTTCGCCGCCGCCGAGCTAGACACCGACTTTATTCCGCGCCACGAAGCGCAACTGCTGCCGCCGCTCAGCGAACTGCCCGAGGCGTTCTGGCAACGGGCCGGCGAGGTCTGGATGCAGAGCGAGCCAGCCCTCTTCTGTGCCGCCGACCCGCACTCGCCCTGGGCGGCGAGCAGCGGCTGGCGTGCCGGTCTGCCGGCACACACCGACCTGCAACTGGTTTGCGCCGGCGTAACGCGCAGCGTGCAGCTCAGCGGCGCCGGGCCGTCCCCGCACGCGACGCATGTGCAGACCCACCCGAGCGCGAGCCAAACCCACAACCCGCTGCCGGCCGACGCGTCGCTCGCCAGCCAGCCAGCGACCAGCGCAGAAACGCCGCTGCCGACCGTCCGCTCCCGGCACGGCAAGGCCATCCGCCAGGGCGCCACGTTGTATGTTGAGTGGAACGGCGAGTTACACGCCGTCAGCCGCGTCGATCCGATCGCCGCGGTCGAAGCGAGTCACAGTCCGCAGGGCGGCCTGAGCGCACCGATGAACGGCAGCATCGTTCGGGTACTGGTCGAGGTCGGCCAGTCGGTCGAAGCCGGCACGGCGCTGGTGGTGCTCGAAGCCATGAAGATGGAACACAGCATCCGCGCCCCGCAAGCTGGGGTGGTGAAGGCGCTGTATTGCGGCGAAGGCGAAATGGTCAGCGAAGGCCATGTGCTGGTCGAACTGGACGACGCATGAGGACGATGCGCGGTGCGCACCGCGCACCTTCAACGAACCGCTGCGCTAGCGAACCGCAGGCTGGGCGTGAGCCCAGGCCGGTTCATCGGTAAACGGTGTACTAAAGCCCAGCCGAAGTGTTGCGCGCCTAGTCAGGACGCGCGTGACATCCGTAGGGTGCGCCATGCGCATCATTGAACGTCGAGGAGAAAGCCTGTGAGTTTGCCCAAACACGTCAGGATCGTCGAAGTCGGCCCGCGCGACGGTCTGCAAAACGAGTCACAACCGATCAGCGTCGCCGACAAAGTGCGGCTGATCGATGATCTGTCCGCCGCAGGCTTGAGTTACATCGAAGCCGGCAGTTTTGTCTCGCCCAAATGGGTGCCGCAAATGGCCGGCAGCAGCGAGATATTTGCGCAAATCCAGCAACTGCCGGGCGTCACCTATGCCGCACTGACGCCGAACCTGAAGGGTTTCGAGGCCGCGCTGGCCGCGGGCGTCAAAGAGATCGCGGTCTTCGCCGCGGCCTCCGAAGCCTTCTCGCAGAAGAACATCAACTGCTCGATTAGCCAGAGCCTCGAGCGTTTCGTGCCGGTGCTGGACGCCGCCAAGCAGCAAGGCATTCGCGTGCGTGGTTATGTATCCTGCGTACTCGGCTGCCCTTACGAGGGCGACGTGGCGCCGGAGCAGGTCGCCGGCGTGGCCAAAGAGCTGCTCGCCATGGGCTGCTACGAAATATCCCTGGGCGACACCATCGGCAGCGGCACCGCCGGTGCCACCCGCCGCCTGATCGAGGTGGTGGGCCGCGATATTCCCAGAAGCCAATTGGCCGGGCACTTTCATGACACCTATGGCCAGGCCCTGACCAACATCTACGCCAGCCTGCTCGAAGGGATCAGCGTCTTCGACAGCTCGATCGCCGGCCTGGGCGGTTGCCCTTACGCCAAGGGCGCCACCGGCAACGTCGCCAGCGAGGACGTGCTGTATTTGCTCAACGGTCTGGGCATCGAAACCGGTATCGATTTGCAAAAACTGATGCTCGCCGGCCAGCACATTTGTACGGCACTGGGCCGCGAATCCGGCGCGCGCGTCAGCCGCGCGCTGGCCAGTCAATCAGGCGATCATCGCACCGCCATAAATGCGCTAAGGAACTGATCATCATGAATAAAATTTACCCAGACGCACACCAGGCCTTAGCCGGGCTGGTGGAAGACGGCATGACGCTGGCGGTCGGCGGCTTCGGCCTGTGCGGCATTCCCGAGGCGCTGATCGAAGCCCTGCGCGACACGGGCAAGAAAGACCTCACGGCCATCAGCAACAACGCCGGCGTGGATGGCTTCGGCCTCGGCCTGCTGCTGGAAACGCGGCAGATCCGCAAGATGATTTCCTCCTATGTCGGCGAAAACAAAGAGTTCGAACGCCAGTACCTGGCCGGCGAGCTGGAGCTGGAATTTACTCCGCAAGGCACCCTGGCCGAGAAACTGCGCGCCGGTGGCGCCGGCATCCCGGCCTTTTTCACCAAAACCGGCTACGGCACGCTGGTCGCCGAAGGCAAGGAGACGCGTCAGTTCGATGGCCAGTGGCACGTACTGGAGCATTCGTTGACCGCTGACGTGGCGCTGGTCAAGGCCTGGAAGGCGGACAAATCCGGCAACCTGATGTTCAACAAGACCGCGCGCAACTTCAATCCATTGGCCGCGATGGCCGGCAAAGTGTGCGTGGTCGAGGTCGAGGAAATCGTCGAGATCGGCGAACTGAGCGCCGACCAGATCCATCTGCCGGGCATCTATGTACAACGCCTGGTCCTCAATTCGACGCCCGAAAAGCGTATTGAAAAACGTACCGTAAGGAGCGCCTGAGCATGGCCTGGACAAGAGAGCAAATGGCGCAACGCGCCGCCCAAGAACTGCAGGATGGCTTCTATGTAAACCTGGGCATCGGCTTGCCGACGCTGGTGGCCAACTACATTCCAGAAGGCGTGGATGTCTGGCTGCAAAGCGAGAACGGCCTGCTCGGCATCGGCCCCTTCCCTCTTGACGAGGACATTGATGCCGACCTGATCAACGCCGGCAAGCAGACCGTCACGGCCCTGCCCGGCAGCAGTTATTTCAACAGTGCCGACTCCTTCGCCATGATCCGCGGCGGCCACATCAACCTGGCCATCCTCGGCGCCATGCAGGTATCTGGGCAGGGCGATCTGGCCAACTGGATGATCCCCGGCAAAATGGTCAAGGGCATGGGCGGCGCGATGGATCTGGTCGCGGGCGTCAAGCGCGTGGTCATCCTGATGGAGCACACCGCCAAGAACGGCGCGCATAAAATCCTTGAGCGCTGCGACCTGCCGTTAACCGGCATCGGCGTGGTAAACCGGATCATTACCGATTTGGCGATTCTCGATATCACCGAGCATGGCCTGCAACTGGTGGAGCTCGCCGAGGGCGTGAGCTTCGCAGAACTGCAAGCCGCCACCGGCTGCCCGATCAACCATTGATCGCCGCGCAACACCGGCGGCCAGGGTGTAGCCTTGGCCGCCCAACGCGCCTGAACACGACACGGCCGCGCCTGTAGGGGCGCAGTTGAGCCACACATGACGGGACACGCCATGCCGAAGCACACCTATAGCATTTCTGATTTAGCCAATGAGCTGGACATTACCACCCGCACCATTCGCTTCTATGAAGAGCAAAGCATGCTTGCGCCCGAACGACGTGGCCAAGAGCGTATTTACTCGCCCAAGGATCGCGTCGCGCTCAAACTCATTTTGCGCGGCAAGCGGCTCGGCTTTTCACTGGCCGAGTGCAAGTCCTTAATCGAGCTCTACGATCCTCAGGCCGGCAATCTCAACCAGATCCAGATCATGCTGGGCATGATCGCCGAGCGCCGCGTGCAACTGGAGCAACAACAACTGGATATCCAGCAGATGCAGCTCGAACTGGATACCGCCGAGGAGCGCTGCCGAAGCGCCCTGCAAGCGACCAGCGCGGACCAAATCGCACACTAAAGCCTGCGCCCGCCGTTCCCCAAAAGCCCCTTACCGATTCAGTGTTGAACACTGACCTGGCCGCTCCGGCCTTGCCGTGCCTGCGCGGATTGCAGCGCTACCGTCACCGCCTATGCCGCATTGCCAGGATGGGCAGTGACACAGCCAGCCCCGGCCGCTCTCGCGAACACACCACGCGCCGGCTCAACGCCAGGCCGGCGCACCCCTCCGGCCGGCTCGCGCGCGATGCGGGTCAGCTGCGGTAATCGGCAACCGGCACACAGGCGCAGTGCAGGTTGCGGTCGCCATAGACGTTGTCCACGCGGTTAACCGTGGGCCAGTATTTATGCGCGCGGGCATGGGCGCAGGGCGTGAGCGCCTCCTCGAGGCTGTACGGTCGCTGCCATACCCCGATCACATCGGCCAGGGTATGCGGGGCGCGTTTGAGCGGATTATCGTCGGCCGGCCAGTCACCGTTGGCGACCTTGGCGATCTCGGCACGAATGCTCAGCATGGCCTCGATAAAGCGATCCAGCTCCTGCTTGGACTCGCTCTCGGTCGGCTCCAGCATCAGGGTACCCGGCACCGGGAAGGACATGGTCGGCGCGTGGAAGCCGTAATCCATCAGACGCTTGGCCACGTCTTCTTCGCTGATCCCGGTTTGCGCCTTGAGCGGGCGCAGGTCGAGGATGCATTCGTGCGCCACGCGGCTATTGCGCCCGCTGTAGAGCAGCGGGAAGGCGCCTTGCAGCTGCTGGGCCAAGTAATTAGCGGCGAGGATGGCCACCTCGCTGGCCTCGCGCAGTTGCGGGCCGAGCATGGCGATATACATCCAGCTGATCGGCAGAATGCTCGCGCTGCCCCACGGCGCGGCGCTGACCGCGGTGTTGTGCGGTTCCGGACCGTCCAGCGTGATCACCGGATGGTTGGCGACAAACGCCGCCAGGTGCGCGCGCACGCCGATCGGGCCCATGCCCGGACCGCCGCCGCCATGGGGAATACAGAAGGTTTTGTGCAGATTCAGGTGCGCCACGTCGGCGCCGATATCGGCCGGGCGCGTCAGGCCGACCTGGGCGTTCATGTTGGCGCCATCCATATAGACCTGGCCACCGTGGGCGTGGATCACTGCGCAGATATCGCGAATGCTCTCCTCGTACACGCCGTGGGTCGAAGGGTAGGTGATCATCAGGCAGGCCAGTTGCTCGCCGGCCGCCAGCGCGTGGCGCTTGAGGTCGTCGAGGTCGACGTTACCCTGGGCATCGCACTCGACAATTTGCACCTGCATGCCGGCCATCTGCGCTGAGGCCGGATTGGTACCATGGGCCGAGGCCGGAATCAGGCAGATGCGCCGCTGACTGTCGCCACGGCTGTGGTGGTATTTGCCGATAGCCAGCAGGCCGGCGTACTCGCCTTGGGCGCCGGAGTTGGGCTGCATGCAGATGGCGTCAAAACCGGTAATGGCGCATAGCCAGGCCTGCAGTTCGTCGATCATCAACCGGTAGCCCTGCGCCTGTTCGACCGGCACGAAGGGGTGCAGATTGGCGAACTGCGGCCAGGTGATGGGGATCATCTCGCTGCTGGCATTGAGTTTCATGGTGCAGGAGCCGAGCGGAATCATCGACTGGTTCAGCGCCAGGTCCTTGTTCTCCAGCTGCTTGAGGTAGCGGAGCATTTCGGTTTCGCTGTGGTGGCTGTTGAACACCGGATGGCTCAGGTAGCCGCTGCTGCGCTGCAGCGTCAGAGGAATGCCCTCCGGCAGCTCGCCGGCGTCCAGCTCGGCGACGCTCAGGCCGTGGTCGGCGCCAAGGAACACCGCGAACAATTGCTCGACGGTGGCCGCCGTGCAGGTTTCATCCAGGCTGACGCCCAGCCGGCCGCGACCGAGAATGCGCAGGTTGATGCGCGCGGCCTTAGCGCTGTCGATGATCGCCGTTTGGCTGCCGCCGACCTCCAGAGTCAGGGTGTCGAAGAAATGTTGATTGACCCGCACCATGCCATGGCGCGCCAGGCCCGCCGCCAGAATGGCGGTCAACCGCTGCACCCGCTGGGCGATGCGTTGCAGCCCTTGCGGGCCGTGGTAAACCGCATAACAGCTGGCGATATTGGCCAGCAGCACCTGGGCGGTGCAGATGTTCGAGTTGGCTTTTTCGCGGCGGATATGTTGCTCGCGAGTCTGTAGCGCCATGCGCAGCGCGACGTTGCCGCGGGCGTCTTTGGACACTCCGATGATCCGCCCAGGCATCGCCCGCTTGTACTCATCGCGGCAGGCAAAGTACGCCGCGTGCGGGCCGCCGTAACCCATCGGTACGCCGAAACGCTGGGCCGAGCCGAGCACCACATCGGCGCCCAGCTCGCCGGGCGGGGTCAGCAACAGCAGGCCGAGCAGATCGGCGCTGACGCAAGCCAGCGCCTGTTGGGCGTGCAGCTGTTCGATAAGCGGGCGCAGGTCGTGAATCTCGCCGTGCGTGTCGGGGTACTGCAGCAGCGCGCCAAACACCGAATGCTCGGCGAGGCGGTCCACTGAATCGATCACCAACTCGAAGCCAAAAGCGTCGGCGCGGGTCTGCAACACCGAGAGGGTTTGCGGATGGCAGTGCTGGTCAACGAAGAACCGGTTGCTCTTGCTCTTGGCCACGCGTCGGGCCAGGGCCATGGCTTCGGCGGCGGCGGTGGCTTCATCGAGCAGCGAGGCGTTGGCCAAGGCCAGTCCGGTGAGGTCGATGGTCAGTTGCTGAAAATTCAGCAGCGCTTCCAGGCGGCCCTGGGCGATCTCTGGTTGGTAGGGCGTGTAGGCGGTGTACCAGCCGGGATTTTGCAGCACGTTGCGCAAAATCACCGTCGGCATAAAGGTGCCGTGATAGCCCATACCGATCAGGCTGGTCCACACCTGGTTCTGCTCGGCATAACCGCGCAGCTTGGCCAGGGCGGCCTCTTCGTCCAGCGCGGCCGGCAGATCCAACGGCTCGCGCAGACAAATGCCCGGCGGCACCGTTTGCTCGATCAGCTCGGCCCGGCTGGCCAGACCCAGCACGGCAAGCATGGCCTGCTGTTCGGCGGCATCCGGGCCGAGGTGGCGACGCAAAAAGGCGTCGGGTTGCTGCAGCTGGGCAAGGCTGGGTGTAGGCGACATGCGAAAGGCCTCTGAAAAAGCAAAACCTTCGCCGCAGCGAGGCTCAGCAAAAATAGGTGGTTTTCGCCAGGCGGGATCAATGTACTAAGGTCAACGCCGCGCGGCAGATCAGTTCAGGGGCGTTCGCTTTAGTCTTCAGCAGCGACGCAAACGGCCTTGTAAGCGTCGGCATCGAGAAGCTGCTGCAGTTCGGCCACGGCGCTGGGCTGCAATTTAAAGAACCAGCTGCCGTAGGGGTCGCTGTTGACGTTTTCCGGAGCATCGATCAGCGCTTCGTTCACCGCCAGCACTTTACCGCTGATGGGCGCGTAGATATCCGAAGCCGCCTTGACCGACTCGACCACCCCGGCTTCCTGACCGGCGCTGAACACTTTGCCAACCTCGGGCAGCTCGACGAAGACCACATCGCCGAGGGCTTGCTGGGCATGCTCGGAGATGCCCACGGTGACGCTGCCATCAGCTTCTAGGCGCGCCCATTCGTGACTGGCGGCAAAACGCAGGTCGGCGGGAATAGTGCTCATATTGGTGTCCTCACATACTAAAAGGCGGACGCTCCGCCGGAAGGAAAGTAGCAGCCGTGGATAGCCGCGCGGCTCAGATTAAATCAAGGCCTTACCATGACGCACAAAATTCGGTTGCACCACCCGTACCGGATACCACTTGCTGCGAATTTCGACCTGGGCACGGCTGCCAGTGGCGACGGGGACACGGGCCAGGGCGATGGATTTGCCCAGGGTCGGGGAAAAACTGCCACTGGTGATTTCACCCTCGCCGATGCCTTCAATGCGCACCACCTGATGGCCGCGCAGCACGCCACGCTCCTCCAGCACTAGCCCCACCAGTTTCAGCGGCGTGCCGGCCGCCTGTTGCGATTCCAGCGCATGCCGCCCGACAAAGTCTCGCGAGTGCGGCTCCCAGGCGATGGTCCAGGCCATATTGGCAGCCAGCGGCGAGACGTTTTCGTCCATGTCCTGGCCATACAAGTTCATGCCGGCTTCCAGGCGCAGGGTGTCGCGCGCACCGAGGCCAATAGGGGCGATGCCGGCACCGACTAATTCAGTGAAGAACCCAGCGGCCTGATCCTTCGGCAGAATGATTTCCAGGCCGTCTTCACCGGTGTAGCCGGTACGCGCGATAAACCAATCGTCTTCAGCAAAACCTTCGAACGGCTGCAGCTGCTCGATCAACTTGGCGCGCGCATTGCTGACCAGCGCGGCGGTCTTGAGCCGGGCCTGCGGGCCCTGAATGGCGAGCACCGCCAAGTCCGAACGCTCGTGCACCTCGATGTCAAAATCGGCGCGGCGCACCGCCAGCCAGGCCAGATCCTTCTCGCGGGTGGCGGCGTTCACCACCAAGCGGTAGCCGTCCTCCATGCGGTACACAATCAGGTCATCGAGCACCCCGCCCTGCTCGTTGAGCATGGCGCTGTACAGCGCCTTGCCGAGGGTTTTCAGGTGTTCCACATCATTGGCCAGCAATAGCTGCAGATAGGCCTTAGCCTGAGGGCCCGCGACGTCTACTACCGTCATATGCGAGACATCAAAGACCCCGCAGTCACGCCGCACCTGATGATGCTCCTCGACTTGCGAGCCGTAGTGCAGTGGCATATCCCAGCCGCCGAAGTCGACCAGTTTGGCACCCAGCGCACAGTGCTGGCTGTAGAGGGGCGTGCGCAGTCCCATGATTTTCTCCATCCGTGCGTAACGAAGCCGCGAGCGCGCGAGCAGACAAACGGCACCCAGCCACACAGGCCATGGCGACACATTTGCGCTGCCCGATTAAATAACGAGCTGCAGCGAATGGCGCGCAGTGTAGTCGCAAGATCTCGGCCGGTCATCCCGGCTTAAGACGTAGATCGGCGACTCGTGTGCGCAGGTCAGCTGGCGTTAGCCGATTTTGCGCGCGGAGCGGCGGATCAGCAGAATCACCGGCACCAGACCGACCAACACCAGAGTCAGTGCTGGCAAGGCCGCGCGGGCCCATTCGCCCTCGCTGGTCATCTCGAAAACCCGCACCGACAGCGTGCTCCAGCCAAAGGGCCGGAGCAGCAAGGTGGCCGGCATTTCCTTGAGCACATCGACAAATACCAGCAGCGCCGCGCTCAGTACACCCGGCACCAGCAGCGGCAGATAGACCCGCGCAAACAGCCGCGGACCACTCACCCCCAGGCTGCGCGCGGCCTCGGGCAACGACGGCCGAATGCGCGCCAAGCTGCCTTCCAGCGGTCCGAAAGCCACTGCAATAAATCGAATCAAATAAGCCAGCAGCAGCGCGAACAGGCTGCCCAGCAGCAACGGTTTGCCGGCGCCGCCGAGCCAACTGGACAGCGGAATCACCACTTCACGGTCCAGATAACTGAAGGCCAGCATGATTGATACAGCCAGCACCGAACCGGGCAAGGCATAGCCCAGATTAGCCAGGCCGACTGCCGAGCGGATCGTCCGGGTCGGCGCCTGGCGTCGGGCAAACACCAGCAGCAAGGCCACCGCGACCGTGATCAGCGCGGCCATGGCGCCCAGCGCGAGGGTGTGTGCAGTGATCCCGACATAGCGCTCATCCAGGTCGAAGCGACCACGCTGCCAGAACCACACCAGCAGTTGCAGCAGCGGAATCACGAAGGCACAAAGCAGCACCAGCCCGCACCAGACACACGCCGCCAGCGCCTTGCCACCTTTGAGGTGATAAAGCGCCTGGCTGCGCGGCCGCTCGTTGCTCGGCCGCGCCGCGCCGCGGGTGCGCCGCTCGGCATAGAGCACCAACATCACCGCCAGCAGCAACAGCCCAGCCAGTTGCGTGGCCGTGGTCAGGCTGTAAAAGCCGTACCAGGTCTTGTAGATAGCCGTGGTGAAAGTGTCGAAGTTGAACACCGAGACCGCGCCGAAATCGGCTAGGGTTTCCATCAAGGCCAACGCCACGCCGGCGCCGATAGCCGGCCGGGCCATCGGCAAGGCGACCCGCCAGAACGCCTGCCACGGCGTTTGACCGAGCACCCGCGCCGCTTCCATCAAGCCCTTGCCCTGGGCCAGAAAAGCACTTCGCGCCAGCAGATACACGTAGGGGTAGAAAACCAGCACCAAAACGGTGATCACCCCGCCGGTGGAGCGCACACTGGGCAGCCGTAAGTCTGCGCCAAACCAGCTGCGCAGCAGGGTTTGTGCCGGCCCGGCAAAATCCAGCAAACCGACGAAGACGAACGCCAGCACATAGGCCGGAATGGCAAATGGCAGCATCAGTGCCCAGTCCAGCCAGCGCCGTCCTGGAAACTCACAGAGGCTGGTCAGCCAGGCCAGGCTGACGCCCAGCAGCGTCACGCCCACGCCCACGCCCAGCACCAGGCTCAGGGTATTGCCCAGCAGGCGCAGCATCTGGGTTTCCCACAGGTGCGCCCAGATCTCCCGGTCCAGCGTTTGCCAAGACAGCAGCAACACGCTCAGCGGCAACACCACCAGACTGGCGATGGCAAACACAATCAAGTACCAGCGACGCTGAGCGGGATGGGCCACAAGATCCTCATTGGGCAAAAAATGAAACGCCCCGACTAAGACGGGGCGCGGAGTATAACGAGCTTGAGCCAGTGCGACCGAACAAGCCCATTACAGGCTCGGCAGAAGCGCTGGCTTTCGCTGAGCGCTACGCCAACCTACGCTCGCCGCCTGCGCAGCGGCGAGCCGTGGCGCCGCGGACTAATCGCCTTGGCAACGCTTACCGCCAGCCGGCACGGTCCATCAGCATGATGGCTTCGGCTTGACGCTTGCCGGCCACTTCTACCGGAATGCTGTCGGCCTTGAAGCTGCCCCAAGCGGCGACTTCGGCAGACGGGGCGATGGCCGGGTTGGCTGGAAATTCCTGATTGAGGCCGGCGAACAGGCCCTGCGCTTCGGCGCCGGTCATCCACTCCAGCAGCTTTTGCGCAGCCTCGGCATGCGGTGCGTGCTGGGTTATGCCGGCACCGGCCAGGTTGACATGCACGCCACGGCCCTCTTGATTGGGCCAAAACAGCTTGGCCTTAAGATCCGGGTCCTGCTGGTGAAGCCGGCCGTAGTAATAGCTATTAACGAGACCCACGTCGCATTGACCGGCGTCTATCGCCTGGATCAAGGCGGTGTCATCGGAGAACACGTCGGTGGCCAGATTATTCACCCAGCCCTTGATCAGTTGCTCGGTCTTGGCCGCGCCATGGGTTTCGATCAGGGTGGCGGTCAACGACTGGTTGTAGACCTTTTTGCTGGTGCGCAGGCACAGCCGGCCTTCCCAGTTTTCGTCGGCCAGAGCTTCGTAGGTCGACAGCTCTTGCGGTTTGACCCGGTCCGTGGAGTAGACGATGGTCCGCGCCCGCAACGACAATCCGACCCAACTATTGGTGCTAGAGCGGTACTGAGGCGGAATATTGGCGGCGATTACCTTGGACTCGAGCGGCTGCAGAATACCCATTTGCTCGGCCTGCCAGAGGTTGCCGGCATCCACGGTGATCAGCATATCGGCGGGCGTGTTGGCACCTTCGGCCTTGATCCGCGCCATCAGCGGCGCTTCTTTGTCGGTGATGAACTTCACCGGCACGCCGGTCTTGGCGGTATAGGCATCGAACACCGGCTTGATCAGCTCATCGATGCGCGAGGTGTACACCACGACTTCATCCGCAGCGCTAGCGGCCTGTACGGCACCAGCCAAGGCGCTGAGCGTGAGCGCGGCGAGAATACATGTGCGTGCCTGCATGAAAGGTGCCTCGGAGGAGAATGGATAAAGAACTAAACAATAGTGAATATCATTTAGTTTATCAACCATCCTACACGTCCGCGCTACGCGAACATTGTTCTGGCGCAATAAACGGACTCATGCGTACAGGCTTCGCGGGCTTTTGGCGGGACCGGCAAGCGGTGTGACAGGCGAGAATAGCGCACCGAAGTTGCCCGGCACACTAGCGGCCTCTTTTACTGAATACGCGCTAAATCGGGCAGATCGCCGGACAGCCCGAGGGCCTGACGCACCAGCAGCGCCTTGGCCTGCGGCAGCTCTTCGACCCATTTCAGGCCGGCATTACGCAGCCAGCGCAGCGGTAAAGGATCAGCCTGAAACAGCCGCTCAAAACCCTCCATGGCCGCCATCATGGCCAGATTGTGCGGCATGCGCCGGCGCTCATAACGCGTCAGCACCGGCAGCTCGGCGAGGTTTTCGCCGCGACCCAGCGCGTGCAACAGCACCTGTGCCAGCGCCGCTGCATCGAGAAAGCCCAGATTGACGCCCTGCCCAGCCAAAGGATGGATGCTGTGGGCGGCGTCGCCGATCAGCGCCAGGCCTTTGCCCACATAGCGTTTAGCATGCCGTTGGCGCAGCGGGATGCACTGGCGCGCATCACTGTGCAGCACCTCGCCCAGGCGCCACTCGAAGGCCCGGCCCAAGTCCTGGCAAAACTCCGCATCGCTGAGGGCCATCAACCGCTCGGCTTCCAGCGGCGTGCAGGACCAGACGATTGAGCACCAATGTTCGCCTGACGTACCGCTCAGCGGCAGAAAGGCCAGCGGGCCATCGTCGGTGAAGCGCTGCCAGGCGGTGCCTTGATGCGACTCGCTGCAGCGCACGCTGGTGACGATGGCGTGGTGCAGGTAATCCCACTCGCGGGTGGCGCAACCGGCCAGGCGCCGTACCGCCGAATGCGCGCCGTCCGCAGCGACCAGCAGCGGCGTGCGCAGCTCACGACCATCTTCCAAGGTCAGCAACCAATCATCACCCGAGCGGCGCAACTGCTGCAGGCGGGCATTGGCCAGCAGGCCGAGGTCGCTGTCGAGCAGGCGTTCGAGCAGCGCCTCCTGAACCACGCGGTTTTCGACGATATGGCCGAGCACCTCGGCATGCACGCTGGCGGCGGAAAAGTGCACCTGGCCGGTGCCAGAGCCATCCCACACCTGCATCTGTGTGTAGGGGCTGCAGCGCCGCTGGGCGATGCCCGGCCACACGTCCAGACGCTGGAGAATCCGCTGACTGGCCGCCGACAAGGCGCTGACTCGCGGTTCGTAAGCGCCGCCGACGAAGGGCTGTACGCTCATCGGGCCGCCATCGAGTAGCAGAATACTCAGCCCGCTGTCTTTCAGGGCCAAGGCCAGGGCGCTGCCCACCATGCCGGCGCCCACAATGATCAGATCCGCTCGCATGTTGATTCCTTAAGTATGGGTTGGCACTGGTGCAGCCTGCATAATCGTCGGGCCGGTGCGCATTGATCCGCAATTTCGCGAATCAATGCGCCCCGAGCCAAGCGCCCTCGCTAATCAGCCGATAAAACTCAAATCGCCTGAAGAGTGGGCATGGCGCGTGGCCGCGCACCTGTTCAATCCGGGCGCGTGCCCAGGCCCATGGCCTGGCGGGCGAACCAGCGTTTGGCCGGGGGCAGCAGATCGAGTCCGAGCAAGCCGAGGTTACGACCGGCGGCGAGCAGCGGATCGGTGCGGCCAAACAACCGGGTCACCCGGTCGGAGAACCCCACAGTCAGTTGCTGGTCTTGGCGCTGGCGCTGGCAATACGCTTGCAGCGTAGCAAAGTCGCCGGGTAGCGCCGGGCTTTGCAATAGCGCGTCGGCCAAGACCTCGGTATCGCGCAGGGACAGGTTGTAACCCTGCCCGGCAATCGGATGCAGGCTGTGAGCGGCATTGCCCAGCACCACTAGGTGCGGACGCACTTGCTCCTGGGCCTCGATCAGCGTCAGGGGATAAAGATGCCGCGCGCCGACCTGGCGCAAGGCGCCAAGGCGATAACCAAAGGCCTGTTGCAGCTCACCCAGAAACTGCGTGTCGCTGAGCCCAGCCAGACGCTGGGCGTCCTGGCTAGGACGGGTCCAAACCAGCGCGCAGCGGTTGTCCACCAGCGGCAGCAGCGCCAAGGGGCCGTCATCGGTAAAGCGCTCGAAGGCCTCGCCGGCATGCGCCTGACCCGGGGTCAGGTTGGCGATCAGCGCGCTTTGCCGGTAGGCCCGCTCTGTCACGCCGATGCCCAGTTGCTCGCGCAGGCCGGAACGGCCACCGTCGGCCAGCACGGCCAGGTCGCAATCGAGCGTCGAGTGATCGTCCAGGGTCAGCCGGTAGCCATCGTCCAGCACGTGCAGACTGCTGACCGCGGCCGGACACCGCCAGCTGATTACCTCGGGGTCCAAGGCCTGCCATAAACAGTGCCCGAGCCAGGCGTTTTCCGCCACGTAGCCCAACGCTGGGACCTGTTCTTGCGCGGCGCTCAGGCGCGCGGCGCCAAACCGACCGCGGTCGGAGACATGAATATGGCCGATGGCTTGCGCCCGCGGGGCGATGCTCGACCACACCCCGAGGCGCTCGTAGAACTGCCGGCTGCCGTAGGAAAGCGCCGTGGAGCGCGCATCGTAACTGGGCTGATAACCGTCGCCCGGAGCGAACGGCTCGATCAGCACAATGCGCCAGCCGCGCGCCTTGGCCCCGGCCTGCAAGGCCAGCGCCAGGCTGGCGCCGACTAGGCCGCCGCCGATAATGGCCAGATTGACCCGTGCCAAGGTCATGGTCTCAGGCGCCCAGGCTGCGAGCGGCGGCCATCAGCGCTTCGATCTCGGCCACCGCCTTCGGCGCGGCGCTGGTGAGAATCTCGCAGCCATCTGCGGTCACTACCACATCGTCTTCGATGCGCACCCCGATACCGCGCCATTGCGGGGCTACCGACTGATCATCGCTGCCGATATAGATGCCAGGCTCGACCGTCAGGGCCATGCCGATTTCCAGCAAACGCCATTGGCCAGCGCGTTTGTAGTCGCCCACATCGTGCACATCCATGCCCAGCCAGTGGCCGGCGCGGTGCATATAGAAGGGTTTATAGGCTTCGCGGGCAATCAACTCGTCGACCGAACCGTCGAGCAGCCCCAGTTCGACCAGGCCGGCGGTAATCACCTGCACCGTGGCTTCGTGCGCCTGATTCCAGTGCTTGCCGGGAGCGATCTGCTGGAACGCCGCCTCTTGGGCGGCCAGCACCAGCTGATAAATGGCTTTCTGCTCGACGCTGAAGGTGCCATTGACCGGAAAGGTGCGGGTGATGTCGCTGGCATAGCAGTCGATTTCGCAGCCGGCGTCGATCAGTACCAGATCGCCGTCCAGCAGCGGTGCGTCGTTCTCGCCATAATGCAGAATGCAGGCATTCTGGCCGCCCGCGACAATCGAGGTATAGGCGGGCATTTTGGCGCCACCCTTACGAAATTCGTAGTCGAGTTCGGCTTCCAGGTGATATTCGTACAACCCGGCACGACTGGCCTGCATGGCGCGCACATGCCCGCGGCAGGAGATCTGCGCCGCTTCGCGCATGACCGCGACTTCGGCGGCCGACTTGTGTAGGCGCAAGTCATGCAGCAGCGGGCCGAGGTCAATCAGCGTGCTCGGCACCGCCGCGCCCTGGCGAGCCTTGGCGCGCAGGCTGTTGAGCCACTGTTGCAGCTGGCGGTCGAATTCCGGCTGCACGCCCATGGCGTAATAGACCCGCTCACAACCGTCGAGCAGGCCCGGCAGTATCTCGTCGAGGGCCTCGATGGCAAACGCCTGGTCGGCGCCGTACTGACTGATGGCGCCATCTTGGCCGGCGCGCCGGCCTTCCCACTGCTCGCGCTCAGGGTTGCGCGCGCGGCACAGCAACACGTATTCGCCCTGCTCGCGTCCGGGGATCAGCGCGATCAGCGCCTGCGGCTCGGCAAACCCGCTGAGGTACTGAAAATCGCTGTCCTGACGGTACAGGTAGTCAACGTCGCGGTTGCGGGTACAGACCGGCGCCGCCTGCAGCAAGACGATGCTATTGGGTTGCAGTTGGGCCAATAACGCCTGGCGCCGACGAGCGTATTCCGACTGGGGGATCATAGGCACAGACTCTTTGCAAGACGGGCGGGTTTCAGGATCGATTGGTTGCAGACCCGCTTATTTAAGCGCGGGAGTGGACTCCAGGGCGGTGTGCTTGGCGCATTCGGCAAACAGCAGCAACGGAGCCACCCGCAGGTATTCCATCACTTCCATATAGTCGCCTTCGGCGTCTTCGGACTCTTCCAGGGCGCCTTGCACCTGGGCAACCGCGGCAATGTCGCGCAGCACTTCCAGCGCCTCGGCGCTTAAGCTGCCCTCGCGAGCGGTCAGGCCGAAACCACCGAGAAAGCCCTGGCACCATAGACCCAGCGCGAAGGTGCGCTCGGTCAGCGCCGCCTCGTCGGACGGCAACAACAGCACCATGGCCATATCGGTGCCGGTCAATTCTTCTTTAACCATCGCCTGCAGACCCGCAAGAGCCTGGCCGACGGCGTCCTGCGGCGGACTGCCGAGCAGCTCGGTCGCATCGACGATCCATGGGCCGAGTTCAAAACCGGCACCTGCGCAACTGCGGCCGAGCAGCAGGCCGTGCAATTCGGCGGGAGACGCGGGGTGGCCACTGCTGGCAAGCAGGGTGGCGAAAGCACTGTAAGACGAGTTCTGGATGGACATAGGCAGCTTAAAGAGGGCACGGTGAGTAGAATTAAGGGCCTTATCCTAGCACCGGCAGGCGCGTCAAGGCCATTGCCGGGCCTGCCCTTTGCCGAGCCCGATCCTATATGCTTGGGCCTATTCATAGCCTGGGTGAGAGTTCATGGAAGACACTGATCTGCACACGCTAGCCGCTAAAATCGACTTGTTGATTCGGCGCATTGAGCAGCTAAAAATTGACCAGCGAGTCCGGCTGGCCAATGAGCAGACTTGGCGCGTGGAGCGCGCCCAACTCATTGAAAAGAACGAAATGGCTCGCCAGCAGGTCGAATCAATGATTTTGCGGCTGAAAGCCCTGGAGCAGAACTGATGAGCCAACCGAGCACCATTACCGTACAGATTCTCGATAAAGACTATTGCATCACCTGTCCCACCGAAGAGCGCGCCAACCTCGAACGCGCCGCTCGCTACCTAGACGATAAGATGCGCGAGATCCGCCGTCACGGTAAAGTCATTGGCGCCGAACGCGTCGCAGTCATGGCCGCGCTGAATATCACCCATGACCTGCTACACAACCAGAAACACTCTGTATTGGAAGCCGGCCCCAACCGCGAGCAGCTGCGTAGCCTGCTTGAGCGGGCCGATCAGGCCCTGGCCACCGATCCGGATACCCATCACAACGAATGATCACCCGGCAGATTCGGGTATACTCATTTCACTCCCTGAGGTGTGCGCCAGTTGGTGATGTCCCTGAGCCGATTCGCACAAACCTGGGGGTTGCAAGCCGAAACCGGTGTGCATGTCCGCTTGACGGAAAGCCTTAACGTTTCCTGCAACCTCCACCTTGAACTTTCGGGTTCAAGGGCCAAGCCGACAGCGGCACCTTGGGGCGTCTTATTTTACGCGGCATGCCTAGCGCTCACGACGCAAGACCGTCTTGGCGCTTCTCCCTCGCCAGCCCGACACACAGCCGTATGACCACCCTCCTTTCCCGCGCTCAACAACGCCGACTGCTGCGTAAAGCTCGGCGCGCCCTGAGCCCCCGCCAGCAACGTCTGGCCGCCCAAGCGCTGTATCGACAAATAGCCCAGCACCCGAGCTTTCGCCGGGCCCGGCATATCGCCCTGTACCTGCCCAACGATGGCGAGATCGACCCGCGACCCTTGCTGCGCGCGGCCCAACGCCGCGGCAAGGCAACTTATCTGCCAGTGCTGAGCGCCTGGCCGCGTAGCCAGATGCGCTTTCAGCGGATTCGCCCCGGCGAGGCGCTCAGGCGTAATCGCCTGGGCATTTTCGAACCGCGCATTCAGCCCCAGCAGCAGCGCAAGGTCTGGGCCCTGGATCTGCTGTTGTTACCGTTAGTGGGCTTTGATAAAGCGGGTGGGCGACTGGGTATGGGGGGCGGCTTTTATGACCGTAGTCTGGCTTACCGCAGCCGGCGCATGCATTGGCACGCACCCATGTTGCTGGGCTTGGCCCATGAGTGCCAGAAGGTCGAACACCTGACCATGGCTTCATGGGATGTGCCGTTGCAGGGCACCGTAACGGACCATGGCTGGTATGCCGAGCGCGCGATAGCAATCAGCGCTGGCGAGCCAAATGCGCCTCAAGACTAGATATGAGCATTTATTGCAGGGTTACTGCTGAACCGGCTGAATGACTGGCGGCAGGTCAGCTCGACGTTCCCACTGGCTCTGAGCGTAACCTGTGGTCATCACACCCAGACCGAAGATAATCACCAACACCCACAATAAATCTGGCTTACGTTTCATAAAGTGCCTTCCCCCTTACGGGCCACTGCGCACCGGCGTTTATATGGCTATGTGCACGTTAATTGATGCGGCTTGCCTTCTTTAGGAGGGTTTGAGCCCACCCTAAGGTGTTCGCAGCAACAGACAACGGGTACATAGCTTTTTATATCGGCTGCTTTTATTTGTTCATATGGAGCGCGCAGAGTTCACTCAGATTGCGCGGCGGCGACAAGCTTACTCACTTATGCTGACAAACCGCGCCCATTTTATAAATTTTTTGTCAAAACCCGACTATTGGCAACAACTGGGCGCTGGCAGCCCCTGGCCGTCAGCGCTTCAAATTTTCAATTTTTCACAACAGCCCGCTGTAAACCGCCAACCGCATAAGCTGCCAACTGAATACACAATCGCCGCTGGCTACTGAATGATCAGGTTATTGAACAAGAGATCTTCCACCAGCGGCTGGCCTTCTTCCTGAGTCAGCACCACTTGCACCTGTTTGAGTGCTTCCTGACGCAGGACTTCCTTCGCACCCACCGTGCCCATGGTTGCGTCGGTCTGCTGGGAGAAAAGCAGCACCAGCTGATTGCGAATTAGCGGCTCGTGATATTTGACTTTTTCTTCCGCCTCGCTACCCGTGACCCGCAACGCGATATCGGCTTTGTAGAACTTGAGTTTGGGTCCTGCGCCGAAATTGCCCACTAAGGCCGGCACCAGGCTGACATAGGCGGCTTTGAGCGCCGCGCCCTCCTGCGGTGGAGTCTCGGCAAAGGCCGACGCGGGAAGCAACAAAGCCAGCAGCAGTACGATCCAGATTTTCACGAACAACCTTCCTTTAAAAACAATGCCGCTAGCATAGCCATCAGCGCGCCACAGCCCAAGCCCTGGCGCGCGTGAAAAAGCGCCCATGCGTTTATGCAGCCCTATCAGACACGAGCATGCTCGTTGACCGAACGCCCCTCGCCTCTACACTGCAAAACCATCATCCGCAGAGGAAAAGCCCGATGAAAGCCATACTGTGCAAAGCCTTCGGCCCCGCCGAAACCCTGGTACTGGAAGAAATCGCCAACCCCGAAGCGAAGAGCAACGAAATCCTGCTCGACGTGCATGCGGCCGGAGTCAACTTCCCCGACACCCTAATCATCGAAGGCAAATACCAGTTCAAGCCGCCCTTCCCCTTCTCCCCGGGTGGCGAAGCCGCGGGGGTGGTGGCGGCGGTGGGCGGAAAGGTCAGTCATCTGAAAGTCGGGGACCGGGTGATGGCCTTAACCGGCTGGGGTAGCTTTGCCGAACAAGTCGCAGTCCCGGGCTACAACGTCATACCGATCCCGCCGAGCATGGACTTCACCAGCGCCGCCGCCTTCGGCATGGCCTATGGCACCTCGCTGCACGCGCTTAAGCAACGCGCCAACCTGCAACCGGAAGAAACCCTGCTAGTACTCGGCGCCTCCGGTGGTGTCGGCCTGGCGGCAGTGGAGATCGGCAAGGCCATGGGCGCCAAGGTGATTGCCGCGGCGAGCAGCGCAGAAAAGCTGACCGTGGCCAAGACTGCTGGCGCCGACGAACTGATCAACTACAGCGACAACAACCTGAAAGATGAAATCAAGCGTCTGACCGGCGGCAAGGGTGCCGACGTGATTTACGATCCGGTGGGTGGCGACCTGTTCGACCTGGCCATCCGCAGCATCGCCTGGAATGGCCGCTTGCTGGTGGTCGGCTTCGCCAGTGGGCGCATCCCCACACTGCCGGTCAACCTGGCCCTGCTCAAGGGTGCCGCCGTGGTCGGGGTGTTCTGGGGCTCTTTCGCCCAGCGCCAGCCGCAGGACAACGCCGCCAACTTCCAACAGCTGTTTGCCTGGCATGCCGAAGGCAAGCTCAAGCCGCTGGTCTCGCAAACCTTCCCGCTGGAGCAGGCCGCAGAGGCAATCAACACCCTCGACCAACGCAAGGCAGTGGGCAAGGTAGTGGTGCAGGTACGCTGAGCCGTATACCCCGTAGGTTGCATTGCAACTATGTACAACCTACGGAGTTTTCTGAGCTGGACGATATTTGCGTCATAAAAATACGTTGGCACAATCAGCTGCAATGCAATCCATATCAGGGTGGATGACGCACTTTCATACACCCCTAAATAGCCCGGCCGTGGCTCGGCTAAGCGCAATCCACTCTACGCACGCGGCGCGTAGGCGAACACGTCGGCGCGCATTTGCGCAGGGTCCATACCGGCTTCCACTAGAGCGTCCAGGGTCGCGTAGATCATTCCCGGCGAGCCGCTGGCATACACATGCAGCGCTTTGAGGTCGGCAAAGTCTTCGCGGACCGCCTCATGCAGCAGGCCGCAGCGGCCTTGCCAGCCGCATTGATCACTGACTACCTGATGCAAAAACAGATTAGGCAGCTGCTGCCACTCGGCCCAGTGCGGCAGCGCGTAGAAGTCTTCGGGACGACGCGCGCCCCAATACAGGTGCACCGGGTGCTTGAAGCCGGCCGCGCGGCAATGCTCGATCAAGCTATGCATCTGCGCCATGCCGGTGCCGGCGGCAATAAGCACCAGCGGACCGTTCGGCAATTCGGCTAGGTGGGTGTCGCCAAACGGTAGCTGCACGCGGGCGAAACCCTGCGCGCGCAGGTGCGCAATGAGCGCAAGGCTCGACGCATCACGAGCCAGAATATGCAGTTCCAAGTCACGCCCGGCGTTCGGCGCCGAGGCCAGGGAGAAAGCCGCAAACTCGTTGTCCGCCCGCTGCAGCAGCAGGTATTGACCGGCGTGATATCGCGGCAATTTTCCGGCCGGCGCACGCAACCGCAGCCGAAATACGTCGCCGCCCACGTCGAGGCACTCGACCAACTGGCAATTCAGCTCACTCACCGGCAGCTCGCCGGGCGCCAGTACGCCGTCCCAGAGCAGCACACATTCCTGCTCAGGCTCGGCCAGACAGGCGAAAACCTCGCCATGCTCATGGGATTGCCCAGCCTGACGAACCCGACCGTTGACCAGCAGGGCCGCGCAGATATGGCAGTTGCCGTTGAGGCAACTTTGCGGGCAGTCGTATCCGAGGCGCCGGGCGGCATCCAGAATGCGCTCGCCGGTCTCGACCTCGAGTACGGCGCCTGAGGGTTGCAAGGTAACTTTCATAACGTAGTGCTCAATCCAAAGCGCACACCTGTAGCGACGGCGTTAACCGCGCTCAGCTGGCATTGCAATAACCGCGACTGCCGTCGCGGACACGTCCACTTAACCGGCATCAATCGATCCCCAGCTCGCTCCACATCTCATCAACGCGGCGCTTGACCGCCTCGTCCTGCACGATCACCCGACCCCATTCGCGGCTGGTTTCGCCCGGCCATTTATGGGTGGCATCCAGACCCATCTTCGAGCCCAGGCCAGACACTGGCGAGGCGAAATCCAGGTAATCGATGGGCGTATTGTCGATCAGTACCGTATCGCGCTTGGGGTCCATGCGCGTGGTAATGGCCCAGATTACATCGTTCCAGTCGCGGGCATTGATGTCGTCGTCGGTGACGATAACGAACTTGGTGTACATGAACTGGCGCAAAAACGACCAGACGCCGAGCATCACCCGCTTGGCGTGGCCGGGATACTGCTTCTTGATGGTCACCACCGCCAGGCGATAGGAGCAGCCTTCGGGCGGCAGATAGAAGTCGGTGATTTCCGGAAACTGCTTTTGCAGGATCGGCACGAAGACTTCGTTCAGCGCTACGCCGAGAATTGCCGGTTCGTCCGGCGGGCGGCCGGTGTAGGTGCTGTGGTAGATGGGTTTTTGCCGGCGGGTGATGCGTTCGACGGTCAATACCGGGAAGCGGCCGACTTCATTGTAGTAGCCGGTGTGATCGCCGTAAGGGCCTTCATCGGCCATTTCGCCCGGATGAATCACCCCTTCCAGGACGATTTCGGCGCTGGCCGGTACTTGCAGGTCACTGCCGCGGCATTTGATCAGCTCGGTGCGATGACCGCGCAGCAAACCAGCGAAGGCGTACTCAGACAAGCTGTCGGGCACCGGGGTGACCGCGCCGAGAATGGTCGCCGGATCGGCGCCCAGGGCCACCGCCACCGGATAAGGGCGACCCGGGTATTTTTCGCACCAGTCACGAAAGTCCAGGGCGCCGCCGCGGTGGCTGAGCCAGCGCATGATCAGCTTGTTGCGACCGATCACCTGCTGGCGATAGATGCCCAGATTCTGCCGCTCTTTATTCGGGCCCTTGGTGACGGTCAGACCCCAAGTGATCAGCGGCGCGACGTCGCCGGGCCAGCAGGTCTGCACCGGCAGCTTAGTCAGATCGACGTCTTCGCCCTCTTCGATCACTTCCTGGCAAGGCGCGTCCTTGACAACCTTGGGCGCCATGGCGAGGACTTTGCGAAAGATCGGCAACTTCGACCAGGCGTCTTTTAGGCCTTTGGGCGGCTCCGGCTCTTTCAAAAAGGCCAGCAGCTTGCCGATTTCGCGCAGCTCGCTGACCGCTTCGGCGCCCATGCCCAAAGCCACACGCTGGGGCGTGCCGAACAAATTGCCGAGCACCGGCATGTCGAAGCCCGTGGGGTTTTCGAACAGCAATGCGGGGCCGGCCTTGCGCAGGGTGCGGTCGCAGATCTCGGTCATTTCCAACACCGGCGACACCGGGGTCTGAATGCGCTTGAGTTCGCCGCGCTGTTCCAGGCCGCGAATAAAGTCGCGCAGGTCGCGATACTGCATGCTTGTGCCTCGTGTCGGGTGCCCGTGAAGGCACAAAGTCTAGCGCCGAACCTGGGCAGAAAAATATAGCGCCACGCAGAGACACGAAAGCCGGGTTTCCCCGGCCTGCGCGCTCAGCGACTGACGCTTATTTGCGTTTCATCGACAAGAAGAACTCATCGTTGGTTTTGGTCTGCTTGAGCTTGTCGAGCAGAAACTCGATGGCCGCGACTTCGTCCATCGGGTGCAGCAGCTTGCGCAGAATCCACATGCGCTGCAGTTCGTCTTCGGCCGTCAGCAACTCTTCGCGGCGGGTGCCGGAACGGTTGATGTTGATGGCCGGAAACACCCGCTTTTCGGCGATGCGTCGGTCCAGGGGCAGTTCCATGTTGCCGGTACCCTTGAACTCTTCGTAAATCACTTCATCCATCTTCGAACCGGTTTCCACCAGCGCGGTGGCGATGATGGTCAGCGACCCGCCTTCTTCAATATTGCGCGCCGCCCCGAAGAAGCGTTTTGGCTTCTCTAGAGCGTGGGCATCAACACCACCGGTCAACACCTTGCCGGAGCTCGGAATGACGGTGTTGTAGGCGCGCGCCAGGCGGGTGATGGAGTCGAGCAGAATCACCACGTCTTTCTTGTGCTCGACCAGGCGCTTGGCCTTCTCGATCACCATCTCGGCAACCTGTACGTGGCGGGTCGGCGGCTCGTCAAAGGTCGAGGCAACCACTTCGCCGCGCACGGTGCGCTGCATCTCGGTCACTTCTTCCGGACGCTCATCGATCAGCAAGACGATCAGGTGGCACTCGGGATTGTTGCGCGCGATGTTGGCCGCGATGTTCTGCAGCATGATGGTCTTGCCGGCCTTGGGCGGCGCAACGATCAGGCCACGCTGGCCCTTGCCGATCGGCGCACAAAGGTCGATCACTCGACCCGTGAGGTCTTCGGTGGAGCCGTTACCGGCTTCCATCTTCATGCGCACGGTGGGGAACAACGGCGTCAAGTTCTCGAAGAGAATCTTGTTCTTGGCGTTTTCCGGACGATCGTAGTTGATCGTGTCAACTTTGAGCAGGGCAAAATAGCGCTCGCCTTCTTTGGGCGGGCGAATCTTGCCAACAATCGTGTCGCCGGTACGCAGGTTGAAGCGCCGGATCTGGCTCGGCGAAACATAGATGTCGTCCGGGCCTGCCAGGTAAGAGGCGTCCGCGGAGCGGAGAAAGCCGAAACCGTCCTGGAGGATCTCCAGCACGCCATCACCGGAAATTTCCTCGCCGCCTTTGGCGTGTTTTTTCAACAGGGAGAAAATTACATCTTGCTTGCGCGAACGGGCCATATTTTCTATGCCCATCTGTTCGGCCATTTCCAGCAGTTCGGTAATCGGCTTTTGCTTGAGTTCAGTCAGATTCATATAGGAATGACGTAATCATGGGGGAGGGGAAATAAGCAGTTCGCTTAAGAGGCCGCGCCGCGGGGACGGCAACAGAATTGCCTACCTGTATATCGAAAATATTCGAGTAGGAATGCGTCGGCGACGGCTTGCAGGGAGCAACGGCGAAACCGTTGCGACGCCGAATGTAACACCGGCTTGGCGGAGCGTCTAGTCTCGAGCCAGGAAAAAACCCCGCACACTGCGGGGCCTTATTCGAACATTTATTGTTCGAGCGCTTAATTGTTCGAGCGCTTAGATATTGCTGTCAAGGAAGGCTGCCAACTGCGATTTAGACAACGCACCGACCTTGGTGGCCTCGACATTACCATTTTTGAACAGCATCAGGGTCGGGATACCCCGCACGCCATATTTGGGTGGCGTGTCCTGATTTTCATCGATATTCAATTTGCAGACTTTCAACTTACCTTGGTAGGTCTGGGCCATTTCTTCCAGCACTGGTGCGATCATTTTGCAAGGACCGCACCATTCGGCCCAATAGTCGACCAGCACTGGGCCGTCCGCCTGGAGTACATCCTGGTCGAAACTGGCGTCGCTGACGTTGGTAATGAATTCGCTCATGGGAATCTCCGAGGGGGCGCAAACAAAAGTGACTGACATCATAGCTTGGCTTACACCCGATCGAAAGTCGCGACCGATTGAGCGTGGCGGCCCTATCATGGCAGGATGCGCCCTCATGCACCGAGACCGCCGACCATGCCGCACACGCCTGCCGAAAGTTTTACCTTGATTGCCGCCATCGATTTAGGCTCGAACAGCTTCCATATGGTGCTGGCCAAAGCCGATCATGGCGAACTTCGTATCCTTGAGCGCCTCGGTGAAAAAGTCCAGCTGGCCGCCGGTATCGACGAGCAACGACTGTTCAACGAGCAATCCATGCAGCGGGGCCTGGATTGCCTGAGCCGTTTCGCCCAACTGATCATCGGTCTGCCGGCCGGCGCAGTGCGCGTGGTCGGCACCAATGCGCTGCGCGAAGCGCGCAACCGAGAGCTCTTTATCAGCCGCGCCGAGGCCATTCTGGGCCACCCAGTGGAAGTCATCTCCGGACGCGAAGAAGCGCGCTTGATCTACCTCGGCGCCTCCCACAGCCTGGCCGAAGCGCCGGGCAAACGCCTGGTAGCCGATATCGGCGGCGGTAGCACTGAGTTCATCATCGGCCAGCGTTTTGAGCCGCTGCTGCGCGAAAGCCTGCAGATGGGCTGCGTCAGCTACACCCAACGCTATTTTAGCGACGGCAAGATCACCCCGGCCCGCTATGCCCAAGCGTATACCGCGGCGCGCCTAGAGCTGATGACCATCGACCATGGCTTGTGTCGCCTGGGCTGGCAGGAAGCCGTCGGCGCCTCCGGCACCATTCGCACCGTGGGCCTGGTGCTTAAAGCCGCCGGCCATGGCAATAGCAATGGAGAAATCAATGCCGAGGGGCTGGCTTGGCTCAAACGCAAGATGTTGCGACTCGGTGATGTCGACAAGCTTGATTTGGACGGTATTAAACCGGACCGGCGGGCAATTTTCCCCGCCGGCATGGCGATTCTGGAAGCCATCTTCGATGCGCTCGATCTGCAGCAAATGCAGTATTCCGAAGGCGCACTGCGCGAAGGAGTGCTGTATGACCTGCTGGGCCGCCACCACCACGAGGACGTGCGCGAACGCACCCTGAGCGCCTTGATGGAGCGCTACCACGTCGATTTGGAACAGGCGGCACGGGTCGAAACCAAGGCGTTGTCAGCGCTGGAACAGGTCGCTGACGCCTGGGGCTTGGACGACCAATGGCATCGCGAGCTGCTGAGCTGGGGCGCACGGGTGCATGAGCTGGGCATGGACATTGCCCACTACCACTACCATAAACACGGCGCCTACTTGATCGAACACTCCGACCTGGCCGGTTTTTCACGCCAGGACCAGCAGATGCTGGGCTTGCTGGTGCGCGGCCACCGCCGTAACTTGCCGGCCGACAAATTCGCCGAACTCAGCGGTGAGGGCATAAAGCTGATCCGACTGTGCGTGCTGCTGCGTTTCGCCATCCTCTTCCACCACATCCGCGGCACTCAGAGCATGCCACAGGTGCATCTGCAGGCAGGTCCGCAGAGCCTGGAGGTTTTGTTTCCAGAGGGTTGGCTGGCCAACAACCCACTGACCCTCGCCGACTTCACTCAGGAAGCCGGCTGGTTGGCGCGCATCGGCATCACCCTTAGCGTGCGTTAACCAGCGGATTGCTGAGTTTTTCCAACAGTGCCGCTTGAGCATTGCGTGGGTTCTGGTTGCCGGTGGGGCTGTTACGCAGATAACGACCGTCCGGTTGCAATGTCCAGCTCTGGGTATTGTCGTTGAGGTAAAGCTCCAGCTCCTTCTTGACCCGCAAAATCAGCTTCTTGCCTTCCAGCGGAAAACAGGTCTCGACTCGCTTGTCTAGATTGCGCTCCATCCAGTCGGCGCTGGACAGGTAGAGTTTCTCTTCGCCACCGTTATAGAAGTAATAGGCGCGGGTGTGCTCGAGAAAGCGGCCAATTATCGAGCGCACCTGAATATTGTGCGAAACCCCCGCAATACCCGGGCGCAGGCAGCACATGCCGCGCACCACCAGATCAATCTTGACCCCGGTCTGACTGGCCTTGTACAACGCCCGGATGATCTTCGGGTCGGTCAGTGAGTTGAACTTGGCCATGATATGCGCCGGTTTGCCTTCACTGGCCTGCACGGTTTCCCGGGCGATCATATCGAGAAGGCCCTTCTTCAGCGTGAAGGGCGCGTGCAGCAGCTTTTTCATGCGCAGGGTCTTGCCCATGCCGATCAACTGACTGAACAGCTTGGAGACGTCATCGCACAGCGCTACATCCGAGGTGATCAGGCTGTAGTCGGTGTACAGCCGGGCGTTGCCGGCATGGTAGTTGCCAGTCCCTAGATGCGCGTAGCGCACCAGCTCGCCATTTTCGCGACGCAGAATCAGTATCATCTTGGAGTGGGTCTTGTAGCCCACCACGCCATAGATCACCACTGCGCCGGCGGCCTGCAGACGGCTGGCCAGCTGCAGATTGGACTCCTCGTCGAAGCGTGCGCGCAGCTCGATCACCACCGTGACTTCCTTGCCACTGCGCGCCGCGTCCACCAGAGCGTCGACGATTTCCGAATTGGGCCCCGCGCGATACAAGGTCTGCTTGACCGCTAACACTTGCGGGTCTTTGGCCGCCTGGCGCAACAGGTCGACCACCGGAGTGAAGGACTCGAAAGGGTGATGCAGCAAGATGTCCTGCTTGCTGACGGCGTTGAACAGGTTGTCGCTGTTCTGCAGCAGCTTGGGGATCATCGGCGTAAACGGTTTGTATTGCAGCTCCGGGTGGCTGGCCAGACTGGTGATGCTGAACAGCCGGGTTAGGTTGACCGGCCCATTGACCCGATACAGCTCATCCTCGGTCAAGCCAAATTGCTTGAGCAAATAGTCCGCGAGCAGTTTCGGGCAGGTATCGGCCACTTCTAGACGCACCGCGTCGCCGTAGCGCCTCGAAAACAGCTCGCCACGCAGGGCGCGAGCCAAGTCTTCGACATCCTCGGAGTCAATCGACAAGTCAGCGTTGCGGGTCAGGCGGAACTGGTAGCAGCCTTTAACCTTCATACCCAGAAACAGGTCGTCGGCATGCGCGTGAATCATCGAGGACAAGAACACATAGTTGTCGCCGGCGCCGCCTACCTCCTCGGGCACCTTGATGATGCGCGGCAGCAAGCGCGGTGCCGGAATAATCGCCAGCCCTGAGTCGCGACCGAAGGCGTCGACCCCTTCCAGCTCGACGATAAAGTTCAGGCTCTTGTTCACCAGCAGCGGGAACGGATGGGTCGGATCGAGGCCAATAGGCGTGATGATCGGAGCGATTTCGTCGCGAAAATAGCGCCGAACCCACACCTTGAGTTTAGCCGTCCAGTGCCGGCGGCGGATAAAACTCACCTGATGCTGTTCCAATGCCGGCAGCAGAATGTCGTTGAGAATGGCGTACTGACGATCGACCTGTTCGTGCACCAACTGGCTGATTCGCGCCAGCGCCTGGTGCGGCTGCAAACCGTCGGGACCGGTCTGCTCGCGGGCGAAGGTAATTTGCTTTTTCAACCCGGCGACCCGAATCTCGAAAAACTCATCGAGATTGCCGGAGAAAATCAGCAGAAACTTCAGCCGCTCCAGCAACGGATAGGACTCATCCAGCGCCTGCTCAAGCACCCTGATATTGAACTTCAGCTGCGACAGTTCGCGGTGGATATACAGGCTGCTGTCATCCAGACCCGGTACCACATAGACCGCGGGCGCCGCCGGCGTGTCGGCGGCAGCGGGCGCTTCGAGCGGCGCGATCTCGGCAGTCGCCACTTCGGCAGCTACTGACTCGGCAGCCGGCGCCTTAGCCTTCGCAACCTTGGCCGCTGGCACTGTGTTGGCGCTAGCCTCGTTAGCCGCCACATCGTCAGACGAGGTGCCGAGCACTGCAGCGGGGAGTCCTTGGGTAGTCATCACACCATCCTGAAAGGGCCCAGGGCCCAGGTTTAAGCCGATTTAAGCAATTGCGCAGCGCGCACCGCGAAGTAGGTGAGGATACCGTCGGCGCCGGCGCGCTTAAACGCGGTCAGCGATTCGAGGATCACCTCTTCAGTCAACCAGCCGTTCTGGATGGCCGCCATGTGCATGGCGTACTCGCCGCTGACTTGGTAGACGAAGGTTGGCACACGAAACTCGTCCTTGACCCGCCAGAGAATATCCAAATACGCCATGCCCGGTTTGACCATGACCATGTCGGCACCTTCGGCCAGGTCGGCCGCCACTTCGTGCAGCGCCTCGTTGCCATTGGCCGGGTCCATCTGGTAGCTGGCCTTGTTGCTTTTACCTAGGTTGGCCGCTGAACCGACCGCATCGCGGAACGGTCCGTAGTAGGCGCTGGCGTACTTGGCCGAGTAGGCCATGATGCGCACATTGGGAAAGTCGGCCAATTCCAGGGTTTCGCGGATGGCTTGCACCCGGCCGTCCATCATGTCCGACGGCGCGACGACCTGCGCCCCGGCCTGGGCGTGGGACAACGCCTGCTTGACCAGCGCGTCGACGGTAATGTCGTTCTGCACATAGCCGTCTTCGTCGAGAATGCCGTCCTGGCCGTGGGTGGTGAAGGGATCCAGGGCCACGTCAGTGATGATTCCCAGCTCAGGAAAGCGCTCACGCAGGGCACGAATCGCCCGCTGGGCAATGCCTTCGGGGTTCCAGGCCTCGGCGCCGTCCAGCGATTTTTTCTCCAGCGGCGTCACCGGAAACAGCGCCAGCGCCGGAATACCCAGGTCAACCCAGCTCTGGGCTTCCTCCAGCAACAGGTCGATGGACAGCCGCTCGACGCCTGGCATCGAGGCCACGGCCTCGCGGCGGTTCTCGCCATCCAGCACGAACACCGGCAAAATCAAATCATTGACGCTCAGTTGGTTTTCGCGCACCAGCTTTCTTGAAAACTCATCACGACGGTTGCGGCGCAGGCGGGTAGCAGGGAACAGGCGGTTGGCAAAACTCACTTCAGACTCCATAGCCCTGGAAACAGGCGAACATGACAGTTATAGGCCGACAGTATGACCGCTATGTGACGGTCCGCACGCAGTGCGACGGCGTGCCGCAAGCATGGCTCGCTCAGCGTCAGCAACCGCAGCCTAGCATTCTCGGCCAAGCACGCGCTTAATCGCCAGCCCTATTGCCGCACCCACACAAGGCGCAGACTAGAGGTGTAGGGTTCATTGCCCGCGAGTGCTGGCCAGCGGAATAGACGCCTGGAACCTCTCGAGGAAAACCAGGCCAAAATTAGAAATCAGGAGTACGCCATGCACAAGAAAATTGCGGTAATCCTCTCCGGCTGTGGCGTCTACGACGGCAGCGAGATCCATGAAAGCGTACTGACCCTGTTGCGCCTAGACCAGCGCGGCTGCCAGGTGCAGTGCTTCGCTCCCAACATCCCACAACTGCAGGTGGTCGATCACTGCAGCGGCGAGACCATGGACGAGTCACGTAATGTACTGGTCGAAGCGGCGCGCATTGCCCGCGGGCAGGTCAAGGACGTGCGCGAAGCCAAAGTGGAGGACTTCGACGCCTTGATTGTGCCCGGCGGCGCGGGCGCGGTAAAAAACCTCAGTGATTTTGCCGTCAGCGGCGCGGCGTACCGTGTGCAGCCAGACGTACTGGCGCTGGCCCAGGCCTTCGCCCACGCCGGCAAGCCGATCGGGCTGATCTGCATCGCGCCGGTGCTGGCCGCGCAGATCTATGGCCCGGACGTGACCTGCACCGTGGGCAACGATGCCGACACCATTGCCGAACTGGGCAAGCTGAACGTCAACCACGAGGTCTGCGACGTCAGCGAGATCGTCGAAGACAGCGCGCGCAAGCTGGTCAGTACCCCGGCTTATATGCTCGCGCAATCGATCAGCGAAGCTGCCTCAGGCATCAACAAACTGATCGACCGAGTGCTGGAGCTGATCCCTCAGCCACATTAAAGCGGGCCGCCTGGGTTTCGCTCGACGCGGTCCAGGCCCCAAACCAAGCTAAACCAGACCACCCAGACACGCTCAGGCAAACACCTCGGCTTGCCCAAGCGCGCAGCCCTCGGCGTCTTTGCCGGAGAGGATCGGTGCGGCGTTGAGCGGCCATTCGATGGCTAAATCAGGGTCGTTCCAGGCGATGCAACGTTCATGTTCAGGGGCGTAGTAGTCGGTGGTTTTGTAGAGAAACTCGGCATACTCGGACAACACCAGAAAACCGTGGGCGAAGCCTTCTGGAATCCACATTTGCTGGTGATTGGCAGCGCTCAGATAGGCACCAACCCATTGACCGAAGGTGGCCGAGCCTTTGCGCAGGTCCACCGCCACATCGAACACCTCACCGGCGGTGACGCGCACCAGTTTGCCTTGGGGTCGCTGGATCTGATAATGCAGCCCGCGCAATACACCCTGGGCCGAGCGCGAATGGTTGTCCTGCACAAACGCGACCGAGCGCCCGAGCGCCGCCTCGCATTGACGCTGGTTGAAGCTTTCATAGAAAAAGCCACGCTCGTCGCTGAACACCCGCGGCTCAAACACGACCACTTCCGGGATGGCCAAAGCTCGATGCTCCATCAATACACCCGCTCGTTGAGAAGACGCTTGAGGTATTGGCCGTAGCCGTTTTTCGCCAAGGGTTCGGCCAGCTTTTCCAGCTGTTCGGCGTTAATCCAGTGCTTGCGGTAGGCGATTTCCTCCGGGCAGGCGACCTTCAACCCTTGGCGAGTCTCCAGAGTGGCGATGAACTGGCTGGCTTCCAGCAGCGATTCATGGGTGCCGGTGTCCAGCCAGGCATAGCCACGGCCCATTATTTCTACCGACAAGCTGCCCTGCTCCAGATACAGCCGATTGAGGTCGGTGATTTCCAGCTCGCCGCGCGCCGAAGGGCGAATACTTTTGGCCATTTCGACCACCTGAGTATCGTAGAAATACAGGCCGGTGACCGCGTAGTTAGACTTGGGCTGCAGGGGTTTTTCCTCCAGGCTGATAGCCTTGCCCGACGTATCGAAGTCGACTACGCCGTAACGCTGCGGGTCCTGTACGTGGTAGGCGAACACGCTGGCGCCGTGCTCGCGGGCCATGGCGTGATTGAGCAGATCCTGGAAATCGTGGCCGTGAAATAAATTGTCGCCCAGCACCAGGGCCGACGGCGCGTTGCCGAGAAAATCCTCGCCGATCAGGAACGCCTGGGCCAAGCCATCCGGCGTGGGCTGCACGGCGTAAGAGAGGTTCAAGCCCCAGCGGCCACCATCGCCCAGCAACTGCTCGAAGCGCGGCGTGTCTTGCGGCGTGGAGATGATCAAAATATCGCGAATCCCCGCCAGCATCAGGGTGCTCAACGGGTAATAGATCATCGGCTTGTCGAACACCGGCAGCAGTTGCTTGGATATCGCCAGGGTGGCGGGATGCAGGCGCGAACCGGAGCCCCCGGCCAGAATGATGCCTTTGCGTTGGATAGCGTCCATGTCAGGCGATTCCTTTAATTGGTTTATGGGGTCAGCTCGGAGAGCAGGCGTTTAACGTGAAACGTCCAGTCGGGAAGGTACAAGCCAAAGGTCTGCTGCAATTTCTGGTTATTCAGGCACGAGTTGGCCGGGCGTGCAGCCGGCATCGAGTACAGCGCGGCGCTGATCGGTTGGACGCGCTCGGCGTTGGTGCGCAGCGGCCAGCCCAGGCGCGTCGCCTCGGCCACGACTAACTGCGCGTAGCCATGCCAACTGGTCTGCCCGCTGGCGACCAAATGATAGGTGCCGCTGGCGCGGTCGGCCAGCGTAGGGTCCGTGTTCAGCCGGTACAACATCAGCGCGGTGCAGTCGGCGATCAGCTCAGCGCTGGTCGGCGCGCCTATTTGGTCGGCCACCACCTTAAGTTCATCGCGCTCAGCGGCCAGGCGCAGCATGGTCTTGGCAAAGTTGCTGCCGCGCGCGGCGTACACCCAACTGGTGCGCAGAATCAGGTGCCGGCAGCCGCTGGCACGAATCGCCCGTTCGCCGTCGAGCTTGGTCTGCCCATAGACATTCAACGGCCCAGTCGGGTCTTCCTCGCCATAGGCTGCTTTTTTGGCACCGTTGAACACGTAATCGGTGGAGTAATGCACCAGCCAGGCATCCAACTGGCGCGCAGCGTCGGCCAGCACCGCGACCGCCTCGGTATTGATCGTCCGGGCGCGGACCGCATCGGTTTCGGCCTTATCCACCGCGGTGTAGGCGGCGGCATTGACGATGATCGACGGCCGCTCGCGGGCCAGCAATTCGCGCAAGGCCTGGGGGTTTTCCAGGTCGGCGCTGGGCCGGTCACAGATACGCAACCGGCCCAGCGGCGCCAGCGCGCGCTGCAATTGCCAACCGACCTGACCATTGGCGCCGAGCAAGAGAATACTCATGAGTAGTGTTTGCTCATCCAGTCGCGATAGGCGCCGCTGGTGATGTGCGTGACCCAATCCTGATTATCCAAATACCAGCGCACGGTTTGGCGAATCCCCGATTCAAAGGTTTGCGCCGGTGTCCAGCCCAACTCGCGTTCCAGCTTGCTGGCGTCGATGGCATAGCGGCGGTCATGCCCGGGGCGGTCTTTAACGAAGCTGATCAGGCTTTTATAAGAGGATGCGCGGTCGGCATTGCGGGGGCCGCCTGCAAGGTCGCTCGCCAGTTCGTTCGCACCGACCGGGGCCGGGGATTGCCGGGGCTGCAATTCATCCAGCAAGTCGCAAATGCTGCGCACCACCTCCAAGTTGGATTTTTCATTGCAGCCGCCGACGTTGTAGGTTTCGCCCAGCCGGCCGGCGGCCAGGACGCGACGAATGGCGCTGCAATGGTCGGTGACATACAGCCAGTCGCGAATCTGCTGGCCATCGCCATAGATAGGCAACGGCTTGCCCGCCAGGGCGTTGTGGATCACCAGCGGAATCAGCTTCTCGGGAAAATGGTAAGGCCCGTAATTGTTCGAGCAATTGGTGGTCAGCACCGGCAGACCGTAGGTGTGAAAATAGGCGCGCACCAGATGATCGGAGGCGGCCTTGGAGGCCGAATAAGGGCTGTTCGGCTGGTAAGCGGTACTTTCGGTGAAAGCCGCGTCGCTCGGGCTCAACGAGCCATAGACCTCGTCGGTGGACACATGCAAAAAGCGAAACGCCTCGCCGTCGGCCGTAGCCAGCGTCTGCCAATAGGCCTTGACCGCTTCGAGCAGGCGAAAGGTGCCGACAATGTTGGTTTGGATAAAGTCTTCGGGGCCATCGATGGAGCGATCGACGTGCGACTCGGCGGCAAAATTGAGTACCGCCCGCGGCTGATGGCTGGCCAGCAGCTCGGCGACCAGCGCCGTATCGCCGATATCGCCCTGTACGAAGCAGTGTCGGGGGTCGTTCTCGAGACTGGCGAGGTTCTGCAGATTGCCCGCATAGGTCAGCTTGTCCAAGCTGACCACCGGCTCGTCGCTTTGCGCCAGCCAGTCCAACACAAAATTCGCGCCGATAAACCCGGCGCTTCCGGTTACTAAAATAGTCATGCGTTGGAGTTCCTTAACGCTGAAGAGTAAATGCAATCCATTGGCCCACTAAACGCTAGTCCAGTTTTGCCCAAGCCTTTGTCTAAATTAACGCGTGCAGCAAAATAGTTAGGCCGTAAGCGCCAAGCCGTGGACTGGCTGTGCGGCGCCGGCGCACGGTTGACTTCACAGACCACTGCGCGCGACGCAGCCTATAGGCCAGCACTTGCTCGGCGCGGGCAATCCGGCCACCCTGAGCCGCTTCGCGGCAGACTCCGAGCCTTGTCCATGCAGTCCGTTCACTCTGTTCATGCCGTCAACCGTCGCCCACGCTGGCGCAGCCTAGCGTTGCTGGCCCTGTTGCTGACGCCGCTGCTGTGGCCGCTGCAGCAGTTGGCCGAAGACTATTACCGCGGGTTGCTGATCGAAAAAAACCGCCAGACCCTCGACCTGTTTGTCGCCAACCTACTCGGCACCCTCAGCCGTTACGAGGCGCTGCCGCAGATTCTCGGCGATCTACCGGCCTTGCGCCATTCGCTCGAACAACCTCGGGATCCCGCCGCCCGCAACAGCGCCAATCGACTGTTGGCGCGCGTTCGCGAGCAGACCGGGGCCGACGTAATCTACCTGATGGACCCCGCAGGCAACACCCTGGCGGCGTCCAACTGGGACCAAAGCGATGCCTTCGTCGGCAATAACTTTGCCTTTCGTCCGTATTTTCGCGAGGCCATTGCAGGCCGACCAGGGCGCTTTTTTGGCCTGGGCACCACTTCCGGCAAACGCGGTTATTACTTTGCCGCAGCGGTGCACGAAGATGAACGGATAATCGGCGTGCTGGTGATCAAGGTCGACCTGGATCACACCGAAACCTTGTGGGGCACGACCCCCGAGCGACTGCTGGTGACCGACGGCAATGGCGTGGTGATCCTAACTTCCAACCCGCTCTGGCGCTTTCGGGCCAGCCGCGCGTTGAGCGCTGAGCAATACCGCGAGATTGCCGCCAACCAGCAGTATCCGACCCAGCAACCCAAGCCGCTTAAGCTCGATCCACAGGCCTGGCTTGCCCAGCGCCGCGCCCTTAGCGAGCCGGACTGGACGGTGAGCATTCTGGCCCCCAGCGCACAGATCGCCCGCCCAGTGCAGACCGTTGTCGCCATTGGCAGCGGCGCCCTGCTGCTGCTGCTGTTGCTGCTCGGGTTGATGATGCAACGCCGCCGTCATTATCTGGAGCGCATCGCCCTGGACGCCGGCGCACGCCGCGAACTGGAGATGCGCGTACTAGAGCGCACCCGCGACCTGGAAACGCTCAATACCCGACTCAAACAAGAAGTGCTGGAGCGCGAGCAGGCCCAGCAAAAACTCTTGCAGGCCCAGGATGAGCTGGTTCAGGCCGGCAAGCTGTCGGCCCTGGGCACTATGTCGGCGAGCATCAGCCACGAACTCAATCAACCGCTGGCGGCGATTCGCAGCTATGCCGATAACGCCGGCGTGCTGCTGGATCACGCTCGGGTCGAGGAGGCGCGTGACAATCTCAAGCTGATCGGCGAGCTGACCGGGCGCATGGCCTCGATCATTGCGCACCTGCGCGCCTTTGCTCGTCGCGACCGCCATGCGCCGCAAAGCGTGGCCCTGCAACCGGCCCTGGATGATGCCCTGGCGCTGCTCGCTAAACGCCGCAGAGACATGCAGGTCGAGCTGATCCGCGACCTGCCGGCGGCCACGCTCTGGGTGCAAGCCGGCGAGACCCGCCTGCGTCAGGTGCTCGGCAACCTGCTAGCCAACGCCCTTGATGCACTGCTGGAAAAAGGCCCGCCGCGGCGCCTTTACCTGAGCGCCGCGCAGACCACCGAAGGGGTCACCCTGACCCTGCACGACAACGGTCCGGGCTTCAGTAGCGAGGCGCTGGCCCGCGCCCGCGAACCCTTCTTTACCACCAAGACCAGCGCCCAGGGTTTGGGGCTGGGCCTGGCGATTTGCGATACCCTGATGCGCGCCCTGGGCGGCGAGTTGCTATTGGCCAACCATCCCGACGGCGGTGCGCTGCTGACCCTGCGTCTGGGCGCCGGCGTACCCGGCGTTAACCTGCAGCCCCCCGAGGATCTTTTCACATGAGTGAGCGCGCCATCGACAGCCGCACCCAGGTCTTGCTGATCGACGACGATCCGCACCTGCGCCAAGCCCTCAGCCAGACCCTCGACCTCGCCGGCCTCAAGGTCGCCACCCTGGCCGACGCCCAGCAGCTGGCCGGCTGTATCGAACGTGACTGGCCGGGCGTGGTGATCAGCGATATCCGCATGCCCGGCCTGGACGGTTTGGGGGTGCTCAAACACTTGCACGAACTCGACCCGGACTTGCCGGTGCTGCTGATTACCGGCCACGGCGATGTGCCGTTGGCAGTGCAAGCCATGCGCGCCGGGGCCTATGATTTTCTGGAAAAACCCTTCGCCAGCGACCAGCTGCTCGACAGCGTGCGCCGCGCCCTGGCCCTGCGCCGGCTGGTGCTGGACAACCGCAGCCTGCGCCTGGCCCTGGCCGACCGCCAACAACTGAGCACCCGCCTGATCGGCCAGTCGCCGGCTATGCTGCGCCTGCGCGAGCAGATCGGCGCGCTGGCCGGAATCAATGCCGACGTACTGATCCAGGGCGAAACCGGCGCCGGCAAGGAAGTGGTGGCGCGCGCCCTGCACGATTTATCGGCGCGCCGCGATGGCCCCTTCGTCGCCATCAACGCCGGCGCCCTGGCCGAATCGGTGGTCGAGAGCGAACTGTTCGGTCACGAACCGGGGGCCTTTACTGGCGCGCAGAAACGCCGCATCGGCAAGTTCGAATTCGCCAATGGCGGCACGCTGTTTCTCGACGAAATAGAGAGCATGAGCATGGAGGTGCAGGTCAAGCTCCTGCGCCTGTTACAAGAGCGGGTGGTCGAGCGCTTGGGCAGCAACCAGTTGATCCCTCTGGATATTCGAGTGATTGCCGCGACCAAGCAGGACCTGCGCGCGGCAGCCGATCAGGGCCGGTTTCGCGCCGACCTGTATTACCGGTTGAATGTGGCGCCGCTGCGCATTGCCCCGTTGCGCGAGCGCGGCGAAGACGCCCTGCTGCTATTCCAGGCGTTCGCCGAGGCGGCCAGCAGCCGGCATGGCTTGCCGGCTCAACCGCTGCAAGCACAGCAACGCGCCCTGCTGCTGCGCCACAGCTGGCCGGGTAACGTGCGCGAACTGCAAAACGCCGCTGAACGTTTCGCCCTCGGCCTGGAGCTGGCCCTGGACAGCTACGCGCCTAGCCTGGCCCAGGTTAGCGGTGGGCTCAGCGAACAAGTCGAGGCCTTCGAGCGAGCGCTGATCGCCGCCGAACTGAGCCGCGCGCATGGTTCGGTGCGCAGCCTGGCCGAAGCGTTAGGCGTGCCGCGTAAGACCCTGCACGACAAATTGCGCAAGCACGGCCTGACGCTCGGCGAGGCCGGCGGAAGCTCGCCAGAGGATTTAGAGTAGCTGGCGATTTTCCGCCACACAGGCGCTCCTCTCAACATTCCGAACCCTGGCGCAGCCCATTCAGCGCGCGCACACGCCCCGCGAAAGACCTTGTGCTAAAGTTTTTAATATCCGCGCAAAGCCAGCTCCAGCAAGGCATGTGCGGCTTTTTCGACAAGCGTAACTGGGCCTGCTCGGTAACTGCGATGCCAACCACCAGAAAGACTGGCATGCCGGTTGCTCTATTCATCAGCAACACCGAACCAGATAACTCGCACCGAACGACAAAACACCCAAAAACAAGAGGAAGTCCCGCATGTTCAAATTTACCGCCAAGGCTCTCGCCTGTGCCCTCTCGCTCGGCATTGCCGGCATGGCTCAAGCTGCCGATCCGATCGTGATCAAATTTTCTCACGTCGTCGCCGAACACACGCCAAAAGGTCAGGGCGCACTGTTTTTCAAAAAATTGGTCGAAGAGCGCCTGCCCGGCAAGGTCCAGGTCGAGGTCTACCCGAACTCCTCGCTGTTCGGTGACGGTAAGGAAATGGAAGCGCTATTGCTAGGCGACGTGCAATTGATCGCACCCTCCCTGGCCAAGTTTGAGCAGTACACCAAGCAAGTGCAGATTTTCGATCTGCCGTTTCTGTTCGATGACCTCAAGGCCGTCGACCGCTTCCAGCAGAGCCCTGCCGGCCAGAAACTGCTCACTTCCATGGAAGACAAGAACATCACCGGCCTCGGCTACTGGCACAACGGCATGAAGCAGCTGTCGGCCAACAAGGCGCTGCGTGAACCGAAAGACGCCCGTGGCTTGAAGTTCCGCGTGCAAGCCTCCGCCGTGCTCGAAGAGCAGTTCAAAGCAGTGCGCGCCAACCCGCGCAAAATGAGCTTCGCCGAGGTCTATCAAGGTCTGCAGACCGGCGTAGTCAACGGTGCTGAGAACCCTTGGTCGAACATCTACTCGCAGAAGATGTACGAGGTGCAGCCCTATATCACCGAATCCAACCATGGCTTGCTGGATTACATGCTGATCACCAACACCAAGTTCTGGAATAGCCTGCCGGCCGACGTGCGCACTGAACTGGATCAGATCATTGTTGAAACGACTGCCGAAGTGAACAAGCTGGCCAATGAGCTGAACGAAACCGACAAGCAACGCATCATCGATGCCAAGACCAGCGAAATCATCCAGCTGACCCCTGAACAACGCGGCATGTGGCGCGATGCTATGAAGCCAGTTTGGAAGATGTTCGAAGGCGATATCGGTGCCGACCTGATCAAGGCTGCCGAAGCATCCAACAAGCAGTAAGGAACGTTCGCCGCCTCGCGGTGTTACCCCTCGACAGCGGCGGCCAGCTCGGGTCCGCTGTCGAGACTGGCGCCAATGCAGGCCTGGCTTGCATTGGCGTTTTTCTCTTAGCCCTGGAGACTTCTATCCATGAACGCCTTCTGGCGCGTTTGGAATCACTTCGAGGAGGTCTTTATTGCCTTCCTGTTGGGAACCATGACGCTCGTCACCTTTGTCTATGTCGTTCTCAACAACCTCTACACCCTGTTCTACAACTGGGGTGATCGCTGGGAAGGTGGCAGCGATATTCTGTACGCCATCGGCGATTTTATTATTGGGCTGGCCCAGGACATGACCTGGAGCAGCTCGCTGACCAAGGCTTTATTCGGCTGGCTGATCTTTTTCGGCCTGGCCTATGGCGTGCGCACCGCCGGGCATATCGGCGTCGACGCCCTGGTCAAATTGGCCAGCAAACCGCTGCAACGCATCATCGGCATCATCGCCGTGCTCTGCTGCCTGGGGTATGCCGGGCTGATTGCGGTGGCCAGTTTCGACTGGGTGTATGTGCTGTTCCAGGCCGGCATCGGTGCCGAAGACCTGGGCCACTACGGCGTGCAGCAATGGATGATCGCGGGGATCGTACCTTTCGGCTACGCCATGGTGTTTATTCGGTTCTTTGAAATCTTGGTGCGCATTCTGCGCGGCGAGCAGACCGGCCTCGGCCTGGCCGATGAAGCGGCCGACGCGCTGAAGCTGAAAGAAGACGACAGCGCGCAGCACGAGGATCTCAAATCATGACCATTTTGTTTCTGTTTGCCGCGCTGTTTACGCTGATGCTGATCGGCGTGCCGATTGCCGCGTCCCTGGGCTTGGCCGGCTCCGTCACCATCATGCTGTTCAGCCCCGACTCGGTGCGTTCGCTGGCCATCAAGCTGTTCGAAACCAGCGAGCACTACACCCTGCTGGCGATTCCGTTCTTTCTGCTGTCCGGCGCCTTTATGACCACTGGCGGGGTGGCCAAGCGCTTGATCGACTTTGCCAACGTCTGCGTCGGGCATATCCGGGGCGGCCTGGCGATTGGCGCGGTACTCGCCTGCATGCTGTTCGCGGCCCTGTCCGGCTCCTCGCCGGCCACGGTCGCCGCGGTGGGCTCCATTGCCATCGCCGGCATGGTCCGTTCCGGTTATCCCCAGGCCTTCGGCGCCGGCATCGTCTGTAATGCCGGCACCCTGGGCATTCTGATTCCGCCTTCGATCGTCATGGTGGTCTACGCCGCCGCCACCGAGCAATCGGTCGGCAAGCTGTTTATGGCCGGCGTGATGCCGGGCATTCTGCTCGGCCTGGTGCTGATGGTGGCCATCTATCTGGTCGCTCGGAAAATGAACCTGCCGGCCATGCCGCGCGCCAGCTTTCGCGAAGTGTTGCGCACCGGGCGCAAGGCGGCCTGGGGTCTGTTGCTGATGGTGATCATCCTCGGCGGCATCTATTCCGGCATGTTCACCCCGACCGAAGCCGCGGCGGTGGCGGCGGTCTACGCCGGCTTCGTGGCGCTGTTCGTGTACAAGGACCTGACGATCCGCGAGTGCCCCAAGGTGCTGCTGGAGTCCGGCAAACTGACCATCATGCTGATGTTCATTATTGCCAACGCCATGCTCTTCGCCCATGTGCTGACCACCGAGCAGATCCCCCAGACGATCACCGCCTGGGTGGTCGAGATGGGTCTGCAGCCTTGGCAGTTCCTGATGGTGGTGAACGTGGTGCTGCTGATTGCCGGAGCCTTTATGGAACCCTCGGCGATCATTCTGATCCTGGCGCCGATTCTGTTTCCCATCGCCGTGCAGTTGGGCATCGACCCGATCCACCTGGGCATCATCATGGTGGTGAACATGGAGATCGGGCTGATTACCCCGCCGGTGGGCCTGAACCTGTTCGTCACCTCGGCGGTGACCGGCATGCCGCTGACCGAAGTGATCCGCGCCGCCTGGCCGTGGCTGATGCTGCTGCTGACCTTCCTGATGGTGATCACCTACATCCCGGCCGTGTCCCTGGGCCTGCCGAACCTGCTGGGAATGTAAGCTGATCGCGACCGTTTGAGGTACTCCGCGTACCGTCTGCCCGGCCTCAGTGCCGGGCTTTTTTTGAGCGCTATCCCGGCTACATGCTGCTCGCGGGTAGTCTTTTTGTAGCAGCGGATTTATCCGCGAAAGCCGTCTAAACACAGACAAAATCCGCGGCTGAAGCCGCTTCCACAGACGGCGATCGGATTCAACACCTCACCGGGACAGCGTCCGGACAACTCCGGCCAGCGGCTGACAATCTCTCTACCCGTGACCCAGGTCAGCACCACCCGAAGCCCGACATGACTCAATGGCGATTGCCATATCCTCAAGGAGAGTCAGCATGTCCCAGGCTTCCACAAAACTCCGTCTGGCCGCCCTGGTTGCACTGGTGGTGGGCTCGATGGTCGGCGGGGGGATCTTTTCGCTGCCGCAAAACATGGCCGCCAGCGCCAGCGCGGGGGCCATCCTGATCGGCTGGGCCATTACCGCAGTCGGCATGCTGACCCTGGCCTTCGTCTTCCAGAGCCTGGCCGTGCGCAAACCGGAGCTGGATGCCGGCGTCTACGCCTACGCCAAGGCCGGCTTCGGCGACTACATGGGCTTCTCCTCGGCTTGGGGTTATTGGCTCAGCGCTTGGATCGGCAACGTCAGCTACTTCGTCCTGCTGTTCAGCACCCTCGGCTACTTCTTCCCGGTCTTTGGTGAAGGCAACACTTTGCCCGCCATCATCGGCGCCTCGCTGCTGCTTTGGGCCGTACATTTTCTAGTGCTGCGCGGCATCCACGAGGCGGCCTTCATCAACCTGATCACCACCGTTACCAAGATCGTGCCGTTACTGCTGTTTATCGTCCTCACCGCCATCGCCTTCAAGCTCGAGGTGTTCACCGCCGATTTCTGGGGCAAGGGTAATCTGGAGCTGGGCAGCGTGATGGACCAGGTGCGCAACATGATGCTGGTCACCGTTTGGGTGTTTATCGGCATTGAAGGCGCCAGCATTTATTCGGCCCGCGCCCAGAACCGCGCCGATGTCGGCAGGGCCACGGTGATCGGTTTCGTCGGGGTCTTGCTGCTGCTGGTGATGGTCAACGTGCTGTCCATGGGCATCCTCAGCCAGGCCGAGCTGGCCGGCTTGAAGAACCCTTCCATGGCTGGCGTGCTGCAACAGGTCGTTGGCCCATGGGGCGCGGCGCTGATTGGCATCGGTCTGATCGTCTCACTGCTCGGCGCGCTGCTGTCCTGGACCCTGCTGTGTGCAGAGATTCTGTTCGTCGGCGCACGCGATCACACCATGCCGAACTTCCTGAAAAAGGAAAACGCCAAGCACGCGCCGGTCAACGCGCTGTGGCTCTCCAACGGCCTGATTCAGCTGTTTCTGGTCATCACTCTGTTCAACGACGCCACCTACCTCAAGCTGTTGTACCTGGCCACTTCAATGATTCTGCTGCCGTATTTCTGGTCCGCCGCCTATGCGGTGCTGCTGGCGGTACGCGGTGAGACCTACGAAGGCCAGCCCGGTGCGCGACGCAAGGATCTGCTAGTCGGTCTGATCGCGGTGCTCTATGCGGTGTGGCTGGTGTATGCCGGCGGCGTGCAGTACGTCCTGCTGTCAGCATTGCTCTATGCACCGGGCGTGCTGTTCTTCGCCAAAGCCAAGCGTGAACAGGGCCTCGCTATTTTTACCCGCGTGGAACAGCTGATCTTCCTGGCTGTATTGATCGGTGCCGGCATTGCCGCCTATGGCCTCTATGCCGGTTTTCTCAGCCTCTAACAGAAGGATTTATTCAATGAGTACTGGAAAACTTGGCGTGCACTCCGAAGTCGGCAAACTGCGCAAGGTACTGGTTTGTTCCCCCGGCCTAGCCCATCAGCGACTGACTCCTAACAACTGCAACGAGCTGCTGTTCGACGATGTGATCTGGGTCAATCAGGCCAAGCGCGACCACTTCGACTTCGTCACCAAGATGCGTGAACGCAATATCGAAGTGATCGAGATGCACAACCTGCTCACCGAAGTCGTGCAAAACCCCGACGCTTTGAAGTGGATTCTCGACCGCAAGACCTCGGTCAACCAGGTGGGCGTCGGCCTGCACGAGGAACTGCGCAGCTGGCTGGAAGGCCAAGAGCCGCGCAAGCTGGCCGAGTACCTGATCGGTGGCGTTGCCTGCACCGACCTGCTCGCCAGCGGTGGCAGTGAGCTGGCCAAGATGTTCAGCGATTTTCTCGGTGCCTCCAGCTTTATCCTGCCGCCGCTGCCGAACACCCAGTTCACCCGGGACAACAGCTGCTGGATCTACGGCGGCGTGGTGTTGAACCCGATGTACTGGCCAGTGCGTCGTCAGGAAACCCTGCTGATGACGGCGATTTACAAATTTCACCCGGACTTTCTCAAGGCCGACTTTCAGTACTGGTATGGCGATCCAGATCTGGACCACGGCGCTGCCACCCTCGAAGGTGGCGACGTGATGCCGATCGGCAACGGTGTGGTCTTGCTCGGCATGGGCGAGCGCACCTCGCACCAGGCCATCGGTCAGTTGGCGAAATCACTCTTCCAGGCCGGTGCGGTGCAACGGGTGATCGTCGCCGGCCTGCCAAAATCGCGGGCGGCCATGCACCTGGATACCGTGTTCAGCTTCTGCGACCGCGATCTGGTGACCATCTTCCCATCGGTGGTCGAACAGATCGTCGCCTTCAGTATCCGCCCGGATGAAAGCCGTCCCGGCGGCATGGATATCCGCCGCGAAGCAAAACCGTTTCTCGAAGTAGTGGCCGAATCGCTGAACCTGAAGAAGCTCCGCGTGGTGCAAACCGGCGGCGACAGCTACGAGGCCGAACGCGAGCAATGGGACGACGGCAACAATGTGGTCGCCCTCGAGCCCGGCGTGGTGATCGGCTACGACCGCAACACCTACACCAACACCTTGCTGCGTAAAGCCGGGGTGGAAGTTATCACCATCGCCGCCAGCGAACTGGGCCGCGGTCGCGGCGGCGGCCACTGCATGACCTGCCCGATTATTCGCGACCCGATCGATTACTGAGTCACCCGCGGCGGCCCTTACCCGGGCCGCCGACAACGCCGACGTTGATCCAGCGCCGGGGTTAAACCCGTTAATTTCTCAAGAGGAAATCCGTCATGGCGTTCAACCTGCACAACCGTAGTCTGCTCAGCTTGATGCATCACAACGCCCGCGAACTGCGCTACCTGCTGGATCTGGCCCGCGACCTGAAACGCGCCAAGTACACCGGCACCGAGCGCCAGCACCTGCAGCGCAAGAACATCGCCCTGATCTTTGAAAAGAGCTCGACCCGCACCCGTTGCGCCTTCGAGGTCGCGGCCCATGACCAGGGCGCCCATGTCACCCTGATCGAGCCGGGCTCCTCGCAGATCGGCCACAAGGAAAGCATGAAGGACACCGCCCGCGTGCTGGGCCGTATGTTCGACGCCATCGAGTACCGTGGTTTCGGCCAGGGAATTGTCGAGGAGCTGGCCAAGTACGCCGGCGTCCCGGTGTTCAATGGCCTGACTGCAGAGTTTCACCCAACCCAGATGATTGCCGACGTGCTGACCATGCGCGAACACAGCGACAAACCGCTGCATGACATCAGCTACGCCTACCTCGGCGATGCCCGCTACAACATGGGCAATTCGCTGCTGATGATCGGTGCCAAATTGGGCATGGACGTGCGCATCGGGGCGCCCAAGGAACTCTGGCCAGCGCCCGAATTTATCGCCCAATGCCAAGCCTTCGCCGATGAAAGCGGAGCACGCCTGACCCTTACCGAAAATCCCGAGGAAGCGGTCAAGGGCGTCGATTTCATCCACACCGATGTCTGGGTCTCCATGGGCGAACCCGCCGCCGTCTGGGATCAGCGCATCGCCCAGCTGCTGCCCTACCAGGTGAATGCCCAGATGATGAAAGCCTCGGGCAATCCGCGGGTGAAATTCATGCATTGCCTGCCGGCCTTTCATAACAGCGAGACCGAGGTGGGTAAGGAGCTGGCCGAGCGCCACCCGAACCTGGCAAACGGCGTGGAAGTCACCGAAGAGGTGTTCGAGTCGCCAGCCAATATTGCCTTCGATCAGGCAGAAAACCGCATGCACACCATCAAGGCCATTCTGGTTTCGGCTCTGGCTGATATCTGACCGCTTACGTGCCCGTGTGGCTGTCGCGAAACAGCCACACGGGCTCCGTGCGCTAGGGTAACTGCCACGGCGCACGCCGCTGGCCCGCCAGTCGCTGGCAGGCAAAGGCCATCACTTTGTAGGGGACATGCACTATGCGTATCGTCGTTGCACTGGGCGGTAACGCCCTCCTTCGCCGTGGTGAACCCATGACGGCGGACAATCAACGGATCAATATCCGTATCGCCGCCGAACAGCTCGCCAAAATTGCCCCCGGTATCGAGTTGGTCGTGGCGCACGGCAATGGCCCCCAGGTCGGCCTGCTGTCCTTGCAGGCCGCCGCTTACACCTCGCTCAACCCCTATCCGCTGGATGTGCTGGGCGCCGAGACCGAAGGCATGATCGGCTACATGATCGAACAGGAGCTGGGCAACCTGCTGCCCGTCGAGGTGCCTTTCGCCACCTTGCTAACCCAGGTAGAAGTCGACCCGGCCGACCCGGCCTTTCAACACCCCAGCAAGCCGATTGGCCCGGTCTACAGCAAGGCCGAGGCCGAGCGACTGGCCGCCGAAAAAGGCTGGAGCATCACCGCCGACGGCGAACACTTTCGCCGCGTGGTCGCCAGCCCGCGGCCGCAACGTATCTTTGAAATCCGCCCGATCCAGTGGTTGCTGGAAAAAGGCACGGTGGTGATCTGCGCCGGTGGCGGAGGTATCCCTTGCGTATACGATGCACAACGCAAGCTGCACGGTGTCGAGGCGGTGATCGATAAGGACTTATGCTCGGCGCTGCTGGCCGAACAGCTGGAGAGTGATCTACTGGTTATCGCCACCGATGTCAGCGCGGTGTTTATCTACTGGGGTCAGGCAACGCAAAGGTCCATCAGCGTCGCCCATCCGGACGCACTGGCCGAGCTCGACTTTGCCGCCGGCTCCATGGGCCCCAAAGTCCAGGCCGCCTGCGAGTTCGCCCGCAATACCGGCAAAGTCGCGGTGATCGGCTCATTGGCGGACATCGAAGCTATCGTCCAAGGCAAGGCCGGTACCCGGATCAGCACGGCCCAACCGGGCATTCATTACCGCTGACGCCCCCATATCCACACTTACAGGAACCTCGCCCATGAGCGAACCCGGCCATCTGCATATCACCCGTGCGCCCTTGCAACCCAACGACTTTGGCTACGACATCAACATCGAGTATCACGTGGTCAATGATCCCGCGACGGGCACGGCCATGCACTTTCGCATGCACGGTGAAATCAACGGCACAGCCTTCACTGAAGAATTCGAACTACCCAGGGACATGGCATGCAACTTTGCCAGTAACTGTTACCACTTGGCGCAGAAGCACGGCCTGCCTAAAACGGCGAACCTCATTTCAATGCACCACAAATACGACGTCATGTTTGAAGACATCCGCCAGCGCCTCGACCTCAAGTCCGGTGAGGCGGTGAACCCCGAGCACCTGGCGTAAGCCTAGTTCGCCCGATCCGGGCAATGCCGAGTGATCTGTGTGGCGAGTTCACTGAGTCAATTTCGGTACCTGAGTCCCTGATACTGCGTTGGTGCTCCTCGCCATAGCCTGCTGACTCGTCGCAGCGCCTTGTCTCAGTACCCCAACCATCCGAGCTTGAGTTAGCCCACTAGCCGTACAGGCCACTCGCAGGCCGTTGAAACACATAGCCGAGGCGGCCGAGACTACTTCTAAGGCATGTACCCGTTAACTGTTGCATAGGGGGCCTACCATCTCTTGCAGACAAAATTCTGGCTGAATGCGCGTATGCCGCGCCAACATGCGGCGCCACGCTTACGCTGCGCCTGCTGGCACTGACCGTGCCGCGCGGCAACCGGGTATTCATCTGGGTTCTTGACAGTGCCTAGCTGCGCCTGGATGCAGCACTAGTCGATTGCGCCGGCGTCGGCGCGATGGCCGAGAAGTTCGCGGTCGGCGCAGGCATTGGCCACTGTCGCCGCGGCGAGCGCATTTTGACTCAACCGCTGCAACTGCCGGCGGGCCTTTGGGATAACCCTCTACGTTTGGCCTAGTAGCGGTAACGCCTCATCGAAACTAGGCCCAATTAGGCTCAAGAATAGCGGCGCAACGCCGACACCATCGCGAACAGTACCCCCGCGTCGCAGTTGCCTCACATGGACGTCACAACGCCTCGATAACCTGGCGGCCCGGACACTGACATCCCTTGGTACGACGAGACATAGAGCATGTTAAAAAACTCATTACGCGCCCAGATTCTTACCCTTCTGGGTAGCAGCCTGCTGCTGGTTCTGTTGGTCGCGCTGGCCAGCTTCAGCTTCCTCTCCAATGGCATCGACGCTTACCGCGGACTGATCAACGGACCTCTGCACGCCTCCCGGCTGGTGGACAGTGCCAACATTGAATTCAAAACCCAGGTTCAGGAGTGGAAGAACGTGCTGTTGCGCGGCAAGAACCCGGCCGACCTGGATAAATACTGGGGACGCTTCCAGGCTCAGGAAAGCACGGTTCAGGAGGTGCTGGGGCAGCTGCTTGAGGTTGCCGATCGCCAACAGATTGCCGGATTGAAACGCAAGGTCGAACAACTGCGCAACGAACACCAAAGCATGGGCCGGGCGTACCACCAGGGCTATAACGCCTTTGTCGCGGCGGGTGCCGACCCGACCGTGGGCGATGCTGCGGTCAAAGGCATCGACCGTGCAGCCAGCGAACAGATGAGCGCCTTGGTACAACAACTCGGCGAACAAGGCTTGGTCCAATCGGCGACGATCAGCGCCGCCGCCGATCGCACCCTGCAAATGGGTTTGGCGGTCATGTTGTTGTCCAGCCTGGCGGTCGGTTTGTTCAGCCTATGGCTGGTCAACCGCAGCCTGATCAACCCGATCCACGAGCTGATCAAGCACATTACCCAGCTTAGCCACGGCAACTTCGGCCAGCAGGCCGATACCAGCCGTCACGACGAGCTCGGCCAACTGGCCGTGGCCGCCAACACCTTACGGGACTTCCTTACCGATACTTTTGCCCGCCTGCAGCGCAGCACCGCCAACCTGGACAATGCCGGCGGCGAACTGAACACCATTGCCACCCTGATGGCCCAAGGCACCCGCGAGCAATTCTCGCGCACCGATCAGGTCGCCACCGCCATGCACGAAATGTCCGCCACCGCCCAGGACGTCGCCCGCCACGCCGCCGAAGCCGCGAACGCGGCAGACGACGCCGACCGCTCCGCACAGCAAGGCGAACGGGTCATGCAGTCGACGATCACCTCTATCACCGCCATGCGCGGCGAGATCGCCAACACCGCCGAAGTGCTCCGTCGCCTGGAAACGGACAGCGGGCGGATCGGCAAGGTACTCGAAGTGATCCGCGGGATTGCCGACCAGACCAACCTGCTGGCCCTCAACGCCGCCATCGAAGCCGCTCGTGCAGGCGAAGCCGGGCGTGGCTTTGCCGTGGTCGCCGATGAAGTGCGCACCCTGGCCAAGCGCACCGCCGAATCCACCGCCGAGATTCACCAGATCATCGACACAGTGCAAACCGGCGCGGTGAATGCCGTGCGCGCCATCGAGAGCGGCCAGAGCCGCAGTGACGAAGGCGTCGAGCAGGTGACCGAGGCTGGCCTCATGCTCCAGCGCATTACCCAAGCGGTGGAGGCAATCCGCGATATGAATCGGCAGATTGCCACGGCCGCCGAGGAACAGACTGCGGTAGCTGAAGACATTTCGCGCAACCTCATCGACATCACCTCAATCGCCACCACCAACCAGAAACATGTCCAGCGCACCGAAGCCGCCAGTCAGAACCTCAATGAGCTGTCCGGCCAACTCAGTGAGGTCACCCGCCGCCTGAGTGCGTGATAACCAACCCTTGCCCTCGCTCACGGGAGCAACACCCCTCCGACACGAGCGCCGCCCTAGTGCTCGCCTGCGCCCTGCCCCCCAGTCGTGCACGTAGTCACGCACGATGGGTAGCACTCAGCGCACACCGTACTAACCCCTGACCAAGGCACCTCGGACCTACGGCGAAGTGCTGGCCTGCATTCGCGAGGGTGCCGCCCGGCAAGGCACTTCAGCGTGCCAAATAGCGTTTGGCACTCGTTTGCATAAGCGCCGTTTTGACTTGCTCCGGCCGGGGTACTAATGTGCTTTTCTTGCCTATTCCCAGGCCCCCATCGCGCCTTGCCAAGGAACCGGAATATGTTGCTCCGCCGCATGCTGATCATGCTGGGCGTCGTAGCCCTCGTGGTGCTCGCCCTCGCCGCCTACAAAGGCTGGTCCATTTATCAACAGGTCCAACAGTTCGCGCAGCCGCAACCGGCGATCAGCGTGGCCGCAGATCAGGCAGTGGAACGTCCGTGGCAAAGCCGCTTGCCGGCCATCGGCACGCTAAAGGCCTTCCAGGGCATCGACCTGACCGTGGAAGTCGGCGGCATCGTGCGCGAAGTACTGTTCAGCTCCGGCGAAAAGATCGAACGCAATCAGCCGCTGCTGCAGATGGACAACGAGGTCGAGCGGGCCATCCTGGCGACCTCAGAAGCCGAAAGAGGCCTGGCCCGTGTCGAGTTCGAGCGCGGACGCAGCCTGGTCAGCCGGCAGAATATCTCCAAGAGCGCCTTCGACAGCCTCTCCGCCGAGCTGCAAAAGGCCAACGCCAGTGTCGCCCAGTTGCAAGCGCAACTGGGCAAGAAGCGCATCCTCGCGCCCTTCGCCGGCACCATCGGCATCCGCCAGGTGGACCTCGGCGACTACCTGTCGCCCGGCACCCCCATCGCCACCCTGCAGGATCTGTCCAAGCTCTACGTCGATTTTTTCCTGCCGGAGCAGGTTGTGCCGCAACTGGCCGTCGGCGAGCGTGTGCGCTTCAGCGTCCCGGCCTACCCAGGCGAGGTATTCGAAGGGCAGATCGCGGCGATCAATCCCAAGGTCGAAGACACCACGCGCAACGTCCAGGTCCGCGCCCAGCTGGATAACCCCGGCGACAAACTGCTGCCCGGCATGTTCGCCAACCTGGAGGTGCTCCTGCCGGGTGAGCGCCAGCGCATCGTGGTGCCGGAAACCGCCATCACCTACACCCTCTATGGCAATTCGGTTTACCTGATCGAAGAGCAAAAAGACCAGGATGGCCAACGGGTTAAAGACCCGCAGGGGCAACCACAGCTCGTCGTACAGCGCCGTTTCGTTGAAACCGGTGAGCGCCGCGAGGGGCAAGTGGTGATTATCAAGGGTTTGCAAGCCGGCGAGCGGGTAGTTACCGCCGGACAGCTCAAGCTGGATAACGGTGCCCACGTCACTCTCGCCCAAGCCCCGGCCCCGGCCAATGCGCCCAGCCAACCCAGCACTGAACACTAAGCCGCCGCTGGCGTAAAGGAACTGACCTATGGCGTTTACCGATCCCTTCATCCGCCGGCCGGTGCTGGCGACCGTGGTCAGCCTGCTGATCATCCTGCTCGGCCTGCAGGCCTTCAGCAAACTGACTATCCGTCAGTACCCGCAGCTGGAAAACGCCCTGATCACGGTGACCACCGCCTACCCCGGGGCCAACGCCGAAACCATCCAGGGCTACATCACCCAGCCTCTGCAACAGAGCCTGGCCAGCGCCGATGGTATCGACTACATGACCTCGGTCAGTCGGCAGAACGTGTCGATCATCTCCATCTACGCGCGCATCGGTGCGGACAGCGACCGTTTGTTCACCGAACTGCTGGCCAAGGCCAATGAGGTGAAGAACCAGTTGCCGCAAGATGCCGAAGACCCGGTGCTGTCCAAGGAAGCCGCCAACGCCTCGGCGCTGATGTACATCAGTTTCTACAGCGAGCAGCTGTCCAACCCGCAGATCACCGACTACCTGTCGCGGGTCATCCAGCCCAAGCTGGCCACCCTGCCCGGCATGGCCGAGGCGCAGATCCTCGGCAATCAGGTGTTCGCCATGCGCCTGTGGCTCGACCCAGTGAAAATGGCGGCTTATGGCGTCACCGCCAGCGACGTCAACAACGCCGTGCGCGAGTACAACTTCCTCGCCGCCGCCGGCGAAGTGAAGGGCGAATATGTCGTCACCAGCATCAACGCCGAAACCGACCTGAAATCCGTCGACGCCTTCGCCGCCATTCCCCTGAAGACCGTCGGTGACAGCCGGGTGTTGATCCGCGACGTGGCGCGAGTGGAGATGGGCGCGGAGAACTATGACTCGGTCAGTTCGTTCGATGGCACTCCTTCGGTGTATATCGCGGTCAAAGGCACGCCGGGCGCCAACCCCCTGGACGTGATCAGGGAAGTGCGCACGCTCCTCCCGGAGCTGGAGAGCCAACTGCCACCGAACCTCAAGGTCTCCATCGCCTACGACGCCACGCTGTTTATCCAGGCCTCGATCGATGAGGTGGTGAAGACCCTGTTCGAGGCGGTGCTGATCGTCATCGTGGTGGTGTTCCTGTTCCTCGGCGCGTTGCGCTCGGTGCTGATTCCGGTGATCACCATTCCGTTGTCGATGATCGGCGTGTTGTTCTTCATGCAGCTGATGGGCTACTCGATCAACTTGTTGACGTTGCTGGCCATGGTGCTGGCCATCGGCCTGGTGGTGGACGACGCCATCGTCGTGGTGGAGAACATCCACCGGCATATCGAAGAAGGCAAGACGCCGTTCGATGCCGCCATCGAAGGCGCACGCGAGATCGCCGTGCCGGTGGTGTCGATGACCATCACCCTGGCTGCGGTCTATGCGCCGATCGGTTTTCTCGAAGGCCTTACCGGCGCGCTGTTCAAGGAATTCGCCCTGACCCTGGCCGGCGCCGTGATCATCTCCGGCATCGTCGCCCTGACCCTGTCGCCGATGATGTGCGCCACGCTGCTGCGCCACGACGAGAACCCCTCCGGGCTGGCGCACCGCCTCGACCTGCTCTTCGACAAAATCAAACGCCGCTACCAGCGCGCCCTGCACGGCATCCTGGAGACGCGGCCGGTGGTCGTGGTATTCGCCCTCATCGTGATGGTGCTGATCCCCGTGCTGCTCAACTTCACCAAGAGCGAACTGGCACCGGATGAAGACCAGGGCATCATCTTCATGATCGCCAACGCCCCGCAACCGACCAACATCGAGTACCTGAACAAGTACACCGATGAGTTCGTGGCGATCTTCAAGGCGTTTCCCGAGTACTACTCGTCGTTCCAGATCAACGGCTTCAATGGCGTGCAGTCGGGCATTGGCGGTTTCTTGCTGACCCCCTGGAGCGATCGCGAACGCACCCAGATGGAGTTGCTCCCCATCGTGCAGGGGCGCCTGGCACAGATCCCTGGCCTGCAGATTTTCGGCTTCAACCTGCCCTCGCTGCCTGGCACCAGCCAGGGCCTGCCGTTCCAGTTCGTGATCAACACGCCCAACGACTACGAGTCGCTGCTGCAGGTGACCGAGAAGATCAAGCAGCGCGCGCTGGAGTCGGGCAAGTTCGCCTTCCTCGACGTCGACCTGGCCTTCGACAAACCGGAAGTGGTGGTCGAGATCGACCGCCAGAAAGCCGCGCAAATGGGCGTGTCGATGCAGGATCTCGGCCTGACCCTGGCCAGCCTGCTCGGCGAGGGCGAGATCAACCGTTTCACCATCGACGGCCGCAGCTACAAGGTGATCGCCCAGGTCGAGCGTGCCTACCGCGACAACCCGGGCTGGCTCGGCAGTTATTACGTAAAGAGCAAGAGCGGCGAGATGCTGCCCCTGTCGACCCTGATCACGGTCAGCGACCGCGCCCGACCGACTCAGCTCAACCAGTTCCAGCAGCTCAACTCGGCGATCATCCAGGGCGTGCCGATCGTCAGCATGGGCGAAGCCATCGACAGCCTGCGGCAGATCGCCGACGAGGAAGCGCCGCAAGGCTACGCCGTCGACTATGCCGGGACCTCGCGCCAGTTCGTGCAGGAAGGCAGTGCGCTGTACCAGACCTTCGGTCTGGCGCTGGCGTTGATCTTCCTGGTCCTGGCCGCGCAGTTCGAGAGTTTCCGCGACCCGCTGGTGATTCTGATAACCGTGCCACTGTCGATCTGTGGCGCGCTGATCCCGCTGTTCCTCGGGCTGTCGAGCATGAACATCTACACCCAGGTCGGGCTGGTCACGCTGATTGGCCTGATCACCAAACACGGCATCCTGATCGTCGAGTTCGCCAACCAGCTGCGCCGCGAGAAAGGCCTGTCGCGCCGCGCCGCCGTCGAGGAAGCCGCATCGATCCGCCTGCGCCCGGTGCTGATGACCACCGCCGCCACGGTATTCGGCATGGTCCCGCTGATCCTCGCCAGCGGCGCTGGGGCGGTGAGCCGTTTCGACATCGGCCTGGTGATTGCCACCGGCATGTCGGTGGGCACCCTGTTCACCCTGTTCGTGCTGCCCTGCGTCTACAGCCTGCTGGCCAAACCTGATCCGCAACCGGCCAGGCAGCTAGCCACCCAGCGCTGATCCCCCCACCGCAAAAAAGGCGACGCCCCCATTAACTGTTGTACGGGGCGGCCTACCGCCGCCTGCTGACAAGATTCTGGCTGGGTGCGCTTACCGCTCCAGCAGGCGGCGCCAACCCAGCCAGTTAACCGGTACATAGCCATTTTTAATGGCTATGTACCGGTTGCGTGTTGGTACTTTGCAAGAAGGTGCTGGAAGCCCCGCAATTACTGGTTTTTAGCATTGCCGTGATCCCCGCAACGACCGGGTTTCCAGGCCTTGCAACAGTTAACGGGTACATAGCCATTTTTAACGCAGGCGCGGCCAGATAGTTTTTCAACCCGCGGCTAGCGCGACGTCAGGGACTCGTAGCCGGAGATCACCTCGAACAGCTCGGCATCGATGCGGCTCTGGCGCAGGCGATTGAAGCGGCTCTGCAGCTGTTCCAGCAACTCTTCGATGTTTTTATCGGCGCGCTGCATCGCCGCCAGGCGGCTGGCATTCTCGCTGGACAGCGACTCGGCGCAGGCGCGAAACAGCGAAATAAACAGGTATTCGCGGATCAGCGCACGCAGGGTCTGCTGGGCGTCATGGAGAATTTCCGGCAGCACGCCGCTGGGCCAGGGGATCTTCGCCAGGCTCTGCTGCCACTGCCGATCCAGCGGCAATAGCCGCTGACTGACCGGTGCGTAGCTCATGCCGGACTGCGGACGATTATGAAACACATAAAAACGCGCCAGCTCGCTACCGGCCAGATGCGCTTCGCTGTCCAGCTGAATCTGCCCCACCAGCGGCGCGATGCCCTTGACCGAGCTGGGGACGCGGAATAAGCCCTTGAGCGGCAGACCGGCGTGTTCCAGACAGCCATGCACCCGCTCGCCCACCGCCCATATCTGCAGATCGCCCGGCATTTTGCTGAGGGTCTGGATGGCGAATTCGGCTACCTGCTCATTGAACTGGCCGACCAAGCCCTGATCGGAGCCAAACACGATGGCGCCGATGATGTTCTTCGCGCCTGGCGCCGGTTCGATGGCCGAACCGGCCTGGACCTGAGGCTGACGCAAACACAGGCTTAAGCCCAGTTCGACGCTGTGGTAATACTCGGCCAAGGCCTGCACCGATTGCTCGTATTGGCCGATGCTAGCGCCGGCCAGCGCCTTCATCGAACGCACCACCGACTGCAGATCACCGGCACTGGCGATGCTGCGGCGCAAGCTGGCCGGGGTATCGCTCATGGCCGGGGCTCGGCGGGGCTCGGCGGCTCAGCATGGGTATCCGCCAGCGCTTTCGTCGCCGCGTCAGCCTTGGTTTCGGTTGTAGCCTGAAAGGTCTGCAGCGCCTGGCGAGTGGCCTCGATAATGGCCGCACGGTCGTCATCGCGCAGTTTGCCCGCCGCCTGCAGGCGCGCGCACAGGTCGACCGGCAAGTGGTCCGCGGCCGTACACACCGCTTCTGCGGCGGCACGCATTTGCTCTAAGGCAATATCGTCGAAGAGTCCGCTACTTAGGGCCAGCAGCGTGGCGATTTGTGCCGGCACCGATACCGGGGCGAACTCGGCTTGTTTCAGGCAGGCGCGAATCCGCCGGCCGTGCTCGATAACCAGCTGGGTGTCTTCATCCAGGCGCGCGCCGAAGCGGGCAAAAGTTTCCAGCTCTTCGAACTGCGCATAGGCCAGTTTCAGATCGCCCGCCACCGCGCGATACGCCGCCCGTTGCGCCTTGCCTCCGACCCGCGACACCGACTTGCTGACATCCACAGCCGGCAATACGCCCAGCTCGAACAACGCTGGTGACAGGTAGATCTGGCCGTCGGTAATGGAAATCAAATTGGTCGGAATATAAGCGGAGATATCCTGGGCTTCGGTCTCAATGATCGGCAGCGCGGTCAGCGAGCCGGCTCCGCGCTCCTTGCTCAGGTGGGTGGCGCGCTCCAGCAGCCGTGAATGGATATAGAAAATGTCCCCGGGAAACGCCTCGCGGCCCGGCGGACGGCGCAACAGCAGGGACAGCTCGCGGTAGGCACGGGCGTGCTGGGTCAGGTCGTCGTAGACGATCAGCACATCGCGCCCGGCCTCCATAAAGTGCTCGGCGATGCTGGTCGCTGCATACGGCGCGATATAGGCCAGGCCCGGCGCCGCGTTGCCCTCGGTGACCACCACCACGGTGTAGGCCAGCGCGCCTTTTTCCCGCAGGATCGCCACCGCCTTGGCCACCGCCGACGCGCGCTGGCCGATGGCGCAATACACACAGAGCACGTTCTGGTCGCGCTGATTGAGAATGGTATCCAGAGCGATGGCAGTCTTGCCGGTCTGCCGATCGCCGAGAATCAACTCGCGTTGGCCACGGCCGATGGGAATCAGCGCATCGATCACCTTGATGCCGGTTTGCAGCGGCAGGCTGACCGGCGCCCGGTCCATGATCGGCGCCGCCGGCCGCTCGATCGGCAGGCGTGCGTTGCAGGTCAGCGCACCCAGCCCATCCAGGGGCTGGCCCAGCGGATCGATGACCCGCCCGAGCAGCGCCTCGCCCACCGCCACATCCATCACCCGGCCAGTGCGTTCGACCGAATCGCCGGCCTGCAGATGGGCGTAATCGCCCAGCAGCACCACGCCGATTTCATCTTCATCGAGATTGAAGACGATGCCGAATACGCCGCCGGGGAAACTCAGCAGCTCCTCAAAGCCGGCGCCGGGCAGACCACTGACCGTGGCGATGCCGGTGGATACCAGCGTGATGGTGCCCACCTCGGAGGACTGCAACTGGACGTTGAAGGCCTGCCGGGTCTGGCTGATGCCCGCCAGCGTGCGCTCAAGCGTCTGGGTCAGGCTCTGCAGCGCGGCGTTCATGCCTGCGCCGCGCTGGCGCGTGTCTGACCCTGCACCAGCTCGTCGATGCTCTGCTCCAAGCTCTGCAGATAATCGCTGATGCTCCAGGCCAAGCGCTGGCCATGGCAGCTCAGCTCGATCCCGCCCAGCAGCTCGGCCTTGGGCTCGAAGCGCAGGGCCACCTCGCTGGCAAAGCAGTTGTTCAGCGCCTCTTGTAGCAACTGGCGTTGCGCGGCCGGCAATTCGAAGGCGCTGCGCAGCAGCACTGGCTCGCTGCCCAACGCGATGACCTCGGCCAGACGCTGCTGCGTCGGCGCGTCGAGACCCTGCAGCTGAGCAATAAACACCGCGACCAGGCGTTCTTCGAGGCTGCTGTCGGCCAGATCGGCCAAGGCCTTGCGGGCGATGGCGAACACCTCGTCTTGCACGCGCTGAGCCAGGGCCTGATTGAGGGTGCTGGCCTCATTGCGCAGCGCCTCTTGGCGCTTGGCACTCAAGGCATCGGCCGCTTGCCGCGCCGCGAGCAACAGCTGCTGGCGCTGCACCTCGGCCTCTTCGACGGCCTGACTGAGCAGCGTGGCGCGTTGCTCTTCGAAGGCCTGGTTTTTATCGTCGAATTCGGCGCGCTGGCGCTGCGCCTCGACGATTTGCCCGGCGGCGTCGGCCAGTTGCGCGGCGATCCGCTGCTCGCGGGCGTCGATGCCGCGCAGAATGGGCTGATACAAGAAGCGCTTCATCAACCAGACCAACACGACGAAATTGAGCGCCTGAGCACCGACGGTAAACCAGTCGATCAGCATGGCGTCACTGACCCGCCGCGAGGGCGACGCCAGCGTTCCAGAACGGGTTAGCAAACAACAGAATCATCGACACCACGAAGCAGTAAATCGCCGTGGACTCGATCATCGCCAGGCCGACAAACAGGGTGCGGGTAATCGTCGCCGAGGCATCCGGTTGCTGCGCCAGCGAGGTCAGCGCGGTGGCCACCGCACGGCCTTCGGCCAGCGCCGGGCCCATGGTGCCAAAACCGGTGGTGAGCCCGGCCATGACAATGGAAACCAGGGCAATCAGGGTCATGCTGTCCATGCGAGTACATCCTTGCTGAAGGTGAAGGGATTCATGCCGGCGACCGGGCGGGCGCCGTGCGGGTGGCGGCAGCGATATACACCGCGGCCAAAATACTGAAGATATACGCCTGGACCATGCCGGTGAGCAGGCCGAGCAGCGTCATGACAATGGGGAACAGGAACGGGGTAATAGACAGCAGAATGCCGATAATCATCGCCCCACTCATCATATTGCCGAACAGCCGCACGGCTAGCGCCAGGGTCCGCGACACCTCGCCGATCAGGTTGAACGGCAGCATGATCCAGGTCGGCTCCAGGTAGGACGCCAGATAACCGCGCAGCCCCTGATCGCGAATGCCATACATGGGCACCGCCACCAGCACGCAGCCGGCCAGCGCAAAGGTGGTGGAGAGCGAGCCGGTGGGCGGCTCGAAACCTGGAATCACCGTACACAGGGTGGCCGCAGCGACAAACAGAAACAGCGTGCCGAGAAAGCCCAGGTAGCGGCGCGGCTGCGCCAGGCCAATCTCGGCAATTTGGTTTTCTATCGTACTGACGATGATTTCCAGCAGGTTCTGCCACGCTGAACGCGAGTGCTCGCTGGAGAGTCGGGAGGTGATCAATTTTGAGCCGAGCACCAACAGCAGCATCAGCGCCCAGGTGAAGACGATGGTGGCGTTGAGCTTGATCAGACCGAATTGCCAGAAGATGACTTGATCGGGACTAAGGTGCATGGCGGGCCTCCCCGGAAGCTATGCCCGCAGGCGATGGCGCGGGCCGGGTTAGCCGCACCACCACCCATCGGGCCAGCACGAATCCCAGCAGGCAGGCCAATAGTCGCCGCCAATCGTCCCCCGCCACCACGTAGAAGCCCGCCGCGGTCAGGCTCAGGCGCAGCACCAGGCTGGCGAAGAACCATAACGCCGGGCGGCTGGAAGCCAGGCCCCGGCGCAGCGTCCACCACAAGCCGCCGAAAAACAGCGTGCCGAGCGCGGCACCGGCCAGCCCCGCCAGCGCTATGAAGATGATTTCATTGCTGTTCATCGTGCTTATCCTCCTGTTCTTCGCGCATGGCGCGGTCTTCCTTGCTCACCCAATGCCAGGCATTGAAGCAGCCCAGCATCAGCCCGGCGACCAGCAGCGCAAGCGTCCAGGAACGCGATCCCGGATAGGCCTCATCCAGCCACAGCCCAAGCGCCGCGCCCAGCAGCGTCGGCACCACCACCGACCAGCCGATCAGGCCCATCATGCCCAAGCCGAACCACACGCCCGGCGTAGCATTGCGCCGCGCCTTGAGCTTGCGCGCCGCCTTGACGCCGATCTGGTCAGCGAAGTCGGCAGGCTTGCTGGATGGGCCCACAGGAGGTTTTTTCTGGGTCATGTGCGGTGATCGTATGAGGTGGTTATTGATCGCGCGGCGCCTATTTATATCTCGCGCTACGCGGTGCCTGCTTAATAAGTAGCCAATGGTGCAGCGCTTATTGATCGTAAAGCGTTGCGACGCGGCGTAAGAAACCGCTTTCCAGCTTGGCCATCACCGCGCGCACGCTTTGCGCGTGTTCGTCCAGGGTTAAAAATTCTTGCTGCACCGCCTCGCGCAACTGAGCGAGGTCGCTGCCACGCAAGGCCCGGCGCACGGAAACCAGCACCTGGCTGCCGGTCTTGACCAGCACCCCTTCATCAACCGCGACAAACACCTCGCCATCGGCGGCGGTTTCGTAGATCAAAATACCCGGCGTCAGCGCTGCCACACAGTCTAGGCGCTGGGGCAGCAGACCGAACGCGCCACCGCGGGTTTCCGCCACCAGCCGCGTGACCCCGCTGACCTCGGCGAAGATCTGAAAGGGCAGCAACAGCTTAAGGTTCATGCGGGTCGTCGCCATGCTGCACCTCGCTCGTGACGGGCCGGTTATTGACCGGTGCGCTTACCTCCGAATTCGCCAGGGCCGGCGACTGGCCCGGGCTAACCTGCGCAACTGGCGTAGCCGCAGTGGCCGCCGTAGCTGTTTGCGCCGCGTGCTTGGCATAGGCTTCGTCGACGGCGCCGATCATATACAGCGCGCTTTCGGGCAGATCCTTGAATTCGTCGGCGAGAATTCGCTCGCAGCCGTCCAGGGCCTCTTCCAGGCTGACCAATTTGCCGGTCAGGCCGGTGAACTGCTCGGTGGTGAAAAACGGCTGGGTGAGAAAACGCTCCAGCCGCCGGGCCCGGGCCACCACGTTGCGGTCCTCCTGGGACAGCTGCTCGATGCCGAGCATGGCAATGATGTCTTTGAGCTGGGTGTATTGCGCCAGGGTGCGACGAATCGCCTGGGCCAGCAGATAGTGGCGCTCGCCAACGATGCCCGGGGTGGCCATCTTCGAACTGGACTGCAGCGGGTCGATGGCTGGATACAGGCCTTCACTGGCCCGTTTGCGCGACAGCACGATGGACGCCGAGAGGTGACCGAAGGTATGCACCGCGGCCGGGTCGGTGAAGTCATCGGCCGGCACATAGACGGCCTGAATCGAGGTAATGGCGCCGTTTTCGGTGTTGGCGATGCGCTCTTCCAGGCTCGCTAACTCGCTGCCCATGGTCGGCTGATAGCCCAGTCGCGAGGGCATCTGGCCCATCAGCCCGGAGACTTCGGAGCCGGCTTGAATAAAGCGGAAAATGTTGTCGACCAGCAGCAACACATCGCGGTGCTGGTCGTCGCGAAAATACTCGGCCATGGTCAAAGCGGCATGGCCGATGCGAAAGCGTGCGCCGGGCGGCTCGTTCATCTGCCCGAACAGCATCACCATATTGGGCAGCACGCCGGCGGCTTTCATCTCGCGGTACAGTTCTTCGCCTTCGCGGGAGCGCTCACCAATGCCGCAGAAGATGCTGACGCCGTCCTGATGACCGACCATGTTGTGGATCATTTCGGTCAACAGCACGGTCTTGCCCACACCGGCGCCGCCAAACAGGCCGGCCTTGCCGCCGCGCTCCAAGGGCGACAGCACATCAATGACCTTGATTCCGGTGACGAAGATTTCCGCCTGAGTAGAGCGCTGGGTCAGCGGCGGCGGCGCTCGGTGCACGGAACGCCATTGCATGTCGCTCAAGGGCGGTTCGCGGTCGATGGTGTTGCCGAACACATCAAACATGCGCGACACAATGGCCGGGCCGACCGGGGCTTTCAGCGGCCCGCCGGTGTTTTCGACGCGCATGCCGCGGGCCAGACCCTGGGTCGGTGTCAGGGCAATCCCGCGCACATGCTGGGCGTCGCGCTGCACCAGCACTTCAATCACGATTTGCCCGGTCGGACCGGTGCGCAGCAGTGAATAGATGGGCGGCAACTGGGTGGCGAAACGCACATCGACTACGCTGCCACGCACGGCCACGATCACCCCTGATGGCAACTCATTGGCGCTGGCGCTGACGTCAGGCTCGAAAGGCGCGCGGCTCATGGGCTTCACTCGGCGGGACTGGTGGGGAAATCGTCGTCGGACCATAGCACAAGCAGCCATTTGCTCCAGTGCCATCATCAATAATGGCATCATAAAATTCGACACCCTCAGAGCCTGAATGCTCATCACCCGCGATGGCGGTGCATACTTGCAGGTTCATGTCGCTGCAATGCGTTTTACGAGCGGCCCGAAGAGGCCCGCCAATACGGGTTGCAGAGGGATTTCTCCACGCGTGCGCCGGCTGGTAACCGTGACTAATTGGTCATTGCTCGCGTCAACGTAATCATCTTGTAGCAAACTACCCCACCAAAAGCCGAGCGGCTGCCTCACGTGGCGCCGCCGCTAGCCAATCATTCTGGATGTACGCCAGGTCGCCATGCGCTTGATCGGCGCAGGTCCCATCTTTAAGTAAGGAGCTTTGCGAGTTATGTCTCGATTACCTGTGATTGTCGGTTTTGGTGGGTATAACGCAGCCGGACGCAGCTCGTTTCACCATGGCTTTCGCCGCACCGTGATCGAGTCCATGAACACTCAGGCTCGTCAGGAAACCCTGGCCGGGCTGGCGGTGATGATGAAGCTGGTGACGGTGGTCGATAAAGGGTATCGGAGCCTGGACGGCGAGACGCTGTCCCTCGCCCAAATCGACGCCACGTTCGCCGAACAGATCCTCGCGGCCACCCTGGTGCGGCGCATCGGTCTGCAACACCTGGATGTGGACGCCACCCACTGGCACAAAACCATCAGCCTCGATGACTTCGACGGTCAGCAGCTGAGCTTCACCACCAATCGTCGGCAGCTGCCCGAGCCGCTGCCCGGCAACTGGGCGGTGGTGCCCATCGACGCCAATCAGGTGCGCGTCACCTTGCATGACACCTGCGAATTCAAGGTCGACAGCTACCGCCCGCTGCCATTCAAGTCGGCCGGACAATTGCCCACCGGCTTCGAGCCGGGCGAGCACTACAAGTCGCTTTTCCACCCGCGCGGCCTGCAGCTGACCATCGTCGGCGTCACCGATGCGCTGCGCTCGGTTGGCCTGGAATGGAAAACCATTGTCGATCGGGTCGAGCCCGACGAGATCGCCGTGTTCGCCGGCAGCATCATGAGCCAGCTCGATGAAAACGGCTTCGGCGGCATGATGCAGTCGCGCCTCAAAGGCAAGCGGGTCAGCGCCAAGCAGGTTGCCTTGGGCCTCAATAGCATGCCCGCCGACTTTATCAACGCCTATGTACTCGGCAGTGTCGGCACCACCGGCAGCGTCACTGGCGCCTGCGCGACCTTTCTGTACAACCTGCAAAAAGCCATCGACCTGATCGCCGCGGGCAAGACCCGGGTGGCCGTGGTCGGTAACAGCGAGGCGCCCATCACTCAGGAGTGCCTGGAGGGCTATGGCGCCATGGGCGCGCTGGCCACCGAAGACGGCCTGCGCCTGATCGAAGGCCGTGATGAGGTGGACTTTCGTCGGGCCAGCCGACCGTTCGGCCAGAATTGCGGTTTCACCCTGGCCGAATCCAGCCAGTTCGTGGTGCTGATGGACGATGAATTGGCCATGGAGCTGGGCGCCGATATCCACGGCGCGGTACCCGATGTGTTCGTCAACGCCGATGGCTTCAAGAAGTCCATCTCCGCGCCCGGCCCCGGCAATTACCTGTGCATGGCCAAGGCCGTGGCCAGCGCCGTGCAACTGGTCGGTCTGGAAGGCGTGCAGCAGCGCAGCTTTGTGCATGCCCACGGCTCCAGCACACCGGCCAACCGGACTACCGAATCCGCGTTGCTCGACCGGGTCGCCAGTACCTTCGCCATCGACCAGTGGCCCATCACCGCGGTTAAGGCCTTTGTCGGCCACTCCCTGGCCGCCGCCAGCGCCGACCAACTGGTCAGTGCGCTGGGCAGTTTCAAATACGGGATCATTCCCGGTATCAAGACCATCGACGCAGTCGCCGACGATGTGCAGCAGGCGCACCTGAGCATCGCCACCGCCGACCGCGCAGTCGGCACCGAGCAACTGGATGTGTGCTTTATCAACTCCAAGGGCTTTGGCGGCAACAATGCCAGCGGCGTCGTGCTGGCACCGCATGTGGTCAACAACATGTTGCGCAAACGCTATGGCGCCGAGCGCTTCGCCGCTTACTGCCAGCTGCGCGAACAGACCCGCGCCAGCGCCCAGCGCTATGACCAGCAGGCGCTGCAGGGCCAGCTGGAGGTGATCTACAACTTCGGCCAGGACCTGATCGACGAGCAGGCCATCGAGCTGGGTACCGAGCAAATCAAAGTGCCCGGCTTCGCCCAGCCGCTGACCTACAAGAAAGATGCCCGCTACCGCGACATGCTCGACTGAGGCACCCTCCTATTTCACACCTCGGGCGCTAAGCGCCTTTTCCTGGTTATCCATCTTTATGAGTTCATCGTTACTAAACCGCTATGCGGTTTTTGCATTTTGCGTACAGTTCAGCCTGTTTAGCCTGCCCTTTCTCAGCACTCACGAGTGGCTGTGGGTGTTCACCCTGCTAAGCAGCGGACTCAGCATCGTCGGCCTGCATGATGTGCTGCAGAAGCGCCACTCGGTGCTGCGCAACTACCCGATCATCGGCCATATCCGCTATCTGGTCGAAGCCGCTCGCCCGGAGATTCGCCAGTACCTGCTGGAGGCCGACGGCGAGATGCTGCCGTTCTCCCGCGCCCAGCGCTCGCTGGTCTATGCCCGCTCGAAGAACCAGAGCGCCGACAAACCGTTCGGCACCCTCACCGACGTTTACCAAAGCGGCTTCGAGTTTATCAGCCACTCAATGCTGCCGGCCGAACACGGCAACCCCGACACCTTTCGCGTCAGCATCGGCGGGCCGCAGTGCCGTCAGCCCTACTCGGCGTCGATCTTCAATATATCTGCGATGAGTTTCGGCGCCCTCAGCGCCAACGCCATCCGCGCGCTGAATAAGGGCGCCAAACTCGGCGGCTTTTTTCACGACACCGGCGAAGGAAGCATTAGTCCATACCACCGCGAATACGGCGGCGACTTGGTGTGGGAAGTGGGCAGCGGCTACTTTGGCTGTCGCAGCGCCGACGGCCGTTTCGACCCGCTGCGCTTCGCCGAACAGGCCGTCGAACCCCAAGTACGGATGATCGAGATCAAGCTCAGCCAGGGCGCCAAACCCGGCCATGGCGGCATCCTGCCCAAGCACAAGATCACCGAAGAAATCGCCCAGACCCGCGGCATTCCCATGGGCCAGGACTGCGTCTCGCCGGCCGCGCACAGCGCCTTTTCCACGCCCATCGAACTGCTGGAATTTATCGCCCAGTTGCGCGAGCTGGCGGGTGGCAAACCGGTGGGTTTCAAGTTCTGTCTGGGCCATCCGTGGGAATTCATGGGCATCGCCAAGGCCATGCTGAAGACCGGAATTTTGCCGGACTTTATCGTTATCGACGGCAAGGAAGGCGGCACTGGCGCAGCGCCGCTGGAGTTCATCGACCATATAGGCGTGCCGCTGCGCGAAGGCTTGTTGTTCGTGCACAACACCTTGGTCGGCTGCGGGTTGCGTGAGCAGATCAAGCTGGGCGCCAGTGGCAAGATTGTCAGCGCCTTCGACATTGCCAGCGTCATGGCCATGGGCGCGGATTGGGCCAATTCGGCGCGCGGTTTTATGTTTGCCATCGGCTGCATTCAATCGCAGAGCTGTCACACCAACCAGTGCCCGACCGGCGTGGCCACCCAGGATCCGCTACGCCAGCGCGCCCTGGTGGTGCCGGACAAGGCGGCGCGGGTGCATAACTTGCACCGCAACACCCTCAAAGCGCTGGGCGAAATGATCGCCGCCGCAGGCCTCAGCCATCCGGCGCAGATTGAGGCCAAGCATTTGGTGCGGCGCGTCTCGGCCAGCGAGATCAAGCTGTACTCGCAACTGCACGTCTTTCTCAAGCCCGGCGAACTGCTCAGCGGCGAAGTCTCCGGCGAGTTCTACCAGCGGATGTGGAACATGGCCCAGGCCGAGAGTTTTGCCGAAGCCGCGCCCACGCCGCCCGCTCGCAAAGCGCAGCAGCCGGCCGAGGCCTACGTGTAGCAAGGGCGTAGCTGCGGTTTGGGTTTGGGTTTGGGTTTGTGGAAATAGCGTACGGTCAGTGATGCGGCTGACGAGAAGCTGGCGCCGCTCGGCGTCAGCGTGAAACGCCAGAGTGCGCGCCCGCCCCGGCGCGCGCTGCGCGTTCAATCCTTCAATCCAGGGTGCTGGCCAATTCGAGCAACTCGGCACGCCACGCCGCGGCGGCCGGCAAGGCCAGGAAGGACGGATTCAGAAAGGATTCGCGCGCCACGTAGGTCAGCGGTTGGCCCTGGATATCCAGCACTTCGCCACCGGCACCTTCCAGCACGCCCTGGGCCGCGGCGGTATCCCACTGACAGGTCGGCGCCAGACGCGGATAACAATCGGCGGCGCCCTCGGCCAGCAGGCAGAATTTCAGTGAGCTGCCGATGCTGGCCAGCTCCAAGTCGCCAAAGCACTCGCGCAAACCCTCCAGCAAGCATTCCTGCGCCGGGCTGGAATGCCGCTTGCTGGCCACCACCGTGAAACCCTCGGCCGGCGCCAGGCGCACCCGAATGTCAGTGACCGTGCCGTCAGCCTCGGCGCGCCAGGCACCCAGTCCGGTACCGCCGTAATAACAGCGGCCAGTCACGGGCACGCCGACCACGCCGAACAGCACGCGGCCCTGTTCGACCAATGCCACGTTGACGGTGAACTCCGCGCTGCTGGCAATAAATTCCTTGGTGCCATCCAGCGGATCGACCACCCACCAGCGCTGCCACTGTGCGCGCTCGCTCAGCGGGATATCGGCGGCCTCTTCGGACAGCACCGGGATGCTCGCATCCAGCGCCTGCAGGCCCGCCACCAGCAGATAATGGGCGGCTAGATCGGCGGCGGTCACTGGCGAGTCATCGCTCTTGGCGGTCACGGCAGTATCGCAGCGCCAGAACGGCAGCGTCGCCGCGCCAGCCTGCCGGACCAGTTCGATGACCGCCGCCAGCAACGGCTGAGCAGTCATCTTCGCGGCGCGGCTCTCAGGGCCGTTCAAGGCAGAAACTCGCCGCGCTGGGTCAATAGATCGCGAGCCAGATACAAGGCGGCCAAAGCCCGGCCCTCGCTGAATTGCGGATGCTGGACCAGGCTCGACAGCTCGCGCAGATTGACTCGATCCAGACGCATGGGCTCAGGCTCATCGCCCGGCAATTTGTTCGGATAGAGATCGCGGGCCAGCACCACCTGGATTTTCTGGCTCATATAGCCGGGCGACAGCGACAGCTCGGTCAGCAGCTCCAGCCGGCGCGCGCCAAACCCGGCTTCTTCCTGCAGTTCGCGGTCGGCGGCCTCCAGGGCAGTTTCGCCGGGCTCGATCAGGCCCTTGGGCAGCGACAACTGATAGTCGTGGGTACCGGCGCAATATTCTTCCACCAGCAGCACATGTTCGGCATCGGCCAGCGCGACGATCATCACCGCGCCGTAGCCGGTACCGCTGCCCACCAAACGTTCATAGGTGCGCTCGACACCATTGGCGAAGCGCAACTGCAGCTCCTCGATGCGGAACAAACGGCTGCTGGCGACGATTTCGCGGGCAAGTACGGTGGGCTTCGGGTGCATGGGGCGCGCTCCTGGTTGCGACGAAGTATCATACTCTAGCGTGCCGCGGAACCGCGCCGATTGCACGCTGGCCAGCCGTCGGGCCACGGGCGACCGCTGGTTGCTGCCACGGCGCCCAACCCCACATGCCGTCAATACACGTCGCGGCGGTAACGGCCCGCTTCGCTCAGGCGTTGCAAGCCCTCGACGCCGAGCAGTGCGAGCAGCACCTGTTCCACTCCTTCGGCCATGCCGTCGAGGCTGCCGCAGACGTAAATCGACGCGCCCTGCTCCAGCCAGGCCTGCACCTCAGCGGCCGCCTCGCGCAGACGATCCTGCACATAGATTTTCTGCGCCTGATCGCGGGAGAACGCCACGTCCAGGCGCGTCAGGTCGCCGCTGGCCAACCAGCCCTGCAGTTCGTCGTGGTAATAGCCATCGTGGGCGGCGTTACGCTCACCGAACAACAGCCAGTTGCGCGTCTGGCCGGCGGCGATGCGCGCCTTGAGCAGGCTGCGCAGACCGGCCAGGCCAGTGCCGTTGCCGATCAGCAGCAGCGGCCGGTCGTCGTCCGGCAGATGAAACGCACGGTTACGCCGCAGCCGCAGGCTTACCCCGGCGCCTTGCGGCAAATACGCGGTGAGCCAGCCGGAGCCCAGGCCCAAGCTGCCGTCGGCGCGGGACTCCTGACGCACGAGCAACTCCAAGACGCCGTCAGCCGCAATCGAGGCGATGGAATATTCGCGCGCAGCCAATGGCAGCAACGCATCCACCAACGCCTGGGCATGCAGACCGACCAAGTGCTCACGCCTGCTCGGCAATTGCCGACCGGCCAGCGCCTGGGCCAGGCGTGCGTCAAGCCCGTCGAGCTGCACCGGGGCATCCGCCGCCACACCCAGTCCTTGCAGCCAGGCTTGCACCGCCGCCACACAATTGCGCGGCAGCACGTCCACCAGATCGCCCGCCTGCCAACTGGCAGTCGCATGGTCGGCGGGCGTCAGGCCCAGTTGATACACCGGCGCGCCGGCACTGCCCGGGTTGAGCACACGGCGCGAGTCCAGGCGCCAGGTGTGCCATTGCGCCGGCTGCCAGGTCGATGACGCGATGCCCAGCTGCTGCAGCTCGTGCTGCCACTGTTGCAGCGCCGCGGCGTCGCCGTTATCCACTTCCACCGGGGCAAACAGGCGACTGGCCCCTTGCTGGTCGAGCCAACTGTGCAGACGGCGGGCAAAACCGCAGAACTGCGCATATTGCCGATCGCCCAAAGCCAGTACCGCGTAGCGCAGGCCGGGCAAGGCCATGGCCTGGCCCAGCACTCGTCGCTCGAAACCACGGGCGCTGTCCGGCGCCTCGCCGTCGCCGAAGGTGCTGACCACGAACAGCGCCTGTTGCGCCTGGCCCAGGGTCTGCGCGTCCAGTGTGGCCAGGGCCCGCACGTCGACGCCATGGCCGGCCGCCTGCAGTTGCCCGGCGGTTTGCCAGGCCAATTGTTCGGCCACGCCGCTCTGACTGGCGAAGCCGATCAGCCAGTCCTGTTGACGCTCGGCGGGAGCGATGAGACTGCCAGTGACCGCGCCACGCGCCGCCCGCATCGCGCGCTTTTTGCGCCGGCGATCGAGGTAGAGCAGCCAGCCGGTGATAAAGAACAACGGCAACAGCGCACTGGCGACCATCATCAAGATGCGCCCGGTCATGCCGAAATAGCTGCCCACGTGCAGCGGGTAAATACTGGCCTGAATCTGCGCCTTGAAGCGCTTGTCGTCCCAGCGCTGGTGGCTGCGCACCTGCCCGCTGATGGCGTCGAGCTGCAGCTGATTGGCGGCGCGCTCGTGAGGGGAGTCTTCGGTGAAATACGACACGCTGACCGGTTGGCCGGCCGCCATCGGCAGGCGCAGGGTGTAGTGAGTCAGGGTGGCGCCGGCCTCTTGTTTGAGGACGGCAAGCACGTTGGGGTAATCCACATAGGGTGCGGGCCCTTCCGGCAGAGCCGGGCCGCGTCCGCCTGGACCACCGCGCCCGCCACCGCCAGGGCCGCCGCGTTGCTCGCTCGGGCCCTCGGCCAACAGGCGATTGACGCCATCGCGGTACCAGTCGTAGGACCACCACAGCGCGGTCAGCGATGCCAGTAAATACAGCAGCAAGCACCAGGTTCCCAGCACCGAATGCAGGTCCCAATTAAAACTGCGGCCCTTGCGCGCCCAGTCCAGGGTCAGCCAGGCGCGCCAGCTGGCGACCTGGCGCGGCCAGCGCAGGTACAGCCCAGACAAACAGAAGAAAATCAGCGCCACGGTACTGCCCGCAGTGATCTGCTTGCCCACATCGCCCATCGCCAGCCAGCGGTGCAGACGGAACATCAGCGCAAAGAACGCCTCGCCCTTGAGGTCGGGTAGCAGCGCGCCGGTGTAAGGGTCGAAGTAGCGCATGGCGCCACGCCGCTCGTCGGGCTCGGGGTTGTACATCACCCGCGCGGCAGCGCCGGGATCGGTCGACAACCACAGGCCGCCGACCGCCTTGCCACCGGCCTCGGCCAGCATCGGCAGCACCTCGGCAGTGGCCAGCGGGCCGCGCTCGAGCACCGTGGCCTGGGTACTTTGCGGGTTGATCGCCTGGAGGATTTCTCCCTCGAAGCTGTAGATCGACCCGGTCAAGCCGACGATGGACAGCACCAGGCCGGCGGTGATGCCGAATAACCAGTGCAGCTGGAAGATTGCATTTTTGAACACGGCCAACACCTCGCCAGAACCCACGACAGCCCGTGTGGCTGCGCTAAGGAAATTCGGGTCATGCTTCTTTTTGAGAATAAATTTGCTTAAGGGACCTTTACGCGTTCCGTGCGCGCCGCGGGCTTATCAAGCCAGGCGCCACCGACGGCAAGCACCAAGCCCCGGATGACCGGAGTCAGCGGGGCTTGGTAAACACCTGGCGCGCGGCTAACGCGACGGGCCGCCGAGTGGCTAACGCGACTAGAAGTGCACGCTGGTGCTCAGCAAGGCAGTCCGCCCAGCCGCCTGGTTCGCAAAGTGCGCGCCGTAGGCCTTGTCGTAATACAGCTCGTCGGTGAGGTTCTGCACGTTGAGTTGCAGGTCGACGTTCTTGGTCAGCTGGTAGCGGGCCATGGCGTCGTAGCGCACATAGGAATCGACCATCACCGTATTGGCGACGTTGCCGAACACCTCATCGACGTAGAAGGCACCGCCGCCGACGGTCAACTTGTCGGTCACGTCGTAGGTGCTCCACAGGCTCAGGCTGTGTTCCGGGGTGTTGGGCAGTTGGTTGCCATCGGTGGCCTGGTTCAGCGGGCCGCCGTCCTTCTGTTGGCTGTCCAGGTAGCTGTAACCGGCGAACACTTGCCACTGCTCGGTCAACTTGCCGCTGGCCGACAGTTCGACGCCGTCCACCTGGGTGGTGCCGACGTTCTCGTAAGAGGTGGTGCCCACCTGAACCCGGGCATTGTCTTTCTCCGTGCGGAAAATCGCCGCGGTCAGCGACAGGCGATTGTTCAGCAGGTCCCACTTGGTGCCAATTTCGTAGTTGCTGGTTTCTTCCGGCTCCAGGTCGCTGCTCAACAAATTGCCCGCACGGTCAGTGCTGCCGGGCAATGCGTTGCCTTCGGTGCCCTCACCCAGTATCGAGCCCGGCGGCGTCGCCGAGGTGGCGTAGGACACATAAACGCTGCCGTTTTCGGCCGGTTTCCACACCAGACCCAGTTGGCCGGTGATGAACTCGCTGGTGTCCTTGCCCTTGGCCGTGGTGCTACCCGCGGCATTGTAGGTTTTGTATTGAGTGTCGAAGTGGTCGTAACGCAGCCCCATGTTCACCAGCCACTCGGGCGTCAGTTCCAGGGTGTCGAACACATACAGCGCGCGCGTGGTACTGGCGGTGTCGGTGCCCGCGTAGTTGCGGCTAATGCTGCCCGCCCAAGGATCGTTAGGATTGGGGTTGGCCAACGAGGTGCAGTTGTAGCCGCTGGGCGCACCGAGCATGGCGCCGGTGCAGTTGGTGCTGGCATTGGCCGGGGTCAGCGGCGTGGTGTCGGTGTTGACGCTGTACGAGGATTTGTCGCTGTTTTCGCGGCTCAGCTCAATCCCGGTGGAGAAGGTGTTCTTGAACCCGCCCAGGTTGAACTCACCGAACAGGTCGGTCTGGTTGGTGGTGGTGGCGGTGTTGCCGACCCGGCTGTTGATCCGGCGCCAGACGTTGCCGTCGCGCACGTTGCCTTTGCTGTCGTCCGGCTGGGTGAGGATGTAGTCCTGCAGGCTGTTGCCATGCCGCAGGGTGTTCTTGATGGTCAGCGCGTCGGTAAGGTCATGTTCGAGGGCGATGGTCGCAATATCAGCGCGCGTCTTGCGAAAATCCCGCTCGGACAGGCCGTAGAAATTGCTGCTATCACCGCCGTCCACCGCCGTGTCCGGGCTGGCCGCTGTGTGGGCGCTGCCGACTGAATAGCCGTAGGGAATGCCCGAATCCGGCAGGTCGTTGCTTTCCATATGGTAGTAATCAAGGTTCAAACGGGTCGCGGTCCCCAGCCCGAACACCAGCGAGGGTGCGATGCCCCAGCGGTCGTTGTTGACCGCATCACGCCCGGCCACATTGCTCTCATGACTCATCAGATTGAGACGACCGGCGGCGCTGTCGCTGAACTGGTAGTTGCCGTCCAGGGTGTAACGCTGGGTCTGGTCGGAACCCCAGGTGAAGCCGCCATCGAACGAATTGCCCCGGTGCGCCTTCTTGCTCACCAGGTTGATGCTGCCGCCCGCAGCGCCGCGCCCACCGATGGCTGAGCTCGGGCCTTTGCTGACTTCGATGGACTCCACGGCGAAAATCTCGCGGCTTTGCGCGCCGGTATCGCGTACGCCATCCAGGTACGTACTGTTCTGCGAATCGAATCCGCGAATAAACGGTCGGTCGCCCTGTGGGTTGCCGCCTTCGCCGGCGCCCATGGTGATACCGGGGACGGTGCGCAAAGCGTCCTGCAGGGTCAGCGCGTTGCTGTCTTTGAGCACTTGTTGCGCAACCACGGTCACCGAGCGAGGCGTGTTAAGCAGCGGCGCGGTGTATTTGGACGACTGCGCCCGCTCGACCTGATAGCTATCGCTCTCCGTGCTTTCGCCGGTGACGCTGGTGGCATCCAGCGTCACGGCACCTGGTTTAGGCGCTTCAGCGGCCTGTGCCAACTGGGCGGCAGACATCGCGGAAATCGCCATGCCCACGGCCGTTACCAGCAAGCGTGGCGAGGAAACCTTGTGCTTCAAAGATGTGCGCGGCATCAACCTACCCTTCTCGTATTTTTCAAAGGAGCGGAACTTATTTCAAACTAGACGCATTTGCAATTAATAAAGATTCTTATTTCGGAGCTTTAACGAAGCATTGACGCCGCCTCTGCTCCGCGAAACCTGCACCCATGGCGACTGAAGCCACGGAATTTTACTAATCCAATGCGAATCTATATCATCCTCATTTAACTTTACTGAACCGGCGGTCACCATGCTGTTGCACATCCCCGGCCTCTTCGATCGCGAGGAAGTCATCCGCATCCGCCAGGCCCTCGAACACGCGCAGTGGGCCGACGGCAAAGTCACCGCCGGCTACCAGTCGGCCAAGGCCAAGCACAATCTGCAGCTCGCCGAAGACCACCCGTTGGCCCGCGAGATCAGCGAAACCATGCTGCAGCGCCTGTGGCAGAACCCCCTGTTTATGTCCGCGGCACTGCCGAACAAGGTGTTTCCGCCGCTGTTCAACTGCTACACCGCTGGCGGTGCCTTCGACTTTCACATCGACAACGCCATCCGCCAGGTGCGTAACAGCCCGGAGCGGGTGCGCACCGACCTGTCTTCCACCTTGTTTTTCAGCGATCCGGATGAGTACGACGGCGGGGAGTTGGTGATTCAGGACACCTACGGCACCCAGCGGGTGAAACTGCCGGCTGGCGATCTGTTGCTGTATCCCGCCAGCAGCCTGCACAAGGTCGAGGCCGTGACCCGGGGAGCCCGCCTGGCCTCGTTCTTCTGGACCCAGAGCCTGGTGCGCGAGGACAGCCAGCGCGCCCTGCTGTTCGACCTGGACCAGTCGATTCAGCGCCTGACCCTGGACATGCCGGACCACCCGACGTTGGTCCAGTTGACGGGCACCTACCACAACCTGCTGCGCCGCTGGGCTGACGTCTAACCATGAGCCACGCCCTGCGCCGTCGCGAAACCCTGAACGCCGACCCGCTGAGCCAGATGCTGGCCGGCGATGCCCGGCAACAGGCTCAGGCCATTCTGGCCGCCGCCAAGGACGGCCAGCTCGACGCCCAGGTCATGCTCGGGCAAATCCTGCTGGAAGGCCAAGGCATCCAGCGCGACCCCGTGTTGGCCCTGACCTGGTTTCGCCTGGGCGCGGCCCAAGGCCATGCCATGGCCCACAACATGCTTGGGCGCTGCTTGGAGCATGGCTGGGGCACGGCGCAAGCGTGGCCGTTGGCCGCCCGCCATTACCGCCACGCCGCTGAATCCGGGCTGGACTGGGCGATATACAACTACGCCAATCTGCTGGGCACCGGACGCGGCGTGGCACTGGACCATACTCAGGCCTTCGCCCTTTACCAGCGCGCCGCCGAGCTGGGCCACGCCAAATCGATGAACCTGGTCGGCCGTTATCTGGAAGACGGCCTGCTCGGCCCGGCCGATCCGCAGGCCGCCCTAGCCTGGTATCAGCGCTCGGCCGAAGCCGGGGATTTTCGCGGCCAGTTCAGCTACGCCGCGCTGCTCGCCGCGCAGCAACAGATTGACGAAGCCCTGCGGTGGCTGCGCCGGGCATTGGCGCACGGCAATCTCAACTTCCTGCGCGCCAGCCGCGCCTCGCTGTTGCAGGCCACGCATCCGGCGCTGCGCGAACTGGCCCTCGCCTACCACGCCCGCGCCGGTGAGCTGGGTGACGAGAGCGACGCGGAGGTCTATCGACTGGCCTTGATCGGCTCCGATGGCGCAGCGCTCACGCCCTAACCCAATAGCGGCGGGATGCTCGCATCCAACGCCTGCAGGCTCTCGACCAGCAGATGATGGGCAGCCAGATCGGCGGCGGTCACTGGCGAGTCATCGGCTTTGGCGGTCACGGCGGTATCGCCGCGCCAGAACGCCAGCGTAGCCGCGCCAGCCTGACGGACCCGTTCGATGACCGCCGCCAGCAAGGGCTGGGCAATCATCTTCGCGGCGATGCTCTCAGGGCTGTTCAAGGCAGAAACGCGCCGCGCTGGGTCAATAGATCGCGAGCCGGGTACAAGGCAGCCAAGGCCCGGCCCTCGCTGAATTACGGACGTTGGACCAGGCCTTTGGGCAGCGACAGTGGATAGTCGTGGGGGCCGGCGCAACATTCTTTCACCCGCAGCATATGTTCGGCATCGGCCCGCGCCACGATCATCACCGCGCCGTAGCCGGCACCGCTGCCCACCAAGCGTTCATAGGTGCGCTCGACACCATTGGCGAAACGCACCTATAGATCCTCGATGCGAAAGCTCCTCGATGCGAAACATACAGCTGCTGGCGACGCTTTCGCGGGCACGTACGGTGGGCGTCTGGTGCATGGGGCTCGCTCCTGGTTGCGACGGCGTATCATGCTCCAGCGTGCCGCGGATCCGTGCCGATGGCACGCCGGCCAGCCGTCGGGCCACGCGCGGCCGCCCGCATTGCCTGCCCCCAGCCGGTTTTCCCAAGGTCAGGTCGGCATACCGGGCACCGCGCAGCACCCACCTGTAATCATCTTTCCTACTTGTATAGAAGCCGCCTTATGCCCGAACTGCCTTGGAGCGAGATCGACACCGTACTGCTGGATATGGACGGCACGCTGCTGGACCTGCATTTCGACAACCACTTCTGGCTCGAACACCTGCCCCAGCGCTATGCCGAGCACCACGGCATCAGCCGCGCCACGGCCGATCGGCAGCTGCAGCCGCTGTTCGCCGAGCATGCCGGCACGCTGAACTGGTATTGCCTGGATTTCTGGAGCCGCGAACTCAAGCTCTCGGTGCGCGAACTCAAGTACGAAGTGGCCGAGCTGATCGCCCTGCGCCCGGACGCCGAGGCTTTTCTGGCTGCCCTGCGCAGCAGCGGCAAGCGGGTGCTGCTGATCACCAACGCGCACCGCGACTCGCTGTCGCTGAAGCTGGAACGCATCGAATTAGCGGCGTATTTCGAGCGGCTGATCAGCTCCCACGATTACGGGTTTGCCAAGGAAAACCCACTGTTCTGGTCCGCCCTGCAGCAGGATTTAGCCTTCGACCCGGCGCGCAGTTTGTTTATCGACGACAGCCTGCCAGTCCTGCGCAGCGCCGACCGATTCGGCGTCGCGCACCTGCTTGCGGTGCGCCAGCCAGACAGCCGCCAGGGTCCCAAAGACACCGAAGAATTCACCGCACTGGACGGCTATCTCGCACTGATCGACGACTTGCTGCGCTGAGCTCAGCGGCTCAGCGACTCAGCGGTTTTACCGGTTGCAGCGCCGGTTGCTCCTGCACATCGCCGGCGGCCATGCAGGCGGCGGCGGTGAACAGCACATCGGTAGAGGAATTGAGCGCCGTTTCCGCCGCGTCCTGCAGGATGCCGATGATGAAACCGATAGCGACCACCTGCATGGCGACCTCGTTGGGAATGCCGAACAGCGCACAGGCCAGCGGGATCAGCAGCAAGGAGCCGCCGGCCACGCCGGACGCGCCGGACGCGCAAATCGAGGCCACCAGGCTGAGCAGAATCGCCGTGGGGATATCTGCCTGGATGCCCAGCGTATTGACCGCGGCCAGGGTCAGCACGGTGATGGTCACCGCCCCGCCGGCCATATTGATGGTCGCGCCAAGGGGAATGGACACCGAATAAGTGTCCTTATGCAGCCCCAGCCGCTCGCACAATTGCAGATTGAGCGGAATATTGGCCGCCGAACTGCGGGTGAAAAAGGCCGTCAAGCCGCTCTCGCGCAGGCAGGTGAAGACCAACGGATAAGGGTTGCGGCGAATTTGGCTGTAAACGATCAACGGGTTGATCACGAGCGCGACAAACAGCATGCAGCCGATCAGCACCAGCAGCAGGTGCGCATAACCGAGCATGGCGCTGACCCCGGATTCCGCCAACGTGGCGGCGACCAGGCCGAAGATGCCCAGCGGGGCCAGGCTGATCACGCCTTTGACGATTTGCGTGATTGCCCCGGACAGGTCGTCGATCAGTCCGCGAGTGCTGCTACCGGCTTGGCGCAAGGCGATCCCCAGCCCCACCGCCCAGACCAGAATGCCGATGTAATTGGCCTCCAGCAGCGCCTTCACCGGGTTGCTCACGGCACTGAACAGCAGCGAATGGAGCACTTCGCCGATGCCCTCGGGCGGCACCACGTTGATCGTGTCACTGACCAGCACCAGACTGGAGGGAAACAGGAAACTGGCAATCACCGCCAGCACCGCCGAGCAAAAGGTGCCCAGCAGATACAGCAGCAGAATGGGCCGCAGGTGCGTGCTCTGGCCTTGCTTGTGATTGGCGATAGAGGCGGCAATCAGGATGAACACCAGAATCGGCGCGACCGCTTTCAGGGCATCGACAAACAGCTGGCCGAGCAAACCCACGGCCAACGCGGCTTGGGGCCAGAACAGCGCCAGCAGAATCCCGGCGCACATGCCGAACAAAATTCGGCTAACCAACCCGGTACATTTGAGACGTTGTAATAAAGAGACTTCAGTCATGGCAAGCATCGCTGGTGATGAAGCGGTTATCGAATCAGCTATGCCCGGGACCCGGTGCTCAGCATTTATATAGGGGCCGTCATTGTCCAGATAAGAGCTCTTGTGTGCCACTGCGGGTGCGCCGTCTAGTTACAGGATTGGGCCGCCACGGCAACCGCTGGTCTGAGATCGCGACTCAATCGGCATACTGTCCCATGGCCGCTACTGCCCAAGCCTAAGCTACTGTGCGTCGCTAGCGGCGCTGGCCGACCCTGCATAAAGTCATGCATAAACGGCGTAGTGGCTAATGTATTGGCGCGGGCTTTGCGGTTGAATCATCGCGGATAAGTCCGCATCTGCAGGATCATCCAAGACGCACCAACGTCAATCCATGATGCAGACAGCGTGCGTTATCTCGGTCAATGCCACTTCGCTTGTGCCGTTCAACATAGGCGACTCAAAGGAAAGACACCTCATGCGCCATCGACTGTTTGGGCTGCTCGCGCTCTCGCTCAGCCTGACCGCCCAAGCCGGGCTTCTGGAGCGCGAGCTGGGCGACTACGACCTGCGCCTGGGCACTTCGCCGAGTCGCAGCATGGCTCAGGGGCTGATTCAGCCACTGAGCGCCGGCAGCTTTCACGGTGGCCTGGATCTGAGCCACGCCAGCGGTTGGTATGTCGGGCAGTGGACACCGAGCGTGGGCATCACACCAGGCAGCAGTTTGGAATTGAACACCTATGCAGGTTACCGACAGCGCCGCGGCGAGGCACTGGGCTACGAAGTGGGCAGCATTCGCTACAGCCATCCAGGCTTCAACCATCTGGACAGCCAGGAGTACTACGCCGGCCTGACCTTTGCCGAGCGTCGCCTGGGCGCCGCTTTCAGCCAGTCTCCTGGGCGCTTGAACAGCACGCTGCTGGCGGATCTGGGGCGCATCGATCCACTGGGCCTGGACGTTACTCTAAAATACGGCCATCACCTGCTGGACGACCCCGTCACGTTTAGCAACGGTCACCAGATCACCCTGTTTAATGACTGGTCGCTGAGCGTCTCGCGGCCTTGGCTGGGTATCGACCTGGGCCTGTTCTACTCCGACTCCAGCCTCGACGGCGACGAATGCGCCGCCTATTCCGGCCACAATAATCACTGCGAAGGCTGGTTCTCCTTCAAGGCCTCACGCCGCTTGTTTTAGCCCGATGGCCGGTGTGATAGCGAGCCCGGACCCGCGGCCAGCAGTTTACCCTGCGCACCGCATTGGCCCAGAACCGCGCCTGGCAGGACCAGCGACTGGGACGTGCCGCACACGCGAGTCTGCGTGTGATCTCGCGCCGCTAAAGCCATGCGTTACCGATTACGAATTAACCGAGCAGGCCCACACCCAACAGCAGATTAAAGGCCAAAGCTGCGAGCACCATCTGTTTGAGCAAGAGGTTGAACGCCGACGGCGATTGGGTGCGCTGCACGGCCAAGCCATTGCGCAGCAGCAGCGGCAGCGCCAGCACGAACAACCAGCGCCAGCCGGGGCTATCAGCCACGCCCGCACTACCGGTCAAGCCCACAAAGAGCGCGGCCAGCGCAACCGCGCCGCCCAATAACGCCCAGTGGTAGAACCGCGCCCAATACGGCCCCACGCGCACCGCAATGGAGAGTTTGCCGGCCTGCCGGTCCGAGGCGATATCGCGAATATTGTTGACGTTAAGCACCGCGACCGCCAGCAAACCGCAGCTGCTGGCTGGCAGCAACAGTAGCCAGTCGAACTGTCGGGCGATCAAAAAATAGCTGCCCAGCACGCCCACCCAGCCGAAAAAGATCAGCACAAACAGATCGCCCCATCCCGCGTAACCGTAAGGCGAACGGCCCACGGTATAGCGCAGCGCCGCCCAGAGTGCCGCGCCGCCCAGCCCGACAAACGCCAGCACGGCGCGCCAACCGGCACTGCCCAGCGCCAGCCAGAGCAAGGCCAGGCCGCTGACCGCCGCCAAACCGGCACACAGCCACATGGCGCGGCGCATGCTCGGCGCACTGATCTGCCCGGACTGCACCGCCCGCGCGGGCCCTTGGCGCTGCCCATGGTCGGCGCCGTGCAGCGCATCGCCATAGTCGTTGGCCAGATTGGAGAGAATCTGCAGAAAAACCGCTGTCAGCACACATAGCGCCGCAATTTCCCAGCGAAAGGCCTGGGCGGCGGCGGCCAACAAGCCGCCCAGGGCGATGCAGGAAAACCCCAACGGCAGCGTGCACAGGCGCATGGCACCGATCCAGACCTGGGTTTGCGTGGCCGCCACGGCCAGGCCGGGACGTGGCGCCGGGGCCACAGGGCCAGCCGTAAATTGCACACTGGCCTCGAAGCCATCAAGCCTGCCGGGCGCCGGCGAGACCAGGGCCAGACTCGCACCGACTCCTTGGCTAATCGTCTGGGCAATCGCCAGACCGAGCCCCGAGCCAGTCGCCGCACTGTTGCCGCGCACAAAGCGCTCGGTCAGTTGCGCCAAGACCGGCGCGGGCACCAACGGGCCGGCATTCACCACCCGCAGCCGCCCATCCTCGGTCAGGCTGACCATTACCGGCAGCTGCGCGTCGCCATGCTTGCAGGCATTCTCGATCAGGTTGCGCAGCAAAATGGCAAAGGCATCCGCGTCGATGCTCGACAGCACAGCCGTCTCGGGCAACGTCAGGCGCAGGCGCTCGCCGACGCTGCGGCGCAGGTCAGCGACCACATGTTCCAGCAGCGGGCGCAGGTCGTGCGGCGTTTGCGCCAGCAGCCCGCCGCCTTCGGCCTTGGCCAGTTGCATGAGTTTTTCCGACAGCCGCGCCAACTCGCGCAGGGATGCTTCAATCTGCGCGGCGCGCGCCTGCAACGGGCCTTCGGGGGCCTCCCGGCGCAGCCGCTGGATCTGCGCCAGCGCCGTGGCCATTGGCGTGCGCAGTTCATGGGCGCTGTTGGCGGTAAAGCTGCGCTCGGCATCCAGGGCCCGCCGTAAGCGCGCCATCAGCTGATTGACCGCATCGGCCAGCGGCTCGATTTCGGCCGGCAACTGCGCCGCCTCGATCGGTGACAAATCCCCCACGCCGCGCGCTTCTATCGCCCGGCCATAGGCCAATACGCGGCGCAAACTGAGGCGCACTAATAGCCAGGTGCCCAGCACGCTCAGCGGAATCAACAACAACAATGGCAGCAGAATGGCCAGTGCGGCGTTCAGTGCGGCCGCGCGACGATGGGCCAGCGGCGCGGCGACCTCGATAAACAGCGTTTCGCGCAAGGCGCTGACGGCATATAACCGGTGGCTGGCCGTGGAGCTAAAGCCGGCCTGAGGATGGGCATTGAAGACCGCTGGATCGGCATCGTGGGAGCGCAGCAAGATCGCGCCGCTGCTGTCGCGCACCAGATAGGTGAGGTATTCATCGTGGGCCTGCAGCGGGGCAATCTGCTGCGCAATGCCGGGTGTTTCGCGGTTGATGATCTCGACCACTGCCAGCGGCAGCAGGCGTTGCGCGGTTTCTTCCAGGGCGCTGTCGAAGGCTTCATTCAATTCGCGCTGCACCACTAGGCTGGCGGCCAGCGTGGCGGCCAGCCAGAGCAAGGTGATGCCCAGGGTCAGGCCCAGACACAGGCGCCATTGCAGGCTGCTGGCGCGCTTCATGGACGGCGCAATCGGTAGCCCATGCCGCGCACGGTTTCGATCAGTTCGCGGCCGAGTTTTTTGCGCAGCCTACTTACATAGACCTCGATGGTATTGCTCTCGATCTCGGCGCCGAATTCATACAGACGCTCTTCCAGCTGGGACTTCGACAGCAAGGCGCCGGGCCGCTGGATAAAGGCCTCGAAGAGCGCCCATTCGCGCGCGGTCAGCACCACCGCACACGCGCCACGCTGGATCGTGCGATCGGCCAGGTCAATCTGCAGGTCGTCCAGTTGCAGCAGTGGATTGGGATTGCCGCTGTAGCGCCGCGCCACGGCGGCGACCCGCGCGGACAACTCGCACAGGTCGAAGGGTTTGACCAGGTAATCGTCGGCGCCAGCGTTCAAGCCGGCGATGCGCTCGGCGATCTGATCGCGGGCAGTGAGGATGATCACCGGCGTGGTATCACCGGCCGCCCGGCGCTCGCGCAGAAAATCCAGGCCGCTGCCGTCCGGCAACATCAGGTCGAGCAGCAGCAGCTCATAGGTGGTGGTGCGCACGCTGGCCCGGGCCTCTGCCAGGCACTGCGCCCAATCCACCGCATGGCCGTCATCGGCAATCTGCTCACGCACCGCCTGGCCCAGGCCAATGGTGTCTTCGATCAGCAATACCCGCATTTACTGCTCCTTGTGCGTCGTCATCGCGCCGCGGATTGGCGGCTGTAGCTGACCGTATAAAGCCGCGCAGGCTAGCGCAAAGGCAATGTCTATGTGAGTGATTAATTCCACACCGTTAACGGGGACATCGCCAACACACCTCCGCAGGCCTGCATAAGCCGGCGTTAGCGCAACCCCCAACCGATTGCCCGGCGCGGTTGCCTGGCAGTGTTTCAGGTGGCTGTCAGGAAGTCAGGCTAGGGTAGGCCACGTACCCCAAACAAGAGACCACCCCGATGAAAACCACACTTATAGGCAGCGTCGCACTGGTCGGCCTGCTGGCCAGCGGCGCTCTGCTGGCTGATGACGATTGCACAGATCCGGTCGCCGACTGGCAACCGCGCGAAACACTGCGCCAACAGATCGAGCAAGAAGGCTGGACCGTGCGCCGGATCAAGGTCGACGACGGCTGCTACGAGGTCCGCGGGCAGGATCGCCAGGGCAACAAACTCAAGGCTACCTACGCGCCGGCATCCCTGCAGCTTCGCGAGCTAGAAATCGAATTTCGACCAGATGCCGACACCTCCGGCTACCTGAAAAAACGCCACGGCCAATAAGCACGCCCGCCAGCTAAAACCGCTGGCGGCATGCCGAACACCCCGCACTATCTGCACACGTTTAAGGTTGGCCTAAGCTGGCCCGCATAGTCTGCAGTCTTACCGATTGAACGGAGATGCATGATGAAAAAGCTTGCTGCTGTACTGGGTCTGGCCAGCGTTCTGGCCCTGTCAGGCGCGGCCCAGGCCCGTGAACTGACCTTGACCAGCGAACTGAAAAATTACAGTGGCAACGAGGCGTATCTGGCGTTTTACGTCACCGATGCCAACGGCCAGTACCAGAGCACGCTCTGGGTGGCCGGTAAGAAGGCTAAATACTACAAGCACCTGCGTGACTGGGCGCGCGGCAGCGGCCTGAGCCCCAGCGAATATGACGGTATCAGCGGCGCCAGCGCGACCAGCGGACGCACCCTGAACGTCACCGTCCAAGTGGACGATGCGCTGCTCGATGCCGGCTATCAGATTCGCGTGGACAGCGCGGTGGAAGACCAGCGCGACAACCGCGCAGACGTAACCGTGCCGCTGACCACCGCAGGCGCCGGCCAGCCGGTCGCCGGGCGCGGCTATATCCAATCCTTCAAATACGACTTTTAACCGGGCGCTGTACCTGTTGCCGGTGGATGGCAAACGCAGGCTGGGCTTGCGCCAACCCGGCAAAAACGAGCTGCAACCGCTAATAGGTACAGCGCGTTTACCCGCCTCTGCGCTCTAAAGCGCGCAGATGCCTATCGCTAGAGGGCACCGCGCGGCGGGCGCTCAGCAATCACCGCGCCCACAGGGGATAATCCATGCTCCGCCAGCTTCACTCATTGCCCGGCCTGATTGCCGGCCTGCTGCTTATGCTGCTGGCCATCACCGGCGCGGTGCTGTCCATCAATCCGGCACTCGAGCGGGCAGACGCAACCATTCCCCCTGCCGGGCAGATCAGCGTGGCCGAACTGGCCGGGCGGGTGGCGCTGCATTACCCGGGCGTCGAGCAGATTCAGCGCACGCCGTCCGGCACGCTCATCGTTTATTACAGCCAAGACGGCCAGACCGGCGCCGAACTCATCGATCCGCTGAGCGGCCAGGCGCTGGCGGCCTATGTGCCCTCGGCCTTTTCGCGCTGGATCAAGCACCTGCACCGCTCCTTGTTGTTGGACACGCCAGGGCGAGTCGCCGCCGGGGTGCTGGCGCTGATCATGCTGGTGCTGTGCATCTCTGGGGCGTGCTTACTGGCCAAGCGTCAGGGCGGCTGGCGGCAGCTCGCCGCACCGCTGCGCGGCAGTTTGAGCCAGCGCGTGCATGGGCAAGTCGCCCGAGTGGCGATATTCGGCTTGCTGCTGTCGGCGTTGACCGGGGTGTATATGTCGGCGGCGACGTTCGGCTTGATCCCTGATGGCAAGCAGAACGAACCGGATTTCCCAGCCGCGGTAGCCGGCGGTCCGGCGGCGCCCATCGCCACGCTGCCAGCGCTGCTGGCCACCGACCTGAATGACCTGCGCGAACTGGTCTACCCCCGTCCCGGCGACCCCGAGGACTTCTATTCGCTGCGCACCGCCCAGGGCGACGGCTATATCGATCAAGCCACAGGCGCGCTTTTATCCTATCGAGCCCACGACGCAACCCGGCGCATCTATGCCTTGATCGAAATGCTGCACACCGGCGAAGGCCTCTGGTGGCTGGGCTTGATCCTCGGTCTGGCGGCCTTGAGCGTGCCGCTGCTGAGCATCAGCGGCACACTAATCTGGTGGCAACGGCGCCAGTCGCTGCCGCGCCTGGCCAACAATTGCGGCGCACAAACGGCTGATACGGTGATTCTGGTCGGCAGCGAAAGCAACAGCACCTGGGGCTTTGCCAAGACCCTGCACGACGCCCTGAACCCGGCCGGTCAGCGCGTCCACACGGCCTCGATGAACCAGCTGGCGAGCGACTATCGTCGGGCCGAGCGACTGTTTATTCTCACGGCCACCTATGGCGACGGCGATGCACCAGCCTCGGCCAAGCAGTTTCTCGCCCGGCTGGCCAAGCGGGCCGGCAAACCGGGGCCAGCCTTTGCCGTGCTCGGTTTCGGCGATCGGCAGTTCCCGCAGTTCTGCCAGTTTGCCAAAGACGTGCAGGCCGCCCTGCTCGCCCAGGGTTGGCCGCAACTGCTGGAACTCGACACCATTGATCGTCAATCCAGCCAGGCATTCGCCCGCTGGGGCAATGCCGTGGGCGCCCTGCTCAGCCGCGACCTGACGCTGCTGCATACGCCCAAACACCCGCGCACCTGTCGGTTGCAACTGGTAGAACGGGTTGAATATGGCGAGCAGGTGCAAGCGCCGACCCACATCCTGCGCTTCCAGGCTGCCGCGCCGGCCAGCCCGTTGAGTTGGCGCCAACGCCTGTGGACCGGTAACGGCTTGCCGGCGTTCGAGGCCGGTGACCTAGTCGGCATCGTGCCGCCGGGCAGCGCGCTACCGCGGCTCTATTCGCTGGCCAGCAGCGCCAAGAACGGCCAGCTGGAGATTTGCGTGCGTAAGCAGCCAGACGGCCTGTGTTCCGGCTATCTGCATGGCTTGCAGCCGGGCGAACTGATCGAGGCCTTTATCCAGCGCAACCCGGACTTTCGCCCGGCATCCGGCAAGGCGCCGGTGATTCTGATCGGCGCGGGCACCGGCATCGGTCCGCTGATCGGCTTTATCCGCAACAACCGCGGCAAATATCCCATGCACCTGTATTGGGGCGGACGCAATCCAGCGTCGGACTTTCTCTATGAGCCCGAACTCAGCCAATACCTGGCCGATCGACAACTCACCCAGCTGCATGCGGCGTTTTCCCGGGTCGAACATGGCGGTTATGTGCAGCAGCGGATCATCGAGGATGCCGTGCCGCTGCGCGAATTGCTCGGCACCGGCGCGCAAGTGCTGGTCTGCGGCGGCCGGGCCATGGCGAAAAGCGTGCGCCTGGCCCTGGATGAAGTGTTGGCTCCGCTGCACCTCGACGTGCTGACCCTCAAGGCTCAAGGCCGCTACCGTGAAGATGTGTACTGAGTGCAGCAGCGCTAGAGTGCTAGGCTTCATAGATCGACTCAGTAATAACTGCAGTACGCGAACTATCGCAAACCCATAGGAGCAAAAAATGTTTAAGAAAGGCATATTTATACTTGCAGTACTGCTTGTCTCTTCAAATGCCTCAGCTCAATGGGAGCTGATGAATGATGAATCGACAGTTAATTATGTTTCTATAAAAAAATCCTCAATTGGAGAAGTGAATAGCTTTAAGCAACTCAATGGATCGATAGAAGAGAATGGTAAAGTATCGGTAGATATTGATTTGGACAGCGTGGAAACAAACGTTTCGATACGTAATGACCGAATGAAATCTATGCTTTTTGAAATAGGCTCATTTTCAAAAGCAAATATTAGCGCTGCTATCGATCCCAAAGCGCTGGACAGTATGAAAACTGGCGACACATTCAAAGATTCAATTAAATTCAACCTGTTTTTGCACGGTGTATCAAACGAAATGGCAACTGATGTGCGCGTTGTTAAATTAGCAGACAACAGAATTCTAGCAGTATCAGTGAGCCCGATTATTGTTAATGCTGGTCAATATAATTTAGTAGAAGGCGTTGATAAATTACGTAAAATTGCAAATCTTCCATCAATAAGCACAGCAGTACCGGTAACGTTCAGTTTTATGTTTCAACAACAGCCCTAACAGCTCGGTCTAATGGGGACATATCTCGGCGGTATTTCGAGCTAAAATTCGTATATAACCGCAAGATCGAGCCGTCCAATCAAAAGCCGCTGTAGTTACTTTCAGCGGCACGCTTTAAGCCATTGCCTAAATAAGGGTTCAAGTTTTTGGCAGCGCTCAATTGGAGCGGGCTAAAGCCAGCCCCTTTACCTAAGCGATAAGCACCGCTAACTGAGGCTAAAAAGCAGGTAAAACGGCGCCATAGAAAGTCCGGCCAACACCTTATGACAGCCCTTGAACGCCCTAAGTTCTTCAGTAGAAACATATATTTATAAATATTAAATATCAGTGTGCTACTGGTCGGTTAGCGCTTGCACTGAGCGTGCACTTGCCACCAGGATTGCCCATCATTTCCTACTGAGGTTCAGCACTCTGATGAATTATTTCTCGATGCTCCTACTCTCTCTGGGCCTCATCAGCGGGGTCGCACTCGCTGGCGGCAACACCGAAGCCGGCATTGGCGGCGCCCTTGGCGGGGTAATGGGTTCGGTGGTTGGCCAGCAAATTGGCGGCACCACGGGCTCGGCGGTCGGTGCTGGTTTGGGCGGCGCGGCCGGCAGCGCAGTCGGCGCTGATCGGCGCAACCGCACCGAAGCAGCCGTAGGCGGCGGTCTCGGTGCAGCCGGCGGCAATGTGCTTGGTAACCAAATGGGCGGCACCAACGGCGGCCTGATCGGTGCAGCCCTGGGCGGCGGCGCTGGCGGCGCCCTGGGTAACAATTATGGCGACGACAACCGCGATGATCGCGACTACCGGGACGATCATGGCCATGACCACGGCAATAAGCGCGGGCACGGTAAAAAGCACCATAAGCGTCACAAAAGACACCACTGATCAATACGTAGACACTCTATGGCAACGCGCTTGCAGCTAGTCGCGCCGTGCCGAAACAGCTCGTTATGTCTTTTTTATAAATTTATATCTTGCGTTATGGAATATACAACTAAGGCTTTTTTCCTCATCGACTATGATTATATAAGGCAAGCCGCTGGGAGGATTCGATCTTATGACGAACAGTAGCACCGCATATTCCCTATCAATCACACATGCCTATCCTGCGATTTACGCACGGAATACATGTACAGAGACGGAGCCCGGTAGCCAGGCCGTAAATACTGGCCAAGTGTTTGCAACAAACACGTATTACTAGCAAGACAGTGACAAAAAAGTGTCATGCGCACAGAGCGCGTAATGCCGTAGCAGCAGCACTGAGGTCTTTGCACTTAGCGACACCGGTTGAATGTACACCCGGCCGTACGCTGGGACAGCCACCGAGCTGAGCAAAACCATTCAACCTGATCCGCCCAGTGAAACCCACGCTGCGCCTTGGACTCTCTCCAAGCGGTGATTTGTTTAGATCAACGAATAAATTGACGAGTAAACTGTTTGGTTTGACGCATAAAAAACCGCCCTCTCGGGCGGTTTTTTTATGGCTATGTCGGCATTAATGGTTGATGCGGCAGCGTGCTTTTTCAGGGTGTGCGACAGCCCACCAAGGCCCATATTTAGCGGCGGCGGGCAATGTACTCGCCCTCTACCCCATCACGGGCACAGCACTTTTTTATGACCCTAATGCGGTGATAAATGACTGCCTCGCCCAGTCCCTTACCTGCGCGTATGGATAGGCTTCCAGCGCCGCGAATCCGCTCAGGTTGCGCGCCTTGAGTTTGCTAAAGAGTGGCACGGTGATGCCGCAGAGAAACCGTGTCAGGCAGTCGGGGCTAGGCGCCGCGCCCTTGAGTGCCTGGTAGCGCTGGATAAAGTCACCGCACAGAGCCTGCAGGTTCTGCTGCGCCAGGTCCGGCAACGCTGCCGGATCTGGCAGATGGGCGATAGCGCCGTGGCAGACCGAACAATGCCCGCAGCGCGCCGGCGCCTGCTCATCGCCAAAATAGACCGCCAGGCGCCGGCTCAGGCAACTGTCGGTGGCGAATAAATCGAGCATGGCGTGAATGCGCGCGATCTCGCTTCCCTCCTTCTGCCGGAAATACGCGTGCAGTTCCTGGCTCAGAACCGCGGGATCGAAGTCTGCCTCCAGCACTGCGTAGACCTCGGTCATTTGCTTGCTCTCCAGCTCGATCCAGCCCTTTTCCTGAAAATACTCCAGGGCCTTGACCACCCGCCCACGCGCGGCCTGATGGCCTTGATACAACGCGTCGAAATCCACCGTGCACCAGGTACGCGCACGGCTCGAGGTCTGCACGATGGCCTCGACAAAATGCCGCCGCTCACCTTCGAAGCGCGCCAGCAGCACCTCGGGCTCCAGCAGATATTTGAAGCGATACTCGGCGAAATAAGCGAAACGTGGCGCGATAATTCCACGCATCTCCAGCTGCACCAACAGGGTTTTCAACGGCAACTGGCGGATATTGCTCTGCTCCGACAAGGCATTGAGCAACAGCTCCCACTGGCCGTCGCTGGCGTGATCGGCTGCGCTGGCCCGTAGCTCATCGAGCACGACACGAATGCCGTCTTGCTCCGGCGTGTCGCCGTACACAAAATTTTCCAGCACATTCAAGCTGTCGCGGTTGGCCAGCACCAGGCAATCGGACGGCTGACCGTCGCGCCCGGCGCGGCCGATCTCCTGGCTGTAGTTCTCGATGGATTTGGGCAGATCGAAATGCACCACATTGCGGATATCCGACTTGTCGATGCCCATGCCGAAGGCGATGGTGGCAACGATGCAGTTGAGCTGCCCGCCCATAAACTGGCGCTGGATCGACTCGCGCCGCTCATGGGGCATGCCGGCGTGATAGGCGCTGGCGGGCACGCCCTGGCGGCTCAGGTGCTCGGCCACCTGCTCGGCGGTTTTCTGCAGGGTCACGTAGACGATGCTCGGCTGCCCGGCCCGCTCGCCCAGCCATTGCACCAGACGGCGGCGCTTGTCGGCGCCGGCCACCGGCTCCACCAGCAAATTTAGGTTGGACCGGTAAAAACCGGTGGTCACCACATCGGCCGGCGCAATGGCGAACCGGGCCTGCATATCGGCGATCACCGGCGGCGTGGCAGTGGCGGTCAGCAGCAGCACCTGGGGAATGCCGAACTGGCGCTGATAATCGGGCAGCTTGAGGTAATCGGGCCGAAAATTGTGGCCCCACTCGGAGATACAGTGCGCCTCATCGATCACCAGCAGCGAGATCGGCACCTGACCGATAAAGTTGCGAAAGCGCTCGTTCTTCAGGCGCTCCACCGAAATCATCAACACCTTCAGCTCGCCGGACTTGGCCCGCGCCATCACTGCGCTGGCCTGCTCGCGGCTCTGCGCCGAGTCGATGCTGGCCGCGCTGATGCCGTGGCGGGCGAGAAACGCCAGTTGGTCCTGCATCAGCGCCAACAGCGGCGACACCACCAAGGTGAGATGCGGCAAATGCAGGGCCGGCAACTGGTAGCACAGCGACTTGCCGGAGCCGGTGGGAAAGATCGCCGCCGCCGACCGCCCCTCCAGCACCGCGCCAATCGCCGCCGCCTGGCCGGGGCGAAACTGATCGTAGCCGAAGGTCTTGGCGAGGGTTTGCAGAATCATCGGGCACTCTTTGGGCTGGGGTAGGCGGGCGGCCATTGTGACGCGCCAGGCCGCGCCTGCGAAGCCACTGAGCCTTTCAACAGCCAGGCGGACTTAAAAAAAACCGTCAAAAAAACATCCCAGCATGCTAGCCGCCGGGGCTTTTTTCGATGCCGTTGATCGCAGATAAATCGGCGCCTTCAAAGGCGTGCGATGCGAATGCTGCTTTACTTTTTAACGGCCGCGGCCCGATGAATCTTGACGATGCGTTTGATCTGCGCAGGCTCCCAGTACACCGCCGAGAACCATGCGATAGCATTAACGTCTGGAAAATCTTGCTGAATGTCGGTGAGAATCTGGACATTGTGTTTGAACGTGCCGGTGCCATCGAGGGTCGGTTTGATCACTGTGTTGGGCGTTCGCTTGCGCTCAAGATCCGCCATCAATTTTGTGCTTACCCAGCTCGGGGAAAACTTCCAGTCCTTGAAATAGGCCATAGGCAGCACTTCATCCAAGTCTTTGCTGAACAGTGCAACGTCTTGGCCGACCTCGGTAAATTCCGGCGGCAGCACGAACGCCCCCAACTGCACACTCGGTCGAATGGCCTGAATGGCCTGCCGAACTTTTTGCACATAGGCGCTGATTTTTCCAGCACGCCAGTCCTGCCAGCGATCGAGATCCGCAGAAGGCGTGGAAAAATCCAGGTGCATCGGGTCGAGGCCGATTTCGGTTTGCGCGAGTTGCCGGGTGTAGGGCCCCACATCCATATTCACATCGTCAAAGCGCAGCCAGTCCAGTGAAATGCCGTCGACGGGGTAATTCTTCACGACTTCGACGATCACGCTCAACTGGTAGGCCTGAACAGCCGGGTCGATGGGATTGACGAAATACTCGAGGTCATTTTTTCCGTGGAAGGCTTTGCTGACGCCGTTTACATTGGCGATCATTTGCCATTCTGGGTGAGCGCGCATGGCCGCCTGATCGTGAAACTGCGGCAGCCATGCATAGACTTTAATCCCGCGTTGGTGCGCCTGTTCAATCGACGCGGCCAGTGCATCGAAGTGCTCGTACCCGGCGGCAATCGGTGCAATGGCGCTGGCGTAGTACACCTCGCCGGAGGGCCGCTCATCATCCTCGTCCTGCTTCACATTGACGTGTACGACGCTCACATTGGCGTTTTCTGCTTGCTCGAAAAAATCCGCAGCATCCTCGCGGTTTGAAAAATTATTCACTGTTCGGACAATTAATTCGATGCCCAAAGGCGCGGCGGCTGGCTGGGCGCTGGCCTCAACTGCAGCGCTCGACAATGGCGGCGCAGCCGCACAGACCGCCCATACGCTTGCGCTCAACACACGTCGCAATTTCTGTCGGAATCCCTGCCAAAGTATTGCCATTTTTACGCTGCCTATGTGGGTAGACGTGCATGAGTGCACGAGGCCGAACGGGAGAGTTACGTTTGAAAATCGAGAAAAGCCAATCAACTACTCTAAACAATGCCATCACTGCCGGCGTTCGGAGTATCAGCGCAGATAACCGCGCCACGGGCATGTGCGCGCTCATAAAAAAACCGCCCGAAGGCGGTTTTTTTATTACGCGGTTCGCTTACAGCTGCGGGCCAGCGTTTTTGATGGCGTCGGAGACGTCGAACTTCTTGAAGTTGTCGACAAACAGTGTGGCTAGGCCCTTGGCAGCTTCGTCGTAGGCATTCTGATCGGCCCAGGTGTTGCGCGGGTTGAGCAGCAGGGTTTCGACGCCCGGTACTGAGGTCGGCACACTGAGATTGATGATTGGCAAGTGTTCGGTTTCGGCACCGATCAGCGCGCCGCTTTGGATGGCGGCGATCACGCCGCGAGTGGTCGGAATATTGAAGCGCTTGCCGACGCCGTAGCCGCCGCCAGTCCAGCCGGTGTTAACCAGGTAGACCTTGGAGCCGAAGCCCTGGATGCGCTTGATCAGCAGCTCGGCATATTCGCCGGCCGGACGCGGGAAGAACGGCGCGCCGAAGCAGGTGGAGAAGGTCGATTTGATGCCGCTACCCGAACCCATTTCGGTGGAACCGACCAGCGCGGTGTAGCCCGACAGGAAATGGTAAGCCGCCTGTTCGTTGCTGAGAATCGACACCGGCGGCAGCACGCCAGTCAGGTCGCAGGTAAGGAAGATCACCGCGTTCGGCTCGCCGGCCAGGTTGGCCTCGACGCGTTTTTCGATCAGGCTGCGCGAGTACGCGGCGCGGCTGTTCTGGGTCAGACTGTCGTCGGTGTAGTCCGGCACGCGGCGCTCGTCGAGCACCACGTTTTCCAGCACGGCGCCAAACTGGATGGCTTTCCAAATGACCGGCTCATTTTTGGCCGACAGGTCGATGCACTTGGCGTAGCAGCCGCCCTCGATATTAAACACGCTGCCCACGCCCCAGCCGTGTTCGTCGTCGCCGATCAGGTAACGGCTTTCATCGGCCGAAAGGGTGGTCTTGCCGGTGCCGGACAGGCCGAAGAACAGCGTGACGTCGCCGTCTTCACCCATGTTGGCGGCGCAGTGCATGGGCAGCACGTCGACCGCCGGCAGCAGGAAGTTCTGCACCGAGAACATCGCCTTTTTCATTTCGCCGGCGTAGCGCATGCCGGCGATCAGCACTTTCTTGGCGGCAAAGTTGAGAATCACGCAGCCGTCGGAGTGGGTGCCGTCGCGCTCGGGTTCGCACACGAACTCCGCGACATTCAGCACCTGCCATTGATCCTTGGCGGCGGGATTGAAGGTCTCGGGGTTGATAAACAAGTTACGCCCGAACAGGTTGTGCCAGGCCGCCCCGGTCGTCATTTTGACCGGCAGATAATGAGTCGGATCGGCCCCTACATGAACGTGGGAGATGAACTGATCGCGCTCGCCGATAAAGGCTTCGACGCGCTCCCACAGGGCCTCAAATTTATCGATCGGAAAAGGCCGATTGATCGGCCCCCAGGCAATGGCGGCTTGGGTGCTGGGCTCTTCGACTATATAGCGGTCGGCGGGACAGCGGCCGGTGCGATGGCCGGTGCGTACGGCCAGCGAACCATTGGCGGCCAATTCGCCCTCACCGCGACGGATGGCCTCTTCGATTAGCTGTGCAGTACTGATGTCGGTATACACAGCGTTCTTGGCTTGCGTCATCTGAAGATCCCCGTCGGCCAAAGGCCGAGTCACCATGCGTGTCGTAGTAAAAACAGAACCGCTACTACATAAGAAAAAGTGCGCCGGATTATGCCAGAAAAGCCCCCATCAGGGGCAGTTCCGATTAGCTCAAACAGCAACAGCGCCGGCAAGCCGAAGCCCCGGCAATGGCGCTGTTGTTTAATGCCGAGTCGCGGAAGGACTTTGGGTCCCGGCACCGGCAAACAACTGCGCAATATCAGCGGCATCAAAAGCATAACGCTGATTACAGAACTGGCAATCGATGTGCGCCAATCCCTGATGCTCGAGCAGCAATTGTTCCGCGTCGGCCTGCCCCAGGCTGACCAAAGCATTGGCCGAGCGTTCGCGCGAGCAACTGCAGCCAAACTGCAGGGCGCGCGGCTCGAACAGCTGCAAGGTTTCCTCGTGATAAAGGCGATGCAGCAGGGTTTGGTTGTCCAGTGTCAGCTGTTCGGCGGCGCTCAGAGTGTCGGCCAGCACGGTTAGGTGCTGCCAGTTGGCGGCGCGCTCCTCGGCATCGGGAATGCGCTCGGCGGGCAGTTGCTGCAACAGGAAACCGCGCGCGTGCTGGCCATCGGCGTTCAGCCAGAAGCGCGTTGGCAACTGCTCAGACATAGCAAAGTAGCTGGAAAAACAGCTCGATAGATCAGGCCCATCGAGGGCAACGATGCCTTGGTAGCGCGCGCCCTCTTTAGGTTCGACGGTGAGGCTCAGCACCCCGTCCGGCATCAGCTCGGGCAGCCCGGCCACGGCCGGGATCGCCTCGGCCTGGTAGCGGGCGATCCCGCGCAGATCGCCGCTGCTGGAACACTCGACCATCAATAACGGCAGCGGACCCGAAGAGCGCGCCTGCAGCACCAGCAAGCCGTCGAATTTCAGCGTACCGACCAACAGCGCAGCGGCAGCCAGCAGTTCGCCGAGCAGCTGCGCCACCGGCTGCGGATACGTATGGTTGGCTAACACCTGGGTGTAGCTATCGTTGAGCGTGACCAGCTCGCCACGCACATCGGCGTCGTCGAACAAAAAACGTTGGGTGAAATCGGACATACCAGGCTCGCCGCGAGTAATCAGGGCCGCCGATTTTAGGCGCAAAAGCCAGGCACACCAAGGCCTCTTGTCTCGCGCCGGGCTTGGCGGTGCCGAGAGCCGCCGGCAAGCAGAGCCGCCTCACCCTGCGGGATGATCTTCAGCCTCGCCTGGGAACCCCAGCCTAGAAGCCCAGCATCCCTTTACAGCCAGGCGCGGCGCGACCAAGGCGGTATGCCCGCGCAACTTGAATCCGCTTGAATCCACCCGAAACCGACCTAACCTTCTTGGCGATCTAGAAAGCCGTGAATCTGCCGGCGCTGCTTCTTGCTCGGTCGACCGTCGGTTTGCACGCCCAGCACGCCAGCCTTGCGCTGCGCCGCCGCCTCTTCGCGCCGAGCGATGCTGGCCGGCGTTTCGGCATACAAGGCCTGCGCCTCTGGCGCGCCACGGCGAACCCCGCAGAGCGCCAGAATCACCACGCTGCGCGCCTCGAAGCCATTGCGAATCAGCAGCTCGTCGTCCAGCCGTGGGGTTTTGCTCGGCTTGCAGCGCTCGCCGGCGCAGTGCACCTTACCGCCTTCGATCGCCGCCTTGGCCAGGGCGCGGGTTTTGTAAAACCGCGCCGCCCACAGCCATTTATCCAGGCGCACCTTGCCATCGTCTTTTTCGCTGTTTTTTTCGGCCATGATTCTTTCCTCGCTGGTGCGGTTGTTCCAGGCTACGACTAGAATGCCCAGACTTTATTGAGAACACCCGCAGTGAAAATATTCGACCAACTTACCGTGATCGGCCTGCGCGAATGGATTTCCCTGCCCGGCTTGGGCGTGGCCGGCTTACGGGCAAAAATCGATACCGGCGCCAGCACCTCCAGCCTGCACGCCACCGAGATTGTTCAGTTCCAGCGCAATGAACAGTCCTGGGTGCGTTTTACCGCGCACCTGGGCACCTTGGCGCAACTGCGCCACCGACGCTGCGAGGCGCTGCTGGTAGCAATCAAGACCATCAAAAGCTCCAATGGTCATGCCCAATCGCGCTATGTGATCCGCACCACCCTGGCCCTCGGTGATCGCACCTGGGCCGTGGACTTTACCCTGAGCTGCCGCAAATCCATGCGCTACCGTCTACTGCTCGGCGCTAAGGCGTTGGTCGACGGCCAGTTGGTGGTCAACCCGGCGCTTACCTACATCCAAGACAAACCGGGCATTCCTGCCCTCTCTTCTTCCGTTACAGGTGTTGTATGAAGATCGCTGTGCTGTCGCGTAATCCGCGTCTGTATTCCACCCGCCGATTGGTCGAGGCCGGCACCCAACGCGGCCATGAAATGGTGATCATCGACACCCTGCGCGCCTATATGAATATCGCCAGCCACAAGCCGCAGATCCACTATCGCGGCAAACCGCTAGAAGGCTTCGATGCGGTGATCCCGCGCATTGGCGCCTCGGTCACCTTTTATGGCTGCGCGGTGCTGCGTCAGTTCGAGATGATGGGCGTGTTTCCGCTCAACGAATCGGTGGCCATCGCCCGCTCGCGCGACAAACTGCGCTCGCTGCAATTGTTGTCACGACGCGGCATCGGCCTACCGGTGACCGGCTTTGCCCACTCGCCGGACGACATTGCCGACCTGATCGCCATGGTCAACGGCGCGCCGCTGGTGATCAAGGTGCTGGAAGGCACCCAGGGCATCGGCGTGGTGATGTGCGAAACCGCCACCGCCGCCGAATCGGTGATCGAGGCTTTTATGGGCCTTAAACAGGACATCATGGTCCAGGAGTACATCAAGGAAGCCGGCGGCGCGGATATTCGCTGTTTCGTGGTCGGCGACAAGGTGATCGCCGCCATGAAGCGCCAGGCCAAGCCCGGTGAGTTTCGCTCCAATCTGCACCGGGGCGGCACTGCCAGCCTGATCAAGATCACCCCGGAAGAACGCATGACCGCCCTGCGCGCCGCCAAAGTGATGGGCCTGAGCGTAGCGGGCGTGGATATCCTGCGCTCCAACCACGGCCCGCTGGTGATGGAGGTCAACTCCTCGCCGGGTCTCGAAGGCATCGAAGTGACCACCGGCAAAGATGTCGCCGGCATCATCATCGAGTACCTGGAAAAAAACGCCGGCCCGCACCTGACCCGCACCAAAGGCAAAGGCTAGGCCTGCGCCGCCAATAGCCGGCACAGTGCGTGGCCGGCAGCGCGAGCACCGCTCTAAAAGGCTCTGTCAACGTTAATGGCCGATTCGGGGTAGCGCTTAGGTGGGCTTTAGCCCACCACTATTGCGGCGCTCAGGAGGCGCTGGGCTGAAGCTCTCCCTACGGAATCGGTCTTCAATCCATAACGGAGCCAGAACCAAGGTTAAGGCCGCGCTTCAAGTCGCTCAGCCTGTTTATCCCGCTCAGTAAAGTGAGCTGATTCAGCCGGCATGCGCTGCTCCAGCCAGTGCAGAAAAGCCACCTCGCTCAACGGCCGGCTGAGGAAGTAGCCCTGGCCCAAGGCGCAGCCATGGGCACGCAGAATATCTTGCTGAGCCTGGTTTTCGATCCCTTCAGCGACGCACTCCAGGCCCAGGTTGTGGGCGATCAACAGAATGCTTTGCACCAGCATTTGATCGCTGTTGTCAGCGACCAGATCGTGGACAAAGCTGCGGTCGATTTTCAGGCGATCCAACGGCAACCGTTTGAGGTAGGTCAAAGAAGAGTAGCCGGTGCCGAAGTCGTCGATGGCAAACCGCACGCCGTGAGCTTTCAATGCCTGCATATGCTCGATGCATTGCTCGACATCCTCCACCAGCACGCCTTCAGTGATTTCCAGCTCCAGCGCGCTGGCCGGCAACCCGTGGCGCTGCAGACAGGTGCGAATGCGCTCGACGCACTCGACCTGGCGCAACTCACGCGGGCTCAGGTTGACTGCCAAGACCAACTGCGGCCAGTGCGGCAACCAGCGCGCCAGCGCGGCGCAGGACTGTTCCAGTACCCACTGACCGAGTTCTTGAATCAAACCGGTCTCTTCGGCCAGAGGGATGAATTGGTCGGGGGCTATTTCGCCGCGCTCCGGATGGCGCCAACGCACCAGCGCCTCGGCGCCAGCGACCCGGCCGCTGGCCAGTTCCAGCTGTGGCTGGAACACCAGATACAACTGGTTGCGCTGCAGCGCTTGGCGCAGCTCACTTTGCAATTGCAGGCGCTGGTCGATGGTGCCCTGCATCTCCGCGACGAAAAAGCGCAAACCATTTCGGCCGCCACTCTTAGCCCTGTACATGGCGGTATCCGCCTGCTTCAGGACATCGGCGGCTACCTGCTGGCCGAGCGGGTGCAGGGTAACGCCGATGCTCGCGCCAATGGACAGCTCGTGGCCGTCGATCCAGCAACTGTTCCGCAAGCTGGCCAGTAGTTTTTCACCGACTTCGCCGGCCCGTTCGGCGGCCAATTCCGGTGTCTCGGCCAGGGCCTCAAGCAATACCACGAACTCATCGCCGCCGATCCGAGCCAGAGTGTCTTGGGCGCGCAAGCAGCTACCCAGACGCCGGCTGACCTCGCGCAGCAGTCCATCGCCGACCAGATGACCGAGGCTGTCGTTGACCGATTTAAAATGGTCCAGATCGATAAACAGCAAGGCGCCCAGACGGTTCTCGCGCCGCTCGCGCAGCATCGCATGCTGCAAACGGTCGAGCAGCAGGCGCCGATTGGGCAGGCCCGTCAGCTCATCGCTGTAGGCCAGGCGCTCGATTTCGTGCTGATAGCGTTGACGCTCGGAAATGTCGGTGATGCTGGCGCGAATCATCACCTGCTCGCCAGGCATGCGCACCAGGCGCACTTCACAGGGAATCGGCCGGCCGTCGCGGTCACAGTGCAACCACTCGAGCACCTGCGCTTGACCGCCAATCGCCGCACTCAGATAACCCTCGCAGGCGATGGCAGAGGAGCGACCATCGGTCTGCTCGGGCGCGCTCAGATCAAGCGCCGTCTTGCCGAGAATTTCTTCGCGGCTGCAGCCGAACAGGTGCAGGGCGTTTTCGTTGCAATCGACCACACCATCGGCGCGGGTGATCAGCAAAATGGCTTCCGGCGCATGTTCGACAATAGTCCGGTAGCGCGCCTCGGCTTGGTGACGGGCGCTGATGTCCTCGACCAGCAACAAGAACCGGCTGGCCTGGCCATTGTCCTGGCGCACCGCGCGCAGGTTTAGGCGGGTATAGACCAGCGAGCCGTCCGGGCGCACAAAGCGCTTGTCCAGTTCATAGCCTTCGCGCGTGCCGGCCAGCACCTCTTGCTGCAATGGCTGCTCAATAGCCAGGTCGTCGGCCTGGGAAATAGCGTTCCAGCCGCAAGCCAACAGTTCCTCGCGAGAGCGCCCGAGAATGCTGCACAACTTGCTGTTGACCTCCTCCCAGGCATAACTCGGGCTGGTCAGGGCCATGCCGATCAGCGGCGCTTCGAAGAACAACCGCAAGCGTTCGTCGCGCTCGCGCAGTTGCTGCTCGGCGCGTTTGCGCGCACTGATGTCCTGGATGGCGCCATAGACCCGTACCAATTGCCCGCCATCGTGCTCGGTCATGCCATTGATGCGCACCCAGCGCTGGGTGCCTTTGGCCGTTAATAAGCGCACCTCGATGTCGAAGCGTTCGAGCCCGGCGAGCAACTGGCGCGAGACGTTCTCTACAAGCTTGCGACCGCTGGCGTCCAGGCACGCGAGCACCTGGGCAAACCGCGGCGCAGCGGCTTGCGGGTCCAGCTCGTAGATACGAAAACAACCGGCAGTCCAGTGCATGTGGAAATTGGCGACGTCCAGCACCCAGCCGCCCAGGTCAGCGATGCGTTCGGTCTGGCTGAACAGGTAACTCTGGCGCAGCAGCTCCTCGCGTTGCGCGGCCAGCTGTGCGGTCTGCTCCTCGCGCGCGGTAACGTCATGCTGCAGGGCAATGTAATGGCTGATGCCATGGGCGTCGTGCATAGGCGCGAGGATCAGCTCATTGCTGAACAGGCTACCGTCCTGCCGATAGTTGCGCAGCAGCACCTGGCACGGCTCGCCGCGCTGCAGGGCCAGGCGCAGCTGCGCAAGCCCGACCTGGTCGTGGTCGCCCTTGCTCAGGAAGCGGCAGTTACGCCCCAGAATCTGCTCGCGGGCGTAGCCGGTCAGGCGCTCGAACGCTGGGTTGCAGTAAATCAGTGGCATGCCGGGCTGGCGCATATCGGCAACGGTGATGCTCAACGGACTGGCCTCGAACGCCAGGTAGGCCAGGCTCAGCTGTTGCTGCAGGCGCCTGCCGCGCTCCAGGGCCTGGCGCAGATCGCTGAGGCTGCGCCCGACCAGCAGGGTCACAATCATCAGCAATAGCACGCCTATATGCAGCTGCAAGCGCAGCACCCCGAGCCACTCGACGCCGGGCGGACCCAGCAGATCGCGCGCCAGCGGCAGACCGAGCACCAGCAATGACACCAGCGCGGCCCCGCAGAGTGCGCCGGGCAAACTCCAGACCAGCGCCAGGGCCAACATGGTCAGGCCGACCAACGCCAGGCCCAGCACCGGCGACAAGCCGCCAATCAGCCAAGGCAGCACCAGGCCCAAGGCGAGCAGCAGCCACCAGGGCGGCAACTGGCGCAAGTCTTCTGGCAGCTCGAACAGTTCGATAGGATGCTGGCTCGCGAGCCGAGTGCTGCTGAAGTCGGCCAATGCCCAGCAACGCTGTCGCAACAGCGGCGTCAGGTAGGTCAGCAGGGCAATGCCGACGAGCAATACGCCGAGGCTTTCGAGCAACCACTGCCCCAGGCGAGCCTGCAGCCAATGGGCACCCAACAGCTCGATCGGCAATAGACTACCGAGCAGACTCACCTGCATCAGCAACGTGGCCGGCAAAACGCCGAACAGCATAAAACTCAGCATATGATTGAGCGAGGATAGCGCTGGATCGAAGAAGGAGCGCCGCAATAGCAGCCCAGCTGCGGCGATGCCGACTGTTTCGAGCAGGGCCTGCAGCGCTGCCGCCGGCATATCCAGCCCCCACAGCGGGGCGCTGAGCAGCGCATTGACAGCCAACGCCGGCAGCACCCGCCAGCCCCACCAGAAATAGAAGGCCAAGCCCAGGCTCAGTGGTAAGTACCAAAGGGCTGAACCCTCTATTGGTAGAAAGGGTAACGACAGCCAACTGGCCATCTGCAGCAGCAGCAGCGGCAGCCACCAAGTCCAGCGGGGTAAAGAGTCAGTTGTGGGCATCAAGACCTCTTGTCTATGCCAAGCAGCGTGTCGGACCCGCAAGTCGACACGTACAACTGCCTATTTTTTGAACGATTTGCGCTTTTATACTAAAAAGCGTGGGCTTTATTCTGAAGGCTCATAGTGGGCTGTTTCACGCCACGACCGTACAGGCCCCAAATTACGCCGCCTAAGGGTTGCAGTGAGCAGGGCAGGTTGTCTAGTCGATTATTCAAGCGCCGACACCCCTGCCTATCCGCCAGTGCTCGACGCAACTGCCGAAAACTAGCCATAAAGGGCTGACGATAGCCGACAAAGCCCGAAAAACCCGGCAGAGACCGAATCCTATCGGGTAAAAAATACTTTGTCGGTTACATTGAGATCGCGCTCTTGCGCCCGTTTATAAGCGCGCTCGGAGCACTGCGGCGTTTTGCCGTTGCCTAAGTCGGCAGGCTGCTGGCTCAGGCCGCGTCGCGCGGCAGGAGCAGGCCCAAAGGCAGGCAAACGCGCGCTTCCAGGCCGCCGCCGGAGCGGTTGCGCAACTCCACGCTGCCACCATGCAGCGCCGCGATGCGCTTGACGATGGCCAAGCCCAACCCTGTACCGCGGCCGCCGCGGGCCCGGTCACCGCGGATAAAGGGATCGAAGATCGTCCCCAGCTCGGCCGGATCAATGCCCGTACCGCGATCCAACACGCTGAGCACCACATAGGGCGCATTGTCATCGCCGGCCACATAGGCCGCCACCTCCACGGCGCCGCCGCCATAACGCAGAGCATTTTCGATCAGGTTAACCAGCAGCCGCTTGAGCGATACCCGGCGCAGAACAAAGGCCGGCACCGGCTCCAGGCACAACCGCACCTGCTCACTCTGCTGGTTATAGGGCGCTACCACTTCGCGGACCAACTCGCCCAGCTCAGCCTGCTCCACCGGTTCATCGCGACCGTCGCGGATAAAGGCCATAAATTGGTCGAGGATCGCATCCATGTCCTCAATATCGCGGACCATATCGTCGGTCAGGTCGCTATCGCTGTTGAGCAGCTCCAGTGATAAGCGCAGCCGGGTCAGCGGCGTGCGCAAGTCATGGGAAACCCCGGCGAGCATCAGCTCGCGCTCGCGGGCGGCCTGCTCCACATCCTCGGCCATCTGATTGAAAGCCCGATAAACCTCGGTCATCTCGCTCGGCGTGTCGCTGACTGGCAGGCGCACGCTGCGGCCCTGGCCGAGTTGGCGGGCAGCGAACACCAGGCGCTTCAAGGGCGCACTGAGCTGGCTGACGAAGACCCAGGCGGCGCCGGTGGACAGCAAACCGATGCCCAGAAACCAGCCCAATACGCCCCAAATCCGCTGACCGCGCAGCGGATGGGGATACAGCGGTACCTTCAGCCAATCTTCGCCTAGGCTTGGCGCGCGCACCCAGAGCGCCGGCGGGGTGATCGCACGCATGTGGACCTCGGTATCCGGGCCCAATTCGGACTGCATCTGCCGCTGAAAAATCTCGCTGTAGGGCCAGTGCTGCTCGCTGACCGGCACCGCATCGAGCGGCACTCGTTCAAGGCTTGCAGCGGCGGCGACGCGCGGGCGATCTTCGGCGTCCGCCGCCCAATAAGCACGCAAGGTCAGCGCCGCGCCGTGACTGTATTGGCGGTCCACCAGCACGTCCTCGTTCATCATCAGATAAACCAGAGTCAGGGCCTTGGAGAACATCACCACGATTAGCACCAGCCAGAGGGTGCGGGCGAAGAAACTTTGCGGGAACCAGAGCGGGGTTTTCATCGATACTCAAAGCAGTTGTAGGGTGGATCGCGCGTTATCGATCCACCGAGCGGAGTCTAGGTGGATGAACAAGCGTCATCCACCTTACGGATTACTTATGGCCGTCGGGAACGAATACATACCCTACGCCCCAGACGGTCTGGATATAGCGCGGTTTGGACGGATCTGGCTCGATCAGCCGGCGCAGGCGTGAGACCTGCACGTCGATGGAGCGCTCTAAAGCGTCCCATTCGCGGCCTCGGGCCAGGTTCATCAGCTTGTCGCGGGTCAAGGGTTCGCGGGCATGCTGGACCAGCGCCTTGAGCACCGCGAATTCGCCGGTGGTGAGCATCTGCACCTCATCGCCTTTGGTCAGCTCGCGAGTACCCAGGGACAATTGGTACTCGCCGAAGCTGACCGTTTCGTCTTCGCTGCCCGGCGCGCCCGGCACCGAGTTCACCTGGCGGCGCAACACGGCCTTGATCCGCGCCAGCAACTCGCGCGGGTTAAACGGTTTGGCCAAGTAATCGTCGGCGCCCAGTTCCAGACCCTGGATACGGCTGGCTTCGTCGCCCTTGGCCGTGAGCATGATGATCGGCATCTGGTTGTTGCTCTCGCGCAGACGCTTACAGGCCGACAGCCCGTCCTCGCCAGGCAACATCAGGTCGAGCACCAGCAACTGGAACAGCTCGCGGGCCAGCAGACGGTCCATCTGCTCGACGTTTTCCACCGTGCGCACGCGATAGCCCTGCTCCTCGAGAAAGCGCTCGAGCAGCCGGCGCAGGCCTGGGTCGTCGTCGACGATCAGAATTTTTTCGCCTTCCGGCACGCTGGCGGTGGTCATCAGAGTCTTCCTCGGGTCTGCACAATGGGCAGTATTATGAACCAGGCGCAGGGGCTCGGGTGACGGTCCATTGTTAGCAGAGTTGTCGCTGCAGATGTCTATGTGAATGTTTGATGCGCGACGGTGCGTTTGCAGGAGCGAATTTATTCACAATGCTTCAGCCGAGAAAACCGCTGACTCAGCTGTGCCGACACGGCGATCCTCAAGGACGCACCCGTAACGGCTACCAAATCGTATCGTTGCGCTGGACGCCAGTCTTCTCGCGCTTAGCCGTGCCAGAGCCGCCTAGGTATACTGCCGGCCTTTTACAGCCGGTTCGCGCCTGCTGTCACTTTTGTTCAGGTGGTTTTTATGTCCAGCATCAACAGCCGTATCGCCGAGGAACTCGGGGTTCGCCCGCAACAGGTCGCCGCCGCCGTGGCCCTGCTCGATGAAGGCTCGACCGTGCCTTTTATCGCCCGTTACCGCAAAGAAGTGACCGGCAGCCTGGACGATACCCAGTTGCGCACGCTCGAAGAGCGCCTGCGCTACCTGCGCGAGCTGGACCAGCGCCGCGCCAGCATCCTGGCCAGCATCGAGGAACAGGGCAAACTGACCCCGGAACTCAGCCGCGAGATCAACCTGGCCGAGACCAAGACCCGCCTGGAAGATTTGTACCTGCCGTATAAGCAAAAACGTCGGACCAAGGGCCAGATCGCCCTGGAAGCCGGCCTCGGTCCGTTGGCCGACGGCCTGTTCAATGACCCGACGCTGCATCCAGACGTCGAAGCAGCGCGTTATATAGATGTAGAAAAAGGCCTGGCCGACAGCAAAGCGGTGCTCGACGGCGCCAAGTACATTCTGATGGAGCGCTTCGCCGAAGACGCCAACCTGCTGGCCACGCTGCGCCGCTTTCTCAAGCAGGAAGCCATCGTCAGTGCCCGCCTGGTGCCGGGCAAGGAAGAAGAAGGCGCCAAGTTTCGCGATTATTTCGAACACGATGAACCGCTGAAAAGCATGCCCTCGCACCGCGCCCTGGCGATTTTTCGCGGACGTAACGAAGGCGTGCTCAGCGCCAGCCTGACCGTCGGCGAGGATGCGCCCGGCACGCTGCACCCCTGCGAGGTGATGATTGCCCAGCGCTTCGGTTTGCCAGTGCCGTCGGCGGCGCAAAGCAGCCGCCCCGCCGATAAATGGCTGGGCGAAGTGGTGCGCTGGACCTGGAAGGTCAAGCTCTACACCCACCTGGAAACCGACCTGTTTGGCGAGCTGCGCGACGGCGCCGAAACCGAAGCGATCAATGTGTTTGCGCACAACCTGCACGATCTGCTGCTGGCCGCCCCAGCCGGGCCACGGGCGACCCTGGGCCTGGACCCGGGCCTGCGCACCGGCTGCAAGATCGCAGTGGTGGATGCCACCGGCAAGCTGCTGGAACACGCCACGGTGTATCCCCATGTGCCAAAGAACCAGTGGCAGCAGACCCTCGCGGTACTCGGCGCGCTGTGCATCAAGCACCGGGTCGACCTGATCTCCATCGGCAACGGCACCGCCAGCCGCGAGTCGGACAAGCTGGCCGCCGAGCTGATCAAAAACCACCCCGAATTGAAAATGACCAAGATCATGGTCAGCGAAGCCGGCGCCTCGGTGTATTCGGCCTCGGAGCTGGCGGCCAAGGAGTTTCCCGACCTGGACGTGACCATCCGCGGCGCCGTGTCGATTGCCCGGCGCCTGCAAGACCCGCTGGCCGAGCTGGTAAAGATCGACCCGAAATCCATCGGCGTCGGCCAGTACCAGCACGATGTGTCGCAGCTGAAACTGGCGCGCAGCCTGGATGCGGTGGTCGAAGACTGCGTGAACGCGGTGGGCGTGGATGTGAACACCGCCTCGGCCGCCCTGCTGGCGCGCATCTCCGGGCTGAACGCGACCCTGGCGCAGAACATCGTCGCGCACCGCGACAGCAACGGTGCATTCAAGACCCGCGCCGCGCTGAAAAAAGTGCCGCGCCTGGGCGATAAAACCTTCGAGCAGGCCGCCGGCTTTCTGCGGGTGATGAACGGCGACAATCCGCTGGACGGCTCGGCGGTCCACCCGGAAACCTATCCGCTGGTGCAACGCATCGCCCGGGACACCGGTCGCGATATTCGCTCGCTGCTCGGCGACGCGAGCTTTCTGCAGCGTCTGGACCCCAAGCCCTTCACCGACGAACACTTCGGCCTGGTCACCGTCAGCGATATTTTGCTGGAACTGCAAAAGCCTGGCCGTGACCCGCGCCCGGAATTCAAGACTGCGACCTTTCAGGACGGCGTCGAGAATCTCAACGACTTGGAGCTGGGGATGACCCTCGAAGGGGTGGTGACCAACGTCACCAACTTTGGCGCCTTCGTCGATATCGGCGTGCATCAGGACGGTCTGGTGCATATTTCCGCGCTGTCGGAAAAGTTCATCAAGGACCCCCGCGAGGCGGTTAAGGCCGGCGACGTGGTCAAGGTCAAGGTCATGGAAGTGGATATCCCGCGCAAGCGTATCGCCCTGTCCATGCGCATGAGCGACACCCCCGGCGAGAAGATCGAGGGCCCACGCGGCGCACGCCAAGGCGGCCAGCCACGCACCCAGCAGGCCAATACCAAGCCCGCACGCAATGAGGCAAAAGCGCCAGCAACTCCCGCGAACAACGGCGCCATGGCAGCATTGTTCGCCAACGCCAAACAGCGCAAAAAATAGGCTATGTACCCGTTAACGGTTGCCGCGCGCTTTTGCAGGGTGGTCTTCAGTCCAGCCGATTTGCTATCAGCACATAACGGGGCCATAGCCAAAAAATAATCCGCCAAGCGTCGTCTTGGCACAAGGCGGCTTCGCCTGGGTATAACCGGGCGAGCCTACGGCGGGTTATAAGAGCCACCTGTCGCACGACCCGACGACTCATCGGGTTATCTCTTACCCTTGTAGACCGCTGCGACCGTCCCCATATTGGGCCGACCGCCGTGTTAAGGAATGTCCTCTTGAACGATCTGTTATCCCGCCGTATGGCCCTGCTCGGTGAGCCTGCCAATAGCCCACTGCTGCAGCAATGCTTGCATGGCATCGAGCGCGAATGCCTGCGCGTGGATAGCGCTGGGCAACTGGCCCTGAGCCCGCATCCGGCAGCGCTAGGCGCGGCGCTGACGCACCCGCAGATCACCACCGACTATTCCGAGTCGCTGCTGGAGTTCATCACCCCGGCCCTGGCCGATCCGGCGGACACCCTGGCAAACCTGGAGCTTACCCATCGCTTCGCCGCCAGCAAGCTTGCGCTCAGCGGCGAGTACCTATGGAGCCCGTCGATGCCTTGTCCGCTGCCGGACGAGGCGACGATCCCCATCGCCCAATACGGCCGCTCGCACATCGGTCAGCTCAAGTATGTGTACCGCCAGGGTCTGGCGCTGCGTTACGGCAAGAGCATGCAGTGCATTGCCGGTATTCATTACAATTTTTCAGTGCCGGAAAGCCTCTGGGCCCTGCTGCAACAGGCCGAGGGCGATACCCAGAGCGCGCGCGATTACCAGTCGGAGCGCTATATCGCGCTGATCCGCAACTTTCGCCGCTATAGCTGGCTGCTGATGTACCTGTTCGGTGCTTCGCCAGCGCTGGATAGCGGTTTTCTGCGTGGCCGTACCCACCATTTGCAACAACTGGATGCCGACACCCTGTATCTGCCTTACGCCACCAGCCTGCGCATGAGCGATTTGGGTTATCAAAGCAATGCCCAGGCCGGCCTGACGCCCTGCTACAACGACTTGACCAGCTACACCGACAGCCTGCGCAGGGCCGTATCTACGCCGTATCCGGCCTATGCCAAAATCGGCAGCAAGCAAGACGGCCAGTGGTTGCAGCTCAACACCAATATTTTGCAAATCGAAAATGAGTACTACTCCAGCATCCGCCCCAAGCGTGTGACTTATAGCGGCGAGCGGCCGCTGCAGGCCTTAGTGGCCCGTGGGGTGCAGTACATTGAAGTGCGCTGCCTGGACATCAACCCTTTCCTGCCGCTGGGCATCGACCTGACCGAGGCACGCTTTCTCGACGCTTTCTTGATGTTTTGCGCCCTGCAAGACAGCCCGTTGCTGGAAAACGAAGAATGCCAGGCCTGCACCGCTAATTTCCTTAAGGTGGTCAAAGAAGGCCGCCGGCCGGGTCTGCATCTGCAACACGACGGCCAGTCGGTCACTCTGCAGGCCTGGGCAGAGGAGCTTCTTGAGCGCATCCAGCCGCTGGCCACGCTGCTCGATCAGAGCCAGGGCGGCGACACGCACGCTCAGGCTCTGGCGGCGCAACGGGCCAAGCTCGCCGACCCCAGCCTGACGCCTTCGGCCCAGGTGCTGGCCAGCCTGAAAAGCCGTGGTGAAAGCTTCGCGCAGTTTTCCTTGCACCAGAGCCAGGCGCATGCCGAGTATTTTTGCAGCCATCCTCTCAGCGCCGTCGAGCAGACCGAACAAGAGACGCTGGCATGCCGCTCTCTGGACGCCCAAGCCGAGCTGGAACGCGGCGAAGTTGGCGATTTCGACTCCTTCGTCAACGCCTACCAGGCCAGCATCCTCACCATCAGCCCCTGAGCACCTGAACTTTGCGCGCGCCTCGTCGGTCACTTAACTGGGATCGACGCAAGGAGCCGGCTTATCGACGTCTCAACGGGCTTTATGGCCTGGCTGGATCGGCTGGAGTGGCGGTACTTCGTCGATCAACCGGCGCTGCGCACCCTGCTCGCCGCCGGTGCGATGCTGCTGGTACTGGCAGTACTCGCTCGGCTGTTGACCACCTTGGTGCGGCGCCTAGCCCGGCCCTTGCCGTTTACCCGACGGCTCAGCGAACAGCTGGATAAACCGCTGCGCCTGCTTTTGCCCTTGCTGGGCCTACAAGCGGTATGGAGCGCCGCACCCGTCACGCTGGCCTATATCGGGCTTGTACAACACCTGACGCTGCTGGCCATTATCGGCACCGTTACTTGGCTGGGCTTGGGCGCGGTGCGGGCAGTGGAACGCTGGGTGATCGACCGCCATCCAGTGGATATCATCGACAACCTGCGCGCCCGTCAAGTGCAGACCCAGACGCGGGTACTGGTGCGTATCCTGGGGTTTTTCGTGCTGCTGCTCGGCGCCGCCGCCATATTGATGACCTTCCCCGCCGCGCGCCAACTGGGCACCAGCCTGCTCGCATCGGCCGGGCTGGTGGGGTTGGCGGTGGGTTTTGCTGCGCGGCCCGTATTGACCAACCTGATCGCCGGCCTGCAGATCGCCTTTACCCAGCCGATTCGCCTGGACGATGTAGTGATCATCGAAAACGAATGGGGCCGGGTCGAGGAAATCACCGGCACCTATGTGGTCATTCGAATCTGGGACGACCGCCGCCTGCTCGTGCCGTTACAGTACCTTTTGGATAATCCGTTCCAGAACTGGACCCGACGCAATGCCAGCCTGACTGGCTCAGTCTTTTTGTGGGTCGATTATGCCTTGCCCCTGGAACCCCTGCGCAAAGAGCTGCAGCGCTTGGTCAGTACGACTCCTGAACTGTGGGACCAGCGCGTGTGCGTGCTGCAGGTGACTGACAGCAGCGAGCGCGCCGTTCAATTACGCGCCCTGGTCAGCTCGGCGGACGCCTCACGCAACTGGGATTTGCGCTGCTATATACGCGAAAACTTGATCGACTTTATCGCCCGTGGCTATCCCCACTGCTTGCCGCAACTGCGCGCCGAGCTGCAGGTCAACTCGCCAGATCACCCAGCGACACCCGCGCCGAACCCCGAACCACAGCGGCAACCACCGGTGTAAACACGGCACCATTACGCAATTTTTTACATGATCTTTTACACATGGCGCGGCAAATCGGCAGCAAACCCGCCAACGCCAGCAGCCGCTCGGCCGCGCCGCAGCACGGCGCCGAGCGGTTGCCAGCGCGTACTTGCCGGCCCTGCTCGCCTATATCAAAGCGCCCGCCAGTGAACCAATAACCCCGCCAGTGCGCAGACCACCAGCACTTCGATAACCCCGCGTTTGTAACGCAGCAGCGCCAAGCTGGCGGCCACGGCGATCAGCGCCGATGGCCCGTCGAAACGACCAGCGAAGCCTTCCGGCCAGAGCACGTGGTAGCCGAAAAACAGCGCCAGATTGAGGATCACCCCGACCACGGCGGCAGTAATACCGGTCAGCGGCGCGGTGAATTTCAGCTGGTTATGGGTCGACTCCACCAGCGGCCCGCCGGCGAGAATGAACAGAAACGACGGCAAAAACGTGAACCAGGAGACCAAGCTGGCCGCCACCGCGCCGGCCAGAAACGCCTGCTCGGCGCCAAATACCTGCTGCACATAAGCACCGATGAAGCCGACGAACGCCACCACCATGATCAACGGCCCCGGCGTGGTTTCGCCCAGGGCCAGGCCGTCGATCATCTGCGTCGGGGTCAGCCAGCCGTAATGGCCGATCGCGCCCTGGTAGACGTAAGGCAGCACCGCATAGGCGCCGCCGAAGGTCAGCAGCGCGGCCTTGGTGAAAAACCAGGCCATCTGCGTCAGGGTGCCGTCCCAGCCATACAGCCCGATCAACAAGCCCATGGGCAGCAGCCAGAGCAGCGCGCCGGCCGTCACAATCAGGACCAGGCGCGAGACGCGAAACCTCGCATGGTCCGGGGTGGGCGTGTGATCGTCGATCAGCGCCGGACCGAAGGACGTACTCGCCGGCTTCTGCCCGCCGCCGACACTGAACTGCGCCGGCAGCAGCCGCCCACCCAGATAACCGAGCAGCGCGGCGCCGAGCACAATCAGCGGAAAAGGCAGATGCAACGCGAAAATGGCCACAAAAGAGGCCGCGGCGATCGCCCACAGCCAGCGGTTCTTCAACGCCCGCGCGCCGATGCGCAGCGCAGCCTGCACCACGATGGCGGTCACCGCCGGCTTGATGCCGTAGAAAATCCCCGCCACCAGCGGCTGATCGCCAAAGGCGATATACACCCAGGACAGCCCGATCAGAATAAACAGCGAGGGCAACACGAACAGCACCCCGGCGATCACCCCGCCCCAGGTGCGGTGCAGCAGCCAGCCGATATAAATGGCCAACTGCTGCGCTTCCGGTCCCGGCAGCAGCATGCAGTAGTTGAGCGCATGCAGAAAACGCCGCTCGGAGATCCAGCGCCGACGTTCCACCAGCTCGTGATGCATGATCGAAATCTGCCCGGCCGGACCGCCGAAGCTGATCAGGCCCAGCTTGAGCCAGAACCAGAAGGCCGTGGCCAGGCTGACGGACTGTGGGGTGTCATGCTCGGTTTGCAGCGTAGGCATCGGCAGCGTATCCACTCGTACGGAAGGGCTAGAGCACGCTAACGCGCCCCGATGAAGAACGGATGACGGACTGCTGTTGCAGCGCACAACGCGGGTGTCGCGGAGTATGTGTAAACGGGATTTCTATTCAGCGGAATATAGCGGACTGATTCCCCCATCGACCTGCACTGGCGGCGGACGCCTCGCCCGCGAACCGGCAGATAGGTTTTAATAGCGGCCTGCTTTCACCCAAGGTTTGCCCTCATGCCCCTCACTGCCGACGACCTCGCCCAGATCAGCGCCCTCACCCTGCAGCATTATGTGCAACGCGCCGAAGAATTTCGCGAAGGCACTCGCGAGCATGATGTCAGCCAGAATATCGCGGCGTTGCTGCGGCATATTCAAGGCCCGGCGCCGTACCAGATTCTCGATTTCGGCTGCGGGCCGGGGCGTGATTTGCGCACCTTTCGCGCCCTGGGCCACCAGGCCATTGGCCTGGACGGCTGCCCACGCTTCGTCGAAATGGCCCGCGAAGACAGCGGTTGCGAGGTCTGGCGGCAGGATTTTTTGGCCCTCGATTTGCCGCCCGCGCGCTTCGACGGGATCTTCGCCAACGCCGTGCTGTTTCATATTCCCCGCCAGGAACTGCCGCGTATCTTGCGTCAATTGCACGCCAGCCTGAAGCCCGGCGGCGTGCTGCTTAGCTCTAACCCGCGTGGCGATAATCAAGAGAGCTGGAACGGAGAACGTTACGGCGCCTATTACGACCTGCACAACTGGCAGGCGCTGCTCGGCGCCGCGGGCTTTGTCGAACTGGAGCATTACTACCGCCCGCCCGACTTGCCCCGCGAACAGCAACCGTGGCTGGCCAGCGTCTGGCGCAGCGCCAGCCCGCAGCAAAGCTAAGCCGACGCAGCTTACCGCCGGTAATGACCGCCAGCTGGCGAGGTCCGCAACTGGCCGCGATCGCTACCGCGCAAGGCCAGAACGCAGAACCTAGCTGGAGCCAATCAGAACGCCGGGACCACGGCGCCCGAATATTTCTTCTCGATAAAGGCCTTCACTTCGGGGCTGGTCAGGGCAGCGGCGAGTTTCTGGATAGCCGGGCTGTTTTGGTTGTCGGGACGGGCCACCAGATAGTTCACATAGGGCGACTCTTTGTCTTCCAGCAGCAGGGCGTCCTTACTGGGATCGAGGCCCGCTTCCAAGGCGTAGTTGGTGTTGATCAAGGCTAGATCGACCTGATTCAGCACTCGCGGCAGCATGGCGGCTTCTAGCTGTTTGAAGATGAAATGATGCGGATTGCTGGCGATGTCTCGGGGCGTAGCCAAGGCATTGCTCGGATCTTTCAGCGTCAGCAGGCCGGCTTTCTGCAGCAGCAAGAGTGCTCGACCGCTGTTACTGCCCTCGCTGGGAATGGCGATAGTGGCGCCGTCCGGCACATCCTTGATGGAGGTGAATTTACTGGAATAGCCGCCGAAAGGTTCCACATGCACACCAGTGACGATGACCAGATGGGTACCTTTGCCAGCATTGAAGCTATCTAGGTAGGGCTTGGTCTGAAAGTAGTTGGCGTCGAGGTATTTCTGATCAACCTGCAGGTTGGGCTGCACATAGTCGGTGAACACTTTCACCTCCAGATCCACACCCTGCTCGGCCAGGCGCGGCTTGATCAGTTCGAGGATTTCCGCGTGGGGCACCGGCGTGGCGGCCACCACCAGTTTCTCGCCAGCCTGGGCCAGGCTCGCGCACAGAGCAGCCGCCAGAGCGGTCAACAACAGGGTTTTTCTCATGATCGGTTCTCACTGCACAAGTCGGAGCTGTATCGCCAGCTCCGGATAACGACTGAAATACCCGAGCGCAGTGCGCGGGGATTCAAGGTGCCCGACAATACCAGCACTTCAGCGCTTGGCGATGGATAACTCGCTGGCATTGCCGAAGTGATTAGGATCAACCCCATCACACCAAGGACGATGGCACTATCACCGCCTCATCGCCGCCCTACTCGTTCGCCAAGGAGCCGCCCCCATGAATCGTCGCATCCTGCACGCCCTGCTTGTACTGCTTGCCGGCCTGACTTTTGCCGCCAGCGCATTGGCCGAGTCCGTGCAGGTGGCCGTGGCCGCCAACTTCACCGCACCGTTCAAGGCCATCGCCGCCGAGTTCGAGAAGGACACCGGGCACCGCTTGGTAGCGGCCTTCGGGGCGACCGGCCAGCTCTACGCGCAGATTAACCATGGCGCACCGTTCGAGGTGTTCTTCTCCGCGGACCAGAGCACCCCGGCCAAACTGGAAAGCGCCGGGCTCAGCGTGCCCGGCTCGCGCTTCACCTACGCCATCGGCGGCCTAGTGCTGTGGTCGGCGCAAGAGGGTTACGTTGACGACCAGGGCGAGGTGCTCAAGCAGAACCAATTCCAGCACCTCGCCCTGGCCAATCCGCAAGCCGCGCCTTATGGCCTGGCCGCCACTCAAGTGCTAAATAAGCTCGAACTGCGCGAGGCGCTGCAGAGCAAACTCGTCGAAGGCCAGAGCATCACCCAGGCGCTGCAATTTGTGTCTACTGGCAATGCCGAGCTGGGTTTTGTGGCGCGCTCGCAGGTGTATAAGAATGGCCGCATCACCAGCGGCTCCGCTTGGGAAGTGCCTGATGAGCTGTATGAGCCAATCAAGCAGGACGCGCTGATTCTCAAGAAAGGCGAGCATAATCGCGCCGCCAACGCCTTGATCACGTACCTGCACGGTCCGAAAACCGCGGCCATCCTCACCGCTTACGGCTACACGCTCCCCCAGTAACTCACAGGTAAAACCTCGCGATGCCCCTGACTAAAGCCGACTTCGACGCCATATTGTTGACCCTCGAATTGGCCTCGCTGACCACCGTGCTGCTGTTGCTGATCGGCACACCAATTGCCTGGTGGCTGGCGCAAACCGGCTCCTGGCTGCGCAAGCCGATTGGCGCCATCGTCGCGCTGCCGCTGGTATTGCCGCCCACAGTGATCGGTTTCTACCTGCTGGTGCTCATGGGCCCGCACGGGGCCGTCGGCCAACTGACCCAGAGCCTTGGCCTGGGCACGCTGACCTTCACCTTCACGGGACTGGTCATCGGCTCGGTGTTCTATTCGCTGCCCTTCGTCGTCCAGCCGCTGCAGAACGCTTTCGAGGCCATCGGCCGCGCACCACTGGAAGCCGCGGCGACCTTGCGCGCCACGCCCTGGGACGCCTTCTTTACGGTGGTGGTGCCGCTGGCCAAACCGGGCTTTATCACCGCGTCGATCCTCGGCTTTGCGCATACCGTAGGTGAGTTCGGCGTGGTGCTGATGATCGGCGGCAATATCCCCGGCCGAACACAGGTGGCCTCCGTGCAGATCTTCAACCATGTGGAAACCATGCAATACGCAGAGGCTCACTGGCTGGCCGGCGGCATGCTGCTGTTTTCCTTTGTCATATTGCTGGCACTTTACTCAAGTCGCCGCATCCAGCAGGGCTGGTCATGATCCGCAGGCTATCTCCCAGTAAACCGCCGGTTGCCTCGCCTACTCGCCCGCCAGCCAGCCCGCTCGCCAGCCAGAACGATGCGTTGATCCACGCCCGCTTCAAGCATGAGCATCCGGGTTTTTCTCTGGATGTCGACCTACGCCTGCCCGGGCGTGGCATCAGCGCGCTGTTCGGCCACTCAGGCTCGGGCAAGACCAGTTGCCTGCGCTGCTTGGCCGGCCTGGATCGTGCGCCCGACGGCTACCTGCAAGTCAATGGCGAGCTGTGGCAGGACAGCGCTAACGGCTATTTTCTGCCCGCTCACCAGCGGGCGATCGGCTATGTGTTTCAGGACGCCAATCTGTTCGCACACCTGTCGGTAAGGCGCAATCTGGAATTCGGTCTTAAGCGCATCGCTACCGCCGAGCGGCGCATTGCGCTGGATCAGGCGGTCGAATTGCTCGGCATCGGTCATCTGTTCGCGCGTCTGCCAGCTACCTTGTCGGGCGGCGAACGCCAGCGTGTGGCCATCGCCCGTGCGCTGCTGACCAGCCCCACGCTGCTGCTGATGGATGAGCCGCTGGCCTCCCTCGACCTCAAGCGCAAGCTGGAAGTGCTGCCGTATTTGGAGCGTCTGCACGCGGAACTGGATATCCCAATCATCTACGTCAGCCATTCACCCGACGAAGTGGCGCGCCTGGCCGATCACTTGGTACTGCTGGAAGACGGCCGCGCCACCGCCAGCGGACCGCTGAAGGAAACCCTGCTGCGCGCCGATCTGCCATTTGTCCTGGAAGACGATGCCGAAGCCGTGGTCGATGGCCGCGTAACCGACTACGACCCCACTTATCGACTGCTGAGCATCCAACTGAGCGGCAGTGACGCGGTGCTGCGCTTAACCCATACGCCACTGGCCGCGGGCAAACCGGTGCGGGTAAAAGTGAAGGCACGCGATGTCAGCCTGAGCCTGGAAAAAGCCTGCGCCAGCAGCGTGCTCAACCTGCTCGCGGCCACGGTCGAGCATTGGACGCTGCTGGACAATCAGGCACAAACGCTGATCCATCTGCGGATCGGCGAGGAGCGGCTGCTCGCGCGCATCACCCGCTATTCCTTCGACACCCTGAACATCCACGCGGGGCAGGCGCTGTGGGTGCAGGTCAAGTCAGTGTCCCTGCTGGCGTCCGATTAAGCGGTTCAGCCCATACGTCTGCCGGATGTTCTTGCCAGAAAGAGTCCGCCGACCCGCGCAAAACGCCAAAGTACGCAAGAAACGGCGGCGCTGGCTGGCTCGGCAACACAGGTCTTCGCAAATTTCAGGCAAAAAAAACCCGCCAGCAATGGCGGGTTTTTTCGTCAAGGAGCAGATCAATTACTTGATCTTGCCTTCCTTGTAGATCACGTGCTTACGTACGACCGGATCGAATTTTTTAATTTCGATTTTGTCCGGCATGGTGCGCTTGTTCTTGTCGGTGGTGTAGAAATGGCCAGTACCGGCGCTCGACACCAAACGGATTAATTCACGCATGACTTGCTCCTTAAACCTTGATGCCGCGTTTGCGGATATCAGCCAGCACCACATCGATGCCGCGCTTGTCGATGATGCGCATGCCTTTGGCAGTCAGGCGCAGACGCACAAAGCGTTTTTCAGCCTCAACCCAGAAGCGGTGATGCTGTAGGTTCGGCAAAAAACGACGACGGGTTTTGTTGTTGGCGTGGGAAATGTTATTCCCAGTTACCGGACCCTTACCGGTAACTTGACAGACTTTCGACATACCTCAGCCCTCTAAATCCACATGCCCAACCCGGCATGGGTTGGCCGCTTAATCTCTGTTATTCGGCGCTGAGCGCCGCATTTCGTCAGGGTCTTACCGGCTACGCTGGTTAGCGTAGGAAACGGGCCCTTAGAAAAGAGCGCTGCTTTATACCAAAAAGACCCGCTTGCAACAAGGTTTGCCTGGTCTTAAACGATGAATAACACCGCGTTTTTTCTTACAACCAACCGTATTCAGCCATGGAAAGGGGCTCGCCCTCACCGACTATAAAGTGATCGAGCACTCGCACATCAATCAACGCCAGCGCCTCTTTGAGGCGCTGAGTGAGCACTCGGTCGGCCTGACTCGGCTCGGCCACTCCGGAAGGATGATTGTGGCACAGGATCAGCGCCGCAGCGTTATGCGCCAGGGCGCGCTTGACCACCTGGCGCGGATAGACGCTGGCGCTGTCGATGGAGCCCTGAAACAGCGCCTCATAGGCTAGCACGCGGTGTTTTGAATCCAGGAACAGGCAGCCAAATACCTCGTGGGGCTCATGGCGCAACAGCGCCTTAAGGTAATCGCGCACCGCCTGCGGGCTCTCCAGCGCCGAGTCACGACGCACCTGCTCGGCCAGATGCCGGCGCGCCATCTCCAGCACCGCCTGCAACTGGGCGAATTTGGCCGGGCCCAGCCCCAGGTGTTCGACAAAGCTCGGTTGATCGGCCTCCAGCAGCGCACGCAACCCGCCAAAAGCAGTGAGCAAGTGGCGCGCCAGGTCCACTGCACTGTGTCCGGCGACTCCGGTACGCAGAAAGATGGCCAACAATTCGGCGTCGCTCAACCGCCCTGCACCCAGCTCCAGAAGTTTCTCCCGCGGGCGCTCCGCCGCAGGCCAATCACGAATGCTCATAGCACCTCCATGTGTTGAGCAGGCCCGCTATGGCGCGGCGGGGGCTGTGTTATCTTAGCCCACGTTTTTGCGCTGCGTTGGGCTTGGGGAGGCGGCAGCGCGGCGGTGCATGTTCACCCTCTATTTACCCCTACAATTCTTATAAAAGGCACGTCTATGCAGCGGCTGTATCGCAAGCGCATCGTCCTCGGTGTGGGGGGTGGCATTGCCGCCTACAAGAGCGCCGAACTGGTGCGGCGCCTGCGCGATCAGGGCGCCGATGTGCATGTGGTGATGACCCGCAGCGGCCGCGAATTCATCACCCCGCTGACCCTGCAAGCGCTGTCTGGTCATCCGGTACATCTAGATTTGCTCGACCCGGCCGCCGAAGCTGCCATGGGCCATATCGAACTGGCGCGCTGGGCCGATCTGGTGCTGATTGCCCCGGCCACCGCCGACCTGATGGCGCGTCTGGCTCAAGGCTGCGCCGACGACCTGCTGACCACCCTGGTGCTGGCCACCGATGCGCCCGTTGCCTTGGCCCCAGCCATGAACCAGGCCATGTGGCACGACCCGGCCACCCAAGCCAATGCCCAGCTGCTGACCGCCCGCGGCCTGAAGCTGTTCGGTCCGGGCGCCGGCAGCCAGGCTTGCGGCGATGTGGGCCTGGGCCGAATGCTCGAAGCCGACGAGCTGGCGCGCTGCGCCGCTGACTGTTTTCAGCGCAACAGCCTGACCGGCCGGCATGTGCTGATCACGGCCGGACCGACTCAGGAAAACATCGACCCGGTGCGCTATATCACCAACCACAGCTCCGGCAAAATGGGTTTCGCCCTGGCTGAAGCGGCGGCCGAGGCTGGCGCCCGAGTGACGCTGATCAGCGGCCCGGTCTACCTGCCGACCCCGGACCGGGTCGAGCGCATCGACGTGACCAGCGCCCGCGACATGCTCGCTGCCTGCGAAGCCGCGATGCCCTGCGACCTGCTGATCGCCGCCGCCGCGGTAGCCGATTACCGCCCGGAAGTGGTTGCCCAGCACAAGCTGAAAAAAGACCCGAGCACCGGCGACGGCTTGCTCCTGCAAATGGTCCGTAACCCGGACATCCTCGCTACCCTGGCCAAGCGGCCGGACCGCCCGTTCAGCGTGGGTTTTGCCGCCGAAACCGAAAAGCTGCTGGACTATGCGTCCGGCAAGCTCCAGGCGAAAAATCTCGACCTGATCGTGGCCAATGATGTGGCCAACCCAAGCATCGGCTTCAATAGCGAAGAAAACGCCATCACCATCATCGACCGCGACCTGCAGCAACACAGCTTCGCTCAGACCAGCAAGGGCAAAATCGCCCGGCAACTGATCACCTTTATCGCCGACCGTTTCAATCAGGGTTAACCATGCACGCCTTGCAAGCCAAAATTCTCGACCCACGCCTCGGCCGCGACTTTCCGTTGCCGGACTACGCCACGCCTGGCTCGGCCGGTCTCGACCTGCGCGCCATGCTGCAGGAAGACCTGATCCTTGAACCCGGCCAGACCCAACTGCTGCCCACCGGGCTGTCGATCTATATCGGCGACCCGGGCCTGGCCGCGCTGATCCTGCCCCGCTCGGGACTGGGCCACAAACACGGCATCGTGCTCGGCAATCTGGTCGGCCTGATTGACTCGGATTACCAGGGCGAGCTGATGGTTTCGTGCTGGAACCGCGGCACCAGCGCCTTCACCATCACAGTCGGCGAGCGCATCGCCCAGCTGATTCTGGTGCCGGTGGTGCAGGCACATTTCGAGTTGGTCGAACAGTTCGACGAAAGCCAGCGCGGCGCCGGCGGGTTTGGTCACTCCGGCAGTCTTTAAGCCTTCTTAACTTCGTAGCCCAGGCGCACACCGCGGTTCAGGATGCGGCAGAAACACCCCAGGAGGCAGTCTGTGAAGCTCTATCGGCGCACCGCCAAAAATGCAGAAGCCCTTGCCCACTCTGCTGCTGCAGGCAAACCGAGCAGTACCTATAGCGCGCGCAGCCTGGATCTGCAGGCCCTGCTGCCGGGCTTGTGCGCCGTGCTCGGTGGCCTGCTGGTAGCCGGCGGCCTGCTCTGGTTTGCCCTTAGCAGCGCCCAGCAGCGCCAACAGGCCCAGCTCAGTCAAGCCTGGGCCGGCAGTCAGGTCGCAGCATTGCAGCACGCCCTCACGCAACTGAGCGCCGACACTCAAGCCGCCGCCGCCAACCCGCAGCTGTTGCAGGCTTTAAATAGTCAGCAGCCGGCGCTGATCAGCCAGGCCGAAGAGAGCCTGCTCTATTGGGATGGCGTGGTCGCAGCCCACCTCAATGCGCCCGGCCAAGCCAAGCAAGACCCCAGCCACTTGGCCCCGCTGAATTTCGCCGCTCTGGATCTGCTGCACCGGGTCGAAAACGGCCAAGCGCCGGCGCCGGAGGCCTACAAGGTCGGCGCGCGCTGGCTGGTCTACAGCGCCACGGGGCTGCGCACCAAACCCGACGAGCCACTGCAGGGCACACTGCTGCTGGCGGTCGACCTGGAACGCCTGCTCGCCGCATTGCCGCCGCTGCCCGCAGAGGTTGGCCAGCTGCAGCTGACTCAGCAATTCGGTCAGGCCGCGCCACAAGTGCTGGCCCAACGCGGCCAACCGGGAACCCGCGCGCCGCAGATCCTCAGCACCGGCAATCCGCATTGGCAGCTACGCTTCAGCGCGGGACCGGCGCTGACCAGCGGTGCCGACGCGCTTTTGCTGTTGGGCCTGGCCGCCCTGTTGGCGCTGGCCGGCGCGCTGCTCGGTCTGCTGCTGGTGCAAAACGGCTTACGTCGGCGCTTGCGCAACGATGCACGGCAACTGGCGCAATTAATTAAAGAACTGTCTACCGGCAAAAACGTCCAACCGTTCAGCTTAAGCCTGCCACCCCTCGATAGCCTGGCCCAGAGCATCGCCCGCCAGCTGCGTCGTAAAGCCGCCGCGCCCGCTAGCCCGGGGCTGAGCGACGATCCGCCAGGCCGGCAAAGTGCATCGGCGGCAGAGTCTGCCACACTGGTTAATCCACTGTTTCAAGACACCGATATCCTCGATATCGACATTCTCGATGAAGACCAGGATCTCCTGGGACTGGAGCTCACACCCGTTATGACTAGCCCTCGCGTTGCCCCTAAACTACCCGGCGCTATTTTCCGCGCTTACGACATTCGCGGCGTGGTCGGCGACAGCCTGACTCCCGAAACGGCGTACTGGATCGGCCGCGCCATCGGCTCCGAAAGCCTGGCCCAAGGCGAGCCGAATATTTCGGTCGGCCGCGACGGCCGACTCTCCGGCCCGGTGCTGGTCGAGCAGTTGATTCAGGGCCTGCTCGATTGCGGCTGTCAGGTCAGCGACATCGGCATGGTGCCGACCCCCGTGCTCTATTACGCAGCAAATATTCTGGCCGGCAAGTCCGGGGTGATGCTCACCGGCAGCCATAACCCGCCGGACTACAACGGCTTCAAGATCGTCATCGCCGGCGACACCCTGGCCAATGAACAGATCCAGGCCCTGAAGACCCGCATCGACACCAACAACCTGGCCAGCGGGGTCGGCTCGGTCGAACAGGTCGAGGTGCTGGAGCGTTACTTCAAGCAGATCCGCAATGACATCGCCCTGGCCAAACCGTTGAAGGTGGTGGTCGACTGCGGCAACGGCGTGGCCGGGGTGATCGCCCCGCAATTGATCGAAGCCCTGGGCTGCACGGTGATTCCGCTGTTCTGTGATGTCGATGGCAACTTCCCTAACCATCACCCGGACCCCGGCAAGCCGGAAAATCTGGTGGACCTGATCGACAAGGTCAAGTCTGAGAACGCCGATCTGGGCCTGGCCTTCGACGGCGATGGCGACCGCGTTGGCGTGGTCACCAACACCGGCACTATTGTCTTCCCGGACCGCCTGCTGATGCTGTTTGCCAAAGACGTGGTATCGCGCAATCCCGGCGCTGACATCATCTTCGACGTCAAATGCACCCGTCGCCTGAGCCCGCTGATCAGCGGCTACGGCGGCCGGCCAGTGATGTGGAAAACCGGCCATTCACTGATCAAGAAAAAAATGCGCGAAACCGGCGCCCTGCTGGCTGGCGAAATGAGCGGGCATATCTTTTTCAAGGAACGCTGGTTCGGGTTTGACGACGGCGTCTACAGCGCCGTGCGTTTGCTGGAGATTCTCAGCCAGGACAACCGCGACGCCGAACAGGTGTTCGACGCGTTTCCAAACGACATCAGCACCCCGGAAATCAATATCGAGGTCACTGACGAAAGCAAATTTAGCATCATCGATGCGCTGCAGCGCGACGGTCACTGGGGTGACGCCAACCTGACCACACTGGACGGCGTGCGCGTCGATTATCCCAAAGGCTGGGGCTTGGTGCGCGCGTCCAACACCACGCCGGTACTGGTGCTGCGCTTTGAAGCCGAAACCCAAGAAGAACTCGAACGCATTCAAGCGGTGTTTCGCGTGCAGCTCAATGCCATCGTCCCCACCCTGAACCTACCCTTTTGACTAGCGCGGAGCCTTGTATGAGCCTCAACCGTGATGCGGCCATCAACATCGCCAAGGTCCTGTCCGAAGCGCTGCCGTATATTCGCCGCTTCGTCGGCAAGACCCTGGTGATCAAGTACGGCGGCAACGCCATGGAAAGTGATGAGCTGAAAACCGGCTTTGCCCGCGATATCGTGCTGATGAAAGCCGTGGGCATCAACCCGGTGGTCGTGCATGGCGGCGGCCCGCAAATTGGCGATCTGCTTAAGCGCCTGAATATCGAGAGCCACTTTATCGATGGCATGCGCGTCACCGATGCACAGACCATGGATGTGGTGGAGATGGTCCTCGGCGGTCAGGTCAACAAAGACATCGTCACCCTGATCAATCGCCACGGCGGCAGCGCCATCGGCCTGACCGGCAAGGACGCGCAACTGATCCGCGCGAAAAAAATGCTGGTTAGCCGCAAGACACCGGAAATGACCCAGCCAGAAATCATCGACATCGGCCATGTTGGCGAGGTGATCGGGGTCAACACCGACCTGCTGAACATGCTGGTCAAGGGCGATTTTATTCCGGTGATCGCGCCCATCGGCGTAGGCGCCCATGGCGAGTCTTACAACATCAATGCCGACCTGGTGGCCGGCAAAGTCGCCGAAGCGCTCAAGGCCGAGAAGCTGATGCTGCTGACCAATATCGCCGGCCTGATGAACAAGCAAGGTGAGGTGCTGACCGGAATGGACACCGCCGAGGTTGATCGGCTGATTGCCGACGGCACCATCTATGGCGGCATGCTACCGAAGATCCGTTGCGCGCTAGAGGCGGTGCAAGGCGGCGTGAACAGCGCGCATATCATCGATGGCCGAGTGCCCAACGCGGTGCTGTTGGAGATTTTCACTGACAGCGGCGTGGGCACCCAAATCAGCAACCATCCCAGCATCCCGCTTTAATACCGCAACCGGTGCCTCGGCCACGCCTGGTGGAGTGAACGGGGCGCTGGCGACTTTAATCGCGAGCCGTTTCTACGTACGGCGTTAGCGGGTGACAGTACGCCGGCCAACCCTCAGGGCTGGATGCCGAGCAATTCAGCGATGCGTACACGCTCGGCGGTAAAGCTGTCCTCGGCCTGAAGACGGCGCTGCTGAAAACGCAGGATGTCGTTGTCTACACTGGCCTGCTCGCTTTTGAGGTTGTCGATCTGCGCCAGCAGGTGCTCCGGCACCGCTTGCCCGGCGCGCTCTTGATCGGCCGCCTGACGCTGCAGGTTGATCTGCTGGTTGCGCAGCGACTGCAAATTGCTGCGCGCCACACCGATCACCCCATCTAGCTCGCTGAGCTTGCGCGCCTTGGCCCGTTCCACATCCGCCACCCCGCTGTATAGACTCAACAGCTGAGCATCCGTTTGCGCCCGGGCTTTATCGGCCAATAGACGCTGACGCTGCTCGGCACTCGGCGCCGGGAGCACGACGCGGATCACCCGGCCGCGCTCATTAAGCACCTCATAGCCCTTGCCGATGTACTGCGACGGCACACCTTGGCGGTCCAGGACGATGCCGCCCTGGTCATTGGTATAGCGATACAACTCGGCGGCATCGGCCCATAACGGCGCGCATAAACCGAGCATAAGCAAAGTGCGAACCGCGCCGAGCATGCGCATAAGCAGAGCCTCTTTTATTTTATGAATCGCGCAGCGATTTTAAGAAAGGCGCAGTCGTCAAATACCATACTCAGTGCGATAAGCCTGGACGGCCGGCAAGTGACGCTTTAGCTCGCCATCCTCCGCCAAGTATTGCAAGACCTGGTCCAACGACACGATGCTCACCACTGGAATATTGAAATCGCGCTCCACCTCTTGAATCGCCGACAGCTGACCCTGGCCGCGCTCTTGCCGGTTCAGCGCGATCAATACGCCAGCCGCCTGCGCGCCCTGGGCCTGAATGATCTGCATGACCTCGCGGATGGCGGTCCCTGCGGTGATCACGTCATCGATAATCAGCACTCGCCCGGCCAATGGCGCACCGACCAAGCTGCCACCTTCGCCATGCGCCTTGGCTTCCTTGCGATTGAAACACCAGGGCAGGTCCAATTGGTGCTGCTCGGCCAGGGCGATGGCCGTGCTGGCGGCCAGCGGAATGCCTTTGTAGGCCGGACCGAACAGCACGTCGAACGCAATGCCGCTGTCGACCACCGCCTGGGCATAAAACCGCCCCAACTGGGCCAGCGCCAGACCGCTGTTAAATAACCCGGCGTTGAAGAAATAAGGACTGTGGCGCCCGGACTTCAGGGTGAAATCGCCGAAGCGCAGCACGCCGCGCTCAATGGCAAAACGAATGAACTCACGCTGGTAAAGCTGCATAGAAAAGCCCCGGAAGGCACGGTTTTAGCTAGGAATTTAGTTAAGATTTTAGCTAGAGTTTAGCTAATGACACCGCGCTCGGGTATCATACATGCCTGTGTTTTTTGGGGCCATTTATGCGGATCATCAGTGTCAACGTGAATGGCATTCAGCCGGCAGTCGAGCGCGGCCTGCTGAGCTGGTTGCAGGCGCAAAATGCCGATGTCATCTGCCTGCAAGACACCCGCGCTTCTGCCGTCGAGCTGGACGATCCCGCTCTGCAACTCGATGGTTATTTTCTGTATGCCTGCGATGCGCAAGTGCCTGATCAAGGTGGCGTGGCGCTGTATTCGCGGCTGCAACCTAAGGCGGTGATCAGCGGCCTGGGCTTCGATGCAGCCGATCGCTACGGCCGCTATCTGCAGGCCGACTTCGATAAGGTGAGCATCGCCACCCTGCTGCTGCCTTCCGGGCAGAACGGCGACGACGATCTGAACCAGAAATTCAAGTTTATGGACGATTTCGCCCATTACCTGGATAAACAACGCCGCAAGCGCCGCGAGTACATTTATTGCGGCTCGATGTTTGTCGCGCACCAGAAGCTCGACGTTAAAAACTGGCGCGACTGCCAGCTGACCCCAGGCTTTCTCGCCCCCGAGCGCGCCTGGATGGACGAAGTGATCGGCACCATGGGTTACGTCGATGCACTGCGCGAAGTCAGCCGCGAAGCCGACCAGTTCAGCTGGTGGCCAGACACCGAACAGGCGCAGATGCTCAACCTCGGCTATCGCTTTGACTATCAGCTGCTTACTCCTGGCCTGCGCCGCTTTGTGCGCAGCGTCCGGCTGCCGCGCCAGCCGCGTTTTTCGCAGCACGCACCGCTGATCGCCGATTACGATTGGACGCTAAGTGTCTAAGCCAAAAAACAGCTCACACAAAAAAGCCGGCTAACATGCCGGCTTTTTTGCGTTCTACGAGCCTACTTCAATAAGCGCAAGCAGAACGGATAACGATAAGCCTGACCTTCATTGGCCTTGATGCCGGCGATAATGGTCAGCACCAGCGCACCGAGGCCGACCAGCAACATCAACGGAAAACCGATCAATACCCACGCCAACACGCCGCACACCAAAAAGGCCAGAGTGACGGTAATTTGAAAATTGACCGCCTCCTTGCCCTGCTCATCGATGAAGGGATCGAGGTCTTTCTTGATTTGCCAGACGATCAACGGCCCCACCACGTTGCCGACCATGGGCACCAGAAACCAGAAGAATCCGGCAAAATGGCAGAACATTGCCCATTTACGCGCCTCTTGGCTGGGCGTTGGCACGGTTTCCTGATTCTCGTTCATGGGGCGGCTCCTTAAGTAGCGGAAAATTAATCGGCCAGCGCCGCGCGCTGCAGCTCAAACAGTTCGGTAATGCCTTTGTTCGCCAGCGCGAGCATGGCGTTCAGTTCTTCGGGCTGGAAGGGCGCGGCTTCGGCGGTGCCTTGTAGCTCGATAAAGCCGCCCAGGCTGGTCATCACCACGTTCAGGTCGGTTTCGGCTGCGGAGTCTTCGAGGTAATCCAAGTCCAGCACCGGCTCGCCTTGGTACATGCCCACCGATACCGCTGCGATCATCTGCTTGAGCGGATCGCCGTTCTTCAGGCCGCCGCGCTTCTTGATGATTTTCAGCGCATCGACCAACGCCACCATGGATCCAGTGATCGAGGCGGTACGGGTACCGCCGTCAGCCTGAATCACGTCGCAATCGACGTACAGGGTATTTTCGCCGAGCTTGGACATGTCCAGGGCGGCGCGCAGCGAACGGCCGATCAGCCGCTGGATCTCCAGGGTACGGCCGCCCTGCTTGCCGCGGCTGGCTTCGCGCTGATTGCGGTCACCAGTGGCGCGCGGCAGCATGCCGTATTCCGCGGTCAGCCAACCCTTGCCCTGACCCTTGAGAAAACGCGGCACGCCCGACTCGACGCTGACCGTGCAAATCACCTTGGTATCACCAAACTCCACCAATACCGAACCTTCGGCGTGCTTGGTGTAGTTGCGAGTGATGCGAATGGAGCGCAACTGATCGGCGCCGCGGCCGCTGGGACGTTTCATGTGAAATACCTATTCTGGGACGGAAAACTACGAATCATTATAAGGGTCGCATAGCCACGACGACATGCCAAATTGAGACCGGCCGGCGCTCTGCGCTACAATCGTGCGCCCTTTATTTGCTCTTTTCTCCTGTGAGGTACTCCCATGGTGCATAGCATGACCGCCTTCGCCCGCGTCGAGCAGGCCAGCGCCCACGGCACCCTGAGCTGGGAGCTGCGCTCGGTCAATCACCGCTACCTAGAGCCACAATTGCGTCTACCAGAGGCGCTGCGCGACCTCGAAGGCGCGGTGCGTGAAACGCTGCGTCAGGGTTTATCCCGGGGCAAGGTTGAATGCACCCTGCGCTTCGCCGAAGAAGCCGCCGGCCAAGCGCTGCAGGTCGATCAAGCACGCGCTACGCAACTGGTGGCGGCCGCTGAAATAGTCGCTGGGCTGATCCAGCAGCCGGGTCCGCTTAACCCGCTGGAGGTGCTGGCCTGGCCTGGCGTGCTAGTGGCCGCCAGCGTTGATCAGCAGGCGCTCAACAGCGCCGCGCTGAACTTGTTCAAGCAGGCCCTGAGCGAACTGAAGAGCAGCCGCGGCCGCGAAGGTGCGGAACTCGCCAAGCTGCTCAATGAGCGTCTGGACAGCATCCAGGAAGAAGTGCTCGCCCTGCGCGAACTGGTCCCACAGATGCTCGCCGGGCAACGGCAAAAAATCCTCGCGCGCTGCGCCGAGATGCAAGTCGACCTGGACCCCCAGCGCCTGGAGCAAGAACTGCTGCTGCTGGCGCAAAAAAGCGACGTAGCCGAAGAACTCGATCGCCTCAGCACTCACGTCAGCGAAGTGCGCCGGGTGCTAAAAGCCGGCGGCGCGGCCGGGCGGCGCCTGGACTTTTTGATGCAGGAACTCAATCGCGAAGCCAACACCCTGGGCTCCAAAGCCTTCGACACGCGCAGCACGCAAGCCGCGATCAACCTCAAGGTATTGATCGAACAGATGCGCGAGCAAGTACAAAACATCGAGTAAATCACTGCGCCAGGCGAGCCGTCGCTCGCTCCGTTATTAGACTCAATACAGCCAAGACCGTCCCGGGAAGTTCTTATATGTCCGTCACCACCGGCATTCTCTACATCGTTTCCGCGCCCTCTGGGGCCGGCAAAACCAGCCTGCTCAAGGCGCTGGTCGACAGCCACTCGAAGATCCGCGTGTCGGTTTCGCACACCACCCGCGCCATGCGTCCGGGCGAGGTCGACGGGGTGAATTATCACTTCGTCCAGCGTCCAATTTTTGAGCAGATGATCGAGCGCAGCGAATTTCTCGAGCAAGCCGAAGTCTTCGGCAATCTGTATGGCACCTCGCAACGTGCGCTGGAGCATACCCTGGCCGAGGGTTTCGACCTGATCCTAGAAATCGACTGGCAAGGCGCGCAACAGGTGCGCCACCTGATGCCCCAGGCCAAATCAATTTTTATCCTGCCGCCCAACCAGCAGGCCTTGCGCCAGCGCCTGACCAACCGCGGTCAGGACAGCGATGGCATCATCGCCCAGCGCATGCGCGAGGCGGTCAGCGAAATGAGCCACTACATTGAATACGATTACTTGGTAATCAACGACGACTTCGCCCATGCCCTGGACGACCTGAAAGCTATAGTGCGCGCCAACCAACTGCAGCAAAGCCCTCAGCAACAGCGTTTCAACACGCTGCTAGAGGCGTTGCTGGCCTGATCGTCACGGCCAATGTTCCGCCAGAAAGCCGGCAACACCGGGCGGGACGACCGGGGAAAACACGCCGAAGCATCGCCCGCTGCAGCGTTTATGTTCGTCCACAATCTGCGCTAACCAGCCGATAGCTGGCGCCTCACGGCATTTAGCGCTTCCCTTAATGCGGGTTATTTTTTAGACTATTCAGTTCGATCAGCCCATACGGGCCCCGCTTTTACCGTTACTTGCTACGAGGAAGATCATGGCCCGCGTTACAGTTGAAGACTGCCTGGAACATGTACTTAACCGCTTCGAGCTGGTCATGCTCGCGACCAAGCGTTCCCGACAACTGGCCACCGGTGGCAAAGAACCGCTGCTGGCCTGGGAAAACGACAAGCCAACCGTTCTCGCCCTGCGCGAAATCGCCGCCGGCCTGATCGATTACGACGTGATCGCTCAAGCCGAAATCGTCGATGACGAGCCGCTCTTTGCGGCGTTCGACGACGAGGCTAACGAAGCGCAGTAAACCTATGCTAGGTCGAGGTTACGCGGCATCACAGAGCCAGTTACGCTGGCAGGGGGAATACCGTTGCCAAGCATAGACGCCCTCGCCGATAGACTTTCGACCTACCTCAGTGCCGACCAGGTGAACCTGGTCCGCCGAGCTTTTTTCTACGCCGAACAAGCCCACGACGGCCAACGCCGGCGCAGCGGCGAAGCCTACGTCACCCACCCGCTGGCCGTAGCCAATATTCTCGCCAACATGCATATGGACCATCAGAGTTTGATGGCTGCCATGCTGCATGACGTAATCGAAGACACTGGCATCGCCAAAGAAGCGCTTACCGCGCAGTTCGGCGAGAGCGTCGCCGAACTGGTGGACGGGGTCAGCAAACTGACCCAGATGACCTTCGAAACCAAGGCCGAAGCGCAAGCCGAAAACTTCCAGAAAATGGCTATGGCCATGGCCCGCGATATTCGGGTGATTCTGGTCAAGCTCGCCGACCGCTTGCACAACATGCGTACCCTTGAGGTGCTGGCCGGCGAAAAACGCCGGCGCATCGCCAAGGAAACCCTGGATATTTACGCGCCCATCGCCAATCGCCTGGGCATGCACAGCGTACGCATCGAGTTCGAAGAGCTGGGCTTTAAGGCCATGCACCCGATGCGCTCCGCGCGCATTCAGCAGGCGGTTAAACGGGCGCGCGGCAATCGCAAGGAAATCGTCAACAAGATCGAAGAATCGCTGATCCATTGCCTGGCTCGCGAAGGTCTGGAAGGCGATGTGCTGGGCCGCGAGAAACACCTGTACGGCATCTACCAGAAGATGCGCGGTAAGCGCCGGGCCTTCAACGAGATCATGGACGTCTACGCCTTTCGGGTGATCGTCGACAAGGTCGACACCTGTTACCGCGTGCTCGGCGCCATGCACAATTTGTACAAGCCGCTGCCCGGGCGCTTCAAGGATTACATCGCGATTCCCAAGGCCAACGGCTATCAGTCCTTGCACACCACCTTGTTCGGCATGCACGGCGTGCCTATCGAAATCCAGATCCGCACCCGCGAGATGGAAGAGATGGCCAATTACGGTATCGCCGCCCATTGGCTGTATAAATCCAGCGAAACCGACCAGCCCAAGGGCACTCATGCCCGCGCGCGGCAATGGGTCAAGGGTGTGCTGGAAATGCAGCAACGCGCCGGCAATCCGCTGGAATTTATCGAAAGCGTGAAGATCGACCTGTTCCCCGACGAGGTCTATGTATTCACCCCCAAGGGCCGAATCATGGAAATGCCCAAGGGTTCCACCGCGGTGGATTTCGCCTATGCGGTGCATACCGATGTGGGCAACAACTGCATCGCCTGTCGTATCAACCGCCGCCTGGCACCGCTGTCCGAGCCGCTGCAAAGCGGCGCCACAGTGGAGATCGTCACCGCGCCGGGGGTTCGGCCAAATCCGGCCTGGCTCAACTTCGTGGTCACCGGCAAGGCCCGCACGCACATTCGCCATGCTCTCAAACTGCAACGGCGTTCCGAATCCATCAGTCTCGGCGAGCGCCTGCTGAACAAGGTGCTGACCGGATTCAACAGCCATATCGACCAGTTGCTGCCCGAGCGCGTGCAAGCGGTGCTCGCGGAATACCGCCTGGAGGTGCTTGAAGACCTGCTGGAAGACATCGGCCTGGGCAATCGCATGGCCTATGTGGTGGCTCGCCGCTTGCTGGCCAGCGAAGGCGATCGACTGCCCATCGCCGAAGGGCCGCTGGCGATTCGCGGCACCGAAGGCTTGGTATTGAGCTACGCCAAGTGCTGCACGCCGATTCCCGGCGACGCCATCGTCGGCCACCTGTCGGCCGGCAAGGGCATGGTGGTGCATCTGGAAACCTGCAAGAACATCGCCGAAATCCGCCAGAATCCGGAAAAATGCATTCAGCTGTCGTGGGCCAAGGAAGTGGTCGGCGAATTCAATGTCGAACTGCGCATCGAACTGGAACACCAGCGCGGGCTGATTGCCCTGCTGGCCAGCAACGTGAATGCCGCCGACGGCAATATCGAGAAGATCAGCATGGATGAACGCGACGGCCGGACCAGCGTGGTACGCCTGATCGTAAGCGTGCATGACCGCGTACACCTGGCTCGAGTCCTGCGCAAAATTCGCGGCCTCAAAGGCGTGATGCATATCAACCGAACCCGCACCTAAGCCGCACCTCGGCGGCCCGCAACCGCGCAGCAAACCCTCGGCTTAGCTATTTTTATGGCTATGTACCCGTTAACTATTGCAAGGCCTGGAAGCCCCGTAGTCCCTGTCTCTTGGTGATACACCCGAACCAGTGGTGGCGCGGCTTTCAGCGTTTTCTTACAGTTTCCCAACATGTAACGGGTACATAGCCATTTTTATTGATCGACCACTCTCCCCCCGACCATCAAGGCTATTCCCATGAGCAAAACCGTGATCACCAGCACTCAAGCACCTGCCGCCATCGGCCCGTACTCCCAAGCGATCAAGGCCGGCAATACTCTGTATATGTCCGGGCAAATCCCGCTGGACCCGACCACCATGGAACTGGTGGAAGGCTTCGAGGCGCAGACCGTGCAGGTCTTCGAGAACCTCAAGGCCGTCATGGAAGCCGCTGGCGGCTCGTTCAAGGATGTGGTCAAGCTGAATATCTTCCTCACTGATCTATCGCACTTCGCAACGGTCAACGAGGTGATGGGCCACTACTTTCAGCAGCCCTATCCGGCGCGCGCCGCCATCGGCGTAGCCGCTTTGCCGCGCGGCGCCCAGGTCGAAATGGATGCCATTTTGGTTATCGAATAAGGCCTACTTCACCGCGGCGCTGCCAGGCCCGCGGTTTTTCCAACACAAACGCTCACCCTGCCTCAGTTCCGTGCACTGCAATTTATCCATCAGACTGACCGACGCAATCACGCTTAAACCGCTTCTGCGCGGTTTTTTGTATTCCTTGTGCCTGCCCTCTTGTTCAGCACTTTTCCATCCGCTCTTAACCTTTGCTCGCACCTCTTGCGCATTGCTAAGCCGACGCTCTATCTCGGCCTTCATCGGCTGAACGGCGATCTGCTAAACAGTGCCCGTCAGCACCACGTCCCTTCCCATTTCCCGTGAACAAGCAGTCACCGCATGACCTATAGTCCTAGCAATGCTCGCCTTTAGAACTGCTTGAAGGACTCACGATTCGCCGGCAGAATGCCGCCTCGCGATAAGTTGCCGGTCATCCACCCAGCCGTATTTTCAAGACAGTTCGCGCTGCCCGTAGAATTTTGGATTGATACAAAAATAAAATAAGGAGATTTTCACGTGCACATCGGTGTTCCTCTCGAAACCCATAGCGGCGAGACGCGCGTTGCCGCCACGCCCGAAACCCTCAAGAAGCTGATCGGCCAAGGCCATCGGGTCACCGTGCAGAGCGGAGCCGGCCTCAACGCCAGCATCCCGGACAGCGCCTATGAGGCCGCCGGCGCAACCATCGGCAACGACACCACGGCCTTCGGTGCCGAACTGGTGCTTAAGGTTCTGGCTCCGAGCGAGGCCGAACTGGCCCACATGCAGACCGGCGCGGTACTGGTCGGCATGCTCAACCCGTTCAGCAACGAGACCATTGCGCGGATGAATGCCCGTGGCATCACCGCCTTCGCCCTGGAAGCGGCGCCGCGCACCTCCCGCGCGCAGAGCCTCGATGTGTTGTCGTCGCAGGCCAACATCGCCGGCTATAAGGCCGTACTGCTGGCTGCCCACCATTACCCGCGCTTTATGCCGATGCTGATGACCGCCGCCGGTACGGTGAAGGCCGCGCGCATTCTGATCCTCGGCGCCGGCGTGGCCGGCCTGCAGGCCCTCGCCACGGCCAAACGCCTGGGTGCAGTGATCGAAGCCTCGGACGTGCGTCCGGCGGTCAAGGAGCAGATCGAATCGCTGGGCGGCAAGTTCGTCGACGTGCCGTGCGAGACCGACGAAGAGCGCGAGTGCGCCGAAGGGGTCGGCGGCTACGCGCGGCCGATGCCGGCCTCGTGGATGGCCCGTCAGGCCGTGGCGGTGCACGAACGCGCCAAGCTGGCCGACATTGTCATCACTACCGCGTTGATTCCGGGGCGCAAGGCGCCCGTATTGCTCAGTGCCGAGACCGTCGAGCAGATGAAGCCCGGCTCGGTGGTCATCGATCTGGCTGCGGCGCAAGGCGGCAACTGCCCGCTGACCGTCGCCGACCAGGTGGTGGTCAAGCACGGCGTGACCATCGTCGGCCACAGCAACCTGGCGGCCCTGGTGCCGGCGGATGCCTCGGCGCTGTATGCGCGCAACGTGCTGGATTTTCTCAAGCTGGTCATCGACAGCGAAGGCCAACTGCACCTCAACCGCGAAGACGACATCGTCGCCGCATGCTTGATGTGCACAGGCGGCGCCGTCGTGCGCACTAACGGTTAACCAGCGGCTAAGCGGGAGCAAAATCATGGAAATTTCTGACGGTATCTACAACCTGATCATCTTCGCCCTGGCCATTTACGTGGGTTACCACGTGGTCTGGAACGTCACCCCGGCGCTGCACACTCCGCTGATGGCAGTGACCAACGCCATCTCGGCCATCGTCATCGTCGGCGCCATGCTCGCCGCGGCGCTGACCGTTACGCCGTTGGGCAAGACCATGGGCACCCTGGCCGTGGCGCTGGCCGCGGTCAACGTGTTCGGCGGCTTTCTGGTCACCCGGCGCATGCTGGAAATGTTCAAGAAAAAAGCGCCGAAAGCCAGTGTGGCCGGCACCTCGGCGGAGAAACACTGATGAGCATGAACCTGATCACCGTTCTCTACCTGATCGCCTCGATCTGTTTTATCCAGGCCCTCAAAGGCCTGTCGCACCCGACCAGCTCGCGGCGTGGCAATCTATTCGGCATGCTCGGCATGGCCATCGCCGGCTTCACCACGCTGGCCCTGATCGCCATGCAGGTCCGCGAATTTCAACAGCGCGGTGTCGACATCAATCTAATCGCGGGCCTGGGCTTTGTGCTGGTCGGCCTGTTAGTCGGCGGCACAGCCGGCTCGCTGATGGCCAAACGCGTAGAAATGACCAAGATGCCGGAACTGGTCGCTTTTATGCACAGCATGATCGGCCTGGCAGCGGTGTTTATCGCCATTGCCGCGGTGGTCGAGCCGCAGTCGCTGGGCATCGTCGCCAGCCTCGGCGATGCCATTCCCAGCGGTAATCGCCTGGAGCTGTTTCTCGGCGCGGCCATCGGTGCCATCACGTTCTCCGGCTCGGTGATCGCCTTCGGCAAGCTGTCGGGCCGGCTGGTATTTGGCCGCAAGTTCCGCCTGTTTCAGGGCACACCGGTACAGTTCACGGGCCAGCACTGGATCAATCTGGCCATCGGCTTGAGCCTGCTCGGCCTCGGCTTGGCCTACACCTTCAGCGGCAATCTCAGTGCCTTCGCCCTGATGCTGCTGTTGGCCTTCGTCATCGGTGTGCTGATCATCATCCCCATCGGCGGCGCCGACATGCCGGTGGTGGTCTCGATGCTCAACAGTTATTCGGGCTGGGCAGCGGCCGGGATCGGTTTCTCGCTGAACAACTCGATGCTGATCATCGCCGGCTCGCTGGTCGGCTCAAGCGGCGCAATCCTCTCGTACATCATGTGCAAAGCGATGAACCGCTCGTTCTTCAACGTGATTCTCGGTGGTTTCGGCGGCGCTCCCGCAGTGGCCGGCCCAGCCGGTGGCCAGGAAGCGCGGCCGGTTAAATCCGGTTCAGCCGACGATGCCGCCTTCGTGCTAAGCAACGCCGACAGCGTGATCATCGTGCCCGGCTACGGCCTGGCAGTGGCCCGCGCCCAACACGCCTTGATGGAGCTGGCCGAGAAGTTGACCGCCCGCGGCGTCACCGTGAAATACGCCATCCACCCGGTAGCCGGGCGCATGCCGGGGCACATGAACGTGCTCCTGGCCGAGGCTGAGGTGCCTTACGAGCAAGTGTTCGAGATGGACGATATCAACTCCGAGTTCGGCCAGGCCGACGTGGTGCTGGTGCTCGGCGCCAACGACGTGGTCAACCCGGCGGCGAAAAATGATCCCACCTCACCGATTGCCGGCATGCCGATTCTCGAGGCCTACAAGGCCAAAACCGTGATCGTCAACAAGCGCTCGATGGCCAGCGGCTACGCCGGTCTGGACAACGAATTGTTCTACCTGGACAAGACCATGATGGTCTTCGGCGACGCCAAAAAAGTCATTGAAGAAATGCTCAAAGCCGTCGAATAACCCAGACCTCCTGCAGCACCACACAGCCCCGGCCTCGCGCCGGGGTTTTTTGTTTGGGTGACACCCGCGCGCGCAAAAACTGTACTGCTGTACCGCTCGCAAAAGGGCACTGTTTTGGCGCCTCAGCAGCCTTTTCGTCTAAAAAACGCACCCTAAAGAAACAAAACCGATACAGATGCTTCGTTTGGTAACAGTACAGTTTGCTAAAAATAGCATTTAAGGCAGCACAATTTCATTCAGCTGTGGCTATAGCTACAAAGCACCAAGGAGGATCATAGCTGCAGGTAAAATCATCTCGCTAGCCCGCCACAAGCGGAAGGACGTCATCATGGAACGTACCCTCAGTTCCGGTCTGTTTTTCGGTAACACTCAAGCCACCACGCCAGCCGCCTTGCCGCAGCGCGTGCTCGCCAATTTGATGGTCTGGCAGAAGCGCATCGCCAGCCGCCATCAACTGGCCCGCCTCGATTCGCGCCTGCTGGCCGACGCCGGCATCACCGAATCCCAGCGCTACGCCGAGCTGAACAAGCCCTTCTGGCGCTAATCCGCCGCAGGCAGGCGCGTTCCCGCTGGAAGCCCTCAGCTGTAAGTACTTAAAAACCCGTCGCAGGTCACTGCCGACGGGTTTTTTGGTTATGGACGCGTTATAGGTTGATCGAGAATCGTCGTGTGGGCTTTATCGCGGCATTTAGGGTCGTAGGACGACAAAACCACGCCGCATTAGCCACACACGCAGACTTCATGCATTTAAGCGGTGTCTGTACCAAGTCCCCGCCGCGCGTCTGATAAACCTACCTAAAACAGGTCTGGCCGTTGGCCGGCACTGGCTCTAGGGCAGCCATCTGGCTAGGATTGTGCGCTTAGGGCGTAGCAGACGTTGCGTCGTATCAAAATTAACCAGGAGCTTCGCTATGATCTCATTTCGCCTTTTAAGCGCTGCCGCCCTATTGGTGGTTGCTAGCAGCGCCTCAGCCACCAGTTTCATCGCCACCACCGACGCGCTGGGCAGAGCGACGGTCGCCATCACCGACGCCGTATCCGACCTGTCGTCGTCCCTGAATGACGACAAAATCGTGCGGGCGGCCCGGGACGATGCGGCCAGTTTCGTCGCCAGCGCCGGCGATCTGCGTGGTGTGCAGCTGGAAGCCGCACTCAAGCATATCCGCCAGCAGGCGCCGCAACTGCAAGCCAACGACCTGCAACTGGCCGAGGCCATTCTCGCCCTGTGAGCAAGGCCCGGTGAAACATTGGCGAGCCGTCGGGCTGGCCAGCGGGTTGCTGCTCACCAGCTTCAGTGCTCAGGCCGACCTGCGGCTGACGCTGCAGCACACTGACCTTAACGACGCCGAACGCCAAGCCAGCCAACAACTGCTGGACGACGCCATGGCGGTGCTGCCGCCGCGGCTTATCCAGCAGCTCGATCGCCAGGTTGAGGTCCGCTGGCGTGCGGATTTGCCCCACGACGCCTACGGTCGCGCCAGCCGTTTCGATGTGCTGGACCTGAATGCCCGACTGCTGCCCGCGCTGGTCGATGGTTCGGCCGCCGGGCAAGCAACCGCACGCGCCCACGGCACCCAGCGCCGCGAACTGCTGGCCACTCTGGTGCACGAACTCGGCCATCTGTACGACCGCCACCGCGCCTGGCCCGCCGCCGAAAAAACCCGTCTGCGACGCTGCCGCCAACAGGCCAACAGTCTCGGACTGATCGGCTTGCCGGGCGAATGCCGGGGCCAGACGGCGCGGCGCTTCACCTTCAGCGACGATCCGCGCCTGCTCGACCTCGCAGGCTGGCCGCAGGCGGTCGGCCGGCGTGGCGCGCGTGAAGCGGACAATGGCCAGGTGGCGCGCAGCCCCGATCCCTACGAGTTGAGTAATCCGCGCGAATTTGTCGCGGTCAATCTGGAGTATTTTCTGCTCGATCCGGCCTACGCCTGCCGCCGACCAGCCCTGCAGCGCTATTTTAGCGATCACTTCGGCTGGGCCCCGGCGCAATCATTGGCCTGCGCCGAGGGGTATGCCTATTTGAACGCCGGCAGCGATTTCGCGCGCCAGCCCCTGGGCCGACTCGATCCCGAGCGGATCTACGCGGTCGAATACCTGCTGGCCGAAGCCAACCAGGCCTGGGCCAGCCGCTGGGGCCACAGCATGCTGCGTCTGGTGATCTGCGCGCCCGGCCGGCCGCGCGGGCCAGACTGCCGGCTCGACCTCGAGCAGCACTTGGTATTGTCCTACCGAGCCTTCGTCGGCGATGTGCAATTGTCCAGCTGGGACGGCCTGACCGGCGCCTATCCCTCGCGGCTGTTCGTGCTGCCGCTGACCCAGGTGATCGACGAATACACCAAGGTCGAGCTGCGCGGCCTGACCTCGGTGCCGCTCACGCTCAAGCGCGACGAACTGCGTCAGCTGGTCGAGCACGCCGCCGAACTGCATTGGAGCTACGACGGCGACTACTATTTCATCTCCAACAACTGCGCGGTGGAAACCCTCAAGTTGCTGCGCAGCGGCACCGACCTCAGCCAATTGCAGGATCTCGACAGCATCCTGCCCAATGGTTTGCTGGCGCTGCTGGAGGCTCGCGGCCTGGCCGACGGCAGCGTGCTCGACGACCCGCGCGAAGCTCTGCGCCTGGGTTATCGCTTCGACTCTTATCGCGAGCGGTATCAGGCCATGTTCGCCGTGCTCAAAGCTCGACTGCCGGTGCCGCAAACCCAAGTCGAAGACTGGCTTAACTTGCCAGCCAATCAGCGCCAGCCGTGGTTCGCGCGCGCCAATCAGCGCGCCGCCGCCGCGCTGCTGTTGCTGGAGCAGGCCGCACTGCGTCGACAGGTGCTGTTGGCCCAGGATGAACTCAAACGCAGTTATATGACGGACCGCCAGCAGCCGGACGGCCACCTCGCCAAAGCGGGTGCGATGTTGCAGCAGATCCTCGCCAACAGCGACTTTCTCAGCCGCCCGGCGCAATTACTTGAAGACGGCTATGGCTTGCCCCAGGCCGGTGAATGGCAGCGTCTGGAACGCGAAAGCGCCAGCCGTCAGCAACACCTGCGCGGCCTCAGCAACGAGCTGGACCTGGAAGTCCGGCGCCTGCTGAACGCCGATCGACGACGCGAGCTGGAGGCCACCGAGGCCAACCTGACCCAGCTCGGCGCGCACCTGCGCAGCCTGCATAAGGCCGCAGGCGGGCTGGTGTTGCCCTGAGCCCAGGCCGCCAGTGGCTACAATTGCCGAGCCGATTGCCGCCAGCAAAGCCGAGCGCACTGATTGCTTACCGTCACATCAGCGCCGCTAAACGAGCCATGCCGCTGGACAGGCACTGAAACCTTGCGCCCGCTCGGCAAGCTGTCGAAGATGGCCGCCTTGTTTGCCTGTTTTGTTTGTCCTGCTGGGGAAGCCCGTGATTGATTTGTTATTGGCCCTCTGGCCGCTGTTTGCGTTGATCGTCGGCGGTTACGCCCTGCGCCGGGTGGATTTTCCCGGCGAGGCTTTCTGGCCCGCCGCCGAACGCTTGAATTACTACATCCTGTTCCCTGCCCTGCTGTTCAGCAGCCTGCTCAATGCACCGCTGGATAACCCGGCGCTGCCGCGGCTGGCGCTGGCGGTGTTGCTGGGGCTGGGCCTGGCCTGGCTGGGGTTGTTGCTGGGCAGACGCCTGTGTGGCTGGAGCGCCGGACGCTTCGGCGCGCTGAGTCAGGGCATGCTGCGCTTTAACACGTATCTGGGATTGGCCGCGGTCGGCAGCCTGTTCAGCCAGGAAGGCTTGGGCCTGGCCGCTCTGTTGCTGGCAATCATGGTGCCGACGGTCAACCTGCTATCGGTCTGGGCGCTGACCGCCGAGCGCGGGGTCAGCGTGCGGACCTTGCTGATGCTGATGATCAAGAACCCGCTGATCCTCGCCTGTCTGGCCGGCATTCTAGTCAACCTGATCGGCCTCGGCCTGCCGGGCGGCAGTTCGCGCCTGCTCGGTCTACTGGCCGCCGCCAGCCTGCCGCTCGGCCTGCTCTGCGTCGGCGCGGCCCTGCGTCCGCGAGAGCTGCGCGGGGAGGTGCCGGCGCTCGGCTGGAACTGCCTGGCGCGCCTGCTGGGCATGCCGCTACTGGCGTACGCGGTGGCTCGCGGGTTGCAACTTCCGGCACTGGAAAGCAGCGTATTGATCCTGTTTTTCGCCCTGCCCACCGCCCCCAGCGCCTATGTGCTGACCCGCCAACTGGGCGGCGACAGCCACCTGATGGCCGGCCTGATCACCCTGCAAACCCTCTTGGCGGCGGCCAGCTTGGTACTGGTCTTGAGCTTGATTGGCGCCTGATCAACGCGGCACTCGCCGGCAAGAAGGCCGAGGGTGCCGCGTTTCTTTCAAGATTTCAGGGTGCGAAGTACCCGCCCCGCCAACGCACCTAGAAATAGATACTGAGGCCGGATTAATAGGCTAATTCATCATAATTGCCGAGGACTTGGGCGAATTGCCATCTTATTGACATACACTTGTAATCTAAGCGCCATTAAATAAATGCTTAATTGACATTAAAAACCATGAATTGACCGTATTTGAAAGAATCTCGCCGTTCACCTCCCCCTTTTTTCAAAGACGAGCCTGATGTAAATCCAGCTCTTTACGGCCGCCCTGAAACACACTAACTGTCAGCATCAGGATCAAGCCTTGTGACTATTCTTCGAAAGCAAAGCCGCTCCCTGGCATTTCGCCGCACTGCTCTGGTCATCGCCATCAGCCTCGGGATCAGCAGTTGCGCCAGCGTTGACCAGTTCGTCAACAGCAACAGCGGAACAATCAACTGCATTGCCGGCGGCCTGCTTGGGGCCGCCACGGGTGTCGCGGCAGCCGCGCTGACCAAGGGCAATGAGGGGGCCATGGTGACTGGCGCCGTGATCGGCGCGGCGGCAGGCTGCGGGCTCGCGCTGCAGTACAAGAACCGCCTACAAAAACTGCAGCAACTGGCCCGCGAAGAGAACATCAAACTGCAGGTGGAAACGCTGCAAACCCAGGGCAGTTCACCCCTCGCATCACCGAAAGACGCGGGCATCGTTGCGCAAGTGGAAGACCGCGGCATGTTTCCCACCGGCAGCGCCACACTCAGCGTCGATGGCCAGCGCCAAGTCCGCAAGCTGGCCAGCGCCTTCGCCGCCAAACCGGGCGAGCACGCTAGCACCGCAATCCTGGTGGTCGGACATACCGATGCCACCGGCACTGCCGAGTCCAACCAGAAACTCTCCCAGCGCCGAGCCCGCGCAGTCGCCAGTATTCTCGCCGAACAAGGCATTCCCACCGAGCGCATGTACTTCCAAGGCGCTGGCGCTTCTCGACCGATTGCCAACAACGCCGACCCGCTACTACGCGGCAAAAACCGCCGGGTCGAAATCGTCGAAGTCAACGACAAGGACATGCTGGTCAAGCGGATCAACGCCGAACAGAACAATCCCAAGTACCTGGCCCATGGCACCGCTACCCGCGCGCCACGCCAACCGGCCAGCCCGGCTATGCGCAGCAAAGCAACCACCCCTCCAGCAAAAGCTAACGTGCCAACAGTCGCCCAGGCACCTGCCAACACGCCGCGGTCAGGCAACTCTGGTAGCGCCATGGTGGATTTCGGTGGCCAGCCGGCTCTCGCCAGTAACTGGACCCTGGGCCGAGCCATTACTCCGAAGAGCGGTGGTTTTACACTGATTGCCACCGCTCAGGCTGCCGAGATGCCCATGGGCAGCTGTGAAGCCGATCGGCCGCGGCAAAGCGGCGCAGTCTTCAGTTTAGCGACCGGTCAGGCATTGGACACTCGCACCACCACCGATTACCTGCCGGGCTACAACAACCGGGTTTGGGCCAATGTGGTGAATGGCCACCTGGTCACCCTCTCGCCGGTTTCGATCCTGCGCGACTCTGCGAGCGTTGATCGCCAGCCCTTTATCGAAGTGGTCATAGGCTACGAGCAGGGCAACCGTAAATCGATCAAGAGCTCAGCCGTGGCGAACACCTATGAAGGCGAGAGCCAGGTGCTCTACCGCGTATTCAGCCAAGACCCCAAAGCGCCGGTGTCCTGCATCGACGTGGTGTTCAGCAAGAACAATTCAGAAGCCAAAGACGGCGCACTGTTCTACCCGGTAAACAGTAAAGAAGCTTATACCGCCCGGTTCGTGCCGATTCGCGCATAACTCAAGGAAATCAATATGGAAGACTTCAGCTTCAATGCGCTGACGGCGCTGCTTTGGGCCTACAAACTGACCACCAGTCTGGTGATTGCGACTCTGATCGCGGCCATTTTGATCAAGGTTTACTGGGACAAAGTCGGCTATTTTCTGATGCGCGTGTGGCATGGCACCCCCCTGATCGGCACCGTCGCGCGCTTGGCTAGGGGCAGCACCAGCACCGACCACAAAAAGTGGCTGCTTAGTGAAGCTTCGCTGTGCAACAACTACTACGACTACTATCAGGATGTCGGGGACAAGAGCTCCGACTACTACAACAAGTGCGAGTCCTACCTGGACACCATCGGTGAAGGCGGTCGCCGTGAGCGCCCGATCTGGGTGCTGGTACTGATCTTTCTGCTGATCCTCTTCGAGGCCGTAGGTTTCGCCTATGTGCTGGTGCCCTTTATCAACCAGAACCTGTCATCCAATGACCAAGCCTATCTGGGCTGGATGGCCGCGTTTCTCCTGTCGATTATCTCCGCCGGCTTTGCCGAAGCCGCCGGCCGGGCGATCCAACACAACTCGCTGGTCAACAAGGCCCGTCACTGGTGGGAAGGCGATCAGGATGAGAACAAGGTCGCCACGCTGAAACAGGTGCAGCCAAGTGTGCGCATCAAGGAAACCGAGAAGGACGAAGGCGGCAAGGATTACAACCGCATTCTGGCGCGTATCGTCACCAACCAGAGAGTGACCCCCCGACATGGCTGGATTGTCGGCTGCGCCTTGGTGGTGATGATCATGGCGTGTGCCGCATTCGGCATCCGCGCCTACCAGCTCAAGAGCATCGAGACCGAAATGGTCGGCAACCCCAGCGTATTTGCCGAACAGAGCTATGAAAGCAGCGACAGCCCCTTTGATCTGCCGGCGGACTCCGCGGCGGTAAACCAGGACGCTAACGACAGCACCCTGACCGACAAGATGGACGCGATTCGCAGTGCTTCGCTGATCACCTTTGTGGTGCTCTCGGTGATCTACATCGCCATCCAGGCAGTTAGCGTCTGGCTGGCTTCTATCTTCGGCTTCGCCGGGGTCGAATCGAAGAAGGCCTGGGAATACACCCACAAGTTCAACAACGCCATTGAACTTGAACGCTGGATGGAAAACCAACGCGGCAAGATCGCCGCCCATGCCGACCACAAACTGCGCATGCTGCAGATGAAGCTATCCAAGCGCACCACCACCGACAGCAGTGTGCAGGCCGCTATCAAAGGCGCTCAAAGCCGTGACTTCAACGCCTATGTCTTGCGCATGCAGGAAGATTCCGGCACCCATCGCTCGCAGCCGCAGCCAGGCATTCCGGCCGCTATCCCAGCCGCCGTCAAAACTCCGCAGAGCCCACCTTTGGACGATGCACCGCTCGTGGTTAACCAGCCAACAACTCCCGCCCAACCCAACGAAGCGGCTGCAGGGTCCAACCGTGCGGCAAGCCTAGCCACCAACCTCAGCGCCCTGCGCAACAAAGACCTGACGGCCTTCAGCGATGAGCAACTGGGCACCATCTGCGTGGCCAAGGGTTACGACTTGGACGCCGTGCTGGCCATTCGGGCTGAGCAGCAATTGCTCAAAGACTTCGATTCGGTCGAGGCCTGAATGAAACGTAAATTACTGCTAACCATCCTGTTCTGCCTGCCTGCCTGGGGGCACGCAGGTGCGCGCAACGACATACCCGACTGCTACGGCTACGCCAAGGTCAGCGAATTTCGCTCGGCCAGTGTCGGGCGCGAGCTGACGGTGATCGTCGACCAAACCATCCCCATGCCCGAGAGCATTCAAAAATCGTCATGGGGGCAGATTCAGCGGTTTGTGCAGCCGGGTGACAGCGTGCGTTTGTACAGCTTTTCGGCGTTCCTGCCTGGGCAATTTATGCAGCTGCGCTTTGCCGGCGAACTGAACAGCGCGATCGAAGACAACCGCCGTGACAGCATCGGCATGCAATCGCTGCGCACCTTCGACAAATGCCTGGCCGATCAGCGCACCTTCTTCGACAAAAAGTTCGGTCAAACCTTCGTCAGTGCCCTGCGCGAGGCCTCTGAAAACATCCCGCGCAGCGAAATTTTCCACTCGCTGCGCGAGATTGGCAGCGACCTGGGCCAGCAACCCGCCAAACAGCGAGTCATTTTGCTGCTCTCGGACATGCTGGAGAACAGCGACTTCGGCAGCTTCTACGCCAACAGCCGAATTCGCGATCTGCAACCCCAGGCCGAACTCAAGCGGGTCGGCGACAAACAACTGTTCGCCGACCTGCAGGGTGCCCGCGTATATGTCGCCGGTGCCGGCCTGGTCACCAAAGACGTCAAGCAGGCCTATCGCTCCGGCAAAACCTTGGAACAGCTACAGACCTTCTGGCAAGGCTACTTCGAAGGATCCAACGCCCGCTTGATGGCCTTTGGCACGCCGAGCCTGAATGTCGACCTGAAATGAGGCAATGAGGCCGCAGGAACGCCGGGAAAGAACTTCTGAGTTGAATCCTGAACTCAACCCATGAGTGCGGCGCAACCCGGAATCAATTCTTCTTCATCTTCACAGATTTGCTTCACAGGAATTCCCCATGAGCCGGATGTGCAACTTCTTACTGTTTGGAATGACCGCTTTATTGACTGGCTGCCAAGCGGTAAACACCACCAGCGGCGGTGTACTCGGCGTTGAGCGTAAGCAATATATGTTCAGCCTGCTCTCATCCCAAGATGTTAATCAGAAGTACGCATTGTCTTATCAGCAGACCCTAAGTGAGGCCACCGGCAAGGGTGTACTGGATCACAGCAGCGCGAATGCTCATCGGCTTGACGCCATTGGGCACAGGCTGATTGCCCAGGTGCCGGTATTTCGTGCCGATGCTGCGCAGTGGGACTGGCAGATCAGCCTGATTAAGAGTGACGAGCTCAATGCCAATTGCGGTCCGGGCGGCAAGATCATTTTCTATAGCGGCATTATTACTAAACTGAAACTCACCGACGATGAGATCGCCGCGGTAATGGGTCATGAAATAGCCCATGCACTGCGCGAGCACGGTAGAGAAAAAATGACCCAGGCCTATGGCGTGCAGATGGCAACCCAACTGGGGTCAATAGTCGGGCTCGATAACAGCATGTTGCAGATAGCCAACACGGGAGTGAAGTATGTAATGACACTGCCCAACAGTCGCAACAATGAAAGCGAGGCTGATTTGATTGGATTGGAGCTGGCGGCACGCGCCGGTTACAACCCAAACGCAGCAGTCAGTCTGTGGCAGAAGATGGACCGCGCCAACAGCAGTACTCCACCTGAATTCATGAGCACACACCCCTCCTCGACCACTCGCATCAGCACACTTCAAGCGGCTATTCCCAAGGTTATGCCCTTATATAAACAGCGGAAAAAAACGGCGAAGTAAGTGCACGTTAACCACCCGCACTACAACAAGCTGAGCTGTTCGTGACTGCCTCCCACTGACTTCAGCGCGTCTCCTTGAGCAGCCCCTTGAGTCGCCACCGCCAACCGCTGCGCCAATCCCGCGGCGCGTTCGGCGCGGGTGTGCACGGCTTCGCTCAGGCGCGCGGCCAGGCCCCAGATTTCCACTTTGTGCTTGGCCCGGGTGATGCCGGTGTAGAACAGCGAGCGGGTCAGCAGCGGGCTGGGTTGTTCGGGCAGCACCAGCAGCACTTCGCTGAACTCCGAGCCCTGGCTTTTATGCACGGTCATGGCAAACGCGCTGTCGTGACTGGGCAGGCGCGCCGGGGCGAACGGGCGAAAACCCTCCGCGTCGGCGCTTTCGAAAAACACCCGCAGGCCATATTCAGTGCGCAGGCAGATGCCGATATCGCCGTTGAACAAGCCCAGCGCGTAGTCGTTCTGCCCGACCATCACCGCGCGGCCGACATACCAGCGCTCTCGGCTGGCGATCTGCTTGCGGCGCTTGATCCGCGCTTCCAGGGCTTCATTGATGCCGGCCACGCCCCAGGCACCTTCGCGTTGCGCGGTGAGTACGCGAAAGGCATTGAACGCCGCAAAGGCCGCCGCTGGATCGGCGCTTTCGGCGGTTGCCAAAAACGGCGCATAACCCTGATCGAGACGCTCGAGCAGCGCGTGAGGAGTCGGTTGGGCATTCCAAGTCAGGTCGGCACGCGCCTCTTTTAATAGCTTCAGGGTGCCGGCGACCGCACCGGCATTGATGCGTCGGGCCAATTCGCCAATCCCGCTGTCGGCGGCGAAACGGTGACTGTGGGTCAGCAGCAGCACCGCATCGCCGAGCCTTGAGCACGGCGGCTCGACGGCTACCGCCTGCCCGGTGATGCGCTGCAGATCGACCGCCGCCTGGGCATCGAAGCCGCGCCCTTCGCAGAGTTCGGCGAAGACCGCACCGGCTTCCACCGCGCAGAGTTGATCCTTGTCGCCGAGCAGAATCAGCCGCGCGCTCGGCGGCAGGGCCTCGACCAGCTTGGCCATCAGCGCCAGGTCGACCATCGACGCCTCGTCCACCACCAGCACGTCCAGCGGCAGCGGCTTGGCCGCGGTATGCCGCACCTGCGGGCTGTCGCCGCGGCTGCCGAGCAGGCGGTGCAGGGTGCGCGCTTCCTCCGGCAAGGCGGCCTTGATCGCCGCGCTGACCGGCAGCGCGGCCTTGGCGCGGCGAATCGCCTCGGCCATCCGCGCCGCCGCCTTGCCGGTGGGCGCAGCCAGACCGATGGCCAGCGGAGCGACATTCGCTCGTTTAGCGGCGGACGGAACGCCGCCCGACGGATCGTTGCGCGACGGATCGCCGCCCGACGGATCGCCGCCCGACGCATTGCCAGCGGACTGACCAGCGCCATGCGGATTAGCGCCCGAAGGATCGCCGCCTGGCAGATTATCACCATGCTGCTTAACGTCGGACGGATCGCCGCCCGGCTGATTATCGACCTGCGACTCACCATCGGTGAGGTCAGCGTCGAGCTGACCGGCGCCCGACGGATCGCCGCCCGACGGATCACTGTCCGCCGCAGCGCCGCCGTGCTGTTCGAGTAGTGCGGCGAGCAAGCGCACCACGGTGGTGGTCTTGCCCGTGCCGGGGCCGCCGGAGATCACCGTCACCCGGCGGCGCACCGCTTGGGCGGCGGCCAGGCATTGCCAATCCGCCTGTTCGCCCGCCTGCGAGTCGGCCGCCGCTACCGCGTTAAAGGCGAACAGCCGCGCCAGGCTGGCAGTGAGGCGCACTTCATCGACCGCTGGCTGATCGGCCGCGCGGGCCAGCAACTGCGTGGCCAGCTGGGTTTCGTAGGCGTGGTAGCGGGCCAGGTACAGGCGCGGGCCATCCAGAATCAGCGGCGCGAACGCGCCGGGCGCGCCGACCAAGGGCGAGGCCTGCAGGCGGGCGCGCCAGTCGGCCAGCGCCGGCAAGCCGAAGTCGCATTCCGGCCACGGCCGCTGACCGGCCATGCGCGCCAGCAGCAGGCACACATCGCCGCGTTCCAACGCCGTGCAGAGCAGCGCCGCCGAGGCCAGCACCAGCGGCTCGGCGCTCGGTTCCAGGCGGTGCAGGCTGTTGACCAATGCGCGCTCCAGCGGGCCCAGTGGCAGTTCGGTAAGCATCATCGGTGCAGCTCCTGACTAGGACTGAAGGGCAGATTCGGCGTCGGACGGGGCGCTTCCTGACGGATCGCCATCCGCTGGATCGGTACCGCGCGATCCACCCTGGAATATTCAGCACGCTGCCACACCGCACGCGTTGCGACGCGACACAGAGACCGAAATGCTGGGTTATCCCTTATCCGACGTGGGGCGATGGCTGTCAGCCGGTTGGACGGGCGCATCACACACCTTCCGCAAACAGGTGGTCCAGCGCATCCAGCAGCGCATCCGTGGGCCGGGCGAAATACACGCCGGCACCGGGCATGCCGCGCAGAAACAGGTAGAAAGCGCCGCCCAGCTGCTCGTCGCGAAAATCGCTCAGGCGCTGGCGCAAGAAGCGCCGCAACGCCACCAGGTAGATCAGGTACTGCAGGTAATAATGCTCGCCGGCCAGGGCCTGCAGCAGCCGCTCGCTGCCGTAGAAGCTGACGTCCGGGCCCAGCCAGTTGGACTTGTAGTCGGCAATATACCAGCGCCCGTTGTGTTCGAACGTCAGGTCGATAAAGCCCTTGAGAAAGCCCTTGAGGGTGTCGAATTCCAGGCGCGTGGCGGCCTCTGCCAGCGCTGCCGGCAAGCCGTGGGCCGGGTCGATCAGGATGGCGCGCAGGCGCTGCACATTCAGGTTGCTCACCGGAAAGGTAAAGCCCAGCTCGGGCAGCCGGCACGCGGGCGTCAGGCTGGCCAGCGTCAGGCCCTGACCGTCGAGGTCGCTGTCGAGCACCTGTTGCAGCTGCGCCACGGCCAGCTCGGCCCATTCCACCGGCAGGCCGTGGCCGCTCAAGGCCGGCTCCACCAGCGCGCTCAAGGGGCCTTTGCCGCGCGCCCAGTCTTCCAGAATCGCGTGCAGGCAGGTGCCGGCGCGGGCGCCGCGGGGAAAGGCGAAAAAGCCCGTGCCCGGATCGCTGGCCGCGGGCATGACCAGCGCGTCGCGGTCCGGCGCTTCCATATGCATGCCAGCGGCCAGGCCGGAAAAGCTGCCGATGCGCCAGGCGCTGTACAGGCTGCGTTGCAGGCTGGCCAGTTGTGCCGGCGGCGCAGCGCGCTGTTCACCGATGCTGCTGGCCTGTTCGGTGAACAAGGGCAGCACGGTCATCTGGCCCTGACTGCTGGCGATTAATGTGTCGATCTCGGCGCGCAGGCCGACCGGACTGAGGGTCTGCAGATGGCTGGCCAGTTCGCCCAGGGCGTCGGTTCCCAGCAATGTTCGGCCGTGCAGCAGCCAGGCCAGCGCACTGCTGTGCAGGCCTTCTTCGCTCAAGCTACCGTCTTTTTTCGGCGTGCAGTCCACCGGCCCCCAATGCAGCCAGAGCCGATCGCGAGCCCGGGTCAGGGCCACGTAGGTCAACCGCAAGCGCTCGGCGAAGCGCTCGTGGCGGGCGCGCTCGCGGTGCTCGGGCAGCTGTTCGCCGCCCAGGTCGAGCAGCGGCGTGCCGTCTTCGGCGTGGCAATTGATGTCTTCTTTCTGGCGCAACAGGGCGCCGTCCCACAGGTAAGGGCAGAACACCAACGGGTATTCCAGGCCTTTGGAGGTATGGATGGTGACGATCTGCACCCGCTCGGCATCGCTTTCCAGGCGCAGCAAGGCTTCTTCGCCATGGTTGTCGACGCCGCGCTGAGCATTCAGCCACGCCAGCAGTTGCTCCAGTCCCGGACGCAGCAGGCTTTCACTTTGCAGCAGCTCGGCCAGGTGCAAAAGGTTAGTCAGCCGGCGTTCGCCGTCGAGCATGCCCAGCAGCCGCTGCGCCACTTGCTGCTCGTCCAGCCAGGCACGAAAGGCGCGCATAAAGCCGTGTTGCTGCCAGAGTTGATGGTAGTGCTCAGCGGCTTCGCGCTCCTGATCCCAGGCCCGCGCATCGTCCAGGCAGGCGGCCAGATCGCGGGCGCTGCGACCCAGCAAGCGCGTGGCCAGGGCGTAGCGCAGGGCGCCTTCGCGGCCGGGTTCGGCATAGGCCGCCAGCACCGCCGCCAGGGCTTCGGCCTCTTCGCTGTGCCACACGCTCTGCTTGCCGCGACGCACGCTGGGCACCCCGCGCGCGGCCAGCTCGGCGGCCACTTCGGCGGCTTGGCGATGGCTGCTGACCAGCACGGCAATATCGCCGCCTTTGAGCGGCGTGCGCGCACCTTGATGGTGCCCGGCGCTAGCGGCGTCAGGTTCTAGCGCCGCACGTTGGGCACGACTCTTATCGGTAGGGTCAATACTTGTCGGGACTGCTTGCGCTGCATCGGGTGCGACGCGCGGTTCCTGGCGGGCTGATGCCGCACTCGCCGCACTGGGCAGCGCCTCCGGCGCGGGCGGTTCTTCGAAATACGCCTCGCCATTGCGACTGGCGGTCAGCACGGAGGCAATCCGCCGGGCCGTATCCTCAGCCACCAGGGCGCCAGCTTCTCCCTTGCCAAGGTAGTCGTCATCCAGCCAGACCAGCGCCAGCGCCGCGCCCGGCTCCTCAGCCGTCCGCGGCAATACCAGCTGGGCGCGCGGCCGCGCACTGGCGCCCACCGGCGGATAGGTCAGGCCCGGCTCGGCGAACGGCATGGGCCGCGCGAATAACTGATTCAAAGCAGCGATCAAGGCCGGCGTGGAACGGTGGTTGGTGGCCAAGTTGTATTGGCGATCCGCCTCGCGACGGGCCTTGAGGTAAGTCGCCAGGTCCGCGCCGCGAAAGCCATAAATGGCCTGCTTGGGATCGCCGACAAAACACAGATCGGCGCCCCGGCGAGTGCGCGCCGTCCGCACCGGGTTGCCGTCCAAATGCATAGCCAGCTCGGCGCCGGCGAGCGGCTGGGCTGGCGAGTCCGCCGCCGCGTCGGCTGCGCCATCGAATGGCTGCCGCGCGACCCCTTCAATCGGCTCTGCCAGCGGCTCACCCGCCGCGCCCGGTGCCTGGTAAATCCGGTCGAAAATCTGGTACTGGATCGGATCGGTGTCTTGGAATTCGTCGATCAGCGCCACCGGATACTGCTCGCGCAGAGTGCCCGCCAGGTGCGCGCCGCCCTCGCCATACAGCGCCAGTTGCAGCTGGTTAAGCAGGTCGTCGAAGGCCAGCAGGCGCTGGGCGGCCTTGCGCTGCGGCAGTTGCTCGTTGAGCTGGCCGATCAGCCGTACCTGCAGGTCGATCAAGCGCTTAGCAGCTTCGGGCTGCGCGTCCTGCAAAGCATCGCAGAGGCCTTGCAGGGCGTCGGCCAGCGGACTCTCCGGCGCACTGGCGCCTTTCTTGCTGGCCTTGGCCAGGCCTTCACGTGACAGCCGCTGGTGCGCGTCGGTTTTGCTGAACAGCGCGGCGGCGTCACTGAAGTAGCCATTCAGCTCGGCCTGCCAGGCACCCAGCTTGGCCGAGTCGCACATATTGCTCTTGAAGCCGGCGAAGGCCTTGAGCTGCTCCAGCCAGACGCCACTCTCGCGCTGCCAGCTCGCCTGCGCCTGCTGCCAGGCGTCGCGCAGCGCGCTCATCTCGCTGCTCGCCCCAGGCGACGGTTCGATGCGCAGATAGGGTTTACCCAGGTGATTACGCAAGCGCTGCCGCAGGCTCTGCGGAGTGATCTTGCGCTGCACCAGAAAGGCCGCCCACTCCGGTTCGGCGGCGGCCAGTTCATGGCGCCAGAGGTCGGCCAGCAGGGCGTCGAGAATCTCCCGGTCGTCCTGGGTCAGCTCGTTGTCGAAATCGCCGCCGGCCTCGAACGCCGCGTCCTGCAAGGCCCGCTGACAGAAGCCGTGGATGGTGAAAATCGCCGCTTCATCGAAGCCATGCACCGCCAGCAGCAAGCGTCGATGGCTGGCCGTATCCGGGTACTGGGCGTGCAGGCGATTGAGCAAGTCGTCCGCACCCGGCCCGTTGTCGTAGACCGCCAGCAACTCGGCCAGCCGCTGGCGAATCCGCTCGCGCAGTTCGGCGGTGGCCGCGGTGGTGTAGGTGACCACCAGAATCTGCCCCACCGACAGGCGCTTCTCCAGCAGCAAACGGGCGTACAGCGCGGTCAGGGTCCAGGTCTTGCCAGTACCGGCGCTGGCCTCGATCAGCGAGCGGCCGGTAAAACTGTCCTGCAGCAGGTCCAGACTCGTCTTGCTCATACGCCCTCCTCTTCATCACTGGCCAACGCATCCAGCGCCGGGCCATACAGCGCTTCGGCGAGGCTTTCGAAGCGCTCGTCCAGCGGTTCGCGGTCGCGAAAGGCCAGGGCGTTCCAGGGGTCCTGGCTTTCGCCGGTCATATAGTCGTTGCCTTGCCACATGACTCGCGCCTCGCTGCGCGCGGCGTCGAGCGGCTCCTTGCGCCCGGGCTTGCGCCATTTATGGGCGAAGCCATAACTGCATTTGGCCAACACCGGCAGCGGTTCGCAGAGCGCGCTTTTATAGGCTTCGAGCCAGGGCGCAAGCAGCTCCAACGGATTGTCCAGCGGGCCCAGGCGCCACTCGCGTTGCGGCGAGAGCAACCGGCTGTCGCGGCTGACTTCGTGGCTCGCGGCATGGTTGAGCAGCAGATGGCGCAGCCAGAACGGCGCCAGTTCCCAGGCGCCGAGGTCGCGCAACCGGTAGTCGAACAGACCGCTTGCGCGGACCCCGTCCAGCCAGCCGTAGATGCGCACGCCAGCCAGGCGGATATCCACCAGCAGCGGCTGCGCCGTGTCGTGCGGGCGTTGCTCGAACAGGCGCGGCGCAAAGGCGCGGATCGGCCCGCGAATTTGTCCCCAGTGAGCCTGCCCCAACTCGCCCACCGGCAACCAACCGGAGGCCGCCGCTACGGCGCGTTCATCCTGCTCGCTCCATTCATGCTCGACCGCCTGCAAGGCCAATTGCCGCAAACCATGCAGCGCCGTCCAGTCGACGCTGAACGGCTCGTCGCCGGCCAACACTTCTTCGCTTTGCGCCAGGCGCAGGCCGAGGCGCTGCTCCAGCAGGTAGCGTGCCGGGTGCTTGAAACACTGCAGTAACTGGCTGGGCTCCAGGGTCAGCGGATCGCCGCCCGGCCCGTCGTCATCCGGCGCCGGCAGGGTTTGCGCGAAGGGCAGCGGCTGCGCCTCGACCGGCTCGGCCAGGCGCTGGGCGGCGCGAAACCAGGGCGCGGCAAACCCGACATGCCGCCCGCCCGCAAAGTTGCCAGGGGCGAAAGGCTGCAGCGGGTGCGCCAAGCTAATCCGCGCGCTGGCTTTTTGCGTCGGGGCAGCGCTGGCCGCATCGTCGACCCAGACCGCAGTGAGGTCGACCACCTCCAGCAGTTCGCTGAGCAACACCGAGGGCGGCAGCGACGCATTGCTGCGCGGGTCGCGGCCGACGTAGCTGAGGTACAGCGCGCTGCGCGCCGAGAGGAGGATTTCCAGCAGCAGATAGCGGTCGTCCAGGCGCCGCGCGCGGTCGCCGCGGCGTGGCCGTTGGCCGATCAAATCAAAGCCGGCGGCCGGGGTGCGTCGCGGCAAAGCGCCGTCGTCCAGGCCGAGCAGGCAGACCAGCCGAAACGGCAGGCTGCGCATCGGCACCATGGTGCAAAAGGTCACCGCGCCGGTGAGAAAGCCGCTAGCGCCGCCGCTCTGTTCCAGCGCGGCGCTCAGGTGTTGACGGATCAGCGCCAGCTCCAGCGGCCGCTGCATGCCGGACGCCTGGGCCTGCTCGGCCAGCGCGGCGCAGGCCTTGGACAGCAGCAACAGGCTGTCACCGGCTTCGCGCTCGTCGCACAGGCTGTCGATCAGGCCAAGCAGGCTCTCGGCCCATTCGGCCAGGCTGCGCGGGCGCTGCATGCTTTGCGCCAGCACGGCAAGGCGCTCGACGAAGGCCACCAGGCGCCCGAGCAACTGCGCGCGCGCACCTTCCAAGGCGTCCAGCGGCCAGCTCTCGCCCAGCAACGGCGCGTCCAGGCCGGCCAGTTGCGGCGGCGCGGCAAAGCCCAGCAGCAGCCGATCCAGCCCCTGGCGCCAGGTATAGGCGTTATCGGCGGGCAGGCCGAGGTTGGCCCGATGGGCGCCGTCGCGGCCCCAGCGCACGCCGGCATCGCGCAGCCAATCGCGCAGCAGCGGCAGGTCTTCGGCCTCGATACCGGCACGCCGGGCGATGGCCGGCTGCTCCAGCCAGGCCAGAATTTCCTCGGCGGCGAAGCGGCTGTCGGGCAGCGCCAGCAGGTTGAGGAAGGCCTCGATCAGCGGCACTTCCGCGCGCAGGCTGCGGTCCGCCAGACTGAAGGGGATGCGCGGCGCGCCGTCGCGGGCGGCGCCGGTTTTCACCGCGAACACCGCCTCGATATAGGGCGCGTAGCGTTCGATATCCGGGGTCAGCACCACCACCTGATCCGGCGTCAGGTCGGGTTCGGCGGCAAACCGCGCGAGCAGTTGGTCATGGAGGATTTCCACCTCGCGCAGCGGCGAGTGGGCGCAGTGCACTTCCAGCGAACGGTCGTCGCCGCGCAACTGCAAGCGCTCTGCGGGCAGGCGCGTGCGCAGCCGCAAAATATCGTTCTGCAGGGCGTGCAGCAGGCTGCTGTCGTGCAGGTCGGCATCTGCCGAATAAAAGCCCTCCTCCTGACCACCGAGGGCGAACAAGTCGTCGAAAAAGTCTCGGCCCTGCTTGCCCAGACTGGCCAGCAACGGATGACCGACATCCAGATACCAGTCATCGGCGTTGAACGGCGCCGCACCCTCGAATGGCGCCAAGTCCGCAGCCGCGCTAGCCCCCGCGCGAAGCTCGGGCTCGAGCGCGGCGCTTTGGATGCTGTTCTGGCCGTCGCTGTTGAAAGTCGGCTGCGGCGCCGGGTGTGGGACTGCCCGCTCGGCACTCGTCAGGTCGGCCTGCGCTGCGCTGGAGGATTGCCGGGCCAACTCGCGGATATCGCGAATCTCGCCCCAGGCTTCGCGGCACGGATTGAGCGCACAGATCACCACCTCGGTATGCCGTGCCAGGCCTTCGAGCACGCGCATATGGTGCGGCGGCAGGCTGCTGATGCCGAACACCAGCAGCCGCTCGGGCAGCCCGGCGAGGGGTTGTTCGCTGTACAAACGGCGCAGCAGGTCCTCCAGCAGGCGCGCGCGGTGCGGATGGCCGTGCTTGGTCAACTCGCGCCAGAGCAGCGCCTGCCAGGCTTCGTCCGGACCCAGATCGAGCAGCTCGTTGCGCTCCCAAGCCGCCAGCCAGTCATCGCGATACAGCAGGTATTGATCGAACACATCGGCAATCTTCGCCGCCAGCGACAACCGCCGGCGCTCATCGCCGCCGTCCAAGTAATGCGCCAGGCGCGGCGTCTGGCTCAGCTGAGTGGGTTCGCACAGCCAGTCGTAGAGGCGCCAGCTCAGAGTGCTGGGGGCGAAAGCCGACTGTTCCGGCAGTTGGCCGAGCACCAATCGCGATAGGTCCCAGACGAATTTGGCCGGCAGCTGAATCTCCAGCTGCATGGCGATGCCTTGCTTGCGCGCCAGTTCCAGGGTCAGCCAGCGGCCCATGCCTTGACTGGGCACCACCACCCGCGCCGGATCGAAGGGCGCACTCAGCGGTTGGGCCAGCAGCGTGGTTGCCAGCGCGCCAAGGGTTTCCAGATCGGGAGCGTGATAAAGAGTGAGCATGGTCTGAGCGGCCTCCTGGCGAGGGCGTAAGGGTAACTCAACCCTTTATCGTGTGACTCACTCTGCAGGGCGACCGAAAAAATGCCCACAACCGCCACAGGGCACAGATATCAGGCAATGTCCTTATTGGGCTGCCCCGCTGCCCAATAAGGAACAAAGGGCGATCAGTCGCAGCGCTCTTTTCGGCGGGCGAATGCTCTAACGTGGGCCAGCACGGCATCGGACGCAGCCTGAGCCCGGCCGCTTTCAAAGCATTCGGCAGTGACCCATCAATACAAAAAATACCCGCAGCAAACGTATCCACCTGCTACTGCGCCAGGGGCATGGTGTGAATACGATTACCCATCTACGCCTTTGGTCCCACCCTTACTGTTCATGAGGTCAATATCAATTGAACGGCGGCGCAATAAAATGGCTTTTTAGCCGTCCGCGCAGCAATGCCGCGTGGCCACTCTCCCGGAGCAACCCATGAACTCACATAGCAAAACCGTGCTGCTGTTGTCCCTGACGGCGCTGCTGGCTGCGGCGCCGCTGGCCTATGCGGCAGACCGCCAACCCGCCCCGACCAAAGCCATAAGCGCCATCGAGCGGGGTCACGCCAGCCAGGCCAGCGCACTGCTGGAGCGCGCGGCGCAGTACCTGAAAAGCAACGGTCCCGAGCAGGCCTTTGCGGTGTTCAACGACCGCCAGGGCACCTTTTCTAGCAGCGAGTATTACGTGTTCGCGGTCGGCCTGGACGGCACTCTGCATGCCAGTAACGGCGCCTCTCGGGCATTGGTTGGGTTGAACGTGGGCGAACTCAAGGATGCGGCAGGTACGCCCTTTATTCGCCAGATGCTCGACGCGGCCAAAACCAACAACGTCGGGGAGGTCGATTATCGCTGGCTGAACATTACCGATAACCGGGTGGAAAACACCGTAAGCCGCTTCCAGAAAGTAGGCGATTATCTGGTTGCCGTCGGCTATTACGCGCCACGCGCGTCCGCCGAAGAAGCCCAGGCCATGTTGAAAAAAGCCGTAGCGCTGTTGAAAAAATCCGGCGGTGAAGCGGCCTTCGCGGCCTTCAATGACCCGCAGGGCGACTATGTGGTTAACGACGAATATGTGTTCGCCATTGGCCTGGACGATGGCACATATCGCGCCAGTGGCGCCTCGCCCACTCTGGTCGGCGTCGACGTGCGCGACGTAACGGATGCGGCGGGCAAACCGCTGTTCAAGGACATGATCGCTCTGGCCAAGGAAAAAGGCAGCGGTACGCTCGACTACAGCTGGCGCAACCCGGCCACCAACGCAGTGGAGCACAAGCGCTCGCTGATTCAACGGGTGGATGACGTGCTGCTGGGGGTCGGCTATTACGCCAAACCGTGATCCAGCGCGAGCCATGCTGAGTCGCCTGTCCGAGAACATCCAAGCGCGCTAAGGCGCGCTGCACCCGCATCCAGCGACCCAGCAGACAACCGAACCGGGGCACTGATCCCAGTCAACAAAACAGAGCAGATCGCGAGCTAACATAAATGGCTATTCGCCAGTTAGACTCGCTCAATGCTCAACCTAACCCCTGTGTTGTTGATCCTGCCCGATGCCGCCGGCGCCCTGTATGGGCGCCGGCGGCTGGCGGGCCAGGCAGCCGACAGCCGGCGGCACGGTGAGTGCAATCCGATCGCATCGAGCGATCGGGCTGACAGAGCGTCGTTGACAGTCATTTTCTTGAAATGGCTGCCGACGGCGCTTTTTTTTGCGCGACATTTTTCAAGAGCGATCCGATGAACAATTCGCAGGAATTCGAGCAACTGCTCCAGCAGCTCGACTTGGGCCGCACCGAGGTCGAGCAGCGCCTGGACTTTCTCGACTGGAGTCAGGCTGATGTGGACAATCTGGCGCGGCATTGCCCACAGATGCTCGACGCTCAGGAGCCCTTTCTGGATCGGCTTTACCAGCGGTTGGGCGACTTTCCTGCACCGGCGGCGCTGATCGGCGACCCCGCCACCCTGACCCGCCTTAAGTCCAGCCAGGCTCAGTATTACCGGCGTCTGTGGCAAGGCCCCCACGACCAGGACTACGTGCGTAACCGCCTGCGTGTGGGCTGGGTGCACCAGAAGGTCGGCCTCGAACTTAAGTGGTACCTGGGCGCCTATCGCCTGTATTTGCAGGACATGCACCAGCAACTGTTGGGGCAGGGACCGGCGGCCGCGTGTTTTCAGAGCCTGCTTAAGGCGGTTTTTTTCGATATCAGTCTGGCCCTGGATACTTACAGCACTGCCCAACGCAAGGCGCTGGAAATCAGCGAGGCGCGGTTCGCCCGGGCCCTGCGCGGGGCCAATCACGGGCTCTGGGACTGGCACATCGAGAGCGACCAGCTGTACTTCTCCGAGCGCTGGAGCAGCATGCTCGGGCTGCATCCCGAGCAGCTTGGCAGCCACAGCGCCGACTGGTTCGCGCGCGTGCATCCGGACGATCTGGACGACCTGCGCCAGGCAATCGACGCTCATTTGCAGGGTGAAACCGAGGCGTTGCATCACCAGTACCGGCTGCGCCGCCAAGATGACAGCTACATCTGGGTACTGGTGCGCGGCATCGTCGAACAGGCCGCCGACGGCGAGCGACGCATGGCCGGCTCGCAAACCGATATCAGCAAGCGCTACGCTGCCGAGCAGCAATTGCACTATGCCGCTCGCCATGACCCCCTCACCGGCCTGGCCAACCGCACCCAGCTGGACGAATGGCTGATCGAACAGCGCCAGGCGCCCGCTGAGGCGCGCAACGGCGCGCTGCTGTTCATCGATCTGGATCGCTTCAAATTGATCAACGATAGCCTCGGCCACCAAGTCGGCGACCAGGTGCTGGTGGAGGTCGCTCAGCGCCTCAAGCAGTGCCTGCGTCCCGGCGATCATTTGGTGCGCTTCGGCGGCGACGAATTCGTCGTATTGCTTGAAGACCTGGCCAGCATGGCCGACGCCGAGGGGGTCGCCCAGCGCGTCTTGAGCAGTCTGCAACCGCCACTGTTGGAACAGGGCCTGGTGGTCAGTGCCAGCATCGGGATTGCTGCCCTCAGCGAAGAAAGCGCCGACCTCGACTCGCTGCAGGCCGCCGACCTCGCCCTGTACCGCGCCAAAACTGCCGGCAAGGCGCAGTTTTCCCGCTACAGCGACGAGTTGCAAAGCCAGGCACGCCAACAGCTGCAACTGCAGAATGCCCTGGATCAGGCCCTCAGCCGCGACGAGTTCCGTCTGCACTATCAGCCGATCTACCAGCTGGATGTCGATCTTCCTGCCTTGGTCGGGGTCGAAGCCTTGCTGCGCTGGCAGCACCACGACCAGTTAATCGCACCGCTGGAATTCATCCCCCACCTGGAAGAGTCCGGGGCCATTCTGGCGGTCGGCGAATGGGCGCTGCGCCAGGCCTGCCAGCAGGTGCGCGACTGGCAATTGGGCGGGCACGCGCAGTTGCACTGCGCGGTGAACCTCTCCAGCCGCCAGCTGCATCAGCCAGGATTCGCCGCTCGGGTCGCAGGCATTCTTGCGCACACCGGTCTGCCTGCCAGCAGCCTTGTACTGGAGCTGACCGAAAGCCTGCTGCTCGAAGACAACGTCCAGACCCACGCTTGCCTAGACGACCTGGCCGCGCAAGGCATCCGGCTGGCCCTCGACGATTTCGGCACCGGTTATTCCGCGCTCAGCTACCTCACCCGATTTCCTCTGCATATTCTCAAGCTGGACAAAAGTTTTATCAGCGCCAGCCACACCGACAAGAACTCCCAGGTGATCAGCCGGGCCGTCATTGGCCTGGGCCACAGCCTCGGCCTGAGCGTGGTGGCCGAAGGCGTGGAGCACGCCGAACACCTTGAGTTTCTGCGCGCCGAAGGCTGCCACCTCGCCCAGGGTTACTGGTTCAGTCGGCCGAGGCCGGCGCAAGAAATGGCCCGATTGTTACGCGGCGAGGACGGTTTCGAAGAACGCTAATACCCACGGCCGGCACTCGAACACGGCAGTAGCGCCGGCCACATACTCCCCCACGACACGCTTGAGACTTCAGGAAAAGCCCTTCAATGAAAGTCAATTTACCAATCAGCGGACGTCGCGTCCCGGTGCCCGACCATGCCAATATCTTGTCCACCACCGACCTCAAGGGTGCGTTGACCCACGTTAATCCGGACTTTATCGCTATCAGCGGCTTTACCGAACAGGAGCTGCTGGGCAATAACCACAACATGGTGCGCCACCCGGATATGCCGCCGGAGGCCTTCGCCGATCTATGGCAAACCCTCAAGGCCGGGCGTTCCTGGATGGGCGTGGTGAAGAACCGCTGCAAGAACGGCGATCATTACTGGGTCAACGCCTTTGTCACTCCGGTGCGCCACGAGGGCAAGGTCTGCGAATACCAGTCGGTGCGCACCCAGCCCAGCGCGGCGCAGGTGACGGCTGCCGAACAGCTGTATGCCGAGCTGCGTGCCGGTCGCCAACCGCGGCGCATCCGCCGGCCCTTGCTGAGTGTCGGTGGGCAAATGATGCTCGGCGTGGCCATGGTCTGGGTGCTTGGACTGGGCCTGGCAGCGGCCTTCGCCCTACTGTCGCTGAGCAGCGCGGCGCTGCTGGCGGTGCTGGGCGCCGCAGCCAGCAGCCTGCTGCTGTACGGCCAGCTGGCGCCGCTGCGCGGCCTGGTCGAGCAGGCCCGTCAGGTCGGTGATAACCCCCTCAATCAGGCGCTGTTCAGCGGGCGCACCGATGAGATCGGCCAGATCGATTTTGCCCTGCGCATGCTGGAAGCCGAGACCGGCGCGGTAATCGGCCGGATCGGCGATGCCGCTCACCTCCTAACCGGCACCATCGGCCAGTTGGCCACCCAGGTAGATGAAAGCCTGCAGCACAATCAGCACCAGCAAGCCGAAACCGATCAGGTGGCTACTGCCATCAACCAGATGACCGCCAGCGTGCAGGAAGTGGCCAGCAGTGCCCTGTCCAGCGCCGAAGCCGCCGCACGAGCCGATCACGAAACCGTGCAGGGCCAGCAGTTACTCAGTCATTCCAGTGCCACCACCCGCCGCCTGGCCGAGGAAATTCAGCAGGCTAGCCAGGTGATTTCGCAACTCGAAGCCCAAAGTAGCGCAATCGGCGGAGTGCTGGAGGTGATTCGCAGCATCGCCGAGCAAACCAATCTGCTCGCGCTGAATGCCGCCATCGAAGCGGCGCGGGCCGGCGAGCAAGGCCGCGGTTTTGCCGTGGTGGCCGACGAGGTGCGCAATTTGGCCTCGCGTACCCAACAGTCAACCACCCAAATCCAGCAAATGATCAATAGCTTGCAAGCGGTCACGCAGCAGTCGGTGCAGGTCATGCAGGGCAGCGGCGAGCAGGCCCAACAGAGTGTCGAGCACGCTGCTCAGGCCACTCAGGCGTTGCAAGATATCGGTGAGCGGGTCAAGCAGATCACCCAGATGAGCGCGCAAATCGCCTCCGCCGTGGAGCAGCAGAGCGCGGTCAGCGAGGAGATCAACGGCACCATCACGCGCATTCGTGCGGTGTCCGATCAGAATGTCCAGGCCGGTCGGCAAAGCCAAACGGCCGCCAGCGAGGTAGCCCGCCTGGCCATCAGCCTGCGCGCGCTGGCCGAGCAGTTCTGGCGCCAGCGCCGCGGCTAGAACGCCAACAGCGCACCCGCAAACATGGCCTTAAACAACAGGCAAAACCAAGGCAGCCGTAGCTGCCTTGGTTGTGTTGCCGTACCGATTTAGCTGCTGCTGAGCGGCGCGGGTTCGGGGACCCGGCGTCGGCGTTGCAGCCAGACCACCAAGCCAAACAGCATAAAGCCCGGCAGCCACATCAGCTCCTTGAGCCAGCGTTCGGTCGGCGCCCTCACCCGGAGAATTTCCTGATCGAACTCCAGGCCCGCCTGGGCCGCGATGCTGCCGAACGTCACGCTGTCGACCAGCAGTTTGCCGCCCTCTTCATAGGTCAGCAGACCGAGCGTTTGTAGCCGCTCTGCACCGCTGGCGCCTTCGGGTACCGGCAACAGCATGGCGAACTCGCGCGGATCACCGAGCCCATCCAGACCCTTGATGCGCAAGCGCAGCTGGCTGTCTTTTTCGACGTTGCCCAGCGCCTGCACCAGCTGCGTTGGGGGAATCTCGCGGTAGGGATCGTGGACTATGTCCATCCAGAAACCGGGGCGAAACAGGGTAAAGGCCACCAGCAACAGCAAACCACTTTCGTACCAGCGGCTGCGCACCAGGAAGTAACCCTGAGTGCCGGCCGCGAAGATCAGCATGGCGATGGTCGCGACGATAAAAATCAGTACGCCGTGCCAAAAATCCACATTGATCAGCAGCAAATCGGTGTTGAAGATGAACAGGAACGGCAGCGCTGCGGTGCGTAGGCTGTAGTAGAAGGCCATGATCCCGGTCTTGATCGGATCACCCTTGGACACCGCCGCAGCGGCGAACGAGGCCAGCCCAACCGGCGGGGTCACGTCGGCCATGATGCCGAAGTAGAAGACGAACATATGCACCGCAATCAGCGGCACGATCAGCCCGTTCTGCTGCCCGAGAGACACCACCACCGGCGCCAGCAGGCTGGACACCACGATGTAGTTGGCGGTAGTCGGCAGGCCCATGCCGAGGATCAGGCTGAGCACCGCGGTGAGCAGCAGCATGAGCATCAGGTTGCCCATCGACAGCAGCTCGACCACGTCTGCCAGCACCAGGCCAACCCCGGTCTGCGATACCGCGCCGACAATGATGCCGGCCGTCGCAGTGGCAATACCGATACCAATCATGTTCCGCGCCCCGGCGGTCAGGCCCTCACGCAGGTCGATCAGGCCATCCAGAAAGCTGCCGTGTTGGTGGCTGTTGTCGGTACGCAGCCAGCTCAGTAAGGGCCGCTGGGTAAGCAGGATAAACACCAGCATCAAGCTGCCCCAAAAAGCCGACAGCCCAGGCGAAAGGCGCTCGACCATTAGGCACCAGACCAGCACCACCACCGGCAGCAAAAAGTGCAAGCCGCTGAGCAGCACAGCGCGGGTTTCGGGTAGCTTTTCCAGCGGTGCATCGACGTCTTCCGGCGGCAGCGGTGCGACGCTGGCGGCGATTTTCAGCAGGCCCAAATAAACCACCGCCAACAACGCGCCGGTAACCCAGGGTGCGCCCTCGCCGAGGGTCGGTTTGAGCCAGCTCAAGCCGTAGTAAACACCCAGGGAAATGCCGCTGATCAGCGCCACACCAAAGGCAAACCCGGTCAGCCGGCGCAGCCAGGAATGCACCGGGCCGCTGCGCGGCAAGGCCTTGAGGTCAAGCTTGAGCGCCTCTAGATGGACGATGTAGATCAGTGCGATATAGGAGATCAGTGCCGGCAGGAAGGCGTGTTTGACCACATCCACATAAGGAATGCCGACGTATTCGACCATCAGAAACGCCGCGGCGCCCATTACCGGCGGCATGATCTGGCCGTTCACCGAAGAAGCTACTTCTACCGCGCCGGCCTTCTCAGCCGAGAACCCGGTGCGTTTCATCATCGGAATAGTGAAGGTGCCGGTGGTCACCACATTGGCAATCGACGAGCCGGAAATGAGTCCGGTCATGCCCGAAGCGACGACCGCTGCCTTGGCCGGGCCACCGCGAAAATGCCCGAGCATGCTGAAGGCCAGCTGAATAAAATAATGCCCGGCGCCGGCTCGTTCGAGCAGCGCGCCGAACAGCACAAACAAAAATACGAAGCTGGTGGACACGCCCAAGGCGATGCCGAACACCCCTTCGGTGGTGATCCATTGGTGGTTGGCCATCGCGGTGAAACTCACCCCGCGATGGGCCAGCAACCCCGGCATATACGGCCCGGCCAGGCTATACGCCAGAAACAGCAGGGCGATAATCGCCAGCGGTGGACCCAGCGCACGGCGAGTGGCTTCCAGCAGCAGCGGAATACCGATGCAAGCCGCCACCAGATCGCCAGTCGTCAGCAGTCCCGGGCGCTGTGTAAGTTGCTCATAGAACACGAATAAATAGGCGGCGCTGGCAGCGGCAACCAGGCCGAGGACGATATCCAGTACTGGCACCCGGTCACGCGGTGATCGCTTGAGCGCCGGATAGGCCAAAAACGCCAGTAACAGGGCAAACGCCAGGTGGATGGCGCGGGTTTCGGTGCTGTTAAACACCCCGGCGCCGACCATAAACGGCAGTGGCGAGGCAATCCACAGCTGGAACAGCGACCAGATCAGCGCCAAACCGGCGATCACCTGCGCCATGGCTCCCGCTGGGGTGCGCGCGCCGACATCCTGGGCGATCAGTTCTTCCGTGGAGAGTTGTTTGTCATGCATGGGATCGAACCTGCATTCGAGAAGTCGGACAACGGCAAAACCCGCGAGCTTGCGCCACGCGGGTTTGTTTCACACTGAGGTTAGTTCAATGACGCTACCTGAATGCGCGCTGGGGCCGTCCACGCGATGCACATGACCCCAGGCGAATTCACGCTACCGCGAGCGGATTAACCGCTGCGCCGTCTGGCTTACATCCAGCCACGTTCTTTGTAGTAACGCACGGCGCCTTCATGCAGCGGTGCGGTCAGGCCTAGCGTGATCATGTCTTCGGCTTTCAGATCGGCAAAGGCCGGGTGCAGACGCTTGAAGCGCTCAAGATTGTCGAACACCGCCTTGACCAGTTGGTAGACCACTTCCGGATCGGCCGAGGCCGTGGTGGAGAGGACCGCCTTGCCGCCAATCGATTGGGTGGCTTGCTCGTTACCCGGGTACATACCGCCAGGGATTTGGGCCTTGGTGTAGTAGGGCTTGTCGACCAACAGTGCGTCGATATCGGCGCCAGTCACCGGTACCAGTACGGCGTCGGTGGTGGTGGTGGCTTCCTGGATCGAACCGTTGGGGTGACCGACGAAGTAGGTCATCGCATCGATATTGTTATCGCCCAGGGCGGAGGCTTGTTCGGCGGGTTTCAGCTCGGCAGCCAACTTGAATACCGAGTTGTCCCAGCCTTTGACCCGCATGATTTCTTCAAGGGTGTCGCGCTGCCCGGAACCCGGATTGCCGATGTTTACACGCTTGCCTTTAAGGTCGTCAAAACTGACGATCTTGGCGTCGCGGCGAGCCAGAATGGTGAACACTTCGCTCTGCAAGGAGAACAGCGCGCGGATGTTATCCATGGCGCCTTCGGCCTCGAACGGCGCCAGGCCGTTGAGTGCCTTGAACTGGTGATCCGACTGCATGATGCCGAAGCTGAACTCACCGCTGCGCAGGCCGTTTACGTTGGCCACGCCGCCGCCACTGGCCGGGGCGTTGCACTTGATGTTGTTCTCCGCCGAGCTACGGTTAACGAAGCGGCAGATCGACTGCCCTGCAACGTAATACACACCGGTTTGACCGCCGGTACCGATGGTGACGAACTTATCTTCGGCCTGTGCCGCGCTGCTCAGGGTGATACCCGCGAGTGCAGCCGACAGGACCCATGCCAAGGGTTTGCTTTTCATGGGAATGCTCCGTTGGTGGTTTCTTTTTGTGGTTTATTTTAAGCGTGCTGCTGAGTGTGAATTCGCTCGATTCTTATGGATTACGCGCGAAAGCACGCCAGTTTAGCCGGTAGAACAGCACAAACACGATGCAATATTGTTTCATGGCTCACCGCACGTATCAGCAAGCCGGCCATTCGCGACGCTCCGCGAACAATGCCAACCGCCACGCAGCGCTCGATGCCTACGCTCAGCCGAAGAACCAGTAGCACACTGCAATTGCCGCCAGCACACCGGCCAGTTCGGCCAACAGGGCGCAGCCCACCGCGTGCCGGACGCGCTGGATGCCCACCGCACCGAAATACACGGCCAGCACATAGAAGGTGGTTTCGGTGCTGCCCTGCATGGTCGCCGCCACTAGCGCAGCGAAGCTGTCGACGCCTTCGGTCTGCATGGTTTCGATCAGCATGGCGCGCGCCGCGCTGCCGGAGAATGGCTTGACCATGGCGGTGGGCAGCGCCTCGACAAAGCGCGTGTCCCAGCCTGCCCACTCGACCAGCCAGCGAATCCCGTCCAGGCCAAACTCCAGCGCCCCGGAGGCGCGCAGCACACCGATCGCACAGAGCATGGCGACCAGATAGGGCAGCAGATTTTTGGCCACCTCGAAGCCTTCCTTGGCGCCCTCGATAAAGGCGTCATAGACCGGCACTTTTTTCAGCGCACCGAGTAGCAGAAACAACAGAATCAGGCCGAACAAGGTGAGATTGCCGAGCAGCGAAGACAGGCTCGCCAGCGCAGTAGCCGAAAGCCCGGCGAGCAGCGCCATAAAGCTGCCCAGCAACAGTGCGCCGGGAATCAGATAGGCCAGCACCACCGGGTCCCACAGCCGCAGGCGCTGCATAAAGGCCACCGACAACAGGCCGACCAGGGTCGAAGCGCTGGTCGCCAACAGGATCGGCAGAAACACCAGGGTTGGGTCGAGCGCACCTTGCTGGACGCGGTACATAAAGATGCTCACCGGCAGCAGGGTCAGCGACGAGGCGTTGAGCACCAGAAAGAGAATTTGCGCGTTACTGGCCGTGGTGCTGCTGGGGTTGAGTTCCTGCAGCGACTTCATGGCTTTCAGGCCGATTGGCGTGGCCGCATTATCCAGGCCCAGGCCGTTGGCGGCGAAGTTCAGGGTAATCAGCCCGAGCGCCGGATGGCCGCGCGGCACTTCGGGCATCAGCCGGGCGAACAGCGGGCCGAGCAGGCGCGCCAAGGTATTCACCAAACCGGCTCGCTCGGCGATGCGCAGCAACCCCAGCCAGAGGGTCAGGGTGCCGAACAACAGCACCATCACCTCGACCGACAGTTTAGCCATGGCGAACAGACTCTCGACGATAGCGCCGAATACCGCCGGATCGCCGCCGACCAGCCAGCGACTCAAGGCTGCGACCGCCGCCACTGCGAAAAACCCTAGCCACAGGCCATTGAGCATCTTGCTTCCCCCGATAACTGCCAATGCGCGGGGATGATAACGGGCGGCTGGCCCGCCGGTCATCCACAGCGTCGCGGCTCACGCTTTGCGAAGCCGTCGGCGGATTTTAGGAAGAACAAAATGGGAGAAGATTTTTACTGCGCAATGACACGGCCGGGCTAGCCGGTCGGCCATTGCAAACGGACTCTTAGCCTCGACCACGGCGCCCGAAAATCAGCGACACCACAAACATCACCAGAAAAACCACGAAGAGAATCTTCGCGATACCGCTGGCAGTACCGGCTATCCCGCCGAAACCCAACACGGCGGCGATCAGGGCGATAATCAGAAAAGTAATGGCCCAACTCAACATGATGAGTCTCCTTTACATGGATTAATCGGTATGGCGTTGAGACAGCATGGTGGCAAACACATACGGCGTGAAAACAGAGGACCGGGACAGGTCTATTCACAGACTGCACATGGGCTACACGGCAGTCCTATACTTACTATAGCAAGCGTTGCGCCAGATTATTAATTAACAAATAAGCTTCTAAAACAGTAAGTTACTTGTAAATAATGGTCTGCATTCCATGCAGCTTGCAGGATCAGCCAGAATTGACCGTGCAACTTGCATGAGCTTGGCGAGACTAATGCTGACGATAAGGACACCGGAGAGCGCACATGGAACAGTCCCCTGCAAAAAATGGCCGAATTCTGCTGGTCGACGATGAATCGGCCATTCTGCGCACCTTTCGCTACTGCTTGGAAGACCAGGGCTACAGCGTTGCCACCGCCAGCAGCGCGGCGCAGGCCGAGAGCCTCTTGCAACGCCAGGTGTTCGACCTGTGCCTGCTTGATTTGCGCCTGGGCGAGGACAACGGCCTCGAGGTGCTGGCGCAAATGCGCCTGCAGGCGCCCTGGATGCGGGTGGTCATCGTCACCGCGCATTCGGCCATCGACAGCGCCGTGGATGCAATGCAGGCCGGCGCCGCCGATTATCTGGTCAAGCCCTGCAGCCCCGATCAACTGCGCATGGTCGCCGCCAAGCAGTTGGAAATCCGTCAGTTGGCCGCCCGCCTAGAAATCCTCGAAGGCCAGGCGCGCAACCCCTGCGACGACCTGGACTCGCACAGTCCAGCCATGATGGCCGTGCTGGAGACTGCACGGCAGGTCGCCGGCACCGATGCCAATATGCTTCTGCTGGGCGAGTCGGGCACCGGCAAAGGCGAACTGGCACGGGCTATTCACGGCTGGAGCCGACGCGCGAAAAAATCCCTGGTCACCATCAACTGCCCCTCGCTGACCGCCGAATTGATGGAAAGCGAACTGTTCGGGCATAGCCGCGGCGCTTTTACCGGGGCCAGCGAAAGCACCCTGGGCCGAGTCAATCAGGCCGATGGCGGCAGTCTGTTTCTCGACGAAATTGGCGATTTTCCCCTGAGTCTGCAGCCTAAACTGCTGCGCTTCATTCAAGACAAGGAATACGAGCGAGTCGGCGATCCGGTTACTCGCCGAGCCGATGTGCGCATTCTGGCGGCGACCAATCTGGATCTCGCAGACATGGTCCGCAAAGGCCGTTTTCGCGAAGACCTGCTCTATCGCCTGAACGTCATCACCCTCAAGTTGCCGCCGCTGCGCGAGCGCGCGGATGACGTGATGGTGCTAGCCAGACGTTTTCTGGCGCGTTTCGTCAAAGAATACGTGCGCCCTGCTCGGCACTTCAGCGAGGACGCGGGCCATGCATTGTTGGACTACCGCTGGCCGGGCAATATTCGCGAATTGCGCAATGTGATCGAGCGCGCCAGCATCATCTGCGCTCAGCCGCAGGTCGATCTCAGCCACCTGGGGCTGAGCGCGCAGCCGACCAGCAACGCACCGCGGATCGGCGCCGAACTGAGCCTGGAAACCCTGGAAAAAGCCCATATCAATGCGGTGCTGGCCAGCAGTGAGACCCTCGACCAAGCCGCCAGAACGCTGGGCATCGACGCTTCTACGCTGTACCGCAAGCGCAAACAGTACCGTCTGTGAAGCTGGCCATGACGCTGCACACTCGGCTGTTTCTCAGCTTCTCGGCCTTGATTAGCGTGTCGCTGCTCGGTTTGCTGCTCGGAGTGTTCAGCCTGATGTATATGGCGCAGACCCAGCAGAGCCTGCTGCGGCATAACTTCGCCACCCTCGAGATCAGCCAGCGGCTGAGCCAGCGACTAGGCGACCAGTTGGTCAACCTGCTCGCAGAACGACCGAATATGCCGGCGCTGCAGGCGGCCCAGGCGCACTTCAACCAGTTGCTGGACGAGGGCCTGAACAGCGGCAACCCGCAGAGTCGACAGGGCTTTGCGTATATTGCTACCGCCTACCAGCAGTTTCTGCTGGTGATCACCCAGCCGGTCAGCATGCGCTGGACCTTGCTCGACGGTAACGACTTCAGCCAGGCCTTGAATAACGTGCGCAACCCGCTGCTGGCTTTGCAGCAACAGGCCATCGAAAGCGTCAGCCAGGCCGAGCGACAGGCGCGTGAGCGGGCCCAACTGATCGCCGGGCTGTTGGGCCTGCTCGGCGTGGCGGTGCTGGCGATCGGCGTGCTGACCGCGCAAAGCATCGCACGGCGCTTCGGCGGGCCCATCGAGGTGCTGGCCAAAGCCGCCGACAAGATCGGCCAGGGCAACTACGAGGTCACCCTGCCGGTCTCCCCGATTGCCGAAATGGCCTTGCTCAGCCGCCGCTTCGGGCTGATGGCCGAAGCCTTGCGCCATCACAAGGCAATCAATGTCGAAGCCATGCTGTCCAGTCAACGGCGTCTGCAGGCGGTGCTCGACAGCATCGATGACGGCTTGGTGATCATCGACGTCCAAGGCTGCATCGAACACGCCAATCCGGTCGCCATCCGCCAGCTATTCTGGCAACACGCCCCCCATGGCAAAAGTCTGGGCAGCGTACTGGCGCGCCCGGAGCTGGACGAAGCCACCCAGCGGGTACTCGAGGGTCAGCTGCTGGAACGGGCTCCGGAAGATCTACTGGTTGAAACCAACGGCGAACAGCGCCTGCTAGCCTGGTCGTTGACGCAGGTCTGCCATTTTGACGGGCGCAGTGTCGGCGCGGTGATGGTGCTGCGCGACGTCACTGAACAACGGGCCTTCGAGCGGGTGCGCAGCGAGTTCGTGTTGCGCGCTTCCCACGAACTGCGGACCCCGGCGACCGGCATGCACATGGCCTTTAGCCTGTTACAGGAGCGTTTGCAGGTTGCCGCGGACTCGCGCGAGGCCGACCTAATCCAGACCGTAGACGAGGAGATGCATCGTCTGGAGCGACTGATCAGCGACTTGCTAAATTTTTCTCGTTATCAAAATGGCCTGCAAAAACTTGAGCGCACGTCTTGCAACTTGGACGATCTGCTCACCCAAACCCAACAGCGGTTCGCCTCACCGGCCGCCGAATGCGGCGTTAACCTGAGTACCGAGGTGGAGCCTGCGCTGCCGCAGGTCCAGCTGGACCGCTTGCAGATCGAGCGGGTGCTGGACAACCTGCTGGCCAATGCCCTGCGCCATAGCCAGGCTGGCGGCAACATCCAGCTGCAGGCCCGCCGGCATGGCGCGGGAGTGATTGTCAGCGTGCAGGATAATGGTGAAGGAATTGATTTCAGCCAGCAGGCGCGGATCTTCGAACCCTTCGTGCAAAGTGGCCGAAAAAAAGGCGGCGCCGGATTGGGGCTGGCTCTGTGCAAGGAGATCGTGCAGCTGCATGGCGGCCGCATCAGCGTTTACTCGCGCCTCGGCCAGGGCTCGCAATTTTATCTGGTCCTGCCGCTTTAGCGTTTTTGACGCAGGTGCGTGCGTGCTCGATGAGTGCCGCGTAGGCGCAGAAGTATCGCCTAAACGGCGCAGCGATCATTCAGCCAAGAAGCCCGCGCATAAAGTCGCACCGACAACAGTTAAAGATCGCGCTCTTCGACCAATCGCACCTGGCTCGCTTGCAGCGCATAGGCGGCGTCGGCCAAGTCATTGTCGATCGCCTCTACCTGCAAGGTGCCGCTGACCCAGAGCGGCGCGTATATATCAGTCAACTCGATGCCTTGCGGGTAACGCACCAGCACCAACTGGTTGGGCGGCGGTGGCGGCACATGGATGCAGGCGCCCGGATAGGGCACTAGAAAAAACAACGTGCTGCGGCCCTTAGCGTCGGTTTCCAGGGGCACCGGATAGCCGCCCAGACGTAATTGCTTGCCATCCAGGGAGGCCACGGTGTTGGTCGAATACATCACTGCCGGCAAGCCCTTGGCTTGTTTAAGCCCGCCACTGCTGGTGAATTCACCAGCGCCCTCGGGGCTGTCGTGGCTGATTTGCGGCATATTTTCCAGCGCCAGGCGGTCGCTGGCTGGCATTAACTCGAGCCAGTCGGTTTCCGCCAGTTCGGCGTGGGCCAGGCTACTGAACACAACTAAACAGCCAAGGAAGAAACGACGCATGGGCAGACTCAATTAAGGTGGCTAAACAGCGACGCAATTCGCCGCCGGACGACCGAACCCGACAGCAATAAGTGCCGCCGCCGGGTTGGCTTGGTATGTTGAGCACACCGGTTAAAAGGCTCTGCGCAGTCGCCCGAGGCATATGCCAACAGCGTCTTTAACGTCGGCTAGAGACCAAGCCGTAGATCACCAGCAGAATAATCGCGCCGATGACCGCGCCGATAAACCCCGCCGCCTGGCCGGCCTGGTAGATGCCCAAAGCCTGACCGCCGTAGGTGGCGGCCAACGAGCCGCCAACCCCCAGCAAAATGGTCATGATCCAGCCCATGCTGTCGTTGCCCGGCTTCAAAAACCGCGCGATCAGGCCGACGATCAAACCGATAAAAATAGTGCCGATAATACCCATGGCCTTGTCTCCTAGAGAGTAAGCGTAGCCAGCGCCCCAGCGGCGTTGTCATCAGCCATGAGACGAAAATCGCCTACGGAGGTTCCCTCGGCGAAGATTCTTTGCCCCTTACTCACCTTGACTCTTGAGCTCTGAACGACGCCGTTAGCCAATGCGCGGCTGCCGACTGAGCAGCGCACCACCTAGCAAACTCAGGGCGCGCTGATCGCTAAGCAGACGGATCGCTAAGCAGACGGATCGCTAAGCCCTGAGCACTCGCAGCATTCAGTCGGTGCCGATCAGGGTTTCCACGGCGGTGATCTGCCGGTCCAAGGTGGAGCGGTTAGCGCTGCGCAGGGTGGCGTGCCCAACCTTACGGCCGACCTTGAAGGCCTTGCCATAGTGATGCACATGGCAATCCTGGATGGCGATGACCTGGGCCAGCGGCGGCACGCTGCCAATAAAGTTGAGCATGGCGCTCTCGCCCAGTTTCGCCGTGCTGCCTAGCGGCAGGCCAGCCACGGCGCGCAGATGGTTTTCAAACTGGCTGCACTCGGCGCCTTCGATGGTCCAGTGCCCGGAGTTATGCACCCGCGGGGCAATTTCGTTGGCCTTCAGGCCGCCATCGACCTCGAAGAACTCGAAGCCCAGCACGCCAACGTAATCCAACTCGCTGAGCACGCGGCCGACGTAGTCTTCGGCGAGCGCTTGCAGCGGATGCGCGCTGCTGGCCACCGACAGGTGCAACACGCCGTGATCGTGACTGTTGTGGATCAACGGGTAGAAACGGGTTTCGCCATCCCGGCCGCGCACCGCGATTAGCGAGACTTCGCCGCTAAAGGGCACGAACGCCTCGAGGATGCACGGCACGCTGCCCAGCTCGGCGAAGGCGTCGCGAACCTCACGGGTCTTGCGCAGCAGCTTCTGACCCTTGCCGTCGTAACCCAGGGTGCGGGTCTTGAGCACTGCCGGCAGGCCGATAGTGGCGACGGCGGCGTCCAGCTCAGCTTGCGACTGCACATCGGCGAAGGCCGGGGTCGGAATGCCGAGGGTCTGGAACAGGTTTTTTTCCAGCCAGCGATCACGGGCAATGCGCAAGGCATTGGCGGCCGGATAAACCGGTACGAACTGGCTGAGAAAGGCCACGGTCTCGGCCGGCACGCTTTCGAATTCGAAGGTCACCAAGTCGACCTCTTCGGCCAGCTGGCGCAGGTGCGCCTGGTCGTTGAAGTCGGCGCAGATATGCTCGCCCAGCGCCCCGGCGCAGGCATCCGGGGCCGGGTCCAGGAAGACGAAATTCATCCCCAGCGGAGTACCCGCCAGAGCCAACATGCGGCCCAGTTGGCCGCCACCGATTACGCCGATCTTCATGATTTCTACCTATTCAAATGCCGCAAACGTGTTCGCTTGCGCAGCACCCGCGGGAGCGGGCGACGATTAGCGGGTCAACACACGCTGACCGGCCATCACGCCTGGCGCGGGTCGGAATTATCCAGCACGGTCTGGGTCTGCTCGTCGCGAAACTGCTTGAGCGCCACATGAAAGTGCGGGTGCTGATGACCGAGAATGCTCGCCGCCAGCAGCGCCGCATTGATCGCCCCGGCCTTGCCGATGGCCAGGGTCGCCACCGCAATGCCCGCGGGCATCTGCACGATCGACAGCAGCGAATCAATGCCAGAGAGCACGGCCGATTGCACCGGCACACCGAGTACCGGCAGGTGGGTTTTCGCCGCACACATGCCCGGCAAATGCGCGGCGCCGCCGGCTCCGGCGATGATCACCTGGATGCCACGGCTGTCGGCCTCTTCGGCATAGGAAAACAGCAGATCCGGGGTCCGGTGGGCCGAAACCACCTTGACTTCAAAAGGGATGCCCAGCTTTTCCAGCATCTCTGCGGTGTGGCTAAGGGTGGACCAGTCGGACTTGGAGCCCATGATCACGCCAACCAGTGCGCTCATCAAAGTGCCTCTTTATTAGGAGTCGATCCAGGCTCAGCCGTAGATCCAGGTGTATTAAGCGCAGGCTCACCCATGCGAGCCGCTGCACATCGGGGTCTGGCCGCCCATTCGGACGCGGCGGCCACGGTATTGTTCAGGCTGGCCCAGGGTAAATACGCCCGCGGCCACGACTAAAACCAACAAGCCACGCGGGAAAACCAGCGTGGCTTGAGGAGCCTAACCGGATGCAACCGGCCAGAGACCGCGCAGTATAACGTAAAGCCGCCAGCGACGAGCAGCCGCCACGACTATCGGTTGCGCAGCGGCCAATCGCGCCACACGCGCACCTGACAATTGCGCCAAACCCTGCGTCAACGCAATTTACCCAATGTTGCTTAGGCGTAAGGTGCAGGGCTCACTCATTCACGAGGAACGGTCATGCAATCAACCATGAAAGCCGCAGTGGTACACGCTTATGGCGAACCCTTGCGCATCGAAGAGGTGAAGGTACCGCTGCCCGGGCCCGGGCAGATTCTGGTGAAAATTGAGGCGTCTGGGGTCTGCCATACCGACCTGCACGCCGCCGACGGCGACTGGCCGGTAAAACCCCCGCTGCCTTTTATTCCCGGTCACGAGGGCGTCGGTTATGTCGCCGCGATCGGTGCCGGCGTGACGCGCATCAAGGAAGGCGACCGGGTTGGCGTGCCGTGGCTGTACAGCGCCTGCGGTTGTTGCGAGCACTGCCTGACCGGCTGGGAAACCCTCTGCGAGAGCCAGCAAAACACCGGTTACTCGGTCAACGGCGCCTACGCCGAATACGTGCTAGCCGATCCTAACTACGTCGGCATCCTGCCGAAGAACATTGGTTTTGCCGAGATCGCGCCGCTGCTCTGCGCCGGCGTCACCGTCTATAAAGGCCTCAAGGTTACCGGCGCCCGGCCCGGCCAATGGGTGGCGATTTCCGGCATCGGCGGACTCGGCCATGTCGCCGTGCAATACGCCCGCGCCATGGGTTTGCATGTGGTGGCGGTGGACGTGGACGATGCCAAACTGGCACTTGCGAAGAAGCTCGGCGCCAGCCTGACCATCAATGCGCGCAACGAAAATCCGGCCGAGGTGGTGCAGCGCGAAATCGGCGGCGCCCATGGCGTGCTGGTGACCGCCGCTTCTAGCGCGGCCTTCAGCCAGGCTATTGGCATGGCCAGGCGCGGTGGCACGGTGGGCTTGATCGGCCTGCCGCCGGGCGACTTTCCAACGCCCATCTTCGATGTGGTCCTCAAGGCCATCAGCATCACCGGCTCCATCGTCGGCACCCGCGCCGACCTGCAGGAGGCCCTGGACTTTGCCGCCGAGGGGCTGGTCAAGGCGACCATCCACACCGACAAACTGGAGAACATCAATCAGGTGCTCAACCAGTTGCGCAAAGGCCAGATCGAAGGCCGGGTCGTGCTGCAGATGTAACGCCGCCTCAGGTCGCGGGCTAACGAACGCCCGAGGGCCCGAGCGGCGCTATTGACCCGGTCACAAGGTGTCAGCGGTATCGGCCATGTTCTCTTGCAGCTGCTCCAGTTGCGCGAACAGGCCACTCATTACCGCGACCAACTGTGGATCGAAATGTTGGCCCGCTTGTTCATGGATATGCGCCTGCGCGCGCTCGGGCGACCAGGCTTTCTTGTAGGGGCGCAATGAGCGCAGTGCGTCATACACGTCGCACAGCGCGACAATGCGCGCCGACAACGGAATATCCAGCCCCTTGAGGCCGTACGGATAACCGCTACCGTCCCATTTCTCATGATGATAGAGCGCAATTTCGGCAGCCAGCGCCATCAGCGGCTCGGCTGGCTCGGTCGGTTCGGCATGCAAAATATCGTAGCCGATGCGCGGATGGTGATTCATCAGCTCGCGCTCCTCGGCGGTGAAGGCTCCGGGTTTACCCAATACGTTATCGGGAATCCCGATCTTGCCAATATCGTGCATCGGCGCGGCCAGGCGCAGCATCTCCACCCAATTAGCATCCTGATTCAAGGCGCGAGCCATCAGCGCGGCCGATTCGCCGATGCGCAGAATATGGTTGCCGGTTTCGTTGTCTTTGTATTCGGCAGCCCGCGACAGGCTGAGAATCAGCGCCCGGTAACTGCCGCTCAACTGCTCGGTGCGCTGTTGGACCATCTGTTCCAAATTTTTGCGCTCTTGTTGCAGAGCGCGGCTGGCCTGGCTCAGCGCTAAGCTGTTGCGCACCCGCAGTAACAGCTCGGGCAAATCGAGCGGCTTGCAGAGGTAATCATTGGCCCCCAGTTGCAGGCCACGGCGTCGGCTGGACACATCGTTCAGCGCGGTGACGATGAGCACCGGGGCACTGCCGCGATCACGCCCGGCCAGCTGGCGGAGTATTTCAAAGCCGTCGGGCGCCGGCATATCCAGATCCAGCAACAACAGATCCCAGTCATTGTGCTGCAGCCAGTCCAGGCCGGCCGCCGAGTCGGAAAAGATTTTGAGCTGACTGAGGCCAAAGGCGCTCAGGCTCGCTTCGATAAGGCGCAGGTTAGTGTGCACATCATCAATCACCACCACGCGGGACATACATAACGCTGCAGACAACGGCTCAATAGAATTCATGTCAGTCGCGGACCTCGGGGACTTCTGTAGGTTCGTGCACTGTCTGCACATTATTTTTTTATGCACGGTACTAGATGAGAACGTTTTTATACACAGCACCTTAGGACTGCCTGGTGTCAATGTTGGGCGCCGCAGGCCTAGTCATTCGCGCCCGGCGCTGTGGCCGGCGCGGGGCCCTCGGCGCCCATTAACGGCAGCTCGATCCAGAAGCAGCTACCGGTGCCCAACGTGCTCTGCAGACCCATCTTTCCATGCATCAGGCCGGCGAATTCCTGGCACAGCGACAGGCCAATACCGCTGCCCGGAATCGCCGTATTTTCCTGGCCCAAACGTTGGAACGGCTCGAACGCCTGATCCTGCAGTGCATCGCTGATGCCCAGGCCACTGTCCTCGACTTGCAGGCGGATATGCCCATCCACTAGCTGATAACCGAGGATAATGTGCCCGGCTGGGCGGTTATATTTGAGCGCATTGGACAGCAGGTTGAGCAGCACCTGACGCAACCGCCGCGGCTCGGCCCACACCAGCAGCGCCGGCGCCGGCAGTTCAAGCCGAAACTGCAGGCCTTGGGTGTGCGCCTGCAGGCGCACTAGGTTGGCGCAGTCGTTCATCAGGTTACCCACCTCGACCGCCTGCAAGTCCAACTGCGGCTTTTCGGCCTGCAGGCTCGACCAGTCGAGAATATCGCCGACCAGCTCATTGAGGTGCTCGCTGGCGGTCAATATCTCATCCAAGTAGTCCGACCCTTCGGCTTGGCCTTCGCTCGGGCGTTCCATTTGCATGAGTTGCGCAAAGCCATGAATGGCATTTAGCGGGGTGCGAAACTCATGGCTGACGCTGGAAAGAAAGCGCGACTTGGCCTGACTGGCCATTTGGGCATCGAGGATGGCCTGGCGTAGATCGGCTTCGCTGTGCTCCAACTGCTCGCCCATGGCCAGGGCATGGCAGGCCATTTCGTCCAGTTCGCGGATCTGTGCGTCGACCCGTTGCGGTCGCCACTGCCCGCGGCCGATCTCGCCCATCATCCGCGCGATCCCGGCAATCGGCGCGCGCAGGTGGCGGCTCAGCTGTTGCGCACGCCACCACAGCAAGGCAAAAAAGACCACGTAGAACAGCACCAGACCGGCGATCAGCAGATAACCAATCCGCTCATAACGGCTGGCCAGCGCATTGGTCTGGCTGAACACGTCAGCCTCATCAACCACCACCAGCAGGTGCCAGCCAGTCGCCGCAATGGTCGCCCAAGCCACCAGGTGCGGCCGACCGTTGAGGTCCAGTGTGTGCACGCCTTGCGCCTGCGCATTGATGGCAGCGGCCAGCGTCTGGGTTTCGGCGCGCTGGCCGAGAACAAAGTCACTCGGTTTGAACACTTCGTTATCAATCGCTTCGGCATAGGTGTGCGTGGTCAGCTCGTGGAGGCCGAAATCTTCCTCGCCAGGCTCGGGGATTGCCATGATATTTAGCTGATTGCTGACCAGCATGGCATAGCCGTCCGCGGGCACCTGCAGCCCGCGGATCTGCTTGAGAATGCCGCCGACGGTGATATCCACCCCGCTGACCCCTTCGAGAAACGCACCGCGGTACACCGGAGCAATCGCCGACATCATCCAGCCATGACCGGCCGGATCGAGATAGACATTGGTCCACACCAGTTGGCGCGTCGGGTTGTGGGCGGCATCGGCCAGGTAATAGAAGTTGTAGTCGGGAATGACCATGGCAGGCGGGTACTGCTCAGGGGTCAGAAACCAGGGATAAATGTGGTTGTAGCTGTCCCAACTATTGAAATACAGGCTCTCGATCAACGGGCTGCGCGCCACCAGCTCTTTCATCAGCGGATCGAGGCTGGCCAAGCGGGCCACCTTGTGCAGATCTTGGCGCGCCAGCGGTGTGGCACTCGAATAAAAAGACGCCGCACCGCCCAGATCTTGCGCGCTGAAACTCACCCCGCTAGCGCTCTGGGCCAATTGCACAGGCGGCAGCGCAGCACTCTCTAGCAAGGCGCGGGCGGTGAGGTTGCGGTACAAGAGGGTAAACGCGGCGACCTGGCTCAGTTGCTCGTCGATAAGCCGTGCGTGCTGACTGGCCGACGTTTGCAGATCGGTCAGGGCGGTTTCGCGCAGATAGCCGACTTGCGCATCGCGAATGGCGGTATTGCTCAGCAGATAAACGCCGACCAGACCCGCTTCCACCAGCACCAGCGGGATCAGCGCGCTCTGCACAAAGGCGCGCCAGATCCATTGGCGCAACCCCACCTTGGCGGGCTCTCCGCCGGCGATTGTTGGCACATCGGTTGTTGGCACATCGGGCGTTTTTGGCGCACCCGAAAACAGTTTCGACGACATCGCACGGCTCCAGCAGACAGGCATCGGCGCGCGAAGATACAGGACAAACTCAGCAGTTTATAGCTAAATGATATTAACTCAGCAACAGCTGCTAACTCCTTAGCCAGCAACCCTGCACTGGGGGGCCAGCGGTCGTTAAAGTGGCGCACCCAGACCGTCTTCCAGGGCCCGCCAGAGCCGGCGCACCGCCGGCTTGCGGACCAGCGCGCAGCGGTGCAGGCGAATCTCCAACGGCACCTGCCACTGGGCATCGCCACAGACTTTAAGTTCGCCCCGGGCCAGTTCGGCCGTGACCGATAACTGCGGCACCCAGGCCACACCCAAGCCCTGCAGCGCCATGCTTTTCAGGCTGTCAGCCATGGCGGTTTCATACACTGTGCTCGAACGCAGCGCACGCTGGCGCAACAGCAGGTTGACCGAGCGGCCGAGAAAGGCTCCAGCGCTATACGCCAACAACGGCACACTCTGTCCACTCGCCAGATCGAACAAAGGCTGGCCGGCGGCATCCACGCCACAGACGGGCAGCATGGCCGTGGTGCCCAGGTGCAGCGAGGGGAAAATCTGCGGGTCCATCTGTAGCGCGGCATCTGGGTCGTAATAGGCGAGCATCAGATCACAGCCGCCTTCGCGCAGGGCATGCAGCGCCTCGCCCACATTGGTCGCCACCAGCCGACAGGCAACCGGCAGCCCCTGACGCCGCAACTCGGCGATCCAGGGCGGGAAAAACCCCAAGGCCAGAGAATGCGCGGCGGCGATCTGCAGCATCTCGCCCTGCTTGCCTTCCAGGTGATGCAGGTGGCGCACCACGTCGCCCAATTGCTCGACCAGGCTGCGCGCGGTGACCAGAAATAGCTGACCGGACTCGGTCAGCTCCACCGGAGTACAGGCGCGGTTGACCAAGATCAGGCCGAGCATCTGCTCCAGCGCCTTGATCCGCCGACTGAACGCCGGCTGAGTAACGAAGCGCTTCAAAGCAGCCTGGGAAAAGCTACGGGTAGCGGCCAGGGCGACGAAGTCCTCCAGCCATTTGGTTTCCAGATTCATCTCGCCTCCGCGAAGACTTTCAGGCGGCGTAGGGTGGATGGCGCTTCACCCATCCACCACCGCTAGTGAGGTAACGGGGGGATAAAAAATCGACGCAACACGTCCGAACAGGTTAGAGCGTCACGCCAACATTATGCCGATTATGCATACCCTAGCGCTTAATGGCATTGGCCATTTTTAGGCCGCAACCCTTATTCTACGGGACATCGCGGCATTAGCCGTATTCCTAAGAGATATTCTCCATCATGTCCGCTGTCGCATCATTTCGCGTCGAAAAAGATCTGCTTGGCTCCCTCGACGTTCCTGCCGAGGCCTATTACGGCATTCAGACCCTGCGTGCTGCGCATAACTTTCGCCTGTCCGGCGTACCGTTGGCGCACTACCCAAAATTCGTCACCGCGCTGGCCATGGTCAAACAGGCGGCAGCCGATGCCAACCGCGAACTGGGCTACCTCAGCACTGCCAAGCACGCGGCGATCAGCGAAGCCTGCGCGCGGATCATCCGTGGCGATTTCCATGAGCAATTCGTGGTCGACATGATCCAGGGCGGCGCTGGCACCTCGACCAACATGAATGCCAATGAGGTCATTGCGAATATTGCCTTGGAGGCCATGGGCCATGAAAAAGGTCAGTACCAGTACCTGCACCCCAACAACGACGTGAACATGGCGCAGTCGACCAACGACGCTTACCCGACCGCTATCCGCCTCGGCCTGCTGCTCGGCCATGACACCCTGCTGGCCAGCCTCGACAGCCTGATCGGCGCCTTCGCCGCCAAAGGCGAGGAATTCGCCCATGTGCTGAAAATGGGCCGCACCCAATTGCAGGACGCGGTGCCGATGACCCTCGGCCAGGAATTTCGCGCCTTCTCCAATACCCTCGGCGAAGACTTGGCGCGCTTGCGCAGCCTGGCGCCGGAATTGCTCACCGAGGTCAACTTGGGCGGCACCGCAATTGGCACTGGGATCAATGCCGACCCACGCTATCAGCTGCTCGCTGTCGACCGGCTCGCAGCGATCAGCGGCCAGCCGCTGGTGCCAGCCGCCGACCTGATCGAAGCGACTTCGGACATGGGCGCCTTCGTGCTGTTCTCCGGCATGCTCAAGCGCACCGCGGTCAAGCTGTCGAAGATCTGCAACGACCTGCGCCTGCTCTCCAGCGGCCCGCGCACCGGGATCAACGAGATCAATCTGCCGGCGCGCCAGCCCGGCAGCTCGATCATGCCGGGCAAGGTCAATCCGGTAATCCCGGAAGCGGTCAATCAGGTGGCCTTCGAGATCATCGGCAATGACCTGTCCCTGACCATGGCTGCCGAGGGCGGACAATTGCAGCTCAACGTCATGGAACCGCTGATCGCCTACAAAATATTCGACTCGATTCGCCTGCTGCAACGGGCCATGGACATGCTGCGCGAGCATTGCATCGTCGGCATCACGGCCAACGAGGCGCATTGCCGTGAATTGGTGGAAAGCTCCATCGGCTTGATCACCGCGCTCAACCCGTACATTGGCTACGAGAACGCCACCCGCATCGCCAAGTTGGCGCTGCACAGTGGCCGCGGCGTGCTGGAACTGGTGCGCGAAGAGGGCCTGCTCGACGACCTGATACTGGCCGACATCCTGCGCCCAGAAAACATGATTGCCCCGCGCCTGGTGCCACTCAAAGCTTAAGCCTTATCGACCAAGAGGCGCCCCACGCCTCTTATCCTCAGGGACGCTGTCGAAACGGGCGATACAGGTGGTCGCCCGCGCGGGTCCAAATCACTGCGTTGGCTAGGCTTAGGGTCGAGGACTAACGGCGCCTGGCGAATTGGCTGGCGCACCGATTGAGCGCCAGGAAAAGGTCAACTGGCTGGTGGTCGCGAAGGAATTCTCCGGCTGGACACCCACCGCCTTTTGCTAGGCCTGAAATTCGACATGGCCCATTACACTGATGCAGCACGGCTGGCGATCGTCGGTCTCGGTGCCTTGCGTTAATTCTCAACTCAATAGCCACAGTTTGATTGCGCCAGAGAATAGTCATGGGCTCAAGTCAGCAAAAGCAGGCGAAACTTTATCGCATGGTGATGGAAGATCACTCTTGCCCGTATGGTCTTAAATCGAAAGATTTACTGGAGCGCCATGGCTTCGAGGTAGAGGATCACCACCTCAAGACTCGCGCTGAAACAGATGCCTTCCAGAACAATTACAAGCCTCGACCAGCTAGCAGCTGCTAGCTAGCTCAGTGGCAGCTCTGTCCATCCGCGTAGGCCAATTTATTGTTCACTGCCTTATTCCGGAGCCGCCGGTGATTAAATTTCCAATCAAACTCTGGCGGAACACGGCGCTGGCCTTCGCTCTGCTGACTGTTTTATTGCCTGGCCAAGCTATCGTGGCACAGACCGAAAGCCCCGTGCTCTCTGACCCAGCACCCGCTATGGCTATCGAACCCGAGGCGGTGGAGAGTGATGAGAAAATCAGGTCGCGAATCCAAAACATTTTTACGGAACTGGAACCGCTGCGTGGCGTAACGGTTTATGTCGGTGAAGGGGTGGTTATTCTGCGCGGCGAGGTTGCCAATGAGATGGCAGCGCAGCAAGCCGAGCGATTGGCGAGTCGCCTCGCCGGGGTGGTCACGGTAACCGATGAGATGAGCAGAACATTGGCCGTGGCAGATAACGTGCGGCCTTTAATCAAGCGTATTCGAACCTATAGCTTGAATTTTATAAAAGCACTTCCGTTGATTGGGCTGGCTTTGCTTGTTGTAACGATCTTCTCGTTGCTGGGCAATTTCCTGGCTCGCAGGCAAGTGCTGTGGCGAAAAATAGCGGCAAATTCCTTCCTGGCCGATTTGCTGGCCCAAGTGACACGGGTTGTTGTTCTGTTAGTGGGCATTATTCTGGCGCTTAATCTGCTTGGCGCTGCCGCCGTGATTACCACGATACTCGGCGGGGCCGGTGTCATTGGTTTGGCAATAGGTTTTGCGGTGCGCGATACGGTGGAGAACTATATTTCCAGCGTTATGCTGAGTCTGCGCCAGCCGTTTCGCGCGAAGGACCACGTCATCATTAATGACATAGAGGGCATAGTCGTGCGCCTGACCTCGCGCGCCACAATTTTAATGACCCTCGACGGCAACCATATGCGCATACCCAATGCGTCGGTGTTCAAGGGCATCATCCTAAATTACTCAACGAACCCGGAAAGACGCTTTGAATTCGACCTCGGCGTTGATGCCGAAGATGATCCAGTGGCCGGAATGCAGGCCGGGTTGGAGGCCATTTGCACGCTCGAATTTATTCTGAGAGATCCGGAGCCCGATGCGCTGATAAAGACGGTGGGCGATTCCAATATCGTGCTGACTTTCTATGGCTGGATAGATCAACGAGAAACCAATTTTGCCAAAGCGCGCAGCTTGGCCATTCGCGCCGCCATGCGTGCTTTGGAAGAGCAAGGCTTCACCTTGCCTGAGCCAATTTACCGTTTGCGCTTCGATCCAGAGGTCAACACTGCTCTGTTGGGCGCTCTGGATGGTAAGAGCAGTGGCGTCAGCCCGAGTGCACGCCGCGATGCCAAAAATGAGCTGTGCACAACGGCTGTTGAGCGCGGCGAGGGTGTTCTGAATGTCTCCCCAAACAAACACCTGGAGCAGAAAGTGGACGCGGAAATCGAATCTGAACGCAGCAACGATCTTCTGGATGAGGACGTACCGCATGAATAAGATCGCGTAAGGCGGCCGCTACCTAAATACTTGCCTGAGAATGCCCGGCTCCGGCTCCGCATCCGCAAGCTCTGACTTGCTAGATCCCACGCAATATATGAGCCCTGGGCTCGAGTGATTAAAGCCTGGAGGGCGGGCTAAGAGTCGAGTCGGTGACTGTGCCGGTAAAAGTCGCCGCAACTGCAGCTTATCGCGCCCCCGACACCGCGCTAGGATGTGGGCTCACAGCCGGAGCCCTGCCATGTACACACCGCCCGCCTTCCGCCAGAACGACCTCGCCCAACTGCATCAGCAGATCAGCGCCTGCCCGCTGGCCACTGTGGTCAACCAAGGCGCAAGCGGACTGCTAGCCAGCCATCTGCCCCTACTACTGGCCACCGACGAGGGCGAGTTCGGCACCCTCTATGGCCACTTCGCCCGCGTCAACCCGCACTGGCGCGAGCTCGTGCAAGGCGAAACCCTGGCCATCTTCCAGGGGCCACAGGCCTATATCAGCCCCGATTGGTACCCGGCCAAGGCCGAGCACGGCAAGGAGGTGCCGACCTGGAACTACATCGCCGTGCACGCGCGTGGCCAAGCGGAGCTAATTGAGGACCGCGAGGGGCTGCTGCAACTGGTCAGCCGCCTGAGCGCAGAACATGAGGCGGGGCGCGACCGCGACAGCGCCTGGTTCTCCATCCTCGACCGCGAATGGCCGGCCTGCCAGACCGCGTTCCAGCTCTGGCTGGCCAGTGATAATTTCGAGACCGACGGGCGGCAGAAGCAGCGCCTGGAGCAGTTGCGCACGGGTAACGAGCGGGGCTGAGGCGTCTTACTCGATCTCAAACAACCCATCACGAATATGCGCGCCGGCCAGGCGCTGGCGGATGTCGGGATCGATCCGTGGGTCGTCCGGGCTATAAAGCATCACCTGGCGGTAGGCGTTGACTCGGTTGATTTCGGTGCCGAGAAACTCCCAAACCACCCGGGTACAGGCCGGCGTGCGCCGATCGCCGCTGGATACTCCGGTTTTCAGGCCGTTGAGGCGACTGATGCGGCTCTTGAAGCTGGGGATCAGGATGGTCTGGCTCATTTCGTTGCCGGTCAGCGATTCATAGTCGATCAGAAACAACCGGTCCTGCAGGTAGAACGCCGCACCCAGATAGCGACAACGTACCCAGTCCTCGACCTTCCCGCTGGCGGCGCGCGACGGCTCCTGCCGATCCTGGCGCTCAAACAGATAGCTGCCGCGCTCTTCGCGCAGATGCACCAGCGATTGCAGAATCCGCCCGGGTACCGACATGCAGTTGGCGTACTCAAAGTAGTAGCCGCAATAGCGCGACAGGCTGCTGGCGTGCTCACGCAGCGGCTGCAGCAACTCCAGCAGCGGATCGCCGCCCGCGTGCGACTCCAGGCCACTGTCGCGCGCGCCGATCAGGTGGGCGAATTGCTCGCCCGGCAGGCTCAGCTCATAAGCCTCAACCCCGAAGAAATCGCAGATGCGCTTGAGGTTGTGCGCGGTCGGGCAACTCTGCCCGCTGAGGTATTTGTTGAACTGGGCACGATTAATCGCCAGCTGGCGGCACACCTCGGCAATCGAGCGGTAGTGGCTGCAGAGCAGCTTGAGATTGGGCCCCAGATAATCCGGCATGTGGCTGTTCCTAACGGGTAGGCCGCGAGCGCCATACCTGAATTATGAAAACCTTCGCGGCATAGCCGCCCACGCATCTGGATGCTTCGCGCCACCGCCTGTCGGAGGAGGCGAATACCAGATGCTCGTCGCTGCGCGAGGTTCTGGCTAATGGCGCGAGCGACGCGATTATAGCATCAACTCGCGCCAGGTCGCCGCGACCCGCGATATTGCATGGCAGGCCGCTCTGTTCAACCATTCGTCACTGGCATTTTTCCCTGACACAACAACAAGAGAGACCCTTCCGCCATGCTCGATATTCTCAACGACCTTATCTGGAGCAAGCTGCTGATCGTCATGCTGATCGGCCTTGGTTTGTACTTCACCATCGCCTCGCGCTTCGTTCAGTTCCGCTACTTCGGCAGCATGTTTCGCATTTTTTCCGAAGCCTTCCAGCATCAGCCGGGCCAGCTCAGCTCGTTCCAGGCGCTGATGCTCAGCGTTGCCGGCCGCGTCGGCGCCGGTAACATCGCCGGGGTCTCCGTGGCCATTATGCTCGGCGGCCCAGGCGCGATCTTCTGGATGTGGATGGTAGCCCTGGTCGGCATGGCCACCAGCTACTTCGAATGCTCGCTGGCCCAGCTGTACAAGCGCCGCGAGGCCGACGGCAGCTACCGCGGCGGCCCGGCGTTCTACATCCAGCACGGCCTCGGTCAGCGCTGGCTGGGGATCGTGGTTTCCCTGCTGCTGTTGGTGACCTTCGGCTTCGGCTTCAACGCCGTGCAGTCCTACACCGTGGCCAGCTCGCTGCACGACACCTTCGGCGTACCAACGTATATCAGCGGCTTGGCCCTGGTGGTGGTCATTGGTCTGATCATCTTCGGTGGCATCCAGCGCATCGCCAAGATCGCCGACATCCTGGTGCCGAGCATGGCTTTCGCCTACATCGCCATGGCGCTGTTCGTGATCGGCGGCAATATCGATCAGGTCGCGGGTGTTCTGACGCTGATCGTCAAGAGCGCCTTCGGCCTCGAACCGGCCTTCGCCGGCGGCATCGGCGCGGCAATCATCATGGGCGTCAAACGCGGCCTGTTCTCCAACGAAGCGGGCCTGGGCAGCGCGCCCAACGTCGCCGCCGTGGCTGAGGTCAAGCACCCTGTCGCGCAAGGCATCGTGCAGTCGCTCAGCGTGTTTATCGACACCATCGTTCTGTGCAGCTGCACCGCGCTAATTATCCTGCTCTCCGGCGTCTACCAGCCCGGTACCGAGATGGCCGGCGTAGTACTGACCCAAACGGCCATGGCTGCCCTCGTCGGCGAGTGGGGTCGGGTGTTCGTCAGCATCGCCCTGCTGCTATTTGTCTTCACCACCCTGATCTACAACTACTACCTGGGTGAGAACGCCCTGAGCTTCTTCACCAGCAAGCGCTGGCCCGTCCAGACGTATCGCGTGCTGGTCGTCGCGCTGGTGCTGTGGGGTTCGGTGCAGGATCTGGGCACGGTGTTCGCCTTCGCCGACGTGACCATGGGCCTGCTGGCCATCGCCAACTTGATCGCCCTGGCCCTGCTGTTTAAGGTCGGCCTGCGCCTGATGCGCGACTACGACAAGCAGATCAAGGCGGGTGTAGCGTCGCCGGTATTCGACCCGAAAGACTTTGCCGATCTGGACCTCGATCCAGCCGCCTGGCCGGCCCAGCCAGATGCCGTGGACCACGCGCAAATCGGTGACCGCGTCTACCAACGCTAAACGGCCCGCGACCTGACAACACAGGGGGCTATGGCCCCCTGTGTGCATTCAGCGCGACAGTCGCGCCGCGACGACTTCCTTGCGCCCTTCTCCCTCCGGAAGACGGCGGAGCGAAGGCCTTATCAATTCGGTGGTGCCGCTCGCGGCATGCTCTTAAAGGAGAGCCGTCATGACTGCAACAAAACTGCTGGTGCTCTACACCGGCGGGACCATCGGCATGCAGATGAGCGCAGACGGCCTGGCGCCCGCCTCCGGCTTCGAGGCGCGGCTGCGCGCCCGGCAAGCACAGGAACAGGCGCGGCACCTGCCCGCCTGGATCTTCCGCGAACTGCTGCCGCCGATCGACAGCGCCAACATGCGCCAGGCCAACTGGCTGGCGATGGTTGCGGCAATCCGCGCAGGCACAGAGCAGGACAACTGCGACGCCGTGCTGGTGCTGCACGGCACCGACACCTTGGCCTACAGCGCCGCAGCCCTGAGTTTTTTGCTGCTCGGCCTGCCGGTTCCGGTGCTGCTGACCGGTTCGATGCTGCCGGCCGGCGCCGAGGGCAGCGATGCCTGGGCCAACCTGTTCGGTGCCATGCAGACGCTGCAGCAAGGTGTCGCCGCCGGCGTGCACCTGTATTTCAACGGCCAGCTGATGCATGGTGCGCGGGTCAGCAAACTGGCCAGCGCCACTTTTGGCGCCTTCGCCGAGCTGCCGCGCCAGCGCCAGAGCCCGCACGCCGAGGGCATCCCGGACAGCCTCGATTACCGCCAGCCGCGCCAACCGGTCAATCTCGCGGTGCTGCCGTTTTTCCCCGGCATCCAGGCTGCGCATGTCAGCGCCCTGCTCGACAGCGGCGTACGCGGCCTGCTGCTTGAATGCTACGGCAGCGGCACCGGTCCCGCGGATGACGCCGAACTGCTCGCTGCGCTCAAGGCAGCCCATGAGCGCGGCGTAGTGATAGCGGCGATCAGCCAATGCGCACATGGCCATGTCGAGTTCGGCGTCTATGCGGCGGGCAGCAAACTGGCCAGCGCCGGCCTGGTGTCGGCCGGCGGCATGACCCGCGAAGCCGCCCTGGGCAAATTGTTCGCCCTGCTCGGCGCCGGCCTGAACCAGACAGAGACGGAACACTGGTTCGCCCTGGACCTGTGCGGCGAGCGCGCCGACTAGCCAAAAGGGCAAAACTTGCAGCGCAGCCATAACCGTTTCAGGATGACCGATCCTATCTACAGGAGCTCGCATGATGGCCGTTCGTATTCCCGCCGAGATCCGCCTCGTCAGCACCGCCGACCATGCGGCCTGGCTGTCCTTATGGCAGAGCTATCAACGCTTCTACATGGTCGACATCCCCACTGCCACCAGCGACATCACCTGGCAGCGCTTTCTTGATCCCGCCGAACCGATGCATGCCGCGCTCGCCTGGCACGAGGGCAAGGCCATCGGCCTGGCGGACTGGATCTACCACCGCTCGACCTGGACCGTCGGCGACTGCTGTTACCTGCAGGATCTGTTCATTGCCAAGGATGTGCGCAGCAACGGTGTCGGCCGCCAGTTGATCGAATACGTCTACGATCAGGCCCGCCAAGCCGACTGCGCGAGGGTGCATTGGCTGACCCACGACACCAACAGCAGGGCGATGCTGCTGTACGAACGGGTCGCCGAGCGCTCGGGCTTTGTGCAGTTTCGCAAGCCGCTGTAGGCCATCGCGACGTGGCGCGACCCACCGCGGCTAAACGATTGCCAACATAAGCGAAGTCCACTCTCGGGGCGCATGCGACGAAAAAAGGGAGCCTTGCGGCTCCCTAAATAAACAGTTGCACAGTGTGAAGCCCATCAGAAGAAGGGCTTCATTGACCCGCGTTTACTCGATCTCGATCAGCACTTCGCCCGGATTGACCCGGTCGCCCTTGGCCACATGCAGCACCTTCACCGTGCCGGCGATGGGCGCCTGGATTTCGGTTTCCATTTTCATCGCCTCGCTGATCAACACGGCTTGACCGGCTTTCACCGTATCGCCTTCCTTAACCAGCACCTCGACGATATTGCCCGGCATGCTGGTGCTCACATCCCCCGGCGCGCTGGCCTGCTTGCGCTTGTCGCCAGCACCCGCAACGAAGTCGTTGAGTGGCTCGAACACCACTTCTTCCGGCATGCCATCGATGGACAGGTAGAAGTGCCGCTTACCGGAACTCTTCACTCCGACGCCGGTGATATCGACCCGATAACTTTCGCCATGCACGTCGATCACAAATTCGGTCGGCACGCCGCCAGCACCCGCCGCACTGACGGCGCCGGCCTCGGGAATCGGCAGCAGCACTTCGGGCTTAAGGCTGCCGTCGGCCCGCTCCTGGAGAAACGCGCGGCCGATGTCGGGGAACATGGCGTAGGTCAGCACGTCTTCTTCGGATTGTGCCAGTGCGCCGATCTCGCCGCGCAGCTTGGTCATCTCCGGCTTGAGCAGGTCAGCCGGGCGCCCGTCGATCAGCTCTTCGCTGCCGATGGCCTGAAACCGCAGCTTCTCATTGACCGGCCCCGGCGCCTTGCCGTAACCGCCTTGCAGATAGAGTTTCACCTCATTGGTGATGGTCTTGTAGCGCTCGCCAGCCAGCACGTTAAAGAAGGCCTGGGTGCCGACGATCTGCGAGGTCGGCGTAACCAGCGGCGGAAAGCCGAGGTCTTCGCGCACCCGCGGAATTTCCGCCAACACCTCGCTCATGCGTGAAAGCGCGCCCTGTTCCTTGAGCTGGTTGGCCAGATTGGAAATCATTCCGCCCGGCACCTGGTTAACCTGCACCCGGGTGTCCACCGCGGTAAATTGGCTCTCGAACTGGTGATATTTTTTGCGCACGGCGTAGAAATACAGGCCAATTTCCTGCAGCAATTCGAGATCCAGACCGGTGTCGAATTCGCTGCCTTTAAGCGCTGCTACCATCGACTCGGTACCCGGATGGCTGGTGCCCCAGGCCATGCTGGAGATGGCGGTGTCGATATGGCTGGCGCCGTTTTCGATCGCCTTCATCTGGCACATCGAGGCTAAGCCTGCGGTATCGTGGGAGTGGATGAAAATCGGCAGGCCCTGCTCGGCCTTCAGCGCCTTGACCAGCTCGCCGGTGGCATAGGGGGTCAGCAGGCCGGCCATGTCCTTGATCGCCACCGAGTCGCAGCCCATGGCTTCCATCTGCTTGGCTTGTTCGACGAAGGCCGCGACCGTATGCACCGGACTGGTGGTGTAGGCGATGGTGCCCTGGGCGTGCTTGCCGGCGGCTTTCACGGCCTCGATGGCCACGCGCAGGTTACGCACGTCGTTCATGGCATCGAAAATGCGAAACACATCAATCCCGTTATCGGCGGCCTTGGCGACAAACGCACGCACTACGTCGTCGCTGTAGTGCCGATAGCCCAGCAGGTTTTGCCCACGCAGCAGCATCTGCAGCTGGGTGTTAGGCAGCGCGGCCTTGAGCAGGCGCAAGCGCTCCCAGGGATCTTCCTTCAAGAAGCGCACGCAGGCGTCGAAGGTCGCGCCGCCCCAGACTTCCAGCGACCAGTAGCCCACCTGATCGAGCTTGGCGCAAATCGGCAGCATGTCTTCGGTGCGCATGCGGGTGGCCAGCAACGACTGATGGGCGTCGCGCAGCACGGTGTCGGTGACGTGGATTTTGTTAGCAGAAAGGGACTTGCTCATCTTGTGTGCTCCTGTGCCCGCGGCGCGGCATTGCGCAGCCGCGGCAACCGATGACGCGTGATTAAAGGCCGGCGTGAGCGGCGATGGCGGCGGCGATGGCCAGCGCCAGCTCTTCGGGCTTGCGCTTGATCGAGTACTGGGTCAGTTCCGGGTGGCTTTCGACGAAGCTGGTGTTGAACTCGCCGCTGCGAAACTCGGGGTTACGCAAAATTTCCTGGTAGTACGCGGCAGTGGTCTTCACGCCTTGCAAGCGCATGTCGTCCAGGGCGCGCAGGCCGCGGTCCAGCGCCTCTTCCCAGGTCAGCGCCCACACGATCAGCTTCAGGCACATGGAGTCGTAATACGGCGGAATGCTGTAACCGGTGTAGATCGCCGTGTCGGTGCGCACCCCTGGCCCGCCGGGGGCGTAGTAGCGGGTGATCTTGCCGAAGCTGGGCAGAAAATTGTTTTTCGGGTCTTCGGCATTGATGCGAAATTGCAGGGCGAAGCCACGGTGAATGATGTCTTCCTGCTTGACCGACAGCGCCAACCCCGAGGCGATGCGGATCTGCTCACGGACGATGTCGATGCCGGTGATTTCCTCGGTGATGGTGTGCTCGACCTGCACCCGGGTATTCATCTCCATAAAATAGACTTCGCCGTCGGCCAGCAAAAACTCCACGGTGCCGGCGTTCTCGTAGCCCACCGCCTTGGCCGCACGCACCGACAGGTCGCCGATGTACGCGCGCTGTTCGGGGGTCAGCTGCGGGCTGGGAGCGATCTCGATGAGCTTCTGGTTGCGCCGCTGGATCGAGCAGTCGCGCTCAAATAAATGCACCACGTTGCCGAAGCTGTCACCGAGAATCTGCGCCTCGATATGCTTGGGGTTGAGGATGCACTTTTCCAGAAACACCTCGGCCGAACCGAAGGCCTTGGTCGCTTCGGAAATCACCCGGGGGAAGGCCAGCTCCAGCTCGGCGCGGTTGTCGCAGCGACGAATGCCGCGCCCACCACCACCGGAGGTGGCCTTGAGCATCACCGGGTAACCGATTCGGTCGCCTTCGGTCAGCGCCTCGGCGATGTCGGCGACATTGCCCTCGGTGCCGGGAGTGACCGGTACGCCGGCCTTGATCATGCTGCGCCGCGCTTCGGTCTTGTCGCCCATGCGGCGCATCACTTCGGCCGAAGGGCCGATGAACTTGATCCCGCGCTCGGCGCAAATATCCGCCAGCTCGGCGTTTTCGGACAAAAAGCCGTAGCCCGGGTGCAGGGCATCGCAGCCGGTTTCCACGGCCAGGTTGACCAGTTTGCGCGGGTTCAGATAACCGGCCAGCGGATCGGCGCCAATGCTGTGAGACTCGTCGGCGCGCTTCACATGTAACGCATGCTGGTCGGCATCGGCGTATACCGCCACCGAGCGAATGCCCATCTCGGCGCAGGCGCGCACGATTCGAACGGCAATTTCACCGCGGTTGGCGATCAGAATTTTCTTGATCACAAGTCTTGTCCTCAGCCAGGTGCTGCGACATAGGCAGCGGGTTAATCGACAGCTGAATCACTCAGCTTAATGGCTCACGACGAAAGCGCTAACGGGCCAACTGAGCACGCTAGTCAGCCTCTCACCGCAGCAGCGGTCGCGATCTAACCCTAGACCCAGCGGCGGATTAATAAAAATTAATAATTATTAGGTTATCCATAAGTTAATTCTTATAGTTAAACGCGCAGCACTGGATAAAAGCCCGCTAACCGCTGTCCAGCCTCGCGGTCGCGGGCCACTATCCGCGCCGAGAAACACACGACTGCTAAGAACAATTAATTGAAATTAAGCGCGAATAACCGAAATTTACCGTAAATCATCGAACAAATACGACCTTGATAAAAACCACGGGGAAAGTGCCCAGTCCGCGCGAAGGCTGAGCGTTATGAGCTAAAAAGGCAGACCCTGCACGCACGCAAAAACCCTGAGCCGAGAGCCGATAATCATGCGTAAGTCATTGATGCGTATCACCTTGCGCCAGCTACAGGTGTTTGCAGCGGTCTGCGATAACCGCTCTTACAGCCGCGCCGCCGAGGAAATGGCCCTCAGCCAGCCGGCGGTGAGTCTGCAAATTCGCCAACTGGAAAGCCTGATCGGCCAGCCGTTGTTCGACTATATCGGCAAGAAGCTCTACCTGACCTCGGCCGCCGAAACCCTCAAACGCGCCAGCGCGGATATCTTCCAACGCTTAGAAAACCTGGACATGCAGCTCTCCGACCTACAGGGCTCGCTGCAGGGCCAGCTCAATCTGGCGGTGGAATCCAGCGCCAAATACTTCGTGCCGCATCTGTTCGCCGCCTTCAAGCGTCAGCATCCGGAGGTCAGCCTGCATCTAACCGTGGTCAACCGCGCCCAGCTGATCAAGCGCCTGAGCGATAACCGCGACGATCTGGTGATCATGTCGCTGCTGCCGCCGGATATGGCCCTGGAATTTCTACCCTTCTTGAACAATCCGATCGTCGCCCTGGCGCCGCCCGAGCATCCGCTGTGCAGCGCCGCCCAGCTCACCCTCAAGGATCTGGAAGCCTATCCGCTGCTGATCCGCGAAGCCGGCTCGGGCACCCGCAAGGCCTGCGAAGAATATTTCCAGCAAAAACGCGCGCACTTCGCTCAGACCCAGGAAGTGGCTTCGCTGGATGCGCTAAAGGAGTGCGTTATCGCCGGACTCGGCCTGGCGCTGCTGCCACGGCATGCGGTCAGCCTGGAACTGGCCAGCGGGCTGCTGCGCGAGCTGCCGGTGGAGGAGCTGCCGCTGTACCGCAGCTGGTGTTTGGTGCACGCCCGGGGCAAACGCCTGTCGCCCGTGGCCCAGGCGTTTCAAGCGTTTATCCGCGCCGAGCGTGCGCAGATCAGCGCGCTCGGCGAGCGCTTCGGCGGGCCAGTTACGCCGCATTGACCTGCCGCTCGGCGAGCAGCTCGGCGAGCAGCTCGGCGAGCAGCTCGACAAGCAGCTCGGTGCAGTCGGGAAAGACCGCCAGATCGCGCTGCAAGCGGCGCTGATCAGCGAGCGCTTCGGCGGGCCAGTTACGCCGCATTGACCTGCCGCTCGGCGAGCAGCTCGACAAGCAGCTCGGTGCAGTCGGGAAAGACCGCCAGATCGCGCTGCAAGCGGCGCTGATCAGCGAGCGCTTCGGCAGGCCCGTTACGCCGCGTTGACCTGCTGCTCGGCGAGCAGCTCGACCAGCAGCTCGGTGCAGTCGGGAAAGACCGCCAGGTCGCGCTGCAAGCGGCGCTGATCGGCGAAGTCCTCGATGGCGCGGCGGTAGGCCATGCGTTTTTGATCGAGCAGCTTGCGCTGGGTTCTAACTTTACTCGTGACTTCGTCGCGCGGCACATTGGCCACGCTGATGACCGTCGCGCGCGGTCGGGCAGTTGAGGCGCCAGCACGCCGCGTCACGCCAGCAACCGGCGCGGCGCGCGTATCCTGAATGGCGCCGTTTAGCGGAGCGGCGCGAGTGTCCTGGCTTCCAGGTGTAACTGACGCAGCGCGGGTAACAAGAGGTGCGCGGGTAACAAGAGCAGCAGGCGAGGCATCGAAGTGGCGAAACATATCCGGTCTTCCAAGGCTAGGTGCGGGGAGCACCAGTTTCGGCGACCGAGATGACACTTTAGCGGCAAGTCAATGAAGGTGCCGTGACCGGGGACATCGCGCAACCACCGATGGCCGCCCGATCATCCGGACCGATAAGCCGCGCTAGCCGCCGCGTGACCAGCTTGGGCGGGGTTACAGCACACCGTGCCGGCTCGCTCCCTGGCAAATCGCTCGACTCAGTCTTCGTGCGGCTTGATCGATTTGGGCGACAGACGCAGGTTGCGCAAGCTGCGCTTAACGCTTTTCAAATGGTTAACCAAGTCCGGGCCGCGGGCCATGGCCACGCCCATAGCCAGCACGTCGATCACCACCAGGTGCGCGATGCGCGAGGTTAGGGGCGTGTAAATCTCGGTGTCTTCCTGCACATCGATGGCCAGATTGATGGTGGCCAACTCGGCCAGCGGGGTCTGACTGGGGCACAGGGTGATCAGCGTGGCGCCGGTTTCACGGACCAGATTGGCGGTAATCAGCAGGTCCTTGGAGCGCCCGGACTGGGAGATGCAGATGGCCACGTCGCTGGGTTTGAGCGTCACTGCCGACATCGCCTGCATATGCGGGTCGGAATAGGCGGCCGCAGTCAGCAGCAGGCGGAAGAACTTGTGCTGAGCATCGGCCGCCACCGCACCGGACGCGCCAAAGCCATAGAACTCCACGCGCTGGGCCTGGGCCATGGCATTGATGGCCCGCTGCAAGGCCTGCGGGTCGAGGTTTTCGCGCACCTCGATCAGCGTGTGCAAGGTGGTGTCGAAGATTTTCAGGCTGAAATCGGCCACCGAATCGTCTTCATGGATGGCGAACTGACCGAAGCTCGCGCCGGCGGCCAGGCTCTGTGCCAGCTTGAGTTTGAGGTCCTGAAAACCGCTGCAGCCGATGGCCCGGCAAAACCGCACGATGGTCGGCTCGCTGATCCCCACGCAGTGGGCCAGGTCAGCCATGGAGCTGTGCATCACCGCCGTCGGATCGAGCAGCACATGGTCGGCCACCTTGAGTTCTGACTTGCGCAATAAATGCCGGGATTGAGCGATGTGCTGCAACAAATTCACAAGGAGGCAACTCAGTAAGGGGCGAAATGGGAAGTGTAGCGGGCATGTAGTTATACTACATACGCCCCCGAGCCGCACAGGGAACCGGCCAGGAGGCGCCCGACCGAAGCTGCCGACACGCTGCACTAAGAGCTAGCTGGTGCCCGTCGAAGACGCCCATGCGCGGACCTCTCGACCACTGCGGCGCTCACCGGGCTACCACCAAGGCGCAGACAACCGCAGCAGGACTTAAGACATGCGCTCTGCAGCCACATAGCTCTTGCCGCTAGCAGCTTGCGGCGCACTTAAACCTGTAACGCCTAAACTCCAAAATATTTATAACAACAGCGCGACTGCCTTATAAGAGAGTCACTTTCCGGCAAACAACTCATGCTATTAGAGACATCTATAAGGATATTTTTTTATACCTTTTTTATTCAATTATTCCGCTTGAATTCAGTGTTTAGAGTCACGGTTTTCTTCAAAATTGCTAAAACCAGGCTGGCGTAACGCATTTATTTTCGATGCTTTTCGAGCGGCTTTTTTTGCTGCTCTACTCCCACACATTTACCGCTCGAATATAAGGCAAGTATCGGGGTTAATATTCGCTGATATCAGCCTGTGCATATGTGCGCAATACCGGGACGCTGGGGGATTTTTCTTGGTCGCACCCTGCTGCTGCGGCCAATTTCGCTGCAGCCCGGGCACCTAAAGGGCTGCTGCTGCGCCACCAAGCGCCCTGCAAGCGCCAGAGCACGGCAAAAACGTCGCCTCATGGGCTACCGTTTGACGCATTCAGGGGCGGCCCCGAACGTCCTCGATTTGCATCGGCTACGCTTACTCAAGTCACCCGAATAATCCGTTGTATATCGAGCGTTTAATCAAGGTCATTTAAACGGCCATAGGCGCTGCAGCCCCTGCGCTTATCTGGCGCGCGGCTTGAGAAAAATAGCGAGATGTGTTTAATTGGATGCCGATTTTAATCGAAAGGATCTTGTTTTGAGTATTACTCCCGTCACACTCCGTCGTCCAACCGACGGCGACGGTTACAACCTCCACGCACTAGTCGCTCGCTGCGAGCCACTGGATACCAACTCGGTATATTGCAACTTATTGCAGTGCGCCGACTTTGCTGAAACCAGCATCGCAGCCGAAAACGCCCAGGGCGAACTCATCGGCTTTATCTCTGGTTATCGGCCCCCTGCCCGTCCAGACACACTCTTTGTCTGGCAGGTCGCAGTAGACGCCTCAATGCGCGGCCAGGGCCTGGCTCTGCGCATGTTGCTGGCCTTGGCCCAGCACAGCGCCGAGCAGGGCGCAGTCTTTCTAGAAACCACTATTTCGCCGAGCAACGCTGCTTCCCAAGCGCTGTTCAAGAAAGCCTTCGCCCACCTGGACGTCGCTTACACTACTCGCACACTCTTCTCCCGCGCCGTGCATTTTGCCGGTCTGCATGAAGATGAAGTGCTCTACCGCGCGGGGCCTTTTGTCGCCTCAGCCGCGGAAACTGATTTAAAGGAGAACGTATGAATATCTTCGAACAGAAAGAATCCAACGTCAGAAGCTACTGCCGCTCGTTCCCCGTGGTCTTTAATCAGGCCCGCGGCGCAGAGCTGGTCACCAGCGAAGGTAAGCATTACATCGATTTTCTCGCCGGCGCCGGCACGCTCAACTACGGGCACAACCACCCGATCCTGAAACAGGCGTTGATCGACTATATAAACAAAGACGGCATCACCCACGGCCTGGACATGTACTCCGAGGCCAAGGCGACCTTCCTTGAGACCTTCAACCGACTGATCCTCAAGCCACGCAACATGCCCGACTACGTGATGCAGTTCACCGGCCCGACCGGCACCAACGCGGTGGAAGCGGCGCTGAAGCTGGCCCGCAAGGTGACCGGCCGCAAGAACGTGATCAGCTTTACCAACGGCTTTCACGGCTGCACCATCGGCGCCCTGGCGGTAACCGGCAACCAGCATCACCGTGGCGCTGCCGGCGTACCGCTGACTGACGTCAGCCGCATGCCCTACGCCAATTATTTTGGTAGCAAGGTCGACACCATCGCCATGATGGACAAGCTGCTCGATGACCCAAGCAGCGGCATCGACAAGCCTGCCGCGGTGATCGTCGAAGTGCTGCAGGGCGAAGGCGGCCTGAACGTGGCGTCCGCCGAATGGATGCGCAAGCTGGAAAAAATCTGCCGCAAGCACGACATGCTGCTGATCGTCGATGACATCCAGGCCGGTTGCGGCCGTACCGGCACCTTCTTCAGCTTCGAAGAAATGGGTATCAAGCCGGACATGATCACCCTGTCCAAGTCGCTCAGCGGCTACGGCCTGCCGTTCGCCATGCTGCTGATGCGCAAGGGACTGGACCAGTGGACGCCGGGCGAACACAACGGCACCTTCCGCGGTAACAACCACGCTTTTGTCACCGCCGCCGCGGCGATAGAGCACTTCTGGAGCGACGACACCTTTGCCAAGAGCGTGCGCGCCAAAGGCAAGATGATCGAAGCCCGGATGCAAGCGATCGTCCATCGCCATGGTCCCGAGTCGCTGTTCGTCAAGGGCCGCGGCATGATGCTGGGCATCAGCTGCCCAGACGGCGAAACCGCCGCCGCCATCTGCCGCGAGGCCTTCGCCCATGGCCTGGTGATCGAAACCAGCGGTAATCACAGCCAGGTCGTCAAATGCCTGTGTGCACTGATTATCAGCGAAGAGCAGATCACCCAGGCGATGGATATTCTGGATGCCGCCTTTGCCACCGTGCTGTCGGCCAAGACCGCCACTCAAGCGTCCTAATCAGGAGAACACCCCAATGATCGTCCGTACCCTCGAGCAAGCCGAACAATCGTCACGCCGCGTCGTGACTGAAACCTGGGAAAGCACCCGCATGTTGTTGAAAGACGACAACATGGGTTTCTCCTTTCACATCACCACCATCTACGCCAACACCGAGACCCACATCTGGTACCAGAACCACCTGGAATCGGTGTACTGCATCAGCGGCGAAGGCGAGATCGAAACCCTGGCCGATGGCAAGATCTACCCGATCACGCCCGGCACCCTGTACATCCTCGACAAGCACGACGAACACCAGCTGCGCGGCGGCGCCACGGAAATGAAGCTGGCCTGCGTGTTCAATCCGCCGCTCAACGGCAAGGAAGTCCATGACGCCAGCGGCGTCTATCCGCTGGACGCTGAAACAGCCGGCTGATAAAAGTCCGCTGGCCCATGCGGCGGCTTTTATGCTGACCTGCACGACCTGGGCGCGCCCCCTGAACCTCACGCAGCATGCCCTACGCCGCCCGCCAGGCGGCGTATCGGGCCAGGGACGAACTCACTTCCGACCGGACTCAAAAATAATATGCATACCGTAGAAAAAATCGGCGGCACGTCCATGAGCCGCTTCGAAGAAGTACTCGACAATATTTTAATTGGCCCTCGCCAAGGCGCTCAGCTGTACCAGCGCGTCTTCGTCGTGTCGGCCTACAGCGGCATGACCAACTTGCTGCTGGAGCACAAGAAAACCGGTGAGCCTGGGGTTTACCAGCGTTTTGCCGACGCCCACAACGAAGAAGCGTGGCTCGACGCCCTGGCCACCGTGCGCCAACGCATGCTGGCCAAAAATGCCGAGCTGTTCAGTGGCGAATTCGAACTGCAGGCCGCCAACCAATTTATTCATTCGCGCATCGATGATGTCTGCGAATGCATGCGCAGTCTGCAGCGGCTGTGTGCCTATGGGCACTTCCAGCTCAGCGAACACCTGATGAAGGTGCGCGAGATGCTCGCCTCCCTGGGCGAAGCGCACAGCGCCTTTAATACCGTGCTGGCCCTCAAGCAGCATGGCGTTAACGGCCGCCTGGTCGACCTGACCGGCTGGCACTTAGAAACACCGATGCCCTTTGTCGAGATGATCCGCAGCAGCTTTGCCGATGTTGACCTGGCCAACGAACTGGTCGTGACCACTGGCTACACGCACTGCAGCGAAGGGCTGATGAACACCTTTGACCGCGGCTACAGCGAGATCACTTTCGCCCAGATCGCCGCCGTTACCGGTGCCCGCGAGGCCATCATCCACAAAGAGTTTCACCTCAGCAGCGCAGATCCACGACTGGTTGGCGCCGACAAGGTCGTCACCATCGGCCGGACCAACTACGACGTCGCCGACCAGCTGTCCAACCTGGGCATGGAAGCTATCCATCCCCGCGCGGCCAAGACCCTGCGTCGGGCAGGTGTCGAGTTGCGCATCAAGAATGCCTTCGAGCCCGAACATGCCGGCACCCTCATCAGCCAGGATTACTGCAGCGAGCGGCCCTGTGTAGAGATCATCGCCGGGCGCAAGGATGTCTTTGCCCTGGAAGTGTTCGACCAGGAAATGCTCGGCGATGTCGGCTACGACATCGAGATTTCCAAGTTGCTCAAGCAGCTCAAGCTGTACGTGGTTAACAAGGATTCCGACGCCAACAGCATCACCTACTACGCCTCCGGCTCGCGCAAGTTGATTACCCGCGCCGCGCGCTTGATCGAGGAACGCTACCCAGCCGCCGAAGTAACCGTGCACAACGTTGCGATCGTCTCGGCGATCGGCTCGGACCTCAAGGTCAAGGGCATTCTGGCCAAGACCGTGGCCGCCCTGGCCGAAGCCGGCATCAGCATCCAGGCGGTCCACCAGTCGATCCGCCAAGTTGGCATGCAGTGCGTGGTCAACGAAGAAGACTACGCGGCGGCCATCGTCGTGTTGCACCGGGCACTGATCGAGCGGGAAAACCATGGCGACGTGATAGCCGCCGCCTAAGCTCGACGCGGGCGCTGCGGCGCCCGCCGGGCAACTGGGTTTGCCCGCCCCCCTCGGCGCCCGTAGAATGCGCCGATGCATGATGACCTCTCCCTTTTGTTGAACTCTCTCAATGACCCCCAACGCCAGGCCGTCGCGGCCCAGGCGGGGCGTCAGTTGGTGTTGGCCGGTGCCGGCTCCGGCAAGACCCGCGTTCTGGTGCACCGCATCGCCTGGTTGATCCAGGTCGAGCAGGCCTCGGCGCATTCGGTATTGTCGGTGACCTTTACCAACAAGGCCGCCGCCGAGATGCGCGTGCGCATCGAGCAGCTGATGGGCCTTAATCCCGCAGGCATGTGGGTTGGCACCTTCCACGGTCTGGCCCACCGCCTGCTGCGCGCCCACTGGCAGGAAGCCGGGCTGAGCCAGAGTTTTCAGATTCTCGACGGTGACGACCAGCAGCGGCTGGTCAAGCGGGTGATCCGCGAGCTGGGCCTGGACGAGCAACGCTGGCCGGCGCGCCAGGCGCAATGGTTTATCAACGGCCAAAAAGATGAAGGCCTGCGGCCCAAGCATATTCAGGCCAGCGGCGACTTATTTTTGGGCACCATGCGCAGCATTTACGAGGCATATGAGGCGACGTGCGCGCGCGCCGGGGTGATCGACTTTTCCGAGCTGCTGCTGCGCGCCCTCGACCTGTGGCGCGACCACCCGGGGCTGCTGGCGCATTATCAGCGGCGCTTTCGGCACATTCTGGTGGACGAATTCCAGGACACCAACGCCGTGCAGTACGCCTGGCTCAGGCTGCTCGCCCAGGGCGGCGACAGCCTGATGGTAGTGGGCGACGACGACCAGTCGATCTACGGCTGGCGCGGGGCCAAGATCGAGAATATTCACCAGTACAGCCGCGATTTTCCGGATGCACAAACCATCCGTCTGGAGCAGAACTACCGCTCCACGGCCGGCATTCTCAAGGCCGCCAACGCGCTGATCGCCAACAACCAGGGCCGCCTGGGCAAGGAGTTGTGGACTGAGGACGCGGACGGCGAGCCGATCCACCTGTACGCCGCCTTCAACGAATACGACGAAGCCCGCTACGTGGTGGAGAGCATCGAAAGCGCGCTGAAGGGCGGCATGGCACGCAGCGACATCGCCATTTTATACCGCTCCAACGCCCAGTCGCGGGTGCTCGAAGAAGCCTTGCTGCGCGAAAAAATCCCCTACCGCATCTATGGCGGCCAGCGCTTTTTCGAACGCGCCGAAATCAAGAACGCCATGGCCTACCTGCGCCTGCTGGACGGCCGCGGCAACGACGCGGCTCTGGAGCGGGTGATCAATGTGCCGACCCGCGGCATCGGCGAAAAAACCATCGAGGCGATTCGCCAACATGCCCGCGAGCACGATGTGTCGATGTGGGAAGCGCTGCGCCTGATCGTCGCCAACAAGGCACTGCCGGCGCGGGCCTCCGGCGCCCTGGCGGGTTTTGTCGAGCTGATCGAAGGCCTGGCCAGCAAGGTGCTGGCGATGCCGCTGCACTTGATGACCCAGGTGGTGATCGAAGAATCCGGGCTGATTGCCTTTCACAAGGCCGAAAAAGGCGAAAAAGGCCAGGCCCGGGTGGAAAACCTCGAAGAACTGGTCAGCGCCGCGCGCACCTTCGAGAGCCATGAGCCGGACGACAACCCCGACGAGGAGCCACCGACCCCGCTGGCGGCCTTTCTCGGCCATGCCTCCCTGGAATCCGGCGACACCCAGGCCGACGCCAGCGAGGACAGCGTGCAATTGATGACCCTGCACAGCGCCAAAGGCCTGGAGTTTCCTCAGGTATTTTTGGTGGGCATGGAAGAGGGTCTGTTCCCGCACAAGATGAGCCTGGAAGAACCCGGCCGTCTTGAAGAAGAACGCCGCCTGGCCTATGTCGGCATCACCCGGGCGATGCGCCAACTGGTGATCAGCTACGCCGAAACCCGCCGTTTGTACGGCAGCGAAACCTACAACAAGATTTCGCGCTTCGTGCGCGAGATTCCTCCGCAACTGCTCCAGGAAGTGCGCCTGTCCAACAGCGTCAGCCGGCCCTATGGCGCGCAGCGGGCCGCCAGCGGCGCGAGCAACGCTACTCTATTCGCCGGCGCCCAGGTGCCAGAAACCGAGTTTCGTCTCGGCCAGGCAGTCAGCCACGCGCTGTTCGGCGAAGGGGTGATCCTCAACTTCGAAGGCGCCGGCGCCCAGGCGCGGGTGCAGGTGAATTTCCAAGGCGAAGGCAGCAAATGGCTGATGCTCGGTTATGCCAAGCTGCAAGCCGTCTAAAAAGCGGCTCAAAAACCACACCGATAGAACGACCTAAACCAACAATCTTAAAGAACAACCCCAAAAAACAACAAGGAAGCTCTCGATGAACCGCTTCAATCTTTTTGCCACTGCCGCGGCCCTATTTGCCGTTATCGGCTTGGTCGGCTGCCAGGACGAGAACGCCGCAACAGAGGCAAAAGCCAAGAACGTCGACAGCGCCGAGCAATCGCAAGCAGCGGCGCCTGCGCAACAGACCTTTGAGTGGAAGATGGTCACCGCCTGGCCGAAGAACTATCCCGGCCTGGGCACCGGCGCCGCGCGCTTGGCCGAGCGGGTCAACACCATGAGCAACGGTCGTCTGACCATCAAGGTGTATGCCGCTGGCGAACTGGTGCCGGCGCTGGAGGTGTTCGACGCGGTGTCGCGCGGTACTGCGGAACTGGGTCACGGCGCCGCTTACTACTGGAAAGGCAAGGTGCCGGCCGCGCAGTTTTTTACCGCCGTACCGTTCGGCCTATCGACCTTGGAAATGAACGCCTGGCTGAGCAAGGGCGGCGGCCAAGCCTTGTGGGACGAGGCCTATGCACCACACGGGGTGAAGCCGCTGGCGGTGGGCAATACCGGCATGCAGATGGGCGGCTGGTACAACAAAGAAATCAATTCTCTGGACGATCTCAAAGGCCTGAAAATTCGCATGCCGGGCCTGGGCGGTGAAGTACTTAACCGCCTCGGCGCGACCACCGTTAACCTGCCCGGCGGTGAAGTCTTCACCGCCCTGCAGACCAACGCTATCGACGCCAGCGACTGGGTCAGCCCCTACAACGACCTGGCCTCCGGCTTGAACAAAGCGGCCAAATTCTACTATTTCCCAGGCTGGCAGGAACCTCAGGCGGTGCTCGAACTGTTAATCAACCAGGAGGCCTTCGACAGCCTGCCGGCGGATTTGCAGGCGATTCTCACCGAGGCGACCCGCGCCGCCAACCAAGACTTGCTGGACGATTACGTCTACCACAACGCCCTGGCCCTGGATGAATTGAAGCAACAGGGCACTCAGCTCAAGCGCTTTCCTGACGAGGTGCTGGACGCCCTGCACCGCGAGTCCGACGTGGTGCTCGGCGAACTGGCCGCCCAAAGCGAGTTGAATGGGCGTATCTGGGCCTCAATGAAAGCCTTCCAGGACCAAGTCGGGCAGATGCATAAACTCTCCGAAAAAGAGCTGTATAACTGGCGCTAAATTCCCAGGCCGCCTATACCTTTCTCGCTGCGCAGCCCATTCCGGGTGGTCAGCATGACTGCTACATGAGGATAACCGCATGATCGGATACTCAATGGTTGGCTGCGCTAACCTGGACCAAGCCAAAGGTTTCTACGGCGAATTGCTCGCTGAACTGGGCGCAAAACCGCTGATGGATGTGGGACGCGTGGTGCTCTATGGCACCGCCATGGGCCAGCCGATGTTCGGTCTCTGCACTCCTTTCGACCAACAGCCTGCACATCCCGGCAACGGCACCATGACCGCCCTGCTCGGTGGTTCCCGAGAAGGCGTTGACCGCCTGTATGCCAAAGCCATCGCCCTGGGCGCGACCTGCGCAGGCGCACCGGGTGAACGCATGCCAGGCTTTTATGCCGGCTACTTTCGCGACATAGACGGCAACAAGCTGGCCTTTGTGCACCTAGGCTAAAGGCCAGCGCGGTCTATTTCGGCGCGGCGGGGTTGGGTGCTTCAGCCACACGACCCGCCGCCCACAACTTAATCTGGCTGGCTCGCGCCTGACTGGCGGTCAACTCCAGGTTCAACGCCTCGCTGTACTGATCCAGCCAGCTGCGCGAGCCAGGTAGCATGGCGGCCAAGTCACGCATAGCCAGTTTCAAGTGCTTCACCACCGCTTGAAAACCCTGTTCCTGACCGACCAAAGTGCGCGCGACCTGACTGGCCGAGTTTGGCTCTTCAGTGGCGCGAAACATCCCGTTTAGCTCGCTTTCCTGTTGTGCGGCCCGCTCCTGGTTCTGCTGCGTGAGCTGAGCCTGCAGGCTGGCTAATTGTTTTTCTACGTTCAGCGCTTGGGCAGGCACAACACTGCCAGCGCCCTCGCCCGCCTTCTCAGACGAGCCGAGCAGGCTCAGCGTCAACCCACCGAGCAGCGTACAGGCGAGCACTCCCGCCAAGCCAAACAACAACAGCCGGTCGAGTTTGCGGCTTTTTTCCAACGCCTCTATCCGCGTCTCAGCAGAGCCCTGCTCACCGCCGCTTTCATCGTCTTTACGCATGATTCGGTTCCTGAAACTACTTGTTAAAAAATCAGCCGCACACCTTAACCCACGTCATCGCCAAACCGCAGCCGAATAAAACAAGCACGGTCAGCGGTCTGCTTGCTCAAACCCTCGACTAATGTATAAAGCACATCCCAACTCAGGAGGTCCGGTACCGTGGAAGAAGTCATCGAAGAACTGCGTGAACGTAATGAACCCGTGCCGGTGCCAATGGAGCTGCCCGACGAAGAGCTGCTGGTGGAAATCGAAGAACAGTTGCTGATCAGCCTGCCCTTCGAATTTCGCGAGTTTCTGCTGCAGGTCAGCGACGTGATCGTCGGTCATCTGGAGCCGGTCACCGTCACCGACCCGCAATCGCACACCTACCTGCCGGAAGTCGCCGCCATGGCCTGGTCCCTGGGCGTACCGCGCGAATTTATTCCGCTGTGCGAAGACCAAGGCAATTACTACTGCGTCGAGCTGGACGGCACCGTGCTGCTGTGGGACGGCGAAGAAGCCGAAATGACTGACGAGAGCTGGGACTCCGTATGGAAATGGGCGCGGGAAGTTTGGCTGGAAAGCTGAGTCTGGCGTTACGCGCGAGGCGTATGTGCAGACCTCGCGCGGCGTCCTGAGGCAGGCCTGACGCGCCGCGGCCAGGCTCAAAGCAGCGCCTGGCCAGTCTGCGGCTCGCGCTGCACTCGCCACTCTTTGCAGAGTCTAAAAAAAACGCCCGCACCCGTCATAAAGATCCCTGTAGCGCCACGCCCTGTTGGTGGCGTCTACCCGTCTCACTCACTGACCGAAGAGCCCGTCATGGAACCCGGAAACGCCCAGCTGTCGATGACCATTTTGATGACCCCGGACCAAGCCAATTTCTCCGGAAACGTACACGGCGGCACCCTGCTCAAGCACCTCGACGAAGTCGCCTATGCCTGCGCCTGCCGCTATGCCGGTGGGTATGTGGTCACTCTGTCGGTGGATCAGGTGGTCTTTCGTCAGCCCGTGCATGTTGGCGAACTGGTGACCTTTCTCGCCACCGTCAATTACACCGGCCAAACCTCGATGGAAATCGGCATCAAGGTGATCACCGAAAATATCCGCGAGCGCTCGGTGCGCCATACCAACAGCTGTTTTTTCACCATGGTCGCGGTGGACGCTCAGGGCAAACCCTGCGCGGTGCCGCCACGGCAAACCCACAGCGCCGACGAGAAACGTCGCTTCGGCCAGGCCCAGCAGCGCCGGGCGATTCGCCAGGAACTGGAGCAGCGTTATCAGGACATGAAAGACGAAGGCTGACCACGCGAGACAGTCCGTGGCCGGCCTGGCAGAATGCCGCCGAGCTATAATCGCTGCGCGCGGCCACTGCACCAGCCTGGAGCCTGTTGATGTTAACCCTCGGCAATATATTCGTTCTGCTGCTTCTGGCCACCGCCGGCGCCTGGCTGTGGCACGCCCACGGCGTGCGCGAGCGAGCGCTGGAAAGGGTTAAGCGGCATTGCGCCAAGGCGCAGGTCGAGTTGCTGGACGAGAACGTCGCCCTGCGCACTCTCACGCTGCTGCGTGACGCGCGTGGGCGCAAACGCCTGGCGCGGGTCTATGGTTTTGAGTTCACGGTGACTGGCGAGCAACGCCACGCTGGCAGCATCGTCATGTTCGGCCAGCAGTGCGGCTCGATCGAGCTGGCCCCCCATCCTTTTCCCGACGCTGCCCGAGAAGCGGAGATGCCCGTCGCCACGATCCATTCTGGCCAGCCCGTCGAATCGGTTAATCCCGCCGATCCCCGCACACCGCTCACTTCAGCCAAGGTGATCGAACTCCAGCAATGGCGTCGCACGCATCCTCCACGCCAGGACTAAGCCACGCGTTGCCGCGCCGGCAATCCCCAGCAGTCCCCAGCAATGCGCCGCCAGCAATGCCAGCCTGACTCACGCGGTAACGCTCGTGCAGCCCGTGCGCGGTTTGCCGCATTTCCGCACGTTCACACTCTCATATTCCTGCACTTCAGCATTCCCCGCTCACTCAAACCGGCCGCGCTACCGGCGGTACTGTCGCGGGCAATAACAGAAAATCACGCACCCGCTCGGCGCTGTCTGCGGAGTGTTCCTGCATAAAGCAATGCCCGCCGGCGACCACTTGACCGCTGACGATCGGATTGAGCGCGCACCAGCGCGCCACGGCTTTGGCGACGAAGGGATAACTGTTCTGGCCATACAGCACCTGAGTTGGCGTGACCACTTTGGCCAGCGATGGCCACAGGCGCTTGGGGAATGAGCTGAAAATTTCCGCCTCGCGGCTCGGGCGGCATTTCAGCTCGACTGCACCGCTGTCCGTATCGCGCAGCCCGTGCTCGATAAACGCTCGCAGCGCCTCGGGTTCCCAGCCTTTGTAAATGCCGCGATCGTGCAACGCACTGAACGCCGCGTCACGGTTCGGCCACTCGGCGCGCCGGGCGCTGGCCTTGCGCGCCATAGAGGTGCGTCGATACAAACCCAGCGTTTCACTGAAGGTCATCACCCCGATCATCGTTGGGGTAAACAGCACCGGATCGAGCAGCACCGCCCGCTGAAACAGATGCGGCTCCTTGGCCAGGATTAAGCTGCTCAGCACGCCGCCAAAGCTGTGCCCGACCGCATAGGCGGGCACCGCGCCAAAACGGGCGCGCCCGGCCATAAAGGCCTCGACGGCGAACTCGGCGCTGCGGTTCCAGCCATGAAAGCGCCCACCGTGATCGCTGTCGCCATGGCCCTGGCTGTCGCACAACCAGAGATCGAACTGCTCGGCCAAGTCGTTCAGCAGGGGCGCATAGGCGCGCCCACAAAAGCCGTTGCCGTGCAGGAAATGCAGCAGTGGCTTGCCCGAAGGCGCACTGTGCCAGCCGCGCAGGGTAAAACCCGCGCCCGTAGGATGAGACCAGGGATACAGTTGCATGCCGCGCCGCTCGTCAGGAAAACCCCAGTTTGACATCCTCCCCGCCCTCTCGCTTGGCTTGTTGCTGCGCGAAAAAGACGGGGATTCCTACGGCGCTAGGCTGCTTGCGCAGCGTCGTCGCTTCGGTGGGTTCCTGCTGCTGACGGTCTTGTTTCACCGTTCACTGCACAGGCGATCCGGGCCATGTCCGGCCCTTTGAGCAGGTTTAACCCGCGCTCACGGATGTTCTTTGCCGCTACCCGGTCGGCATTTTCGCTGTGGCCGCAGGCCGTGCAGAGAAACAACGATTGGGTCTGGCGATTGTCGGCATGGACGTGGCCGCAGATCGGGCATTGTCGGCTGGTGTTTTGCGGTGCAACCGCCACCAACCAGCCACCGGCCCACGCCGACTTGTAGTCGAGTTGGCGACGAAATTCGCCCCAACCCTGATCCAAGATTGAACGGTTGAGGCCGGACTTAGCCCGCACATTCTTTCCCGGTTGCGCGGCATCGCCCTTGGCCGAACGACTCATGTTGCTCACCTGCAAATCCTCAACACACAGCAGCGCGTGGCTTTTGCTGATGCTGTGCGAGGCCTTGTGCAGGTAGTCGTTACGGGTATTGGCGATCTGCCGCTGAATGCGCTGGACACGGGTTTTGGCCCACTTCCAGTTGCTGCTGAATTTGGTTTTGTGACTCATCTTCCGCTGGGCTTTGGCCAGGCGCTGCTGGTGACGCTTGAAGCTGTTCAGCGGTTGCAGGACGGTTTCTCTGGCTCCATCCCAAAGGGTGGCGAATCGGACAATTCCCAGGTCGATACCGACCGCCAGCGGCGAGGCGTGAACGGGTACTTCTACCTCGCGCTCGGTCTGGATCGAGGCAAACCAGCGCCCGGCGCTCAGGCTGACGGTGACGTTTTTCACCGTGCCCAGCACCTGCCGGCTGTTGCGATAGCGCAGCCAGCCGAGTTTGGGTAGGAAAAGGCGGGAATTGGCTTGGTCAAGCTTCATGCCTTGCGGATAGCGAAAGCTGTCGCCCATGCCCTTCTTCTTGAAGCGCGGGAATTCCGCACGTTTGGCGAAGAAGTTGCTGTAGGCCCGCTCCAAGTCTTTTAGCGTCTGCTGAAGCGCCTGCGATGGCGTATCAGACAGCCAGCCGGTTTGCGGGATGGCTTTCCACGCGACGAGCAGTTTGCACAGACCGGCGTAACCGAGCTTTTTATCGCCAGACGCGTGACGCGCTTTCTGCAACGCCAGTCCTTTGTTGAACACGAATCGGCATGAGCCGCAAAAGCCGCGTATATCGCGTTGCTGTTCGCCGGTCGGCATCAGCTCAAACTTGAAGGCCTGGAGTCGCTGCATGGCTAATACTGGCTGTTTATACAACTGTGAGTATAGGACAGCTCCGCGGCCCACGCTGTCTATCCTCGCCCTAAAGGGCGAGGCTTTTCGCGCCAATCCGGTAATGGCTTGCCGCCAGGGGCGAAAATAGCCACCCTCACGGCCAGACAATTCGGCGGCCCAGCAAGGGTCACGTGTGCTGAGCGAGATGCGCAACAATCCTCGCCTTGCCGGGCGAGAAGACAGTTATCAGGAGTGAGTGGCAATGCCCGATTTTACGATCACCGGCGACATAGATCCCTTTCTGCATGTCGCCCTGGCTCAGGGCGAGAAGCTCTATTGTGAGTCTGGGGCGATGGTGATGATGGAGACCAACCTGGAGTTGCGCGGCCAGATGAAAGGCGGCCTCGGCAGCGCCATCATGCGGCGTTTCACCAATGGCGAATCCTTTTTCCAGCAACAGATCGAAGCCGTGCGCGGGGCCGGCGACTGCCTGCTCTCGCCGGCGCTGCCGGGAGCGATTCGTTTGCTGGACGTCGGCCAGACGCAGTATTGCCTGAACGACGGCGCCTTTGTGGCCGCCACCGCGGACACCGCAATCAAGGCGAAGATGCAAAGCATCGGTAACGCGTTGTTTGCCAAGTCCGGCGGCTTTTTTATCATGCACACCTCGGGAACCGGCCAGGTGGCGGTCTCTGGTTTCGGCTCGATGTTCGAGTTGCAGGTGACGCCAGACAAGGAAGTGGTAATCGATAATGCCCACGTAGTCTGCTGGGACAGCGCTCTGGACTACACCATCTCGCTCACCACGGGCGCCAAGGGCGGCGGCTTGGGCGGCATGCTCGGCAATCTGGTGAACAGCGTGACCAGTGGCGAAGGCGTCGTGCTGCGCTTTTCCGGGGCCGGCAAAGTGCTGATCTGTTCACGCAACCGCGAAGCCTTTGTCGAGTGGATGCAAAAGGAAGTGGCCGGCGAGCGCAGCGAGCGCTAAGCACCGGCGGCAACTGTTCCAGGCGGTGCGGAAACTCCCGCTCAATTCCAAAATTCGTGTTGCTACGCGAAATCGGTAGATATTTTCTCAGCTGGCTTACTTAGAATTCGCGAGAAATCGCGAAATTTGCTCGATTTTTGAGCCGTATCCGTCCTCCAAACGTTTTCACATAGCCTCGCTCGCTAACTTTCACCCCGCAAGGCTGCAGCTAAGCGCTCAACGAACAGTCCAGCGGTACGCATTGCGCAGGGTGGCCGAGTTTGGCGGGCCGCGCGGGCCAGCAGGATGCGCGTGTTACGGCGCTTAAAGCCGGCACGCCTGCAGCCCGGCCTGCAGGTGAGAGGCATCCTGGGCCTCGCGAAAAATCAGTTCCAGGCGAGAATCGTTGCGCCACTCACTGCGTTGCCAGTGGATCGGCTGGCTGTCCAGGGCATTGCCGGAGAGCCAGCCGGCGTTGGTTTGCAGCACCAGCTTTGCCCGCCGCCAGTCAAGGCTGGCCAGCCACTGCTGCACCCTAAGCAGCTCGAAGGTTTGGCTCGGGTGCCAGCGCCAGCCGATGCTCCAGCCTTCCGGTTGCGCCTGGATCTGGCAGATCGGCTCCTCAGCCGTACGCCAGATCTGCGGCATGGTCGCGCTGGCGCGAGGCAACCCGTCCAGACCCGCGCCTACCGCAATTGCCGCGCCTGACTCGCCTAGATCAACCGCCGCAACCGGAACACCGAAACCCGGCAGGTCCGCCAGGGCCAGGGCCGCTTGGCTGGTCCAGCGCAGCGGCCGCGTGGGCAAGTGCGTCTGGATGCGCGCCTTCGTCGTCGCGTCCAGTTGCTCGGCCTTGTTCAGCAGTAACAGACCGGCGCTCTGCAGCGCGTCTTGCTGACTGTCCGGCAAGTGCGCGCCCGCCGCCAGCGCTGCGCCATCCAGCACCATGACCAGCGGCTGCACGGCCAACACGCCGGCCCACGGCGGCTCGCGCAACTGGCGCAGCAACTCCAGCGGATGCCCCAAGCCCGAGGGCTCGATCAGCAGGCGATCGGGTTTGGCCTTGCGCAGCAGCCGGCTCAGGCCGACCTGAAACGGCAGGCCGTTGACGCAGCACAGGCAACCACCAGCCACTTCGCCCAGAGCGATGCCGTCGTCGTCGGTGCTGAGCAGCGCCGCGTCCAGACCGATGGCGCCGAACTCATTGATCAGCACCGCCCAGCGCTCATCGGCCGGACGCTGGGCTAGCAAGTGGTGAATCAGACTGGTCTTGCCAGCGCCCAAAGGACCGGCAAGCAGATGGGTGGGGATATTTTTCAGCATGGGCCAATGGTGCAATTATCCGGGCGAAAGAGGAAGGATTAGCGGCGCATCCCACGGGCAAGAGGTCTGATCACCGGGCAATGGGTACATCCGCGCTAAGCGCCTGAGGATCAATCCGCGGGCGATACGTCCGCCGGACGCGCCGGCACAGAATCCCTGCAATATGTTGTCCGGCGCGGGCAACGTCCGACCTCAGGCCAGCCAATCCAGGGTCAGCAATAACCGTCGCTCGTCGGTCGGAGGTTGCGGCGAGCGGTGGATCAGCCCACCGCCCTCGTTACCCAGCCATTTCTCGCCCTTGGCCAGCAGCACATGACCGGCTGCGCTGAGCTCGATCAGCGCGTCGTCCTGGGGTTCGGCGCTCGGATCGCCAAGGCTGCCGCGCGCCATCACCCCCTCACGCAACCACTGGCTGCCAACGCCTGCGTAGCAGGTGATCAGCCGCAACGGCACATGGTCGACGTGAAAGCGCGGACACATGGCCTTGTCCAGTATGCGCAACCGCAAGCCAATGCGCGTGGCGTCGACCAGGCAGGCGAAGGCGCTGACCAGCCAGCCCACATCGGCGATAAAGGCCGCCTGTCCGGGCAACTCGCCATAGCCCTGGAGCAGGTCGCCAAGCGCCACCGGGCTCTCCGAGTGCGCCAACTCCAGCACCCTGGAATCCGCCAGCGGTTCCCCTCGGGCCAGTAACGCCGAGGCAAACGCGCCGATCGCTGCCGGCAATCGACGTTGCCAGATGGCCAGGTTGACCTCATCACGCAACACTTCGCCGAGCACCTCGATCTGCTCGCCGACGACCTGCTGCAACGGCTGCCTGGCGGGCCTATCCGCCTCCCGCATTCGATGCTGCGCGCCACCTTTATCACCCGGGATCTGGTGAACGCGCCAATCGCGCCGGGAGACGGCTCCCGCGCCCGGCGGGAGAAGGGCATAAGAATGGCGTTGCTGCGCGACTTGCACGTGAGTGGGCGCGAGCATCAGGCCGCATCCTCGGCAACCCAGGCGCCGAAGGGATCGACCAACAGCGCCCAGGCCTCGGGACCGGCGGCCAGTTCAGCGTCGTCCAGCAGGCAGGCATCCAACTCGGCGCTCAGCTGGACGAAGTCGATGTGCTGGCCGATAAACACCAGTTCCTGCCGGCAGTCGCCGGTCTCGGCCTGCCAGTTGTGCAGGATGGCTTGCACGTCTGCGGCGTCCCCGGGCCATTCTGGCTTGGGCACGAACCGCCACCAGCGCCCGGCAAATCCATGGCGCATCAGGCCGCCAGCCTGGGACCAGCTTCCCGCTTGCTGATATTTGCTGGCCAGCCAGAAGAAGCCCTTGGAGCGCAGCAGCCGGCCATTGGTCCATTCGCGGTTGATAAACGCGAAGAAGCGCGCGGGATGCAACGGCCGCCGCGCCCGATAGACACTGGAGGCAATGCCGTATTCCTGGCTTTCCGGCACATGCTCGCCGCGCAGTTCCTTGAGCCAGCCGGGCGCCTGGGCCGCCCGCTCGAAGTCAAAACGACCGGTATTGAGAATGCGCGAAAGGTCCACCGCGCCCATGGCCATGGGCAGGATCTCGGCATGGGTATTCAGGCGCCGCAAGATGGCCGTCAGCTCCTCGCGCTCGGCGCTGGCGATCAGGTCGATCTTGCTGATCAGCAGCACATCGGCGAACTCCACCTGCTCGATCAACAGATCGGTGATCGAGCGCTCGTCGTCCTCGCCGAGGGTTTCGCCGCGGCTGGCCAGGCTCTCGGCCTCATGGAAGTCGCGCAGAAAATTCACCCCGTCGACCACCGTCACCATGGTGTCCAGGCGCGCCAGATCGGCCAGGCTCTGGCCCTGTTCATCGCGGAAGGTGAAGGTTTCCGCCACCGGCAGCGGCTCGGAAATACCGGTGGACTCGATCAGCAGATAGTCGAAGCGGCCTTCCCGGGCCAGGCGCCCCACCTCTTCCAGTAAGTCTTCGCGCAAGGTGCAGCAGATGCAGCCGTTGCTCATTTCGATGAGTTTTTCTTCGGCGCGATTGAGGCTGACATCGCGCTGCACCGCGCCGCCGTCGATATTGATCTCGCTCATATCGTTGACGATCACCGCGACTTTCAGCCCTTGGCGGTTCTTCAGAAGGTAATTGAGCAGCGTGCTCTTGCCGGCGCCGAGAAAGCCGGACAGCACGGTTACCGGAAGTCGTTCAGTCATAGCGGTGGTCCCCATCATGATTTACGGATGCGCGGCGGCCAGACAACGGGCCATGCAGCGCAGCGGTTGCTTTAAATTAAACTTGTTATAACATAACACTTCAAGCCAACCGCCACCCATGGATTTTCGATGACCGCCCAACTGCCGGATATTGCCGCGCACACCGCCGCGGACCACTCACCGCTGGAATGGGTGGGCATGCACGACATCGCTCTGCCTGTGCAGCTGGACGGACAGCGGCTTGGCGCCCGCGCCGATGCCGGTGTCAGCCTGAAGCAGGGCCGTGGCATTCATATGTCGCGCCTGTACCTGGCCTTGCAGCGCCTGGAAAGCCAGGAGCTCAGCCCGCCACTGGTGCGCCAGGTACTGCAAGCGTTTCTCGACAGTCATCTGGAATTGTCCGATTGCGCCTACCTCAGGCTGCGCGGCGAAGCGTTATTGAATCGCCCGGCCTTGATTAGCCCGCTGAGTGGCTGGAAGGCCTATCCCTTCGAAGTCCGCGCGCATCTGGATGCCAACGTGTTCCACGTGGAACTACAGGTGCAAATCGACTATTCCTCGACCTGCCCCTGCTCGGCCGCGCTGGCTCGACAATTGATTCAGCAGCAGTTTGCCGCCGATTTCGCCGACCAACCGCTTAGCCATGCCGCGGTGCTGGCCTGGCTCGGCTCGACCCAGGGCCAGCCGGCCACACCGCATAGCCAACGCAGCCGCGCGACCTTGCAGGTCCGCCTGGATACCCAGGCCACGGCGTTGCCCTGGCTGGAATTGATCGAGCGCGCCGAACGGGTGCTTGGCACCGCCGTACAGACCGCGGTCAAGCGCGCAGACGAGCAGGCCTTCGCCCTGGCTAACGGACAGAATTTGATGTTTTGCGAAGACGCCGCGCGGCGTCTGCACGGCGCCCTGCTGCGCCAACCTGGCCTGAGCGCCTTTCACCTGCGGGTGGTGCATGCCGAAAGCCTGCACGCCCACGATGCCGTCGCCGCCAGCGGCTACAACTGGAGCCCGGCATGATCCGCTGCCAGGCCCTGCAATGGGGACCACCCCGTCAGCCACTGACTCCGCCCCTTAATTTGCAGCTGGCCAGCGGCAGCCTGACGGCAATCATCGGCGCCAACGGCTGCGGCAAAAGCAGCCTGCTCAAGGTGATCGCCGGGCTGCAACCCGCACTGCAGGGACGCATCGAGGTCGCGGCGAACCGACTCGGCGGGCTGGCGTATCTGCAACAGCAACAGGCTTTGGACCGACAGTTCCCGGTCGATCTGCAGCAACTGGTTGGCGCCGGCCTATGGCGCAGCCAGCTGCCGCGCCGGACCCGCCAGCTGCGGTTGGCTCAGGCACTGGCCGACTGGCAGTTGAGCGGCCTGGAGCGCCGTCCGTTGCAGGCCCTCTCCGGTGGCGAACTGCAACGCGCACTACTGGCGCGTCTAGGCCTGACCGACGCCCGGCTGTTGCTGCTGGACGAACCGGCTGCGGCCCTGGATGAAGCCGGTCAACGCCTGCTGTGGCAGCAGATCGGCCGCTGGCAGGAACAGGGCCGCACCCAACTGGTCGTTTGCCATGATCTGGCCCACGTCCGGGAGCATATTCCCAGCACCCTGCACATCACTGCGGCGGGCTGCGTGTTAGCCACCAGCGCCCAACCGATCGGCGCCGCGCAGCCGATGGCGGACGTCGCCTGATGCTCGCGGCGCTGTGGCAACCCTTCGTCGAATTCGCCTTTATGCGCCGCGCCCTGCTCGGCGGCGCGGTACTGGCCCTGAGCGCCGCGCCGCTGGGAGTGTTTCTGATTCTGCGGCGCATGAGCCTGATCGGCGACGCCATCGCCCACGGCATCCTGCCTGGCGCGGCGCTGGGCTTTTGGCTATTCGGGCTGAGCTTGCCGGCGCTGACCCTTGGCGGGCTGCTCGCCGGGCTGAGCATGGCCGGGCTCGCCGCCTGGATCACCCGGCGCACTGGCTTGCACGAAGACGCCAGCCTGGCGGCCATCTACCCGATTTCCCTGGCCAGCGGGGTGCTCCTGCTGGGCCTGGCCAGCCAGCAACTGGACCTGCTGCACCTGTTGTTTGGCTCAGTGCTGGCGGTCGATCAACCAACACTCAATGGCATGCTGACGGTATCCCTGGGCAGCCTGTTGGGCCTGGCGCTGATCTATCGCTGGCTGCTGCTGGACAGCCTCGACCCGCTGTTTCTAGGCAGTGTCAGCCGCTTCGGCCCGCTGGCCTACGGGCTGTTTCTGACCCTGGTGGTGCTCAATTTGGTGATCGGCTTTCAGGCCATCGGCGCGCTGATGGTGGTCGGGTTGATGATGCTGCCGGCCGCCGCCGCACGCTTCTGGAGCCGCCATCTGCCCCGCCTGCTGCTAATTGCTGCGTTGACCGGCGTGCTCAGCGTCTGGCTCGGCCTGCTGTTGTCCTATTACGCCAACCTGCCCAGCGGGCCCTGCATCATTTTGCTGGCCGGTGCCTGCTATGGGTTTTCGGTGATCGCCGGCCCGGTCAACGGTCTGCTGCGCACGCCCACTGCCCCGCTTTACTCTTGAGGATTCACCCATGCGTTTACTGCTTGCCCTGTGCACCCTGCTCGCCAGCCTGTCGCTGTCGGCCGCCGAAAAACTCCAGGTGGTCACCAGTTTCAGCATTCTGGCCGACATCACCCAGCACATCGGCGGCGACCAGATCGCGCTGCACAATCTGGTCGGCGCCGATGCCGATGCTCACGTCTACCGCCCGAGTACCGAGGATGCCAAGGCCGTGCTGAATGCCGACCTGATCATCGCCAATGGCCTGGGTTTCGAACCCTGGCTGGCGCGCCTGATTGCCAGCACCGAAGCGCCCGGTACGCGCATCGAGGCCAGCGCCGGCGTGCTGCCCTTGCTGCTCGATGAACACGGCAAACAAGTCCCCGATCCGCATGCCTGGCAGAACCTGGCCAACGCCGAGATCTATGTGCAGAACATCGCCAAGGCGCTGAGCCAGGCCGATCCGGCCAATACCGCGCATTACAGCGCCCGCCGCGATGCCTATCTGAGCGAGATCCGCGCTCTGCTCGGCGAGGCCCGCGCCGATCTCGCTCAGCTGCCGAGTGCCCAACGCAGCATCATCACCAGCCACGACGCCTTCGGTTATCTGGGCCAGGCCTATGGCCTGAAGTTCACCGCACCCCAGGGCCTGTCTACCGCAGACGAGCCTTCTGCCGCCGAAGTGGCCGCGTTGATCCGGCAGATCCGCAACGACGGTGTGCGCGCGGTGTTTGTGGAAAATATCCGCAATGCGCGGCTGATCAAGCAGATCGCCGCCGAAGGTGGCGCCACGGTCGGCGGCACCCTCTACTCTGACGCCCTGGCCAGCAGCGGCCCAGCCAGCACCTATCTGGGCATGTTCAAGCACAACCTCGACACTCTGCTGGCCGCGCTGGTGCCATAAGTCTCAGCGGCGCAGCAGCCGTTAGTAGGCGCAGAGTTATCTGCGCTTAGCCGTCAGGCCAACCGCACATCACGAAAAAAGCCGGCACAAAGGCCGGCTTGAACCGCGAATACATTCGCGCCTATCCAATCAGGGTCCAGATGGCCCTGATCGTTGGCCTCAGATCTTGGTGACGAAGGTCCGGGCTTGGTACAGGGCAAAGCCGCTTAGGGCGATGATCACTATTACGGCGAGAATATCGGCGCCGGGATAACCCCAGAATTCAGACATGGTGTCTCCTTATCGATCGGTTTATAGAGGCAAGGGCTGCGTGGACGTTGCTCAGAGCAACTCGGTATCGCGCATGCGCTGACGGCCGAAATCGTTGAGGCGAAACTTGAACAGCACCTTGCCCAGACCGAAGTAGGCTTGCTCATCCAGCGTCTCCTCGACGCTTTCGATGATGCCGCTGGAGTACAGATCGGTCATGGTCACGCGGGTGGTGCCGCGCCAGTACGCACCGGAAATCGAATATTCACGCTCAATAATATTCGACACTTCCCAGTCCCAAAGCCCGGTTTCGCGCTGATCATGGATCAGCTGCAGAATGCGGCCCTTCATATGCAGCTTTCTCATGAGTTGACCTCAGCGATATTCGCGTCATTTTTATGGGTGGACACCGCCCGGACCACTTCCAGCACCTCGTCGTTTTCGGTGTACATCACAAACCCGCCGATAACGAACAGCGCCAGCCCGGCCAGGAAATTCCATTGAGGAAATTCAAGGGTAACGGCGGCAAGGAAAATTACTGCAAACAGGCCATACAGCGAAGCAATCGCCTGGCCACGACCGACACCAATCAGCGGAAAGGATTTGTACCAGGACACATAGCAGAAGGCGAAGGTGACGCCGGCCAAAGTCAGCCAGCCGATGGCCGCCCAATTGAAGGTGGCCACGACCAGCTCCACTACCGGTTGATCGGTGAACAGGTAGATACCCGGCAGAATCAGCGCGAGCCAATAGATTACTTCGGCGGAAAAACGCACGGTGATGCCCACGTCCGGGTCGGCAACATCCAGGCCGCGGCCGGCGATTGCGCCTTCAATACCCCAGCCCAGCGCGGCCATCGCCCCGCCCATGTAACCCAGCCAGCCGCTCTCGCCGGTGCCGGTCAGTTCACCGATAATGCCCGGCGCATACACTGTCACACCGCCGGCCAGAATGATAAAAATGCCGACGGCCGCGCGTTTGGTGATTTTTTCTTGGTACCAGAGTCGGGCCAACGTGGCGCCGATAATCGGGTACATGAGTGCGGAGATAGCAGCAAAAGCCCCCCCGATATACCCCATGGCCAGATATGAGCCGAAGATCGCCATCGGCCCACCGAAGATGGCGCCGATAAAGAACCACTTAGAAATAGTGCGCATCTGCCGAATGGTCCGGCCGTATTCGCCCCATTTACCCAACACACCGTTCCAGACAAACAGGAAAAACAGCACCGAGACGGCATTGAAGGTGGTCAGCACGGCCGCAGCCAGCAAAAACTCAGCGTTGGTGTCATAAGCCAAATTGACATAAGGCGCTTCAAACCAAACCGCCGATCCTGGCACATACCATGCGCCCCACAATACTGCGCACCATAAGGCCCACATAAAACCCCAGCGAATACTACTCGCCGTAAAGCGTGTTCGAGCCTGACTTAGGCTTGTTTGTGTCATGCACTTGCTCCTGCAAAATTGTAATAAATAGCGCGCCGCTCGCCAAATAAAACGGCGTGAATGGCGCGCCTGCTTATTGCACTTATTCTATAAATTCAGGCATTTAATACCGCACTTACGGCCAATGGCCATGACGACTTTAATTACAAAAAGCCTTGCCCTATTTTTCACTTTTCTAAGAGGCGTGTCGTTCGGCGGGCAGCGACCTTAACATGCTAATCGGCTAACTCCGCAAACACTTGGCTATATAAATAGTGAACCGCAGCGCAATTTGCCGACGAACTTACTGATCAACTGCCGCTTATCTAGAGCGCTTTGCAGCATGTTCGCTAACGTATTTATTGGCCGTTATTTAACGGCTTATGCTCGACCAAATGCTGGCATCTTAACGGCGATTGCGGCTAATGCTGGATACGCACAAAGCGCGCTAGGCGGCAGACTTTCATGCGCTATTCCGACATTTATGATGGAATAATCCACGCTTTATATGGATTATTTTCAGCGTACTTTTCGACTCTTTAGTCGTGTTTTTGGCATGCCTTTCTGACCGTCCAGACTCTTCGTGCAAGCCATGCAATACGGGGCTTTCAGCAAATTCAAAGGCACTCTAAAACAGTACACCGCGGATTCGCTCCAAATGTTTGGCGCGCCCTCTGAGGTCGCATAAAATTCACAAAACCCTCTAATTACTGTATGGTTCCAGCTCATTTTTATACTTACCAACTTCATGAATCTTCTGATTCATGACTGCTGATCTATTGCCTGGCCTAGTGGTCAGGCAAGTCTGTTTTTATTTATTGGTAATCAGCAGGATGCCTTACCCAGGGAGATACTTATCGCGACTCGAGTAGCAATTATTGGTGCCGGCCCAAGCGGTCTTGCACAACTTCGCGCCTTTCAGGCCGCCCAAGAAAAAGGCGCCGAAATTCCAGAATTGGTCTGTTATGAAAAACAGGCGGATTGGGGCGGATTGTGGAATTACACTTGGCGCACTGGTTTGGACAAGAATGGCGAACCGGTCCACAGCAGCATGTATCGCTATCTCTGGTCGAATGGCCCAAAAGAATGCCTCGAGTTTGCCGATTACACCTTTGATGAGCATTTCGACCAACCTATCGCCTCTTATCCACCGCGCGAGGTGCTCTGGGATTACATTAAGGGCCGCGTCGAAAAAGCCAATGTTCGTCAATATGTCCGGTTCAATAGTCCCGTTCGACACATCAGTTATTCTGAGGACACCCAGCAGTTCACGGTGACTGCTCACGACTATACAAATGACACGACCAGCAGCGAAATCTATGACCATGTGATCGTGGCCTCCGGGCATTTTTCGACGCCCAACGTGCCGTTTTTTGAAGGGTTTGAACACTTCAACGGACGCATTTTGCATGCCCATGATTTTCGCGATGCGCTGGAATTCAAGGACAAGGACATTCTGCTAATTGGCAGCAGTTATTCCGCCGAAGATATCGGTTCGCAATGCTACAAATATGGCGCCCGAACCATTACCACCAGCTATCGCACGCGGCCCATGGGTTTTGACTGGCCGGCGAACTGGGAAGAAAAGCCGCTGCTGACCAAGGTTGAGGGCGACATGGCCTATTTTGTCGACGGCAGCTCAAAACGCATCGACGCCATTATTCTCTGCACCGGCTATCTGCATCACTTCCCCTTTATGGCTGAAGATCTGTGCCTGAAAACCGGCAACCGTCTCTGGCCGCTGGGTCTGCATGAAGGCGTTGCGTTGGTCGAAAACACCCAGCTGTTCTACTTGGGCATGCAGGACCAGTGGTACACCTTCAATATGTTCGATGCCCAGGCCTGGTATGTGCGCGACGTGATTTTGGGCCGTATTGCGCTGCCGGCTAAGCCCGCGATGGAAGCGACGATTCAGACCTGGAGCAAGCGCGAAGCCCTGCTGGAAACTGATGAGCAGATGATTCGCTTCCAGGGCGACTATATAAAGTCGCTGATCGAGCAGACCGACTATCCCAGCTTCGATATCGAAGGCGTCAACCAGACCTTTCTCAAGTGGGAACAGCACAAGCACGACAATATTCTGACCTTCCGCGATCACTCCTACCGCTCGCTGATGACGGGTACCGTTGCGCCGGCGCACCACACGCCTTGGCTGGATGCCATGGACGACTCGCTGGACGCCTATCTGAACGCGCCCACCGATGAGTCGAGCCAGTCGTCACAGGCGCAAAAGGTCGGCTGAAAAATTGGCGCTTAGCCATTATGGGTTAGCGCTGCTGGGACGCGGGCCAAGCGCCCCCGCAAGCGCAGATTTATTGGCGGATTCCGCCGCAGGCTGTCCTCTTCTATCCCTTTAGAGATATGGCCAGGTGGCAGTCGGGCGTTACAGTGCGGTGCATAATTGTCCGCACTTTTTCGCCAGGATGAATCGCTATGGAAATTGTCACCTTCACCGATCTGCTCGCCGCCTCCAAGGCGCAGCCGGAGCCACAGCGTCTACTCTTTGTATTTGTGGCCGCCGAGCTGCCGGCAGACGCCAGCGAGCAGGAACGCGAGCGGCATGCCGAGCAGCAAGGCGGCTCACTCAAGCCGGTGCTCTGCGTCGACAAACTGCCGGTCGAGCTGGCGGATTTTGCCGCCCTGCTGGCTGAGTCGAGCCGCACCGGGGTGGCCTGGGATCTGTTTTTCGTCGCCGGAATGGCCGGGCGAGCGGGCATTGCGCCCAACAGCGATGAGGCCGAACAACCCTTGAAGATGATGGTCGGCTCGATCGAGTCTGGCAGCATCGGCAACTTTCTCGCCTTCGACCGCACCGGCCAGGCCGTGACGTTCTACTAGCCGCCACGAGGTTTGCATGCAGATCGAGCTGATTGAGATCCGCGACCACCTGAGTCGCTTTCCGCCCTTCGATGGCTTGCCCGAGGAAACCCTCGACGAGATCGCCCGACAAACGGAGGTCGCCTATTTTAAGGCCGGCACCGATATTCTGACCTTCGGCGCGGAAATCCATGACCTGCACTATGTGCGCAGCGGCGCGGTGGAAATCTACCGGCGCAATGGCGAACTGTATAACCGTCTGACCGAAGGCGCTCTATTTGGTCAGCTCAGCCTGTTGCGCAAGAACAAGGTGCGGTTTCCGGCGCGTGCCATCGAAGACAGCCTGATCTACTTCATCCCCGACCAGGTGTTCGAGCAGCTCTGTGAGGCCCATGACAGCTTCGCAGATTTCGTCGAGGCCGAGGGTCAGTCACGCATGAAGTCGGCGCTGGACGACCAGGGCAAAGCCAACGAGCTGATGAAAATCAAGGTGCGCAAGCTGATCTCGCGCCAGCCAGTGAGCGTCCCGGCAACCACCTCGGTACAGGACGCCGCGCGGCTGATGACCGAGCAAAGCGTGTCGTCGCTGATTATCGTCGCGCCGCCGGCATCCAACGCCGAGGCCGCCCAGCAGGCTACGCACGAAGGCCCTCCCGAAGCACCGAGCCCCGTGATGGTCGGCATCCTCACCGACCGCGATTTTCGCAGCCGCATGGTGGCCGAAGGGCTGGCGCCCGACACACCGGTCAGCCAGGTGATGTCGCCCAATCCGATCACCTTGCAAGACGATGACTCGGTGTTCGAGGCCATGCTCTGCATGCTGCGCCACAATATTCACCACCTGCCGGTGGTGCATCGGCGCCGGCCGGTGGGGGTCATCAACCTGTCGGACATCATCAAGTACGAATCGCAAAACAGCCTGTACCTGGTCAACACTATCTTTAACAAGCCCTCGGCGGACGAGCTGAAGAAACTCTTGCCCGACCTGCGCGCGACCTTTTTGCGCATGGTCAACGACCAAGCTAACGCGCATATGATCGGCAGCGCCGTGTCGGGCATCGGCCGCAGTTTTACCCAGCGGCTGCTGGAGCTGGCCGAAGCCGAATACGGCCCACCGCCAGTGCCTTACTGCTTTATGGCCTTGGGTTCCATGGCCCGCGACGAGCAACTGCTGGTCACCGATCAGGACAATGCACTGGTGCTCGATGATCGCTTCGATCCCCGCCTGCACGATGCGTATTTTCTCAAGCTGGCGACCTTCGTCAGTGATGGTCTGGCGGCCTGCGGCTACAGTTACTGCAAGGGCAAGATCATGGCCACCAATGCGCAATGGCGGCAGCCACTGCGGGTCTGGAAGGACTATTTCAGCCAGTGGATCGAGCGCCCCAACCCGCAGACGCTGCTTAATAGCTGCATTTTCTTCGACCTGGACGCCGTGTATGGCGAGGCCGAGCTGGTAGAAAACCTCAAGGAACTGCTGGCCGAAAAAGCCAGCTGCGCCCCGCAGTTTCTCGCCGCCCTAGCCCGCAACGCGCTGAACCGCACCCCGCCGCTGGGCTTTTTTCGCACCTTCGTGATGGAAAAAGACGGCGAGCAAAACAACATCATCAACCTCAAGGGACGCGGCACCGCACCGCTCACCGACTTGATCCGCGTGCATGCGCTGGCCTGCGGCTCCAAGGCTCAGAATTCCTATGAGCGGCTGGATGCGATCGCCACCACCAAACTGCTGCCCCAAGAGGCAATCACACGACTGCGCCACGCCCTGGAGTTTCTGTCGATTGTGCGCATCCGCGATCAGGCCCGAGATCTGGAGGCCGGCCGCGAGCCGGATAATTACGTCGAGCCGGAGAAAATTACCGCCAACGAGCGGCAAAACCTCAAAGAGGCGTTTCAGGTGCTGAGCAATGCCCAGCAGTTTTTGCGCTTTCGCTATCCGCCCGTGCCGACGAAAAGCCCGCTATGAAGCGGTTTAGCGCAATACTCCAGGCTGAGCATGACGCGTCACTGGACTGGCGCGCGCGCTTCGTCGAGCTGGCCAAAAGCGCTAAGGACCCACGCCTGGTGCAGTTTTATCAGGCCGGGGCAGTGGCCGCCGATACGCCGCTGGAGCAGGTGCCGCTGGTGGCGCTGGATGTGGAGACCACCGGCCTTGACGCCCAGAACCACTCGATCGTCAGCCTTGGGCTGGTGCCCTTCAGCCTGGCGCGCATCCGCTGCGGCGAAGCCCGCTATTGGGTGGTCAAACCACTGTCCGAGTTGATCAGCCAGTCGGTCACCTTTCACCACATCACCCATTCGGACATCCTTGACGCGCCCAAACTTGCCAGCATCCTGGCGCAGCTACTGGAGGCCCTGGCCGGCAAAGTGGTAGTGGTGCATTACCGCAGCATCGAGCGCGGTTTTCTTGATCAGGCGGTGCGCCAGCAACTGGGCGAGAACCTGCACTTTCCGCTGATCGACACCATGCAACTGGAAGCCCGCCTGCATCGTGGCAGCCGCCAACCCGGCTGGCTGGGCCGACTGTTTGGCCGCCAGCCGACCTCCATCCGCCTGGCCGACAGTCGCCTGCGCTACGGCTTGCCGCTGTACCAGGCGCACCACGCGCTGACCGACGCCCTGGCTACCGCCGAACTGCTGCAGGCCCAGGTCGCCAACCGCTACGCCCCCGACATCGCTGTAGGCGAGCTGTGGAACTGAACCCTAGGCAATAGCCGGGTGGGCTTACGTCCATCAAGGACCACATTTATCGGTGGCGGGCGCACGCTCATCCTGCTTGCAATCAACCCATAGCAGGAACTAAACCCATGAAAAAGGCGCGACCGTTGCCGGTCGCGCCTTTTTTTATAGCTGACGTACTGCCTGACGGCGAGCCTTGCGGCGAGTACGCCCTACTCGTATTACGTTCTACGGACGCTTAACGCGGTTCGTCCATCAGCCCCTTGACGATGGAGACGCAGCCCACCAGCAGCACGATGGTGAACGGCAAGCCGGTGGTCACTGCCATTGCCTGCAGGGCAATCAGTCCGCCGCCAAGCAACAGAGCAATGGCCACCACGCCCTGGGTAACGACCCAGAACACCCGCTGTGGCACGGGGGCATTGACCTTACCGCCAGCGGTAATAGTGTCGATCACCAGAGAGCCGGAGTCCGACGAGGTGACGAAGAACACGATCACCAGCACGATGCCGATAAAGGACGAGATAGCGGTCCACGGCAATTGCCCAAGCATGCTGAACAATTGCAATTCCAGAGCCGCATCTTGCACGCCGGTAAACCCGTCATTGACCAATTGGCCGATGGCGGTGCCGCCGAAGGCAGTCATCCACAACACCGAGAACGCCGTAGGCACCAACAGTACCGAAACCAGGAACTCGCGCACTGTGCGCCCGCGACTTACCCGCGCGATAAACATGCCGACAAAGGGTGACCAGCTAATCCACCACGCCCAGTAGAAGGCCGTCCAGCCTTGGGTGAAGTTGGCATCTTCACGGCCGATAGGATTGGACAACGCTGGCAGGTTAGCCAGGTAGCTGCCCATATTGCTGAAGAACCCAGTCAGGATTGCCACGGTCGGACCGGCTACGATGATAAAGAGCAGCAAGGCGATGGCCAGACCCATATTGATCTGCGACAGCTGCTTGACGCCCTTCTCCAGGCCCGCGAGTACCGAAACCAAGGCAATAGCGGTGATACCAATGATCAGCAGAACCTTGCTGACGTCGGTAGCTGCAATCCCGAACAGATAATCGAGACCCGCCGCCGCTTGCTCAGCACCCAAACCCAGCGAAGTAGCCAGGCCGAACAGAGTGGCGAACACCGCCAGAATGTCGATCATATGCCCAGGCCAACCCCAAACCCGCTCACCGAGCAGCGGATAAAAGATCGAGCGCATGCTCAACGGCAGGCCCTTGTTGTAGGAAAACAGCGCAAGCGCCAGACCAACAATGGCGTAGATCGCCCAAGGGTGCAGGCCCCAGTGGAAGATGGTGGCAGCCATGCCCAGCCGTGCAGCGGCCTCAGCATTGCCCGCCGCACCGGCCAGCGGCGCCCAGTCGGTACGCAGGCCATCGGCGCCGACACTGACGCCGCCCATCGACGAAGCGAAGTGCGACATGGGCTCACCCACGCCATAAAACATCAGGCCGATGCCCATGCCGGCAGCAAACAGCATGGAGAACCAGCCCAGATAACTATGATCCGGCGTGGCATCTTTGCCGCCCAAGCGCACCTTGCCCAGCGGTGAGACGATCAGAAACAGGCACAAGACGACAAAAATATTCGCCGCGCCAATAAAGAACCAGGACAAATTCCCGGTGACCCAGCCACGAATGGCGCTGAACAATGGCTCAACTTCGTTCTGCAGGGCTAGGGTTAGCACTACAAACAGAATCACCGTCAGAGCGGAGATACTGAAGACCTTGCCATGAATATCCAGGGAAAAAGAAAACTGTCCCTTGATGTTGTCCTGACCGACGACGTAGTCGGTGTCGATCAGATTGGAGGCACCAGACGGAGCCGGGATGCCGGGCTCCGTGGTGGGTTGTGTTGGCGTATCGTGCGAAGGCTCTTTTCCCATTGCAGTATCCTTGAAATAGCTAACTGGCCGGAAAGCGAAAAGGGGCGAATTTACCCGACTTACTACCGCCGGAATAGTTCCGGCAAGACCGGCAATGATAACAGTCAAGGTTCTCGTTTGCCGGATCATCTCTTGGCTCGACCGACAAACTCCCGTGTGATGCGGGTTCGCCAGCACTCTACTCATGCAACGCTGGGTGTATGCCAATGCCCTCATTGGACCGTCTCATACAGGAACCGTTATGTTTTCGGACTTCGGTATTACCCATTTATTTGCTTACTTGATCGCATTTATCCATGCCGTGGGCATGCTCGCCGCCGTGCATGCGGTGCTCACTGTACGTACCGCCCAAGGCTCAATCGCCTGGGCGCTGTCCTTGTTCTTCATGCCCTACCTAACCTTACTGCCCTACCTAGTATTTGGCCGTAGCCGCTTCGACGCTTATATCCAGGCGCGACGTCTAGCTGACGAACAGATGCACCTGGCGATGAACGCACTGGACTGGCGACCCTGGATCGAGGAAGCCATGGCGGCCAGCGAATCCACGATCTATCAGCCATTGCCTGCGCTGGCGCAGCTCAGCCGCACGCCGTGCCTGGCAAACAATCAGGTGCACCTGTTGATTAACGGCGAGGCGACCTTCGCGGCGATTTTTGCCGCCCTGGCCGAGGCCCGCGAAGTGATCTTGGTGCAGTTTTTTATCGTCCGCGACGATCATCTCGGCCGCCGCCTGGAAAGCCTGCTGCTACAACGTGCGGCAGCCGGGGTACAGGTTTATCTGCTGTATGACGGCGTCGGCAGCCATTCCTTGCCGCATACCTATCTTCAGCGCCTGCGTGACGGTGGCGTACAGGTGCAAGCCTTCGCCACGCGCGCCGGATTGCTCAATCGCTTTCAACTGAATTTTCGCAACCATCGCAAGATAGTGGTGGTGGACGGCCAGCGCGGCTTTGTCGGCGGGCACAATGTCGGCGACGAATACCTGGGCCTGCACCCGCCTCTGGCGCCGTGGCGCGACACCCACGTCGAGGTACAAGGCCCGGTGGTGGCCAGCCTGCAGGAATCCTTCGCCGAAGATTGGTTCTGGGCCACCCGGCGCCTACCGCCGCTGCTATTGCCGCCGCGCCAGCATGTATTTGCGCCACACGCCGGGATGCTCTGCCAACTGATCGCCAGCGGCCCGGCAGACGCGCAGGAAACCTGCGTACTGATGTTTATCGAAGCCATCAACAGCGCCCGCGAACGCGTTTGGCTGACCAGTCCGTATTTCATTCCAGACGAAGCGCTGTTCACCGCTCTGCGCCTGGCCGTGCTGCGCGGGGTTGAAGTGCGCCTTTTGCTGCCCTCGCGGCCTGACCATCGGGTGGTCTACGCCGCCTCAAGCCTGTATGCCTTTGAGGCACTTCTGGCCGGCATACGGGTGTTTCGTTATCTGCCCGGTTTTTTGCACCAGAAGGTCATGCTGATCGATCACCGCCTGGCGACTGTCGGTAGCGCCAATCTAGACAACCGCTCGTTTAGGCTGAATTTCGAAATTACCCTGCTGACCCTCGATCACGATTTTGCCGAGCAGGTGGCGCAGATGCTCGAAGGCGACTTCAGCCAGTCTCGCGAACTGGAGGCCACCGACCAGAAAAGCCTGCATCGCCTGCAACACCTGGGTAGGCGCGTGGCGCGGCTGTTCTCGCCGATTCTCTAGGCGCCGTGCTGAGGCTGCTCCCGCGTCCTGCGCAGCCGCGCGGTTTATTCACAAAAGCGGATGGGCGATCACCCCTCCGCGGCCGGCTAGATATGGCGATATCCCCACCTACCTCGCGACCGCACGGGCCCTGGCGCGGCGTTTGCGCAGCCAGATCAGGATGCCGGTCAGCGACAGGCCGGCCACCGCCAGGCCCAGCAGCGAAACCAAAATCCGCCCCGGCAAGCCGAGAATCCGCCCCGAATGCAGCGGAAACTGCGCCTGCATAAAGATATCCCCGGCACTGCCGCTGCCCGGCAGCAGCGCCCCAGCCATGGCGCCGCTCTGGCCATCGACGTACAGCCAGGGATTGCCCAGACCGCCATCGCCGTGATCATTTTCTGCGGTATAAAACCCCACGCCATACAGGTCGAATTCCGGCGAATAGAACACCCCGCCCGCCGGATGGATCAGCCCCAGGCGCTGAGCTTCGGCTTGTGCCAGGCGGATCGCCGCGGCCCGTGGGATGGCCGGCACGCGCTGCGCATCAAGACTGACCGGTGCGCGGCTGGCGAAGGGACTCGGGGTCAGGGTCGAGAACAGCTCAACCAATGGGCGCATGACCTGCACGTTCAGGTTCATCGACACCGAGGTCAGCGCCAGCACCAGAAGCAGGCCCCAGATCCACACGCCACCGGAGCGGTGCAGGTCGAAGGTGCGTTTGGCGCCGCCCTGCCGCCAACGAAAAGCCAACGACTTGCGCCAGCCGCGGCAGTTGGGAAACGCCAGCCACAGCGCCACCAAGGCATCCAGACTCCAGACGATGGCGACGATACCTAACAGCAGCACGCCCAGTTCCAGGCCGAAGCCATCGGGAATATGCAGGCTGTAATGCAGCTTGTAGAGAAATGGCATGAGGTTTTCCCGGCTCAGCGATACCGCGCCCCACATGCGCCGGCCCTGCTCCTCACCCGTCACCGGATCGAGGGCGAGCTGGTTGAAGTCCAGCTCGAACGCCGTGCCGGTGGCCGGATCGACACGCGGATTGACGCTGACGCCGAAGGCGTGATCCGCCTCGCTATACAGCGGCATAAAGCCGACCTGCAGGCGCGGGTCGCGGGCCTCCAGTTGCGCGGCCAGTTCCAGCGGCGCCCGGACCGGGCCACTGCTGTACGCCGCGAATAACTGCGGATTGAGCCATTCGTCGATCTCGTGATCCCAGGAGATCACAGCGCCGGTCAGCCCGGAAATAAACAGGAATAGGCCGATAAACAGGCCGAACCAGCGATGCAACAGAACCAGGGTGGCGCGCATGAATGTTCTCGTCAGGAGTGACCGCAGCCAGCGCCGGGGCAATGTAAGCCCCGGGCCAACCGGCTTGTTTAGTAGGCCCAGCTAAGGGTCATGCTCGCGTTGCGCGGCGCACCGTAGAAGCCTTGTTCCCAGTACAGGCTGGAAAGGTACTTCTCGTTGGTCAGGTTATTCAGGTTGGCCGAGACGCTCCAGTTGGGATCGATCTCATAGCTGGCCATCACGCCGAGCAGCGCGTAACTGTCCTGCTTGATCGTGCCGGCGCTGCCATCCGGCAGACCTACATCGCGATAGATAGCGTCCTGCCAGCTCAGGTTGGCGCCCACCTTGAGTGCCTCCAGGCCCGGCACCCGGTAGGTGGTCGAGCCGCGCAGCATGTGCTTGGGCACATAGGCCCGGCCGTGGCTGTGATCGGCGTTCTGGATATCGACATAGCTGTAGCCCGCCAGCGCCTGCCAGCCCGGCAAAATCTCGCCAGAGACCTCCAGCTCGTAGCCTTCGCTGAGAAAATCCGTGCCGGCGTAGGTGAGTTGCCCGCTGCCCGCATCGAAACCGGCGGATTCGGCGACGTTGGACTGCTTGGTCTTGAAGACGGCGGCGGATACGTTCAGCGCGCCGTCCAACAATTCGCCCTTGACCCCCACTTCATAATTCTGGCCCTCGATGGGATCGAGGCGGTCGTGGCTGGCATCCGTTTCCTTCTGCGGGTTGAAAATTTCGGTGTAGCTGGCATACACCGAATACTGCTCATTCAGGTCATAGACCAGGCCCGCGTAGGGCAGCAGGGCATCATTCTGGCGCGTGCGATCCAGGCCATAAGCGGTGCCTTCGGTTTCCAGCTCGATAGCGCGCGCACCGGCAATAAACGCCAGTTGGTCGGTCAGACTGAAACGGGCGGCGCTGTAGACACTCTGCTGCGTGTCCTCATAGGAGCTGCCAGCGGTGCCGGCATCGAACGGCGGCTTGGGATAATCGCCATGCCAGCCCTGAATCGGTGGCAGCGCGTTGCCGATGCCGCGGCCGTAGTGGGAAACATCGTCCAGGGTGGACTGGTAGGCATTGGCGCCCAGCACCAGCTCATGCTCGCGGCCGCCCAGACTGAACGGGCCGCTGAGAGAGACATCGCCGATCCACTGGGTATTCTCGGCCTCATATTGCGAGGGGTAGGCATACAGGCCCAGGCCCGTGCTCGCGTCCGGGGTGCCGTAGACATAGAGCAGCTCGGACTCGCTCTCTTGCTTGACGTACGTCAGCGTGCCCTTGGCCTGCCAGCCGTTATCGAAGCGATGCGTCAGTTCGGCGAAGCTGCGGTTTTCCTGGCTGTCCCACCAGGCCCAATCGGCCGCCGTGCTGCTGGAACGGGACAGCCCGGTGGAGCCGCCCGCGGAATCGAACAAGGGCAACGCGCCCCACATCGGGCTGTTGGCTGCGCTCTTGTTCAAGCTGTGGCCGATGGCTAGCAGCGTGTTGTCGCCCAGATCCGCTTCGAGGATGGCGGAAAAGACATTCTTCTCCCGCGAGTAGCGATCCAGGTGAGAATTGCCGGTTTCGTTGGCGTACACCAGCCGGCCGCGGAGATTGCCCGACTCGGTCAGCGCCCCGGACACGTCGGTGTCGATGCGCCTTTTACCCCAGGAACCGACGGTCAGATCGACCGCCGCTTGCGGTTCGAAGGTCGGGCGTTTGCGCACAAAGTTGATGGTCGCCGAGGGGTTGCCGGTGCCGGACATCAGGCCGTTGGCGCCGCGCAGCACCTCGATGCGCTCGAAGGGAGCGGTGTCCAAGCTGCCTTCCAGATTGCCGCTGACCAAGGGCAAGCCCACGCCGTCGTGCTGGAAGTTGGTGATGTCAAAGCCGCGGGCGGTGAAATAGGTACGGTCGGTTTCGATCTCTTCCACCGAAATACCCGGGGTGTACTTAAGCGCCTGGTTGACGCTGCTCAGCTTGAAATCGTCCAGCTGCGCAGCGGTAATTGTCGAGACCGACTGCGGCGTCTGCCGGGGCGTCAGGCTCAGCCTGGTCGCCGCGCTGCTGGGCGGCGCCTGATAGCCGTCAGCCGATTGACTGTCGGCGAGGCCATGGATGGTCTGCGGCTCAAGCAGCAGGGTCTTGCCGTCGGCGGCCACGGCGTGGCTAAAACTGCACACCGCGGTGATGGCCAAAGCCAAGGGGGTTTTTCTGCACAACACGGGCGCGCTCCTGATGCGACTATCCACTGATTGGGGCGTTGCGCGTGACCGCTAACCAGCGCCTCACCGGCCCGGCGTCACCTCAGACAATCGAGGCGCCCGTATCCGCGCAAACAACCCCACACAAATAACAATTGTTATCATTTGGATAATCGCAGCAACAGCTCACCCTCGTCAATGCAATTGAGTATTATTATCAAGTAGGAGTTAATTTCAATTGACTGACGCGTCGAGCGCAGCTCCCCACTGCGCCGCCCGGCAATCGCCCGGCGGCGCGGTGGTTTTTGGCCGGTTAGCGAATCAGCCGACCCCGCAATTGCCGGTCGTGCAGCCGGCTCAGGCTCAGCAGCCCGATCACCGCGCCCAGCAGCGCCAGGCCCATATCCGACTGGGTGTCCCAGATATAGCCCTGGGTACCGAGAAAAGCCGTGGCGTCTTCGCCGCTGGCCAGGGCCACCCACCATTCGATCAACTCATAGAACGCGCTGAAAGCCAGACAGAAGCAGAGGATGAAAAACACCTGCCACGCCTGGCCATTGATCACCCGCTTGCGCAGCACAATTTCCCGGGCGATCAGCGCGGGCACCAGTCCCTGGACGAAATGCGCCAGCTTGTCGTAGTTGTTGCGCGAGGAGTCGAACACATCCAGCAGCCGATCAAACAGTGGCACCTGGGCGTAGGTGTAATGCGCCCCCACCAGCAGCACGATGCAGTGCAGCAGAATCAGCCCGTAGACCAGGCCCGTGAGGCGAAAGCTGCGGTAAGTAGCGGCCAGCAGCAGCACCCCGATAAGCGCCGGTGTCGCCTCTAACCACCAAGTCAGGCGGTCCGCCGGGGCAATAGCCGACCAAAGCAGCGCGCCCAGAAAAATCAACACCCACAGATACCGCATAACAGTCACCTCGCTGGCTCGAACCGCATGTTCAGGCACCGCGAGGCGTTCAGTCGAGTCCTTATGCGCCAGTCAGTGTGCAGCTCCAGAGTTCGACCGCCGGCTGGCTGGCCTTGGGTGGCCCGATCCAATCGCTCATGGGCCGACATTGCTGGTCGACGCATAGCTGATAATCCCCCGCCTCCGGCGTTCGGCCCAGGCGCAGCGGCTGCAGGGGCGGCAACTGACGTTGGTAATGCCAACTGCCCCCGCTCAGTACAGCACCGGCAGGGATTTCCATGCCGGCACCGGAACCCTTGACCCGCGCCTCGCCGAGCAACAAGCCGGCGGCGCTGACTTGGTAATCTTCTTCCCAGCGAATTTTTTCAATGGTATGTGTCCAACCCAGAGTGAACGCCGGGATGGGCAACTCCGCCCAGACCACCCCAGCCAACCCCAGACACAATCCAATCACGCCGCGACCTCGTTACGACGGGCACGCCAGTAGTGCTGGGCGATAAACAGCGCAGCCAAGGCGAAGCCAATTTCATCGCTCATCGGCGTAGCCATGATTAGGCTGACGCCGGCGGCAAAACCAAGCAGACGCTCCCATACGTTCATTTTGCTCTGCAAAAAGCCGGTGAATACCGCGCCCCAGATGCCGATGGCAATGGCCGCTTTGAGCAACACATACACCGTCGCCAGCCAGCTGTCGCCTTGCATCATCAAGGCCGGATCGTAGACCGCCATAAACGGCACGATAAAGCCGGCGACCGCGATGCGCACCGCCCACAGGCTGATCTTCAGCCCGGTCTCCTTGGCGATCGGCGCCGCGGCGAAGCAGGCCAGCGCCACTGGCGGCGTCAGGTCGGCCATGATCCCGAAGTAGAAAACGAACATGTGCGAAACGATCAGCGGCACGCCCAGCTCCAGCAGTGCCGGCGCGGCAATCGAGCTGGTGATGATGTAGTTGGGAATGGTTGGGATGCCCATGCCCAGCACCAGACAGGTGAGCATGGTGAGGATCAGTGACAAGAACAGGTTGTCCTGACCGACCGCCAGAATATAGCCGGCGAAGGTCGAGGCAATCCCGGTCAGCGAGACGATGCCAATGATCACCCCGACTAGGGCGCAGGCGATGCCCACCGGCACCGCGTGCCGCGCCCCTTCGACCAGCGCATGCAAGCAGATCACCAGGGTGTCGCGGCCGCCCTTGATGAACCAGCAGATCGCCACCAGCAAGGCCACCACGCCGAATACCACGCCAATGCCCATCTGAAAGAAGCCGGCGCAGAGCAGCCCCAGCGCGATCCAGAAGGCGATGCGCAGAGCGAACGAAGACACCCGCAAAATAATCGCCGAACCGAGAATCACGATCGCGGTCAGGGCCAGGCCAACCATCCCGGCGAACAGCGGGGTGCGCCCGGAGAACAGCAGGTAGATCAGGATCAACAGCGGGATCAGCAGGTACCAACGCTCCTTGACCGCGGCCCAAGGATTGGGGCACTGATCTTTCGGCAGGCCTCTGAGGTTGGCACGCTTGGCTTCCAGATGGACCATCCAGAAGGTCGAACCGAAATATAGAATGGCCGGCAGCAGTGCGGCTTTGGCCACCTCGAAAAACGGCACATTGATGGTCTCGGCCATGATAAAGGCTACCGCACCCATCACCGGCGGCATGATCTGGCTGCCCATGCTGGAGGTGGCTTCCACCCCGCCGGCGAAGGCCGACTTGTAGCCGAAGCGTTTCATCAATGGAATGGTGAACTGGCCGGTGGTCACCACGTTGGCCACCCCGGAACCGGTAATGGTGCCCATCAGCGCCGAAGACACCACCGAAACCTTGGCCGGACCGCCAAGCTTGTGGCCGAACAGGCCCATGGCAAAATCGGTGAACAGCTTGATCATGCCAGCCTGCTCAAGAAAGGAGCCGAACAGGATAAACAGGAAGATATAGGTGGCCGACACATAGGTCGGCGTGCCGTACAGGCCCTCGGTGCCGAAGCCCAGCTGATTGACGATCTGGTCCAGGCCATAACCGCGATGCGCCAGAGCGCCCGGCAGGTACTCGCCGAACAACCCATAGGCCAGAAACAGTCCGCAGATGATCGGCAGCGCGATGCCCATCACCCGGCGCGCTGCCTCGAACACCAGCACCGTCAGGGTGATGCCGACGAACATATCGGCAGGAGTCAGATTGCCGGAACGCAGGATCAGGTCGGATTCGAAATACCATTGATAGAACGCCGTCGCCATGCCTGCCAGGCCTAGCAACCAGGCCAGCGGCTGCCAGGGCTGGCCGCGACCATTGGCCGGAAAGCTGAGAAACACCACTAGCAACAGAAAGCCCACATGCCCGGCCCGCAGTATCTGGCTGGACACCGGGTGAAAGGCCGCGGTGATGATCTGGAAAATGGAGAACAGCAGCGCCACATAAAACAGCGCCTTGGGCCAATCTCTGGGATTGGCCGCCAAGCCTTGGTTTTGTTCGGTCATGGAGGTCAGGCCTTCATCTATTACAGAGTCGAAAGAGCGCAAGAGTGGCCAACAAAAACTGCCGTGCTCAGCACGCTGGTTTTATTCGCCGCTCTACCTAACAGTCGTCGCACTAACATCCGCCGGAGGGGTTGTCACCCATCCGACCGGTGCCGCTCGGTAAGGTTGGGGGCCACCCATCGGGTGATGGGTGGCCACCCCGCCTACGTTTTAGCCATTGCGCTGTGCGCTTAGGCAAGCGCCGCATCGGTGGGCGCAGCCTACGGCGCGGGAATCTCAGCTGGAGCGTATAAGCCGTAGGGCGCGCCGCGCGCACCCCTCTGCTAAATCAACTTACCAGGATGAGACATGCCCATAGATCAGAGCGCGCCGACTTCCTTGTAGTAGCGCTCGGCACCTGGATGCAGCGGAATCGGCAGACCCTTGGTGGCGCCTTCCAGCGTGATGGCCTTGGCGGCCGAGTGGGCGTTGCCCAGACGATCGAGGTTTTCGAACATCAATTTAGTCATCTGGTAGGCGATCTCATCGGACACGCCGCTATGACTGACCAGAATATTGGCGATGGCCACGGTCGGCACGTCGGCATCCTGACCGTCGTAGGTCCCGGCAGGTATCACAGCCGGCTGGTAGGCGGGGTTGCCAACCTTGGCGGTAATCTCGGCCGGAATCGAAACGTAGTTCAGCTCCATGGTCGCAGCCAGGTCGCGGATGGCCGCCATGCCCAGACCGGCGGATTGCAGGGTGGCATCCAGCTGGCGGTTCTTGATCAGCTCGACCGACTCGGCAAACGGCAGGTACTCGACCTTGCCCATGTCTTCATAGCTCAAGCCGGCAGCCTTGAAAATGGCCCGGGCATTCAGTTCGGTGCCGGATTTCGGCGCGCCGACAGACACGCTACGGCCTTTGAGATCGGCCAGGGTTTTGATGCCGGATTCTTTGCTGGCAACGATCTGGATGTAGTTGGAATAGGTGCTGGCAATCGCTCGCAGTTTTTTCAGCGGCGTCTTGAAACCGGCGTCTTCCACCCCGTTCCAGGCGTCGGCCACCGAATCACCCAGCGCCAGGGCCAGTTCGCCTCGACCCGCTTGCAGCAGGGTGAGGTTTTCCACCGAGGCCTTGGTGGCCTGCACCGAGGTCTTGGCGTCTGGGATGCCGTTGCTATACAGCTGCGACAGGCCCACGCCAACCGGGTAATAGACCCCGCTGGTACCGCCGGTAAGAATATTGATGAAGGTCGGTGCGGCGAATGCCGCGGTGCTAGCTGTTATGGCCGCGGCAGCGGCGAGCAGGCTGATACGCTTGGTTAAGTTCATGGAAAAGCTCCGTCGTTATTGTCGTTGTTATGGTGTTGTGCAGCGTTTCTATTTATGCAGATTTATGCAAATCGTGCAGAATTTTAACTGTAGCCGATGCACTCCCGTTGCCGCCCCGCTGCCGGCTTACGTGGCGTCGCGGCTATCGGATCTACCGGTTGTAGACAATTCTTGCCCACCTTCGTAGCGGGGCGTGCAAACGCTATCTTGGTCAACAAAAGCTATAGCAGAAGTCGTGCCAGTGACTGAAAAGGCTGGTGTAGAGGGGCGTGGCTACATCAAGCAGCGCCCAACCAGCGGAAATCCGCCCACCGCCGACAGCGCACAAGCGGAAATCCGCCGACAAGCCCTCGGCCAACCCTTTATCAAGGCGATGTCTGCATTAATGGCTCGTTCGCCGTGGTGCGTTTGTAAGTGGGTGATCACCCCTCCGCGCGCATCGTTTCTCTACGCGCGGCGAGGCCCACGGGCTTGCCGAGCTATTCCTCGTCGCCACTTCCCGCCGGGCGGTAGGTGCTGCGCTGCAAACCATGACGCTGCATTTTCTCGTTGAGAGTGCGCCGAGGCAGCTGCAACAGAGCCATCACCTCGGCAATATTGCCCTGGCTGCGCAACAAGGCGTTATGCAGGCACTGCGCCTCGAATGCCTCCATCTGCCCGGCCAGCGACTGGGCATCGACGCCCGGCACCGGCGCACTCAGGCCCAGAGCATGGCGTTGCGCGGCGTTGATCAGCTCGCGCACATTGCCCGGCCAGTCGTGACCCAGCAGCCAGGCCAGCTCGCTGGGCAGCAACGGCGCGGCTTCGCGTTCATGGCTGCGGGCGGTCTGCTCGACAAAGTGCTCGAACAACAGCGGAATATCCTCGCGACGCTCGCGCAGCGGCGGAATCTGTACGCTCGCCACGTTCAACCGATAGAGCAAATCCTCGCGAAAGCGCCCGCTGCGCACCTCATCTAACAGGTCCGGCTTGGACGCGCTGATCACCCTTAAATCGACCTTTATGCTGTGGTTGGAGCCCAGCCTATCCAGGGTTTTTTCCTGCAACACCCGCAGCAGTTTGACCTGTTGCGCCAGCGGCAGGCTCTCCACCTCATCGAGAAACAACGTGCCGCCGTCGGCATGTTCGATGCGCCCGACGCGCTTGGCTTGAGCACCGGTAAAGGCGCCGCTCTCATGGCCGAACAGTTCGCTTTCGAACAAGTGCTCGGGGATGGCTGCGCAGTTCACTGCGACAAACGGCTTGGCGGCGCGCGGACTGAAATCATGCAGGCAGCGCGCGACCTGCTCCTTGCCGCTACCGGTATCACCGCGGATCAATACATTGACCGAGGTGCGGGCCAGTTCGAGGATCTGCCGACGCAGGTTTTCCATCGACGGCGAGACGCCGAGCAGTTGCGCCTCGATATGGTCCTTGAGGGCGAACTGCTGGCGTAGCTGACGGTTCTCGCAGACTAGCCGGCGCTTGTCCTGAGCGCGGCGCACGCTGTCGAGCAGCCGCTCGGGGCTGAAGGGTTTTTCGATAAAGTCGTAGGCGCCCAGACTCAAGGCCTGCACTGCCATCGGCACATCGCCATGCCCGGTGACCATGATCACCGGCAGGTCGCGGTCCAGGGCCAGCACCTGTTCGAGCAGCTGCAGGCCATCGGTGCCAGGCATGCGTACATCGCTGACCAGCACGCCGGGGAAGTCGCGATCCAGTAGCGCCAAGGCCTGCTGCGCACTGGCGCAGGTGCGCACGCTGAAGTCGGACAACTCCAGCCACTGCTGCACCGCTTCGCGGATCGCCGCTTCGTCATCGACAAAAATCACCTGACCGTCCATAACTCCCCTCATCAAACCCAATATAAGCCTATGTTTTTCAATGGCTTATTAAATTAATCCAGACCCTAGCCGAGTGAGCGGTTCGCTGCGCAAGGCCACGTAGGATGCGTTTTCAGCCATCGCGCAATCATGGTCCGAGCGTTCTGTACAACAGCGCATTGTCGACAACGGCGGACAACCGCCAGCCTGATCCGCCGCAGTCTCGCCTTGATAAGGCTGACTCACTATTGAGCATCCGGCGCCGCCGGCAAGCGCAGGGTGAACCGCGCGCCGTCGGCAGTGTTGGCCGCTTCCAGGCTGCCGCCCAGTTCGCGAGCGATGCCGTAGGACACTGCCAGCCCCAGACCCAGTCCTTCACCCACTGGTTTGGTGGTAAAAAAGGGCTCAAAGACGCGGGCCAGATGCTCGCTGGCAATGCCGCCGCCGCTGTCCTCCAGGCTGAGCCGCCAGTCAGGGCCATCCCGCTCAAGCACAATGGTCAGCACCCGCTGCGCGCGACCGGCCATGGCATCCAGGGCGTTATTGAGCAGATTGAGCAGCACCTGTTCCAGGCGAATCGCATCGCCTAACACCCGCGCCGGGCCGTCCTTTTCGTGCAGATGCGGCTGTTGGTTGAGGGGGCTCAATTGATTATGCAGCTGCACCTGTTCGCTGCGCAGGCGCGGCGCCAGCAGCTGCAGCGCCTGTTCCAGCACCTCGCTCAGACATAGCCGCTCACGCAGCCCGGCCGGACTCTTGCGAGCGAAAGTTTTGAGGTGCCCGGTGAGCTTGGCCAGGCGCTGCAGCAGCGCGTCGATGCGCGGCAAGCCAGCGCGCGCATCACTCGGCCGACCGCGGTCGAGCAGCAGGCGCAGGCTGGCCAACTGCATCTGCAATGCGGTCAGCGGCTGGTTGATCTCATGGGCCAGCGCCGCCGACATTTGCCCTAGTGCGGCCATCTTGGCGGCTTGCACCAGATCCTCCTGAGCCTCGCGCAGCTCGGCGGTGCGCAGCGTTACCTGACGCTCCAGGCGCTCGCGAATTCCCATCTGCAACCGCTGGTTCTTGCGCCGCTGGACGAGAAACAGCGACAGAAAGATCAGCGCCAACCACACGCCAACAGCGGCCAAGCGATAGCTGAGCAGGTTGCTGTTAAGCGCCTTGGGCGCCATCAGCAGGTGGAGGGTCCAGCCTTCATTCGGCACATCCAGACGCTGCCAGAGATAATCCTGGCGCCCATCCGGGCCCTCCACGCGGCGCCGCTCGGCGGCTGGATTGACGCGCTGCAGCAACTGGCTGGGGATCGGCAGCAACGCCTGATCGGCATATTGGCGCGCGCTCAGCAAGCGTGTTCGGTTCTGCTCGGGTAACGGCTCAAGCGCCCGAAAGCGCCACGCCGGGCGGTTGCTCATGATCACGATGCCCTGGCGATCGGTCACCAGCAGCACCTGCGGCTGCTCAACCCATTCGCGCTGTAGGTCTTCCAGTTCCAGCTTGACCACCAGCACGCCGAGCGCCTTGCCATTCTCGTCAAGCACCCCATGGGAGAGAAAATAGCCGGGAATGGTGGTGGTCACGCCAATGGCAAAATAGCGTCCGCCCGCCTGGGTCAGGCCGTCCTGAAAATAGGGGCGAAAGGCGTAATTGTTGCCGACAAAACTCGTCGGTTCACGCCAGTTGCTCGCCACCAAGGTTTGGCCGCGGTGATCGAGCAGGTACAGCACGTTAGAGCCGGCAGCCGCATTGAGTTGCTCCAGGCGCCGATTGAGCGTGTCGCGCAGCACAACATCGTTCGGCGCATTCAGCAGTGCCTGAATTTGGCCGTCCAGCGCCAGCAGGGCCGGCACCGAACGAAAGCGCTCCACCAGGGTATGCAAGGTTTGCGCATACAGCTGCAACTGCCCGCGCGCCTCGACACTGCGCGCCTCCAAGGCGCTCTGCTGGGCATAGCGCCCAGCCAACCAGAGGTTGGCGAGCAGGCCAAGAAGCACCAGCAGCACGATCAAAATGGTGCGGTAACGCAGACGAAAACCCGGCATGTACTGCTCAACTCAGCAGAAAAAACCCATGGTAAGCCATCCCACGAACACAACGCCCTATCGGGGCGCCCGGCTATGAATCTGCTGCTGCGCGGCACGCTGCGGTCTGGGACTCAGCGGTACAGATCGGCCCGGGTCCAAGGCAAATCATGGGAGCCGTCGGCCAGGGGTTTGACTGCGAGGATCTGGTGGAGATTCATCCAGCCCCGGGCGAAGCCGTAAGCGCAACCGGCCAAGTACAGACGCCAGATACGCAGTGCTTGTTCGGGCACTAGCGTGGCGGCTGTTTCGAGCTGACTTTCCAGGCGCGCGCTCCACAACTCCAGGGTGCGCGCGTAATGCAGGCGCAAGCTTTCCACGTCGACCACTTCCAGCCCAGCCTCGCTCATATGCGCTGTCATGGTGGCCAGATGCGGCAACTCGCCTTGAGGGAACACATAGCGGCCGATGAATTCGCCGGCGCCATTGCCCACCGGGCGAGCATCGACGTACCTGGCAGTAATGCCATGATTCAGCACCAGCCCGCCGGTACGCACGGCACCGAACAGACGCTGACAATACAGCGCCAGATTGGCCCGGCCGACGTGTTCGAACATGCCAACGCTGACCACCTTGTCGAAACGGCCATCCTGCGGCAGATCGCGATAATCGAGCAGCTCCAGTTGCACCTGATCCTGCAGGCCTTGGGAGGCGACCCGCTCCTGCGCCAGCAACAGCTGCTCGCGGCTCAGCGTAATACCGTACACCTGGGCGCCGAACTCGCGGGCCGCGTAACAGGCCAGCCCACCCCAGCCACAGCCGACATCGAGCAGCCGCTCTCCCGGTTGCAAGCGCAACTTACGGCACAGGTGCTGCAATTTGGCCTGCTGGGCGCATTCCAAATCTTCCTGGCCGGTCTGAAAATAGGCGCAGGAATACACCATCTGGCGGTCCAACCAGAGCGCGTAGAATTCGTTGGACAGGTCGTAGTGATAGGCGATGGCGGCGGCGTCGCTGGCCTTGTCGTGGACCTGCGACGGGTGGCCACCAGCATGCGGCTGAGCCAGCAAAGTCTGGCCGATGGCATCACCGATGCGGATCACCTCGCTTATCGGTCCTTCCAGCTCCAGCCGCCCTTCAACATAAGCCCTGCCCAGAGTATTGAAGCAAGGATGGTCCAGTTGCGCCACCAGACTCGGGTCCTTGATGAACACGGTGACACTCGGCAGCGGACCAAGATCCAGTTGGCTACCGTTCCACAAACGCAATCGCAGCGGTAATTTGAGACTGCGCAGGGCGGGCGGAATGAGCGCTAGCATGAGGCGTCCCTCTCTCGTGTGCCAAATCGAGTCAACTATTACTGTTAATTAGCTGACTGGAGGCGCCCGGTATAGGTTCAATTTGCTGCGGCTTTGCCATCTGCGCGACAACCAGCACGACACACAGCGGTCGTTGAACCCGGCGCGCATCAAGCGCCGCCATTAATGCGCCCTAGCGCAGTTGATAAGTGCCGATTTCATGCCATGCGGCTGGCCAGGATTCGATCAACCAAGGCCACATAGCCCGGCTGACGGTCGATTGGCTCGGCGTTGAGCATCTGGTAGAGCGCCAGGCGACCCACAACTGGGTCTGTTTAGCTTTCTGCATAATGACCAATGCCTGGGCGGAGCTGATGGCGCAGGGCGAGTCAGCAACGCTCGCTGCCTTGAGTTAAATTCCGCCCGATAGGGCGGGGCAATTTTTCATCAGTGTCTTAAATCCAGAAGTTTGGAGAAGCAGCCGTCGCGGCGATAAACTCGGCCACTATTTTGAAATCGCGAGGATGCTGACAATGTCGAATTCGGTCGTGCGTAGAGAAGATTGGGACAAAGTGAAACTCGGCTTCCTTGCGGCGAGAATCGCAACGTCTAGGATTCACGAGCTGGAAATTATGTTCAATGACATGTCGCCAGACATTGCCGGCAAAATCATGGGCGGCGGCAAATACGGCGTGCACAACGAAGAGCAACGCGAAGGCCGATTGCTGTTTCGCGCCATGAACTTTCTGAAAGCCGTCGGTGCTCAGCGGCAAAAATTTGCCTATGGCACCGACGCGGCCGCGAAGGAACGTTTCAAGGAAGGCAAAGCGATCATCGAAAGCCTACGCAACGAAGTGCAGGCCGAGTGCAATAAGCTCTTTGCGCCCCAGGCGCTCGTTCTCATTCGGGTGCCGGTAGACCCGGTTAAGATGACGACCCGACCTCAGCCGGTCGTCAGCACTGACACTTCGGCAATTCAGCAGGTGGACGGATTGCGGGGTCTGCGAATGGCGAAGACCGTTAGGCTTGCGCAAAATGTATCGCTCGCCCGTGATCGCTTCAAAAGCGGTCTCGACGCGCGCAACAAAACGGCCCACAGCATAGTTGCGAACCCGAATACGCTGGTAGCCGAATGGTTGGCAGCGAAACAGGAAATTCACAATTTGTTTTCCGCGAACACCAATAACTGGCTGTTTGACGTGATTACCATTAATAGCGCGACGAAGAGTGCGTATGACAATTTCCAAAACAACGTTACGCAAAATGCAGTTGCGATTCAGTCGAAACTGAATGTGTGCAAACTTCTCTTCTCCGCCTTGGGGCACGCGCCAGCTCCGATCTCACTGCTCGGCAAGATAGGATCCGCCATGGTTGGCCAGATAAAACCGGGTGAGTTACAGACTACCCCGCGTTACGAGACCCTCACCAAGTCCGAGGTAACCCTGGTGGCGAAAATGAGTGCGCTGATGGTGAAGTATGAGCAAGCCACTACCCTAATGGAGCTGGGAGCGATTCCTCCGGAATCGGACATCAGCGCGACTCTTAACATGGTGAGCGCGGCCTATCTGATGAAAATGCAGACGTTCGCCGGGACAGGCCTAGACGATATATTCGGCACGCACGCCGACGCCGTGGCCAGGGTTGACGAGCTAAAAACCAAGGTCATCAAAGAGCGAGGCCTGGGACTCGTTGGTGGCAGCATGAACGTTATGAATCAAGGGGAATTGCGGCCGGCCGGGCAGACCGAGCTTCACAACAAGCTGGTTGCCACAGTCGTCACTCGCTACAAGGAGCAGACAATTAAAGCACTCCAAGCGGCATTTACCTTTAAGACAAGTACCGTCACGGTAGAAGACGTGAGGAGCGCGTTCGAAATGTGGCTGTACGCGCAATACATTTGCACGCTTTTCCAAGACGGCAAAACCTTCAAGCATGGCCTCTCGAAAGGCATGGTCGATTTCTTTATGCAAACTGGCAACTGGGGCATGTTGTCGCCAGAAGATAACCACGCGACATCAGATGACATGCGTCGCCTGAACTGGAAAGAGGGCGAGAACCATAAAAGAATGCTGCTCATGTTCTGCCAATGGTATTTGAGGAACATCAACCCCTTCGACCTGATCGTAGATGTCATGCGCAATGGTGAGACCGTTACCCCGCAATTGATACAGCGGCTGTGTCACGAACACATCGATAAGATCAATCTGGCGAAGAATGCGGGGCGCGATCAGAAAGGGTGGAAGCTGGGCCGTTCTGACTGGGATTGGTCTGCAATACGGGTGAAATACTATTCGCTTACCGACCATTTCGATGAAAATGATTGGGTCCTGGCCTAGTCGACTAACTGAAAACTAAACTGCCAAAGCTGAAGTCACTGCTCAGCATCTCTTTCGATCTGCTGACGCCAGCAGATCTGCCGGCGAAATTTCGCATGAAGCTGCTCACGCAAATGCAGCCGGTTCAGGTTTAGCGCTTCAGCCATCATGTTCGCCGGCAGGCCGAGTATTGTTGATTCGCTCCTGAGTTCAGCGGGTTTAAAACGCCAATATAACAACATAGAGCCTTTTGCTATTCGTTTACATTAAGCGTACTTAAAGGCTCATTTAAAATGGGTGAGCTAATATATTTTTTGCGTATTGAAAATGTGGAGAATATGAGATGCCAGCCCTTTATCTTTCACAAAATAGATGTTTTATCCAGGTTTTCAACTTGGCCCGTTAGAAAATCAACTCGATTATCTTGTTCCTGTATTCTGATCGCAATATTTTTAGTTTTAACTTTTAACAGGTCGGAAATTTCATCAGAAGCACTGGCTTGTTGTTGAATGTCGATCAACGCACCTTTTACATTTGCTCTAAAGGCATTGATAACACCGAGCACAGTATTTATTTCGCTATTGTATTGGCTGTTTATTTCGCAAGGAACGGAAAGGTCTTTTCTTTCGAAGTGCTTCATATAAATTGTTACGTTTTTAAGCGAATCGACACCCCAAAATTTTTCATCAATATCATGGATTATCAAGAAGACAACCACAACAAACTGAATGACTTGTGAGAATAGAACCTCAGTAAAAAATGTAGCATTGATAAAAAGTGCGATTGCACTTAACCAGTGAATAAATCTCATCCTGAAAAACAGTGAACGCATATACACTCTCGCTGACAGCTAGTTGCAAGGTTTAAAATAGCTTGAATAAAACTCAAACATTAGGTCGCGACACTGAGTATAAATCGCCCTGGATTATGTCTATCTCTGCCCAACGAATATAGTTAAATTGTGTTTTATTTCAAACTCCTTCAGCAATAATAAAACTGCTTTTTGGAATCAAACTGAGGCACACCATACGACGACAGAGAAAGCATTCTGACTAAACATATTAGGCCAAGCGGCTGCAAATTGTTCACTCAAGTCAGGAGAGCACCGATAGCTTTCATTGTTGGTGCTATTCATTCTATTCCTCACAAATCGACGTAATCTGTATTTAAAATGCAGGTTATACTTTGTAATACCTTTTGACATTTCCCGCGCTACCGCCGCCAAGGGCGACTGCGTGCAGCCCCTGCTCAACGGCAAGTTCCAGCCCTACCGTAGCTGCTAAGCCGCGAGCGCAAGGCAGACGCATGGTCACCCTGCCCGCAAGATTTCATGGTGGAAAAACCGAACAACCGGCTAGGCTAGTAACGATTCGTAATCCTCACTGCTCACCCGGAGAAAAGCATGGGTTGTCCGCAAGTTTGCTCCGGCGCCATCATGAGCTGCAGTTTCGGTATCGCCCCGGCGGTGCTCAACGTGTTGCCCATCAATCGCACCATGACTGCCAGCATGCCGGCGGCAAACATCATGGATTACATCCCACTGGTCAACATCCCCACCTTTGGCATGTGTCAGAGCCCAGCGAACCCCATGGTCGCGGCAGCCACCGCGGCGGCGCTTGGCGTCCTGACGCCCATGCCCTGCATCCCCGCCACCGCCAGTCCCTGGATACCTGGCGCGCCCACAGTTTTGATCGGCAAAATGCCGGCGCTGGACGCCAACTGCATGCTGATGTGCAGCTATGCCGGAGTAATCACTATCAGCTACGCGGGGCAGGTGCAGATGCTCATTCCGTAACGCAGCGGGCCCTAGGATGGCGTTGCGCGCAGCAATGCCCATCAGCATGTTTGAGTTCAATCCAACGCGTGGATAACGCGATTTTTTATCCAGCGAAATCCGTGGGTGCTGAACGAAGGCACCCACTCCGCTTCGCCATCACGCTTCCGGTGCCTCGGTCAGGCGCCGCCACCACCAGGCCAGGCGCGAGATAGGCTTGCCCTCTGCGTCCAGCGGCCGGCCATCCATACTGAACCGCTGCTCGACCTCGGCGACTTGACCCTGCTGGAACAACTGGCGCCAGGACAATTTGGCGTCGGGGTGAAAGCGTTGTTGCAAGCCATGCAATTCGCCGGCGTGATAGTGCTGCAACTCAGCCAGGGTGCCATCGGCGAAAAAGGTTTTCACCTCGCCGTGCAGCAGTCCGGCACGGTAGTTGGCCTGGCGCTGCACCCAGCCTTGCGGCGCGTAGTAGGTCGCCAGACCGGACAGCTTGCCGTTGGCATAAGTCATGCGCGCGTTCGGCTTGCCATTGGGGTAGAGCAATACGAAAGGACCGTGCAGCACGCCCTGGCGATAGCTCAGGCTGGCCTGGGGCCGACCTTCGTCTTCGACGCGCAGAGGCCCGTCAAGAGCGCCATCCCGCAGGGTGCCACGCAACTGGCGGTCACCACGAAGTAGGTTGAAGGTACCCGAGGCGCCAGTCACGCCAATGCCTGCTGCGCGGAGTAGGGAGAGATCATCATTTAGTTCACCTGCACCAGGCCGCCCTTGATGGTTAGCATGCCGCCACCGTCGACCGTTTGTTCGGCGCTGGCCTTGTTGATCAGGCTTACGCCGCCGTCGTTGGTCAGGGTAGTACCGGCCTTGTTGTCCAGCGTGGTGCCGGCCTGGTTGGTCAGGGCAGTACCGGCTTTATTGGTCAGCGCAGTGCCGGCCTGGGCGGTCAGATTGGCGTCACTCTTGGCGGTGAAATCGCCACCGCTTTGCAGGGTCAGGGTGCCGCTGACCTTGATGGTCAGATTGCCGTCCACGGTCAGCTCGTAGTTGCCGGTGACCTTGTGCTCGTAGTTGCCGCCAGTGCTGTGAGTCTGGTCGCCGCCGACCTTGAGGGTGCGGGTGTCCTTCACGTCGAGAGTGTCACTGCCGGTCTGGATGGTGACGCTGCGCTTGCCCTTTTCCAGGGTGACGGTTTCGTCGCCCTCTTTAACCGTGCGCGTGCGAGCGTTTTGCACGGTCTGAATTTCGTCATGGCCGATGGTGCTGGTGCTGTCGTTGAGCACGTTGACCTTCATGTCCTTCTGCGCCTGTAGGAAGAGTTCTTCGCTGCCCTTCTTGTCCTCGAATCGCAGCTCGTTGAAACCGCCACCGCCTTTGCTGGAGTTGCTCTTGATCCCCGATTGCGTCTGGTTGGCCGGCAGCTCGTAGGGCAGGCTGTTATCGCCGTTGTACACGCAGCCAGTGACCAGCGGCCGATCCGGGTCGCCATCGATAAAGGTGACTATCACCTCCTGGCCGATGCGCGGGATGAACTGCATACCAAAACCCTTGCCACTCCAGGGCAGCACCACGCGCACCCAGCAGGAGCTGGCCTCGTCATTCTTGCCGTCACGGTCCCAGGGGAACTGTAACTTGATGCGGCCGTATTCATCGGTCCAGATTTCCTCGCCAGCCTTGCCGACGACTATCGCGGTCTGGGTGTGCATACGCGGCTTGTGCGTACTGCGCGGCGGGCGGTAGTTGGTGCTCTTGGGGATCGCCTCGAAGCGGTTGCGGTAACTGCTGTGGCTGGCCTCGTGGCTAACCTGGGTCACCACCCATTCGATATTCGCCGTGTCGTCTTCGTGGCCGCTAAGGGTGAAGATGTGCCCTGGCACCAGCCAGCGGCAATCGCTCTCGCCGACAAAGCGGCTTTCTTGGCTGCGCAAGGCATCCACCCGCAATTTGCCAAGGGCATCGCCGCGCGCCTTGGCGCTATAGCCACCGGGATGTTCGTAGACCGACAACGGCCCGGCCTTGGCTTCGGCCTGGCCGTACAGCGAGGTGGTCGGCGTGGTGAACTCGTAGTCGGTGGCGCGATAGACCCCAGACACCGCCTGCCGGCAAATCTGCCCGGAACGGATACCGTGCAACTCGCGCTCTCCCATCTGCTGGCCAAGGTAGGCGATGGTGCTGGCGTTCGGGCAGGGCGGGAACGCATCGTTACTGTCGCCCAGCACCAAGGTGTGCTTGCCGGCCGCGTGGGTGAAAAACCAGAAGATGCCCTCCTCCTCCAGCAACCGCGAGACGAAGGCGAAATCGGTCTCGCCGTACTGCACGCAATACTCGCGCGGCGTGTAACTGCCGGTCAGCTTCAGCTCGTAATCGCTGAAACCATGGTCGTCAAAGATGCTGGTAACGATGTCGCTGGTCGCGAGGTTTTGAAACACCCGGTTATTGCTGGCCAGAGTCAACCACCACAACCAGGGCCGCAGCAATAGTTGATAACGGTCGGCGCTGGCATCGCCGGGCAGCTGACGAATCTCCGCACAGAGCGCATCCAGTGGCCGCAGCTGGTCGTCGTTGTGCAGAGTCGCGGTCAGGTGCGAAGCCACCGCGTCGGCCATGGTCAGGGCCGTGGCGCTGTAGCCGCTCAGGGTCAGGCTACCAAGGCTGTTCAACGCCTCCTCGCCGGAGAGGTGCTCCGGGTAAAGATCGGTCAACGTCGTGGCAGTGAGCGATAGGCTGGTTGATGTGTCAGTGGGACGGGGCATGGAGTTTCTCAGTCGGCGATTCGATAATATCCATGCTTATTCCAACACCCACTGCGCCAACTTCCCCGCCACTTCCGTCATCAACACATTCTCGATATCCCTGACCCCAGATGAACTGCACTTGGCCAAGACCGCCTTGACGATGCCGGGTTCGAAATCGAATTGCTTGCCGGTGGCGGCTTTGTAGCGGGCGCGGAGCTTTCCCAGTTTGGCTGTGACGATATTTTCCAGGGTGGCGTTGTCGAGGTTGCGATAGGGCACAACGGTCATACGCGCGAGGAAGGCCGGGCGGAAGTTGCGCAGCAGCTCCTGGCGTAGCTGGGCGTTGAACGCTTCACCGGCGATCTGCTCGGCCGGGGTGTCGAGGATGAGTTCGGCGCCGACGTTGCTGGTGGCAAGCATCACGGTGTTCTTGAAATCCACCACCAGGCCGGTGCCATCTTCCATCACGCCTTTGTCGAAGACGTTGTAGAAGGCTTCCAGCACATCCGGATGGGCCTTTTCGATTTCGTCGAGCAGCACCACCGAATATGGCTTGCGCCGCACCGCTTCGGTGAGCACGCCGCCGCTGCCGTAGCCGACATAGCCGGGTGGCGCGCCCTTGAGTTGGCTGACGGTGTGGGCTTCCTGGTATTCGGAGAGATTGATGCTGATCAGGTTGCGCTCGCCGCCATACAGGGCGTCGGCCAGGGCGTAGGCGGTTTCGGTTTTGCCGACGCCAGTGGGGCCGACCAGCAGGAACACCCCGACCGGTTTGGCCGGGTCGGTCAGCCCGGCGCGGTAGGCCTGGATGCGCTGGGCAATGGTGCCCAGCGCCACGTCCTGGCCCATCACCCGTTGGCCCATGCGCTGACCGAGGGTGCGCACGGCGTGGACTTCGTCGGCGAGCATTTTGCCCACCGGGATGCCGGTCCAGCCGGCGATTACCGCGGCGACTATCTTCGAGTCGACCTGCTCGGGCACCAGCGGGTCGTCCTGGCGAATGGCGTCGAGGCCGGCCTGGAGCCGCGCCAGTTCGGCGGCCAAGTGATCGATGCGGCAGTCCAGAGCGCTGTCCGAGTTGTTGCTTTCGGCGCTTTCGCTCAGCGCCAGCAGCTCGCGACGGGTTTCCAGCAGTTCGCGTACGGCTTCGCGCTCCTCGCCCCAGCGGCTTTCCAGCTCGCGAATACTCTGGGCGTTGTCGAGGGTTTCGCTGTCCAGCTCGCCGATGCGCGCACCATGGTCGAGGCCGGTAGCCTGTTCGCGCTTGAGCCGGTCGAGTTCGTCCTGCACCGCCACCTGGCGATGGCGCAGGCTTTCCAATGGCGGCGGCACGTCGTGCTGGGCCAGCGCGACCCGGGCGCAGGCGGTGTCCAGTACGCTGATGGCCTTGTCCGGCAACTGGCGGCCGGAAATATAGCGGTGCGAGAGTTTTACCGCGTCGAGAATGGCGGCATCCAGTACCTGTACCCCGTGGTGCTGTTCCAGCTTGGCGGCGACGCCACGCAGCATATCCACGGCAGTGGCCTCGTCGGGCTCTTCCACCTGTATCAGTTGAAAGCGCCGGGTCAGCGCCGGGTCCTTCTCGAAGTACTTCTTGTATTCCAGCCAGGTGGTGGCGGCGATGGTGCGCAGCTCGCCGCGGGCCAGGGCCGGTTTGAGCAGGTTCGCGGCATCGCTCTGGCCTTCGGCGGCACCGGCGCCGACCAGGGTGTGGGCCTCATCGATAAACAGGATGACCGGTTTCTCGGCGCTGCGCACACCCTCGATCACACCCTTGAGACGCTGCTCGAATTCGCCCTTGACCCCAGCACCGGCCTGCAACAGCCCGAGGTCGAGCACGCGCAGGGTCACGTCCTTAAGCGGCGGCGGCACGTCACCGGCAGCGATACGCAGGGCCAGGCCCTCAACCACCGCGGTTTTGCCCACGCCAGGGGCGCCGACCAGGATCGGGTTGTTTTGCCGCCGGCGCAGGAGGATATCAATGGTCTGGCGGATCTCGCCGTCGCGCCCGACGATGGGGTCGATGCGACCGTTGCGTGCGTCTTCGGTGAGATCCTGGGTGAACTGTTCGAGCAGCGACGGCTCGCCGCTGGCCTTGCCACCCTTGCCGGACGGTTTGACCGGCCCGGCAGGGCTTTCCCGTGAGGGTGCGGTCCATTCCTGCAGGTTGCTGCGCAGGGCCTCGCGAGGGATGCGCAGCAGCGAGGAAGCGCTGTTGAGCAGCAGTGCGCGGCGCTCATCGCGGTCGAGCACGGCCAGCAGCAGCATGCCTGAGCGCACGCTTTCCATATGCAGCACACTGGCCTGCAACACCGCATCCTCCAGCACCCTCACGGTCTGGCTGGAGAAGGCCGGCGTGCGGGTACAGCCACCCTTGAACAGTTCCAGTGCCAGATTGATTTCAGCGGCCAGGGCATCGCGCTCCAGACCGAAGCGCGGCAGCAGACAGGCCAGGTCGCCGCCTTCGATATCCAGCAGTTCCAGTAGTACGTGCTCGATTTCTACATAGTGGTGGCTGCGTTGCATGCAACGCTGGGCGGCGCGCTCCAAGGCGCGGCGACAGTCGCCGTTGAGGCGGGTGACCAGGGTTCCAAGATCCATATTCAGGCACTCCTCGCGACGCTAAGACGCGTGTCGATATGGCGCATTTGACGCGTGGGCTCGCGCTCCAGCCAACTGCTCCAGGTGACACGCGGCGGCGTCTGGCGGCTCAGGGTCAGAGCCGAGGTTTCGTTGAACAGCAGGCGCAGCGAGCAGTCCAGATCGGGGCCGAAGTAGAAGTCTGCCAGGGCCGCTAGCTGGACGTGGGCAGCGCCTTCCGGCAGGAAAGTCGTGTAGCGCTTGCCCGTGAGCGGGCCGAGTACGATGCGCACACCGGCATGCTCGTCCCACACGCGTTTGCCGGCCACAGCGGTTTGGCCGAGGGCCACGTTGCGTCCGGGACGGCCAAGGCAACTGCGGCTGGCGGCGGGAATCTCACGCCAGGCACCCTGGAATTGTTCGAGGCGCACACTGACTGCGAAGTGATGGCGAACGATGGTTTCGAAGCCGGCCAGGGAGCGCCGCGCCCCGGCGAACAGCCCGGCGCGGGCGGTGATCAGCCCGTCGGGAATCGCCTGACGCCCTTGCAGCGCGCGCGGCAGCAAGCCGGTGAGCGCGCGCAATTGATCCTGCACCGGGCTGTCCTGCGGTGGCACGAAACCGATCGCCACCCGGTGTTTGCACAGGATGCGGTAGAGCAGCGAGAGCAGGCGGTGCTGGAACAGGTCGAGGAACTCCGCCGGCCCGTGATCCTTCAAACGGGCGCGCTGCTGCAGCCACTCCTGGTAGGCGTAGGGCAACGGCCCGTCCGGCCCGCCGAGGCCGAATACCGGAGTGCTGAGTATCGGCTGCGCCTGTTCGGTAAATTCCAATCGCGCCACCTGGCTGGCGGCAAACAGCGGCGTCAATGGCCCGCGCAACCGCACGGCCTCACGGCGCGGGTCGATGCCTTGACCCAGCGGCGTAGCCTGCGGCTGCGCGCGCTCAAGCAGCAACAGCGCTTGCAATAGGTCGAATGCCTGCGGCTCGTCGCGCAGGCGTTCGCCTACAGGGACAGCGGTTCGCCGACCTGGGGACGCCATGTCTTGATCTCCTTATCCCCGAGCAGCAGCACGGTGCGCACGAAGCGGTTGGTATTGGCGTAAAGCGCGAAGAAGTGCGCCAGCACCCCGGAAAACAGCAGGGTGCTGGCGCCGACGAAGTATTGCGGATCGAGGCTGACGCGTACTTCCAGACCGTTGCGCCAGCCGCGCCAAGCGTCGCTACCGACCCGCTCGACGATGCGCACACTGGCGATTGCGCTCAATCCGGCGATCTGTCGGCGGGCGGCCGTTTCGTCGCGCAGGTTATGCAACGTGAGCATCTCCTTGAGCGCGGCGAGGGCCTGCTCGCCTTCCACGAGGGACAGGTGATTGAGGGTCAGTTGCGACACCAGCCGCCAACGCGAGGCGCCACCCAGCGCCGGCATGGATTGCGCATGGGGCGAACGCAACAGGCTGACGCGCATCACCGGGCCGGGACGCTCGAAATCCAGACGGGTGCCGGCCGGCAGGGTTTCGGCCAAGTGCCGGTTGGTACAGAGCAGCTCGGCGGTGAGGCTGTAGTCGGGGATATCCACGGCCGGATTGAAATGGGTGTCGACCAGGCTCAGCAGCATGTCGGTGCCTTGCCGGCTGGGGTTGCTACCGGTGGTACGGCGGGCATGCCAGAACAGCCGGCCTTCACCCATACCGTGCTGGCAGGCGTAGTAAGGCGCTATCCATTGCGCACGCTGGCCGCCACCGGCGCGAAGATTACGGATGCTGTGGATCTCCACGCTGTTCTCACGATAGCTGTCGGCAATCAGCCGGTATTCGCTACGGGTACCGTCCGGGCGCAACGGCTCAGAGGTGCGCGGAAACAGGTTGATCACCGGCGCGCAACCCAGAGCGATGTCTTCCGGCCGCAGGCTGATCCGGGCGCTGGGCATGCGGTCGAACAGGATATAGAGGTCGAGCAGCTCGCCGGCGTCGCTGGGGATCGTCAGGGGCACGTCGAAAAAGGCGAATTTTTCCGGGCAAGCGAAGTATTCGGCCAGCAGGCGCAGGCCCGGATGCAGACCATCCTCATCCGGCAACAGGCTTTCGTCGGGGCCGAAGCCGACCGGCTGAGGACGTCCGGCGACGGCCCGCGGCTGGTTGCCGGGCAGGCCGCACAAAGTCTGCAAGGCATTGCCGCACAGTAGATCGTAGAGCCCTGCGGCGGTGACCGGCGAGCCGGCCAAGTGAATACGCAGAGTACGGATCGGCAGCGCACTCCAGGGTTCCTTGCCCACGTTGCGCAGGCTCAGACGCAGCGCCGCACGGGCTAGGGGCGCGCCGGTCAGGGCCTGGGTCTCTTCGGTGTCGAGCAGCACGGCATCGGCCACTTCCAGGGGCCAGAGGGTGACCGGCGCGGTACTGCGAAAATGTACGCTGTCGCCACTGGTTGTGGTAACGAACAGAGGGGTGTCGCGGGGCAGGTCATAGCCTTCACTGAGGCTGCCCTTGCTCGGGTCCGGCTCGAAACGGGCGATAGCGCAGGACGGCAAGGGCCGCAGGGCTAGCGGATAGAGCTGTTCAAGCAGGGCGTCGCTGAATTCGGCGTAGCCGTCATCAAGGCGCCGTTGCAGCCGTGCAGACAACAGCGAGAAACCTTCCAGCAGGCGCTCGACATGAGGGTCTGGACATTCGCCGGCGGACAATTCCAGGCGGCTGGCAATCTTCGGGTAACGCTCGGCAAAGCCGGCGCCAGCCTGACGTAACCAGGTCAGCTCGCGTTGGTAGTAATCCAGCAGTGCCTCGTCAATCGAATCGCTCATGCACCACTCCATCGGCCATATCCATCACAAAGGCCACCGGCCAGGCTTGGGCACCGCCGCGCAGACGCCCCGCAATATTCACGCGCAGGGCATAGCGGCTGCCGTCCAGCGGCTGCACGTTTACCTCGGTCAGTTGTAGGCGCGGCTCGAAATGGGCGATGGCCAGGCGAATCTCCCGAGCCAACTTGATACGGTCTTCGCTGCGATCGGCATACAGGCCGCTCCAATCGGCAATGCCGTAGTCGATGACCGTCAATTGCTTGAGGTGTGGGCGAATCGAGCGCCGGGTGTTGAGCAGACGCAGCAACTCCTGGCGCACCGATTCGCTTAATGCCTCGCGGTCGAAGGCCACTGCTTGCGCGAACCCGGCCTCGTCCTGCGAGGCTAGGCGGTCGAACAGTGACTCCCTGCTGCGTTGCCGGAGGATTACTTGACGACCTTGTTGGCGGCCAGGTCCCAAGTGGAGGCAGCGGTGCCTTCCTTGCTGCCATCATCTTTCTGCGCGGTCAGTTCCCATTTGATCTTGGTGAAGTTGAGCGACAGGCTTTCCACCGGCTTGCCGCCCGTGCCACCGCTGACGCTGACGTTAGACAGCACCACGTTGCTCAAGGTGTAGATAATGAACGGCATTATCTGCCCGCTGCCTTCGGCGGCGTTGCGGCCGATGGTGATCTTCGCCTCGGGGATGGGCTTACCGGCGCAGCAGTATTCGTTGAGGGTGGGGGTCGAGGTGTCGATAAACTTGGTGACGCTGAACTCGCCGATATGAGGCCTGCCGGAGGTACGCTCCGAGTTGCTGACGTCGTTGGTCACCTGCATGGCGACGTTGTGGCTGTAGGACATGAGTTCGATCTTGTCGGCAAAGCCTTCGAGCAAGCTGTCGCCTTTTATATCGGCGCCCAGGTCGAGAATAATCGCATCCATCGCGTGCAGCTCCTGCGTCTAATAATAATGAAGAAAACAATTGGAGAAAAACCGCCGGCCAAAGGCCGGCGGGGCACATCAGGCGGCAGGTGGCGGTAGCGTTGCTACCAGACGGATAGAGGCGGTCAGTTCCTCAAGCTGGAAGTGCGGGCGCAGGAATACGGTGGCGCGGTAGGCGCCAGGCTTGCCGGCCACTTCGCTGACATCTACCCGCGCCTCGCGCAGCGGGTACTGTGCCTTGATCTCCTGGGGCGCGTTGTCGTTGATCAACACGTAGTCGGCGATCCAGTTGTTGAGGTAGGTCTGTACGTTGTCGCGAGTCATAAAGCTGCCGATCTTGTCGCGCATGATCACTTTGAGGTAATGGGCGAAACGAGACGCCGCCAGCACATAAGGCAACATCGCCGAGATGCGTGCGTTGGAGTTGGCCTCGGCAGTGTTGTAGGTCTTCGCCAGGTTGGTGGTCTGGCCGCCGAAGAATACCGCTAGGTCGCTGTTCTTCTTGTGGCAGAGGGAAATGAAGCCCAGCCCGTCGAGTTCCTTCTCGCGGCGGTCGGTGATCGCCACCTCGGTCGGGCATTTGAGCGCCAGGTCGCCGGCACTGGTGGTGAAGGTATGCGCCGGCAGCCCTTCGACCGCGCCGCCACCTTCAACACCGCGAATCGCCGCGCACCAGCCGTATTTGGCGAAGGCATCGGTGATGCGCTGGGTAAGCGCCCAGGCGGCATTGCCCCATAGGTATTTGCTGTTATCGGTGCCGTTTACGTCCTCCACGTAGTTCATGCCTTCCACCGGCAAGGTCTCTGGGCCGTAGGGCAGGCGTAGCAACACATGGGGTAGCACCAGCGACACATAACGCGAATCTTCGCTGGCACGGAACGAGCGCCACTTGATCAGCTCCATACTCTCGAAGACCTTGGCCAAATCGCGCGGCACGGCCAGTTCGGCGAAGCTGCTCATGTCGAACAGCCGCGGGCTGGCGGCGGCGATCAAGGGCGCGTGGGCAGCGGCGGCTACATTCGAGAGTTTCTCCAGCAGGGCGACGTCCTGGGGATTACGACCGAATTCGAAATCGGCCATCAACACGCTGAACGGGTGCCCGCCGAAGGTGCCGTAATCCTCTTCGTAGACTTTCTTGAACAACACGCTCTGGTCGAATTCGACGGCTTTTTCCAGGTCGTTCAACAGTTCCTTCTGGGTCACGTTGAACAGGCGCAGCTTGAGCCGGGTACTGGTTTCGGTGTTCATCACCAGAAAGTGCAGGCCGCGCCAGGATGCCTCAAGTTTCTTCACTTCGGGGTGATGGAGGATTTCGTTGAGCTGACCGCTGATTAACTGATCGATCTGGTCGATACGGTCGTTGATCATGGCCACTGTGTCCTTGTCGACCACCATGCCTTCATCAAGGATCTGGGTGGCGAACTCGGCCAGCATGTCGCGGGCATAGGCTTGCTGACTGTCGTCGTGGACCATGCGGCCTTCGGCAACAATGCGGTCGAGCAGGGTCAGGGTGGCGGGCTGCGTCGAGCCCTGCGCACCGGTTTTTGGTTCGGCCATGGCTAATGCTCTCTGGAATGATCAGGCTTTGGGTTCGTCAGGCTGGTCGGCCGTGTCTGCAGGGGGTTCAGCGGGGGATGAGGGACTCGCTGCGGGTTGCACGTCGCCTTCGGGACGAGCCGCCTTGATTTCCTCCAGGCCCGCGGTGTTGTCCACCACTTCCTGCAACAGCTTGTCCAGATCGTCGTTACCGTCGAGCTTGGTCAGCAGGTCGCGCAGACGCTGACGGGCCTCGAACAACCGGCGCAGAGGGGTTACCTGCTTGACCAAATTGACCGGATCGAAATCGTCGAAATGGGAAAACTTCAGTTCTACGTTCAGCTTGCTACCGTCGCCGCTGATGCTGTTGTCGACTTGCACGGCCAGACGCGGAGCGGTGGAGGCAAGCACTTCGTTGAAGTTGTCGCGGTCGATCTCGATGAAGCGCCGCTCGCCCATCTTTGCCAGAGGGGTTTCCGGCTTGCCGGACAAATCGGCGAGGATGCCGACCACCAAGGGTAGTTCCTTCTTCTCGATAGCGTCGCCGATTTCGACGTCGTAGGTGATTTGCACGCGTGGAGGGCGCACTCGATCGAGCTTATGCTGGGTACTCTCAGCCATTTTACTGCCCTTTTCCAAACATTGAGGCTGTACGCAATGTCTAGGTTTCCCTGTTCATCACGCTCCTTTAAAGTGAGCAAATCGCGACTGGGTAATGAACCAAACCGCAACTATTCTTGATTCGTCTTGTCGGCGAACTACCCAAGAAGCTAGAACAGGTCTATAAAAGAAGCAACTCAAATTGATATCATCCTGGATTTTAATGCCATTCGGATACTCCCCATCCTCGTTCAAAACCCTGAGCTTGAGCGTTGCCTGCTTTCTGCTGTTAAGCGCCTGCTCGGTGTTCGGGCCTTCGGTTGCACTGCGCTCGCTCACCCTTGACATGGCGCCCCAAGCCAACAAAGATACGCCCTTGGCCGTGGATTTCGTCGCAGTGCAGGACCCGGACTTGTTCAAGCTGCTGCTGTCGATACCCGCCAAGCAATGGTTCGAACAGCGCGAGCAGTTTCGCCGCGACCACCTCAAGGACATCGATGTGTGGAGCCTGGAATTGGTCCCTGGCCAGTTCATGGAATCACGCGATATCCCCATGGCCGGCAACCCTGCGGTTGGTTTTTTGGTTTATGCGGGCTATAACACTCCCGGCATGCACAGACTGCGACTGGATCAGCAGAAGACCGTCTGGATACGCTTCGAAAGCAAGAATATGCGGATGCTCGGAGACGCCTCTCGACGCTGAGTGGCGCAAGGAAATACGGGCGCAAACGCTGCCTACACTACCCAACAGACGTTGTAAGGGGCGTAGTAATGAGCGGCATACCGGATGCAATCTGTTGGCACGAAGGCATGCACCTGCTGCCCCAACATTTCCAGTTGCAAGGCCTGCGGGCCGAAACACTAATCTCGCGCCATGCCTCAGCGGCACAACCCTGGTTCTGGGGCATTGACCTGATTGAAGTCGACGAGGCGGCGCTAAGCAGTGGCAAGGTGCGCATCACGGCCCTCGAGGCCATCCTTCCCGACGGTTTACCGGTCGGTTTCGATGCCTCCAGTAGCGGCGCGCTGGAACTCGATGTATTGGAGGCTCTCGACGCCTCGCCGCAGGGCATGACTACCGTCTATCTGGCTGTCGCTCCGCTCTATCGGGGCGGGCAACTGGCACCGCTGGGCGGACGCCTCCTCTCGGTGCAGAGTGAGCCGATAGCGGATCTGGCCAGCGGCGAATTCCCCGAACCCATCAGCGTCTGGCGCGCCGATCTGCGCCTGGTTACTGAGAACAACAAGGCCGACTCGGTCTGCCTGCCCTTGCTGCGCATCGGCAAGCAGGGAGGCGGCTATGCGCGCATCGCCTATGTGGCCCCGACGTCAAGAGTGCTGCCCGAGTCTCCACTGGGGCAGAGGGTCGCCGCGCTCTGCGCCCGCAGCCGGGAAAAATGTGTGTTTCTCGCCGGTCGCTTGCGTCAGGCGCAACAAGCCGGCAATGCCAAGGATGTCGCGGAAATCGGCCGTCTGCTCGCTGCCCTCTGGGCATGCCTGCCTGAAGTCGAAGCCGCCCTGGGTAATCGCGTCACCCACCCGTCCAGCCTGTATCAACTGCTCTGCGGTATGGCGGGTTCGCTGTGCACACTCAACCCCCTAGCCGGCGTACCGGCATTCAGGCCACTGATCTACGAGGAACTGCTGGGCGGCTATGCACCGGTGCTTGATTGGCTAAATGCGACCCTGGATCTGATACGCGCCGGTTACCACTGCCTGCCTTTCGGCTGCGACAAGAACGGTTTCTGGATCGACCTGCCGGCCCGCGAAGTTCCTTGGCAGAGCTTGGTGATCGGTCTGCGCATGCCGGCCGGCGTCGGGGAGAACGCGGCCGGCCAATGGCTGGAGAGCGCCATTGTCGCGTCCCAGGCCCATATCCGCACGTTGGCCCAGCAGCGTATGCACGGCATGTCGCAGCAGCCGCTAAGCCGCAGCGAACAGATCGCCTACAGCGTTGGCGAGGATACCCGGCTGTTTTCACTGAAGGCCGAACGAGAATGGTTCGACCCCAACCAGCGCCTGCGCATCCTGGTACCCGGAGGTGGCGGCGGGGCAGAGCCCTGGGAAGTGGTGCTGTTTGTGCCCGACGCCAACGGTAGCAGTGGCGAGTGAGGGCTGGGCATGCCAGATAACATTGCGCACCTGCGCAGCGGTTCTATGAACCAAGCTCCCTTGAGCGCCGCTTTCGGTAAATGCTGGGCGCAATGGCTGGAGGTATGGCCTGGCCTGGCCGCCAGCAGTGAAGGCGCCGAACAGGTGTTTGTGCATGCCGCGGCAGAGGCCAGCCGCCTGACCCGCCGGCTGTGGCACGAAGCCTACGCCGCGGTCGGCGATGCGCCCGGCGGCCAGGCCAAAGCCATGGTTTATGCCTTCGTCGCCCTGCTCGACGAGACCCTGTTGTTCAGTCCTTGGCCAGGCCAAACACGCTGGCAGGAAAAACCCCTGGAGTTTCGTCTGTTCAACAGCCGCGCCTCGGGCGAGCGGGTGCCTCTGGCGATCTACAAGCTGCTCGGCGAATCCGATCCGGCCAACCGTGATTTGGCCAACGTCTACCTGCAGTGCCTGAACCTGGGTTTCCAGGGGCGTATGCGTGGCACTCGTGGTCAGGCCCTGCATGAAAAATGGCGGCATGGCCTGTTCGCCTTTGCCTGGCAGCGGGACGCCGATATGCAGCGGGTCGGTATCATGCTCGAACAACCCGCGACGGCGGCACCGAGTCGGCTGCCGGTGCGGCGCATGCTGCCCGACGGTTTGCGCCTAGGCCTGTTTATCGGTCTGGGTCTGGTCCTGATGTTCGGCATCGGCCATTTACTCTGGCTCGATATTGTCCAACGCATCGAACCCGTCCTTTATCAAGCCGGCGCCATCCAGGGACAGCCATTATGATCGGTTTGGAGATAGTCCTAGTGGTGCTGGTCTCGGTGGTTCTGCTGGGGTTGTTGGGGGTATTGGCCTGGTGGCTGCGCGGACGTGTCGACGGTGCCGCGCGCAGTTGCTATTTCGCCGTGCAGCAAATGGAGCGCGACCTGGGTACCAAGGATCGCTACCAGACACCCTGGATCATGTTGCTCGGTGACGAACAGCAGACCCGCGAGCTATGCGGTGGCTGGAACCTGTCCAGCTCAGGAAAACCTGGCTGGTTCGGCCGCTGGTGGTATGACAGCGACACCGCTGTGCTGGCCGTACCCGGTGTCATGTTCAACCATGGCGAAGGCGCTCTGGTGCAGATTGCTGCCTGGCGGCAGTTGCTGCGCATGCTGTTGATGATGCGCGCCGGGCGCCCGCTGGATGCGATAATCTGGACGGTGCCGGCCGAACAGCTCTGGTCCGCCGAACAGGCCGCCGCAACTGGTCTGCAGGCGCGGCGTAAATTCAACGAACTGTTGCAACGTCTGGGCCTGAGCGTACCGGTGTACCTGTTGATAACTGGCCTGGAGACGGTACCGGGAATCAAGGAGCTGGCGGAGGTGCTGCCCGAGGATGCCCGTGACCGGGTGTTCGGCTGGTCCTCTCACTTTGCTCCCGGCACCGCCTGGCACCCGGAGTGGAGCGAAATTGCCATCGCCCAGTTGGTACGCGTGCTGTCGGAGGAGATTACCGAACTGGGTGCCCTGTCCGGCAAAGTAGAAGAAGCCCTCTATTTGTTGCCAAGCCAGTTCGAAGGTATTCGCAGCAATCTCCAGACGCTGTGCGACCCGGTCTTTCATGGCAGCGCCCTGGGCGAAGCGCCGCAACTGCGCGGCATCTATTTCTGCGCAGCACTACCGATAGCCGGCCTCGATGCCGACCCCATGACAGAGGTCCAGGAACTGCCGCGGGAGCTGCTGTTCGTGCGGCGTCTGCTGCGTCAGCGCGTGCTTGCTGAGCAGGGCCTCGCACAACCGATCCCGCGCATTATTCACCTGCGCCAACGTTGGCAGCGCGTGGCCGGTGCCGGCGCGGCGCTACTCGGTCTGTTTTGGCTGGTTGGGATGCTCTGGCTCTGGCAGGTCGAGCGCCAGCAGGCTGACAACCTAGCCGGTTTGCTGCGTGAGCTTAAAACAGACGTATGGCGTGGCCCACTCAGCGACGATAGTGCCCGCAAAAGCATCAGTGCCTACTGGACGCTGCTGGCCGAAGCGCCGCGCTGGCGCTTTGCCTCGGTACTACTGCCCAGCTCCCTTTTTTCTTCGCTGGACCCACAACTGCGACAGGAACTACTCAACTCCGCAGGCCAAAAACTCTATCAACCTCTTTATGCGACTCTGCAACGCAATATCGCCGAGGTCACTGTCGCTAGCACAATGAATCGCCAGCGACAGGCAGGTGACGCCGCTTCACCGGAAGAGTGGCCGAGCTACCTACGCGCCCAAGCCTTGCTGGAGCAAGTTCAAGCCTTGGAAAAACACAGCGCAGACTTCAACCACATGTTGGCCGGCAGCAAGAGCTCGCTTGACGATGCGGCAGCGCTATCCGGCGGGCTGCTAAACCTCGAGTTGAATGCGCAGAACCTGCCCCTGCATGCCCGTTATAACTGGCTGTTTGCGCGCACGCCGCAGGCCCTGGCCAAGCCCATCGAACTCGCGGCCATTCGTCAGCAGACCGGCAAACACTTCGTTTTGCTGATGCGTCTATGGCTCGACCAACTGTTCGCCGACGAACGCTTCAGCATCACCGCCGGCCAGGTGCAGCGACATGTGCAGCAACTGCAAAACGGCCAGCGAAACTCGATTCTCGATCTGGAAGAATTAAGCCTGAACATCGCGCAACTGCGCCGAATGGTTACGGCCACCAACATCGCCTGGAGCAACAGCTCTGGCGATGATTTGGCGCCGGGTTATTCGACCATGCTTGAAGCGGCTCAGCAGAGCAAACTGATCGGCCCTGCAATGGTCGATCAAGTGCTGGACCACGCGAGCCTGTTACAGAAGACGTTTCATAAACAATGGCTGGAAGATAGCGAATCGAAGAGCAGCATCCTGAACCAGCATAACGGCGGCAGTATCGACTTCCAGCCCAGCCTGGCAAAGCTAGAAAGCGCTATCGACATGCTGCTGAATCAAGACTTCGCGGCGGCGGCGATGGTCGACAATGGTCAGTCAAGCAGCGCTCCCCTGCGCAGCATCGACGACGCCAGTCTGAAAGCAGCCCTGCGCTATTTCGCCAGCTACCGCAGTTATCTTGAACAAGGCGTCACCAAGGTACCCTACGAATACCGCGGCGCATTGATCGGGAGTGCCCAATCAAGCACCGCGTTGACCCTCTGGAGACTGTTCACCACATTCAAGCCCAGTACCAGTGCGAACCGGAGTGGGACACTGACCTTCAACGTGTCGGCACAGGATGCCAGCACGGTGGCGACGGTGTTCCAAGCGCTCGGCCATCAGGACATGGCCGACGCCCTGCTGCAGGAGTTGGACCGTCGCGCCCTGAAAGACCTCAACAATGCTGACGCAGAGTTGTACAGCCTGGCGCTGTATCAACCGCTGAACGGCGACTTCAGCTGGTGGGACGGCAGCAAGAATGCCGGGCTGCGCGCCTATCGCTCTACCACCACGCAGGACATGCAACAGTATCTGGCAAGCCAACTCGATATGATCACAGACCTGCATAGCCGCGTGGTACCCGCTCTCGACTGGCTACAAAGCAATCGCCTCAATCTGCCCGCCAGCAACATCGAACAAGTGCAACGCTGGCAGGCGATGGCAGTTGAACTGCAAAAATACCAAGACAAGAATCCCACTAGCGCCCCTGCATTATTTGAACGCTTCGCCAGCAGCCTCAATGCCATGGAGTTAACGAACTGCCATACCACTCTCAGCGAAGTCGAACTGCCAAGTGGCCCAGATTTATTCTCACGGCGTGCCCGAGAAGTAGCCGACCAAGCCTCCCAGCGCTGTGGGTTATTGCAGAGGCAAAGCGCTGCAGTGGCCTGGAATAACCTAGCGAACTACTTCAACCAGTATCTTGCCGGGCGTTTTCCCTTCGCCTTAAAGCTGAATGCCCCGGATGCCGACCCCGATCGGGTGCGTCTATTTCTGAAACTTCTAGACGAAAACCTGGATCAGGCGCAAACCGGACTCGCCCTGAGCCAATCCCCCGCTGCACCAGCGGCAATCAATTTTCTCAAACGCTTACAACTGTCCAGGACCTGGCTCGACCCACTGTTCCAACGCGATCAGGACGGCATCAAAGGTATCGACCTGGATGTACGCTGGCGTACCGACCGCGAGGCCGAACTGGGTGCCAACCAAGTCATCCAGTGGTCGCTGCAGTCAGGCAGCCAACAGATCAGCTATCCAGGCAAGGACAACCTGCGCCTGCGCTGGGCGCTTGGGCAACCCGTCAAACTGCTGCTGCGCTGGGCCAAGGACGCCGCCCAGTCACCCGCGGACGACCCACTGCAACCGGCACTGGCGGTCGTTGACTACGAAGCCGGCTGGGAATACGCAGGCCCCTGGGCGCTGCTACGCTTGTTACGCGCGCATGTCGCACTCGAGCGTTTGCCGACCATCAATTACAGTGAGACGCCACTGGCCTTCCATCTGCCAGTCTATGCACCCGACAGCAGCGACAACCATGCCCTGATGTTTATGCGTGTGGCCTTGATGAATCCCAGCGGCAAGTCTCCGCTGGCCATTGCGCCGCTGCCTATAAAGGCACCGGCAGCGCCGTTTTCTAGCACCCCGGCCGCCATCCTGGCCGCTTCGCCAGCCCCCTCCTCGTCGACGGTTTTTCTTGCCGACTAGTCAAGTACACCCTAGGAGCTTGTCTCACCAATGGACGACGTCGCCCTTCAAGCCGAAGAGCTGCTGGAACCGATAGCCGGCCCGCATTCCTGCGGTACCAACCTTCGCCATCAGCCCGAATATGACACCCTGCGCGAAGCCCGTCGGGAAGACGACGAAAGCCTGCCCACCGGCGTCTGGCAAGCCGACTTGAAGCGCGCCGACTGGATCGCTGTAGAGCGCCAGGCCCACGACATCCTCAGCCGCAAGAGCAAAGACATGATGGTCGCAGTCTGGCTCGGCGAAGCCTGGCTGCACCGCCACGGCTTCGCCGGTTTGTCGGCGGGACTGACGTTGCTGGCAAATCTCTGCGAACGCTTTTCTGATGAATTGCATCCGCACAGCGAAGACGGTGACCTGTCCTGGCACTCCAGCCCACTGGAGTGGCTGATCCGTCGTTATGCCGAAGTCTTGCTGATTCGTGTGCCGCTGCTCAGTGACGTAAGTCAGGATCTCGCAAAGTTCAGCTTTGCCGACTGGCAGCAAATGCAACGCAAGCTATTGATCACCGGCGACAGCAAGAAAGCCAAAGCCGAACGCGAAACCGCGCAGGCCACCCAACGGCAACTGAAGGACACACTGCACGTCCTGCCCGGCATTCAATTTCGTCAGAACCTGTTTTGGTTAGCAGACAGCCGCGCTGCCCTGATGCGGCTGGAAGCCTGGAGCGACGAGCATTTAGCCTCCGACTCGCCGTCCTTTACGCCGTTGCGTCACACTATCGAGCAGCTGGCCATACTCATGCAGGAGTTTCTCGCCATGCACCCCGCCACCCCGCAGCAGCCGGTCATCGATGAGTCGCCCTTCAGCATTGAGAAACAGGCGCCCACCACACCCCTCGGTCGATCCCCGGCAAGTCGCGCCGAGGCCTATCGTCAGTTGGCGCTGATCGCCAATTACCTAGCCAAGACCGAACCCCACAGCCCGGTGCCCTATCTGATAAACCGTGCCGTGGAGTGGGGGCAGAAACCGCTACGCGACCTACTAGCGGAACTGATCAGCGCCGATGCCGAAGCACGTCGATTATGGACCCTGCTAGGCGTATTGCCCTGAGCGGACAGCACTTGGAGCTGGCTCGCGTCTTAAAACGATACTGGATGTCGATCATGCCTTACTCCACTGTCACGCTCTTGGCCAAATTGCGCGGCTGATCGACATCGGTGCCCTTGAGCACGGCCACGTAGTAGGACAATAGCTGCAGCGGCAAGGTGTACAGGATCGGCGCCAGCACATCGTGGATATGCGGCATGGCCACCACATGGGTGCCCTCCCCGTTACGCATGCCAGCCTGCTCATCGGCAAACACCAGCAACTCGCCGCCACGCGCGCGCACTTCCTGCAGGTTGGATTTGAGCTTTTCCAGCAGCTCGTTGTTGGGCGCGACCGTGACCACCGGCATGTCGCTGTCGACCAGCGCCAGTGGGCCGTGTTTCAGTTCGCCGGCTGGGTACGCCTCGGCGTGGATATAGGAGATTTCCTTGAGCTTGAGCGCACCTTCCAGGGCCACCGGAAATTGCGCGCCACGGCCAAGAAACAGCGCGTGGTTTTTGTCGGCGAACAGCTCGGCGATTTTCTCCACCGTGCTGTCCATGGCCAGAGCTTCACCCAGACGGCTCGGCAAACGACGCAATTCAGCTACCAATTCGGCTTCGACGCCGGCGTTCAAGCTGCCGCGCACCTGGCCCAGAGAGAGGGTCAACAGCAGCAGCGCGACCAGTTGCGTGGTAAAGGCCTTGGTCGAGGCCACGCCGATTTCCGGGCCGGCCTGGGTCAGCAGGGTCAGGTCGGATTCCCGCACCAGCGAGCTGATGCCCACGTTGCAGATCGCCAGGCTGGCCAGGTAGCCGCCGCTGGCGTGGTGGCCGGCTTGGGCAGAGCGCGCCTTGGCATTGCGCAGCGCAGCCAGGGTGTCGGCGGTTTCGCCGGATTGCGAGATGCTGACGAACAAGGTGTCGGGCTGCACCGCCACCTTGCGGTAGCGAAACTCGCTGGCCACTTCCACCTGGCAGGGAATTCCCGCCAGGCTTTCCAGCCAATAGCGAGCGACCAGCCCGGCGTGGTAACTGGTCCCGCAGGCGACGATTTGTACGTTCTTTACCTTGGCGAACAGCTCGGCCGCTTGCGGGCCGAAGGCCTGCACCAACACATGGTCGGCGCCCAATCGGCCTTCCAGGGTGCGCTGCACCACCTTGGGCTGCTCGTGGATTTCCTTGAGCATAAAATGCCGGTATTCGCCCTTGTCCGTCGCTTCGGCGCCTTCCTGGTGCTGCACGCTGTCACGCACCACGGAGGCGCCGTCGGCCGCCCAGATCTGCACGCTGTCGCGATGAATCTCGGCAATGTCGCCTTCTTCCAGGTACATGAAACGGTCGGTCACTTGCCGTAACGCTAACTGATCAGAGGCCAGAAAGTTCTCGCCAATCCCCAGGCCGATCACCAGCGGGCTACCACTGCGGGCGGCCAGCAGCCGGTCGGGCTGCTTGGCGCTGATCACCGCCAGGCCGTAGGCGCCGTGCAGTTCCTGGACCGCGGCTTTGAGCGCGAGGGTTAGGTCGCCCAGCTCGGCCAGTTTATGGTCCAGCAGGTGAACGATGACCTCGGTATCGGTGTCCGAACTGAACACATAGCCTTGACCCTGCAGGCGTTCGCGCAGGGCTTCGTGGTTTTCGATGATGCCGTTGTGCACCACAGCCAACTCGCCGCCGGGCTCTCTACCGGAGAAGTGCGGGTGGGCGTTGTTCTCGCTAGGCGCGCCGTGAGTGGCCCAGCGCGTGTGGGCAATGCCAAGGCGTCCGGTCAACGGTTCGCCGGCCAACGTCTGTTCCAGCTCGGCTACCTTGCCGACACTGCGCCGGCGCTGCAGTCGGCCGTCGGTGCTAAAGACGGCTACACCGGCGCTGTCGTAACCGCGGTATTCGAGGCGTTTGAGACCTTCCAGCAGGATGGGAGTGATATTGCGTTCAGCGACGGCGCCGACTATTCCACACATAATTTTTCCTCAGTCTGTTACGACGGCGCAGATCAGGTTGATCCCGCGCGCGGTGATCGAGTCGCGCGCATCAAGGCTTAGGCGCTCGTCGGTTATCAGGGTATGGATGCTGCTCCAGGGCAGCTCCAGGTTAGGAATTTTGCGGCCGATCTTGTCGGCTTCGACCATCACAATGACTTCCCGTGCGACGTGCGCCATGACCCGGCTCAGGCCCAGTAATTCATTGAAGGTGGTGGTACCGCGAGTCAGGTCGATGCCATCGGCACCGATAAACAGCTGGTCGAAATCGTAGGAGCGCAGCACCTGCTCGGCCACCTGGCCCTGGAACGACTCGGAATGCGGATCCCAGGTGCCGCCGGTCATCAGCAGCACAGGCTCGTGTTCCAGCTCGCTGAGCGCGCGGGCCACATGCAGCGAATTGGTCATCACCACCAGCCCGGGCTTGTGCCCCAGTTCGGGAATCAATGCGGCGGTGGTGCTGCCGCTGTCGATGATGATTCGCCCATGCTCGCGCAAACGCGCGGCTGCGGCGCGAGCAATGGCTTGCTTGTAGGGAGAGATGGACTGCGCCGGGTCAGCGATCAGTTCCTGGGGCATCGACACCGCGCCGCCGTAGCAGCGCAGTAGCAGGCCGTTGCTTTGCAGCGCGGCCAAATCCTTGCGCACCGTGACTTCCGAGGTGGCAAAGGCCTTGGCCAGAGAATCGACACTCACTTCACCCTGCTCACCGAGCAAGGCGAGAATGGCATGACGGCGTTGTGGAGTATTACGTTTGGACATTAATAAGTTTCGATTCGAAAGATAACTGTTCGAATCAAAGCCTAATAAGCCTTTTCCGTCAAGCGGGAATCGATGTAGGGCAGTCTTTCTGCCGTGCCTGGGCAGATGAAAAAGGTGGATGAAAGACCGTCACCCACCTCCTCGGAAGTGGATTGCGCCGCCGAACCACATGTGTGACCAGCGCACAAAGAGGCCGTATTCTTGCGACCCCTCCTAAAGTTCGACGCGACAGTGGCTGGCTCGAGCTGCACGGCACGGTCGCACTATTTTTTGATTTTCACCGGACGCTGCCAGCCGTCGATGTTGCGCTGCTTGGCGCGGCCGACCGCCAGGGCATTGGCCGGTACATCGCCAGTAATCACCGAGCCGGCGCCGGTGGTAGCACAGTCGCCCAGGGCTACCGGAGCGACTAGGGCCGTATTGGAGCCGATAAACACGTCCTCACCCAGCACCGTCTGGAACTTGTTGGCGCCATCGTAGTTACAGGTGATGCTGCCGGCGCCAATATTGGTCCGCGCACCAATCTGTGCATCACCCAGATAACTCAGGTGGCCAGCCTTGGCCCCCTCGCCCAGCACGGCATTTTTCAGCTCAACGAAGTTACCCACATGGGCTCGCGGGCCTAGCAGCGTGCCCGGGCGCAGACGAGCGAATGGACCGCAATCGCTACCTTCGCCCAGTTCGGCACCGTCCAGATGGCTGTTGGCGTTGACGATGGCGCCGCGGCGCAAGGTGCTGTTTTTGATCACGCAGTTCGGACCGATCGAAACATTGTCTTCGATGACTACGCAGCCTTCGAGAATCACGTTGATGTCGATCAGTACATCGCGGCCGACCGTCACCGCGCCGCGCACATCCAAGCGCGCCGGATCACGCAGAGTCACGCCCTGGCTCATCAGCTGGCGTGCCGCGCGCCACTGATAATGGCGCTCCAGTTCGGCGAGCTGAATGCGGTCATTGGCGCCCTGCACCTCCATGGCGTCCTGAGCCGTCTCGGTGGCCACGACCAGGCCGTCGGCCACCGCCATGGCGATTGCATCGGTCAGGTAATACTCGCCCTGGGCGTTGCGGTTGCTCAAGCGCGCCATCCAGTCGGCCAATCGCGCGCGCGGCAGCGCGAGAATGCCGGTATTGCCTTCGCCGATTTGCCGCTGCGCGGGTGTGGCGTCTTTCTGCTCGACTATGGCCTGCACCACGCCGGCATCGTCGCGGATGATGCGGCCATAACCGGTGGGATCGGCAAGCTCCACGGTGAGCAGCGCCAAGTGTTCGGCATCCACCTTGCAGAGCAAACGGCGCAGGGTCGCCACCTCGATCAGCGGCACGTCGCCATACAGAATCAGCACCGTATCGGCGCTCAGGGTTGGCAGCGCCTGGGCCACGGCATGCCCGGTGCCGAGCTGTTCGCTCTGCAGCACAAAACTCAGATCATCCGCGCCCAGGCGTTCACGCACCGCCTCGGCGCCATGTCCGATCACTACCTGGATGCTGGTGGGCTGCAACTGCCGAGCACTGTCGATAACGTGGCCAAGCATGGATTGACCAGCAATCGGGTGCAGCACCTTGGGTAGCGCAGAGCGCATGCGGGTGCCCTGGCCAGCGGCGAGAATAACGATATCGAGGGACATGTGAACAGATCCTGAGCAGGTGTGAAATGGCTAAAGGGTATGTTGGCGAACACTCCATGAGCAGCGAATTGCACAGCGGCCGACGCCCAGACGAGAAAACAGCATAACCAGCCTGCGAATAAAACCCCGCGAGAGTACGCTAGAAAAGCAAAAGGGTAGCCGAAGCTACCCTTTTACGTGTGTGCAATAAAGTCCGCGGCAATCAGCTGCCGCCGTACTTCTTGCGCAGCTGCTGGACGGTGCGCAGCTGAGCTGCGGCCTCGGCCAGGCGAGCAGCAGCGGAGCCATAATCGAACTCCGCGCCTCTTTCATGCAGCGCCTTTTCGGCCGCTTTCACGGCTTGCTGAGCAGACACTTCATCTAGATCGGCAGCCCGTTGCACGGTGTCGGCCAAGACCTTGACCATGTTCGGTTGCACTTCCAGAAAACCACCGGAGATGTAGAACACCTCGGTGTCGCCACCCTGCTTGATCAGGCGAATCGGCCCCGGCTTGAGATCGGTGATCAGCGGCGCATGGCCTAGAGTGATACCAAGATCACCCAGGTTGCCATGCGCGATCACCATCTCGACCAGGCCGGAGAAGATTGCACCTTCTGCACTGACGATGTCGCAATGGACGGTCATAGCCATATCGTGCCTCACGTAAGCGCCCGTCGCCGGGCGCCCGGATTACAGTTTTTTGGCTTTCTCGACAGCTTCTTCGATGCTGCCAACCATGTAGAACGCCTGCTCTGGCAGCTGGTCGTAGTCACCTTTGAGGATGCCACTAAAGCCGGCAATGGTGTCTTTCAGGGAAACGTACTTACCTGTCGCACCGGTAAAGATTTCTGCCACGAAGAACGGCTGGGACAAGAAGCGCTGAATCTTCCGAGCGCGGGATACCAACTGCTTATCCTCTTCGGACAGTTCGTCCATGCCCAGAATCGCGATGATGTCCTTCAGTTCCTTGTAGCGTTGCAATACATATTGCACGCCGCGCGCGGTGTCATAGTGCTCTTGACCGATGACGTATGGGTCAAGCTGACGGGAGCTGGAATCGAGTGGATCGACCGCCGGGTAGATACCCAGGGAGGCGATATCACGGGACAGTACGACCGTGGCGTCCAAGTGGGCGAAGGTGGTCGCCGGCGAGGGGTCGGTCAAGTCATCCGCTGGCACGTAAACGGCCTGGATCGAGGTGATCGAACCGTTCTTGGTAGAAGTGATGCGCTCTTGCAGCGTGCCCATCTCTTCAGCCAGAGTCGGCTGATAACCCACGGCAGACGGCATACGGCCCAGCAGTGCGGACACTTCAGTACCGGCGAGGGTGTAACGATAGATGTTGTCGATAAACAACAACACGTCGTTACCTTCGTCACGGAACTTCTCGGCCATGGTCAAGCCAGTCAATGCGACGCGCAGACGGTTACCCGGCGGCTCGTTCATCTGACCGTAAACCAGGGCTACCTTGTCGAGAACGTTGGAGTCCTTCATCTCGTGGTAGAAGTCGTTACCCTCACGGGTACGCTCGCCCACACCGGCGAACACGGAATAACCGCTGTGCTCGAGGGCGATGTTACGGATCAGCTCCATCATGTTGACGGTCTTGCCAACACCAGCGCCGCCGAACAGGCCCACTTTGCCGCCCTTGGCGAACGGGCAAATCAGGTCGATAACCTTAATGCCTGTTTCCAGCAGCTCGTTGGAGCCTGCTTGTTCGGCGAAGGTTGGCGCAGTGCGGTGAATGCCCCAGCGCTCTTCTTCGCCGATCGGACCGGCTTCGTCGATTGGCTCGCCGAGGACGTTCATGATCCGGCCCAAGGTCGCTTTACCGACTGGTACGGAGATGGCTGCGCCCGTGTTGTTGACGTCCAGACCGCGCTTCAAGCCTTCGGTCGAACCCATGGCAATAGTACGTACCACGCCGTCGCCCAGCTGTTGCTGAACTTCCAGGGTGGTTTCGGCGCCTTGAACTTTCAGGGCGTCATAAATGCCCGGCACCTGATCGCGCGGGAATTCCACGTCGATCACGGCGCCGATGATTTGAACGATACGTCCGCTACTCATATCTGGTTCCTCTAAATATTTGAACCGGTCTGATTCTTGAAAACCTAGACCGCGGCAGCGCCGCCGACGATTTCCGAGATTTCTTGGGTGATCGCTGCCTGACGCGCCTTGTTGTAGATCAACTGCAAATCTTTGATCAAGTCACCGGCATTATCAGTAGCGCTCTTCATCGCGATCATCCGCGCCGCTTGTTCAGCTGCGTTGTTCTCGATCACCGCCTGGTACACCTGCGATTCCACATAACGCACCATCAAGCCGTCCAGCAGCTCCTTGGCGTCGGGTTCGTAGAGGTAGTCCCAGTGATGCTTGAGTTCTTGATCCGAATCAGCCACCAGGGGAATCAACTGCTCCACCGTCGGCTGTTGCGTCATGGTGTTGATGAACTTGTTGGACACCACATTCAGGCGGTCAATACGACCATCCAGGTAGGCATCCAGCATCACCTTAACGCTGCCAATCAGGTCATTGATCGAGGGCTCTTCGCCCAGATGACTAATGGCCGCCACGACATTACCGCCGAAGCTGCGGAAAAACGCCGCGCCTTTCGTGCCAATCACGCAGAGATCAATCTCTACGCCCTGTTGACGGTTTACGACCATGTCCTTGACCAGCGCCTTGAACAGGTTGGTATTCAAACCACCGCACAAACCACGATCACTGCTCACCACCACATAACCAACGCGTTTGACTTCGCGCGCGATCATGAACGGGTGACGGTACTCAGGGTTGGCGTTGGCCAGATGACCAATTACCTGGCGGATTCGCTCCGCATAGGGACGGCTGGCAGTCATACGCATTTGAGCTCTGCGCATCTTGCTGACCGCCACCTTTTCCATGGCGCTGGTGATCTTTTGCGTGCTTTTGATGCTCGCAATCTTACTGCGAATCTCTTTTGCGCCTGCCATTTGACACCTATCGGGTTAGCAGGCGGGAGTCGCATGACTCCCGCTGCGGCTTACCAGGTTTGGGTGGCCTTGAACTTTTCGATGCCGGCTTTAATACCTGCGTCGATTTCGTCGTTGAAGTCACCTTTCACGTTGATCTTCGCCATTAATTCGGCGTGATCGCGGCTGAAATAAGCAATCAAAGCCTGCTCGAAACTACCGATTTTGGCGATTTCGATGTCCTGCAGGAAGCCACGCTCGGCGGCGTACAGGGACAACGCCATATCGGCGATAGACATCGGCGAGTACTGCTTTTGCTTCATCAGCTCGGTAACGCGCTGACCATGCTCAAGCTGCTTACGAGTGGCTTCGTCCAGATCCGAGGCGAACTGGGCGAAAGCCGCCAGTTCACGGTACTGGGCCAACGCGGTACGAATACCACCGGAGAGCTTCTTGATGATCTTGGTCTGGGCGGCGCCGCCTACGCGGGACACCGACACACCGGCGTTCACTGCCGGACGAATGCCGGAGTTGAAAATCGCCGATTCCAGAAAGATCTGCCCGTCGGTGATCGAGATCACGTTGGTTGGCACGAACGCAGACACGTCGCCGGCCTGGGTTTCGATGATCGGCAGAGCGGTCAAGGAACCGGTCTTGCCTGTCACTGCGCCCTTTGTGAATGCCTCGACATACTCTTCGGAAACGCGCGAGGCACGTTCCAACAGACGGCTGTGGAGATAGAACACATCGCCTGGGTAGGCTTCACGGCCTGGCGGACGACGCAACAGCAGGGAAATCTGACGGTATGCCACGGCCTGCTTGGACAGATCGTCATAGACGATCAACGCGTCTTCGCCACGGTCGCGGAAGTACTCGCCCATGGTGCAGCCGGCGTACGGTGCGATGAACTGCAACGCCGCAGATTCCGAAGCGCTGGCCGCCACGATAATGGTGTTGGCCAGGGCGCCGTTTTCTTCGAGCATGTGCACAACGTGGGCGATGGTCGATTGCTTCTGACCAATTGCCACGTAGACGCAGAAAATGCCGCTGTCTTTCTGATTGATGATCGCGTCGATCGCCAGCGCGGTTTTACCGATCTGACGGTCGCCAATGATCAGCTCGCGCTGGCCACGGCCAACCGGAATCATGGCATCGACGGCCTTGTAACCGGTTTGCACCGGTTGGTCGACCGACTTACGCCAGATAACACCCGGTGCAACCTTCTCAACAGCGTCGGTGAGGACGTTGTTCAGCGGGCCTTTGCCATCAACGGGGTTACCCAGGGCATCGACTACGCGACCGAGCAGTTCCGGACCAACCGGTACTTCCAGGATGCGTCCGGTGCACTTGGCGCTCATGCCTTCGGCCAGCGACTGGTAGGCACCCAGAACCACGGCGCCGACGGAGTCGCGTTCCAGGTTCATGGCCATACCGAAGACGCTGCCCGGAAACTCGATCATCTCGCCATACATCACATCGGCTAGACCGTGAATGCGCACAATACCGTCAGACACGCTGACGACGGTGCCTTCGTTGCGGGCTTGGGAAGTCACATCGAGTTTATCGATGCGACCCTTGATGATTTCACTTATTTCGGAAGGATTGAGTTGCTGCATTGCTCTGCTGCCCCTTCAAACTCAAGATTTCAATGCGTAGGTTAGTTGCGCGAGTTTGCCGCGAACTGAACCATCGATAACCAGGTCGCCGGCGCGGATTACGAGGCCACCAATTAAGGAGGCATCCTCCGCGGCATGCAGGCGCACTTCCCGGCCGAGCCGTGCACTGAGAACCTTGGCGAGTTTGTCTTGCTGTTCGTCGTTCAATGCAAAGGCACTGGTGACATCCACATCGACCGATTTTTCCTGTTCGGCTTTGTACAGCGCGAACAGTTCGGCGATTTCCGGCAACAGCACCAAACGGCTGTGTTCGGCTAATACATGGATGAAGTTAGCTACCTGTGCATCGAACTTGTCACCACACACTTCGACAAAAGTGCTGGCTTTATCGGTACTGGTCAGCCGCGGAGCCTTGAGCATGCGCTGCAGGGTAGGGTCTTGCGACACCACCGCCGCCAGGCCGAGCATGGCTGACCAATCGGCCAGTTGCTGGTGGGCCTGGGCATACTCGAAGGCAGCCTTGGCATAAGGTCGGGCCAACGTGGTCAATTCTGCCATGATCGCGCCCTCGCTTAAATTTCCGCTGCCAGTTTGGCAACCAGCTGCTCATGTGCTTTTTGATCGATGGTCGCGCCTAGAATCTTCTCGGCACCGCTGACTGCCAGGCTACCCAATTGGGCGCGCAGCGCGTCTTTGACGCCGTTCAGTTCCTGTTCGATCTCGGCCTGAGCCTGGACCTTCAGGCGCTCGCCTTCGACACGGGCCTGATCGCGAGCTTCGTCGACAATCTGGCTACCGCGTTTCTTGGCTTGCTCAATGATTTCAGCTGCCTGCACCTTGGTTTCGCGCAGTTGTTGGGCCACTTTTTCGTGGGCCAACTCCAGATCACGAACACCACGGCTGGCAGCGTCCAAGCCTTCTGCGATCTTCTTCTGACGTTCGCGCAAAGCCGTGATGACCGGAGGCCACACGTACTTCATGCAGAACATTACAAAAATGAAGAACGCAACGGACTGGCCAATCAGGGTTGCATTAATGTTCACGCCAACACCTCGCTCGTTCGTTGTCCGTCAAAGCCATTACTCAAAATCGAGTCATTAGCCCAGTTGGAGTTGACCAACGAAGGGGTTAGCGAAGGTGAAGAACAAGGCAATACCAACACCGATCATGGTCACGGCGTCGAGCAGGCCGGCGACGATGAACATTTTTACTTGCAGCATTGGCACCATTTCTGGTTGACGCGCTGCGCCTTCCAGGAATTTGCCACCCAACAAGCCGAAGCCGATAGCGGTACCCAAGGCACCCAGGCCGATCAGCAGTGCAACGGCGATCGCGGTCAGACCAACTACAGTTTCCATCTTTCCTCCCGACTTTTACGTCGTATTGGTTAAGGTTTTATAAAGGTAAAGCGGTAAATCGAAATGTTTGTTTTGCATCCCGACCTTCTCAACAAGAAGGTTTGGGCAACGCTTTTTACGCTTAGTGGCGACTCATTCGGTACCTCCCTGTACCTCACTGCGGGCGACAGATACTCGGCACCATAGCAATTCTGCCAAGGTGCCGGGCAGCGTTGTTAATGGTTATCTTCGTGTGCCATCGATAGGTAAACGATGGTTAGCATCATAAAGATAAAGGCCTGCAAACTGATGATCAGGATGTGGAACACGGCCCACGCCCATTGCAGCACGATACCCAAGCCACCCAGCCAGAGCAGTCCGCTGCCGAACATCACGGCAATCAGGATGAACACCAACTCGCCAGCATACATGTTGCCGAACAGCCGTAGCGCCAGGGAAATTGGTTTGGCCACCAGGGTGACAAACTCCAACAAAAAGTTGACCGGAATCAGCAGCGCTTGCACCAGCAGATTCTTGCTACCAAAAGGGTGCAGGGTCAGTTCGCCAATAAAGCCGCCGAGGCCCTTGACCTTGATGCTGTAAAAAATAATCAGAGCGAACACCGACAGGGCCATGCCCAGGGTCGCATTCGGATCGGTAGTGGGTACTACCCGAAAGAACACATTTTCATTGCCCGATATCAGCCTGGCCACATGGGGAATCCAGTCCACCGGGATCAAGTCCATGGCGTTCATCAGGAAGACCCAAACGAAGATCGTCAGCGCCAGCGGTGCAATCAACGGATTGCGACCGTGGAAGGTGTCCTTGACGCTGCTGTCAACGAACTCGATCATGATTTCGACGAAATTCTGCAAGCAACCGGGTTGACCGGCGGTGGCCTTTTTCGCAGCTGTTCGAAACAGCAGAATAAAGATCACCCCCAAGGCTACCGACCAGCCGAGGGTGTCCACGTGGAATGCCCAAAAGCCCATTTCTTTGGCTTCTTGCGCAGTATGGGCAAAACCCCAGTTACCGTTGCCCAATTGCCCAAAAGTAAGGTTTTGCAGGTGATGCTGGATATAGCCCGAAGCGTTTTCTGCTGCCATGGTTGCCTCACACGCCCTAAGGTCTCGAAAGTCTTGTGTGCATTAGCAGGGGAGTGAACCAGTGGACCAATTGGGTCAACACGAAAACACCGAATACTGCTAGTGCCTCCAATGGCTTCACGCCTGCGAACGTCAGTGCAAAGAGCACCGCGGTCATAATCAATTTGCCCGCTTCACCGGCGTAAAACGACCGGACTATGGCTTGAGCTGCCCGGGCTCCGCTAAAACGGAATGCCTTGTGGGCGAAATACAGGTTGGGCAGCCAAGCGATCAGCCCCCCACAAAGTCCTGAATAACCGCTGACTGTGCCGCGCACACCATACAGAGTGGCAGCGGCAAGCAGTAGTACCAATAACTGGGCCAACAAGACCGGGAACACCGGTAGACGATAAAACGGCGGGCGGTTTAGCGTGCGAACAGCCATGTCATGCTCCCCCGAATATCGATCCGCTTAGTCAGCTTGTTGGCATATTTTATGCCAACAAAAGCGCGAAGATTATAAGGGGGGTTTTGTCCCTATTCAACCATTAGGTAGTGATTTAGAGACAGGCACTACATAGGCAATTGTTTCAGCGGATGTGGGCCAGAACGCCCTGCAACTCGTCCAGCGAGTTGTAGCGGATCACCAACTGGCCTTTGCCCTTGCTCCCATGCTTGATCTGCACTGCAGAGCCCAGGCGCTCGGCCAGGCGCTGTTCGAGGCGATTGATATCGGGATCGACCTTGGCCTCGACCACCGGCTTCTTTGCGCTTAACCACTGACGAACCAGACCCTCGGTTTGCCGCACGGTCAACCCTTGTGCGACAACATGCCGCGCGCCTTCGGTTTGCTGTTCGGCGGGTAAACCGAGCAAAGCGCGGGCGTGGCCCATTTCCAGATCGCCGTGCGAGAGCAGGATTTTAATTTCTTCGGGCAACGCGATCAGCCGCAGCAAATTGGTGACCGTGACCCGCGATTTACCCACGGCCTCGGCAACCTGTTGCTGGGTCAGTTGAAATTCCTGCTGCAGGCGCTGCAATGCCACTGCTTCTTCGATGGGATTAAGGTCTTCGCGCTGGATATTTTCGATCAGCGCCATGGCGATGGCCGCTTCGTCGGCCACATCGCGGACCATCGCCGGAATTTTATCCAGACCGGCCAGCTGACTGGCGCGCCAGCGGCGCTCACCGGCGACGATTTCGAAACGACCACCGTCCAGCGGACGAATCACGATGGGCTGCATCACTCCCTGGGCTTTGATCGATTGCGCCAGCTCTTCCAACGCGGTCATATCCATGTCCCGGCGCGGCTGGTATTTACCGCGCTGGATGAGATCCAGCGCGATGTAGTGCAGCTCGCCGGCATTGCTTTGCAGCGCTTCTTCCTGCAAGGCATTGACGCTGCGACCGCCCAGCAGGGCGTCCAAACCGCGACCCAGTCCTCGTTTTTTGACAGCCATGGGGGTTTTCCTTAAGCGGTTGCGGTACGGCCGCTGGCGCGCTGACGGCGCACCAGTTCGCCGGCCAAGGCCAGGTAGGCAAGCGCGCCACGGCATTGCTTGTCATAAACCAGCGCCGGCATGCCGTGGCTGGGAGCCTCAGCCAAACGCACGTTGCGCGGGATCACCGTTTCATATAACTGCTCGCTAAAATGCTCGCGCAGCTGATCGGACACATCCTTGGTCAGGCTGATTCGCGGGTCATACATGGTGCGCAGCAAACCCTCGATTTTCAGCCCCGGATTGAATAACTGGGCGATGCGTTGAACGGTATTTACCAGATCAGACAACCCTTCCAGGGCGAAATACTCACACTGCATGGGGATGATCACCGCATCGGCGGCCACCAGCGCATTCACCGTAAGCATGCTCAAGGCTGGCGGGCAGTCGATCAGAATGTAGTCGTAATTTTCGCGGATGGGCGCCAGCGCCTGACGCAGGCGGCTCTCTTTCATCTGCATTTCCAGCAAGCCAACTTCGGCAGCGGTCAGGTCGCGGTTGGCCGGCAACAGCTGGTAACCGCCGTGCTCGGAAAACTGCATGGCCTGCACCAAGTCACATTCGCCGATCAACACATCGTAGATCGAATGTTCTAGCGCGTGTTTGTCGATGCCGCTGCCCATGGTCGCATTGCCTTGCGGATCGAGATCAATCAGCAGCACGCGGCGCTTGGTCGCCACCAAAGAGGCCGCCAGATTAATGCAGGTGGTAGTCTTGCCGACTCCGCCTTTCTGGTTGGCGATTGCGAATACTTTAGCCATGCCTGCTGGTTTCCCTGCTCATAAAGTGCGTCGCAGTATCAACAAATGCCGTTGCCCCTGGCAACCCGGAACCTTGAGCACCTGACTAGCATCGAGGCGAAAATCGTCAGGCAGCGCCTGCAACTCATCGTCTGGGTGCAGCCCTTTCATAGCCAGCCAACGAGTGCCTTGATCGCCAAGGTGACGGGTTAGATTGGCGAAGTCGGCCAAGCTACTGAAGGCGCGCGAAACAATCCCGTCGAATACGCGGGCGGGCTGCAGGGTTTCAACGCGGCTGTGGATAACTTCAAGGTTGGCCAGCTTGAGTTCCAGTTTGACCTGGGTCAGAAAACGGGTTTTCTTGCCATTGGAGTCAAGCAGACTGAAGTGCTTGTCGGCAAACATAATCGCCAGCGGTACGCCGGGCATCCCGCCGCCACTGCCCACATCCAGCCAGTTATCCCCAGCCTCGGCGACAAACGCCAGCACGCTGAGGCTGTCGAGCAGATGGCGCGACACCATCTGGTCCGGATCGCGCACCGCAGTGAGGTTGTAGGCCTTGTTCCACTTGATCAGCAAGGCTAAATAAGCGAGCAATTGGCGTTGCTGCTCGGCACTCAAACTGACGCCTAATGCCGCGGCACCGCTGGACAATTCATCGGCATGCGCCGTGGTCAACACAGTCATCAGGCGCGTTGCTCGAGTTGGCGGCTGGCGCCGCGTTTTTTCAGATGGATCAGCAGCAGGGAAATTGCCGCTGGCGTAACGCCCGGAATCCGCGACGCCTGCCCAAGGGTTTGCGGCCGGCCGGCACCCAGCTTGAACTGGATTTCCTTGGACAGACCGCTGATGCCGCCGTAGTCGATATCGTCCGGCAAGGCGGTGTCTTCGCTGGCGCGCAGCCGGGCAATTTCTTCCTGCTGGCGATCGATATAACCGGCATATTTGGTCTTGATCTCAACCTGCTCGGCGACTTGCGGATCGTCGCAGCCGGCCCCGGTGATGGCGATCAGCCCGGCGTAATCGATTTCCGGACGGGTCAGCAGGTTGAGCAGGTTGTACTCATGGCTCAACGGCGTACCAAAGCGTTCGGCAATGGCCTCGCCATGCGGTGTGCCGGGCTGCACCCAGAGATTTTTCAGGCGCTGCTCTTCGCGGGTAATGGCTTCGCGCTTGATGCTGAAGGCCGCCCAACGCACGTCATCGACCAGGCCCAGCTCGCGGCCTTTTTCGGTCAACCGCAAGTCGGCGTTGTCTTCGCGCAGAATCAGCCGGTACTCGGCGCGCGAGGTGAACATGCGGTACGGCTCTTGGGTGCCGAGGGTAATCAGGTCGTCGACCAGCACCCCGAGGTAGGCCTCGTCGCGGCGCGGGCACCAGCTTTCTTTGCCTTGCGCGCGCAGCGCAGCGTTGGCGCCTGCGAGCAAACCTTGCGCCGCGGCTTCTTCGTAACCGGTGGTGCCGTTGATCTGTCCAGCAAAGAACAAGCCGCCGATCACCTTGGTTTCCAGGCTGTATTTCAAGTCCCGCGGATCGAAGTAGTCGTATTCGATGGCGTAACCGGGCCGCACGATATGGGCATTTTCCAGACCGCGAATCGAACGCACCAGCTCCAGCTGCACATCGAAGGGCAGCGAAGTGGAAATTCCGTTGGGATACAGCTCGTGGGTGGTCAGGCCTTCAGGTTCGATAAACACCTGATGGCTGTCTTTGTCGGCAAACCGGTGAATCTTGTCTTCGATGGACGGGCAATAGCGCGGGCCGATGCCTTCGATGACGCCTGAGTACATCGGCGAGCGATTCAGGTTGGCGGCGATGATGGCGTGGGTGCGCGCATTGGTGTGGGTAATCCAGCAACTGACCTGACGCGGATGCTGTTGCCGCGAACCGAGAAAAGACATCACCGGCAGCGGTGTATCGCCCGGTTGCTCGGTCATCACCGAATAGTCCACGCCGCGCCCATCGATGCGTGGCGGCGTACCGGTTTTCAGCCGGCCGACGCGCAGCGGTTGTTCACGCAGACGCTGAGCCAGGGCGATCGACGGTGGATCACCGGCACGCCCGCCGGCGTGGTTCTGCATGCCGATGTGGATAAGTCCACCGAGAAAGGTGCCGGTGGTCAACACTACCGAGTCGGCCATAAAGCGCAGACCCATCTGGGTTACCACACCACGCACCTGGTCCTGCTCGACGATCAGGTCGTCGCAGGCTTGTTGAAATATCCACAGGTTGGGCTGGTTTTCCAGAATTTCGCGGATCGCGGCTTTGTACAGCAGGCGATCGGCTTGAGCACGCGTGGCCCGGACTGCCGGGCCTTTGCGGCTATTCAACACGCGAAACTGGATGCCGCCCAGATCGGTGGCCAGGCCCATGGCGCCGCCGAGCGCGTCGATTTCCTTGACCAGGTGACTTTTGCCGATCCCGCCAATGGCCGGATTGCAGCTCATCTGCCCGAGGGTTTCCACGTTATGGGTCAGCAACAGGGTTTTCACGCCCATACGTGCAGCTGCCAGCGCAGCCTCGGTGCCGGCATGGCCGCCGCCGATCACTATCACATCAAAACGGGAAGGGAAATCCACCATGCACCTCGTGCCTGTTGCGAAATGGGGGAGGCTTTTATCTGGAAAAGCAGGAAGCCGCAAAGTATAGGCATTTCCCTGCCTCGAAAAAAGCCCTGTGGACAAAACTCAGGCAGGCACTTGCGTCGAGAAAATGGGTTTCGGTTAATAAGAGTTATATAAAGGATTTCTTATAAAGCCTTATTTTTGTAATTACTATTACTGAGCCTATTTTCTGTGGATAGATCGCTACAGGTCTTTATTCACTAAGGGTACAACTTTGTATAAGGCTGTGCTTAGGTGGGATTGGATACGGTGGGAAAGCCTCATAAGCCTGTGGATGAATGTGCTAGTTATCCACAGGGTGCTTTATCCCCAACTTTACCCCCTGCTTATCGACCGGGCTCAGCAGTAGTTTTCCACAGGGCTTAAATCGTTGTTTTGCCCAGGAAAAAGCCTCCCGCAAATGGGTGATTAGCAAAAAAATCAAAAAATAGAGCCCACGTCTATTGGCTGTGTCCAGTACTTGCAGATGAATTCGCGTCTACAGGCAGTGCTGCAGGCGCTAATTTAGTCGGAAAATAAGGCCTACGTCAGGGCACGTTGCATGCAACTTTGACGAAAGTATTCGACTTTTCACAGGTGACCCTGCGGATCACTCAGCTGAATGAGGTGATTTACCTGAGCGGGATGGCGATGTTTTCGACTGGACTTCAATACCCAAAATGATGCGCTCGCGCATGTTGCGCAGACTCGTTGAGGCGGCACTGCATGACCGAAAACGGCGAGCATGACCGGCCGCGGATACGCCGAAAACGTTTCGACAGGGCTTATTTACCGATGCAAAAACTGGAGAAAATCCGTCCGAGTAAGTCATCGGAACTGAAGGCGCCGGTGATGTCGCCTAGCGCGTGCTGAGCCTGACGCAAGTCCTCGGCCAGCAGCTCGCCAGCGCCGGCGAGGGTCAGCTGCGCGCGACCGTGGTCCAGGCAGGTGCCCGCCTGGCGCAGCGCCTCCAGATGCCGGCGGCGGGCGCTGAAGCCGCTTTCTGAGGTCTGTGCATAACCCATGCAGGCTTTCAGATGCTCGCGCAGCAGCTCAAGACCTTGAGTGGATTTGGCTGACAGACTGAGGCTGACATGGCCGTCGGCATTGCTGATCAGCTCGATCGGCTCGCCGCTCAGATCGGCCTTGTTGCGGATCAGCGTGACCTTGGCTGGATCGGGGCGCTGGGCGAGAAATTCCGGCCAGAGATCGAAGGGTTCGAGCGCCTCGGGTGCAGTCGCATCGACCACCAGCAGAATGCGATCAGCCTCGCCGATGGCCGCCAGGGCGCGCTCCACGCCGATCCGTTCAATCGGGTCCTGGGTGTCGCGTAACCCGGCAGTGTCCAGCACATGCAACGGCATGCCATCGAGCTGGATATGCTCGCGCAGCACATCCCGGGTGGTCCCGGCAATGGCGGTGACGATGGCGGTTTCACGTCCGGCCAGGGCATTCAGCAGGCTGGATTTTCCGGCATTCGGGCGTCCGGCAATCACCACCGTCATGCCGTCGCGCAGCAAGGCGCCCTGCCCGGCTTCACGGGTAACCGCCAGCAGATCAGCGCGCACGCCATCGAGCAGACCGAGCACATGGCCGTCGGCGAGAAAGTCGATTTCTTCCTCGGGAAAATCGATGGCCGCCTCGACATAGATACGCAGGCTAATTAGCCGCTCGGTCAGGCCATGCACTAATCGCGAAAATTCACCTTGCAGCGAGCGCAGCGCATTGCGCGCGGCTTGTTCCGAGCTGGCGTCGATCAGATCGGCAATCGCCTCGGCCTGGGCCAGGTCGAGTTTGTCGTTGAGAAAGGCCCGTTCGCTGAACTCACCAGGCCGCGCCAGTCGCGCGCCCAGTTCCACGCAGCGGCGTAGCAGCAGGTCGAGTACCACCGGACCGCCATGGCCCTGCAACTCCAGCACGTCTTCCCCGGTAAAGGAGTTTGGCCCAGGAAAATACAGCGCCAGACCTTGATCCAGCACCTGTCCGTGGCGGTCCGAAAACGGGCCGTAGTAGGCATAGCGCGGCGTCAGTTGCCGGCCGCTGATGGCCTGCGCGAGTGATCCGGCCAAGGGTCCGGAGACCCGTACGATGCCTACCCCACCGCGTCCCTGAGCGGTAGCGACGGCGGCGATGGTGTCTCGGACGTTAGACATGGCAGTGGCTCGTAATGAGTAAGATTGGCAGAAGAGGTAAAACCTGCAGGATGCACCGCGCACCCGCCCGCGCAATCAACATGTAAGGGAGGGCTAGACCTCAAGCGGGTCCGATGATCCGACATCAAGGCGCCCTGAGGGATAACCGACTGGCGGCGAATCACCTGGCAGCAGGCACAAATAAAACAGACTAAAACGCCCCACGAGGGGGCGTTTTAGGGGTGTTTCGCGCTATCGCAACAGGCTTTGCTTAAACCGGAACCTGCTTGGCAGCAGCTTCAACCTTGCGAGTAATGTACCACTGCTGCGTAATCGACAAGCAGTTGTTGACCACCCAGTACAGGACCAGGCCGGCCGGGAACCAAAGGAAGAAGAACGTGAAAATGATCGGCATCATCTTCATAACCTTGGCCTGCATAGGATCTGGCGGTGTTGGGTTGAGCTGCTGCTGAAGAAACATGGTGGCGCCCATGATGATCGGCAGAATGAAGAACGGATCCTTAATCGACAGGTCAGTAATCCAGAACATCCAGGGTGACTGGCGCACTTCCACGCTTTCCAGCAGCACCCAGTACAGAGCCAGGAACACCGGCATCTGCACCAGAATCGGCAGACAACCACCAAGCGGATTGATCTTCTCTTTCTTGTACAGCTCCATCATGCCCTGAGACATTTTCTGCTTGTCACCGCCGTGCTGCTCTTTCAGCGCAGCCAGTTTCGGCGCCACGGCGCGCATGCGTGCCATAGACTTATAGCTTGCGGCGGACAAGGGAAAGAAGATCATCTTGATGATGATGGTCAGTACAATAATCGACCAACCCCAGTTACCCAGCAGTTCGTGGATATGGCCTAGCAGCCAGAAAATCGGCTGAGCGATAAACCACAGAATGCCGTAATCAACGGTCAACTCTAGACCTGGAGACAGGGTTTTCAGGTGTTGCTGACTCTTCGGACCGGCATACAGGGTGGCAGTGGTTTCGCCCTGAGCCCCAGCGGCAATATTCAACGCCGGGCCGGTGAAACCAATGATGTAGTTACCCTGGCTGTCCTTGCGAGTCTGCACTTGGTTGGTGTCGTTCGGGCTTGGAATCCAGGCAGTCACAAAGTAGTGCTGCAACCATGCAACCCAGCCGCCTTCTACGGTTTGTTTGAAGCCTTTCTTGTCGATGTCTTTCATCGACACTTTCATGTACGGCTCGTCGGGAGTCCAGACTGCCGCACCCAGGTAGGTGGCGGTACCGGTGGCAGTACTGGTAGAAGGGTCGCCGCTGTTATCGCGCTTGAGTTGGGCGAACAGATTACCCGTCCAGGCCGCGTCGCTCTGATTGTCGATCAGGTAGCTGACCTCAACCTGATAACCATCGGCATTGATGCAACCGGTTTTCTTCTGCTGCTGCTCCTTGGCCGAACACTTCGAGTTCAAGCCGCGGGTAAAACTGAAGCGCTTGAGATAGTTGACTCCAGCCTCGCTGAAGCTCAGATCAACCTGCAGCGCTTGCTGATCGGCGGCCAAGGTGTACTCACGCTGCGCGCTGTTGTACAGCGGCCGGCCGTCGGCCCGAGCGTCCGGGCCATTGGCGCCAGTCAGACCGCTTTGCGCCAAGTAGAGGTATTCACCGCCATTGTCGAACAACTGGAACGGCACATCCGGACGGTCCTGCCGGCGCGGATATTGCGGCAACCTAAGCTGCACAATATCGCCGCCGCGCGGATCAATCGCGACCTCAAGCACATCGGTGCTGACCCGGATCAAGTTGTCGCTGACCGTCTTGGCCTCGGCCATGACGCTCGGTTGGCTCGGCGCTGCATTGGCACTCGGCACATCGTCACTGACGGCACCGGGCATGGCGGGCATATCTGGCAAAGCCGGAGCGGTGCTGCGGGCAGCGATATTCTGCGTCGGCAGGGCGGTTTGACCGTAGTCCTGGTTCCACTGGAGAACCATCATGTAGGACACGACTGCCAGGGCGACGAGCAGGATCGAGCGTTTGATATCCATGATTATTCGACCATCGAAGAGGAGCGGGATATGGGTGGAACCGGATCGTAACCACCGCAATGCCAAGGGTGACAACGACTCAGCCGGCGTACTGCCAGCCAGCCGCCGCGCAGCAGGCCATGCTGTTCAATGGCCTCTTGGGCGTAGCACGAACAACTTGGATAAAAGCGACAATGGCTGGCCATCAACGGACTGATGGCGTAGCGGTAAAAGCGGATTGGAACGACAGCCAGTTTACGCATGGGGTTTGTCGCTTACCCCTGTCTCTGCGGGCATTGGTGTTTTTGCTCGGTTGCGCGCCAGACGCTGCCAGAGCTTGCCAAATTGACGAATCAATTCGGGATTTTCCAGTTCACCGAGGCCTCTGCGAGCAATGATCACGATATCCCAACCCACCAAATCTACTTGGCTGAGTCGAAACGTTTCGCGAATCACGCGCTTGATGCGATTGCGTTGAACCGAGAGTTTGACGCTTTTCTTGCCAATCACCAGTCCCAGGCGGGGATGCTCGAGATCGTTGTTACGCGCTAGCAACAGCACATTCTTGCCCGGCACCTTGCCGGAAGGGGAATCGAAAACCGCTGTGAATTGTCGGGGAGTAAGCAGGCGCTTTTCCCGACCGAAGTTTCGATTCACCACCTGAGCTTAATCAGACTGCGAGACGCTTACGGCCCTTGGCGCGGCGACGCGACAAGACTGCACGGCCGTTCTTGGTGGCCATGCGAGCACGGAAACCGTGGGTACGAGCGCGTTTGAGAGTGCTGGGTTGGAACGTGCGTTTCATGGGGCAATACCTGAAAGTTCGACCACGGGCCGGAATGCCCGCCGTTTTTAGAGACCGGCGATTCTAGAGAAAGCTAAGAGGTAGGTCAATTTATAGCCAGAGTTTTTCATTTTATTTGTTCACTTGGCTGAGCCCTGGGCTCAGCTAATAAGTATATAAATTAAGAAGGTAATTAAATCTTTTTAATTATGTTAATAACTATTATACAAGCCATTTTCTGTGGATAAGCCTCTGCGAAGCCCTATTTTCAATGTGTACAGCGTTTTTAAAAGGTGTCCAGAAACGGTGGTTTTGCTGTGTTTAGGCTGCGCACAGGTTGTGGATAAAAGAGCTACTTGTCCACAGATGATTTATCCACAAGGTTTTGCACCGAGTTATGCCGAGGTTTTAAACGCGGTTATCCACAAGGTTGGGGTTATAGTCAAAACCCCTCTATTAAAAATTCCAAACCCTCGATTTACTTGCTGTACAGGCTGTTACGTGTGGATAACTTAGTCAGTGGTCGCTACAATGGCCGTTGCTTTTTCCTCGCCGTATTGCCATTTAGGGGGATATCCGTGTCCGTGGAACTTTGGCAGCAGTGCGTGGAACTGATTCGCGACGAGCTACCTACCCAGCTATTCAACACCTGGATCCGTCCGTTACAGGTCGAAGGCGACAGCGCCGATCTGCGTATTTATGCACCCAATCGTTTTGTTCTGGACTGGGTTAACGACAAGTACCTGGGGCGCTTGCTCGAACTGATGGATGAGCACAGTGCTGGCAAGGCTCCTGCGCTGTCACTGTTGATCGGCAGCAAACGTAGCGCTGTGGCGCGAGCCTCGGTAGGTGCTGCTGCCCATGCGCCAGCTCATGTGAACTCTGTAGTGAGCACTAACGCGCCGGTGAGCAATAATCCGGTGAACAGCATGGCCTCTGCGCCGCCGAGCAACGACCGGCCGGTGCGTAACGAAGCGCCCTTGCCGATCAATGAGCCTTCGCGGTCTAGTTTCGATCCCATGGCGGCTTCGCATTCCCAGCCGCAGACAGTGCGCACCGAGCGTTCGGTGCAGGTCGAAGGCGCGCTCAAGCACACCAGTTACCTGAACCGCACTTTTACCTTCGAAAATTTTGTCGAGGGTAAATCCAACCAGCTGGCCCGTGCGGCTGCCTGGCAGGTGGCGGATAATCCCAAGCACGGCTACAACCCACTGTTTTTATATGGCGGCGTCGGTCTGGGTAAGACCCACTTGATGCACGCGGTGGGCAATCATCTATTGAAGAAAAATCCAAATGCCAAGGTGGTTTACCTGCATTCGGAGCGTTTTGTCGCCGATATGGTCAAGGCGCTGCAACTCAATGCTATCAATGAGTTCAAGCGCTTTTACCGCTCAGTGGATGCGCTATTGATCGATGACATTCAGTTCTTCGCGAAAAAAGAGCGCTCGCAAGAAGAATTCTTCCACACCTTCAACGCACTACTGGAAGGTGGCCAGCAGGTGATTCTCACCAGCGATCGTTATCCTAAGGAAATCGACGGTCTGGAAGAGCGCCTTAAATCGCGCTTTGGCTGGGGGCTGACGGTAGCGGTAGAACCGCCGGAACTGGAAACCCGAGTCGCGATCCTGATGAAGAAGGCGGATCAGGCCAAGGTCGAGCTGCCCCACGATGCGGCGTTTTTTATCGCCCAGCGGATTCGCTCCAATGTGCGTGAGCTTGAAGGTGCGCTGAAACGGGTGATCGCCCACTCGCATTTTATGGGCCGCGAAATCACCATCGAGCTGATTCGTGAGTCGCTCAAGGATCTGTTGGCCCTGCAAGACAAACTGGTCAGCATCGACAATATCCAGCGTACGGTCGCCGATTATTACAAGATAAAAATTTCCGATTTGCTGTCTAAACGCCGCTCCCGCTCGGTGGCTAGACCGCGCCAAGTGGCCATGGCGCTGTCCAAAGAGCTGACCAACCACAGCCTGCCGGAAATTGGAGATGCCTTCGGGGGGCGTGATCACACCACTGTGCTGCACGCCTGTCGTAAAATCGCCGAGCTGAAAGAATCCGACGCGGATATCCGCGAAGACTACAAGAATCTGCTGCGCACGCTGACTACCTAACCGCAGCTTCATAAGGCAAGGGACGAGACCATGCATTTCACCATTCAACGCGAAGTACTGTTGAAACCCCTGCAACTGGTCGCCGGCGTTGTAGAACGCCGTCAGACCTTGCCGGTCCTCTCCAATGTATTGCTGGTGGTGGAAGGCCAGCAATTGTCATTGACCGGCACCGACCTGGAAGTCGAATTAGTCGGCCGGGTGGCGCTGGAAGAACCTGCCGAGGCCGGCGAAATCACCGTGCCGGCGCGAAAGCTGATGGATATCTGCAAAAGCTTGCCTAACGACGCGCTGATCGACATTCGTCTGGATGAACAAAAACTGATCATCAAGGCTGGGCGCAGCCGTTTTACATTGTCCACCTTACCGGCCAATGATTTTCCGAGTGTTGAAGAAGCGCCAGGCTCGCTTACCTTCAGTTTGGTGCAAAGCAAACTGCGACGGCTGATCGAGCGCACCAGTTTCGCCATGGCCCAGCAAGACGTGCGTTATTACCTCAACGGCATGTTGCTGGAAGTACAGACCGGTGTGCTGCGTGCGGTGGCTACCGACGGGCACCGCCTGGCTATGTGTTCCATGCAGGCGCAGATTGAGCAGGCTGAAAAACATCAGGTGATCGTGCCGCGCAAAGGTATCTTGGAATTGGCGCGGCTGCTTACCGAACCGGATGGCAGCGTCAGCATTGTGCTGGGCCAGCACCATATTCGCGCCACGACCGGCGAGTTCACGTTCACCTCAAAATTGGTCGACGGGAAGTTTCCTGACTACGAGCGCGTCTTGCCCAAGGGCGGCGACAAGCTGGTGCTCGGTGATCGGCAGGCCCTGCGTGAAGCGTTCAGCCGCACGGCGATTCTGTCCAACGAAAAATACCGCGGCATCCGTCTGCAACTGGGCACGGGCCAACTGAAAATTCAGGCCAATAATCCGGAGCAGGAAGAAGCCGAGGAAGAGATTGCCGTGGACTACAACGGCAGCGATCTGGAAATCGGCTTCAACGTCAGCTATCTGCTTGACGTGCTGGGGGTGATGACCACCGAGCAAGTGCGCTTGATACTGTCTGATTCCAACAGCAGCGCCTTGGTGCAGGAAGCCGACAACGACGATTCGGCTTATGTGGTTATGCCGATGCGGCTGTAGAACACGGTAGAAATCCGCGATGTCTCTTAGCCGTATTACCCTCACCGCGGTGCGCAACTTGCATCCGGTGACCTTGTTGCCCTCCCCGCGCATCAATATTCTGTCCGGCGCTAATGGCAGCGGCAAAACCAGCCTGCTGGAAGCGATCCACCTGTTGGGCCTGGCCCGCTCCTTTCGTAGTCCCCGCTTAAACCCGCTGATCCAGTACGAGCAGCTGGCCTGCACCGTGTTTGGTCAGGTCGAATTGAGCCAAGGCGGCCACAGCAGCCTGGGCGTCTTGCGTAATCGCCAGGGTGATTTGCAAATTCGCATCGACGGACAAAATGCTCGCAGTGCCGCGCAACTGGCCGAAACCCTGCCCTTGCAGCTTATTAATCCGGACAGCTTTCGCCTGCTGGAAGGAGCCCCGAAGATTCGTCGACAGTTTCTCGATTGGGGTGTGTTCCACGTGGAACCACGTTTTCTGCCGGCCTGGCAGCGGCTGCAGAAGGCCCTGCGGCAACGAAACTCCTGGCTGCGCCATGGTACACTTGAGCCCGCGTCGCAAGCGGCCTGGGACCGTGAACTGTGCCTGGCCAGCGATGAAATCGACCACTACCGACGAGCCTATATTCAGGCCCTGAAACCGGTGTTCGAGCGCACGCTGAATGAACTGGTGCTACTTGACGGGTTGACCTTGAGTTACTACCGCGGCTGGGACAAGGACCGTGCACTGAGTCAGGTGCTGAGCACTTCCCTGCTGCGCGATCAGCAACTGGGCCACACCCAGGCCGGTCCTCAGCGCGCCGATTTGCGGTTGCGTTTAGGCGCACACAATGCGGCAGAGATACTTTCCCGCGGCCAGCAGAAACTGGTGATTAGTGCACTGCGCATTGCTCAAGGCCACTTGGTCAGCCAGGTTCGTCGGGGACAATGCATCTACCTAGTGGATGACCTGCCTTCCGAACTGGATCAGCAGCACCGCCGCGCCCTCTGCCGTTTGCTTGAAGAATTGAACTGCCAGGTGTTTATCACCTGTGTGGACCCAGAAGTATTGAACGACGCCTGGTGCACGGATACGCCGGTCGCCCTGTTCCACGTGGAACAGGGCCGTATCACCCAGACCCACGACCATCGGGAGTAAGGCATGAGCGAAATCCATACGTACGACTCGACCAGCATCAAGGTGCTGAAAGGGCTTGATGCCGTACGCAAACGTCCCGGTATGTATATCGGCGACACCGACGATGGTTCAGGGCTGCACCATATGGTGTTCGAGGTAGTCGATAACTCCATCGACGAAGCCCTGGCTGGTCACTGCAGCGACATCTGCATCACGATCCATCCGGACGAATCCATCACCGTGCGCGACAACGGCCGTGGCGTTCCCGTGGACATCCACAAAGAAGAAGGCGTCTCGGCGGCCGAGGTCATCATGACCGTGCTGCACGCCGGCGGTAAGTTCGACGACAACTCCTATAAAGTTTCCGGCGGTCTGCACGGTGTCGGCGTCTCGGTGGTCAACGCGCTGTCCGAATTGCTGGTGTTGACCGTGCGCCGCAGCGGGCACATTTGGGAGCAGACCTACGTGCATGGCGTGCCGCAAGAGCCCATGCATATTGTTGGCGACTCCGAGACGACTGGTACTGAGCTGCACTTCAAACCCTCCCCTCTGACCTTCGTCAATATCCATTTCAACTGGGATATTTTGGCTAAGCGCCTGCGCGAATTGTCCTTTCTCAATTCCGGGGTCGGCATCGTTCTGAAAGACGAGCGCAGCGGCAAGGAAGAACTGTTCAAGTACGAGGGCGGCTTGCGCGCGTTCGTTGAATACCTGAACCTGAATAAGACGGCAGTGAACCAGATATTCCACTTTAATGTGCAGCGTGACGACGGTATTGGTGTCGAGGTTGCCTTGCAGTGGAACGACAGCTTCAACGAAAACCTGCTGTGCTTTACCAACAACATTCCTCAGCGCGACGGCGGTGCTCACCTGGTGGGTTTCCGTTCGGCGCTGACGCGAAACCTGAATGCCTATATAGAGCAGGAAGGTTTGGCCAAAAAGCACAAGATCTCCACCACGGGTGACGATGCCCGCGAAGGCCTGACTGCGATCATTTCGGTGAAGGTGCCGGACCCTAAATTCAGTTCCCAGACCAAAGATAAACTGGTCTCCTCCGAGGTGAAAACCGCAGTCGAGCAGGAGATGGGTCGCTACTTCACCGACTTCCTGTTGGAGAATCCGGCTGAAGCCAGGGCGGTGGTCGGCAAGATGATCGACGCCGCCCGCGCCCGCGAAGCTGCGCGTAAGGCTCGGGAAATGACCCGCCGTAAAGGTGCACTGGATATCGCCGGGCTGCCGGGCAAACTGGCTGACTGCCAGGAAAAAGATCCGGCGCTATCCGAACTCTACATAGTGGAAGGGGACTCTGCTGGCGGCTCGGCCAAGCAGGGGCGCAACCGTAAAACCCAGGCGATTCTGCCGCTCAAGGGCAAGATTCTCAACGTGGAACGTGCGCGTTTCGACCGGATGATTTCTTCCCAGGAAGTGGGCACTCTGATCACCGCGCTGGGCTGTGGTATCGGCCGCGATGAATACAATATCGACAAGCTGCGCTACCACAACATCATCATCATGACCGACGCCGACGTCGATGGCTCGCACATCCGCACCCTGCTGCTGACCTTCTTCTTCCGGCAATTACCGGAGCTGATCGAGCGTGGCTACATCTATATTGCTCAACCGCCGTTGTACAAAGTAAAACGCGGCAAGCAGGAGCAGTACATCAAGGACGAAGAGGGCCTAGAAGAATACATGGCTCACGCGGCCCTGGAAGATGCCAGCCTGCATGTGCACGAGAGCGCGCCGGGCATCTCTGGCAGCGGCCTGGAACGACTGGTTAACGAATACCGCATGGTGATGAAAACTCTCAAGCGCTTATCGCGTTTGTATCCGCTGGCGTTGACCGAGCATTTTGTCTACCTGCCGCGTGTCGATCTTGAACAGTTGGCCGACCACAGCGCCATGCAAAGTTGGGTCAGCCAATTGGAAGCGCGTCTGCGCGACGTGGAGAAATCCGGTCTGGTGTATCACGTCAGTCTGCGCGAAGACCCTGAGCGTCACCTGTGGTTGCCGCAAGTTGAAATGATCGCCCACGGGGTTTCCAGTTACGTGTCCTTCAACCGCGACTTCTTCGTCAGCAACGATTACAAGACCGTGACCAGCCTCGGCGAGCAACTCAATAACTTGCTGGAAGACGGCGCTTACGTTAAACGCGGCGAGCGCAAGAAGCCGGTCAGCAGCTTCAAGGAAGCGCTGAACTGGCTGCTCAACGAGAGCACCAAACGCCATAGCGTGCAGCGCTACAAGGGGCTGGGCGAAATGAATCCGATCCAGTTGTGGGAAACCACCATGGACCCGGATGTTCGACGCATGCTTAAGGTCACCATCGAAGATGCCATCGGTGCCGACCAGATCTTCAACACCTTGATGGGTGATGAAGTGGAACCGCGCCGCGAGTTTATCGAAGCCAACGCCCGGGCGGTGTCCAACCTGGACTTCTAAAGCCTTGTCGATGGGCGCATAAACTGTCGTGTTTGTGCGCAATTATTGTCATGATCTGAACGAGCAACCCCGGCCAAAAGCCGGGGTTTTTCTTTTTATGATCTTCGGGTTTGAGCACTCTGCGGACTTCGGCATAAAAGCGCTCTACGTCAAACCAGTGCAGTGCTTGTGCAACGATGACCAGATCGACCGATGCAGATTCCAATCCGGAATTTTCTGCGGTAGCGACCCTATAGACGATTTGATCATGTGGTTTGCCTGCGAAAATCTGTGCCGCACTGGCATCCGTTGCCACCTCGCTCAGCAAATGCGGGGCTAGGCTTGCCGCCGCCTGACCGCTGCCGATGGCGCAATCCCAAGCCAGCCCATTCTGCTTGCATTGCCCTGCGAGCCACTCAAACAACTCAGGGGGATAGGTGGGACGGTGCTCAAGATAGTTTTGAGCTACATCCTTGAAGTGATCGACAAATGCGTTGGGCACAGTGCTTTTCCTTTTTTGTTTTGAAATAAGCGGCTGATGGTTATGCCTAGAGGCAGAATGCTATTGCCAGCAATGACATCAATATGATGCTGTGTAGAATAAGGATGACCAAAAAGGGTTTTTACCCGAAGTTCATATCCAGGGAATGACGCATGAAAAGAAAAACGATCTGGGGGCTGCTCGGTGGCTCAATTTTATTGAGTGGGTGTGTCACCGGGTTTTCCGAAGCGCCGATTGCAACCAATTTTCCTGCCCACAAGCAGCAAAAGCTGCAGGCCGCCGCGCATTGGCAAGTGATCGCCGATGACACGGCCAGGCAATTGATCAAGGCCTTGCCAGAGAGGCGCCCGCTGCATGTACAGCAATCGAGCCGGCAGAGTCCCTTCGAAAAAGCTTTCAGTGGACAGTTGATCGGTAGATTGACCGCCGCGGGCTATCCGGTGATGAAGACGGCTGATCGCCCCGGCACGCTTAGTGTGGATGTCTCCGCCACCCCGCTGCGTTTTTCCAAGAATCGCAAACTTCACAAGAGTCCGGGTGGTGTGACCTTGCTGGCTGGCGGCCTCTGGGTGTTGCATGACATTTATAACAACGTATCCCCGGGTACGGGCATGATGGCGGCAGCAATGGCCATGGATGCCACGCGTTGGCTGCGCTCCGAGTTTGCGTCCGGTGCTATTCCGCAAACTGAGTTGATCGTGACGGCCAGCGTGTCCAATACCGAGCGCTACTACGTGCAGACCAGCAGTGTTTACTACACCTCCGACCCGGATTTTGGTCTGTACGTGCAAGGTATCCCTGCGACCGTTATCCCGGTTAAGGGGAGCAACTGATGAGCCGATCCATGCGTGCTTCGCTGTTTGCCATGGTTCTGCTGGTATTGACGGGTTGTGCCCATACCAGCAACGACTATGTGGGTAATAACCCCTTTATTCCGGCCAACTACCGCGCGGCTGATGCGTTGCTTATGCAATTGAGCAGCAGCCTGCCCGCGGGTAACAGCACGCTGATTGTCGCCACGTTGGTGAATATCGATGCGCTGGAGAATTCGTCGACCCTGGGTCGACTGGTTTCCGAGCAGATATTGACGCGCTTTACCCAGGCCGGCTATCGGATGATCGAAATGAAATTTCGCTCCAATATCTACATGCTGCAGGGACAGGGCGAGTTGATGCTGACGCGGGAAATTCATGAACTGGCCAGCTCGCACTCGGCCCAGGCGGTGATTGTGGGCACTTATGGCGAGAGCAAGGATTACATTTTCGTCAACCTGAAGGTGATTCAGCCGCAGACCAACGTGGTACTGGCGGTTCACGATTACGCCCTGCCGCTCGATGATAATACCCGCTCGATGCTGCGCACTAAACGTTACTGACGGCTGCTTTCAGGGCGGCCTAGAGCATCATTATTTAGACCGCTCCAGCGCCAACCTATAGCGGGCACAGAGCCACCAAGCTGGCGAAAATGACCCAGCACTCAGGTGTTTGGCGGGCGCACTGACACAAAACAAACCTCCTGCCGCAGAACCCAAAAACCCCAGCCAAACGGCTGGGGTTTTTTAGTTGAAACGCGCGACTAAGAGCGGTTTTTGCGGTCACTTGAAAAACTTATGCACTTATAACCAGTGTTTTAAGAGTGCAATAATAGTTATATAAATCAATGAGTTAGCGAATTATATAAGCCTTTGTTGATATTTTACCCACAACCTTATCCACAATTTATCTAAAGGGCTTCGGCCGGCTCTGGCGTGGGCTTTTGGCCGCTTGCCGCGTTGAGCTGACGCTGGGTGTGCTCGACCCATTGGAAGACGCGCTCGTTGAGTTCGAGAACGGCCCGCGGGCCGCTGCCTTCGGCGAACATCTGCGGGCCAATAACTACCTGAATGGTGCCGGGAAATTTGTTCCAGCCCAGTTTCGGCCAGCACTGACCGGCGTTATGGGCAATGGGCAACACCGGCAAGTTGGCGTTTACCGCCAGGGCGGCGCCGCCGCGGGAGAACTTGCCCAGATGCCCGACCGGCATCCGCGTGCCCTCGGGAAACACCAGCACCCAGGAACCGCTGCATAGATAGTCATGGCCTTGTTTGGCCATTTGCTTGAAGGCGACCTTGGGGTTGCTGCGGTCGATGGCGATGGGCCTGAGCATGGCCATGGCCCAGCCGAAGAATGGCACGAACAGCAGTTCGCGCTTGATCACCTGACTCAACGGTTCGAAGAACGCCGACAGAAACATCGTTTCCCAGGTGCTCTGGTGGTTGGCCAGAATCACGCAGGGTTGCTCTGGAATATGTTCCTGGCCGCTGATTTCGTAGCGAATGCCAAGCAGCATCTTGGCCAGCCAGACAGCCAGGCGGCACCAATTCTGATTGACGAAACGATAGCGTGCCCGGAACGATAAAAACGGTGCGACGAAGAAACTGAGTGTGCACCAGAGAGTGGAGCTGATCGCCAGCAGCAGGTAGAAGAGGACGATTTTGAGAACCCGTAGGGTCGACATTGAAGTTTTACCGTCGCAGGTCTGGCCTGCTCTATTAGTGAAGGAGCCGAGCGGCGACTGCCGCCAGGTCATCGAAAATCAATACGCTGGCAGGCACGCCGCCGTCCAGGGTCTGTTGGCCCTTGCCGCTCTTGACCAACACCGGCTGACACTCGACGGCCAGCGCGGCCTCAAGGTCACGCAGGCTGTCACCGACAAACCACACTCCGCGCAGCGTCACGCGGTAATGCGCGGCGATGGTGTGCAGCATGCCCGGCTTGGGTTTACGGCAGTCGCAGCCGGCGTCCGGGGCGTGTGGGCAATACACGATCATGCCCAGCTCGCCGCCCAGTTGCGCCACCTTCTGGCGTAACTGCGCATGGATGCTGTCCAGCGTCGATACATCGTAATAACCGCGGGAAAGGCCCGACTGGTTGGTGGCGACCGCCACGGTCCAGCCGGCCTGACTCAACTGGGCGATGGCCTCGAGGGCGCCGGGAATGGGAATCCACTCCTGCAACGACTTGATATAGGCGTCGGAGTCCTGATTGATCACCCCGTCGCGATCGAGGATTAACAGTTTCATTGGCATTCCTATGGGGCCGATTCGCCGCGCCGCTGCCGTGCGCCGGTCATCCGGTGGCGCACGGCAGCAGGTGATACGACTTTTTAGCTATGTACCCGTTAACGGTTGCAACGCCCTGTCGAGTGGGCTTCAGCCCAAGCCCACTAAGGCGCACATTTAGCGGCCGTGGGCTGAAGCTCACCCCTACGGTTTGCCATCAACCCATAACGGGTACCTAGCTCTTGTGTTAGCCCAGCAGCGAAATATCCGCTACGCCCAGAAACAGCCCACGCAACTTGGCCAGCAAGGCATAGCGGTTGCTGCGCACGCTGGGCTCTTCAGCGTTGATCAGTACCGACTCGAAGAAAGCGTCCACTGGCGTGCGCAACCCTGCCAGTTGGGCCAGGGCGGCGCGGTACTGGCGGCTCGCGGCCAGCGGCTGCACGGCATTCTCGGCTTTTTGGATAGCGGCATTGAGCACGAACTCACTGGGGCTTTCGAAGTAATGCGCCTGGATGGTCTTAGCCACCGGGCCTTCGGCCTTGCTCAGCAGGTTGGCCACGCGCTTGTTGGCCGCGGCCAGGGCCGCCGCCTCGGGCAAGGCGCGAAAGGCCTGCACGGCCTGTACGCGCTGATCGAAATCGAGTGGCGAGGTTGGATTGACCGCCCGCACCGCCTGATAAACGGCGACTTCAATTCCTTCGTCTTCATAGCGCGCGCGCAGGCGATCGAAGATAAAGTCCTGCACCTGCAGCACCAAGCCTGTGCCGGTGAGCAACTTCGGGTTTTCGCGCCGCGCCGTGGCCAACTGCTGGTTATGTTGGATAGCAAAGCGCAGCGCTTCGCCCAAGTCCAGATCCAGCTCTTTTTCGATGAGAATGCGCAGCACGCCCAGAGCCGCACGGCGCAAGGCGTAGGGGTCTTTGCTGCCGGTGGGCAGCATACCGATACCGAAAATGCCCACCAGAGTGTCCAGCTTGTCGGCCACGGCGACGGCCGCGCCGGTCAGGCTGCTGGGCAGTTCGGCGCCGGCGCCGAGCGGCATGTAGTGCTCGTTCAACGCCAGGGCCACGTCTTGCGCTTCGCCGTCATGGGTGGCGTAGTAGTAACCGGCGATGCCTTGCATCTCCGGGAACTCACCTACCATTTCGCTGGCCAGGTCGCATTTGCACAGCAAGCCGGCGCGCGCGGCGCGAAATGGATCGGCGCCGATGCGCTCGGCAATAAAGCCGGCCAGGGTCGAAACCCGTTCGGCCTTGTCGTACACCGAACCGAGCTGAGCCTGGAACACCACATTGGCCAGGCGCGTATTGAAGCTTTCCAACCGGTGTTTCTGGTCCTGCTTGAAGAAGAACTCGGCGTCGGTCAGGCGCGGGCGCACGACCTTCTCATTGCCCGAAATAATCTGCGCGGGATCTTTGCTCTCGATGTTGGCCACGGTGATAAAGCGCGGCAGCAGCTTGCCCTCCTCGTCCAGCAGGCAGAAATATTTCTGATTGTCCTGCATGGTGATGATCAGCGCTTCCTGAGGCACCGCGAGAAAGCGCTCCTCGAAGGAGCAGACCAGTGGCACCGGCCATTCCACCAGGCAGGCCACTTCGTCGAGCAAGCTCGGCGGCACGATGGCCATGCCCTGCTGCTCGGCGGCCAAGACGGCGATGCGCTGCGCGATCAGTGTCCGGCGCTCGTCCATATCCACCAGCACATGGGCACCGCGCAGGTCTTCGAGATAACTGGCCGGCGAGCTGATGCGCACGGCCTCGGGATGATGGAAGCGGTGGCCACGCGATTCCCGACCAGCCTGCTGGGCGAGAATTTCGCAGTCGATCACCGCATCGCCAAACAGCATCACCAGCCACTGGGTTGGCCGCACGAACTCTTCCTTGCGCGCCCCCCAGCGCATGCGCTTGGGAATCGGCAGCTCATTGAGCGACGTGCTGACGATACCCGGCAGCAGCTCAGCGGTGGTTTGCCCGGCAATCTGCTGGCTGAAGCTGAGCTTGGCCCCGCTGGCGTCGATCTGGCTGATGTCGACCCCGCATTTTCGGGCGAAGCCCAAGCCGGCCTGGGTCGGCTCGCCGTTGGCGTCGAATGCCACCTTGTGCGGCGGACCATCGAGTTTGACGCTGCGCTCGGGCTGTTGCACGGCCAACGCTTGCACCAGCACCGCCAGACGGCGCGGCGCGGCATACATAAGGGCCGCGCCATGGTTCAGGCCAGCCGCTTTCAGACCTTTCTGGATGCCAGCCAAAAACGCCTCGGCCAGGCTTTTCAGGGCCTTGGGTGGCAGTTCTTCGGTGCCCAGTTCGACCAGAAAATCCAGCGCCTGGGGTGCGGTAGTCACATCGTGAGCAGTCATTGCGCAGCGTCCTCCTGGTGGTCCGACTCGTCAGCCGTGAGGAATCCCGACTCTTGTAATTGGGCCAGGACTTCATCGCGCAGATCGGCGTTGGCCATGGGGAAGCCGAGCCTGGCGCGGGCCTTCAGGTAACTCTGAGCCACGGCCCGGGCCATGGCGCGCACCCGCAGAATATAGCGCTGGCGTTCGGTCACCGAGATGGCCCGCCGCGCGTCCAGCAGGTTGAAGGTGTGCGAGGCCTTGAGGACCATTTCATAGGTCGGCAGCGGCAGATCCAGCTCGATCAGGCGATTGGCTTCGCTCTCGTAGAGGTCGAACAGCTCGAAGAGTTTTTCCACGTTGGCGTGTTCAAAGTTGTAGGTCGACTGCTCCACTTCGTTCTGGTGGAACACGTCGCCGTAGGTCACCTTGCCGAACGCGCCGTCGGCCCAGACCAGGTCGTAGACCGAATCCACCCCTTGCAGGTACATGGCCAGGCGTTCCAGGCCGTAGGTGATTTCGCCGGTCACCGGGTAACACTCGATGCCGCCAACCTGCTGGAAATAGGTGAACTGGGTGACTTCCATGCCGTTCAGCCAGATTTCCCAGCCCAGACCCCAGGCGCCCAATGTGGGCGATTCCCAGTTGTCTTCGACGAAGCGGATGTCGTGCACCAGCGGGTCGAGGCCGATGTGCCGCAGAGAGTTGAGGTACAACTCCTGAAAGTTGTCCGGGTTGGGTTTGAGCACCACCTGGAACTGATAATAGTGCTGCAGGCGATTGGGATTTTCGCCGTAGCGGCCGTCGCCGGGGCGGCGGCTGGGTTGCACGTAGGCGGCGTTCCAGGTTTCCGGGCCGATGGCGCGCAGAAACGTGGCGGTGTGAAAAGTACCGGCGCCCACTTCCATATCGTAGGGCTGGAGTACTACACAGCCCTGCTCGGCCCAGTACTGTTGCAGGGCGAGGATCAAGTCTTGGAAGGTGCGCACGGCAGGCGTAGGCTGGCTCACGAAAAATTCACCTGTTTTGGCTGCGACAGAAAGGGCGCGAGTATACCCCGTTTAGCCGAAGCTCCGAGGTCTGCCGCACCTAGGAAAACCTTATGCCACGCTGCTTCTGGTGTACCGAAGATCCGCTTTATATTCAGTACCACGACCAGGAATGGGGCATACCGCTGTATGACCCGCAGCGCTTGTTCGAGCTGCTACTGCTGGAGGGCTTTCAAGCCGGCCTGTCATGGATCACCGTGCTGAAAAAGCGTCAGCGCTATCGCGAGGTGTTGTTTGGCTTCGATCCGCAGCGTCTGGCGCAGCTCAGCGATGAGCACCTCGACACGCTACTGCAAGATCCCGGAATCATCCGCAATCGCCTGAAACTCAAGGCCGCGCGGCAGAACGCCCAGGCCTGGCTGCGCCTGCCAGATCCCGCGGCGCTGCTCTGGTCATTTGTCGGCGGTGTGCCGAAGATCAATCATTTTTGCGCGCACAGCCAGATCCCGACGATCACCGCCGAGGCCCAAGACATGAGCCGCGCCCTGAAAAAAGCCGGTTTCAGTTTTGTCGGCCCGACCATCTGTTATGCCTATATGCAGGCCAGCGGCATGGTCATGGACCACACCACCGATTGCCCGCGGTATGCCGAGCTCAGTGTTCAAGACTGCGCCCCGAGGCCAGCCTAGCTGGTTACAATAGCCGCCCCTCGACGCTCAGGAGTTACTGGTGGAAAAGCCCCAAGAACCGTTATTGGAAAGGCTCAAGGGCGCGCTGGTGGTGGGCTTTTTGCGCCTGTTTGCCAAGCTGCCATGGTGCGTGGTGCAGCGCCTCGGTGCGGCGCTCGGCTGGCTGATGTGGAAACTGCCCAATGGCTCGAGCAACGTGGCCAGCATCAACCTGAGTAAATGTTTTCCTGAGCTGGACGCCGCTGCCCATCAGCGCCTGCTGCGGCGCAGCCTGATGGATATTGGCCGAACCCTGACCGAAAGCGCCTGTGCCTGGATCTGGCCGGCGCAGCGCTCCCTCGATCTGGTGCGCGAGGTCGAAGGACTTGAGGTGCTGCAGGCCGCGCTGGCGTCCGGCAAAGGCGTAGTCGGCATCACCAGCCATCTGGGCAACTGGGAGGTGCTCAATCATTTCTATTGCGCTCAGTGCAAACCGATCATTTTCTACCGCCCGCCCAAGCTCAAGGCGGTGGACGAACTGCTGCGCCAGCAGCGGGTGCAGTTGGGTAACCGGGTCGCCGCCTCGACCAAAGAAGGCATTCTCAGTGTGATCAAGGAAGTGCGCAAAGGCGGTGCGGTGGGCATTCCCGCCGATCCCGAACCGAGCGTTTCCAGTGGCTTTTTCGTACCGTTCTGCGCCACCCAAGCGCTGACCAGCAAGTTCGTGCCGGGCATGCTCAAAGGCGGCAAGGCGCTAGGGGTGTTTCTGCACGCCCTGCGCCTGGACGATGGCTCGGGCTACAAGGTGATTCTCGAAGCGGCACCCGAGGCCATGTACAGCGAAGACCCGCAGACTGCGGTGGCGGCCATGAGCGGCGTTATCGAAAAATACGTGCGGGCCTATCCGAGCCAATATATGTGGAGCATGAAGCGCTTCAAGAAACGCCCGGAAGGCGAAAAACGCTGGTACTAGGCGGCAACACTGACGTGTGCACTAAGGCGCTTTTGTCGGCACGGATTGCGCGGCTGAAGGATGGCCGCCCTTGCATTTAGGCATAACGGGGGTAGCGCTATTATGTTGACCCGTCTGGGGCCTTTGCCGAAGATGGCTTGCTCACTTACTTCAAACCAGCCACACGGAAGTAGCTCATGACCCAGCAGCGTGAACACACGCGTACCGCCATGCGGTGCCGCATCAAGATCAGTCACCCGAGCTTCGGCGAGCTGAGCGCCACCACGCGCGACCTGTCCAATGGCGGGGTTTACGTTAAACACCCGGACCTGGCCGCCTTGCCTGCGGGCACCCGGGTTAGCGGTCAGGTGCAGGACCTGCCGATCGAGGCCCCGGTGCTGCAGATGGAAATCATGCGGGTCGATGCCGAAGGCGCCGGGCTACGCTTTATTGAGGGTGGCTAACGGTTTTTATCCACCACCGACGTCCGACAGGCTCCCAGGTGTTCACGCAGCCCGACCCGCTCTGCCTGGAACAGGCGCGCATCCATCAATTTGGGCTGACGAATCAGCGGGACAAAATCCATGCGCGCGAGGATGTCGCGCTCGAGATCCACGCCGGGCGCGATCTCGATCAGCTCCAGGCCGTCCAGGGTCAGCTGGAATACGCAGCGCTCGGTGACATAGAGCACCGGCTGGCCGCGCTCGGCAGCCAGGTGGCCGGCGAAGGTGCGTTGTTCGACCTCGGCGACGAACTTGCGCAGCGCGCCATCCTGGACGATGCGCAACTGGCCGTCCTCGATACGGATGTCCTGCGGGCCTGCGCTGAACGTGCCGACGAACACCACCCGCTTGGCGTTCTGGCTGATATTGATAAAGCCGCCAGCGCCGGCCAGCCGGCTGCCGAACTTGGAGACGTTGAGGTTGCCCGCCGCATCGGCCTGGGCCAGGCCGAGGAAGGCCAGGTCCAGGCCGCCGCCGTCGTAGAAATCAAACTGGTAGGGCTGGTCAATCAGCGCGCTGTGGTTGCTCGCCGCGCCAAAATCCAGGCCTGAGGCCGGAATGCCGCCGATCACGCCGGGCTCGGCGGTTAGGGTCAGCAGGTCGATCACGCCCTCTTCGGCAGCCACAGCGGCGACGCCTTCGGGCATGCCGATCCCCAGGTTGACCACCGCGCCGACCTGCAACTCCAAGGCGGCGCGGCGGGCAATCAGCTTGCGCACGTCCAACGGCAACGGCGCCAGGCTGTCTACCGGCACCCGGGTCTCGGCGGAGAAGGCCGGGTTGTAGGCGGTGGCGAAGGTCTGCTGGTGATTCTGTGGTTCGGCCACCACCACGCAGTCGACCAGGATGCCGGGGATTTTCACCTCGCGCGGGTTGAGCGAGCCGCGTTCGACGATGCGTTCGACCTGGGCGATCACCAGGCCGCCGCTATTGTGCGCGGCCATGGCGATGGCCAGGCTTTCGATGGTCAGCGCCTCGCGCTCGAACGACAGGTTGCCGTCCGGGTCGGCGCTGGTGGCGCGGACGATGCCGACGTGAATCGGAAAGGCCTGGTAGAACAGGTAGTCCTCGCCGTCGATCGGCATGCGCCGCACCAGATTGACGGTGGTCCGTGCATTCAGCTTGCCGCCGCCGAACTCGGGGTCGACGAAAGTGCCCAGGCCGACCCGCGACAGTTGCCCCGGTTTGCCCGCAGCGATGTCGCGGAACAGTTGCGAGATAACCCCCTGCGGCAAGTTGTAGGCCTCGATGCGGTTCTCCACCGCCAGCTTCTGCAGCCCCGGGACCAGGCCCCAGTGGCCGCCGATCACCCGTCGCACCAGGCCCTCGTGGGCCAGGTGGTTGAGGCCGCGGCCCTTGCCGTCGCCTTGACCGGCGGCATACACCAGGGTCAGGTCGCGCGGCGCCTGCTCGGTCTGGAAGCGCTGCTCCAGGGCGATGGCGATCTGTTCGGCGAAGCCGATGCCGACGAAGCCGCCGGTGGCGACGTTGCTGTCATCGGCGATGCGTGCCACCGCGGCGGCGGCTGTCATGATCTTGCTCATGGCGGGGTACTCGAAACGAAATAGAGAACACAGGCTGTTTATGTCCTGGTTAAAAGTCGTTCAATATCGCCGCGAGCGAAGGTCAGGCAAGGCGCAATCGGATGAGCAGTATTTGCTTCACTTACTCCTTCGGAGCCGCACTCAAGTGCGTTAGCAGCACGCTGCTTTCCGAATCCGATTGCAACGCAGCATCACCGAGCGCAGCAGATATTCAACGGTTTCTTAGAAGCTGCCGAACAGGGTGCCCAGCGTAATCACCACACCCAGCGCGACCATGGGAAAGCCCACGGTATTCACGAAGATGAATTTGTACGACTCGCGGTGGGTCAGCTTGCAGATCGCCAGCAGCGAGATCACCGCGCCGTTGTGCGGCAGGGTGTCCATGCAACCGGAGGCCATGGCCGCGACCCGGTGCAGCAACTCGGGACTGATGCCGGCGCTGGAGGCCAGGGTCAGGTACTGCTCGCCGAGGGTCTTCAGGGCAATCGACATGCCGCCGGAGGCCGAGCCGGTGATGCCGGCGAGGATATTCACCGCCACTGCCTCGGAGATCAGCGGGTTGTCGGAGACGCCGAGTACCAGGTCGCGAATCACCACGAAACCGGCCAGGGAGGCGATCACCGTGCCGTAACCGACTTCGGCGGCGGTATTCAGGATCGGTAGCATGGAGCCGAAAGCACCGTCGTTAACGGTCTTTTTCAGATCCATCCAGCGCTTCCAGTGCAGCCCGACCAGCAGCAGGATGGCGGCGGCCAGGGCGACAATAATCGACCAGATACCGATCAACGACTTAGCGTCCTGCAGGCCGCCGAATTCCGGCTTGGCCAGGAAGCTGGCGTCGATGTTCGGCAGCACTTGTTTGGCCATCAGGTAGTTCAGGGCAATGACCAGCAGGATCGGCAGCAAGGCCAGCCAGAAACCGGGGATGCCGCTATTGTCCTGAGCGACTGGATCGTCGCGGTGTTCGCCGTAGCCTTCGCCTGCCGCTTTCAGCTTGCGTGCCTGAGCGGTCAACCACCAGGTGCCGAGGCCGAACATGATCAGACCGGCGATCACCCCCAGGCCCGGCGCAGCGAAGGCGTCGGTACCGAAGAACGGAATGGGGATGGCGTTCTGGATCGCCGGGGTGCCGGGTAGCGCGGTCATGGTGAAGGTGAACGAGCCGAGGGCAATGGCACCGGGGATCAGGCGTTTGGGAATCGCTGCTTCACGAAACAGCGCGGCGCCGATCGGGTACACGGCGAAGGCCACCACGAACAGCGACACGCCGCCGTAGGTGAGGATGCCGCACGCTAGCACGATGGCCAGAATCGCCCGTTGGCTGCCGACCTTGGCCACAATGCTGTGGGCGATGGCGCGGGCCGAGCCGGAGTCGTCCATCAGCTTGCCAAACAGCGCGCCGAGCAGAAACAGTGGGAAGAACTGGATAACGTAGCCGCCCATGGCCTTCATGAAGACCTGTGTGTAGGTCGGCAGCAACATGGCCACTTCGCCGGAGAACAACAGGGCAAGCAGGGCCAGCAGTGGAGCGAGGATCAGCACGTTGATGCCGCGGTAGGCGAGGTACATCAACAAAGCCAGGGAAATCAGAATACCGAGGGTACCCATTGGGACGTTCCTTTTGTTGTTGTTTTAGGCGCCGCTCTTGCTGGCGGGCCGTGGATGGCTGCGTGCCTTACTTGGGTAAGCACGCAATCCATACAAAAACCTAGAGCGAAACGCGTGCCAGGTTGCGAGTCGGTGGTTAGCTGATCGAAAGCGTGAAGCGATAGGCAGTGAATATCGGCGTTATTGCCTATTTTTAGCTTAAAAAGCGCTTATCAGGCGTTTTTGAAACGCCCGTTATTAATGCCGGGACTGTCCAAATAAATAGACATGTCTTAACTCCAAGATGATTGTGTGGCCTTTGTGTCCATTTTTCTGGATTAGGCAACCGGTGCTCTCACCTGCAGCGTGTCTCAACGGAGAGTGTAGAAGCTCAGCAATACGCTGATCGGCGGCGATGGTATTTGCAGCGATGGGCGGTCAACTGGCGGGTTGTTCGCTGCGCTTACGAGCGGTCGGCGTCACGATTCGCCGCGCCTCGCGGTTTAGCGCTCGTTTAGCCCATGCAGTTGCAGCTTGCTATACAGGCTGGCGCGGGAGATCCCGAGACGGATGGCGGTCTGCCGGCGATTACCGCTGCAGGCAGCCAGCGCGGCCTGCAAGGCGGTGCACTCGGCGCGCGCCAGGCTTTCGCTCAGCGGTGGCAGCGCTTGGCTGGCGTTGGCCGGGGCGGCTATCGGCTCGGCCGCTAGGAGGCGGTTCGGGTTGCTCGTTGAGCCAAGCAGGGCGCTGATCTGTGGCTGATCCAGCACGGTGCCTTCGGCGGCTAATTGCGCCCGTTCCAGCAGGTTGCGCAACTCGCGCACATTGCCGCTCCAGGGGTGTTCGACGAGCAGGGGTAAAGCCTCCGCGCTCAGCTCCATCGGCGCCTGGGCGGAGCGGTTGGCGATGTCGTCGAGCAGGTGCTCGACCAGCGTCGCAATATCCTCGCGGCGCTGGCGCAATGGCGGTACATGCAGGGCCAGGACATTCAGGCGGTAATACAGGTCATCGCGAAACTGGCCGGCGGCGACCTTGGCCTCCAGGTCGATATGGGTGGCGGCGATCACCCGCACATTCAGCGGTTTGACCTGATTCGAGCCGAGCGGCTCGACCTCCTGTTCCTGCAATACGCGCAGCAGTTTGGCTTGCAACGCCAGCGGCAGGTCGCCAATTTCGTCGAGAAACAGCGTGCCGCCGTTGGCCGCCTCGAACTTGCCGATCCGCCCTGTTCGATTCGCGCCGGTAAAGGCGCCCGGTGCGGTGCCGAATAACTCGGCCTCGACCAGGGTTTCTGGAATCGCCGCGACATTCACCGCGATGAAAGGCCCGTTGGCCCGTGGTGACAGGTTGTGAATACCCTGGGCCAGCAGCTCCTTGCCGGTGCCGGTCTCGCCGCGCAGCAGTACCGTGGCGTCCAGTTGCGCGGCGCGCCGTGCCTGGCGTTTCACTTCGCTGGCGGCCGCGCTGCTGCCGATGAAACCGGCGATGGTGTAGCGCGCCCGGCGCGCCTTGGCCAGCTCGTGCTGGGTGGCGAGCAACTGGTTTTGCAGCACGTTGAACTTGGCCATCAAGGGCTTCAGGTGGCGCGCGCGGTCGAACAAGACGAAACCCAGCGCGCCGACCAGGGTGCCGTCCTCGTCGCGCAGGGGAATGCGAGTGACCACAAAATGCTCGCTGCCGAAGGCCATCAGATCGAGCATGCTCGGCTGACCGCTCTCCACCACCTCGCGCAGCCTGCTCGCCGGCAACACCTGCTCGATCTCCTGGCCGAGCACGCTGCACGGATCGCTGATCCCGACCTTCTCGGCGTACTTGTCGTTGATCCAGACAATTCGCGCCTGCCGATTGACCGCGATGGTGCCCTCGCACTGCGCGTTCAGGTGATCGAACAGCAAGGGCATGGCGACCGCGCGAAAACGTTCGGGGGAAACGCCGATAATCAGGCCATGTTGATCGAGATCGCTGCGGGAGATGGCCATGGCCCAGGTGTTCCCTAAAAGGAGTGGCCTCAATTATGGGCAGTTGCACAAGCCAGCAGCAAGCCGCGGCCCTGTCGCGCGGGCTATCCGCTGCTAGCGGCTATCGGTCGCTCTATTTTAGGTACGTGCATCTAGCAGCAGCCTAGAAAAACGTCAGGCCGACCTGGAACAGCCGCTCCACATCGCGAATGTATTTCTTGTCCACCAGAAACAGGATCACATGGTCGCCGGACTCGATCACCGTTTGGTCGTGGGCGATCAGCACCGTGTCGTTACGAATGATCGCGCCGATGGTGGTGCCTGGCGGCAGGGCGATGTCACGGATGGCGCGGCTGACCACCTTGCTCGACTTGGCGTCACCGTGAGCGATGGCCTCGATGGCCTCGGCGGCGCCGCGGCGTAGCGAATGCACACTGACGATATCGCCGCGGCGCACGTGTGTCAGCAGGGTGCCGATGGTGGCCAGCTGCGGGCTGATGGCGATATCGATCTCGCCGCCCTGGACCAAATCGACATAGGCCGGGTTGTTGATCAAGGTCATGACCTTGCTGGCGCCCAGTCGCTTGGCCAGCAGCGAAGACATGATATTGGCCTCGTCGTCGTTGGTCAGGGCCAGGAATATATCGGCATCGGCGATGTTTTCTTCCACCAACAGATCGCGATTCGACGCGCTGCCCTGCAGCACGATGGTGCTGTCCAGCGATTCCGACAAGGCTCGGCAGCGCGCCGCGCTCATCTCGATGATCTTCACCTGATAGCGGCTCTCGATGGCTTCGGCCAGGCGCTCGCCGATATGTCCACCGCCGGCAATCACCACCCGTTTGTAGCTGTGATCGAGGCGGCGCATCTCGCTCATTACTGCGCGGATATTGGCCTTGGCGGCGATGAAAAATACCTCGTCGTCGGCCTCGATCACCGTGTCGCCCTGGGGCAAAATCGGCCGGTCGCGACGAAAGATCGCGGCCACCCGAGTGTCCACATTGGGCATGTGCTGGCGCAGCTGGCGCAGTTGCTGGCCGACCAGCGGCCCGCCGTAATAGGCGCGCATGGCCACCAGCTGGGCCTTGCCCTCGGCAAAGTCGATGACCTGCAGGGCGCCGGGGTATTCGATCAGGCGCTTGATGTAATTGGTCACCACCTGCTCCGGGCTAATCAGCACGTCCACCGGAATGGCGTCATTGCTGAACAGGCCGCTGCGGGTCAGGTAGGCCGATTCACGCACCCGGGCGATTTTGGTCGGGGTGTGAAACAGGCTGTAGGCCACCTGACAGGCGATCATATTGACCTCATCGCTGTTGGTCACCGCGATCAGCATGTCGGCATCGTCGGCGCCGGCCTGGCGCAACACGGTGGGGAAAGAGCCGCGGCCCTGCACGGTGCGAATATCCAGGCGGTCGCCCAGATCGCGCAGGCGGTCGCCGTCGGTGTCCACCACCGTGATGTCGTTGGCCTCGCTGGCCAGGTGTTCGGCCAGGGTACCGCCAACCTGGCCGGCGCCGAGAATGATGATCTTCACGCACTTACTCCTGATTAGTTGGGGCGGGCAGCGTGTGGCTTGAAGCCGCCGCTAGGCTGAGTCGGCGACTGCCGTTCGCCTCGTCCTGCGCACGCATCAAGCGTGGGGCGCCGCGGCGATCTTGATCAGCTTGGCATAGTAGAAACCGTCATGGCCGCCCTGTTGGGGCAGCAGTTGCCGACCATGCGGCTGCGCCAGACCGAAGCTGCCGGCGATGGCCAGCTCGCGGGCGCCGGGGGTGCGAGCCAAAAAGGCGCCGAGTACCTCGGTGTTTTCCGCCGGCAGCACCGAGCAGGTGGCGTAGAGCAGCATGCCGCCGACGGCCAGGGTCGGCCACAGGGCATCCAGCAATTCGCCCTGCAGAGTGGCCAGGGGCGCAATGTCCTCGGCCTGACGCGTCAGTTTGATATCCGGGTGACGGCGAATAACTCCGGTGGCCGAGCAGGGCGCGTCCAGCAAAATGCGCTGGAACGACTGGCCGTCCCACCACTGCTCGGTGTGCCGGGCATCGGCGGCGATCAATTGGGCGCTCAGTTGCAGGCGGTCTAGGTTTTCCTGCACCCGCACCAGGCGCTTGGCTTCCAGATCGACGCCGACCACCGCAGCCAGGGCTGGCTCGACTTCCAGCAGATGGCAGGTCTTGCCGCCGGGTGCGCAGCAGGCATCCAACACCCGTTGCCCGGGAGCCAGCTCGAGCAGCCCGGCGGCCAGTTGCGCGGCTTCATCCTGGACGCTGACCTGCCCCGCGGCGAAGCCGGGCAGCCCGCTGACGTCGAGGGCCTGCGCAAGCAGAATGCCGTCGGCGCTGAACGGACAGGGTTGGGCGGCAATCTCGCAGCTGTGCAGTTGCTCTAGATAGGCGTCGCGGCTCAGGTGCCGGCGATTGACCCGCAGAATCAGTGGCGGGTGGGCATTGTTGGCCGCGCAGATGGCCTCCCACTGTTGCGGCCAGTTGGCCTTCAGGGCTTTTTGTAGCCAGCGCGGATGCGCGGTGCGCACCACCGGATCATGTTCCAGCTCCAGCAGCAGGGCCGCGCCATCGCGCTGGGCGTTGCGCAGCACGGCATTGAGCAGCGCCTTGGCCCAGGGCTTTTTCAGCTGCTGGACGCAGCCAACGGTTTCGCCGAGGGCCGCATGGGCCGGAATTCGCGTGTAAAACAGCTGATAAAGGCCAACCAGCAGCAGCGCCTCGACATCCTTGTCGGCGGCCTTGAAGGGTTTTTGCAGCAGCTTGTCGGCCAGCGCCGCCAGGCGTGGCTGCCAGCGCGCGGTGCCGAAGGCCAGCTCCTGAGTCAGGCCACGGTCGCGGGTGGCCACCTTATCAAGCTGCTTGGGCAGCGCGCTGTTCAGCGAGGCCTTGCCGGTGAGCACGGCGGTCAGGGCGCGGGCGGCGGCCAGCCGCGGGTTCACTGCGCCGCTCCCAGCCGGCTGCCGATCACGAACTGCTCGCGGCGGCTGTTGAACAGGTCGGCGAAGTCCAGCGGTTTGCCGCCGGGCAGTTGCAGCCGGGTCAGGCGTAATGCGCCGTCACCGCAGGCAACGGTCAGACCGTCGCGGCGGGCGTCCAGTATTTCGCCCGGAGCGCCCTGCCCTTCGCCCAACTGCGCGGCCAGTACTTTGAGCGGCTGGTCATTGAGGGTGCTGTGGCAGATGGGCGTGGGATTGAATGCGCGTACCAGGCGTTCTAATTCAATGGCCGGGCGGCTCCAGTCGAGGCGCGCTTGCTCCTTATTCAGCTTGTGCGCGTAGCAGGCCAGCGCCTCGTCCTGCACCTCGCCGACCAGGCTGCCAGCTGCCAGCGCGGTGACGGCCTCGACCAGCGCCTGGGCGCCCAGCAGGGCGAGGCGGTCGTGCAGGCTGCCACCGGTGTCGTCGGCGGCGATGGGCGTGCGTACCTTGAGCAGCATCGGCCCGGTATCCAGGCCCGCTTCCATCTGCATCACCGTCACGCCGGACTCATTATCGCCGGCTTGAATGGCGCGCTGAATCGGTGCCGCTCCGCGCCAGCGCGGCAGCAGCGAGGCGTGGCTGTTGATGCAACCCAGGCGTGGAATATCCAGTACCGCTTGCGGCAGGATCAGGCCATAGGCAACCACCACCAACAGGTCCGGCTTAAGCGCGGCCAGCTCGGCCTGAGCCGCCGGGTCGCGCAGGCTCTGCGGCTGGAGCACCGTCAGGCCATGTTGCACGGCGAGTTGCTTGACCGGGCTGGCGAGCAGTTTTTGCCCGCGCCCGGAAGGGCGATCCGGCTGGCTGTAGACAGCGACGATCTGCAGCGAGGGTTCCACACTGTCCAGCAGCGCCTGCAGGTGCTGGGCGGCGAAGGCGGGGGTACCGGCAAAAACAATGCGCAAGGGAAGGCTCCAGAAAAGCAAAAGGCTTGCCGCAGCAAGCCTTGGATGGCGGGGATCAGTCGAGCTGGCGGTGCTGTTTTTCCAGCTTCTTCTTGATCCGGTTGCGCTTGAGGACCGACAGGTAGTCGACGAACAACTTGCCGTTCAAATGATCGCACTCATGTTGAATGCACACCGCCAACAGGCCCTCGGCGATCAGCTCGAAGGGCTGACCGTCACGGTCCAGCGCGTTTATGCGCACTTTTTGCGGCCGCTCGACCGTTTCGTAAAAGCCCGGTACCGAGAGACAGCCCTCTTGGTACTGCTCGGTTTCGTCGGTCAAGAACTCGAACTCAGGATTGATGAACACCCGTGGTTCGCTCTGATCTTCGCTCAGGTCCATCACCACCAGGCGTTTATGCACATTTACCTGCGTGGCGGCCAGGCCGATGCCTGGTGCGTCGTACATGGTTTCGAACATGTCGTCGATCAGCGTGCGCAGGACATCGTCGACTGCCACCACCGGTTTAGCGATGGTGCGCAGGCGCGTATCGGGAAATTCAAGAATGCTTAAGATTGCCATATGCGTTTGTGATGCACTTGTAGAATAAAGTCAAAATCCGCTGCTAAGATGCTCGGCAGCATCGAAAACGGCTCCAGGCCGTAGCCCTCAAGGGTAAAGCCTGCACCTTGGCGCTTCACGCCAAGGCACATAATAAAGGGATTCACCCCATGAGGACATCACTAGTCGCCCTGCTGCTGCTCGTCGTGAGCGGCTTGGCTCAGGCCGATGTGCAGCTTAAGGCGGGTCACCCCGATCGTTATACCGTGGTCGAGGGCGACACGCTTTGGGGTATTTCCGGGGCCTTTCTCAGTCAGCCATGGCAGTGGCAGCAGATCTGGCGCGCCAACCCTCAGATCGAAAATCCGCACCTGATCTATCCCGGCGATAGCTTGAGTCTAGTCTATGTCGATGGACAGCCACGCCTGCAGCTCAGCCGCGGCGCATCGCGCGGTACGGTCAAGCTGTCACCCCAGGTGCGGCGCTCGCCGATGGTCGCAGCCATCGACACCATTCCGTTGGACGCCATCAACAGCTTTCTGATTGCCAACCGCATCGTCGACACGCCCGAACAATTTCAAGGTATGCCTTATGTCGTGGCTGGCGATTCTGGGCGGGTAATCAGTGGTAATGGCGACCGTATCTATGCCCGCGGCCAGTTCGAGGCGAACCAATCGGTTTACGGCATCTTCCGCCAGGGCAAAAGCTACTTCGACCCAGACACTCAAGAGTTTTTGGGCATCAACGCCGACGATATCGGCGGCGGTAAGGTAGTTGCCGAAGAAGGCGACATCGCCACCCTGCAATTGAACCGCTCAACCCAGGAAGTGCGCCTGGGCGACCGGCTGTTTGCCACCGAAGAACGCTCGATCACCTCGACCTTTGTGCCCAGCGCACCGCAGGCTGAAGTCAACGGGCTGATTCTTGACGTACCGCGTGGCGTGACCCAGGTCGGCCAGTTCGATGTGGTCACCCTGAACAAGGGCCAGCGCGACGGTCTGGTCGCGGGCAACGTGCTGGCGGTGTTCAAAACCGGCGAAACCGTGCGCGATCGCATCACCGGCGAATCGGTGAAAATTCCCGACGAGCGCGCCGGTCTGTTGATGGTGTTTCGCAGCTACGAAAAACTCAGCTATGGTTTGGTGTTGACCGCCACGCGCTCGCTGGCGGTGCTGGATAAAGTGCATAACCCCTAAGCCATCGCGCCCCGGCGCACGCGGGGTAGTTGTCGATACGGGCTCTTTTTGTGCAGCGCCCGCGGGCGCGGCGCGACCGATCAAGGATGATCGCCATGCTGCAACCAACCTTTTCCCTTTCCCCCGCCGAACTCGAAGCGCGCCTGCGCCTGCATGGCTTGCCGGAGTTGGGGCCGCGGCGTTTTCGGCGCTTGCTGGGGGCGTTCAGCAGCGCCTCGGCCGCTCTCAGCGCGCCGGCCAGCGCCTGGCATGCCCTGGGTTTGCCCGCGGCCTGCGCCGACGCGCGGCGCAGTGCGCCGGTTCGCGAGGGCGCGGCGAGCGCCCTCGCCTGGCTGGAGCATCCCGGCCAGCACCTGCTGACGTGGGACGATCCGCGCTATCCCGCGCTGTTGGCCGAGCTGGTGGACGCCCCACCGCTGCTGTTTATCGCCGGTGATCCGGGCAATTTGGAGCGCCCACAATTGGCCATGGTTGGCAGCCGGCGCGCCTCCACGCCGGGCCTGGACACCGCTCGGGCGTTTGCCCGTAGCCTGGCCGGTGGTGGTTTTGTGATCACCAGCGGCCTGGCGCTGGGTATCGATGGCGCCGCGCATCAGGGCGCGCTGGACGTGGCCGGCGGCACCGTGGCGGTGCTGGGCACCGGTTTGCGGCGCATTTATCCGCAGCAGCATCGGCCGCTGGCGGCGGCGATCATCGCTCAAGGCGGCGCCCTGGTCAGCGAGTTCGCGCTGGACTGCCCGCCGCTGGCCGGCAACTTTCCGCGGCGCAATCGGATCATCAGCGGCCTGTCGCTGGGCGTGCTGGTGGTCGAGGCCAGCCTCGGCAGCGGCTCTTTGATCACCGCGCGCCTGGCCGCCGAACAGGGCCGCGAGGTCTACGCCATTCCCGGTTCCATCCATCATCCCGGCGCGCGGGGCTGCCACCAGTTGATTCGCGACGGCGCAACGCTGGTTGAAAGCGTCGAACATATTCTCGAGGGTCTGCGAGGCTGGCAGGCATTGCCGCCGTTGCCCGCGCTACAGACACAGACGCAGCTGCAAATGCCGCTGGCGGCGCTCGAAAGCGCCGCCCATCCCCTGCTGCAATTGCTGCATGCCGCACCGCAGAGCAGTGAAGCCCTGGCCACCAGCAGCGGCTGGGCGTTGCCGAAGGTGCTGGCGGCGCTCACCGAGCTGGAGCTGGACGGCTGCATCGCCCAGGAAAACGGCCGCTGGGTGGGCCGCGTGCGCCTGGGTTAGTCCAAGGCCGGCATGCTTGGTTACACTGGCCGTCGACTTTTTTGGAGGGCTGGCCATGCGTGGCAGTTGGCGTGTACGGCAGGTGGCGCGGGTGATTCGCGCTGGCGGAGTGGTGGCGTATCCGACCGAAGCGGTCTGGGGGCTGGGTTGCGATCCCTGGAACGCGGTGGCGGTCGAGCGGCTGCTGGCGCTCAAGCAGCGCGCGCAGGCCAAGGGGCTGATTCTGGTGGCCGCCGATATCAGTCAATTCGATTTTTTGTTGGCAGATTTACCGCAATCCTGGCTGGCGCGCCTAGCCAGCTCCTGGCCGGGGCCCAATACCTGGCTGGTGCCGCATGACAATCGCCTACCCGGCTGGATCACCGGCCAACACGCCAGCGTAGCTTTGCGCGTGAGTGATCATCCGGGGGTGCGCGAACTGTGCCTGCAGGTCGGTCCGCTGGTGTCGACCTCGGCCAACCCGGCCGGCCGGCCGGCGGCGCGTACGCGGTTGCGGGTCGAGCAGTACTTTGGCGATCAACTGGACGGCGTGCTTGGCGGCGCCCTGGGCGGGCGCAAAAACCCCAGCCTGATCCGCGACCTGCCCAGCGGCAACACCGTGCGTCCGGCGTAGAGCGGGGTTACCCGGCGCGGTGGGGCGGCCAGCGCGCTGACTGTGCCCGCGTATGGATCGGGCACAGGCCGGCGATGCGGGCCGCGTCGGCAGGCAAGCGCCGTGGTAGGGAAAACCCAGCACGGCGCTTGGGGTTACTCGCTGGGTTTCGCGGCGCGCTATGCCAGCCTACGCAGTGACTCTCTGCCTACGGCAGCAAGATGGTCGAACCGGTGGTTTGGCGGCCGCTAAGGGCACGATGGGCATCGGCGGCGTCGCTGAGGGCGAAGCGCTGGCCGATCTCGACGTGCAGTTGACCGCTGTCGAGCATGCCGAATACCTCGTCGGCCATCGCTTGCAACCGCGCCGGAGTGTCGGCATAGCCGGCAAGGGTCGGTCTGGTCACAAACAGCGAGCCTTTTTGCGCGAGGATGCCCAGGTTGACCCCGGTTACTGCGCCCGAAGCATTGCCGAAGCTGACCAGCAGGCCACGCGGCGCCACGCAGTCCAGCGAGCGCTCCCAAGTGTCGCGGCCGACCCCGTCATACACCACCGGACATTTGCGGCCTTCGGTCAGCTCCAGTACCCGCTGCACCACATCTTCATGGCTGTAGTCGATAGTCGCCCAGGCGCCTAGCGCTTTAGCCCGTTCGGCTTTCTCGGCGCTGCCAACCGTGCCAATCAGCTGTACGCCCAAGGCCTTAGCCCATTGGCAGGCGAGTGAGCCGACTCCGCCGGCTGCGGCGTGGAACAAAATGGTTTCGCCGCCTTTGACTGCATAGGTTTGGCGCAACAGATACTGCACGGTCAGGCCCTTGAGCAGCACCGCCGCGGCTTGTTCGAAACTGATGAAGTCAGGCAGTTTGATCAGCTTGTCCGCCGCCAGTACATGCAGTTCGCTGCAGGCGCCCAGCGGGCCGGTGGCGTAGGCCACCCGGTCGCCGACCTGAAATTGAGTCACCGCGCTGCCCACGGCCTCGACCGTGCCGGCGCCTTCCGTGCCCAAGCCGGAAGGCAAGGCCGGCGGGGTGTACAGGCCGCTGCGAAAATAGGTGTCGATGAAATTCAGACCGATGGCCTGGTTCTGCACACGCACTTCCAGCGGGCCGGGTTCGGCCGGCGTGTAAGCGCGGTACTCAAGAACTTCTGGGCCGCCGTGGGCGGCGAATTGAATGCGTTTGGCCATGGGAAGCTGCTCCGGGTCGCTGGGCAAAGATGCCTATCCAACCGCCCGACTGGCGCGCCGTCAACCGAAAAACGCCGGCGGCGGTGCTATGCTTGATCCCTCTTTTTTCCTGCAAGTCGCGCTGCGTGTGGCTTGAGCCCTGTTTCAAGGTGACGCCGTGAGTAACCGTACCGAGGTTGTAAAGACCTATCTGCTCGATCTGCAAGAGCGCATCTGCGCCGCCCTGCACGCCGAAGACGGCGGCGCCGGCTTTATCGAGGACAGCTGGCAGCGTCCCGAAGGCGGCGGCGGGCGCACCCGAGTGCTGGAAAATGGCCGGCTGATCGAAAAGGCCGGCGTGAATTTCTCCCACGTTTTCGGCAGCAGCCTGCCGCCTTCCGCCAGTGCCCACCGGCCGGAACTGGCTGGGCGCGGCTTCGAGGCGCTGGGCGTGTCCCTGGTGATCCATCCGCGCAATCCGCATATCCCCACCGCCCACGCCAACGTGCGCTTTTTCAACGCCGAAATGGCCGGTGAAGAGCCCGTCTGGTGGTTCGGGGGCGGCCTCGACCTGACGCCGTATTACGGCGTGGAGGAAGACTGCGTGCATTGGCACCGGGTCGCCGAGCAGGCCTGCGCGCCCTTCGGCGCCGAGGTCTATCCCCAGTACAAAGCCTGGTGCGACCGCTATTTTCAGATCAAGCACCGCAACGAGCCACGCGGCATCGGCGGCTTGTTTTTCGACGATGTGAATCAGTGGGACTTCGACACCAGCCGGGCCTTTATGCAGGCCATCGGCGATGCCTTTCTTCCCGCCTATCTGCCGATTATGCAGCGGCGCAAAGACACCCCCTTCAGCGAGCAGCAGCGCGAGTTTCAGGCGTTTCGCCGCGGCCGTTATGTCGAGTTCAACCTGGTTTACGACCGCGGCACCTTGTTCGGCCTGCAGTCCGGCGGGCGCACCGAATCGATCCTGATGTCCCTGCCGCCGCAGGTGCGCTGGGGTTATGACTGGAAGCCGGAGCCGGGCAGCGCCGAAGCGCGCCTGACCGAGTTTTTTCTCACCGACCGCGACTGGTTGGGGACAAGTGAAAACAACAAGGATCGCGCAAATGGATAAGTACGGTGTATTCGGCAACCCTATCGCGCACAGCAAATCGCCGCTGATTCATCGGCTGTTTGCCGAACAGACCGGTCAGGCGCTGAGTTATGACACCTTGCTGGCGCCGCTGGATGACTTTGCAGCGTTTGCCCGGGCATTTTTGCGCGAGGGCTGCGGGGCCAATGTCACGGTGCCGTTCAAGGAGCAGGCCTATACCTTGGCCGAGCAGCTGACCGAGCGCGCGCGGCGTGCCGGTGCGGTGAATACCCTGAGCGTGCTGGCCGATGGCAGGCTGCTGGGCGACAACACCGACGGCGCCGGGCTGGTGCGCGACCTGACGGTCAACGCCGATTTTACTTTGACCGGCAAACGCATCTTGCTGCTGGGTGCCGGCGGCGCGGTGCGCGGCGTGCTGGAGCCGCTGCTCGCCGAACGGCCGGCGGCCCTGGTGATTGCCAATCGCACGCTGGCCAACGCCGAGCGGCTGGTGCAGCAGTTCGCCGATCTCGGCCCGCTGACGGCCAGAGCGTTCGATGCGCTGGACGCGCCGTTCGATCTGATCATCAATGGCACCTCGGCCAGCCTGGCCGGCGAAGTGCCGCCGCTGGCCGCCAGGCTGATCCAGCCCGGACACACCCTCTGCTACGACATGATGTACGGCGCGCAGCCGACCGCCTTCAATCGCTGGGCCGCCGCGCAAGGCGCCGCACGTACTCTGGATGGCCTAGGCATGCTCGCCGAACAGGCCGCCGAAGCCTTTTATGTCTGGCGCGGCGTGCGCCCCGCTACCGCGCCGGTGCTGGCCGAACTGCGCCGCCAATTGGCCGCCGGCTGAGTGAGCGCCACCCTTCAGGGCTGGCACGCCCACGTCTACTTCGCAGCGCAGATCCGTGACCAGCCCCGTGCGCTGTAGCGGAGGCGGCGCGCCGGTTTCCCCTGCGGCTCGGGTCGCCTGCACGAAAAACCGGTTGGCACGCACCCGGACTGAAGCTGCCAGCTGGCGTTTGCCCCCGGGCTATTCGCTGCGCTGGTGCCCTGGCTGAGCCTCAATCGCGGCGGGCTGGTGGTGTTTATTCACCCGCTCACCGGCGATGAACTGGCCGACCACCGCGACCACGCGCTGTGGATGGGCGCGGTGCGGCCTTTGGACCTGTCGTTCTTCCTGACGCGGCCCTAAGCGCGGCTCAGGCGCTGTTGCGCGTCGGGCCAGGCGGCGTGGCACCGGTACTGAGGCGCGACTCACGCCCGGCTGCGGTCGATCGGCCACCCGGCACCTTCGGCTCCCACGCCGGGCGCGGTATCATCCGCGCCCGCATTTTTCCGAGTCCGTCCGCATGCCCTACTTGCTCGCCGTCACGGTCCTCTGGGCCTTCTCCTTCAGCCTGATCGGCGAGTACCTGGCCGGTCAGGTAGACAGCGATTTCGCCGTGCTAGCGCGGGTGACCATTGCCGCCCTGGTGTTCCTGCCCTTCATGCGCTGGCGCGGTTTGCCGGGGCGTTTGCTGGCGGGCTTCTGGCTGGCCGGCGCGCTGCAGTTCGGCGTCACCTACCTGTGCCTGTACCGCAGCTTCCAGGTGCTGACGGTGCCGGAGGTGCTGCTGTTCACCGTGCTCACGCCGCTCTACGTCACCCTGCTGGACGACGCCCTGGCCCGGCGCTTCAACCCCTGGGCGCTGGTGGCCGCGCTGGCGGCGGTGGGTGGCGGGGTGATCATCCGTTTCGACCGCCTCGAGGGTGACTACCTGATGGGCTTCTTGCTGCTGCAACTGGCTAACTTCACCTTCGCGGCCGGCCAGGTGCTGTGCCGCCAGTTGCTCCTGCGCTACCCGACCGAGCAGCCGCTGCACCGTTTTTTCGGCCATTTCTTTCTCGGCGCGATGGTGCTGGTGCTGCCGTCCTTCCTGCTGTTCGGCAACGTGGACAAGCTGCCGCAGACCGCCGTGCAGTGGGGCGTGCTGCTGTGGATGGGTCTGTTCGCCACCGCGCTGGGCATGTTCTGGTGGGTCAAGGGCAGCGTGCGGGTGAACGCCGGTACCCTGGCGGTGCTCAACGAGCTGCATGTGCCGGCAGGCTTGGTGGTCAACCTGCTGATCTGGAACCGCGACGCCGACCTGCCGCGCCTGGCGTTGGGCGGCGCGGTGATCCTGGCCTCGCTGTGGCTCAGTCGCTTGGGTCGCCCGCGCCCCTCGCCTGCCGCCGCCCCGGCGCGCTAGGCGACCGGGACCGTAACCCGAACCGAGACGTCCGGCGCGTGGCTGCAGCGGTTCGCTGACTGAGTCGAGAAAGCAGGCGATGTGCGCGAGGCGAACCCACGCCTGGCAGGATTGAGCTTCGGCCCGCTGCGCCAGCGGATTATTAAGGCGGTGCAAAAAACAGCACACCCCGCGAAGCTAGCCTCGCAGGGTGTGGGGGTGACGCGCTGATCAAGCCGCGGCGTCGGTCAGGCGAGCGCGGCTTTCGGTCCGGCGTTGGCGTTACCCGCGCGCGCTGCGCACGCCTTCGGCCAAGTCGCGGCACAGGCTCAGCACGCCCTGTACGGCCTGCTCGCTGTCCTCGGCATGAGCGATCTGGTCGATCAGCGCCGAGCCGACCACGACGCCGTCGGCCAAGCGGGCGATGGTCGCCGCGTGTTCCGGGGTGCGGATGCCAAAACCAATGCTGATCGGCAGGTCGGTGTGGCGACGCAGGCGGGCCACCGCCTGTTCGACGTGCTCCAGAGTGGCAGCGCCGGCACCGGTCACGCCGGCCACCGAGACGTAGTAAACGAAGCCGGAGCTGCCGTTGAGCACCTTGGGCAATCGCGCATCGTCGGTGGTCGGGGTAGTCAGGCGGATAAAATCGAGCCCGGCGACCTGGGCCGGATCACACAGGTCGGCGTTATGTTCCGGCGGCAGGTCGACCACGATCAGGCCATCGACCCCCGACTCCTTGGCCTCGGCGATAAAGCGCGGGACGCCGTAATGGTGGATGGGGTTGAAGTAGCCCATCAGCACCAGCGGCGTGCTCGCATCGTCTGCGCGGAACTCGCGAACCATTTGCAGGGTTTTCGCCAGGTTCTGCTTGGCCGCCAGGGCGCGGATATTGGCCAGTTGAATGGCCGGGCCGTCGGCCATCGGATCGGTAAAGGGCATGCCCAGTTCGATCACGTCGGCGCCCGCAGCCGGCAGGCCCTTGAGGATCGCCAGGGAGGCTGCGTAGTTCGGATCGCCGGCGGTGACAAAGGTCACCAAGGCGGCGCGGTTCTGTTGTTTCAGTTCGGCAAAGCGCGTCTGCAGGCGGCTCATGCTTGGTTCTCCAGTTCACCCATGTGGTGCATCACGGTCTGCATGTCCTTGTCGCCACGCCCGGACAGGTTGACCACCATCAGGTGTTCCTTGGGCAGGGTGGGCGCGCGTTTGAACACGTCGGCCAGGGCGTGGGCGCTTTCCAGGGCCGGGATAATGCCTTCCAGGCGACAGCACTTGTGGAAGGCGTCCAGCGCTTCGGCGTCAGTTGCCGAGCAGTATTCGACCCGGCCGATGTCGTGCAACCAGGCGTGTTCCGGGCCAATGCCGGGGTAGTCCAGGCCGGCGGAAATGGAATGCGCATCGCTGATCTGGCCATCGTCGTCCTGCAGCAGAAAGGTCCGGTTGCCGTGCAAGACGCCCGGTACGCCGCCGTTCAGGCTGGCCGCGTGCTTGCCGGTGTCGATGCCGTAGCCGGCCGCCTCGACGCCGATCATCTGCACGCTGGGTTCGTCCAGAAACGGGTGGAACAGGCCCATGGCATTCGAGCCGCCGCCGATGCAGGCGATCAGCGAATCGGGCAGCCGGCCTTCTTTTTCGAGCATTTGCTCGCGAGTTTCCTTGCCGATGATGGCCTGGAAATCGCGGACCATGGCCGGATAAGGATGCGGGCCGGCCACGGTGCCGATCATGTAGAAGGTGTCGTCGACGTTGGTTACCCAGTCGCGCAGGGCCTCGTTCATGGCGTCTTTGAGCGTGCCGGTGCCGGCGATCACCGGGATCACGGTGGCGCCCAGCAGCTTCATGCGAAACACGTTGGCCTGCTGGCGATCGATGTCGGTGGTGCCCATGAAGATCACGCAATCCAGGCCGAAGCGCGCCGCGACGGTGGCGGTGGCCACGCCGTGCATGCCGGCGCCGGTCTCGGCGATGATGCGTTTTTTGCCCATGCGCCGGGCCAGCAATACCTGGCCGATGCAGTTGTTGATCTTGTGCGCGCCGGTGTGATTGAGCTCTTCGCGCTTGAGGTAAATTTTCGCGCCGCCGCAGTATTCGGTCAGCCGTTCGGCGAAGTACAGCGGGTTGGGCCGGCCGATATAGTCGCGCTGAAAATAGGCCAGCTCCTCGATAAACTGTGGATCCTGCTTGGCCTTCTCGTATTCGGCGGCCAGGTTGTGGATCAGCGGCATCAGGGTTTCGGCGACGTACTGGCCGCCAAATGAGCCGAACAGGCCGTTGGCATCGGGGCCGGCGCGAAAAGAGGTCATGGCGTTCTCCTGCGGGGAATGGGGGTCGGCGGTCGCGGCGGGCGTGTTGCCCACGTCAGCGAGGCCTGCGACAAGGGCCACAGCATAAGGCTGTGGGGCCTGCAGAAAAAGCGATAAGATCGCCGCAACAGGTCAGGAAAACTCACCAATGAGCCAGCCACTTCCACCGCTAAATGCCCTGCGCGCCTTCGAGGCTGCCGCCCGCCTGCACAGCGTCAGCCAGGCGGCTGCGCAGCTGCATGTGACCCATGGGGCGGTCAGCCGGCAGATCAGGGCGCTGGAGGAGCATCTCGGGCTGGCCCTGTTCGTCAAGGATGGACGCGGACTTAAACTCACCGATGCCGGTGTGCGCCTGGGCGATGCCAGCAGCCAGGCCTTCGAGCGCCTGCGCAGGGTGTGCGCCGAATTGCAGCAGGGTCAGGCCGAGGCGCCTTTTGTGCTGGCCTGCCCCGGCAGCCTGCTGGCGCGCTGGTTTATTCCGCGCCTGGACCGGCTCAATCGCGAGCTGCCGCAGTTGCGCTTGCAGCTGTCGGCCAGCGAAGGCGAGCTGGACCCGCGGCGCTCCGGCGTCGACGCCACCCTGTGGTTTGCCGAGCCGCCCTGGCCGACCGATATGCAGGTGTTCGAGCTGGCTGGCGAGCGCATCGGCCCGGTGCTGAGTCCGCGCTACGCACGCTTTGCCGCGCTGCAACAGGCGCCCGCCGCCGCGCTGCTGGGCGAGCCGCTGTTGCACACCAGCTCGCGCCCGCAAGCTTGGCCGAGCTGGGCGGTGAGCAATGCGCTGGATGCCCGCGCGCTGCGGCTGGGGCAAGGATTCGAGCATCTTTATTACCTGCTGGAAGCCGCCGCCGCCGGTCTCGGCGTGGCCATCGCGCCGCAGCAGCTGGTCGCCGACGACTTGGCGGCCGGCCGGTTGGTTGCGCCCTGGGGCTTTGTCGACACCCCGGCGCGGCTGGCCTTGTGGGTGCCCGCGCGGCGCCTGGATCAACGCGCGCAACAGCTGGCCGAGTGGTTGCGCGCCGAGCTGAGCGGCTAACGGCTGCGCGCGCTTGCTGTGGGCTTGGGTGCGGCAAGCGCGCCTGATTCTGCTGGATAGGCCAAAAAAGCCGGCATGATCGCGCCGGGTCGGCTAGCGTCTAAGGATCAACCTTGGGAGCACATGCCATGCCTGATAATCACATCTATAAAAAAATCGAGATCGTCGGCTCCTCGAAAATCAGCATCGAGGAGGCGATCAACAACGCCCTGGCCGAGGCGGCTAAATCGATCAGCAATCTGGACTGGTTCGAGGTGACGGAAACCCGCGGGCATATCGTTGACGGCAAGGTTGGGCATTATCAGGTCACCCTGAAAATTGGCTTCCGTCTGAGCAATAGCTGACCGCCACCGCGCAACCGGGCCGCCTGTAGGCGCGCGGCCCGGTTGTCGAACCTCTGCATCGTTACGCCACATCGTTACGCCACATCGTCACCGCCGCATCGCCCCTTGGAATCCGCAGAATAAACCCCACTATCTAACTCAGGTATTGGCGCATTGCTGCGCCCGTGCAAACGGATAATCCACAGGCAGGCCCGATGAGCGCACTCGCACAGACCAAGATTTCCACCCTCGATCTCGCCCCGATTCGCGATGACGGCAACGCCGCCCAGGCGCTGCACAATTCCCTGGCGCTGGCGCAGCATGTCGAACGCCTCGGTTTCGAGCGTTTCTGGGTGGCCGAGCACCACAATATCGACGGCATCGCCAGCTCGGCCACCGCCGTGCTAATTGGCTATCTGGCTGCCGGGACCTCGACGCTGCGGGTCGGCGCCGGTGGCGTGATGCTGCCCAATCATGCGCCACTGGTGATTGCCGAACAGTTCGGCACCCTGGCCACCTTGTATCCGGGGCGCATCGATCTGGGGCTGGGCCGGGCGCCGGGTTCCGATCAGTTCACCGCTCACGCCCTGCGCCGTGAGCGCTCGGGCAGCGCCGAGGATTTCCCCCAGGATGTCGAGGAACTGCAGCGCTACCTGGGCCCGCGTACGCCCAATCAACGGGTAATCGCCATGCCTGGCAGCGGCACTAACGTGCCTATTTGGCTGCTCGGTTCCAGCCTGTTCAGCGCCCAGTTGGCCGGCGAAAAAGGCTTGCCCTATGCCTTCGCCTCGCATTTCGCGCCGCGCATGATGCATGAGGCGATCCGTGTCTATCGCCAGCACTTCCGGCCGTCAGCCGTGCTCGATAAACCCTATGTGATGCTCGGCGTGCCGCTGCTGGCGGCCGACAGCGACGCGCAGGCGGAGTACCTGGCGACCTCCGCCTACCAGCGGATTCTCGCGCTGATCCGCGGGCACAGCATGCTGCAACGCCCGCCCGTAGCGAGCATGGACGGCTTGTGGCAGGCCCATGAGAAACAGGCGGTGGGCGAGTTTTTCGGTCTGGCGGTGGTGGGCGGTCCGGAAAAAGTCCGCGCCCGACTGGAGGTCTTGCTGGAGCAGACCGGCGCCGATGAGCTGATTTTCACCTGCGATTTCTATGCTGTTGCCGACCGTCTGCGGGCCTTCGAGATCCTCGCCCAGTTGCGTTGATCGGCGGCGCATCAAACCTCGCCCGTCATGCGCAGCGGCGGGGAGGCTATCAAGGGCACAAGGCGGCGAACTTGTCGCGGCCAGGCGTCTCTGATCTGTAGTGGTCAGGTTGTGAAGTGGCCAGGTTCGCTGCGTCGTAAGTAGGCGTGGCGTCATTTAGTTAACCAGGAGATCCAACATGAAAAAAACCGCATCGGCCCATTGGGAAGGCGGCATCAAAGACGGCAAAGGCATGCTTTCAACTCAGAGCGGCGCGTTGTCAGATCATCCCTACGGCTTTAATTCGCGCTTCGAGGACAAGCCTGGTAGTAACCCTGAAGAGCTGATCGGTGCTGCGCTTGCCGGCTGTTTTTCCATGGCCTTGTCCAAAGAACTGGGCGACGCCGGCATGACCGCCGAGAGTATCGATACCAAGGCTGAGGTCACGCTGGATCAGGTTGAGGGTGGTTTTTCGATCAGTGCAGTGCATTTGTCGCTGCGGGCGAAAATTGCCGGTGCCGACCGTGAAGCCTTCGAGACCGCAGTGGAAACCGCCAAGAAAGGTTGCCCGGTGTCCAAGGTGCTCAGAGCCGAGATTACCCTGGATGCGGTGCTCGACGATTGAGCACCCGCTGATCGTCCTGCTCAGGGTTTTTCGCTGCGCTCTTGCTGGCGCTCATAGCGATGCAGTAACGGCTGCGTCGTCAAACCATGCAGCACGATGCTCAGCGCCACAACCGAAAGGGTCAGGGCGATTGCGTCGTCCATGGCCCCCTGGGCCAGGCCGTGGTTCAGGGCATAGCTCAGGTAATACAGGCTGCCGATACCGCGTATACCGAACCAGCCGATCAGCAGCCGTTGGCGTGCGTTGATCCCTTTTACGCGCACCAGTAGCCACACACTTAGCGGGCGAATAACGAAGAACAAGGCGAGGCCCAACGGTACTGCGCGCCAGTCCCAGTGCAGGGCCAGCAGCGCGCCGAGCAGGGTCACCAGCAACACTTCAAGAATGCGCTCGAGAATATGCCCAAACGAGAGAATATCGCCGATCAACACGCCGGCGGCGATGTGCGGGGTTGCCGCCTGCTTGTCGATTTGCGCGGGAGCTGATTGCGCCACTGCGCCGCCTTTGATCTGAGCGGGGACTCTATTTTCAGCCGGAATGGCCGAGCGCCCGGATGAGTCAATTTCGGCGTGACGCAGGCCGACACCGGCAGCAAAGGCCGCGAGAAAGCCCCAGGCTCCCAGCGTTTCGGCGAAAAAATAAGCCAGCGCAATCAGTGCCAGGCCGAAAAAATCATTGGGTGAGAGTGCCGCGTCGGCATGCCGCGCGCGCAGATAAATTGCCAGTCGACCGACGCCCCGGCCCAGGCAAAAACCGATCAGTAGTCCAGCCGGAACCGCCCAGAGCAGACGCTGCAACGCCCACTCCAGCAGCCAGCCGTTGGTGCTTTCTGCATGCTCGATAAACAACAGGGCAAAGATTACAAACGGAAAGGCCGTGCCATCGTTAAAGCCGGTTTCGCCTGACAGGCCATAGCGCACCCGGTCGAAGTCCCGTGCATGGCTAACCTGCACCAAACTGGCCAGTACCGGATCGGTCGGCGCCAGCAGCGCACCGATCAGAAGTGATACACCAAGGTCCAGCTGCAGCCCGTAATGGCAGACCAGCGCGACGCCTAGGATGCTCGCCAGCATCACCGGACCGGCCAGCAGGTAGGCGCCGAACCAGGCGGGATGGCGAAACCTGAGGCGCAATTTCATGCCGCCGATAAACAGGGAGATCAGCACGGCGACTTCGGTCAGGCGCTCCAACCAGCCGGCTATCTCGCGAAAATCGACCTGCCAAATCTCCAGGCCGAGAGGCCCGATGGCTAGGCCAAACGCCAGATACAGGGTGGAGGTGGTGACCGGCAACCAGCGCAGGTAGGTTGAGGCCAGGGTCAGGATCAACAGCAAGCTGCCGAGTACGGCCATCCAGTTTAAAAAACTCATCGGCTTCACTCGACCTCGGTAGCCTCAATACGCGCTAGAACGTACCGCAGCGCAGCACTTCGCCGCGGGCCAGCACCGTGCGCTGCTCGTCATAGAGCCAGGCCTGGGCGCTCATCAGCATGGCGCGCGCCTCTAGGTGATAGCGTTGACCGGCGGCGAAGTCGGCGTAGCGCACGCGAATTTCACAGGTCATCTGTCTGGGCTCGGCCATCATGTCAGCGCCCCCGCCGCCAGGGGTGTCGAACTGAAAGCGTGCCTGCAGTTCGTGGGCGCCGGGCGACACCTGAAAGTAGCGGCCATCGTTGAGGCGCTTATCGTCGAGTTCGTCGGCCATCAGCAGATCGCTGGCGGGCGTGTATAAATCGACCCACGCCAGAGTTGGATCATGGGGTGGCAAGGGCGAGGCGCAGGCACTGAGCAGCAGAGCGCTGATGAGCATAGGGAATAGGGCGCGCAGGGGCATGGAGCTCTCCACTTATTAGGCTATGTCGGCGTTAATGGATGATTCGGTGTCGTGCTGTTGTAAGCGTGGATTTATCCGCGAGCGTCGGCGCAATTCTCGCGGAAAAATCCGCGCCTACAGGATGCTTGTCGAAGCGGCCCCCGTGCCAACCCATAACGGGTACAGAGCATTAATAAGGTGATCAAATGCAATCAAAGCCGATGTCGCATGGCAAACCACCGCTGTCTTGGTGGGCTTCTAGTGTCGACTCGCGTTGCTGGCGCGCGGTTCCGTTGCTGGCGGCGCTGCTGCTGTGGCTGAGCGGTTGCAGTACGCTCGATTATTACGGCCAGCTGGTGCGCGGACAACTGCAATTGCTGCAGGCGCGTGAGCCGATCGCGCCGCTGTTGGCCGATCCGGCGCGCGACCCGCGGTTGCGCCAGCGCCTGGCCCTGGCCTTGAAAGCGCGCACTTTTGCCAGCGCGCAGCTGGGTCTGCCGGACAACCGCAGCTATCGGCTGTATGCCGATCTGCAGCGGCCCTTCGTGGTCTGGAATCTGTTCGCCACTGCGGAATTTTCCCTGGCGCCGCAGACCCACTGCTTTCCCATTGCCGGTTGCGTGGCCTACCGTGGTTTCTACCAACAAGGCCGCGCGCGCGGGGCGGCGGCGCTGCTCCAGCAACAGGGCCTGGATACCTATATAGGTGGGGTCACGGCGTACTCGACCCTGGGCTGGTTCGCCGATCCGGTGCTCAACAGCATGCTGCGCTGGGACGATGAGCAGCTGGCCGCGGTGATCTTTCACGAGCTGGCCCATCAGCAGCTGTATGTGACCGACGACACGGCGTTCAACGAATCCTTCGCCACCTTCGTCGAGCGTGAAGGCCTGCGCCAATGGCGGGCGGCGCGCGGCTTGCCAGCGGATGAGGCGCCCGACGCGCAGTACCGCGCGCAGTTCACCGCGCTGGTGCTGGCCAGTCGTGCACGGCTGGAGCGCTTGTATGCCAGCGGCGTGGCGCAGGAGTCGCTGCGCGCCGGCAAAGCGGCTGAATTCGCGCGCTTGCGCCGTGGCTATCGCGCCTTGCGTGAGCAGCAGTGGGCCGGCGTCGGTCACTACGACCGCTGGATCAACGGCCCGCTGAACAACGCCACGCTGTTGCCTTTTGGCCTCTACGATAAATGGGTGCCGGCCTTCGCGGCCTTATGGCGCCAGCGTCCGGGTGATTGGCCGCGGTTTTATCGTCGGGCCACGGCCCTCGGCGACCTGCCGGCGGTTGCGCGCAATCAGGCGCTGGAAGACTTGTCGCGCGGTGGCTAGCGCTGGCGGCAGAAACGGTTAAGCGGGCGGCTTCACATAGTCTTGACGGTAAGGACGCTCTCCGGTCGGTGTATTGACTAATCTGAACCTTTGCTGAGGAACCAATATGAACAAGCAAGAAAAGGCTCTACGTTACTTGGAGTCACATATCCCTGATCTGCGGGGTCTGCCGTGACCAAGGCGCACTGGCAGGCTTTGGCGGCGGGTAATAAGGTATTATCTTGGGACCGCCTCTTGGTAAGGTTGGTTTGGTCACAGCTCAAACAGTTGAACTCAATATTAACCAGGCCATAGCTATGTTCAGGCCGCGCATCAATGAAGCTTGCTGAACAGGATCTGATCCTTGAACGAACGCACAGCTGCGAATAATGATCCACTCTGAACTAGTCAAACTGCGCCTGTTGAAAGCCCAGAAGCATCCGTCTGATGCAAGACCTGTTTACCGGAAAAGTGCCTGTTCGAGTAGGCAATCCCGCCCCGGAGTTGGCCAATGGCTAACCACTATCCCAACCTAAATCCACAGAAGGCGCTGATCTGGCGCATTGTCCACCGCGATAATCTGGCGTGGATTCTGAATAACGGGCTGCACTGTGCCTCGGCAAATGTGCAGGCACCTAATTATGTGGTGATTGGCAACGTCGATCTGATTAGTCGGCGGCATGATCGCGCCGTGCCGGTTGCGCCAGGTGGCACGTTGTCCGACTACGTACCGTTCTATTTCACGCCGTTCTCGCCCATGATGTACAACATCCATACCGGGCGCGGCGAGGTACAGCAGCGGCACAATGAGGAAATCTGCATCCTGGTGTCGAGCCTGCGCCGGGTGCATGAGCTAGGGTTGGGTTTTGCCTTTACTGATCGGCATGCCTACACCCCGCTGGCCAGGTATTTCAATGAGCTGGATCTGCTTGAACAGGTGGATTGGCCGTTGCTGCAGGCACGCAATTTCGCGCGCAATCTGGACGATCCGGAGCAGATCGAGCGCTACCAGGCCGAAGCCTTGATTCACCGTTATTTGCCCATAGAGGGTTTGTTGGGCGTTGTGTGTTTTAACGAGGCCGTTAAAGCCCAGCTGGATGCTCAGGCTCTTGCCAAGGGCTTGAAATTGAATGTGCGTGTTATGCCTCAGTGGTACTTCCGATGATTATATTTACGCAAGGCAATTTGCTGGAGGCCAAGGTCGAGGCCCTGGTCAATACCGTCAACACGGTCGGCGTGATGGGCAAGGGCATTGCCTTGATGTTCAAGGAGCGCTTTGCCGAGAATTACCGGCTGTACGCGGCTGCCTGTAAAGCCAAACAAGTTGAAACCGGCAAGATGTTCGTCACGCCAGTTCAGGAATTGGATGGTCCGCGCTGGATCGTGAACTTCCCCACCAAGCGGCATTGGAAGGCCCCTTCCAAGATGGAGTGGGTCGTCGAAGGGCTGGCGGATCTGCGTGCCTTTATCCTCGACAACCACATCAAATCGATTGCCGTGCCTGCGCTGGGAGCGGGTAATGGCGGGTTGGAGTGGATGGCTGTGCGCGAGCAGATTGAGGCCGTTTTGGGTGATCTTGATGCTGAAATTTTGGTGTTTGAACCAACTTCGCAGTATCAGAACGTGGCCAAGTGCGCAGGGGTAGAGAAGTTGACGCCGGCCCGTGCCTTGATCGCCGAGTTGGTACGACGCTATTGGGTGCTGGGTATGGAATGCAGCTTCCTGGAAGTGCAGAAGCTGGCCTGGTTTCTGGAGCGCGGCATCGAGCGTTTCTCGCCCGCAGACAACCCTCTGAACCTTCAGTTCGTAGCCCATAAATATGGCCCCTATGCCAACCGTCTGGAGCATTTGCTGAACAATCTGGATGGCAGCTATCTGCATGCCGAAAAGCGCATCAGCGATTCGAACCCGCTTGATGTCATCTGGTTTGATGACGAGCGTAAGGCCTATTTGCAGACCTACCTAAATACCGAATCAAAGCCCTACCTGGAGGCCCTGGAGCGTACTGCTGAGCTTATTGACGGCTTTGAGTCACCCTTTGGCATGGAATTGCTGGCAACCGTGGATTGGCTGCTGGCCAAGGAGCATGTCGAGGCTACGGTGCCGGCTGTACGTCAAGCGTTGCGTGAGTGGCGCGGCGGGCCAGGCGCTGCTGTACGCAAGGATCGGTTGTTTGATGATCGTGCTTTAGCCATTGCCCTGGAGCGTCTGGCGCAATCGGGTTTTGGCGCAGTAGCCGCTTGAGGTAGGTCATGTCGGAATACACGGAAATTGAGCAGCCTTTTCTCCAGTGGCTGCTTCCAGGGGTATTCGATACGGCAGTGTGCGGCATCGCGCAATTGACCAAGCTGCAGCAGCGCGCCCAGCCTAACGGCGGTCGCCGCCGGCAACAGGCTGACCAGCTTGCCAGGCTCGAAGGGCAAGCGGTCGGCCAGGGAGAGCCGCGAGTCGGAGAGGCGTTCCGGCAGTAGAGGCTTCAGCCATTTGGCCGCTGATCAGGGGCGCAGCGCACTGCTGATAACGCCGCCTTACCGGCTGGAATAACCTTCAATCAGGTGCTGATCTTTGAGGCGCACGTAGTTGTCGGCGCTGTAGCGAAAATAGCTGCGTTCCTTGTCGCTCAGGGGCCGCGCCTGTTTGGCCGGGCTACCCATATACAGAAAACCGCTGACCAAGCGCTTGCCCGGTGGCACTAGGCTGCCGGCGCCGAGCACCACCTCGTCCTCGATCACCACGCCGTCCATGACGATGCTGCCCATGCCGATCAGTACGCGATTGCCAATGCTGCAGCCATGCAGGGTGACCTTGTGCGCGACGGTTACATCGTCGCCGATATTCAGCGGATAGCCACTGGGATTGAACGGGCCGGCGTGGGTGATATGCAGCACGCAGCCATCCTGCACGCTGGTGCGTTCACCGATGCGGATGCTGTGCATGTCGCCGCGAATCACCACCAGTGGCCAGACCGAACTGTCATCGCCGATTTCCACATCGCCCAGCACCACGGCGCTCGGGTCGACAAACACCCGTGCGCCGAGTTGTGGAGTGAATTGCTGGTAGGTACGAATGGCCACGGATAGGTTCCTTCTTGAACAATGATTATTAAATGCAACCGCGGCTCGCGCGGCACCTGGCATCGATTGTAATAAGATAGTGCGCAGGCTGCTCGATAGCGACCCGCCCAGGCGCAACCCGGCTGCGGCCATGGACCTTGGCTTTTAAGGGGCCACGCGTTGGCATCGTGCAGAATGTGTAATCAACCGTCATTTTTCAAACAGGTGAATGCCATGAGCGCTACTAATCCCCTGCTACAGGCCTTCGACCTGCCGCCCTACTCCGCCATTCGTCCCGAGCATGTCGAGCCGGCCATTGATGCCCTGCTCGCCGAGAGCCGTGCCGCGGTTGCGTTGCTGACCAGCCAGAACGGCACCCCAACCTGGGACAGCCTGGTGCTGGCCCTGGACGAGCTGGACGAGCGTCTGACCCGCGCCTGGAGCCCGGTCAGCCATTTGAATGCGGTGTGCAACAACGCCGAACTGCGCAGCGCCTTCGAGGCCTGCCTGCCCAAGCTGTCCGAATATGCGACTGAGCTGGGGCAGAATCGCCAGCTGTTCGACGCCTATCAAGCGCTGTCGGTCAGTCCCGAAGCCGCCGGTTTCGACGTGGCGCAAACGACCATTCTGGAACATGCCCTGCGCGATTTCCGGTTGTCCGGCATCGACCTGCCACCCGCTGAGCAACAGCGTTTCGGGGTGATCCAGCGTCAATTATCCGAGCTGGGCAGCCGCTTTTCCAACCAACTGCTCGATGCCACTCAGGCCTGGAGCAAGCGGGTTAGCGACGAAACCGCGCTGGCCGGCCTGACCGATTCGGCTAAGGCGCAGATGCAGCAAGCCGCCGCGGCCAAGGGTCTGGACGGCTGGCTAATCAGCCTAGAATTTCCAAGCTATTACGCGGTGATGACCTACGCCGATGACCGCGCCCTGCGCGAAGAGGTGTACGCCGCCTACTGCACCCGCGCCTCGGACCAAGGCCCGAATGCCGGGCAGCACGACAACGGCCCGGTGATGGTCGAGATCCTCGATCTGCGTCAGGAACTGGCCCAATTGCTGGGTTTTGCCAACTTCGCCGAGCTGAGTCTGGCGACCAAAATGGCCGACAGCAGCGAGCAGGTGTTGAGCTTTCTGCGCGACTTGGCGGCCCGCGGCAAGCCGTTTGCGGTGACGGATCTGCAGGCACTGCAAGCCTTCGCCGCCGAGCAAGGCTGTGCAGAGTTGCAGAGCTGGGATGTCGGTTACTACAGCGAGAAACTGCGCGAGCAGCGCTACAGCATTTCCCAGGAAGCCCTGCGCGCCTATTTCCCCATCGACAAAGTGCTCGGTGGGCTGTTCGCCATCGTGCAGAAGCTCTATGGCATCGACATCACCGAACTGCAGGGCTTCGATGCCTGGCACCCGGACGTGCGGCTGTTTCAAATCAGCGAAAACGGCGAGCCGGTCGGGCGCTTTTTCTTCGATCTATATGCCCGCGCCAACAAGCGCGGCGGCGCCTGGATGGATGGTGCGCGAGATCAGCGCCGCGGCGCCGATGGCACGCTGGTCAGCCCGGTGGCCAATTTGGTGTGCAACTTCACGCCGCCAGTCGTTACTGCGACGGTGGGCGATCGACCGGCGCTGCTGACCCACGATGAAGTCACGACCCTGTTCCACGAATTCGGTCATGGCCTACATCACCTGCTGACCCGCATCGAACACGCCGGCGCCTCGGGTATCACTGGCGTGGCCTGGGATGCGGTGGAGCTGCCCAGCCAATTTATGGAGAACTGGTGCTGGGAACCTGAAGGCCTGGCGCTGATGTCCGGCCACTTCGAAACCGGTGAGGCGCTGCCGCAGGACCTGTTGGACAAGATGCTGGCGGCGAAGAATTTTCATTCCGGCTTGATGATGGTGCGGCAGATCGAATTTTCGCTGTTCGACTTCGAAATGCATGCCACGCACGGTGACGGACGCAGCGTACTGGAGGTACTCGAAGGTATTCGTGCCGAGGTCTCAGTGCTGCGCCCGCCGGCCTACAACCGCTTCCCCAACAGCTTTGCGCATATCTTCGCCGGCGGTTATGCGGCCGGTTACTATAGCTACAAGTGGGCCGAAGTGCTGTCTGCCGATGCCTTCTCGCGGTTCGAGGAGGAAGGCGTGCTCAACCCCGACACTGGCCGGGCTTTTCGCGAGGCGATTTTGGCCCGCGGCGGCTCGCAGAAACCCATGGACTTGTTTGTCAATTTTCGTGGCCGCCTTCCGTCCATCGACGCCCTGCTGCGCCACCTCGGCTTGAGCCAGGAGGCAGCATGAGCGATATTCCCGTGACGGTTACCCAAAAACGCTTTATCGCCGGCGCCGTGTGCCCGGCCTGCAACGAACCGGACAAAATCCTGATGTGGAATGTGGACGGTGTGCCGCACCGTGAATGCGTGAGCTGCGGCTACGCCGACACCCTCAACGAGCAGGGCCAATCGGTGCCCAAGGAATTGCCGACGCGGGTCAATATCAGCGCGCTGACGCCCAAGGCGCAGGGCCCTAAGGTGCAGGCAGTGCAGTTTTTTCCCAATCCTAAGCTGAAGAAACCCGACGCTTAGCGGCTCAAGTGATCGCCCATCAAGGCAATGGCTCGTCCATTGCCTTTTTATTTGCTGGGTTGATTGGATGTTTTGTGATGTAGAGTGAGGCGTACTGATTCACGTCGATGCGCTATGGTGAAATAAGATGAAATCAGCACGTACAACGATCTCCATGCCTGCGGAACAACTTGAGCAATTGCAGGCGTTGGCCGACCGGCACGGCTTATCGCTAGCCTGGGTAATCCGTCAGGCGATCAACGAGTTCCTGCTTCGGGTCAATGCCCCTGCTGCCTTTGATCCCCTTGGGTCCAGGAAGGAAGACTGATGTATACCGCCCATCAGCGCGCCTATCTGGCGCATTGGTTATCGCTTGCCAGAGGCGCGGAGCATTCGCTCACGCAAACCATTGCCAGTGCCAAAGTAGACATGAACCCCCATCAAATTGATGCGGCCTTGTTTGCGCTGCGCTCGCCACTGTCTCAGGGTGTGTTATTAGCGGATGAAGTGGGTCTGGGCAAAACCATTGAAGCCAGTCTGGTGCTGGCGCAGAAGTGGGCGGAAAAACGGCGCAAGCTGTTATTGATTGTGCCAGCGACGTTGCGCAAGCAATGGAATCAAGAGCTGATCGACAAGTTCGCCTTGCCGTCGGTCATTCTGGAGGCGCAGCGCTTTAAACATGTCCAAAAGATCGGCAGTGCTAACCCCTTCGATAGCGAGGCCGCTTTCGGCCAACCGGCCATCCTGATTTGCTCCTACGAATTCGCCGCGCGCAAACAGCTTGAGCTGGGTCGGATCCCCTGGGATCTGGTGGTATTCGATGAAGCCCACAAACTGCGCAACATCTACAAGAGCGAGGGCGCCAAAACCGCCAAGGCGCTCGATGCTGCCTTGCAGGGCCGTCAGAAGATTTTGCTCTCCGCCACCCCGATGCAGAACAACCTGCTGGAGTTGTATGGGTTGGTGTCGATTATTGATCCGCATTTTTTCGGCGATCTTGAGTCCTTCAAGGCCCGCTACAGCAGAGCGAAGCTGCCGCCAGAGGAGCTGGCACACTTGCGCAAGCGACTGGAGCGTGTCTGTCAGCGCACCCTGCGCCGACAGGTCCAGGAAGAAGGCGGGATTAACTTTACCCGTCGTTATTCGCTGACTGAGCCTTATGACCCTGAGCCGGATGAGCTGCAGCTTTATCGGAGCGTCTCGAACTACTTGCAGGCTGACGATGTGCTGGCGATCAAGCCCGTTGCTCGGCATTTGGTGACCTTGGTCATTCGCAAGATCCTGGCGTCCTCCTCCCATGCGATTCAGGGCACCTTGCAGCGCATGATTGATCGCCTCGAAAGCAAGCGGTCGCTGGCCGATGCGCTGAGTGACTACGAGGAACTGGATGACCTGGCCGACGCCAGCGACGTGGAAGATGAGGACTTTATTGACCCGCTCGCCTTGCAGGGCGAGATCGACACGCTCAAGGGCTTTCTGCAACTGGCCAGCAGCATCAAACGCAATGCAAAGGGCGACGCGTTATTACGTGTACTGGATAAATCCTTTGCCATGACCGAGCGCCTGGGCGGTCAGCGCAAGGCGGTCATCTTCACCGAGTCGGTGCGCACCCAAGGCTGGTTGTTCGAGGTACTCAACACGGCTGGCTACCGTGATCGGGTCGTGCTGCTCAATGGCAGCAATACCGATGCAGATTCCCAGCAGACCTATAAGGACTGGATCGAGAAACACGCCGGATCTTCGCGGATTTCCGGCTCGAAAAGCGCTGATATGAAGGCCGCATTGGTCGAGCGTTTTCGCGATCAGGCCAGCATCATGATTTGCACCGAAGCCGGCGCTGAGGGCATTAACCTGCAGTTTTGCTCGCTGCTGATCAACTACGATCTGCCCTGGAATCCGCAGCGGGTGGAACAGCGCATCGGTCGTGTGCATCGCTACGGCCAGAAGCATGATGTGGTGGTGGTGAATTTTATCAACAACGCCAATGTGGCCGACCGTCGGGTGTTCGAACTGCTGAATCGTAAGTTCCAGCTATTCGAGGGGGTATTCGGAGCTTCGGATGAAATTCTCGGCGCCATCGAGTCGGGTGTGGATATCGAACGACGCATCCATGACATCTTCCAGAAATGCCGTAGCGATGTAGAGATCGAACAAGAGTTCGACCAGTTGCAGGCGCAATTGCAGGTTCAGATCGAAAGCCGCAATCAGGATGCCCGCCGCTCTCTGCTTGAGCACTTCGATGTCGACGTGGTCTCGCGCCTGAGTATGCGCCGCAAAAATACCCGTGCGGCCCTCAACGACTACCAGCAGCGCCTGCTCAAGCTGGCGTGTATGAGCCTGCCGCAGGCGCGCTTTGACGGCGAGCGTTTCGAGTTGGATGGTGAGTGGTATGACCCGGACTGGCAGCAGGCGGAAAAACACGACGCGCAATTTCTCCAGCCTAATGACGGCAAGGGTGCCGAGCTGATCAAACAGGCCAAGGCCGCATTGCCGGCCGCCAGTGATGCCGAGCTGTTGTTCCGCTACCAGTCTGCAGACAACGGCCAGTATTCCGACTTACAGGATTTGCGCGGCCACTGCGGCGAGCTGGTGCTGGAGAAGCTGATATTGAGTACGCCCAAGCAACAATATGAGCATCTGCTGCTAGCCGGCTGGAGCGACAGTGGCCAATCGTTGGATGAGCGCGCCTGCGAACGCTTGTTACAGCTTAAAGCGCAGGTACTGCCCGGCGAGCCGTTATTCCAGCATCAACCAGCCCTTCAGGCGCAACTCCAGACGCTGCGCGACATTCGGCTTGAGCAAGCCAACGCCAGAAACGAACAGTACTTCGACGAAGAGACCGGTAAGCTTGAAGGCTGGGCGGAGGACAAGCGCATCGGCCTGGATCTTCGCATCAAGCAGCTCGATCAGGACATCAAGGAGGCGCGTAAGGCCGTGCGCCAGCTGGAAACCCTGCAAGAAAAAATGCACGCCAAGAAGGCTCTGAAAAAGCGTGAACGCGAACGCGATAAGGTGATGCTCGACTTTCATCAAGAGAAGAAAAAAATCGAAGCCGAAGAAGACCGTCTGCTCGAAGAAATCGAGCAGAACCTGGAAATCAGCGTGCAGCATGAGCGCTTGTTCAGCCTGCGCTGGCGCTTGGAGGGCGCAACATGATCAACACCACGGAATTGGTGCGCGAGCTGATCTATCAGATACGCCTGGGTGAAGACTCCGCCTACGAGTTCAAAGGCCTCAGCCTCAAGGGCGATAAAGTCACAACACCCCACCGCGACAGCATTGCCGATGAACTGGCGGCTTTTGCCAATGGCAATGGCGGCACGCTGGTGCTGGGCGTCAACGACAAAACCCGTGCAGTCGAAGGCATCTCGCTGGCAGACCTCGGCACGGTGGAGCTTTGGCTGACCAATATCGCCAACGATGCCATTCATCCGCCGCTGGCGATTGAAACCCGGCTGGTGGAAATCCCCGATTATCAAGGCAATGCCAAGCCGCTGATCTGGGTGCGGGCTGCCAAGAGTTTGTTTGTCCACCGCAGCCCGCATGGCTACTTTCACCGCGTCGGCTCCAGTAAACGCGAGATGTCGCCGGAGCTACTGGCCCGGCTGTTTCAGCAGCGCAGCATGGCGCGGCTGATTCGCTTCGACGAGCAGTTGGTGCCGCAAGCCGACTGGGATGCCATTGATCCTCGGCTGAAAGCCCGCTTTCTGCGCGGCGAGCTGCCGCCAGCACTGCAGCTCAAGGCGCTGAAAAAGCTCTATCTGGTGCGCGAAGACGAAAATCAGCAGCCGCATCTGACCGTGACCGGTGTACTGCTGCTTACCCCGCGGCCGGCGGATTTTCTTTCCTCCGCTTACGTGCAGTGCGTGGCCTACTCCGGCAGCGAGCGCAACGCCGAATATCAATTGGATGCGCAAGATTGCGATGGCCCGGTGGACGAACAGGTTCAGCAGGTTTTCAACTTCGTTAAACGCAATATGCGCGTGGCCGCGGCCAAGCGGCCGGGCCGCATCGACATTCCGCAGTTCGACCTAGGGGCGGTGTACGAAGCCGTGGTCAACGCCGTGGCGCACCGTGATTACGCCATGTACGGCGCGAGAGTGCGCGTACATCTGTTTGCCGATCGCTTGGAAATCGGCACTCCAGGCGGGCTGCCCAACAGCCTGACGGTAGATAGCATGGACGCCAATAGCATCAGCCGTAACGAAACCTTGGTGAACCTGCTGAGCCGCTACTACCCCGCCGACCCCGTTAGCCAGCGGCAGAACATGATCGAGCGCCGTGGTGAAGGGGTACCCACCATTATCGCGGCCAGCGAACGGCTCTCGGGTCGTCGCCCACTCTACGAGCAGTTCGATCACACCGAATTGAAATTGACCCTCTACGCCGCCAGCCGTGAGCACAACGGCCTTCTGGCCTCTTTTGGCGACCCCTCCTGAATTCATAGGGAAAGGCAGCAACCCATGAGCAGTAAACAAAAACTCGAACTGACCTGGATCGGCAAAGAGCAGCGCCCGCGTCTTGAACCGCGCATTTTGATCGAGGACAAAAACCTTTCTTATCGCGCCGAAGCACCGACCCTGCGGCAACCCGATCTATTGGATGACCCGGCAGCCAAGCCCCGGCCCAGCAGCGATAACCTGGTGATTCAGGGCGACAACCTGCTGGCGCTCAAGGCACTGGAGGCGCAGTACGCCGGCAAGGTCAAGTGCGTATTTATCGATCCGCCTTACAACACCGGCAGCGCCTTTACCCACTATGACGATGGTCTTGAGCATTCGCTATGGTTGACGATGATGCGCGACCGCCTGGAGCTGATCCGCACCTTGTTGGCGGAGGATGGTTCATTGTGGATCACCATCGACGATAACGAAGCGCATTACCTAAAAGTGCTATGTGATGAGGTGTTTGGGCGACGAAATTTTGTAGCTAACGTGGTCTGGCAAAAAAAATACTCAAAACAGAACGATGCAAAGTGGTTGAGCGTGAGCCACGATCATGTGTTGTTGTACGCGAAACACAAAGATAACTGGAAGCCAAACGCAATTGAGCGGACAGAGGATCAACTAAAAGGTTATTCCAATAAAGATAGCGATCCACGTGGGTTGTGGCAATCCGTTGTCTACACATGCGCTAAGACTCGCGCCGAGCGTCCAAATTTATTTTACGGAATCAAACATCCGAAAACTGGGGAAATCGTTTTTCCGAGTGAAACGCGCGTCTGGGGTTATGACGAAAAACGGCATGCAGAGCATGTGCAAGAAGAACTGGTTTGGTGGGGAGCAAATCAAGAAAAAGATAAACCCCGACTGAAGTCATTCCTAAAGAAAGTCGGCACTGGTCTTGTTCCGGATACTTTATGGTTACGCGAAGACTCTGGTGACAACCAAGACGCTAAGCGAGAAATGTTAGGTTTGAATGCTCAGGACGTGTTTGCGACACCGAAACCAGAACGGCTGCTAGGAAAAATCTTACAAATAGCCACTGCCCCCGGCGACCTTATTCTCGACTCCTTCGCTGGCTCCGGCACCACCGGCGCCGTCGCCCATAAGATGGGCAGGCGCTGGATCATGGTCGAGTTGGGCGAGCACTGCAGCACTCATATAGTGCCGCGGCTGAAAAAGGTGATCGACGGCGAGGATCAAGGCGGTATTTCCAAAGCCGTCAATTGGCAAGGTGGCGGCGGTTTCCGCTATTTGCGCTTGGCGCCGTCGCTGCTGAAAAAAGACCAGTGGGATAACTGGGTTATTAACCCTGCCTACAACGCAGAGATGCTCGCCGAGGCCATGTGCAAACATATGGGCTTTAGTTATGCGCCCAGCCAAGCGCATTACTGGATGCACGGCTACAGCACGGAAACCGATTTTATCTATGTCACCACCGGCAGCCTCAGCCACGACCAATTGCGGGTGATCAGCGACGAGGTGGGCAATAGCCGCAGCCTGATGGTTTGTTGCAAGGCCTTTATGGCCAATACCGATATGTTTCCCAACCTGACGCTGAAGAAAATCCCCCGGGCGATTCTCGGCAAGTGCGAGTGGGATCGCGATGACTACAGCTTTAGTATCAATTTGCTACCTGATAAGCAGGAAGCAGACGAAGACGTTGAGCTGTAATCCGTGATCGATGACGAAAAACAGGCAGGGAATCCACACCGATGGCAGAGCAAGGCAATGGCACAAGAGTCGCTAATCAATTAACCGCGCGCATGTCGCTGCGCACTCCACAACGCGAGTCGCTGGAAATACTGATCAAGTTGCTGGATCAGTTGCAGTTGAGCAAAGATCCAGACTTGCAGCACTGGCTGACGGTGATCCGTCAGCAGCGCCCGAGCATGCATGCCTTTGAGCGTGACTTCCCGTCACTGTGCTTTGCCCTGGCTACCGGCGTAGGCAAGACCCGCCTGATGGGCGCGATGATCGCCTGGCTCTATATCACCGGCCGCAGCCGGCATTTTTTGGTGCTAGCACCGAATCTGACTATTTATCAGAAACTGAAGCAGGATTTCACCCTAGGCCATCCCAAGTATGTATTCGCCGGTATTCTGGAAATGGCCCAGACGCCACCGGTCATAGTGACCGGTGAAGACTATGAAGATGGCCGCGGGGTGCGCCTGGACTATGCAGTGCCGGAATCGCTGACCATGCAGGGCGACTTGCTGTCTGTCGAAGGCGCTTTGCATATCAACATCTTCAACATCGCCAAGATCAATGCGCGTGACAACAAACAGGGCGCGGCTAAGTCCAGCACGGCCAAGGTCCGGCGTTTGCAAGAATATATCGGTGAGTCCTACTTCGACTACTTGGCTGCCCTGCCCGACTTGGTAGTGCTGATGGATGAGGCGCATCGCTATTACGCCAGCGCGGGCGCCAAGGCGATTAACGATCTCAAGCCAGTGTTGGGTATTGAGCTGACGGCTACGCCAAAAACCGTGGGCGCCAAGCCGCGACCCTTCGCCAACATCGTTTACCATTACCCCTTGTCCAGCGCGCTGAACGATGGCTATGTGAAAATTCCTGCAGTGGCCACCCGCAAAGATTTTCGCGCTGATCAGTACAGCGCCGACGAGCTGGAGAAAATCAAACTGGAAGACGGCATTCACCATCATGAGTACGTCAAGGTGGAGCTGGAGACCTACGCTCGCAGCCATGCGGTAAAAGCCGTCAAACCCTTTATGTTGGTGGTTGCGCAGGACACCAGCCACGCCAGCGCGATCAAGGCGTATATCGAGTCGTGCGATTTTTTTGCCGGACGCTACCAGGGTCGGGTTATCGAAGTGCACTCCAAGCTGTCCGGTGAGGAATCGGATGAGTCGATGCAGCGCCTGCTGGCGGTGGAACATGATGAAGCGACCGAGGTGGTGATTCATGTCAACAAGCTAAAGGAAGGCTGGGACGTGACCAACCTCTACACCATAGTGCCGTTACGCGCCTCCGCCTCGGAAATTCTTACCGAGCAAACCATTGGCCGTGGCTTACGCCTGCCCTACGGAAAGCGTACAGGTGTAGACGCAGTGGATCGCCTATGCATCATTGCCCATGACCGTTTTCAGGAGATCATTGATCGCTCCAAGGACGAGCAGTCGATTATTCGAGAGACTGTGTATATAGGCGCCGGCGACGATGTACAAATTCCTGACCGCAAGCCGCAAATCATTACATCGCCCTCTTGCGCAGAAATATTTGCTACCGGTAAAAGCGCGACCCAAGACGAGCGCCTACTGGTAGCTGACAACACGGGTACTTATGGGGTTGAGCCTTTTACCAAACTGCAGACGCAGGTTGCCGAAGTCGCGTTTAAAGCGGTGCAGGAAATGTCGGGTAGGCTCGCCTCTAGCCAAGAATTAGGTAGTGCCGAGGTGCAGCAACAATTGGTGCGGCGTGTGCAACAGGTCATGCGTGAGCAACCGCCTGTACAGACGCAACTGGAAGGCCTGGAAAGCGCTAGGACCATTCTCGTTGAAGACGTGATGCAGATGGTGCGCAGCGTCACCGACAAGGTCATGGAGTTGACCATTGATGTGCCTCAGATAACCGTACTCCCAACACGCGAGGTCAATTACGGCTTTGATGATTTCGACTTGCAGCAATTGGGCAAAATAAACTTCCAGCCGGTAAGTCAGGAAGTGCTGTTGCAGCATTTGGAGAATGATCAGCGCGCCAGTATCCAGTGGGGTCAGCAGGACTCGCGGGAAGCTCGCCTGGAAGACTATATCGTCCGTCATCTGGTGGGTCAGGATGCCATTGACTATGACGAACACGCAGGCTTGCTGTACCGGCTTGCTGCGCAAGTTGTCGAGCATTTGCGCGGCTATCTCCGGGATGACGATCAGGTGGAAAACGTCCTTCTGTACTGGCAAAAACAGCTTGGCGATTTTATTTGGGCGCAGATGCAAGAACACCGCTGGATCACTCCGACCGATTACGTTGGCAAGGTGATTCAGGGCTTTGACATCCTGAAGCCGGCCACCTTTACTTTGGCCGCGGGCGAGCAACCGCGACATTTCCGCAGTCCGGTTAGTGATAAACGAGCTGTACGGCAGATGGTGTTTAGCGGTTTCAAGCGCTGTTGTTATCCCTATCAGAAGTTTGATTCGGTGGACGGGGAATGGCGCTTGGCACAGCTGCTGGAAGACGATGACGAGGTGCTCAAATGGATGAAACCAGCAGCGGGGCAGTTTCGGATCGAATACAAAAACGGTCAAAACTACGAGCCAGATTTCGTGGTGGAAACCAAAACTTGCTATTTGATTGTTGAGCCCAAGCGTGCCGATCAGGTTGCTATCGAAGACGTACAGGCAAAAATGCGTGCAGCGGTGCGCTGGTGTGGTTATGCCAATCAGCACGCACAGAGTGCTGACGCCAAGCCTTGGTTCTATTTGCTGGTGCCTGATGACAAAATTGTTCTCGGGCTCAGTCTGGCAAGACTCAAGGCGGAATTTGGACAAGAGGGTTAAGGCCGAGACTTGTCTTCTTGAAATGGAGCGCTATCCCCGTGGCATCCATGCTCCACAGGTCCACGCGCCAAAGCCGTAGCTGGCAGAACCATGGCTTTCCACCTACCCAGTGGCTCCCCGCCCTGGGTGGCGGCCACGCGGCCATTCGATCAGGCCTTCATCCGCAAACTGAATTGTGTGGTGGCGTTGCCAGATTGCAGTCGCTGTCTATACTCGATTTAACAGCTTTGCCTGATTGATCGAACTGTGTCGGTGCCCAGTAAGGTGCTGCACGGCAAGGTTGAATCCGTCGAGGTTTGCAGCTTCTGGCTCTCTGAGCCGCCCATATGGCCTGCAAATTCTCCAAAGCCAGCAAGACCAGATCCCGCAAAACTATAAGAACGACAAGAACTATTTAGGGGGGCGCCATGATGCGACATCCACGAGTCTGGACGGGTTTGCTGCTGTGGCTGGTAGCCAGTCAGGTTTACGCCGACTGGACGGTGAACATGAGGCCGGGCGCTACAGCCGTCAGCCATGCCGTCTTCGATCTGCATATGACTATTTTCTGGATTTGCGTGGTCATCGGGGTTGGGGTGTTCAGCGCCATGTTCTGGTCGATGTTCAGGCATCGCCGCTCCAAAGGGCACAAGGCCGCGCTTTTTCACGAAAGCACCCTAGTGGAAACCATGTGGACCATCGTGCCCCTGCTGATCCTCATCGGCATTGCGGTGCCGGCCACCAAGACCTTGATCGATATCTACGACAGCAGCGAGTCGGGCCTGGACATCCAGGTCACCGGCTATCAATGGAAATGGCATTACAAATACCTGGGCCAAGATGTCGAGTTTTTCAGCAACCTGACGACCCCCGCCGCTCAAATCCACAACCAAGCCACCAAAGGTGAGCATTACCTACTGGAGGTGGATGAGCCGCTGGTGGTGCCGGTGGGCACCAAGGTGCGTTTTCTGATCACTTCGGCGGACGTGATCCATTCCTGGTGGGTGCCGGCGCTGGCGGTGAAAAAAGACGCCATCCCCGGTTACGTCAATGAGTCCTGGACGCGCATCGAAGAGCCGGGGCTGTTTCGCGGTCAGTGCGCCGAGCTGTGCGGCAAGGACCACGGCTTTATGCCGATCGTCGTTGAGGCCAAATCCAAGGCCGACTTCGCCGCCTGGCTGACCGATCGCCAGCAAGCCGCCGCGGCCGAGAAGGAGCTGACCAGCAAGGAGTGGACCATGGAAGAGCTGCTGGCCCGAGGCGAGAAGGCCTACAACAAGACTTGCGCGGCCTGCCACCAAGTCACGGGCGCCGGTCTGCCACCTATGTTCCCTGCGCTCAACGGCTCGGCTATCGCTACCGGTCCGGTCGCAGGCCATATCGGCATTGTGTTCAATGGCAAGCCGGGCACCGCCATGGCGGCGTTCGGCAAGCAGCTCTCGGAAGTCGACCTCGCGGCGATCATCACCTACGAACGCAATGCCTGGGGTAACAAGCTCGGTGAGATGGTCACCCCGCAAGACATCCTCGCGTTCAAACAGGTTCAGGAGTAAGGACATGAGTGCAGTGATCGATGTTGCTCACAAAGGCTCTGGCCATGCAGACCATGCCCACGGTCCGGCCAAGGGTCCAATGCGTTGGGTACTGACCACCAACCACAAAGACATCGGCACCATGTACTTGTGGTTCAGTTTTGCCATGTTTCTGCTGGGCGGCAGCTTCGCCATGGTGATTCGCGCTGAACTGTTCCAGCCGGGCCTGCAAATCGTCCAGCCAGAATTCTTCAACCAGATGACCACCATGCATGGCCTGATCATGGTGTTTGGCGCGGTGATGCCGGCATTTGTCGGGTTGGCCAACTGGATGATTCCGTTGATGATCGGCGCGCCGGACATGGCCTTGCCGCGCATGAACAACTTCAGCTTCTGGCTGTTGCCGGCGGCGTTTCTGCTGCTGGTCAGCACGCTATTCACTGAAGGCGGCGGGCCGAACTTTGGCTGGACGTTCTACGCGCCGCTGTCGACCACTTACGCGCCGGAAAGCGTGACCTACTTCATCTTCGCCATTCACCTGATGGGCATTAGTTCGATCATGGGCGCGATCAACGTGATCGCCACCATTCTCAACCTGCGCGCGCCGGGCATGACCTTGATGAAGATGCCGCTGTTCGTCTGGACCTGGCTGATCACCGCATTCTTGCTGATTGCGGTGATGCCGGTGCTTGCCGGTTGCGTGACCATGATGCTGATGGATATTCACTTCGGCACCAGCTTCTTCAGTGCCGCCGGTGGCGGCGACCCGGTGTTGTTCCAGCATGTGTTCTGGTTCTTCGGCCACCCCGAGGTGTACATCATGATTCTGCCCGCGTTCGGCGTGGTCAGCTCGATCATCCCAGCCTTTGCGCGCAAGCCACTGTTCGGCTACACCTCCATGGTTTACGCGACCGCGTCCATCGCCTTTCTGTCCTTTCTGGTCTGGGCCCACCATATGTTCACCGTCGGCGTGCCGCTGGTGGGCGAGCTGTTCTTTATGTACGCCACCTTGTTGATTGCCGTGCCCACCGGGGTCAAGGTGTTCAACTGGGTGTCGACCATGTGGCGCGGCTCCATGACCTTTGAAACGCCGATGCTGTTCGCCGTGGCCTTCGTCATCCTGTTCACCATTGGCGGGTTTTCCGGGCTGATGTTGGCCATCGCTCCGGCTGACTTTCAGTACCACGACACCTACTTTGTGGTGGCGCATTTTCACTATGTGCTGGTGCCCGGCGCGATCTTCGGCATCTTCGCCTCGGCCTATTATTGGCTGCCCAAGTGGACCGGGCATATGTATGACGAAACCCTCGGCAAACTGCATTTTTGGTTGTCTTTTATCGGCATGAATATGGCCTTCTTCCCCATGCACTTTGTCGGGCTGGCCGGCATGCCGCGGCGTATTCCCGACTACAACCTGCAATTCGCCAACTTCAATATGATTTCCTCGATCGGGGCCTTTATGTTCGGTGCGACCCAGATCTTCTTCCTGTTTATCGTCATCAAGTGCATCCGCGGCGGCAAGCCGGCCGGGGACAAGCCCTGGGACGGCGCTGAAGGTTTGGAATGGACAGTGCCTTCGCCAGCGCCCTATCACACCTTCACGACCCCACCGGAGGTGCCGTGATGAACCTGTGCGCAAGCCGGACTGGGTCGGTAGATTCTGTTGATGGGCTCAAGCGCAGCGTCGCCCGGCCCAGCCTGCGAGCCGGCCATGAGTAACGCACCCGCTACCCGCCGCCTGGTCGGCCGCCTGCTGCTGCTGGTGGTGCTGATGTTCGGTTTCGGTTTCGCCCTGGTGCCGATCTACGACCTGATGTGCCGAGCCTTCGACATCAACGGCAAGATCGTGATGCAGGTTTATCAGGGACAACAGGTCGTGGATGAAAATCGAGAGGTGCATGTGCAATTTCTGGCCACCAATACTGCCGATATGGTCTGGGAATTCGCTCCCAAGGCCGACCAGTTGACGGTGCATCCGGGAGCCAGTAACCAGATGCTGTTTGTCGCCTACAACCCCACGAACCGGCCGATGACCGCTCAGGCCATTCCCAGCGTGGCGCCGTCCCAAGCCGCCGCTTACCTGCACAAAACCGAATGCTTCTGCTTTACCCAGCAGGTCCTGCAGCCCGGTGAGCGTATCGAAATGCCGGTGCGCTTTATCATCGATCGCGACTTACCGGCGGATGTGCACCAGCTGACACTCTCTTACACCTTGTTCGATGTGACGGCGCGCCACCCGCCCGTTCCCGTCGCCGGCCGCTAAGGAGAATCACCATGGCAAGCCACGAGCAATACTACGTTCCGGCCCAGAGCAAGTGGCCCATCATTGCCAGTCTCGGCTTGTTGACCACCGTCTACGGTCTCGGCACTTGGTTCAACGATCTAAAGGCCGAACGCGCTGACTCCCATGGCCCGCTGATCTTGCTGGTGGGTGCGCTGCTGGTGGTTTATATGCTGTTCGGCTGGTTTGCCACGGTGATCAAGGAAAGCCGTTCGGGCCTGTACAGCGCGCAAATGGATCGCTCATTTCGCTGGGGCATGAGCTGGTTTATTTTCTCCGAAGTCATGTTCTTTGCGGCCTTCTTCGGGGTGCTGTTCTACGTTCGCTACTGGGCCGTCCCCTGGTTGGGTGGCGAGGGGGCTAAGGGCGTTAGCAATATGCTCTGGCCGGCCTTCGAAAACACCTGGCCGCTGCTGAATAATCCAGACCCCAAGTTATTTCCGGCGCCCAGCGGGGTCATCGATCCGTGGAAACTGCCACTGATCAATACCATTTTGTTGGTGTCTTCCAGCTTTACTCTGACCTTCGCCCACCATGCCTTGCGCAAGGCCAAGCGTACGCCCTTGAAGCTCTGGCTGGGCTTGACCGTGTTGCTAGGGTTGGGTTTTTTGGTGCTGCAGATCGAGGAATATATCCACGCTTACCAGGAGCTCGGTTTGACGCTGGGTTCGGGTATCTATGGCGCGACCTTCTTTATGCTCACTGGTTTTCACGGCGCCCATGTGACCTTCGGCGTGATCATGCTTTCGGTCATGCTGATGCGGATTTTGCGCGGGCACTTCCAGCCCGATCAGCATTTTGGCTTCGAGGCGGCCAGCTGGTATTGGCACTTCGTCGATGTGGTCTGGATCTGCTTGTTTGTCTTTGTGTATGTGCTGTAAGACGGCAGCGCACGGGCGGCTTGCCTGGTTGCCAACGTTTGCCAGGGGTGCCAGGGGAACCTAATCTGCCAAGGCTGACGACGTTATTCAGCGGCCATATTCAGCGGCCATGCATAACCGGTTACCAAGGGACGTGGGATACCAGTTGGCCGCTGTAAAAGCCCCAGGCAATCAGTGCCACGGTTAGGGCGGCCAGCGTAGCCCGAACGGTCAACGAATTAACCACCCGGGACGTGCGCCCCTGGTCCTTGACCAGAAAGAACAGCCCGCTGAACAGGCTGATCAGGGTGGCCATCAGTAGCAAAAAAATCGCTGCCTTGAGCATGCGCAACTCCGGGGAGTGAGTATGCAGTGCAGTATAGCCAGCCTCAGAGTGATGGATCGAGGTGCTCGGTGAGGGGCTTTTTTCCGGGATGGCTGCCTACCTTGGTGGTGCTGGCGCTGTTGCCGGTGCTGATCGGCCTGGGGGTTTGGCAGCTATCGCGCGCCGACGAAAAAACCGCGCTGCTGGCCCGCTATGAAGCGCGGCGTTCGGAAGCTGCGCTGGAAAGCCCGGCGGCGTTGCTCGATCCATCGGCTAACCGCGACTTGGCGTATCGGCGAGTCCATTTGCGCGGGCGCTTCGATGCCCGCCATAGTCTGCTGCTGGACAACAGTGTCCGTGCCGGACAGGCCGGCGTCGAAGTGCTACAGCCCTTCCATGATCAGGCCAGCGACCTCTGGCTGCTGGTCAACCGCGGCTGGCTGCCCTGGCCGGATCGGCGCACGCCGGTGACCGTCCACACCCCGGATGGCGACGTGAGCCTGAATGCCTGGGTCTATGTGCCGCTGGGCCGCACTTTTCAACTGCAAGCGGACCCACCGAGCAGCCGTTGGCCGCGACTGGTCACCCGCATCCAACCCGAACTGCTGTGGCGCGAACTGGGGCGCGCCGGATTGGGTTATGAGCTACGGTTGGAGCCTGGTCCTGGCAGTTTTAAAGTCGACTGGCCGGTGGTGGTCATGGCACCAGAAAAGCACCTGGGTTATGCCGTGCAATGGTTCGCCCTGGCGGGTGCTCTGCTCGGTTTGTTTATCTACCTTGGCTGGCGTACACGCATGGAAAAAAACCTGGAAATGTCTGTGAAAAATCCTGCAGGAGAGCGTTTATGAGCACCGCCTTGACCCAGCAAAAAACCGCCTCCGCGGGCCGTCGTGGGCGCTGGCAGCTGATTCTGATCCTGCTGGTGGTGATCGGCCCGATGCTGCTGGCCACCGCCATGTACCAGTGGCGTTTCTGGGTGCCGGACAGCCGCAGTTACCATGGCGAGCTGCTCGGCAATGGCTTGAGTCGAGCCGATTTGGGCGTGCAGGGCGCCGTAGAAACCCGCTGGCAACTGCTGGTCACGGCGCCGCAGGACTGCGCCGCCGACTGCCAGCAATTGGTATATCTGGCGCGTCAGCTGCAGATCGGCCTGAACCGTGACGCGGCGCGGGCCAGCCATGCCTTGGCGGTGGCCCAGCCGCTGCTGCCGGCCTATGACCAGCAATTGCAGCGTGAATACCCGCAACTGGGTCGCTACCGTCTGGACCGCAATGCCTATGGTAAGACCGCCGGGAATGTCGCGGTGCCGCAGCTGTGGATCGTCGATCCGCACGGCAATCTGGTGCTGCGCTACGACGCCACGGTTAAGGGCAAGGCCGTACTCAATGACTTGCGCCATCTGCTTAAACTGTCGCAGATTGGTTAAAGACAAAGGAGCTGAGCATGCGCAAACCCGGTTTTCGACTGGCTCTGCTGGCCACCATATTGGCGGCGTTGGTGGTGATGCTGGGCGCCTACACCCGGCTGACCCATGCCGGCCTCGGCTGCCCGGACTGGCCGGGTTGCTATGGTTTTATCGGCGTGCCCAATACTGAGGTGCAACTGGCCCACGCCGAACGGCATTACCCGCAGGCGCCGGTGCAGGCGCAAAAGGGCTGGAATGAAATGGTCCACCGCTATTTTGCGGGTGCGCTCGGACTACTTATTTTGCTGATAGCGCAGCAGGCCTGGCGCCGCCGTAATCAGCCCGAGCAGCCGCTGAAACTGCCGCTACTGCTGCTCGCGGTGGTAGTGGCGCAAGCAGCGTTCGGCATGTGGACGGTGACCCTGAAACTCTGGCCGCAGATCGTTACCGGTCATCTGCTCGGGGGATTTGCCACGCTTAGCCTGTTGTTTCTGCTGAGCCTGCGTTTGTCCGGCGCGGCGCCCAGCGTGCCAGCCGCGGGGGGCCGGCTGCGCAGCGTGGCTGCGTTCGGCTTGGCCCTGGTGATCGGCCAGATCACCCTGGGCGGTTGGGTAAGCGCCAACTATGCGGCGTTGGCCTGCATCGATCTGCCAACCTGTCATGGCCAGTGGTGGCCGCACATGGACTTTGCCAATGGCTTTTACCTGAGCCAGCAGATCGGACCCAATTACCTCGGCGGCCAATTGGACAGCGACGCGCGTACCGCCATTCATATGACTCACCGGCTGGGCGCCGTGGCGGTCAGCTTGGTGTTACTGACGCTGGCCTGGCAGTTGCGCGCCGCCGCGTTGGGCCGGCTTGCGACGCTGCTGCTGTTAGCTCTGGGTCTGCAGGTCGGTCTGGGCCTGAGCAATGTGTTGCTGCACCTGCCCTTGGCGATCGCGCTGGCGCATAACGCCGGCGGTGCCGCGCTGCTGCTGGTCATGCTGCTGATTAATTACCGGCTCTGGCCGCACCGCGCTAAGGTTGCAGTGACAACCATCCAGGCCCGCGAACACGCACCACGCACTCGAAACCACGCACTATAAAAATAAATAATGAAGGAGAGACGCCATGGCTACTCTACTCAGCACCGCACAGCCGCAAGCCCTTTGGCGCGACTATCTGGAACTGACCAAGCCCAAGGTGGTGGTGCTGATGCTGATCACCTCCCTGGTTGGCATGTACCTGGCCACCCGCGCCGGCGTGCCGTGGACCGTGCTGATCTTTGGCAACCTGGGTATTGCCTGCTGTGCCGGTGCGGCGGCGGCGGTCAACCATGTGGTGGACCGGCGAATCGATGCGCAGATGGCGCGCACCCACAAACGGCCGCTGGCCGAGGGCCGGGTGTCGCCGCTGGCGGCCCTGACCTTCGCGATGCTGCTGGCCATTGCCGGGCTGGCGCTGCTGTTGACCTTCACCAACCCGCTGACCGCCTGGCTGACCCTGGCTTCGCTACTGGGTTATGCGGTGCTTTATACCGGGTTTCTCAAGCGCGCCACACCGCAGAATATCGTCATCGGCGGGCTGGCCGGCGCCGCGCCGCCACTGCTCGGCTGGGTGGCGGTAACTGGTCACATCAGCGCCGAACCGCTGCTGCTGGTGCTGATTATCTTCGCCTGGACCCCGCCGCATTTCTGGGCCCTGGCCATCCATCGCAAGGCCGAATACGCCAAGGTGAATATCCCCATGCTGCCGGTGACCCACGGCGAGCACTACACCAAGGTGCATATCCTGCTGTACACCTGCATTCTGCTGGCCGTCAGCCTGATGCCCTATGTGATTCACATGAGCGGCCTGCTGTATCTGGTGTGCGCCCTGGGCTTGGGCGCGCGCTTTTTGCGCTGGGCCTGGGTGCTATACCGCGACAGCCAGCCGCACGCGGCCATCAACACCTTCAAGTACAGTATTTGGTACTTGTTTCTGTTGTTTATTGCCCTATTGCTGGACCATTACCTGCTATTCAACTTCGTGACGTGACTCGTGAAGCTGACCCTTTAAATCGAACCCCTGAAGTGGCGAACTCATGACCCGAACCCATACCACCGTTTTTGTGCTGCTGGGCATCGTTGCCCTGGTGCTGGGCCTGACCGTGAACAAAGTCGTCAATGACCAGCGTCAGGACGATCCCCGCGCCCTGCTCGATGCGGGCATCCTGCTGCTGCCGCAAAGCCGCGTCCTGCCCGACCTGAGCCTGACCAATCAGGATGGCCAGGCGGTGGCGGTGAACCAGCTCAAAGACACCTGGAGCCTGCTGTTTTTCGGCTATACCTCCTGCCCGGATGTGTGCCCGACCACCCTCGCCCAGCTGCGCCAGTTGAAAACCCAACTGCCGGCGCCGACCCAGGCCAACCTGCAGCTGATTATGGTCAGCGTCGATCCGCACCGCGACACGCCAGAGCTGCTCAAGCAGTACCTGAGTTATTTCGACGCCGGCTTTATCGGGCTGACCGGCCCGGAAGCGACCCTGCAGCAGCTGGCCAACGGGGTGAGTATTCCCTACATTCCGGCCGATACCAGCAAAGAAAACTACACGGTCGATCACAGTGCCAACCTGGTGCTGATCGGCCCGGACGGCACCCAGCGCGGCTTTATCCGCGCGCCCTTCAATACCGAAAAACTCGCCGCACAGCTGCCAGGCCTGCTCCAACCGGAGACGTGATCGGCTGGCGTCGAGCGCCGCAAAACGCCTGCTAATCTCCGGCAACTCACCGCCTGACCGAGTAGCAAGGCGCTGGGTTTGGCCAGCACAGGTTTCTATCCGGCACGGTCGCTGTCGCCGATCCACTGGACACCTGTAGCTGAGCTGGGCGACAACCTAGCAATGCCCTGCTTGGGGCCTACTGGGCGAATAGCTGGTCGATATCCTTGAAAGCCTTGAACTCCAGTGCGTTACCGCAGGGGTCGAGGAGGAACAAGGTGGCTTGCTCCCCGGGCTGGCCCGCAAAGCGGACATACGGCTCGATCACAAAGACCGTATCGCGCGCCTGCAGGTGTTCGGCCAGCGCCTGCCAATCTTCCCAAGCGAGCACCACGCCGAAATGCGGCACCGGCACATCGTGGCCATCCACCGAGTTGCGGTGGGCGGCTTGCTGATAGTCCATCTGCGGTGCCTGGTGGATCACCAGTTGATGACCGAAAAAGTCGAAATCGACCCACTGCTCGCTGCTGCGGCCTTCGCCGCAGGCCAAGACCTCACTGTAGAAATGCCGGGCAGCGGCCAAGTCATAGACCGGGATGGCCAGATGGAAAGGAGATAGCGCCATAACGAGGTTCCTTACGTTGAGAGGGAGGGCAAAATTTTAGCAGATTAGGGCACCTCTTCAGCGCGATTCTAGCCGTTGTGGCGCGCCGTCACGGGTGTCTGTAAGGACGGCCTGGATGGCGCCGGTTACGCGGACCGAAAGCCTCCTCGCAGATCACTTCAGGCCATTGGCACACAGCAAAAAGCCCGCTAAGCGGGCTTCTGGTTTTATAGCGAGGACACTCGGTTTAGAACGCCGGTACGACCGCGCCCTGGTATTTCTCCAGGATAAAGGCCTTCACTTCGGGGCTGTTCAGGGCCTTGGCGAGTTTCTGCATGGCGGGGCTGTCTTTGTTGTCGGCGCGGGCCACCAGAATATTCACGTAGGGCGAGTCGCTGCCTTCGATGATCAGCGCATCTTTGGTCGGTTTCAGGCCGGCTTCCAGGGCGTAGTTGGTGTTGATCAGCGCCAGGTCGACTTGATTCAACACGCGCGGCAGGGTGGCGGCTTCCAGTTCACGAATCGTGATCGACTTAGGGTTGCTGACGATATCCCGGGGCGTGGCGAGAATCCCACTGCCGTCCTTGAGGGTGATCACGCCGGCCTTTTGCAGCAGCAGCAGCGCGCGGCCGCCGTTGGTGGCATCGTTGGGGATCACTACATTGGCGCCTTCAGGCAGTTCGGCCAGGCTCTTGAGGGTGCTCGAATAGGCGCCGAAGGGTTCCACATGCACGCCGGCCACGCTGACCAAGTCGGTGCCCTTGGCCTTGTTGAACTCGTCGAGATACGGTTGGTGCTGGAAGAAGTTAGCGTCCAGGTTTTTCTCGGCAACCTGCACATTCGGCTGCACGTAATCGGTAAAGACCTTGATCTGCAGCGTCACGCCGTCGGCGGCCAGGGCCGGCTTGATAAATTCGAGGATCTCGGCATGCGGCACGGCGGTCGCGGCGATGCTCAGGGTCTCGGTTGCCGGGGCGGCCAACGCAGTGGCTGCTGTTGAAAATGCCGTTATGGCCGTCACGGCGACCAGCAGCTTTTTCATTTTTGCAAAGCGGCTCAGACTGTTCAGATAGCGCATGGAACGACTCCTTCTGGGATGGCGATGGCGCCGCGCCGGGCGGCTAGGGTTGTTCAGGTTTTAACGATAAGGCTTAAAAGTAGCGGCGTGGATTGGTTTATTTGCGGGAAAAATGCACCACCAGCTTGTCGCCGACGCTTTGCAGAATCTGCACCAAAATCAGCAGCAACACCACGGTGACCAGCATCACATCGGTCTGGAAGCGCTGATAACCGAAGCGAATCGCCAGGTCGCCCAGGCCGCCGGCGCCGACTACGCCGGCCATGGCCGTGTAGGACACCAAGGTGATGGCGGTGACGGTACCGGCGGCGAAGATGCCCGGGCGCGCCTCCGGCAACAGCGCATGAAAAATAATCTGCCGGATGCTCGCGCCCATGGCCTGGGTCGCCTCGATAATGCCGCGATCCACCTCGCGCAGCGCAGTTTCCACCAGTCGGGCGAAGAACGGCGTGGCCCCGACCACCAGCGGCGGAATCGCCCCGGCCACGCCTAGCGAAGTGCCGGTCAGTAGCACGGTGAAGGGAATCATCACGATCAGCAGGATGATAAACGGCAGCGAGCGCAGCACATTGACCACCAGGGACAGCAGCGCATACAACCCGCGGCGTTCGAACAACTGGCGCGGCCCGGTGAAAAACAGCAACACGCCCAGCGGCAGGCCTAGCAGCACGGTAAAAAACAGCGAGCCGCCGAGCATCAGCAGGGTGTCGAGGGTCGCTCGCCAGATTTCATAGCCGTCCACATTGTCAAAAAAGCCCAGTAGACCCTGAAGAATATCCATCAACGCAGCACCTCTACATGTACATCGCCGGCGTCAAAGCGCGCCAGGGCCGCGGCAAAATCGCCACCGGTCAGAGCCAGGGTCAACTGGCCGTAGGGGGTGTCTTTTATATGGTCGATGCGCCCGGCGAGAATGCTGTAATCCACCCCGGTTTCGCGCGCCACCCGGCCCAGCAGCGGCGCATAGGTGGCCTGGCCCTGAAAGGTCAGGCGCAGAATCCGCCCCGGCACATGGGCGAAATCATCCCGCTGTTCGCTCTCGTCGATCTGCTCGGCATCCTGCACGAAGCCCTTGGTGGTCGGGTGTTGCGGGTGCAGGAACACCTCGGTCACCGGGCCGTGTTCGACGATGGCGCCGCCGTCCATGACCGCTACCCGGTCGCAGACCCGGCGGATCACGTCCATCTCATGGGTGATCAGCACGATGGTCAGGTTCAGCTCGCGGTTGATCTCGGCCAGCAGCTGCAGCACCTGCACGGTGGTTTGCGGGTCGAGGGCGCTGGTGGCCTCATCGCACAGCAGGATTTTCGGCTTGGTGGCCAGGGCGCGGGCAATCCCGACGCGCTGTTTCTGCCCGCCGGAAAGTTGCGCCGGGTAACGCTGGGCATGTTCGCTCAGGCCCACCCGCTCAAGCAGCTCGCTGACCCGCTGCTGAATCTGCTTGCCCGAGAGTTCGCCGGCCAGCTTCAGCGGCAAGGCCACGTTGTCGGCCACGGTCTTGGAGGCGAGCAGGTTGAAATGCTGAAAAATCATCCCGACCTGTCGGCGAAAACCCAGCAGGCCCGCCGCGTCCAGGGCGGTGACTTCTATGCCATCGACCAGAATCCGCCCGCCGCTGCACGGCTCGAGCCGATTGATCAGGCGCAGCAGGGTGCTCTTGCCGGCGCCCGAATGGCCGATCAGGCCGAATATCTGGCCGGGCTCGATGCGCAGATTGGTGGGTTGCAGAGCAGGAATATCCTGCCCTGCAACCCGGTAATTTTTGTAGACGCTTTGAAACTCGATCACGAAGCGAACCTTTGTGGGGCGCGATTTTAATTTTAAAAAAGGCCGGTGGGCCGGGCGCGCATTTTAGCCTGGCAATTTAGGTGCACTTAGCACTTATTTGAAAATTTGAAAGATCGATCAGTAATAACGATAGCGAATTGACCGCCGCGGGCCAGGTGCCATTGCGCTTATGGACTCAGTGCGCAGCAAAAAAACGGAACGGCTGGGTCGAACGCCAGTCATTAATCAAGTAACCGAGAAGGCCCCCTGAACAGTGCAAAACAAGGAGTTTGTAGCTATGGCCCAGAAAAAAAATCCCGAGCAGCCGAGCCAGCTGGCGGGCAGCGATACCCTGGATCGCCAGAACCACACTGCCAAGCTCGACAGCCTGGAGAGCTTTCGCTCGGATGCCACCGGGCAGGCCCTGACCACTAATCAGGGGGTAAAAATCGCCGACAACCAGAACAGCCTGAAGGCCGGGGAGCGCGGCCCTTCGCTGCTCGAAGATTTCATCATGCGCGAGAAAATCACGCATTTTGACCACGAGCGAATTCCCGAACGCATTGTCCATGCCCGCGGCGCGGGGGCCCATGGGGTTTTTCAGGCTTACGAATGTTACAGCCAGTTGACCAAGGCCAATTTTTTGCAGGACCCCTGCCAGGAAACCCCGGTGTTCGTGCGCTTTTCCACCGTTCAGGGCCCGCGTGGCTCGGCCGATACCGTGCGCGATGTGCGCGGTTTCGCGGTGAAGTTCTACACCCAAGAGGGCAATTTCGACCTGGTGGGCAACAACATGCCGGTGTTCTTTATTCAGGACGCGATCAAGTTTCCAGATTTCGTGCATGCGGTCAAACCCGAGCCACACAACGAAATACCCACCGGCGGCTCGGCCCACGACACCTTTTGGGATTTCGTCTCGTTGGTGCCGGAAAGTGCCCATATGGTGCTCTGGACCATGTCTGATCGGGCGCTGCCACGCAGTTTTCGGGCCATGGAAGGCTTTGGCGTGCACACCTTTCGGTTGATCAACGCCGAGGGCACGGCACGCTTCGTCAAGTTTCACTGGAAGCCGGTTAGTGGCGCCTTTTCCCTCGTATGGGACGAGGCGCAAAAGCTTGCCGGCAAGGACGCGGATTTTCTGCGGCGCGATCTGTGGGAGGCCATCGAGAGTGGCGATTACCCGGAATTCGAGCTGGGCGTGCAGGTTGTCGAAGAGCAGGACGAGCATAAGTTCGACTTCGACCTGCTGGATGCGACCAAGCTTATTCCCGAGGAATTGGTGCCGGTGCAGCTGTTAGGCAAGCTGACCCTCAACCGCAACCCCGACAATTTCTTCGCCGAGACCGAGCAGGTGGCCTTCCATCCCGGGCATATCGTGCCGGGGATCGACTTCTCCAATGATCCGCTGCTGCAAGGCCGCTTATTTTCCTACACCGACACTCAGATCAGCCGGCTCGGCGGACCGAACTTTCACGAGATCCCGATCAATCGGCCGGTCTGCCCCTTCCACAACAACCAGCGCGACGCCATGCATCGGCAGACCGTGGACAAGGGTCGCGCGTCGTACGAGCCCAACTCAATCGATGCCGGTTGGCCCAAGGAAACGCCGCCAGCCGCTGCTCAGGGCGGTTTCGAGAGCTATCCAGAGCGGGTCGAAGGCTCAAAAATTCGGATTCGCAGCCCTTCTTTCAGTGATCATTTTTCCCAGGCCACGCTATTTTTCAACAGCATGAGTGCCGCGGAAAAAGCCCATATAGTCGCGGCCTACAGTTTTGAGCTGGGCAAGGTTGAGCGCCTGCTGATCCGCGAACGACAGGTCAACGAGATACTGGCGCGCATCGACATGGGCCTGGCCCAACAGGTAGCGGCCAACCTGGGCCTACCGACGCCGCCCGCACCGCCCGCGCCGAGCCCGGCGGTGGCGCCGCAAGGCCTGCAACAGGCGCCTTCGCTGAGCCTGCACAGCAAACTCAAAGACAGCATCAAGTCGCGCAAGGTGGCGATTCTGGTGGCCAACGGGGTGGATGGCGACGCCATCACCTTTATCCAGGCGCAGTTGCAGCTGCAAGGCGCCAGCGCCAAGGTGCTCGGTCCGACTTCGGCGCCGGTGAAAACCGCCCAAGGCCAGCTATTGCCGGTGGATGCCAGTCAGGACGGTTTGCCGTCAATCGCCTTCGACGCGGTGTTTGTTCCCGGTGGCGCCGCCAGTGCCCAGGCCCTGGCCGGTTCGGGGGTGGCGCTGCATTATTTGCTGGAAGCTTATAAACACCTGAAGCCGATTGCCGTGATCGGCGAGGGCAAACAGCTGCTCGACCTGCTCAAGCTGCCGTGCGATGCCGGTTTGCTGGCCGGGCCCGAGTCGGCGTTGAAGACCCTGGTCGGGGATTTCTTCGTGGCCATCGCCCAGCATCGGGTCTGGGCCCGTCAGCCATTGGCGGATGCGGTGCCGGCCTGAGCCGGTTAAACCGCGCGGCGCGGCAGCAGGATATTCAGCAGAAACAGCCCGGCGGCGGCCACCACGATCGACGGCCCGGCCGGGGTGTCCTTGAACCAGGACAGGCTCAGCCCGGCACACACGGCCACCAGCCCCAGCAGGCTGGCGCCGACGGCCATCTGCTCCGGTGTGCGGGCGTGGCGCTGGGCGGCGGCGGCCGGAATAATCAGCAGCGAGGTAATCAACAGCACCCCGACGATCTTCATGGCCACCGCAATCACTACCGCAATCAACAGCATCAGCGCCAGGCGAATCGCCGCCACGGGCAGGCCTTCGACCTTGGCCAGTTCCTCGTGCACGGTAATCGCCAGCAGCGGCCGCCAGAGCAGCAACAGCGCCAGCAGCACGGCGGCACTGCCGCCGAGAATCCAGAGCAGGTCGTTGTTGCTGACCGCCAGCAGGTCGCCGAACAGATAGGCCAGCAGGTCGATGCGCACCTCGCGCATAAAGCTCAACACAACCAAGCCGAGGGACAAGGTGCTATGGGCGAGGATGCCCAGCAGCGTGTCGGCGGCCAGCGGCTGGCGGCTTTGCAGGGTCACCAGCAGCACCGCCAGCAACACGCAGCCGACCGTGACCGCCAGGGTCGGGCTGACATCCAGCATCAGGCCCAGGGCCACGCCGAGCAGCGCCGCATGGGACAGCGTGTCGCCGAAATAGGCCATGCGTCGCCACACCACGAAGGAGCCCAGCGGACCGGCGACCAGCGCCAGCGCGAGGCCGGCGAGCAGGGCGTTGAGGAGAAAATCAGGCATGGGTGCAGTCATCCCCGTGGTCATGGGCCGGTGTGACGCGTGGCGCGACGATCGGCGCGCCGTGCAGGTCGTGGGCATGGTCGTGGCGGTGCTGGTAGATCGCCAGCGCTTGGGCATCCTGACCGAACAGTTCTAGAAAGGCCGGGTCGCCGCTGACCTGTTCCGGGTGCCCGGAACAGCAGACGTGGCGGTTCAGGCAGATCACCTGGTCGGTGGTGCTCATCACCAGGTGCAGGTCGTGGGAGACCATCAACACGCCGCAGCCGTAGCGATCGCGCAGACGGGTGATCAGCCGGTACAACTCGGCCTGGCCGCCAATATCGACGCCCTGCACCGGCTCATCCAGCACCAGCAGTTGCGGCTCGCGCAGCAGCGCCCGGGCCAGCAGCACCCGTTGCAGCTCGCCGCCGGAGATGCCTTGCAGCGGGCTGTCGATCACCCGCTCGGCGCCGACTTCGACCAGCGCGGCCAGCGCGCGCGCCCGGTCGACCCGCGGCACCAGGCGCAAGAAGCGCAGCACGCTGAGCGGCAGGGTGGGGTCGACATGCAGTTTTTGCGGCATATAACCGATCCGCAATCCGGGCTGGCGCCAGACCTTGCCGGTCTTGGGCTTGAGCAGGCCGAGCACCGCACGCACCAAGGTGGTTTTGCCCGCGCCATTGGGGCCGATCAGGGTGACGATCTCGCCGGGCTGCACGCTCAGTTGCACGTTCTGCAGCACCGGTTGCGCGCCGAAATTGACGCTGACCCCGCGCAGGCGAATCAGTGCCTGGCTCATGCGGCTGCCTGGCAGTTGGTACATAGCCCAACGACTTCGACCGTCTGGCCTTCGACGACAAAATCGACGTCCTTGGCGCACGCGATAATGGCCTGGCTGATGGCGGTGTGCGCCAGCTCTATGGCGATGTGGCAGTTGCGGCAGAGCAGAAACTGGCCCTGGTGCGTGGCTTGCGGCTGGCTGCAGCCGACGAAGGCATTCAGCGAGGCGATGCGATGCACCAGGCCATTTTCCAGCAAAAAATCCAGCGCCCGGTAGACCGTCGGCGGCGCCGCGCGGCGGCCGTCGGTTTCGCTCAGCACGGCCAGGATATCGTAGGCGCCGAGCGGCTGGTGGCTCAGCCAGACCAGCTCCAGCACGCGCTTGCGCAGTGCAGTCAGGCGCAAGCTCTGGCGCGCGCAGAGGGTTTCGGCTTCGGCCAGGGCCGTGCTGACGCACTGCGAATGGTCATGCGGGCGAGAGGCCAGAGGGGCGTGGGAGGAGTGCGAGCGGGGCATGGGCGGCGACGACTTAGGCAAGAGACGTTATTATATTACCCTTTCCACCTGTCCTAAGGGTTTGCCGTGTTCGGTCTTTGTTCGGTTTTTTCCAGATTTCCCAGGCAGAACTCGCCGCGCGTGAGCCTGCGCTTAGGACTCGCCGCGGGTCTGTTGCTGTGCAGTTTCGTGGCCCAGGCTGAGGTGCGCGTGCTGACCAGCATCAAGCCCCTGCAACTGATCGCCGCGGCTGTGCAGGACGGCTTCGGCAGCCCTGAAGTGCTGCTGCCGCCCGGCGCCTCGGCGCACCATTACGCGCTGCGCCCCTCCGATGTGCGGCGGGTGCGCGCGGCCGATCTGCTGTACTGGGTTGGCCCGGAGCTGGAAACCTTTTTACCGCGCGTACTGGCCGCACGCAGCCTGCCCAGCCTGGCCGTGCAAGCACTGCCCGGGCTGAGCCTGCGGCACTTCGGCGACCCAACGCTCGCGGTTGAGCACGCGCACGGCGAACCGGCACCGGCAGCCGAGCACGCGCACCCGGTGGCGGCGCAGGATCAGCATGATGAAGACCACCGCCCCGGCACGCTGGATATGCACCTGTGGTTATTGCCGGCCAATGCGCAGGTGATCGCCACGCGCATGGCTGCCGACCTGAGCGCCGCCGATCCAGCCAATGCGCCGCGTTACCAGGCCAATCTCGAGGCGTTCGGCGCCCGCCTGAATGCGCTTGATCAGCGCCTGAAACAGCGCCTGGCGGGCGTGGCGGGCAAACCCTATTTCGTCTTTCATGAGGCCTACGACTACTTCGAAGCGGCCTATGGCCTCACGCACACTGGGGTGCTCAGCGCGGCCAGCGAAGTGCAGCCCGGCGCCCGGCATGTGGCGGCGATGCGCGCCAGCTTGCGGGCTGCCGGGCCGACCTGCCTGTTCAGCGAGCCACCGCGGGCACCGCGCCTGGCACAAACCCTGAGCGCCGATTTGCCGGTTACTTTGGTTGAGCTGGATGCCATGGGCGGCGAGCTGGCGGTCGATGCCAGCGGCTATGAACGCTTGCTGGAGCAGTTGGGCGAGAATCTGGCGGGCTGTTTGGAGGCTTTGTAAGGCAGACCGAGTGTGGGGATGGTGAGGCGACTTGCCGCGCAGATCGTGGATTAGAGCAGCACAGATGCTGATACGATCTTGCCATCATTCACATAGGGACGAGTGCTTCATGGAACTTCTAGACAAGCTAAATAGTATGGCTGCGAAAATCCGTCAGCAAGGTGCTGCTATCCAGACGGAGGAAGCCACGAAAAACGCTTTCGTGATGCCGTTTATTCACTCTGTCTTGGGTTATGACGTATTCGATCCAACAGAAGTGATTCCAGAGTATGTCTGTGATGTTGGTACCAAGAAGGGTGAGAAGATCGATTACGCCATTCTGAAGGGCGGTGATGTGCAAATTCTCGTCGAGTGTAAGAAAATAGGTGAGGCGCTTAACCTTAATCATGCAGGCCAGCTTTTCCGCTATTTCCATGTAACCAATGCGCGTATTGCGATCCTCACAAACGGGCAGGTTTATAAGTTTTTTACTGATTTAGATGCACCCAACAAAATGGACGAAAAACCGTTCTTGGAACTGGACCTGCTGGATATTGATGCGCATGTTGTTCCTGAACTCGTGAAGCTCACCTGAATTCATAGAATAAGTGCAACGCTTGAAACGATAGGCAGAGAGCCAGCCACCGGTAGAATCCAGGCTCTCACACCAAAGGATTCAAGCGCAGATGACTACGTATTACCGGCAGCTGACCCG